>Ga0187881_10000003_pt1 | contig 493566 bp, 487 predicted proteins | sample June2016WEW_19_1_2_FD_133017 | JGI IMG/M metagenome (GOLD analysis project Ga0187881, IMG submission 133017) | Peatland microbial communities from SPRUCE experiment site at the Marcell Experimental Forest, Minnesota, USA - June2016WEW_19_100 | ecosystem: Environmental > Terrestrial > Soil >... | reverse complement strand
GCATTTCCAGTCTATCGGTCGGCCTAGAACGTCGTGTTTTTCCTGTCCTTTAGGAACTCTGCGTCCACAGAACGCGCACCAGTAATCTAAGTTGAAATCTATGTATCCTCTTGACGCCATTTGCTCTCCTTCAGTTCAGCTAGTTTTTCCAGGAACTCTTAAGGGGTAAAGCCTCATCCAACTAAAGACGCCTTATATTGAGGGCGTGCTGTGCCAAGAGAAGGAATCAAGAGCCCCGCACTTCCTTTTTCCTCGTCTCCCAGTATTCTTTTGCTTCCCCATACTCCTTTTCTTTTTCGTCTGCTCCCGATTTTCCCCTACATTCTGGGCATAGGCACTTGCCCGCGTATTGCACATACCGGGTGTAGAACATCTTCCCGCAATTCTCGCATCGGTGATCGCCCATGATTTCGCCCTCCGCATAATAGTTATCTTCCAAGCAAGGATTTAACAAGTTCTACATTAGTCAGCCTCAAAGAAATCGGCTAGTTAGCGTGCGCGCTTACTACTCTTCAGCGTCTTCTTCCTCTTCGAAGTCTTCATCTTCGTCAGACTCTTCCTCCTCTTCAAACATCGTTTGGACTCACCGCCTTCGTCCTCAAAATTCAATTCCTCTTCTTTGGGTCTTAAATAATTAGCGCGTACAGTTTTTCATTGAACAGTTCAGAAACAGAGTCTTCGAGTCAGTCTGCAGCGTTCATCCTTAGAGAAGACCGGACAAGATAAAAAACTTGAAGTACGCTGGAATAAAGAGCATAAATATCACTCGTGCTTGAAGCGAAAGAAAGCCGAAAAAGGGTCTTTCGCGGAAACAGCTCTTATCCTCAGAAAATTGCGTGTTGGTGGGGGGAAACGCAAATTCGAAGCGTGGAGTTTATGTTGAAAGGCCAATCGTAATTCATGGCTTCGTCCGTGTGTTCCTTGTCATTGGCAACCCATGTTGGTATGGATTCTTCAACGGCTTTCGATAGGTCGCATGTTATGCCGCCGAATCTTTCGATGGCGTTGAATCTGAGCTTCTTTTCAAGCTCATCTGGAGGAGGCTCCACGCAAATTCGCCCCATTTGAATTACCAACTTTTTTGTATGACTTCAAAAGATGTGCACGATTCGCACGTGTCAGATCTTCTTCCAATAAGCAAATTGCCAAATACCAAGCATCGTTCCTATTTCTCTTATCATTGTACATCAATCCTATTTACTTATCCTCATAGTATATTATACGCATACGCGCTTATAAGGATATCGGCTTAATTGCTTAAGTGTGTAAGTCATCATCATAGCGCGCGTGCTTTAATCGATGGATGGAGAAGAATAGGTCGCAAGACAGATACCATCTACGCGAAGAAAGTATAACAATCACCAAGCCGACATGGAGATTTCCACCACCCTTTTTTATTTAACAGAAGCGCGGGCTAATAGGCGTTGAAGGTCTGTTTCTGTTCTAACCGGTGCCAGCCGCGGTTCTGATTCGTGAAGCCGAGGTTAGCTTGATTAGCGCGCGTGTAACTCGTTACTTGGGAACGTTTTATCTCCTCGGATGGTGGTTGGGTTGGGGTAAAATCTTTGCGCGCGGTAAAGCCATTAGTAACAGTTTGCAATTGGTGGCTTGACCAATAAATGATAATTGGATGGTTGCTTATCATCGTAGGAATCTTATTCGCAATTTCTGGCATCGGTGAAACTGCAAGAATTCGAACACGTGGGAGAGGGGATTTCGTTTTTGCCTTGGCAGGTGCGGCTGGAATTTTGTTGATAGTCGTGGGTGCAATATTAGTTTAAGTGCCTGTTCCTTAGTGAAACTCAGAGAATCATACGACAGAAATCTTGATCGGCACGGCAACACAAGACAAACTAGAGGTTCAAGAAGACTTATAGTCAAAGCCAAACGAAAGGAATAATGAGTCAAGAATATGGAAGGAAGAAAGAAAGTATTGATAATTTTCGGAATGATTCTTTTTATAATAGGCGTGGTCGTTTCATTCTATCCGACGGTCGCTCCATATAAAAGTGTAGGCATAGTTCTGGCTTTGGCTGGAAGCGTGTGTGTGGTATTGGGGTTACTTTACTCGCGCGCGCTACAGAAGATACGACCATCGCGTACTAACCCACAGCAACCTAGTTCAACTTAGACCATTTTTCAAGAAGACAGAAATCTTTAATCTGTACGGCAAGAGAAGACAAACTGGGGATTCAAAATGAGTTGGAAAGCGCGTGCGCTTTTTCTTGATGTTGTCTGTTGACGTTCTGTGAAGTCTGCTGTTGGCTGTGCTCTTCTGCGGGGTTGTTACCTTTGGGTTGATGAATCACTTCTCATACGCGCATGAGGCTCAGAGGTTTCTCGCTCTAACAAAGCCCAGAATATGATGTCTCTTTCTGAGTTGACAGTTCCGCTATGTCTTACTGTCCATCCATCTCCAGCGTACTTGTTAAGAGCCTCAGTCCAATCACCTGCTTCTTCTTCTCCGTATGCGCCACCCTTACCACGCGCGCGCTGTCCAGTAAGGCGAGAGAAATCATAGGACATGTAAATTACTTTGTATTGCAGCATAACCTATGATTACCTCTAGTCGTATTTAATGCTTGACGAACTCTGGTTATGCGTAGCGTGCGCGGGAGCAGCGGTGGGTTACCCCTACCGAAAAAGACGATGAGTAAGACGGGCAGGCCCCAAAAGGCTATACTAGTTTAACCCGTTAGGGGTCTTTTATTTTAAAAAAATTACTCCTCGTGCTAATACGTGGTGTTTGGGGTAAAAAGGTTAAGGAAGTGCCTGTGCAATACGGATGAGTATTGACTCTACTTGGGTGCACAATCCTTATGATAGCTTTTCTTTGCAAAGAACCCTTTCGTCACTTCTTGTCCTGCAGGAATTTCGTTTCCACATTTCGCGCATTTGACCATACTGAACTCCTCACAGCATATCAGAAGTCTGCATATTTACGCTTATCGCAAATCCTTCAATTTCAAGGACACGGTTCAACGGGTAGGAGTTTGGGGGCGAAGTTTTTTCAATGTTCTTTTTGTGAGAAATTGCCACAATTGCCTATAGCGCAGTCCGTCTTTGGGTGGCGAGCTTTAACTCAACGGTTTCTCATAGACTTAGCTGGTGAAAGTCGAAATTATAATGGCGTCTATGATGATATCACGTCAGTATGAAGGGATTTAAGTTCGGTTCTTTTTTCCCAGGATGATTTGACATTAAATCGATTCTGAGGCACCACAACACCATCTTCTAAAGCAGGCTCACAATGAGCTTGCAGAGCAACTGAAGAAAAGCTGTAACGTGGAGACATGAAGTTGTCATTGTGAAAGGTAGCTCTCAAGACCGATACAGAGACCTTAGGACGGGTCGTTTCGTTAGGAAGCCTTAGAAAAAGCGCGCTGGGAGGGGGTTAGAATTCAATGCTTTACTTACTCGTTTCTTTTCTGCTCCTTCCACTTTGCGTATTCTTCCCGCAATTGACGGTCCATAGCAGGGTCTGCATTCACATTTATTTGAAAGATTGTTTGCCCTGTCAAGTTCTTAACGTGCCTCAACCACATTTCAAAATCCAAAGTGCCTTTCTTTCTTTCCCTGTCCATATCCTTTTGATAGTCATTTTCCTGCGGCGCGGGCTTGGTTTCAATAATGACTAGGTCTTTCCTTGGGTCAACAATTATTATAGCCTCAGTCATCGTGCGGAAAAGCTCTGATGTCTCCTCGTCCGATAAGTGAACTTTTGCCGTGTCAAGAATCTTCTGTAAAGTGTTATTCAAGTCTTTCATGAGGTTTGGATTGCTCTTCAGAGTCTTCAAAACGACCTCAACATTCTTAGAAACCATGCTTCAAATCCTACGGGTCGACTCCTGCCATCTACATTCTGGTCCACTAGCTATTTAATTCTTGCTGGCTTGACAAAACGATCAGAAATTCCAATCTGGTTAATGGTGGTTAAACAAAATCTCCCCCACACACAAAGCGCGCGCTTCATGCTAACTACAAAAGTCCTTGAACAAACTTCTAAATTCAAGATAACCCATAAGCTGACTATCCGTTCTAACCGTAGACATGAACGATTCTAGGAGAAAGCTTCTCTCCTTTACAGTTCGATTTCAAACTTCTGAAATGTTTGAGGCATTGTTGAAGAAACCAGGCAATCAAACCCTTTTTACGTGACTGTATGGTGCATTAACGTCTAGCGTGCACGGGGTATCCTATGAGTGGTGGTTCAATACCCATTTGCCAGAATAGAGCTATCAGCTCGCCTTGATGATGAACTTCCTCTTCGAAAACATGAACCAAAATGTCCTCGGCAGTCAGCGTTTCGGGTTTGCCATTTCTAGTGTCATGATATTTCTTCTTTAGGCCTTCAGGAGACAGCGTTTCAAGGTAGTCGTGCATACGTTTTTCCACTTGTTTCATGTAGGTCTCCATTTCTTTCAGGTTCTTGTATTCCTCGAATTTCTTCTTTGAACGTTGGTTTTCATTTTGGAGGAAATCTAGCCAGTAGTCTGTTGCGTTTAGTGTGTGGATGAAGATGTTTCTAATCGAGTGGAAACTGGCTTCTCTATTCTTAATGAATTCACGCCACGACAGTTTGGCGAATGCCCCGAAGAAAGCGTGTCTCTCATTATCATTATATGCAAGAAGTTCTCTTACGTCAACCATTACAAGCGCCTATTGTATGATAATCTTCGTTCGGCTATAACTTTTCCGTAAAACCAAAAACTTGCCTAAAGGACTGATAGAGATTACTTCTAGTGATAAGCTAGTCAAACTGGGCACTTGCTGAATATGTGAGAAACGAAAAATAAACATGGATTCCTGGAATAGTCAATTTAGGTTAGCGCGCGCTATTTTTACAGTAGCTTGCTTCAAGCGATTTGAAAATGAGGGTAGCGGGCGGGTTTAAACCAAAGTGGCGTTGACAGAATATAAGCAAAGGTTTAGGCTTGTCTTTGAGGGCGCGTTTAACCACACTCATTCATGAATGCCGATGAAACTTCCTGGGATGAAAACTGCTTTGCATTTTGGGCAAGTACATTTGCCGTCTGGGTTTTTGGTCATTTGCGTGCCACACTGAGGACATTTCGGGCATCGTGGGCTAGACTTGTCAGACGTTTTATCACCTCCAGTGCCCCAATGGTTGTCCCTTACGGTTTCGTAATTTGTTGTATTTAAGGTTGGGCACTCGCGCGCGCTCTGTCTCCGTCTGTGTGTGTTTTTTTGTTTGTGTCAAGGTGTAGAAAGTAAGAGAGATATCTAATAGTCTGTAGAAGCAGTAGTAGAAGAAGAAAAAGGGTAAAGTTTTATCCCATACACACTTTTTGACAAGATTCTTCTTCGTTAGAGGAATAATTATATGTGTGAAAAAGAAGTTTTTTCCGAGGAGTTAAGCTGTGTTGCATTTGGATCATGTGAGACTGTTGGTTGTCGATTTTGGGGCCTGCTTTCGCTTCTACAGAGACGCCATGGGCTTGAGGGTAACGTGGGGAGAAGAAAAGGATGCATACGCAAGTTACGTTTCAGAAGGAGGAGCCCAACTTTCTCTCTTTAAGAGAGAAGTTCAAGCAAAAGCCTTGGGCACGTCCAACCTTCCTGAGAGTGCAGTTGTCCAGGACAGAATGGCTTTGATATTTGCCGTGGATGACCTTGACACTACCGTCAAGAGATTGAAAGAAAGGAATATTGGATTCATTACTGAGCCTCAAGAACGTCCAGATTGGGGTATACGAGTGGTTTACCTGAGAGACCCTGATGGAAACCTTATCGAAATCAACAGTCCGATATCTACTAAGAATTGGACGAAAGAACTTCAGGAAGAGTCAGAGAAATACACGACGAAAAAGTGAGGAGACGAAGCTTCTATTAAAACCTAGTGCGTTCTCAAAATCATGTTTGTGAAATGTACGTCTTAAGAAGAGCTTAAGGCATACATTTCTTAACGTTGAAACACACTTTTGTTCCTTCCTTCCTCAATCGTCCGTTCACGGTTTCCGTTGTCCGTCGTGGTCCTCGTTGGTTAAGGTCGTCGTCCGTTTGGTTGGTTGGGTAAAGTTTTATTGTGTGTGTGGGGATAAACTAGCGCGCGCGCTAACCGTTCAACGTGAAAAAATGTAGGGAAATGATAAATTCTCTAAGATCTTATGAGGAGTGGATTGTTTGAAAGGCTACTCTTTTCAATGATTAAGATAACCTGGACAAGAGGTTGAAAAAGTGAGTGAGTTGAAGATGCCTGAAAGGATCAAATTCTTGGCTTTTGAAGCCAGAGAGATTGGTGGAATGAATGTCAAGAACAGGTTAGTTAGATCTGCTACATATGAGCATATGGCTTCTGAAGGTGGTAGCGTTACAGACGAACTCATAAACTTGTATAGGACTCTGGCTGAAGGTGGAGTTGGATTGATAATCACAGGTGCTGCTTATGTGCAACTTAGTGGTAAGTCTGTTCCTTGCCTGACGGGGATATACAGAGACGATCTGATTCCAGGATTGAGAAAAATCGCAGAAACAGTCCATGAACATGGCGATGGTTGCAAAGTTGCGATACAGCTGCTTCATTGTGGTCGTCAGTCGTTTGTGTTAGAAAACACTGTAGCCCCTTCTGCCGTTTTTGAACCTGTGGTTAAAAAAATGCCACGAGAAATGACGATTGAAGAAATAGAAGAGACAATAGAAGCTTTTGCAAAAGCAGCGAGGAGGGCAAAGGAGGCAGGGTTCGACGCCGTTCAACTCCACGCTGCCCATGGATACCTCTTGAGTGAGTTCCTGTCCCCTTACACTAACAGAAGGACAGATGAATACGGGGGCAGCACAGGAAACAGGACCAAAATCGTTGAAGATATTTACAAAAGGATCGTGGAAAATGTTGGAACGGATTTTCCCATTTTGATAAAGATTAACGTGGACGATTTTTTGGAAGGCGGAATAGACCTCAGCGAGTCCAAAAAGGTTGCAGAAAGGCTTTCAAAAACGGGGTTTGCAGCCATTGAAACCAGCGGGTGCATGTGGGAAGTCACGACACGTAGTAAAGAAGAACTTGGCTGGGTACCGGCTATGTTACCTGAAAGCCGAATAAACATCAGGTGTAAAGATAAGGAAGCCTACTTTTTACCTTACGCCAGAGAAATCAGGAAAGTGATCGCTGCGCCATTAATTCTGGTCGGTGGAATCAGATCCCTTGACGTGATTGAAAACATACTGGCTGAAGGAAGCGTGGATTTCGTTGCCCTATGCCGACCCTTGATTCGACAACCAGACCTTCCGAATAAATGGCTAAAGGAAATTGGAGCATTAACCGCTGACTGCATTTCATGTAACGGCTGTGTTCGCAGCACAATGGTTGGCGGCATAAGGTGTATCCCAGAGGAAAAAAGAAATAGAATACGAATCGAAGTTTCTTGAAAATCTTAACAGAGAATGGCTCGAACTTTGCAGATGGAGAATTAGTGAAAAGAAATTCGTTGTTAGCATATAGATGCTTGAAAGCAACTGTAAACCCTTGTCCTGATATCTGTTCATTTCGGCTATAACTTTTCCCCCAAACCCAAAATAAGTCGAAAGAATGGAACAAAAAGACTAATAGTTGAAGAGGCTATGTCATTTATTAGAAAAAGACAGGAGAATAATGTGAAAAGAAGCTATTTTCATCTAATTGCTATCATAGGAATAATCTTAGGTGTGGCACTCTTAGAAGGCGGAATATACGCAAGCACTTACTCTACACGGTCTGGTTCGCCTCCTGCTATGGTCAGGCTCGTTTACCCTTATGCCGTATATTCGAGTGTCCTATTTGGTGCAGGGGCTGTCTCGATATTCGTAGGAATAGTCGCTGTCTCGCTTGCCCCCCCAGAGGAAACAAGCGGTCATAAGAGTTCTGATATTTCTTGCCTTCCTCTTCGCTGAAACTGTGGCAGCATTTCTCACAGTTCATAATGGATTCAATTATCTTGGATTTCTTGCTATTACTCTAATAATTCTGGTGCTCTGCATTTATTCAGTACTCAACTATCCAACAAAGTTAAAAACCAAAAATACCCTTAGCGCGCGCTGAGTGTGTGAGTGTAAGTAAGTGAGCGACTGAAGGAGCAAGTAATTGAATGAGTGATTATGTGGTTAAGAACGTATGAGAGAATTTGGGTTTGGGTTTGGGCTATAACTTTTCCGCAAAACCAAAAACTGTTTCTGTTCATGCAGTCTTTGTTAGTATTTTTGGTTCTTTCCATTCTTCTCTGAGGATGCTGTATAAGGTTATGTCTGTCCATTCTCCTCGAATAAAGCTACGTTTCCGCATTATGCCCTCTCTTCTGAAGCCTATTTTTTCTAGGGCTCTCTGTGACGGGTTCTTGATATGAGTTGTTGCTTGAATACAGGGAGCCTCTTTGCTGAGAAACAGGTAGTCTATCATTATTTGTGTGGCTTCGGTGCCGTAGCCTTTTCTCCTCTCGTTTGGAATTAGGGAAGCGCCTATTTCCAACGTTTTGCCCATCGGGTGTAATACGTGGAAGTGAGTAATCAACCCAATCTTCGTTCCGTCTTTCTTCTCTATTATGAAGTCCTTGAACTCGTAGGGACTAGGTTCTGACAATGCTTTTTCCATTTCTGCTTTAGACCTTTGACTCGGCAAGAAATATTCCGAATCCACATTGTTAGCCCATTTATGCCAGAACGACACGTCTTCCTTCTCCATAGCCCTCAGATTCACGGTCTTACCTTCAAGCAACTCGATTCACCAGCCCAGCTGTTGCTCTGGGGTCAGCTATAACTTTTCCCATTGACCGACCGCTACGCAGGCCACAACTCCCGATGGTCGGTCGGTAAAGTTTTATCCAATTCAAACTTGCGGCGTGGCTTGCTGTGGAAAAAGAGAGCTACTGCGGGTGCAGTATACTGGATTCAGAATACACGGCATTCCCATTGTAAAAAGAGCTATTGCTGGAAATCAGGTCGTAATAGGGTAGGGATGGGTAGTACCGGAATCGAGTATAGGCCCTATCTCTATGTTGCGGGATAGTTGTAGCTGAACCGAAAATCAGTTTAGAGCAGATAGTGGAGGAATTGTATTATTAAATAGGTGTTCGGCAAGAAGTTTCTTGAGTGAAGAGGGACGATCTTTGAGTGATACGGTTTATGAGCGTCTTGCTGATGCTTTGGATCGGCTACCGAACGGTTTTCCCAGAACACCTTCATATGTTGAGATTCGAATTCTGAAGAAGATATTCTCGCCCGAGGAGGCGAAGCTTGCGTGTCAGTTGAGCGGATGCTTGGAATCCATCGATGTCATAGGCAATAGGGCCGGTTTTTCCGCTAAGAAGACAGAAACAGGGTTAACGAAATTGGCTAAGCGTGGACTCGTTTGGTACGATGATGAAAAGGGAAAACCGTTGTTCAGACTTGCGCCCTTCATAGTTGGCATTTACGAGGCTCAGTTGGAGAGCATGGATCACGAGTTAGCTCACCTCGTCGAAGATTATTTGATGAATGGGGGCGCGGTTGGCATCATGAAGCCTCAGCCAGCTCTGCACCGTGTTATCCCCGCACAAAAGGCAGTCAAATCGGAGTTGATACTTCCGTATGACGATGTCAAGGTGATACTTCTGAACTCCAAATCGTTCGGCCTACGCGAGTGCATCTGCAGAGTACAACGGAAGACGCTCGGCCACAAATGCGACTTTCCAGTCAAAACCTGCCTGTTCTTCTCAGAATACGAACGTCCTCCACACAGATACACAATCTCTCAACAAGAAGCCCTGGCCTTTCTCGATAAAGCCGAAGAAATAGGCCTAGTCCACACGGTCAGCAACGTCATGAGAGGTGTAGGGTACGTCTGCAACTGCTGCGGCTGCTGCTGCGGCATACTCAGAGGCATCAACGACTGGGGCATAGAAAATAGCGTCGCCCACGCTAACTACACCGCCACAATCGACCCAGACGCCTGCCTAAACTGCGGAACCTGCAGAACCAGATGCCAAGTACACGCCATAACCGAACAAAACGGCACATCCGTCGTTGACACAAAAAGATGCATCGGCTGCGGACTCTGCGCCACCGGCTGCCCAAACAACGCAGCCCAACTCAAACGCAAACCTCCAAGCCAAATCATCAACCCCCCAGAAAACTTCGCAGCATGGGAACACGAACGCCTTCACAACCGAGGACTAACCAAACAACAAACAAAGTGAAGGCGACGTTTGGGTTTGGGATAAAACTTTACCCTTTTCTCTCTCATGCGTTTAAGATGCCGCGATAAAGCGCGCGCTATCGTTAGATGGGTGGAAGAACACATTAAACTTATTGTGCTATATCAAAACGCATTACACTTAAAATAGCGCGCGCTTTTTTCGATGTCAACACAACAACTATTGAAACGGCCAAGAACAACACTAGGATAAGTGCTGCACTGCTGAACTCCGGTATAGGGGATTCTGATATTACCGAGACCGTGCTGTCGCCAGCATTGGTCACGAATATCTCGCCCTTGCCAGAATCATAAGCTACGGCAAAGGGACCGTTTCCCACGGTCATGTTTGCAACCACAGTATTGTTGGTGTCCGATATAATCGAGACCGTGCCGTCAACAGTATTGGCCACGAAGATATCGCCCGTGCTGGAATCATAAGCTAATTCTTCTGGAGTGAGTCCCAAGGTTATGTTTGCAACCACGGCATTGGTACTGTCCGATATGACCGAGACTGCGTTGACGCCAGCATTGGTCACGAATATCTCGCCCTTGCCAGAATCATAAGCTACGCCGTAAGCTACGCCTCGGCCAGCGCCGTTTCCCAAGGTTATGTTTGCAACCACGGCATTGGTGCTGTCCGATATAACTGAGACCGTGTCGGGATTCTGATTGGCCACAAATATCTCGCCTTTGCCGGAATCATAAGCTATGCCTTCGGGCTCGGTGTACCCTGTTCCCAAAATTATGGTTGCAACCACAGTATTATTACTGTCCGATATGACCGAGACCGTGGGAGGGTTGTCGTCCTGATTTGTTACGAATATCTCGCCTTTGCCGGAATCATAAGCTATGCCATTGGGACTGGCTCCCACGGTTATGTTTGCAACCACAGCGTTAGTAGTATCCGAGATAGCCTGGACCGTCTTGACGCCGTAAAAATTGGATACGAATATCTCGCCTTTTCCAGAATCATAAGCTATAGCGCGGGGAGTGGGTCCTGTGGTTATGTTTGCAACCACGGCATTAGTGCTGTCCGATATAACTGAGACCGTGCTTGGAGCATAATTGGCGCCCTCATTGGTTACGAATATTTCGCCTTTTCCAGAATCATAAGCTATGCCATAATCATAGGGAGGAGAGGCGGTGGGGTTACCCACTGGTATCGTGGCAATTACTCCAATTGCATAGACCGAATGGGCAATTGACAAGGCAAAAATCGCAATGAATATTAGACCCAAAAGCTTCCAAACTTTGACTTTCATATGCATTCCCCAACCTTTCCATCTAAAGCGCGAAAGTCGAATCTTCTTCTTGTCTTAAAAGGATTACTCATCAAAGTTTCTGGATGAGACATCATCGCTTGACACATGGAAAGCATGGCGAGGTTCCCGTCCGAGGCGAACTTGACAAACGTTTCCGACGCTTTTTTGGGCTTGGTCATTTTCATTCTCACTTGAATCAGCCATACGTTGCTAATCAATTTCTATTTTGCCGTGCAGGCAAACAGCGCGCGCTTAGTATTTATGGGAGTCGTGGTCTTCCAGAGGTTGAGGATCATGATGACAGGCTTGGTCTTCTATTTGGTCGACGTGTTTGCTGAAGAAAAATACGCTGGAAATCAGCTTGCGGTGGTCAGGAATGCCGGTGCACTCTCTAGCGCTCAGATGCAGAGGATCGCAAACGAGATGCACTTTTCTGAAACGACCTTCATACTTTCAGATGAGAAGCGAGATGGTGGATACGATGTTCGCATCTTCACGCCGGCAAGGGAGATGCCTTTCGCTGGACACCCGACATTAGGCACTGCTTACGTGATAAGACGCTGTTTAGTCAACGAAAACATCGACAAGGTAGTTCTTAACCTGGAAGTGGGGCAGATCCCCGTTACCTTCGAAAGAGAAGAGGACCAAGAGGTGCTGTGGATGAAACAGATTCAGCCGGTCTTCGGTGAGACCTTTGATGCCGCGGACATCGCGCAGATGTTGAACCTTGACCTCGAAGAGATAGACAACAACTATCCTGTTCAGGAAGTGTCCACGGGCGTTCCCTTCGTCATAGTTCCCCTGAAAACTCTCCAAGGGGTAAAACGTGTCAGAATAGACAAAGACAAACACCTTGAACTGGTAAAAGAAACACAGGCAGAAACTCTTGTTTTCTCCCCTGAAACTTACAACAAAGAAAACAATCTGAACGCACGAGTCTTCGTGGACTTGCACGGGATTCCCGAGGATCCGGCTGCCGGCTCGGCCAACGGCTGTTTGGCAGCTTACCTTTCCCGGTACCGCTATTTTGGCGATGGCTCAGTCAGTGCCAGAGTGGAGCAGGGCTACGAAATAGGCAGGCCCTCTTTACTGCGTATCAAAGCGGAAAAGAGAGAAGGACAAATACTTGTTCACGTAGGAGGAAAGGTAGTGATGGTTGCCAACGGAGAACTCACATGATAACCCGCGCTGAGGATAACCTGTCACAAGAACCGCGACAGCATGTCTGCATATATTTTGAACCGCAACTCGAGGGCAAAGCATTCTTCGAGAAGTGTGCGCCCTCCATTGGAAACACAACCTAGAAGGTATTCGAGCGCGCCTTCGCACTTCACGCTGGGACTTATTGTTGCTGCGATCTTTGTGTTCACCCTAAGTCTTTCACAAGAAGTAAAGACCTCAAATCGTTAGCGCGCGCTTACCATTGCAGACTCGCTTTCTTAGAAAAACTTTTCTAATGCGCGCGATTCGCTTGCGATTAAACACTAAAGATAAGCTAGAAAGACCTAGATTCGCGCAAGTTCTGGAAGTGTTCTTTCAAGTATTCCTCAATCAAGCCATAAACAAAATCCAGCATGGGCGTGTCCTCAAAGATGAAATCTAGTGCACATTGACGGGCACTAGTCATAGTGTAGCTTTTTCCCTTAAAGACAACAGTCTTTCCAAAATCACGAAAAGAGATATTCGCAAGCTCTCCAGCCGATTCCTTCCTACTGAGAAATATTCTCTGTTCGTTATCGGTTGGGCAGGACAAACCAAAGAATTCAACAGTTGGCCTGTCTGTAAATGCTTTTACTTCTTTTTTTGCACTAAACAGTACTGCTTCAAGTGTAGCATTATCAAACAAGCTCAAATCTTTAACATTAGGGAAATTCGTGGAAATTATCTGATTGTAGACTGTTGGTAAATTATCAAAGAATATTCCTAGATTCCTTTCAAGCGCCTCTGGTGAAAACACGTTCCAGACCCAATTTCCCAATTCTCGCGCTCTAGAAAAGTCTTTTCGCTCATAAGGCCTAGCGATTTTGCGATTTTCGTTCAATTTTAGCAATGAGAATAACTCATAGAAAATGCGAAAAGACAAAGCCCTGCTTCCGATTGGTATTACGGGGATGGGTAAGTTCTTTTGAATCGATTCTTGCGTTTTTGTGGATATGTTTTTCCTCTCCTCTTCCGTCAAAGAATGAGATAGAAAGTCAGGGTCAAAATAAGGTCTTCCAAAAAGAGCTTTAGAAAATGAATTGATGCCATTTCTCTTGACATCAATTATAAACTTAATAGTTTCGAAAGTCCACATCGGCAAGTACTGGAAAAATGCCTTACCGATTTCATCAATCGAATACTCATCTTTTTCGTCCAAACCCATCTGAACGTGAAACTTGTCAATGAAAGCAAAAACGAATTCTTTGGCAATGAATTCACTGCCCTGATGGTTTAACAATTTATGCTGTACCACTTCATTTACCATTTTTTCAATTTCTTCCATTGCAAATTGGCTGGGCCTTTTTCGAACAGGGTTTTCTGTGAAGTATCCAAAAGTGCTCAGGCCGTTCTTTTTCAACTCTTCATGAAGTCCTTCATCAACTTCTTTAATCAGAACGTCATTTTTTCCGTAAGGAATAGGATATAAAGCGTATCGAACGCTGTTTTCTTTATAGGAAAAGTAAGCCAAGCCGAGCTTCCAAGCAGTAGGATAAAATACCTTCTTGACAATAGAATATCGTCCGTCCAAGTATCTGTTAAGGCAGTCAAGGAAAACTTGAATTTCAGCGAATTCTCTCCTTTCAACGCCGACTACTGGATTGGTTTTCTCTAACAGTTTGATATAAACTTCATTTGCTCGCATAAGGTTGAAGAAGGATTGAACGATAGCTTTCCACTCTTCTATATACTTTGAATCACTTCCGTCAATGACATTTGAAGCTGGAAAATGGATAACTACAGATGCTTGTTGAAGCTTATCAAGAGGTTGTGTCAAGAGCTTACTGCTCACATGAACCCAAAACGCTTTCTTGCTCTCTGTGTCTACACCAACAAGTATGACAGGATTACAAGTGGCTTTCTCGCTGTAAGCAAAAAGTGAAGTAGGACATTGAATCTTGGGCAATTTATCAGGTAGCTTCTTGATTTGAACCTCAAGCTTGCCGTAGGGCGAACCGCTATTGTCAACCAACTCCATATAGCCATCAATATTTGGAAATTTATCTCTCTCTTTGATGTCGAGCTTCACTCTGCTTTGGTCAACTAGCCCTTTGAAAATTGTTACCGACACTACTTCAGTAGTGTCGGTGGGAGAATAGGGGGCAGGTTTGACTTGTTTTTCCTCAGCCATTTAACATTTCCTTTCAAGCTTAGGCAAACATCTCTGTTTAAATGGATATAGGCTTTGCTGCACTTGACTTGGATTGATAAGCAACGGGTGGGGTGGGATTTGAACCCACGACCACTGGCTTAGAAGGCCAGTGCTCTATCCATGCTGAGCTACTCACCCTTTCTAGCTAGGCCAACAACGATATAGAAACTATTATAACAGTTTTGCAGAGAAAACTGAAGGACATGGAATACTCCGAATTTCTCACTCGTATCAGAGAAGTAAAGAAAATGGGCTATGTCAAATCGCATCGAGAGGGACCTACAGGTATAGGAAAGACTCTTGAAGACTTGTTGGGGCTGAAAGAAAACAATATCCAAGGTCCAGATTTTTCAAACTATGAACTAAAGGCTTCTAGAAAAGGGTCTAACTCAATGATAACTTTATTCACCAAGAAATTAGAACCTGATAGCGGAGAAAAGTTGTGGGAGACTTACGGTAACCGAGGAAAAGGAAGTACTTCAAGCAAGTCTAAACAGACACTGCTTGTTGGTTCGGTGGGAGATGATGAGTACATCCCACCAAGTGAAAGGAGACTGCATTCGACAGTTATAACTCAAGCTGAAAACCCTGACAGTTTCATTCTTGTGGTTGATGAAAACAGAATTACAATAAAAAACAAGAAGAACGTTGAATGTTACTATAGTCTTTCTATACTAAAGGAAACTCTGGAAAAGAAGTATGCTAGTCTGATTCATGTCTTAGCCGACCACAAGAAAGACAAAGGACAAGAATATTTTTGGTTTAATGAAGCGTACCTCTATAGTGGGTTCGATTTTCCAACTCTTATGAAGGTCGTAAGAGAAGGAAGAATTAAAGTCGATGTCAGAATTGGACATTACCCTGATGGTAGAGTTCACGACCACGGAACTGGATTGAGAATTTCGCCAATCTATCTCCCAGAATGTTTTCAGTCGAAATCAAAGATTCTGTGATTTCATGCTCCCTATGAGGAACACATATCTCTTTTAGTTAGGTGGTTTCCAGAAATCAAGCATAAATTCCATCGTCGCCCCCAAAGAGATAAAATTGTTTGGCCAGCCAAAAATCCCAACTTTGTTTACGAGGTTACGTTTGTCCCAAATGAAAGTGTTCCTAAACTCGAAACCAGCTTTTTGTAATGCTTCCATTACGTAGACATGAGTCGGGATGCGCTTGTTATTTTCCCACACATCATTAACATTTATGACGCAATGAGCTTTTGTTCTCATCAGCGGAAGAATTCCAGAGTAAATCTCTTCAAGAGCCTTGCCATACTGATCGTGATTCATCGTGCCAAGGTCTCGCGCATCATTAGAATACTGTTGGACCTTTAGATAGTGGCTGTTCTTCCTTAGGTCTCCCCTGATGCTCTTGTTCAGGCGCTGGTGAGCGAGCATGTTGGCGTAGGGCGGCGAGGTTATACACAAAGAAACCGTATTATTTTCCAAGTATTGAGGGATTTTGTGCGCGTCGTCAAGGATGGCAATCTGTTGCGTGTTATCGTCTACAATCCTTTTTTGCGCAAGCCTCTTCTTGCTTATCTCTATGTATTCCTTTTTCAAGTCAAATCCTACAGCATTTCTGCCCAAATCTTGTGCGGCTACGAGGGATGTTCCAATGCCAACAAAGGGGTCCAGAACCAGTTCTCCTTTGTGGGTTAAAATCCTGATGAAGTGTGCGGGCAGGGCTATAGGAAACACGGCAGGGTGGACATCTTTGTCTCGAATGTCCCTGCTTTCGTAATAGAACTCTTTGATTTCATCCTCTGTTATTGGGAATTCTTGAATAATGACCTGGCTCTTGACCCATTCTTTCGCGGTAATACAGCTAATATGGCTCGGTGAACAATCGCATGTTTTTACATAGTTTATGTCTAATTTCTTCTCTGAATCCGTCGCTTGAACCATTTCTCTCGATTAATAGTAATAGGCACTAGTATAAAATCCGTTGGTAGCGCGCGCGCATGACTCGATAGGGCTTTTTAAGAACCATACAAGAGATAGTTTGCAATGTGAAAAAATGGTTACAAACACAACACCCAAAATTGTCTACCTTGATCAGAAATGTTGGATTGATTTTGCGAGATTTTATTATGGTCAACCGTCTGGAGACGGAAAAGAACTTGTATCGAAAATCCTCGAGTACTCTGAGATATCCCTGCTATTGTTTCCTCTTTCTATTTCCCATTTGGAAGAAACGCTACGCATTACAAGTAGCAGACGCAAGAGCCAACTCGCTTCTTTGATGGCAAAACTATCAAAGGGCTACTCATTACAGCCACACATTGATGCAGTGGTTGAAGCTGAGATTGAGAACATCGTCTTGAGGAAAGCAGGGGTTCTTCGAGTGAACATAAAAAATTTGCGCGCGCTATGAATAAGCTGAAGCCGAGTGCTGGAGCTATTTGCTTAGAAGAATTTTAAGTCGTTCAACCAATGATTCTCTGCTTTGAGGCTGTTCCCTCCAGACCTTTCCGTAATCTCTATATTCCTCACCAGATATCTTTTCTTTTCTCTGCAATTCGTTAAGCAGCTCTGCGAATTCTCGCGAGTGTATTTGTTCATTTTGTGTTTCACTATCTGGTTGGGTCCTTCTGATCGTCTCGTTTGAGTGATCGTTCTTTAGAGGTGGAGGGTAATTATCGTACAAGAATCTAGAGAAATATGGGAGTTCCCAAGGGTGGGTTTCCGGTAAGCTCTCCTTGACTCCGAGGAGTTCGGACATTAGGAACTCATACGTCTCGCCCAAACTCACGTATTGCGCTGGAAAGCTAGGTTTGTCCACAATCTCGGTGAGGAAATGCTGCAGATGGTCAGTGCTGAAAATTGGCAATACATCCCCATGTTCATAGTTGAAACAAAAGATAATCTTCTTCGCGATATGTTTGTCGCGCCCCAAACCCCTTATCTGTTCCCATTGCGCATCCACTTTTTGAGCTAGAGATTTCTTACGGTCAACTGTGACAGCAAGCAGTTCCTTGAAATCTTCGAATTGATTTCTGATTTGCCCGAAGATATTTGGGTAAGATCTCAAATGCCCAATTGGCTTCAGATAATATACTAACCAACGGAAGAATTCTCCAATCTCCTTTGATTGCGGAATGAAGATATCATTTGGGTTAAGAGTCTCTATTGATTCAGGGTTCTCGGCAAAGGGATATCTCGCTCTAAAATCCTTCAATAATTTCATCGCACTGTCTATTTCGACCTTGATTACTCCGTTCTTGTCAAAAGCCCTCACTTTCTCTAACAGAGACTCTTTCATTTGGCAATCACTCTCGATACCGGTTCCATTGAGGTTTTAACAGCGTGTGTCAAGCAGAATTATAGGGTCGAGCAGATATTTGCATAGCGGTTGTTCACAGTCCCAAATGATCTTATGTTATATGGAACAAAAGGGAAAAAGAGGAAATGCGGAGACTTCGCCACGCACAACTCCCGGAACCCACACCTCTGCTCTTCATTCTCAAAGACATAGCAAGAAAACGAAGCTTCTCAGCGCGCGCTGTGCGGGTTTGGGTTTTGTTTGTAGAGTATTGTTTTTGCGATTTCTCGCCAGATGATGGCTATTATGGCGAAGCCTAGTATTATGGCGAATTGTTCTGCTGCGACGGGGGCTAGTTTGAGTTGGCTTGTGACTGGTGGAACCGTTTGGGCGATGATTAGAAACGCAAAGGCGAGAACTGCCCACAGATCCATTATCCTGTTCGATAATGGGCCTATTGCGTATAGTGGTTCTTTTTCGGATCGCATGACAAAGGCCAGGATGATGTGGCCCATTATCCACGCTGAGAAAGCGTATGCTTGCACGGTTACGGCAGGTAGCCTCTGTGACCACGCGTAGAAGTATGCGAGCATCACGGCTACGAATAGGCTCGTGGCGGATATGGCCATGTCCGTTACCATTTTCGAGTCAGGAAACTTTGCTTTTGGATCTCGGGGTTTTCTGTCGTAGATTGTTTTTTCGGCCGGTTCGGTGACGAATCCTGCGGAAGCGGCGATGTCCATGAACAGTTCAAGCACGATAATCTGTATCGGAGCAAACGGCAAGGGCATGGCCGGATAGAAATACTCGATGCCCAGCGCAAAAACGAACAGTGAGATAAGTGCAGCTTTGATTGCCAAATAGTACTTTAGACCCTTCCTAAGGTTGTCGAAGAAAGTGCGGCCTTCGAACACGGCGCGACCGATGGTCACAAAGTTGTCATCGGTCAAAACGACGTCTGCAGCTTCTTTGGCCGCATCTGTGCCCTTAGTGCCCATGGCGATTCCAACGTCGGCTCCCTTCAAAGCCAGGGTGTCGTTGACCCCGTCGCCCGTGACCGCGACCACTTCACCATTCGCATGCAGCGCCTTGACGAGCGCGTATTTGTCCTCAGGCGTCGTTCTTGCAAACACGGAGACCTCTTTGACGATGTCCTGAACTTCCTTGTCGGAAATGCCTCGAAGCTGCTCACCCGTGAACACCTTTCCCGATGGGATTCCGACGCTTTTCGCGATGTAAGCCGCGGTCTGCGGGTGATCACCCGTGACCATGATGGTTCTGATTCCAGCATTGCGAATAGACTGAATCGTTTCTTTGACGCCAGCGCGTGGAGGATCCTCGATTGAGACTAGGCCGATGAAATCCCAGTTTCCCTCTAATTCTGAAAGCGGCAATTCTGCTTCATCAGCAGAGACTTCTTTTTCTGCGACGCCGATTACCCTTCTTCCCTTTTCAGCTTCACTCTCGAGTTCATCTCTGAAAACATCACCCTGACCGTCCGCGCCCAAAATTTCCTCAGGTGCCCCCGCAGCTGAGAGCATGAAGACCCCGTTCTTCTCGCGCAGCACGGCTTTGGTCCGCTTGCCTATCTGGAAGCCCCGTTCGTGAACGACTCTGCCGAAGTCCGTTTGCACCTTTAGCGACTTGGCTTTTTCCAGAATTGCCTTATCAGTCGGGAACAGTGACCCCTCTGTCAATGCTGCCGTGGCTGCGCTCAGCGTCTTGGCCTCTTCTTGGCGCGGGTAGACTTGAACGACCTGCATCTTATTCTCAGTGATTGTGCCCGTCTTGTCTGTGAGGATGATGGTTGCATCGCCTAGGGTTTCTGCCGCCTTGAGCTTCTTGACTAGGAAGCCTTCTCGAGAGAGCCTGTATGATCCTAAGCCCAGTATCATGGTGATTATGATTGGCAGTTCTTCGGGGATAGCAGCAAATGCCAGTGCCAACCCAGTCAATATCAGCGTTTTGTCCTCAAACAGATCTCGGTATCCGTAGCGCAAGATGCCCAAAGCAGGGATAACTATGCTGAAGAACATGGCAACGTACGCGAGCGTTATAGAAAGTTTTTTCATGGATAACTGCAAGGGCGTTTTCGGAGGCTTGATAGCCTGAGCCATGGCGGATATCTTTCCGAACCTGCTGTTCTTGCCCGTTGCATATGCTTCTCCTTGTCCTTCCCCTGAAAGCACGAGGGTTCCAGCGTAAACATCGTCTCCGACCTTCTTCTCCTGCGGAAGAGACTCGCCCGTTAAAACTGACTCGTCCACTTGAATGTCATATGACACATCGAGCTTACAGTCCGCTGCAACCCTTGTTCCCTCGACAAAGACCAGCAGGTCTCCGGGAACCACTTTTTCAGTTTCAACCTCGACTATTCTCCCATCCCGCACAACCCTTGTCTTGGGAGCCGCAAGCACAGAAAGCGCCGATATAGACTTCTTAGCCCTGAATTCATTCCAGATCTCAACGAAAACCAAGACGAAGATAACGCTGAAAATCGTAACAGCGTCCTCCACGTTTGGCCACTCGAAAATAGTATAGAGAACGCCTACAACAAGCAAAAGCAGAATCATGGGCTCGACAACTTCTTCCTTGGCGATGCCCAAGAAACTCACCGTGTAAGGCTTGGCAATCTGATTCGGCCCGACTTCCCGAAGCCTCTCCTCCGCCTTAGCAGTCGAAAGGCCTTCAGACTTTACGCCAGAACCCTGCATAACAACGCAGAACTAATTACGACTTTTAAAAGTTTGTCCAAAAGGATACTGTTAACTTAAGTTACCCGCTTTCTTCGTGATATGGTTCTTCGATTTTTCCTTCTATCAACTCTTTAATGTTCGTTCCAAAATTCACGAAAGCCTTAAACGCACAAATTCAAAGAGAGGAGGACATGAGTCAGACGAAAGGGCTAAACACTTTTGAGAAGTTTCTCTTGGTCGTAGTGATTGTTGGCTATGCTTCCATATTCATTCCTACGCCATTCGTTTTTGGGAATTGGACAATCTTGGAATTGATCTGTGTCGTCATTCTTGCAGTTGCTGCACCATACGAATACTATAAGTTTTTTAAGAGACGAATAGAACAGCGACGGCAAGCGAAAGAGGCTAAGAATCTGATCTGACGACAGTTAACAGCTAGACGCCATAAGACGAGAAGTTACCAGAAGCGTCCAAAAGGTTCTGTCAAGTCTGCGGTTGATTCATCCTCCCTTCAAAAATCGGTTGATGATCTGTTGGCAGAACTCCTCCTCTGTTGACAATCGGATGAAAGCTCGTATTTTCGCGTTATTCAAATCGAAATTCTTAAGTTGATACAGATTAGATATGCTAGACTGTTAACCTTAGTTCGATACTCTGGGTCGGTGATACGTATGACAAATTGTCCAAAATGTGGAACTGAGATGGAAGCTAAAGGGGAGCTGGCCAACGACTCTAGGCAACCAGACTTCGTAACAACCTTTTATCAATGCCCAAATTGCAAGAATATTGAAATGCAAAAAGTTGTCGTCGAGCGTAGACGCACTTTAGGTGGCAGAACATTTCATAAATAAGCGCGCGCTAATTTTGGGAATAGAAAAAATAGTCGTTGTTGGCTTATTTCAGTAGTTTCATGCTTTCTTCGAGACTCATTGCCAATTTGATTTCGCTCGTGTTCCAAGCCATCCATTTTACCATTTCTGGTTCCATTGAGAATTCTTGCAGTGCATCTGAGCTTGGAGCTTCATACACCCATATCAACAGATGCTCCGGAACCACGGTCCATGCTCCAACCCTCTTGACTCCATGTTTCTTCTCCAATCCGCCCAATTTTGCTGGCAATGCTAAAGTCATGGCCTTCATTTTCTCATTGTTAAGCGGACAATTTTCAACGGAATGTCTAGAAATTATCAGAAATATTGGCATACCAACACTCCTCAAAGTGAGAATTAAGGAAAGTCGGATATAAGCTATTTGCACGTAGGTTCTGTTAACTTCTCATGGAGCTTAAACCCTTGTTAACTACCGTGGGATAAATCCAGTTTTTTTGTATATTTGATTCAAAAATCGGAGATAAACTTAAAAGTTACACTCGTGTGCATAATCGGAATTGAATGAGGGAAATGGTGGTAAGTTTCTTTCCCTTCTCTCCTTTCTCCCCTAGTGGAGAAAGCCACCATCTTCCCTCATCTCCTTTTAAAGGAGCTTTTTGGTGGTCTCCGATTTTTCTTTTAGTGCGCGCCTTCTTGTTCACTTGACTCGTTTGTTTCCTATTGGACACACTTTTAGGCATATGCTGCATGTTGGTTGAGTACTTGTGTATTGGCTGCAGGCAAACTTGTTTATTTCGTAATCGGATTCGTGTCCCGGCTTCTTCAGAGCCTTCGCTGGGCACGAGGACACGCATGGATTTGGGCAGTTTTTGCAGAAATTCTTGTTTAAGGGCGAATCAGGCTGCATTTTCGCGTCGGTTACTACAGCAACTAATCGCACTCTAGGCCCGTACTGTTGCGTTATGAGCAGGCTGTTGTAACCTAAAACTCCAAGACCGGCCTGAACAGCCATGTGCTTGAGCGACAATAAACCTGAGAGATAACGTTGGTCTGTTCCTCCGGTTGAAGCCATTTGATGGTATGCTTTGAACCCTTTCTTCTCAAGAAACCTCGCAACGGAATATCCTACCCTGTCGAGTTCCTGCGAGACGAAAGTATTGTGTCCTCTGAACATGTCCTGTCGTGGGGATGCTGCAAAATAGTCTTCTTCACTGGGTATGATGTCCGTCTGAGCATCGAGCATCTTCATCCCAAGAACAATGACAGATTTCGCACTTGGAAGAACATCTCTGGGACGATGCCCCGATGGAGCATCATCAAACGCATTAGCTGAAGCAACTCCAAAAATATCGGCCCCCAAGCGCAGTGCCATTTTCTCTATCTCTTCCCTCAAATCCATTTAACTTCCCCTCAAGCACTAGGGGCCTCCGAAAAAGATAAACTGTTCCCCTTCCCGACACCTAGGCTATTATTAGCGCGCGCTCAACTGGAGAATATGGCTAGATTTGGAACAGAATAGGGTACAATTCTGAAAAACCCCTTAATAATTAAAAATCACTGAATCAATTCGGAGTTGAGAACAAGTCTGCAACACCATTTCCTCAAGTGGACTCGCAACGGTCCAGAGAAAGTTGAAAGTTAATTTTTCCCTCCTTTCTCCCTTCAGCCTCTGGACCCTTGCGAGAACTGTAGAGGAAAAGGTTAGGCAGACAACCGTGAGTTGGCGACGATGGAAATGATGAGATGTCAACCTTGGCATTGGCGGAGAGGAGAAGAAAGCGAGCAAGAAAAGAAGGTGAATAAAGTGTTGGAAATACCTCATTATACCTACATATTTTCTGAAGAATGCAAGAAAGGTGAATATAAACTCAAAATAGAGAGGACGGTTATAAAGAGCGAGAATAGGAAAAAGCACATTCTATGGTAGTTCAAGTGGAAGCACGCGCGCTTGTCGCCGTTTGTGGTGCGTGCTTCGCGCGGCCATCTAGCGTCCTGGCGGTGTTGAAATTGACGCTTGGGACCTGTCTATGTTCTCTCTGATGATGCCGTATGCCTTTTCTGCGTCTGCGTTGGGCAAATCGTTTAGCGTCAGAGGTTCTCCCCCGAACCTCAACGTTAGCTTGAGTGTGGACCGCACTATTCCCTTGTCTAACACCACGTTTGCGACATCCCTGTAATTATAATCGGTGTAATCCTTCTTCAACCCAAGCGCATGCGGGTGCCGCAGAATCACCCTCTCATTCGTAATGACCACAGAGTCGATGTTGATCTTAGGGTGATAGATCTTCTGTTGAATATACACTTCCACCTTTTCATCCGGCCCAAGCAGGCCCTTCAAATCACCAGGAGCAGACATAATCAGTCAACCAATCATACGAGAACCCACCAGTCATATTTGCCTTTTGCCCCACCCCGACCCCGTCCTTGGATTGCTTTGGAAAGCGGAAACGAGAATCTTCAAAGATACTCTATTATGCAAGACATTAAGGAAAGTTCAATCTTGAGGATTTCAGCTAAAGGTAAGAAGCCTTTTCCGAAAGTGGTTTTTCGTGATGGCCTTCAAGATAAGCAGATTAAGAATTTCCTTGAAACTCGAAAACTAATATTGACTTTTCCTAGAGACCCACGCATAACTGTTTCGCGCGCGCTAAGAATCGGTAATATGCACCAACCTTAAAAGACGCGAAAACAATGAAGACATAGGAATAGATTTGGCACAAATGGGAAGACATAGGAAAGCTAAACCTCCAAATAAGCGACTGAAGAAAATCTTGAAAAAGACAGGTCGCTAGCGCGCGCCATATTAGATGACTCTAAGGATTGCCACGATATTGTTGGTAACGACAAAGGCATACATTGCTATCATTACAATGATTGTTGCAAAGCCCATCTTGAATGTTGTCTCATGGTTGTACTTCTTTAGCCTTTTCAAGATGAAGTAGAATACATACACCAGTGCTGGAACTATGGTCACTTTCAGTAGTAGCATTGGAAGCATTGCATTTGCTACTAATGGATTCAGCTCTATGCCTATTCCTGTTCTTACTGCGAAGACTGTGGTCAGTGCATCTGCATAGTTGAGCGATATGACTGTGACTAGTCCTATTATTGATAGTCTAAGGTCTTGCTTCAAATAGCACACCTTCAGCGCGCGCCGAAGTCGTCGAGAGGCAGACAAAGCACCTTCTATGGCCTTTCTCTATCAGAACAGGTCGTTATGGAGAACTAAAGCAGTTATTTCAGAATCTGCAATATGAAAAAACTGATAACATACTCCTGCCCAATTGCAAAACTGCGACCTCTACCCGCATCTTGAACGAGTTTTCAGTTTGGCTAGAGCGCGAGCGCGCGCGCACGCGCGCGCCCGACTGTTCGTCCCTACCGCATGCATGCACACACGCGTATGGGCAAGAAAACACTCTGGGCGGCGCGCGTTAAGAAGTATTGGAACTTAACTGATTTCGGAACTAGGCGTTAGTTTTTGCTTGTGGGTTTCTTCCTGCTGCTCGGCTTGGATTTCTTTCCAAAAATCATTAATGTCAAGAGCGTGAGTATTGAACCTGCGCCGACTACAATGATTATAATGATTGCCCAAACTGGAAAGCCCCCGTTAGATCCTGTTTGGGTAGGTTGGCTGGGTTGAGATGGATCGTTCGCGGCCGTGACGTTTTGGTTCCATGAGAACAAGGTTTTCCACCACGGCGTGCTCGGCTTTGGTCCCCAAGTTATGATCATGGGATCTAAGCTGTCGTCGATTTTAGTCAGGTTATGTACGTAATCCTCCACGCCTACGATCTGGAAGGTTCGCGTTCCTGCAGTCGAGTAGCTGAAATCTGCTCGCCACATTTCTTTGTCGTCAGACGACCAATCCATTGCGTAGTTCTTTGTTCCGTCGCTCAAGATTAGGCTGCCGTTTTCCCCTCTGAACAGCGTGTTTTCCAGCTCGTAGACAGCTATATACCACACATATTCCGTTTGATTAATGGATGCTTGTGAACTGGAAACTCCTGCTGCGATTATCTTTATCTCGTCCCAGACAACATCGATGCTGTTGCTCTCGAAGGCCGTCAGATTATACTTAGGATCAATTATCGAAGAGGTGCCTATCCACGCCGTCTCTGGGTGGTCACGGATCAGACTGTCATTGAAGACCACGCTGCCAGCGAACGGCACTGTGTTAAACCCTAAGATCCTGTCAAGCTCATAGTAACTGTTGTTCCACGATATGTTGGCCGCAGAATCGACGTTCACGTAGTTATCGTTGCTCATCGAGAGAACCACTTTCACCCTATCCCACGCTACAACCGGGCTCGGGGCCGTTTGCGTGAAGGATGTCACATAGGCAAACTTGACCCCTGTTACTGAGAAAGTTGTTTCCGCTGGTGTTGAGCTGTTGACCATAAACGTCGCCCAGCCGGTTCCGTTCACCGTTTCTGTGCTGCTACTGTTGATAGTTATGGTGCCGCCCGTAGCGTCAGAGCAGTTGAGAGCCCATTCCGCGTGAAAAGTGACAAGTTGGAAGGCTCCCACGTTGACGCGATTCGGCCATGCGGAGGAAGCCCAGGACTCGTCGATTATTATGTTTGCAACTGTGAAGTTTATGACCACGGCCCACTGGGGAATCGTTCCGTTTGCCTCGATTGAAAGTTCTACGACGTGGAGTCCAGGATCCGAAGGAGTAACAATGGTGAAGGACACGGTGGCCAATTGGCCTCCGGAAAGGACGCCGCTTGACGGCGATTTCAAAGTGAACCAGGGCCCTGCGTCAAGAATCGTTATGTTGTAAGCGAGATGGTCGTCAGTGGAACCAACTATGTTGGAGACGTTGAAGCCGTCGCTGATTGTTTGACCCACTGAGAACTCGCCCTCATCAACTTGGCAGGGGTCATAAGGGATGTTGTTCTCATACTGTACCAAAAGCTGATCAATCTTCTGCACGTATTGAGTGTTAGAAGAAGACGAACCAATGTTTCCTGCATTGTCAATAGCGGTGAAAGTGTAGTTTAGTGTGGTTCCTCCTGGCTGTTTTGGGATCACTCCGGTGTAGTTGTCATCGCCGATATTTGTCATCTGGCCAGTCCATACGGTTGAGTTCAGAAGGTAGGAAACGTAAACCTTGTCAACCCCACTCGCGTTCACCGGTTCGGTCGCCGTTGCGAATACGATAATGAATTGGCTCGCATCAGGCGTGTTTGCAACGCCCCCGGGTGTGACGGTGGGAGGGGTCATATCGTCCACTAGGTATGGAAATGGAATTGGATAATTGGTTGTGTTTAACCAGTTTGAACCATCCGCAAGAACTTGTGCAACGTATCTCACCGTCGTGTTGTACCTGAAAGTGGGAATCGTGAATGTGATTACGTTGCTTTGGATGCTCGGCGAGAGGTTCAGGTTTCCTGTAGTTCCGTTATCAAACGTGTAGTTTACGAGGAGCGCCGCGTTAACGATCTGAACATGCTGCAGCGTGTCCACCGTGACGGTGACAGTGTCGCTGTACTGAACGCTCTTGTCGTAGACTTTGTTTGCACAATTTGCGTGTGTCAACGCTGGAGTTTGCGTCACGCTCTGTATCAGATACAGCGGGTAATTGTCCTTGCTGTTGATACCTGTTTCGTAGGGCTGATCACATATTCCGTCTGGAGAAGGTATTGTGCAGTTTGGACCTACGTCTTGATATTTTCCAGAGTAAATGTCTGTGCAGTTCGTGAAGTCGCTCCAGTAGTTTCCACCCCCAGTCCCGTTGCTCGGAACGTATGGGTAACCATCATCCCACCTGTTTGCCGTTCCCAGATCCTGCGCCTGAACAGGGTTTTTCACGAACCTGTTACCATAAATGAGGCTCTGGGAGCCGCCCTGCTGAACTCGCAGTCCTATCTGCGTGTTGTTCAGTATGGTGTTGTTCTGAACGAAGGTTCCTTCTCCTGAAACCACATCTATGCCTATCGGGTTATCCTGAATCAGGCTGTCGGTTATTCTCGTGTTTGAGCCTTCGACGCTTACCCCAGAACCGAGCCCGGCCATTATGATGCAGGCGGACACGCTGTTGTTGTCGCCGGCGATCTCGATTTGTGCACCACTATCGTAGGAATCTTTCAGGGTCAAATCAAATATTGTCACGTTGGCGCATCCGTCCAGTGAGATGCAGAAGGGCGCAGTCATGTTGAACTCTCCATCGATTATCGTGCTTACAGCGTCCTGCCCCTCAATACTTATGCCACTCTTGGCGGCGGGTATCACAACGTTCTCGAAGTAGATGCGTGACGCATTCAGCACTATCGTGTCTCCAGAGCTTGCAGCGTCAACCGCAGCCTGAATCGTGGGAAAATCGTCCGGCACGTTCAGGCCCTGTACGCCCAAAACGTCGTCGATGTATGCCACTGGCAAGAGACTGCCTGTTTGGGTGGCCCCCATATCGCTTTCCGTAAGGGCCATTCTTCGAATCGAAGTTACGGTTCCGTTGAATCTGGCATTTGCTGCTTCAAGGTGATCGTCTATGTGAATATTGTAAACGTTGGCAGGTATGTTCATAATGAATTCTATCCGGTACCATCTGTTTGCCACGTAAGAGTTTCTCAACGTCACGAGTCCTACGCTGCCGTCGAAATACTGGATTACGGTATCATTGAATATTATGTTTGCACCATCGAAATTCCCGTCGTCAACACTGATTTCCAAACCCGTGTGAATGCCCGTGTTGTTGGGCATCATCACCGAGAAACTAACTACAACCGTGTCGTTCTGTTGTGGAAAATAGCTGAAGGCTGAAAAAACAGCAGTACTTGAGTTGTCCACGAACTTTGCAGAGTTTTGCCCACTGTATGCTGCTTCGTTCGTCACTATGAAGTAGCCTGCACTATTTAGGTTCGGAGTCCAGCCGGGTGGAGTTTGATTAAGCGGGAGCCCCTCGAAATTGGAGTTCAAGAACACCTCTCGGGTTGGCGCGTCCTCGCCCCGCACCGACATCACTGCCACGCCTAATTGCGACGAGTGAATGAGGAGATTGTTGGTCCCCACCAAAATGACGAACACCAAGGCTAGCGTCACAAGTATACGTAGCCTGGATTTCTTCCCCATCACAGATTACTATCCCATTTAGTGTTGAGCCTTATCCTAGGTACGGACAGTTAACGTTTGTGAAGTTTTCTTCTAGAGAAAAGTTCTGGGAAGTACATCATAATGGCGCGCACATGCTTCTTCCGAAATAAGCCCCGAAACCCATGATGCTTCCTATAACGTTTGCCTCTTCCCCTAAAAGCCAGGTAGCCGGATGAATTGCCACGGTTATGATAGTTCAAACAGACTCACAAAAGAAAAAAGGGGACTATTTTTTAAGTTCCACAACCAAGAGGTCTACATCGGTTTTTCCCGTGTTCTCAGCTTCGTGAGATTGGGCTTTAAGGAAGATTGCCTGACCAGTCTTCAGGTCCAACACATCTGTTTTTCCTGAAGATGTCAGTTTCAGCTTGCCACCCTTGAGAACGTACACCAAATGGTCGGGATGGCTGTGCATTGCTGCCTTGTCGTTCGGTTTAAACAAAACGTCAAGTACACGCACACGCTCGTTTTCCATTATGAACTTGTAGACGTTCTTGGCCACTTTCAAAGGGTCTTGCCCTTTTTCCGTTATTTCACCTCCAGTTTCCTCATTCCTTCCAATTCTCTTCCCTCGCATATTTATGAATGTGTGACTGCAACCACACAGCAAAAACGCGCCAACATCCTGAAAACTGGAAAAGCCATGAGCGACAAGTTTGCAGTATCTAAAGCTTCAAGCATGCCCAGTACAAAGGTCCAACGGCTACATGTTCTCTCGGATCATCTTGGCTAAGCGGCGGATTCCCTCGTCTATCTGCTCTTTCGTGGGATAGCTGAAGTTGAGGTGCATCGCGTTCTGTCCTTTGCCGTCGCAGTGGAAGGCTGATCCGATCACGTAGGCCACCTTGTTTTCTATGGCTTTGGGCAGCAGCTCGTTCGCGCTCATCTTCTTGGGCAGTTTCACCCATAGGAACAGGCCGCCCTCCGGATGCGTCCAAGTCACGCCGCGCGCGCTGAAATCGAAGATTAGAATCGATTAACTCCATCATAAGGGCACGTGAGTCTAAAAAAAAGAGGGGGATATCACAGCTTCCCCTTTTTGATTCTGCCGTTGGAATCAGACTAAGAGAGTTACGTCTGCGTTTGCCGCTACGTCTAGGAATGTGGTGGCCCCAGCCATTTGATCAACTTCTGGAATCAGTTGTTCTCTCTTGATTCCGAACATTTCCATAGTCGGGGTGCAAGCGTATATCGTCAGAAGTCCAGAGGTCTTCATCCTCTTGAGCAGCTCGTAAGGCGTTGGGTATTTCATCTGTTTCAGTCTTTCTGCCATGGGCTTTTCCATTTGCTTGTAGTCGCTTGGTAATCCCGCTTTTTCCATTGCTCCTTTGACGAGTGCTTGGAGACCCCAGAAGGTGAAGTAGAGGTGTGCTTCCCATCCCATTGATGTCGCAGTTGATCCGAGAATAAATGCGCAATAAAGCTTGTCTATTGTTCCGCTGTGGACTATCAAAGCTAATTTCTTCTTTTCAGTCATGAATTCACTTTCCATTCTGTGAACTACTTAGTAATATTACATACGTCATACTTATGACTTCCGTCAAAAAAAAATATCAATTGAGAATTAGGAGCAGAGCAGCCTTCTTGCCGTTCGTGCTCGTCTTAAGGCGGATTGTCGCTTTTTTCAGGGCGTTCCAACAATACTACGAAAACGGGGTCATCCGTATGATGAATGACGAACTGTTTAATCGTCCAATGTTCGCTAAGGTAGCTCTTGAGCATGTTATTCAAATCAGCCAGCTCAATGGGATAATCTTTCATTCGAAGTTCTCCCCTACCGTACTTGATAGCCACAAACTTATATTCCATAATAACCCAAACCTCTCTCTGTCCTTCTGTTGTTGTGCAGATTTAAGATTTCTGTCTTCTTTGAACTACATAGCCTAGGCCCAAAAAAAGGTTAGAAGTCTATAACCTAACGTGAACTTCTCTCAACTTGACAGTTCCTTCCATTTAGCCCGCGCTAGATAAACACAATGTAACCTCACATGCTGTTGCTTTTCACAATCATGCGAAACTCGTGCATTTTCAAATGGCGTCTGTTTCAATCTCGTTTTCCTTAAGTGTTTGAATAAATGGAAGACCTCTGCTCACGATCTCTCCTATGATTTCGGTCGGAGACTCTAAAATCAGGTGCCAAGCGTTATTGCAGTACTCTATTGTCAGATAAACATCTCTGGTTTTCTGTGAAGGAAGTGGCAATCGTATCTCTGGTTCTGGATTCTCCAGGGCTTCTTCCTTTGTGGAATTAAGAACCTTGTTTATGAGCCCCAACATGTTCTTTAGGTCTCTTTTCACCAGTTGTCTATCTTTTTTGGAAAACTTGGTTTTCTTGCACCAACGAATTTGAAGATCTTTGACAGTCACTTCGGGCAGTGGCTCATGCGTGCTCATCACTGATAGCTTGTTCAATGGAGTGCTGGGGCCAACATACTCGTCTTTCTTCATCAAGAAGCCCTTCAGCGCTTCGGTAACTCTCTCGAAGTGGTGGTAACCCACAATGTTGCCGATCACTCTTCCCTTATAGAATACTTCCAGCGTGGGAACCGTTCGAACTCCTCTCTGATGGGCTAGATTCTTGTTCGAGTCATTCAGCATTGCATCTATCCTCACAAACTTTGCTTCCTGTCCAAAAGCCTCGCAGACTTTCTTGTACACCGGATTAAACTTTACGCAGTGAGGACAGCAGTGGCTGAAAAACTCCACCACAACCGGCTTATTGGCCTCCAGAACTTCTTTTTCGAAAGACTTCGCAGAAATGTCGCTTGCGTCAGGCATCAAACAATGACTCATACCATATTCTCGCGGCAATAATAGGTATAAGCATTGCCCCTAACGGGTCGCGCCTAGCGCGCCTAAACGTTTTCTTGTATGAACTGCGCTGGCCAAGAGCCTTCCAGTCCAGTGATATCTTTTTCTAAACCAAGATGGAGAAGTGGCAAACCTAGTCCACGCCCACTTTATCCGCTAAGGCTTTCGCAAGATCTGCGAGCCATGTTCGGCCATTGCCCCGGAGACGATCATCTCGGCTTCGCTCTCAAGCAGCACCAGCGAGAGGATGAGCGCGCGCAAGCCCAGCGGCTACATGTTCTCTCGGATCATCTTTGCTAAGCGGCGGATTCCCTCGTCTATCTGTTCTTCCGTGGGATAGGAGAAGTTGAGACGCATGGCGTTCTGTCCTTTGCCGTCGCAGTGGAAGGCTGATCCGATCACGTAGGCCACCTTGTTTTCTATGGCTTTGGGCAGCAGTTCGTTCGCGCTCATCTTCTTGGGCAGTTTCACCCATAGGAAGAGGCCGCCTTCAGGGTGCGTCCAAGTAACGCCCTTGGGCATATACTTCTCCAAGGCCGCGAGCATGGCCGCGACTTTCTTGCTGTAAAGCTTCACTATCTTTTCAACCTGCTTCTGCATCAGCCCGCGTCTCATGAACTCGGCCACGATCAACTGATTGTAGGTTGGACAGCACAGATCCATGCTCTGCTTGGCAACAACCATCCGATCCATCCACTCGGACGGCGCCATAATCCACGCCAACCTCAGGCCCGGACACAGAATCTTCGAAAACGTGCCCAGCGCTATGACCTGTTTATTCTTATCCAAGCTGTAAATGGCAGGAATGCTCTCTCCCTTGAACCGCAAGTCCCTGTAGGGGCTGTCCTCGAGAATCGGAACCCCATACTCATCCGCCAGCTCCAGAAGTCTCTTCCGCCTGTCCAGCGGTAGAGTAACCCCGGATGGATTTTGAAAGTCGGGAACGACGTAGATGAACTTCGGCTTCTTCTTCTTTGCCGCAAGCTTTGCCAGCACCTTTTCCAGCAGATCCATCCTCATTCCGTTGTCGTCCTGCGGCACTCCGATCATCCTAGCCATGTAGGAGGCAAAGGCCTGCAAGCCGCCTATGTAGCTCGGCAACTCCAGCACCACGATGTCCCTCGGATCCAGAAACACCTTCGAAACAATATCCAAACCCTGCTGCGAACCCGCCGTAACAAGAATGTTCTCAGGCTTCACCGTCGACTTCTCACGCATCAACCACTTGCTAATCTCCTCACGCAGCGGAGCCTCCCCCTCGGTAGTGCCATACTGAAGGGCCGTCGCACCCTTCTCCCGCAACGTCTGACAGCAAATATCCTCCAGCTCCTTAACCGGAAAAGTCTCCGTAGCAGGAAGCCCACCAGCAAAAGAAATCATCCCCGGAACACGGCTCACCTTAAGCAGCTCCCTAATCTCAGAACGCTTCATTCCCCGAGCATTCTTCGAATAAAACGCAGTCAAATCCTTAATCATTACACCGTCCTCCTCCGCATATTAGAGCGCAGACCCCATTTTCACACTCAAACCGTCAACCTACATAAGGTTATTGCACCCACCTGACGGATCACAAACATGAAAACGCCCGAATTCACAAAAAACCAGAACTGACCCTCAGCAACTATTTTCAAAACCGCTGTTCGGCCGCCTCAGATTCCATCCAAATAACGGAGAAGAGATTGATGGACGAAATCTCCGAGCGCCTAACCGTCATAGACCTTACGTAATAAGGTTTTTCATCGTGGATTCTGTTACCTTGTCGTCTGTTTGTTCTCCTTGTTACATTTCGTCTGCTGAGAGGACTTTATGAAAAAGCGAATAGACCTTGCTCTAGTGTTCTTCGTTGTCACAGCGCGCGCTTTTTCGGTCTTTAAGCGCGTGCTAGATTGAAAAATAGGTTTTAACTCTTTTTGTCGAGAAGTACGCGAAGGAGAGAAAGGGGTACAGGACAAGGTACACTATTAGCAGGCTCCAATAGACGTTAGCGCTTAGCAGAACGAACCAGTAGCCTAGCCAGATGCCGAAGACGAGCAGCACAATCCAAGAGGCCATCGACAGAAAATAGCCGACGCGCATACCTCGAAATACGAGAACAGCATCCGCAAAGAGCAAAGCGCCCAACGCTGCAATCAACCCTGCGTACATAAACCATAGTGAATTTCCCTCATTTCCTGTCGCAAAACCAAAAAAGAGGAATGCGAAGAACCATGCTCCCAGTGCGGTTAACACGGTGAACAGGCACACCAGAAAGACGCCAACTGGCTCTACTCTCTCCACAGCGTCACCAAAAGTTACATTTGTTTCCGAAGATAAAAGCTTAACGTACCAAGGAAACAGACTCATCGTGAGGCCTGAAGCCTCACGAAGCCCGTTCTCAAAAACTCACACGCGGTCAGCCTATTGTTATCTGCGTGGGAGCGGTTTCCAGAGTGCTGTTCTGGTCGATGAAGAACGGAGGTCCAATTCTTCCAACAATGTAATATGTTCCCGGTGAAACTGGAATGCCTTCCGATTCTAGGCTGTGGCTGAATGTCTGCTGCCAAACAAGAGAAGAACTCAAGCTCTCTCCGGGATTAAGCGTTTCAAGAACGAGATATAACGGAAAAACCCCGCCTAGCCAAATGCTTGTGTACCAGTAGATGTTGCTGTCTGTTTCGTTGTAAACGTGAAAGTCAAACTGATTGCCACTTGGACCCAACGTAAAGCTTACTGTTTGATTGCTGATGTTGGTGATTGTGAGCAGTATGTTTATGGGCTCGCCGAGGCTGTAGTTGGTTTTCTGAAGCGTCATGCTGAGCTGCAAGCCAAGCTGTTGATCAACGCCGTCCACTGTGTCATTGTGTAGGCTGCCGTTTATCCAATTTAGATAGTAGGTCTGTGAGTCACTGTCAAAACTTATTGTTCCGTTTATTGCAACTGTGCCTCCAACCGTCCACGGGTTAATTGGCAACGTTGATGTTAGCTGGCCGTTGAAAGTCAAGTACATGAAAGAACCAGTTAGATTCGGATAGAAGCTCGGAACGATGCTTGTCACATTTACGCCGAGGATGATCGCGCTCACATTAGCGTAGCCTAAGGTGCCGACCACAGTGTAAGTCGTATTCGAGTATGATTGTTTTTGAAGATTCGCAACCTGAGAGGTCAAGGAATTAATCGTCGAGTTTTCAGAGGCAACCTGGCCCTGAAGACTTGCCACTGTAGAGTTCAATTGAGAAACCTGATTGCTCAAAGACGAAATCGTGTTGCTCTTGTCATTCATCATCAACGTATACGCTGCAACCACACCCCCCAAACAGGCTACTAAAATGATACAGATTATTCCAAGCGCAACAATGACGCCCTTACCAACCATTTTCGGCTCCTTCGTTTCACTCACGCTTGACACCCATCATAGCACAGGCAAACGTCCGATATAATCCCAAGCCTTAGAACACAGCATCCCAGAACCTAGAACGATTCTAAGAAACACTTGGCGATATGCAAGAAAAAATTGCAGCCATCAACAGACCCTACCCAATCCAAGAGCCAGCAAGAACTTCTGAGGTAAACATTTTAAGACGGAGCCAATTAGATGAGCTGGCCACACTTGGCGCCGGAACAATACGCCGGGATAATGGCCAGACACGTGTCTCACCATCCCGTAGGCAGAGTGGATTAATGCGCAGGCCTTGAGGCGCAAACGCGCTTGAGAGCCTGTGGCCCTTCGGGGCCGCGCGGGTTCGAGTCCCACTCCCGGCGCCTCAACAATCACCGACCGTTCCCACGAAGCCTAAGACGGTGCCCAAAACCTGCCTCTCAAGACAAGAAAACAAGAATCCAGACCATTCTACGCCATTCACACGGCAAAGCAGCTGCGATGACACTCTGGGAATGTTGTGAAATGTGAACTGAGTGTTTGTACCCAGACTTCATAAATCTATTAAAACAAAAACTGGCAGATTTCAAGCGGAGAATCAAGAATGAAAGTTCTCCGTAGGCAAAAGTCCGGATTCGCCCTCAGTCTAATTCTATGCGTGATTGGATTGGCCTCGCTCGTCACCATGTTTTGGCTGTGTTGGCCTCAGCTTTCATCCGCGAAAGATCCATTCTCAACGTTTGTAACGCTTCTCTGGACCAAGAACCTGAATCTTGTGCCAGGCATCGAATTCAAAATTTCATATCTCTTCGTCTTGGGCGACGCAATGCTCATAGCCGGAATCTCAGTGTACATCCTGAGCGTGCAAAGGGTCTATCTGCCAGGAAAGATTGTTTGGTACCGATGCCCCTTCTGCAAAAAAGAATGGAGGTCAACCGGAACCAAAGCACTCGTGCACTGCCCTCACTGTCGCCAACTGATTCACCCAACACTGGTTGAACGAATAGACCCTGCAGTCAAAGCTAACCTCTAGCATTGCAACATCAGAAAAAACGTTTTCGTGAGGAGGACGGAAGAAGAAAAGGAGAAGGGAGATCCGCCATCCACCTCACTCATCTAATAATACCATGCTTCTTGAAACACTTGGTTCTTTTTTCAGTTGACACGATTGAAAACCAGAAAAACTCCGGCCCGAAAAGACTAAAACCAAGGCGTTCAACCGTGAGGAAGCCTTATTTTCTTTCAATTGAAGAAATTGAAAACCCTCTTCGACGCTTCCCTAGGGCAAGAGTGCGGAGCTGTGCACAGGGCGCTGTCCAGACGATGTTGAAAAGACAATCAGTGAAGGACATGACACGCGTTTATGGTTGGACTTGGCCTTTTTGGTCTGGCTCGCGTTAAGTGTGCTAATGATTTGTATTGCATATTGCTTATTAAGACTGATTACACAATATATGTTAAAGCCACCAATGTTGGATGGATCAAAGGGTAGTTCTAATGCCCAAAGAATCAGAGCCAAAAGCCTCTACCGAAGAGAAACCAATCGCAGAAATCACGCTGAAGCAGGAAGCAAAGAGACCCACCGCCTTCAGAGAAGCCTACCCCATACAGGAACCCTACGTTTACGCGGCCATAATCAAAGACCCAGACACTCAGAAAATCCGCTACGAGGCAATAGAACCGACCCTCAACGCAGAAGAAGAGCAACAACTAAGAGAAGTCAAGAACTTTCTCATCGAAGAAGTCGACGTAAACCTCAAGGACATAGAGACCAAAGAAAAAGCAGAAAACTACCTGAAGGAACAGACGAAGAAAACCATCACAAAACACCGGATAAAAGTGCCTCCGGAAGCCGTTGACAAACTAACATACTACGTGATAAGAGACTTCATAGGCTACGGAAAAATAGACCCGCTCATGAAAGACCACCTCATCGAAGACATATCCGCCGACGGCGTGAACATACCCATCTACATCTGGCACAGAATGTACGAATCCATGCCCACGAACATCATATTCAGAGACGAGCAGGAACTCGACTCCTTCACAATCCGCATGGCATACCTCGCAGGAAAAAACATTTCAATAGCCTCCCCGATGCTAGACGCATCGCTCCCGGACGGAAGCCGCATCCAGCTCACCTACGGCAGCGAAATCACCCGCAGAGGCTCAACCTTCACCATTCGACGCTTCAGAGTCGACCCGTTAACCATCTCCGACCTAATCGCGTTCAAAACCATCTCCTCAGAATTAGCCGCGTACCTCTGGTACGTCGTAGAGAACCGGGCATCCGTCCTAGTCGCCGGCGGAGTCGCCTCGGGAAAAACGACCATGCTGAACTGCCTGTCCATGTTCATAAAGCCCGAGATGAAGGTGGTCAGCGTGGAAGACACTCAGGAGCTCAACCTGCCCCATGAAAACTGGATACCCTCGGTCGTCAGGCTGGGCTTCGGCCATGAAAGCAAGAAGGAGGGAAGCATAACCCTCTTCGACCTGCTGAAAGCCGCTGTCAGACAGAGGCCCGACTACATCATCGTCGGCGAGGTCCGCGGTGAAGAAGCCTACACGCTCTTCCAGGCAATGGCAACCGGCCACCTGGGAATGTGCACCATCCACGCAGAATCGGTCGAAGCGGTTGTGAATCGACTGGAATCCGAGCCCATGAACATTCCGAAGCCGCTCATAGCGATGACAAACGTGATAATGGTCATGGCGCGAACGGAAATCGACGGCAAACCCGCCAGAAGAATAAACAATGCAACAGAAGTCCAGGGATTCGATCCAAAAACGAGAGACATAACACTGGGCGAGGTTTTCCATTGGAACCAAAAATTCGACAAATTCTCCGCCTCGAACAAGAGCTTCCTCCTGGAGAAGCAGATGAGAAAACTGGAAATCGACGAGGGAGCGGTGAGACGCGAGCTTAATCGAAGACAGACGGTTCTGGACTGGATGACGAGCAAGGGCATACGCCGATACACAGAGGTTGCAACCGTCATCCGCGAATATTACGCGAATCCAGACAGAATTTTCCAGAAGGCCAGGGTCGGACTGAAATGAAAAACAATAGACCTCTCGAAAGAATCAGGGCATTCTGCAGCCGTCTGAGAACAAGGTTTAAACTCTCCTTCGGCAAATCAGCCGAGGCCAAACGCGACGTGGCTCAGGAGAAGCCGGGGTTTTCGCTTGAGAGTCCGCAGTCCATAGCTTATGGTCTTCTCGGGAACAGAACGGGATGGGTTCTTCCCCTTTTCAAAGACTTGGACGTCAACTTGCGCAAGTCGGGGTTGAAAGTCAACTTTAAAGTGTACGTCAGTTTAACGATTTTCGCCACGTTATTGGTCTGCGCTGCCACCTTGGCGCTGATACCTTGCCTGCTGTTTCTAGTTTTCAACCTGCCTTTGTTACCAGCGGTTTTGTTCGGCGTTGGCGGATGCCTCTTTGCTTATGTGTTTTCGACTCTGATATTCTATTCTTACCCGATTTATCGGGCAGACACTCTCAGGAGAGGGTTGGAAGACGAGTTGTCGTTCACGACGGGTTACATGGCCATCTTGGCCAGCGCCGGCGTTTCTCCTGAACGGATGTTCTATTCTCTGTCGAGTCTCAGTGTTCCGTTAGCCGTGACCCCTGAGGCGAAGGATGTTATAAGGGACGTGAACCTCTTCGGTTCAGACATAATCTCCGCTCTTGAGGAAACGTCAAAGCGAACTCCTTCGCAAACATTTCGCGAAACGATAGAGGGGTTCATCGCCACGATCCATTCGGGAGGCAACTTGGCGGCGTATCTCAGGCAAAAATCCAAAGAGTACATGAGGTTGAAGAGAATAAGCCTGAAGAAATACTCAGACGACCTGTCGATGCTGTCGGAGGTTTACGTGACTCTGCTGTTGACGGGACCGCTATTCTTGGTGATAATGCTGGTCGTTATGGCCATGCTAGGCGGCGGAGGTTTTGGTATACTGAGCCCGGATCTCATGTTAGAACTGCTCACGTACGTGGGAATTCCCCTGGGTGCCATAGCCTTCCTGGTTATACTGGATGCGATGTCGCCTAAATGGTGATGAAAATGCCGAGAATTGATGAAAGACTGAAGAAGCCCATCTGGATAGTCTCAATCGCGCTAGCAGCGGCCATACTGTCCTACGGGCTTCTCAGGTTCGGGTCCACAGACACGGTGGACGACTTCGTGTTCTTCTCTGTAATACTGGCTGTTTTTCCCTCGGCAACGTTAAACTATCTGGATTACGAGTGGAAAAAAGCCGTTGATGAACACTTACCTGATCTCTTCAGGAGCATTGTGCAGGCCCAAGAGACGGGAATGACTCTGCCTCAGGCCATGGAAGAAGCGTCCAAGAGGGACTATGGACCTCTCACGGAAGAGCTGAGGAAGATGACGACGCAGATTTCTTGGGGAATGAGCTTTGAGGAGAGTCTCCTGAGCATGGGGAAAAGAGTGAACACCGTGCTGATGCAGAGGACGGTACCGATGATTATCGAGGCAAGCCGCTCGGGAGGACGAGTTGAGAAGGTGTTCGACCCGATGGGAAAGTTCATACAAACGACGCTCCTCCTTGAAAAGGAACGGCGAACTCAATCGAGACCCTACATCGCCATAATTTACGTGGCGTTCTTCGTCTTTCTCTTCACCATAGTGCTGCTCTTCAGATCGTTCTTTGCAAACATGCAGGGCCTGTCGATGTTCGCAACGGTGGGGATGCCGCCGACTACGCTCGAGCGAATATTCTCTCACATGACTTCAATTCAGGCTTTCTTCGGGGGCCTCGTGGCGGGGAAAATGGGAGACGGTTCGATAGGAGCCGGATTGAAGCACAGCCTCATCCTGATGTTGTGCGGCTACGTCGCATTGAAACTCCTCCTCTGAGGTGACAAAAACGGTCCGAAAACTCAGAAAATTCCTTCATGACAAGAGGGCCATAACAGCAGTCATCAGCAACCTCCTCCTGACCGTCGTAGCAGTCGCCGCCATGGTGCTCGCCACCACTGCCACATACGTAATAACGACCAACCTCAAGGAAACAATAGGCGAGCGAGTCATCATAGAAGATTTGTGGTTCAACAATTCCACCGGAAACATCGATGCCTACCTCAGAAATGTCGGCCAAGCCGTCATCCAAATCTCAGAGGTATACGTGAACCACACTTCCCAGTATTTTCTAACACCTTCGGCGCTCGAGATAGGGCAGGGCCAATGGCTCAACATTACAGACGCATGGGTATCAGGCAGCATTTACTACGTAGACATTGTCACGACCAGAGGAACACATGCTGGAGATTACTTCACAGCGCCATAAACACCACAAGCGCGTGCGCCCCCATCACTGAAAGAAAACTCGTGGTATTGTGGTGACAAAGATGCGTCACGCAAAAAACTCGCTCCTACAGGACTAGCGAGGCCCAAATTGATTGGTTAAGGCAGTGCATGACGCACCTTGCCATTACTGTACGATGCAAGGTGATATAAAATTTCCGTACTTTTCAGAAGCTGCCACCCGGGCTTTTGCGGGGATACCCAGTCTAGCGCGCTTGTGAATTTCGTTTTAGAAGCTCCACAAATCGTCTTTTGTGCTTTGGGCTGTCAATAAATCTAAAGTTGGAAGAATGCATCTCATATTTCGAGCGCTGATGAAGATATTTCTTTCTGAGAAAAACGTAGACTCTGATTTTCCACGACCTTACCCGAATCTCGGCGTTTCTGTGTATTGCCCAAGCATCGAATTGTAACTTATTAATTCTTTCTTCCCATCGCTCAGGATGTTTCTGTTTCCATTTTCTGTAATGCTCTCGTGCGTAGTCCTGTTGTTTTTCGAGGTTTGCCTGCCTCCATTTCTTTTGATAATCCCGCGCGTGCGCGCGCTCTTCTGCAAGGTGTTCTTTCCTCCGCTTTTTCCGTCGTTCTAGTATCTTTTCTCGATGGGTCAAATAGTATTTCTTAGCATATTCTCGTCTTTCTTTTCCTGTCAAGCCATTAGCTCACTTCTTTCTCCTGTGTCAGACTTCACTTTTGCTCGATGCAGCCTTTTTTTGTTTCGCATTGAGGACTGCTGAAATAACTTCGTCGGACCTTTCGGATTAGCTGAGTATGGGCGCTCGTTTCTACATCCAAGCCTAATCCGCTTTTCTTCTCTAAGCACTTATATTTACTGAGAGTGTTTGTTGAAAAAAAGGGATATGCATGAACAAAACGGAGACCGCTGCCAAAGTTCCAGTTGACATGGAAAAATGTCTGAGGATTTCAAAGAAAATTCTGGAGCTGCTGCAAAAGAAAACCAAAAGCTCTGCGGAAGCTTATCTTACAGTCCGCCTGCTAGGAATCTTTCTCGAAGAGAAATTCGGGTTCAAATTGACATCGAATCAGGAGGAAGAACTCAGAAAGCTGTGGAGGAAAGACCAAAATCTTCACGAAAAAAGTGAAGGACCTACTTAGATTCACGAGTGCGCGAATTATTTGGTTTCAACATTGGCACATGCAGTGTTGGATGTTGCCTGCGTTTTAGCGTTGTCCGTAACTTGCAGGTAAATGCTATAAAGACCTGGTGATTTAGGCGTAAAGGTCCATGTTGATTTTGTGGCGCTCGAGACTGGAGCACCGTTGAGATACCACTGGTAACTGAACGGCGATTCACCACCCGCGACGCTTGAAGTAAACAGTTGAGAATTGCCAACACGCATATTCACCGAACCGGGCGAAATGCATATAGAGAAACGGCTATTCACCGTGACAGTTGCGGTGTTGGAAGTTGCCTGCATTCCATTGTTGTCTGTAACCTTCACGTAGACCGTGTAAGAACCTGCGGAGGTTGGCGTGAAAGTCCAAGTCGGTTTAGTGGCACCAGAAACCGCGGTACCGTTGAGGTACCACTGGTACTTGTATGGCGAGGTGCCGCCCGTGACGCTTGAAGTGAACAGTCGACACTGGCCAACGTACAGGGTTGCAGAGCTGGGCGAAATATTTGCGGAAAGCGTGGGGGTGAAATCCACCCACATGTTCATTTTGTAAGCGCCTACGGCGGCTGTCGGGTGGAAGGTTAGTGTTAACGTTATGTTGTTCTTGTGTCCGGCTTTGAAAACGGTTTGAGCGCTGTTCCAGCTTAACGTACCCGTGCCTGAGAACGTTTGGCTGCCCCCTTTTCCGATTATGAAGGTTGCTCCGTCAGTGTCGACCCATTGCAAGCTCAGGTCGTTGTTGCTGATGCCTTTCGGGCCGTTGACAGTTAGAAAATAGACAACTGCAAAAGTGCCTGTCGAATCCTTGCTTTCCACTGTTACGTTGTAACTTTTTGGCTCTTCGAAGTATGATATGCCCATGTTGATGTTCCAAGCGCCAGTATTTGACTGATATACTAGGAAACGGCCAGACGTGACAGTGCAGGCGAAAGCAGAGCCGATGGTTGCAACTATACACAGTGCAGTAAGGGCTATTCTCAACTTGCTCATGTGTAACATTAGTCAATCCCTTAGACACGAATACTGATAGAAAAGGGGAAAATTAACAGTTATGGACTACTGCTAAGTAGCTAATTTACTGCTACCCAGACATTCGCAGCGAACGTCGTAAGTGGTGCCACATTGTGGAAAGTCACAGTGACGTTAGCGTCAGCGCTGAAACTAGCAGGTGCTGTATATGGACCGATAGTTGCCACAAGAGCATTGTTTGCCGTTGCAGATATCGAAGCATCAGAGTAGAGACTAAAAGTCAAGGTAGTTATCGTATTTGTGTTTATATCACCAACAACTACAGTAACCCATGAAGTATCCATAACTAGACCTCCAGATCGCCAGATCTCATAATGGGTTGTTACATTACTGTATGGTGAGGGTGCATTGTTTTTGGTGTTTGTGTATAGAAGAATGGGCTGTTCATAGTATATCGTCGGTGGTAGATAAGGCGGACTCAGAATGTTCCTTGTGTTGAAATTATCCAGTATTGTCAGTGTGAATGGGCTGCCAGCTAGAGTTGTACTGAACTGCAATACATTGCTTGCGAGCCATGCATAAGCCACGGAAGCCGTCATGACTGCCACAAGAGCAATAACTATTGCCAGCTTCACTTTTTTTTGCATTTTGTTTTTTCCTCCTTTCTCCTTTTCGGTTTTTGTTACGGGATTAAGCTTGCCGTTAGCAGCTCTATACCCGCTCAGCCCAACGGACTTTTAACGTGCCTTTGGGCAAGGACACAGTCGGGAGCATGCCCCCTTGCACGCAAGAGTCGACTCTGCCCGACTGGATGCGCAGTTCGTTGCGGTTTACTTTTAAGCTTTGTGGGACCTTTTATGTATGATTCTTCTAGCTCTTTTGAGAATGAGAAAGAAGCCACTTACGCATAAGAAATGTTTCACATACAACATTAGCGCGCGCATGACGAACTTTTTATGCGTACTCCTATTGTCTACAACTTTCCATGGACTATCTCTGTAATCAGGCTTATTGATTTGGCATAGTCCATGAAGGCTTCGCGGAGGGCCTCACTTTCGTCGATTCCTAGGGTCTTACACAGTCTTTCGAGAAGCTTCTTCTGCTCTATTGAGAGATAAACTCTGACAACTTTTCGTGCCGTTAAACTCCCCTCTTATACTTCACCCATGCAGCATAGTTGCCTTTAAATCTTACCGCATCAGTGAAGTACATTAACTGCGTCAGTTCAGCGACCGTTTATGACAATTTTTATATGTTCTTGTCCAAACAGTACAGCATGGGTAAAGTATGCCTGGCAAAGGATACCGTGCCATAAGCCTCTCAAAAGAGCTCGTGAAAACAATCGAAGACTACATCGAGGAAAACCCGCAGGCGAGCTACAAGAGCATTGCAGACTTTGTTGCAGACGCTCTTCGCATAAGGTTTGAACAGCTCGGAGTCTACCCTGGAAACATAGCACTGCTAGACATCAACGCAAACGAGATGGGTCCCCTGCTCTATGACAAAAACCTCAAGAAAACCGTGCAGATCCTCATCAGCCCCAAAGGACTCGAATGCGCCGAATGTAAACTAAGCAGCTGCCGTCACATCAAATTCGCCCTAGCAAACCCCAAAACCCAAGAACTCATCCAAGAAAGAAAAAAAGAAGGCTGGAAACTTCCAGACATCTGAGACGCAGCTTTCTTCAGCGATAGGCGCGCGCTATTCTATTTTGTCCTTTTTAGCCAGGTTGTGCCTTGCGCATAGTAGTTGGATGTTTTCGGTCACTAGTGACGATCCCCCTTTAGAATAGGGAATGATATGGTCAAAGTGCAGGTTGTCGTGGCTTCCACAGATGACGCAGGCCCCCTTATCTCGTTTCCATACTTCCATTTTTACAGATGCTGGGATGATGCGGTTGTGATCAATCTCCTGGGACGAGACTTGAGGAATTTCATCGGTCAGTTCAAGCTTGAATTTGAAAACATTACGACTATTGCTCTTTTCCTGCCATGAATCCACAAGTTTAAAGATGCCATTATAGGTCCAGATGCCTGGTCTGATCTTTTCGTAGACCTTCACAAGCTCGGCCTTTTTCTTTTGCTGTTTATAGTCGTTCGCGGCCTCGTAGAACAATCCGTTCTGAGTTAGAGAGCCAGTTGGATTGTACATCGGTTGATCCACCGTTTTGGGATTTCGTCCCCCAGCCAATTTTGGAGCATCATGGCCTTCATAAATTAGTACTCTGCCGTTTTCCTCGATCCTATCGGCGTATGGAGCACCTGTCCTTATGCTCATCAAAATAACACTGAACCCACCACGCAATCGAAAATTCATTCCCCTTTGAAGATTGACGCCCTCTTCTCTGCACACGTCTAGATAGGAAAGCAGGTCTCCAACGTTGAGCATTGGATGCCTCATAAGAAGGTTGCTGGCCAGAATATAAATTCTAGCTAGCACGGTAACCTTTTCGCGCGCGTCGGCGCGAACCAACGAAGTTTATATTTGGTTAGTTCAATACTAAGCTTACTACGACTTCTCACATCGGTGCTTATCAAAAATGCCTCCAAAGAAAATTGTTTATCTGTTTGGAGCTGGTGCAACGATAGCAGAGACGCAATATGCCGGGGTTCAAGAAAAACCCTCGCTGGAATATATCTCTGAAACAGTGATAAGGAAAGCCAAAGAAGAAGGTGAATTGGCTGAGGCACTTAGCGAAATCGAACCAGACGACATCACCGATATTGAACTGTACATAAGTCTACTGGAATCTGCCCGCACAAAAAAGTATCTCGAGCTTGCAGGCAAGCTACGCTCTCTGTTCTCCAAGAGCATACAGGATGCATTGAAGATGGAGGGTAACATTATCGAACCAATGCTTACAAATGCCTTACTTCAAATGCATGGGACAATAAGAGAAGAAGAGAGATTTGCGGGGGCGATTTCCCTTAATTATGATAATCTTCTCGATCGTGCCTTTAATGGAGTCTTTGGTGGAGTAAACTATGGAATCGATTGCAGATGTAAAAAAGCAGGATATAGTATTAGAAAACGGGGTCCAGCATTGCTCAAACTACATGGATCCTTTAACTGGAGTCGGGGCTTTCCGTCAGTTGAAATCGATGAAGAACAGGCACAATTAGGCGAAGAGGAATCGATGCTATGGATTCCTCCAGGTATCGAGAAAGATAAGGATGCCTACCCATTCAATATTTTATGGGGAAAAGCCTTTGAGATGCTTGATTGTGATGTTCTTAGAATTGTTGGATGTAAACTTAAACAAAATGATTGGGGGTTGTTGTCACTGATTTTTAATACTCAATTGGAAACCGATCAAACATATGAAATACAATTGATTGATTTTCACCGAGAGGGCGAGTTGATAAGGCAGCGAAACGGTTTCCTTAGAAATGTCAAGATTCTGGGGGAATTGGAGAACTGCCAGGACTTGGTTGATCCTCCACCTTCTAATCCTTTTGAAAGTTGGTTAAGACTCAAACTCGCCTCGCTTAGGGAAAAAGGTGTTCGTATTGATGAATTGGGGTTAGATCATATTAATGCATTGTTAGGAGCGACCAACTAATGAAGCGTAAAATTGAGGAATGGCCGGCCAAAGAACTTTATGCAAAGAGAAACTCGATTCAATACCCTGATTTCCAAAGAGAGCCCACTGTCTGGAACGAAGTAAAGAGGCAACTATTGATCGACTCGATGTTAATAGGTCTGGACATACCTAAAATCTACTTATACCAACCAGAAGAAGGCCAGGTCAATGTCCTTCGTCCAGGGAGAAGACAAATTGATAATTATGACTGCATTGATGGCCAACAGAGGATAGTATCCGTTATCGATTTTTTCAGTCAGAGTCTAAAACTCAAAGATGGTCGCTACTGGCGTAATCTAACTTTTGAAGAACAACAAACTCTTCTCAATTATAAGTTCACAATTGCGCTTGTTACTATAGCCACTGAAGAAGATTTGAGGCTTCTCTTTCTCAGACTTCAGCTGGGCTCTATTCTCAATGTGGGAGAAAAACTACATGCAATGAAAGGAGGTATGCACGACTTTGTATTTGACGTTGGCAAGAATCATCCCTTCTTTGTTAAAGTGACTATACCCGAAAGAAGATTTGCCAGAGAGACGGTGTTTGCTCAGATTTGCATAAACTCCTTCTATCGTTCGCTTCACGGCACCTTTTATAGCGCAAGATACGAAGAACTCAAAGCTTTTTTTGCGCAGTATTCGAATTTGGAGGAATACGGGAGTGAAGTGACACGAATTAGGCATACTTTGGATCTGTTAGACCAATACTTTGGAGTCGAAGCAACTCAGTTCAGGAACAGAGCAACCATAGTTTCAGGGTACTTGTTCTTTGAACAATTGATTGTAAAGGATGAAACAGAAAAACTTCCAATATTCGTGAAATTCTATTTAGAATTCTTGCGGAAGCTGTCACAACAATCGTCTAGAGGACTTGACTACGATCCGCAATACAGAGGATTATTGGATTTCCAAACTAACATCCTCCAAGCAGCAGTTAGCAGGGCAGCGATAGAAGCAAGGAATAGAATATTGGAAGAATATTTTGATTATTACTTGGAAACCAAGAAAATAAAGACAACTCCTCTATGATGTTGTGAATTTCATTCCAATCATATTGCCAGTCTACGCGCTAAAGCTCCTCTTCACCACCCTTCGTTTTTATATGCGGTTAGAATATATCATATTCATTACTGTCCGTAGATGACTGAATGGAGAGAGCATCGATCCTTTCGCAACAGAAGAAAATTATCGAACAAAATCAAGCCCTCGATTTGCCTGAGACACGAACTGCAAATTGGGATTTTGCCGGAAGCGACACTCAATATTCTACACATGGAATGCATACATGGTTAGCGGCTATGATTCCCGCACTGGCGGGCAAGCTTATTAAGGTCACACGGGCAGCAAGCGTTCTCGATCCGTTCTGCGGTGGTGGAGCGGTACTTGTTGAGGCTGTGTTGGCCGGAATCCCAACTGCTGGTATCGATATAAACCCACTCGCAACTCTCATTTCACGGGCCAAGACCACTTACATTGAGAAGGAGCTGCTCGAAAAGAGTTTAGCAGAGATCTTGAAAGCATCGAGCAATTATCCTAGACATGTCATTGCTTTCCCCCAAAAATACAACGTCCATTACTGGTACAAACTTTACATGATTCCTGAATTGAGTTCAATTTCCATCGCTATCGGAAATGTGGAAGACCAGAAGATCAGGAATTTTTTTGAATGTGTGTTTTCCGCAACTGCAAGGGATGTTTCACTGACTCACAGGAATGAAATCAGACTTCGCAAATTAGAGCCGGGGCGATTAGCGAAATTCAATCCCGATGTTACTAGACGATTTGTTTCAAGAGCACGTGACGCGATTTTACGTGTGAGTAAACTCCCTAAAAACGCAGACGCCACTGTTTTGGATGGACACATTGTGTATACGCCTTTCAAGGATGATGCCTTCACTACGATAATCTGTTCACCTCCATATGGCGATGAGCGCAACGGCGTCTGCTATTTTCAATCCGTTAAGAACATGCTGTATTGGCTTGGTTGGTCAGTAGAGGCATTGAATAGTCGCAAGTCTCGAACATTGGGTTGGGTTAGGGGTAGGAAATCAATAGACTCTCCTCCATCGCGCACTTTGAGAGAGACAATCAATACTGTCAAGAACGAGAGGAGTCAATTGGAAGCTCTGGCATTCTATTATGATTACTGCCTCTCATTGAAAGAAATGGCTAGAGTTGTCAATGATAAAATAGTAATAGTGATTGGCCAGAGGGTTTTGGATAGGAGGGTTTTTGACAACTCCAAGATAACTGTAGAACTCCTTGATGATGTTGGGGTAAAACTTGAACAGGAGTTTACCCGGAATTTACCGAGTAAGAGATTGCCAAAGTTGCGTGAATTTGGAGGAGTAATAGACAAAGAACACATATTGATCTTCACAGTCAAAAACAAAAGAATGTGATTCACTAGGACGTCGGTGATTCTCGGACTATTTGTTCCACATCACTAATGAGATTGCTCATAGATTTAATTTTATTCTTGATTCTATCGGGCAAAGATTCGTGATTGACATAATAAACTCCATCTATAACAGGGCATCTGCTCATCGTTAGTAATCGAGATTCGAACCCACTAAAATTATCGTTTGTTACTAAGAAGACGACGGGTTCTCGCATTTCCGCTCGCTTGCACCAATCTTTGATAGCATATGCCTCATATCCTGCTTCATACATTCGGTCATGTCTCATTCCCCATTTTAAAGTCAGAATGCCGCGTAGATCGATTGTGCTTTTGAAAATTACATCAGGCATTGGAATCCAATTGACTTCTTCAAAACCTTTAATCTCTTTTATCTTGTGCCCTCTTCCCGGATAGGCTTTAAATTCACCGGGTTTCAAAAAAGTTCTTAGAATTGTCTCTATTCCCAGCTCAAACCAGTCTCCCCGGCATCTCCCTATTTGGTTTGGACGCAGGCCATAGTCAGTTATGCCTATTTTGTCGCATTTTTGAATGAGATTAACAATAAAACTTGAAATGTCATTTTCACTCTTGGGAACGATGCTGGTTACCATAGCTCTTTTGAAAGAGTCACCAATTACCCTACTTGTATTCAAGTTATTCTATTGCCAGAAGTCTATCTTCTGGTTAAGAACCCATGTTGATATCAAATGTCTTTTTATGACTCTGATAACAACAAAATGATTTAACATACAAACACTCTTCACTTTCCATTCATGAATATTGAGAAAGTCACAGCCGCACTGGATTCCAGACTCAGAAGAGACATTATGATAATTCTTGCAAAAGAGCCAAAATCGGTTGCTGAAGTCACGAAAGAATTAGCTGCATTAGGTCGAGTAGTAAAGTATCGAGAGAGTGTTTATAGAGGACTTGAAAAATTAGTCGATGCTGGGCTCGTAGATAAATATTATTATAGACAAAAGGGAATTGGCTATAAGCTAGTTGTAAAAAGAATCCAAATCAACCTTGCGGATGGTACGCTGGAAAGCGAGTAGTTCTTAGAGACAAAAGTCCGAGTTATCAGACTGGGGATCATAAGAGCCAATAGGCACGCGAGTTTTCCTGACGCAAAATAGCGCGCGCATTGGCACAAAAATGAAATAGAACAAATAGGCTAGAGAGGGCATTATGATGTCACTTACTATCCCAACGAGATCACATCAAAGGTTATTCATGTTTAATGTTGGTCATGGCGATAGCGTTCTGATTTGCGATGACAACTGTCATAGTCTTCTTGTTGATATCGGGACACAAACACCCCGGGAATACGCTCATATACCCCATCTGATAGAGAACCTGACCTACCCTCGGAAGTGCGGTTTGATCGTATCGCATTACCACTGGGACCATTACAGTTTATTTCGTTATTTTAGGCATCCCGACGTCCTCTTTTCTAATGTCTATTTTCCAGACTTTGAAATGGGGGGCCCAGTCGGTACTCTCGGGCTTGCTATGATGGAATTTATAAAAACTGCTGTTTCCTTCGAGTTTGGCAGCTACAGAATACTTCCCGAAATAATTGCTAATGCCAATCTATCTGTGACGTTTTGCAGAAAAGGCACAATAATCAATGAAATAACTCCTTCTGTGCGGGTGTTCTGGCCCGACTTCTCTCATACTTCCTTAATAAACAGCAAAATAGTCGAAGCCGCCGAAAAAGTCAGAGGCAGTGTTGAACCCATCATGGATAAATATGGCATCAAGAAGCCGCCCAATTCCGAAAAGAATTACTCAATGAGATCCTTCTTCGAAGATCTTGAACGAGAAGAGGTCGCATATCGTCAGCAGCCCGAATCCGAGAAGACTGAAGTGCACAAAAAACTTGAAAGAATTGAAAAAGACCTTAGCCCTGTAGCAAATATCCTATCCATTGCTTTCAGGACTAAGTACTGGAGCTTCCCCAGATTTTTGTTTCTCGGCGATATGGAGAGTTCTGTACTTGACAAAATCTACATCCCGAACTCGCGCGATTATGATTTCTTAAAGGCCTCGCATCATGGAACCGAATTTGGAAGCAGTCTGGAAAACCTCAACACAGAGTTTCTATTGATCTCGCGGGTCGAAAACAGCAAACACCTTTCCGGGATCCATGATGGCTACATAAACAGAGTTCATTACAGAATGATGCTCAGCACAAGTTACCTCGGAGATTGTTTTTTCATCTAGCGCGCGCTCACAATATAGGAGAAACATAATAACTGATAGAGATCGGCTTCGATTTCATCTGCAATCATGACGACGTTATGCTTTTCAGAACAGGAAATAGAAAGGTTATCTGAGTACAGCGGGCGCTTTCCGGAAAAGCCATTTACAAAGTGTTGTATAAGGCCCTGTCCACGGTACCGTGCGATATTTCAATTCGCAAGGTATTCTCTGCTTGCATTCGAAGATTGCCGCCTCGAGTGGCGCGAGTGGGAACCATGACGCACAGACGAACCAGAGAAAAAGAGCAGGTGAGACAAGCTCGCCGAATCATCCTTTCCAGCAGTTTCCATGACCGAGTGAGGTGCGAAAGAATCTGCAGAATGACCCGCACCGACGTTCTGGCACTGCTTAAGGAGCCAGTTCAAGTCGGCTCAGTGCCTGCACTTGAACGAGGCGAGGTCTTGGTTGACTCGCGCGGAAAGGGAAGCTTCCAAACAGAGTGATAACACAAGCCTGGGCCGGGGAGTTCTCAGAGTTGAAAAGAGCAGGTAAGGGGCAATCGTTGCGTGCCCGGCGATCTTTCAATGATGTGATGGCGGGCCGTATTTTTCAGATAAGGCGTCGCGTGAAGCTTGACACGCAGCAGCTACGCATGAAGACGATTAGGCAGTTGGAGCAGCTTTTCGATTTTGCTTCCGCAATCGCGCGTGGGCAGGTTCAGTATCAACGTTTGGAAGGGAAGATGCATCTTATCACGTTGAAGGAGCGGCAGGGTTGGACGAGGGTCGCCGGGTACATCGCCCAGATCCTGCAGAACATTGGCAAAGGTTTTGATGAGAAGCAAGTTGATGAGGACCTTGCTGAACTGGAGAAGTTTTTGAATGAAACAATGCCAGAAGACCAGGCTAAAACGGTTGAAGAGGCAGCTGAAGGCGCGCCGTCCAAGTGAACCTTTGGAGATCCCCTCTGATCCAGCGACGTTCGCCCTTCACGTTTTCGGGTTCAAGTGCAACGAGTACCAGGCGAAGCTTCTGCGAGATACTTCCAAACGTATTGTCGTGAGGTGGAGTCGACAGTCTGGTAAGACAACTTGTATCGCTTTGAGGGCGATTTGGTTTGCGCTTGTTCACCCGAAGACTCTAACGTTGATCGTGGCACCATCATTGCGACAGTCGATGATAATGAGCGATAGGATTCAGGATTTTCTCGCAAGCTTGCCAAAGGAACGATATCTGCAAATGATTGAAAAGCTGCAGAGAGCCACGGTTCGTTTCAAGAACGGCAGCCGCATCGTGGCCTTGCCTAACAGTCCTCAGCTCCTACGCGGATACACCGCCCACCAGGTTTTGCCTGATGAAGCAAACTTCTTCAGGGATGATGACCTAGTCTTTTACGATATATTGTACCCGATGCTCAGTACTACGGATGGCGTTCTTATCGCGTCAAGCACGCCGTGGAATAAGGACAGCGTGTTCTACCGGATGACTCAGAGCAGCGAGTTCAGCAAGCACGTTGTGACCTGCGAGGACGTAGTTCGTAGCGGCCTTGTGAAACAGAGTTTCGTCGACGAGATGCGGGCTCAGCTGCCAGCGGAGCGGTTTCAACGTGAGTTCATGGCCGAGTTTGTTGAGGACATCGACGCTTGGCTGACGCAGAGCCTGATTGTCAACTGTATCGATAGCAACTTGCAGCCATATGATTTTCAGGACACACTCCAAGGCGAGTTTTATGTCGGGGTCGATTTTGGGAAAGAGCAGGATTCCAGTGTGGTCCTGGTCCTTCAAAGAATCGGGAGTGTGCTCAAGATGGTGCACGTTCACCGTTTTCCACTGAAAACAGAGTATGCAAGCGTCATCGGCTACACGAAGAGTCTTCAGGATCGCTGGCGGGAAATCAGGGCCGTTTACGCAGACATCACTGGCGTGGGAGGCTACATCGTTGAGGACATGGTTCGCAGCGGGATCCAGGGCGTCAACGGCGTAACCTTCACGGTGCAGTCGAAAGAAGAGATGGCCACGATTTTAAGGGAAAAAATGCGCTGCGGCGAAGTGAAAATTCCATACGTGCCGGCGACGAAAATTCAAGACGTAGACTTGACTGCTGAGCTTAACATTGAAAAGTACGAGCTCATGAAGACCGGTCACCTTCGCTTCAGCCATCCAGATGGCTCACATGACGACGTGTTTTGGAGCATGGCTCTGGCCGTGTACGGAGCGATTCAGGCCCCGTTGCCCGGCAAAGGCGTCGCATTCATACCACATTAAACAAATGAACGAAGTTGAAAAATCATGGAGACAGAAGTATTCATCGCTTCCTCAAGAGGAACTTTGAAAGCTCTCGGCATAGAGCTAGCGGGCGACATCAAAGACTTGCATATACTCATAGACGGCGTTGACATTTCGAAAGTCGCGAGTTTCGAAGAAGTGAGAATCGTGCTGCGAAAAGAAGAGCAATCTTCGCCGCTCGCAGTCATTGTGAAGGAGAAAGAGAAAACACAATAATCCGGTGAGTTCTGATGCCGTTTAAAGCAGTGAAGCCAGCGGGCACTGTGCTTGCTCAAAGGGATGTACCTCCAGATATCTCTGCGAAGCAGATTCAAGAAGAAATCCCGGTAAACTGGAGATATGACCCCGGTCTTTGGGGTTACCTGAACAAGTACGTGATTAAAGACTCAGGCGTCGGCTTCATAACTCCACCATACATTGCCTATTGGGAAAGGGTTTGGGGCGCCCAACCCATAGAGGATTTACCGAAGTACAAGGAACTCTACACGTTCACACCCTTCATCAAGGCCAGCGTGGACGTCACCATTAACTTGATGATAAGCAACGGCTTCGAACTTGAAGGCGGCGATGACGACGTCAGAAGTTGGCTCACGGACTGGCTTGATGAACACAATGTTCTGCAAACCTTGCGAGTCGTTTCAGCGGACATGTACATCTCTGGCAACGCCTACATAGAGGTTTGCAGAGATGAAGACTCTGATGTTGACGATTGGTGGCTTAAGCCTCTTGATCCTGTTTACATGAGAGTGCGCAGAGACGCTTACGGCAATGTTTTCGGTTACATTCAACTGTTAACCTTTCCACCAGTGACTTTTGAAGCGGAAGACATCATCCATTTCAAGTGGTGCCCCAAAAGTTGGTGGTACGAGTACAGCTACGGCACAAGCCAGCTTAGGCCCCTAATCCTCGTTCAAAGCCTGATTGATGATTTCCAGACGGACATGGCCACAATAATGAAGATTTACACGAAGCCTATGCTCATCGTCACCTGCGGCACACCGGACAGACCTTTCAGTGATTCAGCGTTATCAGGCGTTGTCCAAGCTTTTCAAAACAGAGACGCAGCCACAGATGTTTTCGTTAGAGGCGATGTCACCGTCAAAACGATGACAAGCATGACTCGTGAGATTAACGTTCAGTGGTGGATTGACTACCTTCATAACCAGAGGAAAGCCGTGCTCGGAGTGCCAGAGATTTTCCTTGGAGATTCAAAGGGCACAAATCGGGCCACTGCAGACATCGTGATGCAAGAGTTCGTTACACGCTTACGAATGGGGCAAGAATCTCTCGGAGATACGCTTGAAACAGTTTTGTTCAAGCAACTTATAGATGCAAAGTTTGGCGTAGGCAAAGAGATTCCGCATTGCAAGTGGAGACCCATATGGGAGCCCACAACTGGAGATAAGGCGAAATACTTAGATCTTCTCGTGAAGGACGGTGTTTCAGCCATTTCAGAAGCAAGGGCGCAACTCGGCTTTCCAGAAGAGTTCCCGGCAGAAGAGATTCCACAGTTGCAAGTGCTTCCTGAAAGAGTCGGTGTAAGCGTGACTCAGCAGGCAAGCGGCGGAACAGCCGTTCAAGAGATGCTTCCTCAGAACCAATCAGGCGGAACATCAGCTCAAATGCGAGTCAAAAGGAAGTATCTGATTGCCGAGGTACAGTGATGCTCTTTTGGCTTGTGAGGTATTCAGAGCTTTCAAAGCAGCCACTGCAGGGGAAGAACAGGAATCGCCTACGACCACGTGGGCCTTCGTTGTGACTGGCGACAAGACATGTGAAGAATGCCAGAAGTATAAGGATGACACATACGAGCTTGAGAACCCCGACGACCTGCTGGGCATGTTTGATTATGGCGAGTGGATTGACGAAGACACCTTCGCACCCAACATTCACGTCAATTGTGAGTGCACGATTATCAGAGTTGATTGAAATGTCTGAAAAAGAAAATCCATTGTTTAGAGGCAAAACGGAGAAGGAAATTGATGAGTTCCTCAGGTTAGAGGGGGAGCTTATTGTCGAGCTGGATGCGCTTTCACCACCCATGAAACGCGCAATTCTTGATAATCTTAGACAAATTGCAAAGCTGCCACCTTGGATGCAGAGAATCCTTCTTGATGACATTAACACGGCCGCTGTCAATCGCATAGGCATCATGGTCACGATAATTCAAACTCAAAAGCAAAACGAGCAGCACCCAACTTTCAGGATGGCGCGAGATGATGCACGTGAACGGAAAAAAGAATGAGAAGCTTGTGCAAATGGCATGCCCAGAGTGTAAAACCGTCTACGGACCGCAACCAATGATTTTGCTAATGAAAGATGGAACGAGTCAGCTAATCCACGAATTGCCGAGAAAGTGTTTGCGCTGTCATTGCAACCTGCAAAGATTCGCAGTTGAAATGCCGAGAGGAATGAACACTGCCAACACAATACTATCAAAGACAAATCATACCGCCGGGCATGATTTACCGCACGATGCAACAATACGGTCGCGAGATGCGCGCCCTGACATTAGCGCACATTGAAGCTTCAAAGATCCCTCCTGCCCCCGCAGTGCCTCAAAGAGAACTCAGCGTTTTATGGCCACGCATGCCTTGTCACACACTCTGCAGATACACGAATGAGATGCGCAGGCCACACGTAAGCTGCTGGTGGTTCTGCCGGCTCCGCAGATTCTTTTATGGCAAGCTCAGCAAGGATGAATACCACTATAATCCGCTCACGGGCATGGTAGTCACAAAAAACTTGAAGAACATGCGCACGCATGTCATACTCTTAACTGAAGAATACTTTTCCCCGAACTGCAGTTACGTCATGAACATTTTTACGAAAAGAAGGTTTGCGAGAGTTAAGGACATCCTCATGAACAAACTCTTCCAAATTTACAACGTTTGGTGGATCCCACACAAGAAGACGATTTTAACCATGTGTGAAGGACTGGCGAACTAATATGGCAAACATCACAAACGAAAAAAACATGTGGAAATGCAACGTTCAAACCCTTGAAAAGTTTGACAAGATGCATGCAAAGCCATTTGTCGCAGGCGTGCAGGTTGTTATGGGAAGAGTTAAGGGCACAGATCGGTGGGAAATTCAAGGATTCACCTTTTTGAAGACTAACTTCAAGAGCGCTGAAGATTGCCGAGTATGGCTTGATTCCCATTTAAAGGGAGAAATCAAAACCTGCCTGGATTTCAAAGCTTGGAATGAATACAGGCGAAGGGCGATGAACGCATTCTTGCAAGTTGCGGAAGTCACAAATCACGGCAACGAATAAGAAGTTGAAAAAATGTCTGAAACAATCTTTCTTGCAAAAGAATGGACATACAAGAAAAAGAAGAACCTTCCAAACTCTTCATTCGCCTATATGGACCCCCAGGACAAGGGGCATTTTCCATACAAGGATGAGAACGGAAAACTTGACGAAGCCCACATCAACAATGCATTCTCTTGGCTACCGCAATCAAACCTAAGCATGGATATCAAGAAGAAAATACACACGAAACTTGTGAATGCCTGCAAGCAACTCGGGAAGGAACACAACAAGTGCAGCATACCCGGCTGTGAAGGCTACACACCGGCGAGCCAGAAAAGTTTCCTTGAAAGCGGTGCAACATTCTCCGCGCTGAGCGAAGAGGCAATGAGTCTTCAAAGTGACTGGACAAAGTTTGACCAGAAACGTGCAAAAGGTGGAAAGAAAACAAAGAGTGCAGCGCCTAAGAGTACAACGAAAAAGACAAAGGGCACGAGCAAAAAGAAAACAGGTAAGACGAAAACCAAAAAACCAAAAGTTGGAAAAACCAAGAAGACAAGAAAGAAAAGCCTTCTTGAAGAACCCACTTCGTTTTTGAAGTTAGCTTCAGAGTTTGACCAAATCAAAAGAGAGGCAGGTCTGTAGGATGGAATTGCATTATTTCATTCCGTTCAAGGCTCAAGGGGGCACAGATGCGCAATTCGCTTTGAGAGAGCATCTGCTCAATATTGAAGGTACGGCCATAGATACATCCGTGAATGCGAATAAATGGCAAGTACCGGCTGAAGACTTGGAGTTTCTTACACAGGGGCTAATCAACGCTCAGTTGAGAATCGACCACGCTGAAAGCGCCATGGCCGTTATCGGAAAGGTCCCTGAGGCTAAGTTGTTCGCAGATTTGGGGCAAGTTTGGTTCCGTGCTGAAATCGGTGACTTGCCAATCATTGAGAGAGTGTTGAAGGGCTATCTTGACCACGTTTCCATTCAGATTGACTCTGATGATGTGCAGTGTTCAAAATGCCTGCAGCAAACGCGCAAAGAGGGCATGCTTGTTCACCTTTGTCCTGATGCGTGGGAAATCGTTCATAAACCGAAAGTCAGGGAACTTAGCATCGTGGCGAGCCCTGCTTACAAGAACACAGACTTTAAGCCGGTAGGATTCGCAGCAGCTATGGATGCGAGTCAAACATGTAAAACTTACCCCTGCACAGGGAGCGAAGGTTGCGGAAGAAGAGGCTCATTCGTGTGTGCGCTTCCACCGTTATCACCGTTATCGCAAGGTAACAAAGATGTGGGTTCTAAGGGAGACCTGCAAGAACCCGAAAACGAAAAGAAAACTTCAAGGGAGGTGAACTCCTTGCCTGAACAACAAACAGCTCAGCAAGCGAGTTCTCCACATAAAGCACAAGGCGTAGTCAACACGAACAACGGACAAGGCGAGAGCGCACCATCACAAGTGAATTACGCGGACTTCATGAAGGAGCTTGAAGGCTTGCAAAACCAAATCGCCTCAGACGACGCTGCAGAAGCGGATGCCATGAGAGCGAAGATTGCAGCCCTTCAGAAACAAGTTGCCAACAGGGCCACGAAACAGCAACTCGGCAAGAAAATCAGCGACCTTCAACAGCAGCTTGACTCTGGGAGTGGAGCTGCGGAAGACGCTGAGGAGCCAGATGGTGATGAGGATGGCACCACAAACGAAAATCTCGTGGACACGAGTGACGACGGCGCAGTTTCCTCAAAAACTTCGCACAAGGCCACAGGGAAAGGCATGATTGGCACAGATGCCGAACGTAACCAACCAGGCATGGCTGGTGAAACAACGATGAGCGTCTTCGGCAACATTGACTGGTTCAAAGACGTCGCCAAAGCCACGGCCAAGTTAAAGGGCATGAGATAAGGGGATTACAATGGCAACTCCATATGCTAATCTCGAAGGTCAAACCCCGCTTGCCTCCGACCGCTTCATCATAACCCTAATGGCTGGCGCTGCAATCACATATGGGCAATTGCTGTACCTCAACGGCACAGACTTCACAGTAGCTCCCGCACCAGGCACGGCGAACTTAACCACCATAATCGGCGTCGCCATCGCCACTAGAGCATCTGGAAAAACTGTTCCTGTTGCAACCATGGGCGTTCTTCGACTCAAGGCTTATGGTTCAATTAGCGCAGGAGACCAAATTTGCTCAGCGAGCGGCGGCACAGCAGGTGTGGGCCTAATACAGTCTGACACAGGGGGCGCAGCTGCAAAGAACGCCACTGTTATTGGTCAGGCTTTGCAGGCTATCGTAAGCGGCGGTACTGGATTCTGTGTTCTCTGGTAAACCTAGGGTGAATTGACATGAGCTTTACTCAAGACGCAATAACTTGGTATGATTCAGGTGCAGTACAGTATCCAGCCCTCCACAAGCACATAATTGAGCTGACAATGCCCGCGTTGGTCGTCAAACGCTTACTGCCAGAGTTCCCACTTGTACAGGGAAGGACAGCCACGTTCGTCAAAGAGTCTGGTTCAAGAAGCATCGGCATCAGCGAAATCGCAGAGGGTGCCGAAATCATGATGGATTACACACCGCTGAACACTGTAACTGTCACGCCGTACAAGAAGGGCGAACGCATACGCGTCCCAAGAGAGCAAGTGGAAGACTTATACATCCCTGTAATAGACCAACAGCTTCGCAGACTCGCAAGACGAACCGCGTACCAGATTGACCTTGACTGCATGAACGTCATCGGCGCCGCAGCCGCGTTCACATCAGCAGCCACGGGCAAGACCATGGGCGCGACCGGCTCAGAAATGACAATCGCGAGCACCATAGGCGCAAAAGACATCTTGTGGGCAGAGGCAGCTATCGCGAGCAAGAACTTCATCGCCGACTCAATAATCGCCAACCCGATTAACATCCGTGACCTCAAGTACGTGCCTAACTTCACCATATTCTCGCAATATGGTAGACCCGTGCTTCAGAATGGAGCAATGGGTCAAGTGTACGGCCTCAACTTGTACTCCACGAATGTTTGCAGCCCGGGCACAGCATACGTGCTAAGCACAGGAAGCAACTTGAGTTCGTCATACGCTCCTATCGGCTTCTTCGTGATAAAGAGGCCGCTGATGACGGACGTTGACCAAGTCAAACAGAACGACGCAATCGACATCATCGAGACGACCAGATACGCGCCAGTTGTGCTGAATGGAGAATGCATCTCGCAAATAACCAGCTTGTTCACAACTTAAGCACCAATTCTTTTCCTCTTTTTCTTTCCTTTTTTCTAAATCTTGAATCCTGACCACTTTTCGTGGCAGGCGAGAACCTTGCCCGAAGGTTACAATCGGGAACTTCAATATGTAAACTTTAACGGGGGTGAAAGCTTTGAAATTGAATCCTTTACAGGGCATTCTCCTTGCCACAATGATTCTTGCAGTCATAGGCGGAACCATCGGTGAACTCAACAATTACGTGACCACGCAAGACTTGAGCGCATTAGGCCAATATGGCATATACCTTAAACTGCTCATGACGGGCACTCCGGTGCTTGTTTTCGCCATCTGGATTTACAACATCTGGATGTACATACGCCAGAACCAGATAGCGGCCGTGAACCAGCTTATTGAGCAGTACGACTTGAACAAACTCGTGCAGACAATAGCATTATTCACAGGAATAATCGGTCCAATAGTTGCATTCCTGCCTCAATACAAAGAGATAGGCGCATTATTCGTCGTCATCGGCACCGCACTTGCGAAAGAAATCCAAAACGTTCTCAGCGGCCAGAATATCACACAAACGAACGCTCAAGTCGCCAGCCCAACCGCAACCTCAACAGTAGGCCTAGTCACGGCAAATATGTCTCTAGGCACTTATAAGAGTTGGACGGTCACAATCGTCAACTGGATGCTGACGGTAATACCGCCCGCAAACCTTGTGAGCAGATACGGCCAGAGCCAAAGCCCGGGAAGCGTGCAAGGTTACACAAGCTCAGATGCGTTTGCTCAAGCCACAAAGTACATAGACGGATTGCTCAGCCTTCCAGCACCCGGCCCGCCTTCCGCGAGCCCAGTAACTCCGCCAACATAAGAATCGTGGTAAAGTTTCCCCATTCTCCCCTTTTTAGTTTTTTCAAAATCACAATCATTACAAATCTCACATTCACTCCCAAAATCCTTGACGAAGCCCTCTCCTGTACAACATGGCCCTATTTTCAGACTTTATCAAGGATGGGCAAAGTGAAAAAAGAAAAGGTGAACAAAACATGACACAAAGTCAAACGTTGAATATTAGTTCGTGGTTCAGCAACTTCAAGAACCTTAAATGGTGGCAGGGAGCAATCCTCTTAGCCATTCTGCTTACCGGACTATCTGCAATCGCGTACGAAGGCGGAAACGTCAACGTAAGCGCGAATGTATCCATACAAATCCAACAAATTGAAAATCGCTTAGACATCCCTGTGAACAGCACACTCAGCGCGTTCATAAAATCCAACAGCTTCATCGTGAGCGAGCTTGACCAAGGCTACTGCCTACAAAACGGCACAAACGGCTCATACTTACCCCCCTTCACAACGAACGCCACCACCATCATTCAAAACGGCCTTGGGAATGCGAGTGCGAATGGTGGAGGCAGCGTATATGTTTCTGCAGGGCAGAATCTTTACAACGCGAGCGTGACCATCCTTAACAATACAAGGCTTATCATTGAGGCAGGAGCAAAGAACGTAACGTACACGCCAGCAGCGGGTGCTTATGGGATTGTGGATGACTTCGCAAATTGGGTTTTCATTTACTACAGCAACGGAGTCCCGTATAGTGTCTTCAATTACGCCACCGGGAACTTGTTGACACAAACTGCAAACATGACAACAATATACTGCGCCACCATCAACCAAGTTTTCAGCGGAGGTGGGGTGCAGATTCTTAACATGGTTGTTCAGCACGGCACCACTTCTCCAACTTCACCTGTTGATAGGCAGCTCTTCTTCAATGATTCCACGGGCAACCTGTATGTTTACAACGCAACTTCCTCAGCTTGGCTTCCAATAGGCTCATCAGGAAGCGGCGGGGGTAGCATGCCGAGCACTTACCCATATGCGAACTTAACGGGAATCCCTGTTCTTCTGTATGCGAATGGCACACAAGGCTTAACGGCAGATTGGAATGTCAGCGGATACAGTATCTTCAATACATTTTGGCTGAACAGTACTTCCTTGAATACTAACAACTATTATCTGAATGGCGCAACACTCGGTTGGATTGAACCAGATTCATACATCATTGACAACTCTGGAGGATATACTCGTGCGTGGTATGGAGCGAATAGTACACTTGCCTTTCAAGGCACGAATGCAAGCACGATAATAAACAATGCAATTGGAAACTTGACAGCTTATTCTTACACGTTCACAGGATTCGGCGGAGGCACAATCTATCTTAAAGGACAGTTTCAAGTTTCAAACACCATATTCTCGCAGCTGCCCATAAGCATCATAGGCGTACCAGATAGCACAGATTCTTTCGCCTACCTATTCGCTAATGGCCTGAATGGTTCTTTACTCTATTTCAACGCAACAGGAAGCATTGACTGGCATTGGTCCATACAAAACTTGCATATTGACGGTGTGAACACAACAGGAGGAAGCATTGGGACCGGGGGACCTGGCGGAAACTATCTGATATACATAAATCTGGGTTACGGAACCCTTCAAAATATGTACATCATGCGTGGTTACGGAACCGGGATATTCATGGGAGGTCAGGACAGCATATGCGACCACGTTTACTCTGAATACAATGGATTTGGAACCGGCACAGGCGATGGATGGTACGTAGCAACTCTGAATGACCAATGGTACAGTTGCACAGGATGGAACAACTCGCGATATGGAATGTACATAGGAACAGGTCAAAATCGCGGACTGTTTGAAGGTTGCAGACTCTCATGGAATCTCGTCGGCCTCAAAACCCTTTCAGGAGCTTCACAAATAACCATTGAAGGCTCAGACATCTTTGACAATTACAATGAGGGAATTTACCTTCTGAGCGCGGACCACTTCACAATCGAAAACAACCCGAGCATTCTGGATAACGGAATAGCTGCAAACAACACGTACGCAGGAATCCGCTTAAGCAGCAGCACAAACTGCACAATTGAAGGAAACAACATATACGATGACGGAAGCCAAGCGAACATAATGCAGTACGCTGTTTCAGAAGATGGCTCAGCAGATTGGAACCAGATTAAAGACAACAACTTCGCTTATGGCACTAACTTCATCGGAGTCCACACAATCGGAGGAAACACAACTGTAAGAGGCAACATTCCACTCATTATTCAAGATAGGCTCTTGAACGTAGTTTGCGGACAAAGCGGATGGACACAAGCGCCGACTAACCTGCAAGCTGCTGTAGATGGAAATTTTGCAACGTTCACAGGAATAGGCGAAACGAACGCAACAGCAGGGCACATGGGCTATCTTTATTACGACATGGGCGCAAACTACAGCGTAACCTTCACATACTTAGTGCACGTCTGGAACAACGCGAGCAATTTGAACATTCAAGTCTTTTACGGTTACGACAATGCCACATGGAGCACCTTACCATCAGCCTATTACGGTTTAAGCTCGGCATCTGAAAGCACCGTATCTGGCGGACCATACTACATCTACGCGCGATACTTAAAATTTGACTTCTACTTTTCAGGGTCAACCGCCACAAAGTTTGACATGCGAATGGCTGAAGTTCAAGCGTACGATTATCCATAAGCGCACATTCAAATTCCCTTTTTTAGTTTTCCGTAAAGTTTTCACATTCATGGAGATGATTCAAAATGGGTTCAGCAACCATAACAGCAGGAAACACAAACGTGGTCGTGTCACATGGCCAGAGCTTCACACCGACAATAGACCAAATTTGGCTGCAGCCTCAAGATGACCTTGGAGGCCGCGAGTATTTCCCAAGCAACCCCACATCCACAACTTTCCAGATTAACATAAGCTTCGCCGACCCTGACACGGCACACAACTTCAGCTGGCAAATTTTAGTCGCTGGAAGCGGAGGAGTACAGCTTCCCCCAGCACAACTGCCAATAACCTTTCCAATTAACGTGACGGATGTGCAAACTCAGCTGAATGCCGCGTTTGATGGGGTCGGCACATACACAGTTTACGGGCTTACAATCACTCTGGCCTCTGTTCAAGCACAGGTAGATTATGCGAATCAGTACATCACAGGGATGCTGTCTTCAGCCATTTCAAGCAGCGACCCGCGGTACGTGTACGCACGGCAGGCTGCAATTGACCTTGCTTGTATCCGCACTCTCGTGATTGCGAGTGGCGGAAGCCTAACAGGGGCTTATGACTACTTCCTTGGAGACCTGCGAGTTACAAGAGCAGGGCCCTATGCGAATGCGATAAAGAACACGATTGCCGGCCTACAAGCAGATCTTACGAAACAACTTGTAAACTTTAGTACCCCTGTAATGACCGCCGACGCAGCTGCAGCTCAGCAAGTGCCAACCTACCGCGGAGACGTGATAGGCCCATGAGTCAAAGCGGCGGAACAGCAATCGCCTTCAGCAACGGTGACATAAGCTTCGGCACCTTGAACCTTAACCCTGCTGATGAGCCTGGGAGGAACGTTTACACGGGCAATTATATCGTGGTCAGAGTCAACAAGGGCCTCAAACAACTTGTAACTTCCGCTCAGTACACAAACCTTGTGAACGCAGGGTATGAAGTAGACATCTGCAAGGATGAGTGAGCACATGCCAGATAATGTTCAAGTTGTAAGCTCCCTGCTTCAAGCACAATGGGCTTCGTTCATTAGTTCCCCCGGCATAAGCGCAATTTTCTGGCCCACGACAAAACCAGACGTGGCACAGTTTGATTCTCAGCCTTTCAATTATGTTGTCGCATGCTACAACCCGGGCAGCCCAGCAGCCGTGGATGACAGCGCACAAGGCGTATGGACGATTGTTGAAGACATAATCGTGGACATACTCATCAAAGTCGGCTCAGGCACGGAGCAGAACGCAATTGACACGAGAGAAGCTTTGCGACAAGCAATTTACAGCATCATTCATCACAACGAGACGACGATTTCTGGAATTAACGAAGCTCACATCAGCAGGGAAACTTACAAAGTTGAAAGCCCACAACACATGCGTCTTGCAATGCTTGTGAAGTGCAAGTATTTCCACCTGAAAACGTGATTTCCACAAACGAGTTGCAAAACTTAAACGAAGCTTGAAATTTATCTCGTGCGGGACACTGATTCAGGAGGTCCGCCTCACGACGCTCTGAGGCCGCTGAACCCTCTGCAACAGTGTCGCACACGAGATTAGAAACGAGTTGCTTTTCATGTTGAGCTGGCAAATCACATTTCAAACTGAAGCCCTGCAAAGCTTCTTTCAAAATCTGCCCCCAAACTTGAAGACGGCTGTGCAGAATGCAGAGTTAACGGTTGCAGAGCGAATCTTGTTTACGATGCAAACGTTGACCCCTGTGCGCACAGGCTTCCTACTTTCAACAGAGGGCATTCAGCCGCAGGGAGATTGGGGCTTCACGATTTATGCGCGCGCCTTCTACGCTCATTATGTAGAGTTCGGCACGAGACGCATGTCTCCGCGGCTGTTCATGACACGGGCGATTGAGCTACACAGGGGCGACTTGCAAAATGAGATTTGGAGCAACATTGCAGCCATGATTATCGGGTGAGAGCTTGGACAAGTGGCTTAAGTTGAAAATTGCAAAGCATTTGATTAACCCCATGGTGCGAGTGCTCAACCTACTTATCCCAGACAGTGTTGGTGTTTATCCTCAAACCAAAATTCTTGGGAAGGTTTACGCCGACTTGCTGCACGTTTACAAGATTGAAGCGTACTGCGGGCGGTTTGATGATATCCCAAAGGGCACACTTGAAGCGCTGAAAGACAAGAACTTTCTTCGCTTTCTGCAGCTTTCTGGGAAACTGCTGATTTATCTCGGAGACACGGACCGATACTATCGCGCATGGCTTGGGCTTTTCTTTCTTCTTGTGCGCGACCACACGGAAACTTTGCCACTCGCTAACGCTGGGCAATCTGTTGAAGCACAGTGGGATTATCCGGTGTGCGAAGAAATCTTTCAAAAATATGCAAGTGTCGCCGAAAGGGAAGCAAGGCAAATCGTTCTTGCGAACCAACTTTACAACCTTGTCCAATTAACCCTGAATCGAGGTGATAAAAACCATGAGCACTCCACTAATAGGTCGTAACGCCGTTATAGAGATGAGCGCAGGCTCAGCGGTCGTAATCGGCTTCGCGCAAGGCTTCACAGATGAAACGGACGCGGACTTAATCAAAGAGTTCGCTTTGGGCAGCGACCACGCGGCAATCTTGGCATCTGGGAACAAGCACTTCAAGTTTAACATCGACAAGATGTTCATCGACAAAACTTATCAGCAGTACGTGTACGGAGGCACAAACGTTGACATAATCGTGGCCCCACAGGGCACATCGTCAGGTAACCAAAAATGGACTTACAAAAGTTGCGTACTAACACAATCTCAAATGAAGGCTGACCAGAAGGGCATCATAGCCGAAAAAGTTGTAGGCGAAGCGAGTGACGTCATAATAGGTTCCTTCTAAACTCTCCCCGCTTTTTTGGGGATTTCGCAATAATCAAACTACTTTGAGGTGAAAACATGAGTGAAGAAATTAATTGGGGAAAAGTCACAGAGATGGAGCAAGTCTTGCAGAAGGATGATGAGGAAAAGCTGAAGCGCGTCCGCGTCTTCAACCCGAAAGAGCTTGTCAAGAGAGCCAAGGAAATCAGGGAACTTTACGATGATGACTTAGGCGTGATACGATATAAACTACTGACATACGCGCAGCTAAACGAAATCATGGAGAAGCATCCTGAGAACAAGGATAGGAGCATGCAGCTTCTATTCAAAATGCTCGCACCGGCGAGTGAGGGCTTAACTCTTGAAGACATCAAAGCCATGCCATACGAAGTTGTCGCGCGCCTCTTAACGAAGCTGACGAAGGAAGGCAGTTTTTTTCCTCAGAAGCAATCGGCGAATGGGTCGGCTGCGACTCCATCGCCCAAACCGTAGGGTTCGTGGCTCATGAATACGGCTACACCCTACAGCAAATAGGCGAACTAACCCCGTTTCAAATTCGTTTCCTTGTCGAGTGGGCAAAATGGTTTTACAAACAGAAAGGTTAGGTCAAAATGAGCAGCAACGAAATTGACATTCAGCTAATCGCATATGACGAAGCGTCGTCTGTGATTGAGAGCGTCGGCACTAACCTTTCCACAACCTTCACAGACATTGAGGGTAACACGCAAGACCTTGCAACCTCAACTGATGACGCGACAAGCCAGATTTCCGCAAGTTACACTCAAGTCGGAGAAGCTGCCCAAAATGCTGCTGATGAAACTGAATCTGCAAACATGAGCTGCTCAAGCAGTGCATCATCCATGAACAGCGCGGCAATGGCTGGCATGATGCTCTACATGAGCTTCAACAATCTGGAGAACGCAGAGATTTCACTTCAGAAAGCTCACTTAACAGTTGAGAAAGACACATTAGCCGTCACTAAAGCACAGGAAGCCTACAATGCCGCCGTCGCCAAGTACGGCCCAGATTCCCAGCAAGCGAAAGACGCTGCCCAAAAACTCTCAGATGCACAAGGAACACTTCAAATCGCTGAGGAAAAGGTTGGCGAAGCTCAGAGGAATGTTACCAACTCGATGGTTATGGCCGCTCTTACCGTGATTCCAAGCTTAATCGCAGTCATAAACACGGTTTCAAACGCAGAGGACATCTGGGAGGGGATACAGTGGGCCTTGAATGCAGCGATGGATGCGAACCCAATCGGTTTGATTTGTCTCGCCATCGGTGCGCTTATTGCCGTTATCGTTGTGCTCTGGAATTACTGCCCACCGTTCAGAGACGCCATAATTGAAGTTGGTAAAGTTCTTGGCGGAACGTTAAAAGAAGCTGTTGAAGCAATCACCGTTGGGCTTGAGTGGTTCTGGAAGAATGTTCTTGAACCGCTTGGAAACTTCATCAAAGGGTACATGATCACAGAGATTAATGTGCTTTCCACTGTTGTAATGTTCTTGTGGAATAATGCCTTCAAACCACTTGGAGACTTTTTGGCAGGTGCTTTCTACACAAGTATCAAGGTTATTTCAGACATCGTTAATTTTATGTGGGGAAGCGTACTCAAACCTTTTGCAGACTTTCTAATCGGCGCGTTTGAGGATGCTTGGAAGGGGCTTTCTGATATTATCCAGTGGTTTTACAATCTTCTGAAGCCCATCTTTGACGCCGTTGACACAGCTGCGAAAGCTCTTGGCGGCTTCGTTAAAGATGTTAGCGGAGCCATGGATAAGGCGGGTGGTGCGATTCAAGGCTTCATCAAAAGCGTTTGCTTCGCTCATGCTCTCTCAGATGCTGCTGACAGCAGTGAAAAAACTATGAAGAATTGGACGGGCATGGTTGACGATAGCATGAACAAGGGCCTCAAATCCATCAAAGACTTCAACGCGCAAGCTCAGATAGGCGGAACGGGAATGTCAGGCTCCATATCTGGCATGGGAGCTTTGCCGACAGGAGCGCAGAAGCCTACAACCGTGAACATTGAAACGAAGGCGCCTCTTATCAATATTGAAGGTAGCGCGGATAAGGCCACAGTTGATGCCGCGTCAAAGATGCTTCTTCAGCAGCTTAAAACGATTATTGTCGAGCCCACAAGCTCAGCAGCTGCGGCGACTCAGAAAAGAATCCGCTCAGGGAGTGTGTTTAGATAATGGTGCTCTTAGCTGAACAGGAAAGACTAATCGCTCAAGAAGCAAACCTTGTGAATGATGCGACCCAGTATGCAGCTACAACTGCAAGCTGGGTACTTCTGAAAGACTGGGGCAACATCACAATGCCCGCAGATGGCATTCTACTCATAAAGTTTGACAGTTTCCTTGACACAACAGGGGGAAGCGGAGCCATAAGAATCAAGGTTGGCTCATATTACGTGCTCACATCTTGGACAAACTTGGCAACTTCTCAGAGCTTTGGCACGGCAATCTGGCTTGCAGCCGGCACGTATGATATTCAAGCAGCTGGATACTTGAATGGCGCAGGAAGCAATTATAACGTTTACCTCAAGAATTTCCAATGCGGCCTCACAGCCTTTAATGACGCCGTTGGCTCATCTGTGCACACATACAGCAGCGGAACAAGCTTAACGGTGAATAACAGGAACACGCCAGCAGGGCCCCTTCAGCAAGCCACATATTTTGTTCAAGTTTACGCGGTCACATCTGGCGCCTCAACAACTCTTGAGAATATCGGCAACAATTACACAAACGGAGTCAGCATACTTGTTGATGGCGTGCAAGTCAACTGGAGCGAAGTTATCCCTGAAGAAAGTGGCAGCTCAGGAGGCACAACAGGGAAAATCAGCTTACCATACAACGTAGACCTTAGTCACACGGTCACTATAAGCAAGAGAAATGGTAGCACGGCCGTGACCATTAGCGTGATTGCATGCCCTTGGATTTTATCTTCAACTTTCGGCATCCCTGTGAACATTTACTTTAGTCAAGGTAGCACGCTTTATTGCATGCTTGAACCTTGGTATCTTAACCCTTCAACAAAGTTCACAGGGGTTGGAGCCATTCATGGAGTCACATTCGGAAACGCGGATGACTTCTACAGCAGCATCACGGGAGCTGACCTTCAAGAGTTCAGTTACATGATGGACATTGTGGACATTAACAACAATAATCTGATGGCTTCCGGCCTAGGCGCTTGTATCGGAGTCATCGCCGTGGATGCAAGGTGATAAGATGCCAACTTTTGGAAACACAAACTCGGGCGTGAACAGCCACGGAGAAAGCGCAAACGCAACTCATGGCGGAGTATTCTCGCTCTCACAAGCAGGTATCGTGACAGCCCTGATCTTGTACTGTCAGATTCCAAACGGAGTACAAGTGCAATGCGCCGTTTACCGTGACAGTACTTTAGCATATGTGGGAAAAACCCAAACAGTCACGGGCACAGGAGCAGCTGCAGCCTTTGTGCAATTTAGCTTCAGCGGAAATGGCCTTCAACTTGACGCGGATACTTATCAACTCTTGTTCAACGCATCTAGCAGTTACACGGCCTACGATAGTAGCTCATCAGGTGGCACACCTGTAAACTCGGTAACGGAAAATTTTGGCACGTGGCCGAACCCTGGCACATGGACACATGCAAGTTCAGCCCTGAACTGGTGTATTTATGGCTCGTACACAGCGAACTCAAGCGTGGGTGTGATGCTTGATGGGCAGGCTTTAACAGTTCAAAAATGGTCTGAATCTTGTGCAGCTCAGGGAAGCAATTGGGACGCTTGGTATGGTGGTCAGTACAAACGAAAAGTCAAAACCTATGGCATCGTCCGCACGTACACGCTGACTTTTCTTGAGTATAATGTGTCATGGGCGAACAGTCTTGCCAACCTATACGAGCAGGACTGCCAGAATGGAAACGTCGTGACATTTTACAGCGACACCGCTCAAAGGCCCGTGAACAGCGTGAGCGTCAACGTTTTGGACGTCACGTTTGACATGGAAAACCTTGCAGGACAAAACGTGCGAATCGTAACAGTAACAATTCAAGAAGCATAGGAGCACTTTCGAACAGCTGGGCAAGATAACATTCGCAGGTCACGGTTCAAGAGGCACAATTTTCGCGAGTATCTGGTTATGAGGTTTGAAGCATGGTAGAAGTTGATATTCTGGAAAATTTCGGACGAGAGGCCGAGCTGCGAAAGAAATGGTTAAAACAGTGGCAGCTGCTGGGGACTCGAATACTGCGATTTCCCAAGTGGATGCAGACCATCATTCTGGAAGACGTGAACACCGCGATTGAGAACAGAGCGGCCACAATGGAAATGATACTACGCAGCAAGAAACATTCGACCTGAAGGTGTGGAAGAAATGAAACGAAAAATCGAAGACGAAATCAGACAGCTCAGCCCTGGAGATCTCTGTTGCATCGACTGGTACGACGCCAGCATCGGCAAGAGTTTGAACAGCGGCATGGCCGTTGACGTGCCGGTGAAGAGCTGGGGCATTTTCGTGGGCGCGATGGGCCAGAGGAGCAAGCACATTATTCTCGCCCAGAACAATTTCAGATATTCAGACGGTATGTACGACATCGACTACACCGCCGTGCCGGTTGCATGGACAATCGGGATCACAGTAATTCTCAAGAACTACCTCGCCTCGGATGACGTTAAGCATTTGCTTAACAGTTTTCTCATCGGCGGCAGGCGCACGGAAAGGAAGTTTCAGCAAAGGGCGTGTAACCATGGAAGACTGGGTTAAGCGGGCTCTCACCAGAAAGGGGCATCGCAAAGGCGCGCGCGGAGCTTTTGAAGACTTCGAGATCACACCCAACGAAGAGCTTGTTTATGGTGTCAAGTTTGCAATAGGCATGACAGTCTGCCTGAGCGCCATTGAAATTGCGCACATGGCCTTTCTACACAGCTGGAACAGCGAAGTGTTCACTGCGATGACAGGTCTGACAGGATTGGTGACTGGCATCCTCATAGGCCATCGTGTTAGCGCGTGCTGACGAATCAAGTGAAAATCCACTCTCAGCAAGCATAACAGCCCTCAGCGAACTGAGTTCCCCCCTTTTCATTGTTTTAATTCTCCTTCCCAGTTGCTAGTAGGTGTGAAAGTTGAGAAGACGAAAAGAATATTTCAGGATTCGACGCCTTGCCAGGCGCTACGATCGTAAGTCCGGTAAATTCACCATCAGCGTATCGTATGAAACGGCAACTCCGAAACCTTCAGACAGGGTTGTTGCAGTTGCCGAAGGCTTCGGCCTAGGCTTGGACAAGTGGGAACGGTTCGTAATCTACGACAACGTCCAGATTTCTATCTCCCAGACAGACATCGTCTATATCACGGGTGACAGCGGCAGCGGCAAGAGTGTTCTCCTGCGAGCGCTGCTCAAAGATTTGGGAGACGAGGCAGTCGACATGAACGCTATTCCCATCGACTCTGCCCGGCCGCTCATCGAAACTGTCGGCAAGACAGTTGAAGAAGGACTGGAGCTTCTCAGCCGAGTTGGCTTGAACGATGCTTTCCTATTTCTACGCAACTACGATCAACTCTCGGATGGTCAACGCTACAGATACAAGATTGCCAAGCTCATTGAAAGCGGCAAACAATTCTGGCTCTTTGATGAGTTTTGTGCCACTTTAGATCGGGATACTGCGAAGATTGTTGCATTTAACGTCCAGAAGCTTGCGCGGGCCCTTGGAAAGGCCGTCGTTGCGGCCACGACTCACATGGATCTCTTCGAAGACATGAAACCTAGCGTTCACGTCCACAAACGTTTCGGCGAAGAGATATCCATCAAATATTACCCGAACACCGCTGCACAAGAGTGCAGCCTGATGGCCGAGATGCGTGTCGAAAAGGGCACAACAAAAGAGTGGAAAAAACTCGCCAGCTTCCATTATCGATCCCATAGGGCCGGTGCAGTTCGCAAGATTTTCTGCTTGAAACGCCGCGACGAGGAACTATGCGGTGTGATTGCCTATTGCTACTCGCCGCCCGAAGCTTACGGACGCAGAATGGTCCTCCCAAGAATGACTATAGGGGAAATCAACCAAAAGCTCAGCATCATCAGCCGCGTCGTCGTGCACCCAAAGTACAGAACGATAGGCCTCGGCCGCCGGCTAATCCAAGAAACCCTGCCTCTCGTAGGAACGGAGTACGTCGAGATGCCAGCCGTCATGGCAAAATACAATCCCTTTGCCGAGCGCGCCGGCATGCGTAGAATAACTGAGCAGCACCCCTCAAAAGATGTCCTGAAAATTGTAAATGTCCTTGAAGAAGTCGGGTTCAAGGCTCAGTTGCTCGGAAGCCAGAATTACGTTTTCGATGTCCTTCGAAATCTCAGCAGTGCCAACCTGGAAAGAGTCAGGGAGGCCTTCGCGAAAGGTGGACACGTGCGTTTCCTGAAATATTTCAGCTCTGATCTTCCATTCGGCCACAAGGAAGAATACAAGGAAGCCGTCAGAACTGCGGATCTAGTGAAGCTCGCGGGGCTCATCAAGATCTGCGGTTTTCTGTTGCAGACAAAAGTCTACCTTTTTTGGCAGCGCCCTAAACGCGCGCTTAAAAGAAGGAAAAAGTGTTGAGAAAACAAATAGGCGTGTCCGTGGATGCCCAGGTCTGGAACGGCTATCGAGAGGTTTGCACGCGTGAGAAACTTTGGCCCGTTGAGCCAATTGAAGAATTTCTCAAGTTTATCCTGAGGAACGGTTCAGCCCTGACAGCCATAAGCATGTTTCAGAGTATGGCAAGGGTGGAACCAGCGGCTTTCGAGACATATGCTCGAGTGTTACTCAACTGGTACAAGACGGGCCGATATTGGGTTCACGTGACAGATGAGGTTGAAGCTCCCGTGGAACAAATGTTGCTACATTCCTTGAAGGACGTTGCCGACCCTCGTTTGCGCAACCAGATACAGGAAACTCTCATTAGCCCTCACAAACGCTCAAGCCACAAGAATAGGAAAAGATTGATTGTAAACAATACTGCCGCCAAAGGAGAACCGCCAATCGAAATTGCACCTTCCGCCACGTCAGAAAGAATACAAGAAATCAAAAAACGAATCACCGGTCGGACCATGAACGCTGAAAAGGCAAAAAGAATGTTAGAGAAGATACATGAGATCCGAGAAAAACTCAGAAGTGACGAAAAAGACCGAAACAGGAAACGTGGATAAAAAGAGCGGCACGCGCGCTCAAGACGCAAGAATGAACGAAAAGACCAGAGATAAATTATGCTTGATTTCGTCGCCACACAACATGGAAACTTACACTGCAACATTACACGGCAACATTACAACGGATGTAAAGAAAAAAAAGGGAGGGGGGCAGAATACAAACCGTTATCCATAAACCCAGAAGTGGGTGTTCCGGAAATATGGGGCAAAATGTTACGCTGGTTCCATGTGAAGAGTGACAACTGTTTCGGGAAAGCGTTCTCTGAGCTGCTCTTCGATCTGTGACGCTATTTTGTGGGCTTCTTCGATCGTAATTTGCTTTGCGAAGCTGCAGTCGATGTTTATGTGCAGTTTCTTTCTTGCCACATAAGTTACTATTCCTTTGATGTGAATGGCTTGCCGATGTTTCTCCACTATGCTCTCGGCTGTGCGTCTGATTTCTTTCTCGTCAATCGCTGAACCCTCTCGTCTCCTGGGGCTGAAAGGTTCCATGTGCACGGCCACGTTTTCCACTTCGGGTATTCTTTTTTCAATCGTATTTTCGATTTCTTGAGCTATTTCGTGGCCGGCTTCAACCGACATCTTTGGATCCACGTTGGCGTGCAATGTGACGTACAGTTTTCCTTCAGTGTGCACGGCGCTTACTTCATGCACTTCCTTCACGCCTTGAACCCCTATGGCAAGATTCTCCACGAGCTTTTCAGTTGGGATTCCCTTTTCGTATGGCTCGGTGTGTATTGAAACGTCGCAGTTTCCGCACACGTTCTTTATGTTTGATTCTATCTTGGAAGTCAATTCGTGGGCTTCCCCGAAATCAAGGTAGTCAGGCACTTGGACCGTTGCCTCGACGTAGGTCTTTTCTCCAGCTTTTCTCATTTTCAGGGATTCGAGTTTGCACACACCCTGTGTTCCCACTATTTCATGTCTGACAGTTTCGGCCAAATCCTTCGATATCGCGTCCGTCAACTCCATCCCGCTACTCCAAACCAGCTTGACACTCAGGTAGATTAACAGGCCAGCGAGAATCATTGAAGAAATGGAATCTCCATAGTGGAACCCGAAAGCCGCTAACGCGAATCCAATGAGCGCTATAAAGGTTGAGCTCATGTCTGCGATGGCATCATAATACCCGACTCGCATGCTTGTGCTTTCAATCTTGCGCGTTCTGCTGAATGTTCTCACCCTGAAAAAGTCCACACAGAGAGTGTAGCCAATCGCTATGAAGCCGGGAATTTCTAGTCCCGAGTTGATGCTTTGTCCTCGCATTATCCTCAAGACAGCCTCGTACACCAACAGCAATGCTATGATTACAAGCGAGAGTCCACCCACGAATCCCCCGACCGATTCGAATTTCTCATGCCCGAACATGTGTTCCTCGTCAGCAGGTTTAGCCGACTCGCGCACTGCTAAGAAGAGAACAATAGTAATTAGAACATCAAACAGTGCGTGCAAACCATCACTCACAATCGCAAGACTGTTCGCCGTCAGACCGACGATCATTTCAACGAAAACAACGCTTGTTATCGCAATTGCCGAGAGCTTAAGCGTCCTTTGTTTGAAGCCGCTTTCCAAATATTCCGAGCACTACTCGGAGTTACATCCATTTCCCGCCGATTTAAGAATTATGGGTTTCCAACGCGCGCTCTAAAATCAGAAGTAACATACACGCCCTTTAGCAACTTCAGCCTATACCAAAATAACGCACAGATCCGACATTCAACCTGATTCAAGGAGTAGCTGTGAATAAACCAGTTTATGTCGGCGCGTACGCGAGAACCTTCGTAGGCGAAGTTTTAATACGTTAGACCTTTGAAGTCTACTTGGAGTTCAGCTGAAATTGGTCACTTTAACGGATTGGGCCGCTATTCTTTCGGCAGTGGCCGGAGTCTCTGCAACGGTCTTCATTTTGCTTCAGCTTAGACACATGGAGAAGCACAGGGATCTGGAGATTTCAATGAAGCTTTTCGATTGGGCGGAGACGGACCGTCTTCATAAGGCTTTCAGATGGGTTGAGGACAAGTTCCAGTTTGAAGACTATGAGCAATACAAGAAACATATGGCAGAAGACTACGAGGCGAGCGACTATCCTTACGAGGTCACAGCCTTCTTTGAAGAAGTGGGTTTCTTGATAGAAAAGAAATTCATAGACATCGACATAATAGCAGACCACCTCGATACGCACATAATCTCAAACTGGAAGAAACTGGAACCCTGGATCCTGGCGTTGAGAAAGGAGAAGGGCGACAAAACCTTTGGAGAGCACTTCCAGAAGCTCTATGAAAAAACGATTGCATACATGAAAAGAAAATGAGAGCTGGCTTCGCCCACGCAGCTTCGTGAAAGATTCTGGTGACTTTCCAGCCAGCGTGGAAAGAGAAATTTCGAAAACTGCAAATTTCTGAAAAGAATGATGTGGAAAAGGTACGTTCCACATCATTCTTGGAAGAGCTGCCATTTCATTCTGGGGCAAGTTTCTGTATTATGCTCACTGCCTGAAAAGTGTTTTCAAAGGTTGAGATGCCGAGATCTGCACGAGCGAAGCCTCCGTTTGCGTTCTGACATCTGCGCACAAAACCAACTGTTTGCGATGGAAACTTGCAGTTTTCTCCGAGTGCGTCAAGAGCCATTACTCCATAGTACGTGTGTTCCATGTAGGAGGTGAAAGAATCAGGGATCACCGTGAAACCTCCATAACGCCTTTCACACATTCTGAGAAAAGATACGGTGTTCTTCAGGCTCTTCATATCAAAACCCAACAGATCAAGAGACGTTGCAGCATAGTACGTTGAGTTGACGTTGGAATGGTTGTGTGCTCCAAACCCTCCGTCTCCATTCATGTACTGAAGCAACCATTGCATAACGTCGGTGCCTGGGTCGACGCCTAGCAAATTGGCGAGTTCCAGAGCCATAAGCGTAGCTCTAAACTCGGAAGCCACTTCGAAATAGACGTCCACGGATCCGAAATGTCTCTTCGCCGCGATTGTTGAGGCAATGAATTTTCGGAAACGATAGTCTAACTCTTCACCGCACAGCGACAAGGCCTTACCAACATAGTAGTGAGAGTAGATGCTGCCCAGCCCAAACTCATGTAGCCATTCCACCGTCTTGGCGACACGGGGATAGGGCGAATCCAGCAGTTTCAACACTGCCAGCCCATAATAAGTGTCCTGTGCATTGGAATCATTCTCTTCCACAAAGGTATAGCCGCCATCCGTGTTTTGGCGAGACACGACATAGTTGATAATGTTTTTCGTTAAAGATGAATCATCAGCCAGTATCTTCATACAGGTAACTCCCAGATGTTTGACGCGCGCGCCACTCTTGATTTGCCCGCCGCACACTTTTGTCTAGAACCTCAGCCTATGACTCTTCCGGACGCTCTCGTCGAATTCTTTTGCCAACTCTTCCAGCAGAGTTTTCTGATTCGACGTGAGTTTTTCGGGCACTTTGATGTCAACCCGCAATAAAAGATCGCCTCTTCCGTATCCTCTGAACCTTGGCATGCCCCTGCCCTTCAGTCTGATCACCTCTCCAGGCTGGGTTCCCTCATGAACATCCACCTCAACGTTTCCATCGAATGTGGGCACCGAGACTTTTGCGCCAAGGGCAGCCTGAGGAAAACCTATCTTCAAATCGTAAAGCAGGTCGTCCTCGTCCCTCTTGAAGTACGGATGGAGTGCTATGTGAATCAAAACGTAAAGGTCTCCTGGAGAATCGCTTTCCGGCGACATCTCTCCTTGACCTTGTAGTCTAAGCTGGTATCCTTCGTCGATGCCGGGCGGCACCTTCACCGTTATGTTTCTTTGCTTTCGCAGCAGGCCCGTGCCCCTGCACGTTGGGCATGGCGAATCGATGATTTTTCCTTTTCCCTTACACGTGGGGCATGGCACGACCTGCACGAAAGTTCCAAAAGTGCTCCTGTTGGCCCTCTGAATTCTTCCGGCGCCCCTGCAGGTGGGACAAACCCTTGGAGAAGTGCCCGGCGCGGCTCCGGTGCCGCCACAAACGTCGCACTTCTCGATTCTCTTGAAATTGATCTCTTTCTCTGTTCCGTGCGCTGCTTCTTCCAAGGTTATTTCCAAATCGTAGCCAAGATCTCTACCTCTAGTAGCTCTCTCTTCGAAATCTCGTTGGCCAAAAATGGTGCTGAACAGGTCTCCGAAGCCGAAGTTGAAGCCCATGTCCCTGAATATCGACTCGAAGTCTGCACCTCTAAAAATGTCTTCGGTCGTGTAGCGCTGATCAAATCCCGCGTGGCCTAACGTGTCGTATTGTCTTCTTTTCTCCTGATCTGAGAGGACAGCGTAGGCTTCGGAAATCTCTTTGAACTTCTCTTCAGCATCAGGGGCCTTGTTCCGGTCCGGATGATACTGCATCGCCAGCTTTCTGTAAGCATCCTTGATCTCATCTGGAGAGGCAGTTCTTGATACGCCGAGGACTTCGTAGTAATCTCTCTTGCTCGCCATCGTTTTACCATCAGATCAAAGATTTCGAAAAACTAAACAATGCCGTCTGGGCCGCTCACTTCACCTTGTAATCCTCAGAGTCGACTACTTTTCCCTCGCCAGTTGGAGGCTCCCCACTTGTTGGGGACTCCCCGCCAGGAGGCGGGGCTTGTTGCCTCGCCTGTTGTGCGCTTGCCTGTTGATAAACGGCTGTTCCGACCTCCTGAAGGACCTTAGTTAGTTCGTCGGATGCGGATTTGATTTTGTCCAAATCGGAGCCGCCCAGCGCATCTCTCAACGCAGAAACAGCTACGTCTATCTTGTTCTTCTGGTCTTGTCCTATTTTATCTCCAAGATCCTTCTTGGTCTTTTCAGCCGTGTACATGAGGTTGTCCGCGTTGTTTCTCAACTCGGCCTCCTCACGTTTTCTCTTGTCCTGTTCAGCATACTGCTCAGAGTCTCTGATTAGCCTCTCTTTCTCCTCTTTCGACATCTTTGTTGAAGCTGTTATCGTTATTTTCGCTTCTTTTGCCGTTCCCAAGTCTTTTGCGGTGACGTTGATTATTCCGTTTGCGTCTATGTCAAAGCTCACTTCGATCTGTGGAACGCCTCTAGGAGATGGTGGTATTCCTTCTAGGTTGAACATGCCTAGGGACACGTTGTCTGTTGCCATTGCCCGTTCTCCTTGAAGCACGTGAATCGTGACGGCTGTTTGGAAATCAGCTGCAGTCGTGAATACTTGGCTTCTCCGCGTGGGAATGGTGGTGTTCTTCTCGAGTATCTTGGTGAAAATGTGGCCGAGGGTCTCGACGCCGAGAGACAAGGGCGTAACGTCAAGCAGAAGCAGATCCTTCACCTCTCCTGTGAGCACGGCCGCCTGAATTGCGGCGCCAACAGCTACACATTCCATTGGATCTATGCCTCTTTCAGCCGGCTTACCCATAATCTGTTCCACAAACCTTTGCACAAGAGGCATTCTGGTCATGCCGCCTATGAGAATTATTTTGTCTATATCTTTTGGCGTCAGCTTCGCGTCCTCGAGCGCCTTGACAATTGTGCCTTGTGTTTTCTGTACTATAGGCTGTGCCATGCCTTCGAGTTTTGCTCGGGTAAGGGTGAGGTGCAGGTGTTTCGGCCCTGAAGCGTCGTTGTACAAGAACGGCAAGTCAATGTCGGTCGCCATCAACGTCGAGAGTTCTATCTTTGCCTTTTCTGCAGCCTCCTTAAGTCTCCCCATGGCGCTCTTGTCTGCTGCCAGGTTGATGCCTGTCTGTCTTTTGAATTCGTCAAGCAGATAATCCATGATTGCTTTGTCGAGGTCCGTTCCGCCGATTTGTGTGTCGCCGCTGGTTGACAGTACTTGGAAGACTCCTTTTCCGAAATCCATCACGGTCACGTCGTGCGTGCCTCCGCCGAAGCTGAAGACAAGTATCTTCATCTCTTTCTCGATCTTATCGACTCCGTACGCGAGGCAGGCTGCAGTCGGTTCATTGATTATTCTTGCAACTTCGAAGCCTGCTATCTCTCCCGCGTCCTTTGTTGCTTGGCGCTGGTTGTCGTTGAAGTGAGCAGGCACCGTGATTACTGCTTTCCTTATCGGAACTGCCAGATAGGTTTCCGCATCTTTCTTGATCTTTTGCAGAATGAATGATGAAATCTGCTGTGGGGTGTACTCTTTTCCGTAAATATTTACTTTATAATCAGTGCCCATCTTCCTTTTTATTTCGTACACGGTTCCTTCGGGGTTGGCAGTTGCCTGCCTCTTAGCCGATTCACCCACCAACAGTTGGCCATCTTTGGTGAAGGCCACGACTGAGGGGAACATTTTTCCCGCCATGGTAGGTCCTTCGGCACTCGGTATGACCGTTGAGCGTCCATTCTCGTAAATGGCCGCAGCCGAGTTTGTCGTTCCCAAGTCTATACCAAGTATTTTTTCTCCCGCTTTAACATTACTCATCTGAATTCATCTCCTTTTGTGATTTTGAAGGTTTCACCACAACCTTAACAATGCTCGGTCTAATCACTTTTTCCCTCATGGTATAACCTTTTCGGACTTCTTCGGAGATTGTGCATCCATCTTCATCTTCACTTTCGGTTGTCGCGATGGCGTGGTGTTTCGTCGGATCGAAGGGCTTACCCAAGCATTCTATTGGAGATACTCCTTGATTTTCAAGCACTTTCTTCATTTTCTTCAGGGTCATTTCAACGCCCTGAATTAAGGCTTCCGCAGAGTTGGTGGAGCGGCCAGACTTGACAGCCAACTCCAACTCGTCTACAACATCCAATAACTCGATGATGAGGGGTTCCGTACAGTATTTCTTAACCTCCTCCATCTGCCTCTCGTACCTTTTCTTCAGATTCTCAGCATCTGCCTGAGCATACTTCAGTCTGGTGAGATACTCTTCAGAACGCCTCTTCTCCATGGCCAAAGCTTTTGTCAAGGCCTCGACTTGGTCAGCATTTTCCTCCGGTTCTTTTTGCTCTTCGCCCATTCAAGGCTCTCCGAATAGTTTGCAAACCTTTAGCGTGTCGAACAAAAATATATACCTAATGCTCAGTGACTTTTTCCAAATGCGCACGCTCTCCATCTTCTTTGTCTTTTTCGTTGCCTGCGAGGCCTATTTTCTTCACTTGACAGTACGTACAGAATAGCGCGCGCGACTTTCGACTCGAGCAAATCGACCTTCTTTCAAGTCTTTGAGGAGGAGCTCAAGGGTATCAGTAAAATCGTCAGCTGACAGTAACTAGCGCGCGCAGGAGGCGAATAACAGTATCGCCTAAGGAAAATGGCTCACAGTCAAAGCTCCTGAAGCCAGCAAAAATTGTTAAATACGAATAGACAAGATATGGTGCATCGACAATTGAGGAATAGAGTATGACTGAAGAAAATGAATATTTCATCGATTACATCGCTATCGGAATCATAGGATTCGCCATCGGACAAGCAATCGCAAGCGTCGGTGGATTCCAAAGCTTTTTCGGAGGAGCAGTTGGGACATTTGGCGGTATCGATTGGGGCAAAACGGTAGGAAGCGACGTCATCATAGGTATCTTCGCGTTCATTCCCGCAGGTTTCGTGGCAGGATATCTGTGCTATAAGCTGCTTAAGTCGGAGGATAAAATGGCAGGTTTCACAGGCGGTGTCATGTCTTTCTTGGCTTACTTTATAATCACGTTGATAGTGGCACTGGCCCAAATCGGCATTCGAGGATATGACTTTGGAACATATATGGAACTTTGGGTCGTTCTCATGGTGTTCGCTTTGATCTTCTTACCAATAGGAGGGTTCCTGGCTGGCATGATGAATGGAACGAAGGCGCCGATGCCTTCTTTCCTAAAGTTCCAGTTCCAGCGAGGCCCCGCGGCTCCTCCGCCCCCTCCTGGCTCTGCAAACATGTGCCCCACATGTGGTAGCCCTTTGAGATACATAGAACAGTACAAAAGATGGTACTGCGACAAAGAACAAAAATACGTTTAGCAAACAACCCATCTTTTTTTTGTTGATACGCGCGCGGAGACCATTATTTATAGCGTATGTACGCGCGAATTAACTCATAGAATAGTGCGCGAGTTGGTTCTTTGGGCAATTAATCAGTTTCTTTCTCGCGGTTTTCCTTGTCTTTTTTGAGCGCGGGCTAGCCATTATTCATTCTTGTAAATGGTCTGATGAAACATTTGAACACTTTAGATTCGAGCCTTGCGCGTTTAATGTTTTGCTGTCGCGGTCAGCACAATCAGGCTTTCAATGAGGTCGGCAATCGATTTCTTTGCTTTCTCGTCTTTCAGTTTGCCATCTTCATCGAATTTTTCTCGTGCATAGCTCACCATTACTTCTGGCCTGTTGACGGCGTGCATGTTTAGGAATACGAAGCATTGTCGCAGGTGATACTGTGCTCTCGCTGTTCCCAGCATTCCTGTGGATGCGCCCATTATCGCCACTGGCTTGTCATTGAAGACATTGTCAGTTGGCGGCCTTGAGGCCCAGTCGATTGCGTTCTTGAGCACTCCTGGGATAGAATAGTTGTATTCGGGCGTCGCTATCAGTAATGCATCGGACGCTCTGATTCTGTTCTTGAAGTCCACAATTTTTTCAGGTGGTCGTGTTTCTATATCTTGGTTGAACGGAGGGATTCCCTCAAGATCGAAAATCGTGAACATTGCATTCTTCGGCATTAGTTCAGCGGCCGCTTCCAGCAATGCTTTGTTGTATGAACCTTTCCTCAAACTTCCAGCAAAACCAAGAATGCGAACAGGTTCGACCATGGTCACCGTGTATAGCACTTTTTCGTTAAATAGATTTTTGTCCGTCGAAAAATTGTCCTCGAGAGAAGCTCAAGGATATATCGAAGTCTGGCCGGCCAAGCTTGCTCTCCCGAGTCCGCAGAAGCGCGCGCGTTACTTAGGCCAAGCTTCTCAGTCGAAAGTGAAGGCCGAGGGGCATATCTTGTTCAGAACGCAAACTCCGCACTTGGGCTTCTTTGCCACGCAGACGTTTCTGCCGAGGAACATGAGCAAGTCAGTGATTCTCATCCACTCGTTTTTCGGGACGATTTCCATCAGATCCTTTTCTATCTTTTCCGGGTCTTCCTTCTCTGTAAGTCCTAGCCGTTTGGACAATCTGCGGACATGCGTATCCACGGCTATTCCGTCAATAACGCCGTAAGCATTCTGCAGAACAATGTTCGCGGTTTTTCTAGCGACTCCGGGCAACTGCAGCAGTTCTTCCATCGTTCTCGGAACTTGAGAGTCAAACCTGTCCACAAGGATGTTGTTGGTCTGTTTGATGTTCTTGGCTTTGTTTCGGAAGAAACCGGTGGGCTTTATGTCGAGTTCAAGCTCGTCCAAATATGCTTTGGCGTAGTCCTCTGCATTTCTGTATTTCTTGAAAAGTGTTTCCGTCACCTTGTTTACTCTTTCATCCGTGCATTGAGCAGAGAGAATAGTGGCGACCAGGAGTTCAAGCGGATTTCTGTATTTCAAGGCTATCTTGGCCTGAGGATATTCCTTTTCCAATAGTCTTATAGTCGTTGACGCTCTGGCTTTTCTATCTGTCCCCGCAGTCCTGCTCATTCAGGTCACTGTTCTCTCATGCATTGTTTGGCTAGAAAAAGCTTACAGAAGCTTTTTACTCTCAGAGAATACATTTTGCTAGAGGCGATATTGTTTGAACACTAGATTGTTGGTTGACGGCGAAGTTATCGACTTGAACGAATTCGTCGAAAAAATCCTCGGCGGCACAATCGCAGGAGCGGTGACCTCGTTGCGAGACATAAAGAAAGACTGGAAAAAAATCGAAATACAGGTAACAAAATAAAACCATGCTTTGTTATTGTGCTAACCCTGCACTGTCGTGTTTATTTCCAGTTGGGTGAACATTTCTCTTTTTGCTTTGCATATTGGACAGACGTAGGGTGGATCTTCGCGGTATACGACGTAGCCGCATTGTTTGCAGTACCAGAGTTTCTTCTTAACCGAACCGGTTTGTGTAGTGGGCACTGGTTTGGCCTCAGGTGCTTGTGGGCCTACTGGCTTGGGTGCCGCTGCCGCCGTGGGGCCGTAGGCTCTGGCCTGTTTTTCTGGGGGTCTGCGTTCGGGGATTGGGTTTATCGGTGTTTTGCCTTCGTACAGGTCTTTTCGCATGTATAATGCGCAGTAACAGGCTCCGTATTCGGCGATGTCTGGATCTCGGTAGTCGCACGGGCAGATTATGTCTCGGTCGATCTCAAGGTTTCCCGTGGCAAGTCTGCAGGGGCATGAAGGATAGCCGTAACGTTCCTCGTTCTTTTTCAAACCTTCGAGGAGGTCTTGCAGAAATTTAGGGTCGGAATGTAAGTAGTACCCGTAGGTTTTTGCGTCACTCTCGGCTCTTTGGCGAACCTTTTCGAGCGATATCAAATATCAAGTGCCTCTTTTATCTTGTCTTTACGGAAGCCCGTGACGACGGTTTTTCCGTCGACAATTATCGTTGGGTAGGTGGGTGAACCTCCTAGGCGTGTGATTTCGTTTCTGATTTTTTCATGGTCTTCGTCATTTGCCAAGTCAACGTCCACATATTCATATTCGATATCGTTTTCTTTCAGGAACTCCTTCGTCATTTTGCACCATGCACACGTACTTATCGCGTAAATCAGAACTTTATGTGTCTTGTTATTGCCGTTAACTCTGATTTTCTCCATTCTTTTCACACCACTTTCTTAATGAGTCTACTATCAGCCTAGCCTATATCAATGTAGGATATAATAATTTAGCTCGGGTTTGACTTGGCGAAATATTGCACCTGAGTATTTCTCTTTGGCGTTTCTGGCGCAAAGGCGTTTGTTTTGACTACTTGATTCTTGGCTTTTAGTTTCATCTTTCGTGTGATGTAATGAAAAGATGGGGGTTGTGAGTTTGGCTTATTTCTTGTTCAAGCTTATTTTTGGAATTCTTGAAGTCTTTCGTTAGCTTTGGCCCAGTTGACGATGCTCCAGAACGCTTCTATGTATTTGGCTCTGTCGTTTTTGTAGTCGACGTAGTATGCGTGCTCCCAGACGTCTAGGACCATGAGGATGTGGAAGCCTGGGTAGACGTTGGTGTTGTGTTTTTCAATTTGCATTACTATCGGTCGTTTTGTTTGTTTGTCGATAGTCAATGCGGCCCATCCTGAGCCTTCAACGCTCTGGGCTGCCTGAGAGAATTCTTTCTTGAATCTGTCGAAGCTTCCGAACTCCTTGTCTAATGCGTCAGCAAGCGCACTTGCTGGTTTTCCTCCTGCCTTTTTAGGTGGTGCTAGGTTGTTCCAGAATAGTGAGTGGAGAAGGTTTCCGCCTATGTTGAAGGAGAGTTCTTTCAGGGAAGACTTAACGTCCACGTCAGCTCCTTCTTTTCTGGCCTTGTCCAGCTTTTGAAATATAGTATTCGCACCGTTGACGTATGCCTGATGGTGCTTGTCATGATGTAGCGTCAATTGCTCTTTGGACATGTACGGCTGTAAGTCCCCGTAATCGTACGGCAGCTTCGGCAGAATGTAGAGTTTGCTTGTTTCCATAATACATTCCTTCTGTGACTAATACCTTGCAACTTGTGCAGTTTTAAACTTTCCTTACTACCGTGCTGCAGTAACGCCAACTTCGGTGTGAGGTTGCGATATGCAAGCATATGATGGTATGTCTTCTTAGATTTGTCGATGAAGACAATAAGTTTAAGCTTGAGCGCAGTAAGACTTCAGAAAGCTCAGGCGGATGGTTGAATGGAGATGCTAACGATGGTAATCAGCAGCTCTCCGTATGGAGATGAGAGAATCTGGAATGCTTTGAGGTTGGCAGAAGCACTGTCATGCTCGAATGCAAGGATGAAAGTCAGCATTTTCCTAATCGGCGACGCGGTGAACGCTGCCAAGAAGGGACAAAAACCTGCCAAGGGATTTTACAACATAGAAAGAATGCTTGAAGGCCTCGTCAAAGTAGGTGTCTGCGTCAACGTTTGCCACACGAGTATGAACCTGAGAGGGCTAACCGAGCAGGATCTAGTCGAAGGAACAGAAATGGGCACTATAACGGGGCTTTCAAAATGGATAGCAGAAAGCCAGAGAGTTCTATCTTTCTAGAAGTAATTCACACTTGTCGCGGGCTTTGCTGGTTCATGTGAAGACCTTTGAACTGCTGCATGCCTTTTCATAGACTTGCGCGCCGTTCGGTTTGCAGTTTCATAAACGAAAGGGTTAATATTTCCAAGCTTTCCATCTAGGATGGGTGAATCAGTTTGCCGATAGATCCTGACTTTCAGAAGAAGCGTACAATTGCAGGCCAGCACAATGGGCACAATGTCTGGGGACCTGTTGAACCGCCCAAGAAACTGGGCGTTCATGGGACCGACGTGGCTGTCGACTGGGACATTTGTACTGGAGACGGAATCTGCATCGACGTTTGCCCCGTGACACTGTTTGATTGGGGTGATTCTCCCGGCCATCCGAATTCGGAGAAGAAATCTGACCCGGCAAGAGAGAAAGACTGCATAAAATGCCTTGCATGCGAAGTTCAATGCCCAGCACAAGCTATTAAAATATCACAAACCTGAATTGTTGCACTGTAGACCCAAAAGAAATTTATTCCCCTTTTTTAGCTTTTGAATTAAGAGGCTGAGTTATGAAGGTCAAACCTGACAAAACGTTGGACTGTTTAGGCCTGTACTGTCCTGAACCCGTCTTCAAGACGAGACTTGAATTGGACGAGCTGAAAGTTGGCGAGACTCTGGAGGTTCTTGCAGACGATCCAGCTGCCGAGTCTGACATACGGAGTCTAGTGAAGAATCTGGAACAGGAACTAGTGAGTGTGAACAAGGAAGGCGAAACGGTTCGTATATTAATAAGGAAAGTTAAATGAGAAATATCGAGAAGTGAAGTGAAATGAGCGTTAAGAAGAAAAAAATTCTGTACGTGCAAACCAGCGGTACCGACAATCCTGAACGCGCCTATGCACCTTTCATTCTGGCAACCACGGCCGCAATGATGAACGTTGAAGCCACCGTCTACTTCGTGATAAAGGGCGTCACTCTTGTCAAAAAGGGTGAAGCTGAGAAAATCAAGATGGGCAGTTTTCCATCGCTCAAAGAGGTTATGGATCAGGCAGTCAAAGCAGGCGTCAAGCTCTCCGTGTGCGAACAGAGCTGCGGACTACTCGGAATTCCCAAGGGCGAGTTCACGAAAGAGGCACAGGTTGTGGGCGCTGCAACCCTTAATGACCTAGCTCTCACCGCTGACGCTATTCTAAGCTTCTGAGTGAAAACACCTTGTCGGCAACGAAACGCGTCTACCTAGATCACGCAGCGGGCCGACCCGTAGAACCGCTCGCCATAGAAGCGATGCTACCCTACTTGAAATCGTCGTGCGGAAACCCATCGTCCCTGCACGAGATCGGCCAACAAGCAAAGCGTGCAGTCGAAGAAGCAAGGTCGAAAATTGCTGCGATGATAAACGCGGAGAAAAAAGAATCGATAATCTTCACTTCAGGCGCGACTGAAAGCAACAACTTGGCCATCAAAGGCGTGGCCAACCGTAAGAAGGATCGAGGACTCCGAATTCTCACCTCCAGCGTCGAACACATGTCCGTGGTCAACCCATGCAAGTTCCTCACCACAAAAGGATTTGAGACAGTCTTCATTCCAGTTGACAAGTACGGCTTCTTGAATCTTGAAAGCCTCCAGAAAGAACTAACAGAAAAAACAGTCCTGGTTTCTGTAATATACGCAAACGCAGAAATAGGAACAATCGAACCGATAAAAGAAATCAGCAAGATCGTGCACAGCAAGAACGCCTATCTACACGTTGACGCCACAGCCGCTTGTGGCCACTTCCCAATTGACGTAAAGAACGAAGGCATAGACCTGCTCACCATCTCTTCGAACGATTTGTACGGGCCTAGGGGCGTAGGGGCTCTCTATTTGAAAGAAGGAGTGCGCATTGAACCACTGTTCCACGGCGGCGGCCAAGAGAAGGGTCTGAGATCCGGCACGGAGAACGTTGCAGCCATCGTGGGGTTTGGAAAGGCTGCAGAAATAGCTAAGAAGGAATTGCAAACCGAAAGCGCGCAGCTTACAAAACTCAGAGACAGGTTCATCGACGGTTTGCTCAAGCCGATTCCATACTCTTTCTTGAACGGGCACCCCACGACGCGTTTGCCCGACAACGTCTCCGTCAGATACAGTTTCATAGAAGGAGAATCCATGCTTCTCAGCCTAGACCTGAAGGGCGTGTACGCGTCGTCAGGCTCAGCCTGCGCATCCAAGACGCTGGAACCGTCCCACGTGCTGTTGGCAATTGGATTAAAGCACGAGGAGGCTCACGGTTCCCTAATGTTTACTCTGGGCAGAAACAACACTGAAGAAGACGTTGACTACGCAGCAAGCTTAATGCCAGACATCGTAAACAGACTAAGAGGTATGTCACCTCTGACTCCGAAGGAGCTGAAAACATAATGTACACCGAAAAAGTCATGGAACACTTCAAAAACCCCCGAAACGTCGGGGAAATCCCAGACGCAGACGGCGTCGGCACTGTCGGAAATCCTGTCTGCGGAGACTTGATGACCATCTACATCAAAGTAAAAGACAACCGTCTCGTGGACATCAAATTCAAAACATTCGGGTGTGGCTCAGCGATTGCGACCAGCAGCATGATCACCGAATTGGCCAAAGGAAAAACGTTGGAAGAAGGACTGAAAATCTCGCGGGCAAACGTGGCTGACGAGCTTGGCGGGCTTCCACCGGTTAAAATGCACTGTTCAAACCTCGCCGCGGACGCGTTGCACGCCGCTATCGAAGATTATTACAAGAAGCATGGAAAAGGTGGAGATGTTAAGAAATGAAGCCGGAATTTGTCCGATGCGAATTCTGCCAAGCAGAAGTGCCGCAGGAAGCATGCAAACTCGCAGCTCACCGCACAGTCATTGACGGGAAAGAGTACATTTTCTGCTGCGCAAAATGCGCCCAAAAATACCAACAGAAAAAGAAAAAGTAGGCCAGGCACTCAAAAAACTCCCGCTTTTTTTCCTTTTTGTCATGGTTCATTGCTGACGATGTTTATAAGACAAACAGAAAAAAGGCGTATTGGGTGATTAAGAATGACATGTTGGAAATGGTTTGAGAGAATGTTAAAAGAAGCTGGAATAGAGGTCACCGACAAGAACAAAGACAAAATCGATAAGATCATCCATCACTATGTCGGCGAGCAATCGAGATACGGCCGCTGCTCAGCACAATGGCACAAAGCCCTAGAAGAGATTGAAAATGATGAAGCGTTGAAAAAGGAACTCATCGAGCAGCTCCGGACTCCGATGTAGCCTTCTCTCGGACGCGATTTGCCCTGAGAGACTTTCTGAAACGTTAAGCCGCACAGTAGGCTTTAAATGTCGTTTAGCACTTGTTTTTCGCGAATGTGAGGAATAACCTTGGAAAAATGGGAATGTGCAGTTTGCGGCTACATTTACGATCCTGCAGTAGGAGACCCTGAACATGGCATAGAGGCTGGAAGGCCGTTCGAGGCTCTGCCGAACGACTGGGTTTGTCCGGTCTGCGGGGTTCCCAAGGACCAGTTTGTCAAGAAAGAATGAAAAACTCGGCTTTTTTGTTGCAGAATTGTTTCTTGCAAACTTTATATTCTTAGGGTTAGCAAGTTTGAGTTGAAGTTTGAGTTGATAAAGCATGCCTATCTCAAAGATTTCCAAGAGGGACGGACGAATCGTTGATTTTGACTCGAGGAGGATCAGAGATGCGATATACAAGGCCTTCATCGCTGTGGAACTTGAAGATGGCGAGAAAGCTGAAGCCGTCTCGATAGAGGTTGTGAGCCTCTTAGAACAGAAGTTCGAGGGAAAGGTTCCCTCCGTAGAGGACGCGCAAGATGCCGTTGTGAAGGTTCTAAAGGAAAAAGGCTTCTCGAAAGTTGCTGAAAGCTACCAAGCCTACCGAGAGAAGAAGCAGGAAATCAGGAAGTTAAGACTAAAGCTGGCAATCGAAGAGCCCAAATTGACGGTGAACGCCCTTGAAGTCTTGAGACAGAGGTACCTTCTCAGGGACGAAGATGAAAAAATCGTAGAGTCTCCGGCTGAGCTGTTCAAGAGGGTGGCACAGGCTGTGGCGGCTGCAGAAAGTAACTACGGCGGGAATCCGAACGAAACTGAAAATGAATTCTACGGAATGATGTCGAGGCTTGAGTTCCTGCCAAACACTCCGACTCTCTTCAACGCAGGGACACGGCTGGGTCAGCTGTCAGCTTGCTTTGTTCTGCCGGTTGAAGACTCGCTGGAGGGCATCTTCACGTCAGCAAAGAACATGGCATTGATAGAGCAGAGCGGAGGAGGCGTCGGTTTTGACTTTTCTAGGCTCAGACCCAAGGGCGACATAGTCAAGTCAACAAAGGGAGTAGCGTCTGGACCCGTGAGTTTCATGCGAATCTTCGACACAGGAACGGAAATCATAAAGGCCGGCGGAAAACGCAGGGGCGCGATGATGGCAGTGCTGAGAGTCGACCACCCGGACATTATCGAATTCATAGCATCCAAACAGCAGCCCGGGTTCTTGTCAAACTTTAACATTTCAGTCGCTGTCACCGATGACTTCATGAAGGCTGTCGAGGAAAACGGCGATTACTGGCTCGTCAACCCACGTAACAAGGAGAAGACGAAGAAGCTCAGGGCAAAAGAGGTTTGGGACTTGATGGCGAAATCGGCCTGGATGAGCGGCGACCCGGGAGTCATATTCATCGACGAAGTCAACCGGCAAAACCCTACTCCACAAGTTGGAAGAATAGAGTCCACGAACCCTTGCGGCGAGCAGCCGCTGCTTCCCTACGAGTCCTGCAACTTGGGTTCCGTCAACTTGTCCCACATGATCGTGGAAGGAAAGATAGACTGGGAGAAGCTCAGGGATACTGTTAGGAAAGCGGTGGTTTTTCTTGACAACGTGATTGACGCGAACCGCTACCCGTTGAAGGAAATCGAGAATATTACACATGCAAATAGAAAGATAGGTCTGGGCGTGATGGGTTTCGCGGACATGCTTGTCAAGCTTGGGATTCCTTACGATTCCGAACAGGCCTTGAAGATGGGCGACGATATCATGAAGTTCATCGAGGAAGAGGGGCACAAACGGTCCGAGGAGCTGGGCCAACAGAGAGGATCTTTCAGAAACTTCGAGGGCAGCATCTGGCGAGACAAGCATTCAGCACTCAGAAACTCCACAGTCACAACCATCGCCCCCACAGGAACCATAAGCATAATAGCAGGATGCTCCTCAGGCATCGAACCGATTTTCGCAATCTCATTCATAAGAAACGTGCTGAACGGGACAAGACTGTTTGAAACCAATCCCCTGTTCGAGACGATGGCCAAAGAAAAAGGTTTCTACAGCGCAAAATTGCTCGAAGAGATAGCACAGACAGGCTCAGTTCAAAAGATTGCGGGAGTGCCCGAGGACGTGAAGAGGCTCTTTCGCACGGCACTAGACATACTGCCTGAATGGCACGTAAGAATGCAGGCCGCGTTTCAGAAATACACCGACAACGCCGTGTCGAAGACAGTTAACCTGCCCTCAGAAGCAACGGTTGAAGACGTTAGGAAAATCTACGAGTTGGCTTGGAAGCTGAAATGCAAGGGAGTTACCGTCTTCAGGTACGGCAGCAAGCCCGAACAAGTACTCTACATCGGAGAGATAAAGACGGACAAGGGCAAGTTTCTGTCTTTGGAGCCGGAATATTCAGGAGGATGTCCGACTAAGAACTGCCCATTCCCAAGCTGACCCTCCAGCCTGAAGTCGCATGCTAAATCAGCATGAACGATCCAACGTTTGGGTGAAAGGATGGTCAGGAAGACCAGACGCACGCACATCGGCGAAAACCAAAGGAAGATTTTGGACATATTGACTAAATATCAAGAGTTAACAGCGAAGGACATAGCAGAGATTCTGTGGGCGAGAGACATAAACTACAAGACGCCAGAGTACACTTCAACTCATCGCAGCCTTGCAGCCCTCTGCGAAAAAGGTCTCGTCGAGAAAGTCGGAGGCCAACTGAAGTGGCGGAAAGCTAAACATGAGTCAAGAAAGCCGGGCTAAGCCAAAGCCGCAATTTCTCACCTACGGCAGCGTACGACGTGCAGACTTCTCCAATTGTGCACAATGCTCAAAGGTACTGATTTATCAGAACCCATTCAACGAAAAACGTAGTGAATCAATCAGGCAAATTATCAAGATATTATCCTCCAACTATTGCGGCGTAATTGTTTGGGCTGGTAAAGTTGACCTCTGGGAAGTGTCAATTTTTGTAAATGAAATTGGGGGTCGTATGGTGTTATGATAAGAAGGGCGATCACGTGCAAAGAAAGGCTTTCTTGTTTCTCATTTTAGTCACGGTCTATAATTTTCGAATGCGAATTCAACTTCTACGTCGCCACCGAAGTCCACATGGGCCCTCAAAACCTGGCCCTGCTGTGTCTTCACAGGCACAACTGTTAATGGAAAATGCACGTAAAAAGTGTACCCTGTTTCGTTATTAAACGTGCAATAGTGGTAGGGGCTCGGACGTGGCAGGTTCTTCACAGCGCCCGTTAAGAACCACCCATACCCCAACTGTGTTTCATACCCACTGAAAGTAGTGTTATCAGCAAAAAGAGCGTATCCTTGATCGCCCAGGTGAAAACCGTCGAATTCCTCGTCGAAGATTATCCCCAAGTCAATACTTGGATAGAAGGTTGTGTCGTTTATTTCTGCTGTTATTAGCAGTGAATCGTTAGTGAAGGCGAATTGAAGCTTCATGTTGAGGGTTCCATTTACCAAGACCTGGGCATTTTTGCTCCAATTGAATGAGTAGTCATACGTGGGCTCTGTGGCGGAGACTCTGCTGAGCGTTAATGTGAGTTCGAGCTGTGCTGGCGGCGCGTCTGACGCTACGTTGATGCTGGCAGTGAGGTTGTTGAGGCCTGGGAGGACGGTGTATGTTGTATTGGAGAAGGTAACGTACGAATTTTGGTAGACGGTATCGTTCAGCGTAAAAGTGAGGGCGACAAGATAGTTCACGGTGGCGGCGTCGTTCACCGTGATGTTGAAAGCCTGCGTCATGTTTGGATAAAGCTCAAGAAGATTAGGAGAAGCGACGACGCTCAGAGGCTCCCCAACATTCACGGCTACATTGAAGGTGCCAAAAATATAAGCAGCAACACCTCCGACAACCAAACAAACTGACAGAGTTACTAAGGCCCATATGGGAACGCCTCTCACTTTCCTGAAAAAATCTACCACGAACCCCATCCCCAAGAATATTATTCTATCATCAAACATATAGGGTTGTTGCAAGTTCGAAAAGCCAAAGAAATTGGAAGTCAAAACCATCCTGATCCGAGGGCGCTAAGCGTTTAGTTATTGAAGAAACGTTAGAGTTACTTGTTGATGTGTCGCCTCATTGCTTGAAGCATGTTGAAGCTTGGCCAAGATTAAGGCAGAAGTTCGTTTCTGCCGTCTTTTGGAGTTTGGGACGTAACTAAAAGGCCAAGGGAAAGGGCGAACGTTTTGCCTCAGATCTCGAGTCAAGCAAATGCAGCACAAACTCCTGACGAAGTCGATTTCATAAATTGACTTCTCAGGACAGTTGCGGCAACGTTCAATGACGTGTACGGTCGCTACTGTCTTTCTATCCTTAGCGTGTAGGTGATTTTGACTCCGGCCTTTTCAAAGAGCTTGCCAACAGGGCAACCTTTCACTGTTAACTCGTGCAGTCTGTGCACCCTGTCTTCTGCCAAATCCGTCTTTGTCGTAATATCGAATTTTGTCTCTGTAACAGTTCCTGCTTGTTCAGACTTGACCGCTTCCACCTTTATCTCCAAGTCCTTTATGGTCGCTCGCATCTTGCTTGCCGTCAACATGAATATCGTTGCGTAGCATCCAGCGAAGCTCATTAATGCAAGCTCGAGCGCTGAGGGACCCATGTTGGTTCCGCCGCTCTCCTCTTCAAGATCAAGGCAAACAGCATGACCTCTGTCGTCGTCAACATCTATCCTATAGTTCTTGACCAGCTTTGCGTTTGCATAAAACTTCATTGAAATCTGTCACCTCCTACCCAAGTTGCTTACTGAAGAACTGGTTCTGTGAATTTCAACTTTTTGCATAAGAATCGTGTTGGGCAACACCATCCTCATTCCTTCTTTCCTTTTTCATCTCTTTTGGAGAAAAGACTCTTATTTTGGTAGTGTTTTCATCTTTTGCGTACCAGCAAGTGCGAAAAAACGCGTCGAGAGTGCTGAAAAGAATTCGAGATTGGTGGAATGTGATGAGTTTGATACCTGAAGATCAGAGGGAACGGGTCCGAAGCGAGCTTGCAGAGAGGTTAACGAGTCCTGTTCGAGTTATCATGTTCACACAGGCGATGGAATGCAAGTTCTGCGCGGACACAAAACAACTGATTTATGAACTGGCAGAATTGAACGATAAGATTCAGGCTGAAATCCACGACTTTGTTGCTGACACTGAATTAGCCCGAGAATACGGCGTTGATAAGATCCCAGCAATAGTCGTCAGAAGCGAAAAAGACTATGGCATAAGATTCTACGGGTTCCCGTACGGCTACGAGTTCCAAACATTGATGGAGGCACTGGACTCAGCTTCAAGAGGCCAAACCAACCTCTCGGAACAAACAAAACAGAAACTTCGAGAAATCAAGACTCCAACAGTCATCAAAGTCTTCACGACCCTGACCTGTCCGCACTGTCCCACCGCCGCAGCCATGGCCCACAAATTCGCCATCGAGAACAGCCTTATAAGGGCTGAAGCAATCGACGCCAACGAGTTTCCAGATCTGGCAATCAAATACGGAGTTATGGGTGTTCCCAAGGTAGTGATAAACGAAAAAGTCGAATTCGTGGGAGCGCTTCCCGAAGATGCATTTCTGGAGCAAGTATTGAAGGCCACTCAGTGAGCAAGATGAACCCTGACTGCATAGTTGACGTGTGATGAAAGAACGAGAAGTCGTCCTTCAGATTCTCGGAATGAGTTGTCCGTCCTGTTCGGAGGGAATTCAGACTGGTCTGGCCAGGCTGGAAGGGGTTATAGACGCTAAAGTGAATTTCGCCTCAAAAGAAGCCATCGTCAAGTTTGACGAAGACACGATAAGCCTAGACAAGATCAAGGCTTCGATAAAGAGAGGCGGTTACGAAGCCGCCGAGCAGCTGGAGGACACAACTGAAAAACGCCGCAAACAAGTCCGTAACAGCATGCTACTTTTTTTCTTGGGCCTTGCCCTCACAATTCCGATCTTGTTGATTTCTTATCTTTTCTCTTTTTCCGATAAAAACTATGTCCTGTTAGCCCTCGCGACTCCTGTCCAATTCATAGTGGGTTGGCACTTCTACAGAGGCGCGTACAACTCGATAAGAAACAGGTACGCCGACATGAACGTTCTAGTGGCTCTAAGCGCCACGGCCGCCTTCGTCTACTCGGTTTACTCGACCTTCACTTCGCAAGGCGCGGTTTTCTACGATGCCTCAGCGGTGGTAATAACGACAATAACCTTGGGCATGCTGCTGGAAGAGATGGCAGTGGAACGGACGGGTGCAACAATAAAGAAGCTCATGGCACTGCAGCCCAAGACTGCAACCGTCGTCCGTGAGGGCCAAGAAAAGGAGGTTTCAGTTGATGAAGTTCAGGTCGGCGACACTGTTGTCGTCAGGCCTGGAGAAAGAGTTCCTGTTGATGGCGCGGTCGTCGAGGGCCGCACGTTCATAGATGAGTCAATGATCACTGGCGAATCTGTTCCAGTTGAAAAGAGCGTCGGGGATACGGTTTTCAGCGGAACGATAAACAAGACTGGCACTTTGAAGTTCACGGCAGAAAAGGTGGGCCTTGAAACTACCTTGGCACAAATAGTGAGGCTGGCTCGAGAAGTTCAGGCGAGCAAAGCGCCAATCCAGAGAATCGCAGACAGGGTCGTGAACGTATTCGTCCCAGTTGTGGTGGTTGTTGCCGCATCAGTTTTTGTCACATGGCATTTGTTCATGAATGACTCTTTGGCTTTGACGACCATGGTCTCTGTCCTCGCAATCTCTTGTCCCTGCGCATTGGGAATAGCGACGCCGGTAGCGATCATGATTGGAGTGGGCAACGGCGCAGAAAACGGGATACTCATCAAGAATAGCGCCATCCTGGAAATAGTGGGAAAGCTCGATACTGTAGTTTTTGACAAGACTGGCACGTTGACGAAAGGCAAGCTGGAAGTCACCGACGTAGTCGGCGAAAACAGAAACTCCGTCTTGCAGGTTGCGGCCGCCGCGGAAAAATGGTCTGAACATCCGATAGGCCAAGCTATCGTCAGGAAAGCTGAACGTGAAAGAATCAGGTTCGGTGAGCCAGAATCTTTCGAGGCCTTACCCGGCTTCGGCGTGGCCGTCGAGGCCGAGGGCAAGAAGATCCTGATAGGAAACCGCGCCCTGATGAAGAACAACGGTGTCTCCTTCGAACGCTTCGAAAGCGACATTCAAAGGTTGGAAAGCGAGGGAAAAACCGTTCTCAACGTCGCCGTAACCAACGAGCTCGTGGGCTTAGTAGCCGTTTCCGACACTCTCAACGAGCACTCGAAAGAGGCTGTGCAGTCTCTACACGAGAAGGGTTTGAGAGTTGTCATGCTCAGTGGCGACACCATGAGAACGGCGGAGGCCATAGCAAGACAACTGGGAATAACTGAAGTGCTAGCAGAAGTTGTACCGGCCCAGAAGGTCGAGGAAATAAAGAAACTTCAAAGCCAAGGACGCTTCGTCGCCATGGTTGGAGACGGAATAAATGACGCCCCGGCAATAACACAGGCTAACGTGGGAATAGCGATTGGAAGCGGAACAGACATAGCAATTGAGGCCGGAGACATAGTGCTAATCAAGGACGACCCCCGAGATGTGGCGACCAGCATCGACCTCAGCAAAAAGACACTACGCAAGATCAAACAGAACCTGTTCTGGGCCTTCTTCTACAACGCGATAATGATCCCATTGGCCGCAGGCCTGCTCTACTTGCCGCTTGGCATCCTAATTCCGCCCGAGGCAGCGGCGACTTCAATGATACTCAGTGACCTCACAGTCGTTGGAAACTCAATGCTCCTGAGAAGATGGAAACCCGAGTGAAAGACGTACGGTCGAATGCAACTGTCTCTTTTCGACCTAGGCATGCATAGCGTCGCTGGAAGGCTGCACTTGGCCGCTTGCATATTTGGCTGGATTCTTGTCAAAAGTCGTCTTGCACATCTGGCTGCAGAAATAGTATGTTTTTCCTCTGTATTCCGTCTTGTGCTTGCCAGTCTTCTCGTTCACTTCCATTCCGCAAATCGGATCTTTCGCCAATTTCAACCTCCTCCAGAATCACACTTCAAATTCTTGTTGGTCAAGCAGGTATGTAAACATATCTTGTTAGGACGGGGTAACACGCACTGATTTGGAGTGGCAAAAGTTCTAAATATCTGCACGTAGACGCAGCTTTAAGGTCGAGGATTGACACGAAGTTCAAGGCGTTTATCATGATGAATGTGAACCTAGGTTGTGAAACTGAGGTCTTGAAAGCCCTGAAGAAGGTTCAAGGTTTTGACGACGCCTTCTATGTTCTCGGAGATTACGACATAATAGCAAACGTGAGCGCGAATACGCTTGATGAGCTCAACCTGATTGTGTCTCATGTTAGGAAAATCGGAAACGTCAGGTCAACAACGACAATGATTACACTGGATTTATAGTCTACCCAGCGCGCATTATCTAATGTTTCAAAATTCCTTTGCAAAACATAGTTCAGCACGGACGTGTATTTCGAATTTTGACCATTGGCCGGAGGAGGGTTCTAGTGTGCGTCAACGGCCCCTCCCCCCGGTCTACGATATGATCCAAATATGAATCCAAACACGACTTGCGACAAGGCTGCTCATCAAGTTTTTATATGGTTTCTTGTACCGTAGGCTGAGAGGTCCAACTCGTTGACTGGTTTCAGCGTTCTGAGAAAGATTCTGAGGAATTGGCGAGAGAGATTCTATCTCCCAGGCAACGCGTGGGTACTTTCCCTAAGCGCCCTTGTATGGAATATTGGAGGCGCGATGATCAACCCGTACCAGTCTGTCTATTTCTCAGGGTTGGGAGCAGATTCACTATTCATAGGTCTTCTCTTAGGAGTAAACTCGGCGGTCACAGCTTTGGTCCAATTGGTCGGCGGGTATGTTTGCGATGCTTGGGGCAGAAGAAAAGTGATTGTCATCTTCAGTTTTTTGAGCGCTGTCACCGCCTTCATCTTCATCTTTGTGTCCGGGCCAGCGCTTCTGATGATTCCCATAGTAATCGGGGCGATTTCGGGCATTTATGGTCCCGCTTTCAACGCGACTTTGACCGATTCGATGGAGCCGGAGTTAAGAGCACGGGGTTTGGTTTCCTTCACGCTCGTCACTTCGCTGCCCTCCATTATCTTTCCGTACGTTGGAGGAACACTGATGCAGATTCTCGGAACCCTCCAAGGACTGCGAGTAGCATTTTTCTTCAGCGGACTCTTAGGCGTCATCGGAGTATCATACAGAGCTCTCAGACTCAAAGAGACCTTTGTAGGAAGCGCAGCTAAGGAAAAAAAGCCTATTCGGCGTATTGTTTCGGATTTCTTCGCCGATAATCTGTTTGCTCTACGGAACGCCACGGACGGAGCGAAGAAACTCTTGATCTACGCCGCCTTGGCAAGTGCGGGAACAGCCATGACCGTGCCCTACACTTCGATATATCTGGTTAACGTAGCAAAACTGCCCCCAGAATTCTATGGTCTTCTAACAAATGTTGCCGGACTAATCAGCGTCTTGCTCTTGCTGCCTGCGGCGAGAATACTCGAAAGGGTGGGTTTGAGGAAAAGTGCCATTTACGCGTCACTTTCAATTCCTGTGAACCAGCTAGTATTCGTCAGGGCCAAAGGAGCAGACGACTTTGTAACATGGACCGCAATAGGCGGTGCGAGCGGCGCTCTACTGGGCCCGTCGCTGACGGCGCTTCAAGCGAATTTTTCGTCGCAGGAGATGCGAGGGAGAATAATGGCCATGTTCAGTGTGTTTTCGCTGATCACTGCCGTCCCAGCGCAGATAGTCGGAGGTTACCTTTTCCAAACTCTTGGTCCACTTTCTCCATTCATCGCTTCAACACCAATCTTTGCGTTGGCGACGTTGATACTCATTCGAATAAGGGAGCCAGAACCGCGCCCAATCGAAAAATGATGAGAAGCACTAGGGGCAAGATTAGCCATGTGCCTCAAGATGTCAACCGCTCGATTTGATCGTGCCGGAAGCAGTTGACTAGATGATCGTTCACCATGCCCACGGCCTGCATGAAGGCATAGCAGATTGTAGGGCCGACGAACTTGAATCCCCTTTTCTTCAGCTCTTTGCTCATCGCTCTCGACTCCTCGGACTCTGCTGGCATATTTGAGAAATTCTTGAGCGCGTGGTTGATCGTTTTTCTCCGAACAAACTTCCAGATGAGCGCGTCGAATGAACCGAATTCTTTCTTAACTTCTCTGAATCGTCCTGCATTGTTTATGGTCGCCAGAATCTTCGCCCTGTTCCGAATCACGCCTGGATCTTTCATCAGACGCTCCACGTCTTCATCCGTGTATCGGGCTATCTTGTCCGGGTTGAAATTGTCGAAGGCTTTTCTCAGAGTAGTTCTTCTCTTCAGTATGAGTTCCCACGTTAACCCTGCTTGGAATCCTTCAAGCGTCAAAAACTCGAACAGTGTCCTATTATCATGAACCGGAGTTCCCCACTCCTCATCATGGTACCTAACGTAAAGCGGGTTATCCGTGTCCCAGCATCTAATCACCCTTTTTTCCATGGTCAACAACCCCTAGGCTCGAAATTTAAATCAGCGCATTCTTTTATTCCAAATCTGAGCCGTTTCTCACAGCCATCCATGCTGGATAGTTGCGGGTGCTGGAGAATGCTTCTTCTTTTTTTCATCCTTCTTCCCTTTAAACTTGTGGATTTTAACGGAGCTCCCTTCAAGCGAAACCCAATACCTGTTGTTTAGATGCTGATGGTAAATGAACTTGTTCACCAGCCCCTTCAATTCTTCTGCGGAGATTTTCTCAGAATCCACCAAAAAATTATGATCATCAGAAGCAATCTCTCCATTGAGGCTCCTGCGCAGAAAATTCGAAAGCGGGTCCTTCCCGCCCTCCAACTCGCCAAAATCCACTTTCAACTTCTTCCGACCAGAGAACAAGCAGCTCACTCTCCACAGTGGTGACAGTTAACTCTCCAAGAATGTATATGCTTTTTCTCTAAAGGATGCATGCGAGTTCCCAAAATGGCCAAGAATGGCCATGATTCCAATCTCCGTGCTTGAGAAAACGGCTGCTCAAAGAGACAAAGCGCGCGGAGCGATTTGACCTATGATGCAGAATATAGGAAACGTGGAACATTACAGATCGAAAAAGTGCGACCGAGTTTCCAAACCTGATGAATTTAATGTCTAGATAGATTCATGTTCGCCCAGGGTGTGATGCCCCACATCTAAGCCTTCTTTCTCACAAAATTCCAGGATTTTTGACACGGCTCTCATGTCAATTTCTTTTATCTTTTCTTCCTCGGGTCCAACCACTTCGACTATTAGGCCCAGTCCTCCAACTCCACAACACGAGTAGACATTCTTGTAGATTCTCACATCATATTCTGATGGGAGCTTCATTCCTTTGACAGCTTCTTTCACCTTGTCGATCAAGAAATCGACTTGGCTCGGCTGTGTTGCTTTGATGAAGTGAACCTCCCTGCAGCCCATCTTGGGCATCTAGATCCCCTTGAAAGCTATCAAGGTTGCAGTCTCCTTTATCCCGGGGATTCTGCGGATTTGCTCAAAGATGAACTTGTCAAGCTCCTCCATCTTTTCAAAAGAAACTTCAACATGCAAGTCATACAAACCGTAAGTCGGAATGGCTTGCTTAACTCCTGCTATTTTCTTGACCTCTTTCAGGACATGTTGATCTTGTCCTGCTTCGACTTTTGCCAGCACATATGCGATCGTCAAGTTCCAAACCCCTTTTCTACACTTTACGTTTCTGGTTAATCAACTTTTCTGGTATGAAACCATAATGAACCAGAAGTCTCATTGGTCAGCAAGATTCAGGATGAATTTCCTTTCTTCAACGCGTTCTTAGAGCAATTCTCCTTTGTAATGAACAGTGGCAGGACAGCCCAGGCACCTGTCACTTGCGTACAAAGTGCAACTCCCACAATCTGCACTGCAGGGCGTGGTTTTTTGCTTGTCAACACTAGGTCTTATCTGTATCACGAAAGGCCGAACAGGCGTAACTATCAGGTCGAGTTCCGTATCCTTCACGAGAGGATTCTGCCTCAGGTGTGAGTCCACACAAGACATTATGGATCTGATGTTTTCGCCTACGAGCATAACGGTTAAGTTGTTTTTTCCAGAAGTCAAGAAACTGTTAAGATAAATTGGGCATCCTTCAAGGGACTTCAGAAATTGTTCAACGTGGTTCGTTGCAACGTCAAGATTGGCGAGAAAGAGCTGAGCTTTCTTAACGTCAGTTCCTACTATGTGAGCCAATGCTCCTCTTTCCTCAAGCTTGCGTATTCTCGAACTCACTGCAGGTTGTGAAACCTTCAACTGTTTCGCAAGTTCGACTTGAGAAACCTCAGGATTCTGAGACAGCAAGGACATAATCTTCCTGTCTGTATTATCCAGCTTGCCCGTCAAAGTCTTTTCCCTCGCAGGTCTACCAATTCAAGTCATAACGAAGTACAGTCCAATATATACGAATTGCCTCTGGAAAATAAACAGTTGGTTCAGAAGACTTTTGAAATATAATGGAAAGACTTATAGCATATTTCTACAATACTCTATGTGTAGGTTCATAAGGGGCTGTATTAAAATGAACGAGAATGAGTCTTGGGAAAGCAAGTGTTGCCGTTGTGAGGGAGATACTAACTTGAATCTAACCCCGGGAAAAAGAGCTTGCCATCTCACTTGTGGTCCTTGCCTTTACCCAGAAGATTGGGGTAAATGTGCCTCATGCGAAATCGTTGGACACTGCGCGTATGCGTTGGCTCATCTGAAAAGCCTGAAGGGTAACGGCATCCAGAAGGGTTGCTTTTTTGACCAGCAGCTTACGGGAGAAGAATCAATCTATCACACGATGAACTTTGTAAACGGGCAGCAGCAAATCATGAAAACAGCTGGTGAAAAAGCGTATCTAGAGAGTTTGAAAAAAGCAAACGCCAAGAGCACATGTCTGCAAGCACCCTGACCTCACCTTTTCCGGCGTTCCGATCTTCTACGTGATTTTATTAGCAAATAGGGGTTGCGCGGGTCGTTTCGTTGAATTAACGGAGTTTCTAGGTTATTTTTTCGCGCGCGCTTTTTGGCAGCTGTAGGGCTTCGGTTGCCCAGCTCATGGAGGTGCTTCTAGAACATTCTTCTAAATATTCTGTTCAGAAGATCCATTGCCTCTTATTTTCTTTCGATAAGTTCTATCAGAGTTCCATCCGGATCCTCGATAAAGGCTATGAGCGGACCCGCGGGTCCAAGCGTGTACGGTTCATCTGTAATCGTGATTTTTTCGCTTCGCAACTTTGAGATGGTTTTGTTCATGTCCTTAATCTCAAACGCGATATGATCAAACAAGCGATTCTGATATTCTGCTTGAATAAACTTCTTCTGGTCACGATAGTGAGTCAGCTCGAGTTTGGCGCCTTTTCCCTTAGGATCCTGCAGAAAAGCTATTTCAGCGTTGGTCTGCTTTATCTCACGCCGACTCAGAAGCTTTAACCCCATCAACCGCGTGTAGAAGTCAATCGACCTGTCCATATTTGATGCCCTAATACTCGTGTGTGTGAACATTCTCAGCAATCCTTCCACTTGTTTAATGGGCATTCTCGGAATAAAGGATTAACCCTTCGCAAATGAGCAAAATGGGCGGCAATGTCCCTTTACCTGATATTCGCGGGGCTGAAGAGCCAAGTGTGTGCTGTGGCTTCTATTCTAGGAAGAAAAGGTTAGTATCAATACATAAACCTTTAATTTTCCCATCTCAAGACAACGAGGGTGAAAGAAGGTTGCAGCGTTGGTTACCTTGAATCTTGGCAAGATTTTCAACCCAAAAAGCGTCGCCGTCATAGGAGCAAGTGATGAAGAAGGCTCAGTCGGCTACGCTTTGATAAAAAATTTCACAGAATCAGGTTTTGCAGGTCATGTTTTTCCGGTTAATCTCAAGAAAGCCGAGATCTTAGGCCTAAAGGCATACCAAAGCGTTGAACAAGTTCCTGAACCCTTAGACCTTGCCGTAATTGCCACGCCAGCGAGAACCGTGCCCGATGTGCTCGAACAGTGTGGGAAAGTTGGGATAACGGGCATAATCATAATCTCGGCCGGCTTCAAAGAAATAGGGCCAGAAGGCAGGGCGCTTGAGGAGAAAATAACTGAGATTAAAAAGAAATATAACATGCGCATCGTCGGACCAAACTGCTTGGGCGTGATTCGCCCAATGCTGCACTTGAACGCGACGTTCATCAGCAAGATGCCGAAGCCGGGAAACATAGCGTTCATTTCTCAAAGCGGCGCTCTAGGCTCCGCAATCCTCGACTGGGCGATGCATGAAAACATAGGCTTCAGCAACTTCATATCCTTGGGGTCGATGATAGACGTGGATTTTGGAGATCTTATAGACTATTTCGGCACCGATCCCAAGACAAAAAGCATCCTCATGTACATTGAAGGAATAACAGACGCGAGAAAGTTCATGAGTGCAGCAAGACACTTTGCCAGGACAAAACCGATAATCGTTGTTAAGGCTGGAAAATTCAGTGAAAGCGCGAAAGCCGCTGCTTCGCACACCGGTTCGCTCACCGGCGAAGACATGATTTACGACAAGGCATTCAAACGGGCGGGCATGGTTAGAGTAGAAGAAATCGCTGATCTTTTCAATTGCGCCGCAGTCCTGGGAATGCAGCCCATTCCCCGCGGTCCCAATCTTGCCATAATCACAAACGCCGGCGGCCCAGGAGTCATGGCAACCGACGCCTTGATCGCTCAAGGAGGAACACTTGCAAAGCTCAGCGATAAGACGATGGAGACGCTCAATAGTATTTTGCCTCATTTCTGGAGCAGGGGAAACCCGATTGACATCCTCGGAGACGCCAAGGCCGACAGGTACAGGGCAGTGGTTGAGGCTTGTCTAAACGACGACAATGTGGATGGAATAGTAATAATATACACAGCCCAAGCCGTGGCAGAACCAGTAGAAGTGGCCAAGAGTCTCGCAGAGCTGATTCGAGCCCGAACTTATCAAAACAAGACAATACTGACTTCGTTCATGGGCTTTGGAGCTGTGGAGGAAGCCAACCGCATATTCGTCGACAACAACATTCCAACATATTCCACACCCGAGCAGGCGATCAAGACATACCAATTCATGCACCAGTATAAGCGCAATCTTGAATTGCTCTATGAAACGCCAGAAGAACTCCCAACGGACGTTGTGCCGCCAAAACGACCGCTTCTGACCGTTTTGAGAAACGTTGCGGCTGAAAACCGCGAGATACTCACCGAAGTCGAAGCCAAAACCTTCTTGGAATATTACAACTTTCCAGTTGTAAGAACAAGAACAGCAACGACAGAAAACGACGCTGCCCTGTTGGCTTCCCAGCTTGGCTATCCTGTCGTTTTGAAGATTCTTTCTCCTCAGATCACGCACAAGAGCGATGCAGGCGGCGTCGCGTTGGACTTAACAAACGAAAACGAAGTGCGAGAAGCGTTCAAAGAAATAATGCAGAGAGCAAAGCAGTACAACCCAGATGCTGATATTTTGGGTGTGACCGTTCAGCCGATGATTAAGAGGCAGGGCTACGAAGTGATAATTGGAGCCAAGGCCGACCCTTTGTTCGGCCCGGTCATACTTTTCGGGATGGGAGGAGTCGGCGTGGAACTCTTCGAGGACTTTGCCATAGGAATCCCTCCGTTGAATCAGACTCTGGTGAGAAGGATGATAGAAGAAACCAAGATTTATCAGCTTCTGAAAGGGTACAGAAATGAGCCTCCCGCTAACGTCAAGCTCCTGGAGGAGATATTGGTTCGGTTCAGCCAGATGCTCGTTGATTTTCCTCAACTGAAAGAAGTTGACATCAACCCTCTTTTTATAAACGAAAAAGAAGCGTTCGCCTTCGACGCACGCATCGTGATTGATCCAAAGAAAGTTTTCAAAAAGTTTGAGCCTCATGAACACCTCGTCGTAACCCCGTATCCAACAAAATACGAAACCTTGTGGAGGCTCCGAGACGGAAGAACTGTCATACTCAGGCCGATAAAGCCCGAGGACGAACCGTTGTGGCTGGAAATGTTCCAAAACTTCTCAGAGGAGTCAATACGCTATAGGTTCTTCCAGATACTCAAGGATACACCGCATGAGACCAGAGTCCGCTATTGCAACATAGACTACGACCGGGAAATAGCCATAGTCGCGGAACTGACCGAAGAAGGACGAAAGAGAATCCTCGGCGTGGCCCGAGTGAGCATAGAACCTGACGGAAAAACGGGGGAAATCGCCTTCATCGTCGCAGATCCTTGGCAGGGTCTGGGACTGGGAACGAAGCTAGTGGATTATGTGCTTGAAATCTGCGCAGACATGAAACTCGAAACAATCTACGCCATAATGCTCGCTGACAACTACAGGGCAATGGGCCTCATGAAAAAAATGGGTTTTACGGTCAAGTACATGGACGACGGAACTGTAAAAGGGACGCTGGACTTGAGAGAAGAAGAGGCCAAATGCGCAGAACCAAAAATGGCCGAAGAGAACCGAATCCAGAACCAAACAGAAACGCAAATGGAATCTAAACAACATAGAGAAGCAGAACCTATACCAAGTTGACCGACAACCCTGGTGTTTTTCCTAAAACTCATTCTAATGTCCTTTCGATACGGGTAGAGTGTCAATCTTGGTCGGTTTTCATCGTGCTCTCGTTTAGAAGCGTCCAGTCTACCTGTTTCGATTAGCGTTCAAGTTATGTACCATTCTTTGAGGAGTCAAGGAAAAACTCTAAATAACTCAGACTTAATGCACATTTAGCTCAAAATCGAAGAAAGGGAGGGCCTGTGAATGTCTGAATGGAAAACAATTAGCATCAGACAGGAACTCATAAAAGAAATCGAAAAAATCATCAAAACAGGCCGTTACCGAAGCATCTCAGAATTTGTGTCAGAAGCCGTTCGCCTGCGCCTGGAAGAACTCACACGCGTGGAAGGATTCTCAACGGGCAAGACTCAGGAAACGCATTCCGCACCTGACCATTTGTTATACACGCCGAAACACACGTGGGCTCAAACGACGGAGGATGGAAACGTACGCGTCGGCATGTCTGACTATGCTCAGAAGCGGCTCAAGGGTCTGGCCGACGTTCGAACAGATCCTATAGGAAAAGAACTTAACAAGATGGAACCGTTCGGAGTCGCAGAAACATGGATGCTGCTATTCGACCTCTATTCGCCGATAAGCGGTCAAATAGTCAAAATCAACGAAAAACTAAGGGAAAAACCCACCGTGGTCAATGAAGACCCATACGGACGAGGGTGGATCGTGGAAATCAGACCCAATAACTCTTTGAATTTGAAGCAGGAGCTTGACGGGCTGATGGGCGCGCGTGAATACACCAAATGGGTTGACAAACTGGAGGAAAGATCGCATGAGTAAACAGGATTGCAAGATGACATGTCGAGCCAGGGGTCTTGACATATGCTACCCTTATGCCAAGGGTGGCTTAGGTGCTTTAATAAGTTCGCTTTGGAATCATTATTTGACGAGTGAAGCGAGGTTCGAGAATGACGACTGAGTCTGTTACGAACGTGAAAAGAAAACTGCCGCCATGCCGTTATGCGTGTCCAGCACACGTCAACGTTCAAGCATACGTTTCTCTTATTCAAAGAGGAAAGTACAAGGAAGCTGTTGACATAATTCGAAACGACATGCCCTTCCCAGCAATCTGCGGAAGAGTGTGCTTCAGCCCATGCGAGGATGCATGTGCAAGAACTGATGTCGACCAGGCTGTGGCCATACGCGCATTAAAGAAGTTTGTAGCAGACATTGAACGCCAACAGAGGAAGGTCAAACCCAAACCAATACCCAAGAGACATCCAGAGAAAGTCGCGATCATCGGAGCAGGTCCCGCAGGCCTAACCGCGGCATACGAACTCGCGAAACTCGGTTATCCCGTAACAGTCTATGAACGCATGGCCGAGCCAGGAGGCATGATGCGCTACTGCATACCCGATTTCCGCCTTGAAAAATTCGTCGTCGAAAACGAAGCAAACTACATCAAAGACTTGGGCGTGGAAATCAGAACAGGCGTAGAATTTGGAAAGGACATCACGATTGAGAGTCTGCAGAAGGAAGGCTACAGGGCTGTTTTTCTGGCCATCGGCACCCAGAAAGGCATGATGCTTAATGTTCCGGGTGAAGACCTGAAAGGCGTAGTGAACGCCGTTGACTTCCTAAGGGACATGGCCCTCGGAAAACACGTTGAAATCGGGCAAAAAGTAGCCGTTGTCGGTGGGGGAAACAGCGCGATAGACGCTGCCAGAACAGCCAAAAGAATGGGCGCAAAAGAAGTCACCCTTCTCTACAGACGTTCCCGAGAGGAAATGCCCGCCCTACCAAGCGAAGTGGAAGAAGCCGAAAAAGACGGCGTCAAAATAGAAATTCTAGTCGCACCCAAACAGATCATCGGGCAAAACGGCAAAGTCGAAGCCCTCGAATGCTTGCGAATGAAGCTGGGTGAACCCGACGAAAGCGGCAGGAGGCGTCCAGTGCCAATAGCCGGTTCTGAACACAAATACGAGGTGGACATGGTCATTCCAGCCCTGGGTCAGTTGGCAGAAGCCGCGTGTATTCCAAAGCCCTTACAGGATGAAAAAGCAAGGATTCCAACAGTTGCCACGGATCCATTAACGCTCGAGACCAGGGTTCCAGGGGTCTTCGCTGGTGGTGACATAGCCACTGGGCCGGCAAGTATAATCGAAGCCGTGGGGCAGGGAAAACGGGCAGCCGCGTCAATTCACCTTCACCTTAGCGGACAAGACGTGCACAAGGACCGAGAGGAAAACTTCGAAGAGGCAACATGGGCTAAGGATCTGAAGCAGATAAAGAAGAAAGAGCGTCGGTACAATCCGCTTCCAGAGAAATCCCGCACCACTTTCGAAGAAGTGCAAGACTACGTGGAAAAGCTGGAGAGAGATGCCAAGTTTGAAGCTTGCCGTTGCTTGGGTTGCGGGCCTTGCGCAGAATGTCTCGGAACCACAGAATTGTGCGAAGGTGACAAAGCTGCCGTGGACGAAGCTCTCTGCATAGGCTGCAACGTGTGCGCCATCGTCTGTCCATTCGGAGCGGTTGAAAAGGACGAGAACAACATCGCGCGAATAAACGAGGATCTTTGCAAGGGATGCGGACTCTGTGCCGCAAGATGCCCAGTGAGGGCGATAACGATGAAGAAAATAACCAACGAGCGCATACTAAACTTTGCCATACCAACCCTTAAGGAGTAGATATGAATGACGGATAAAGAACCCAGAATTGTTTGTTTGATGTGTAACTTCGCCTTCTGCAGCAGCGAAAACCCAGTGCCATCTAACTTCAACGTGGGACGCGTAAACTGCATCGGAGAAATAGACCCGACGGTTGTTCTAGAAATATTCGAGAAAGGCGCCGATGCTGTGATGCTGGCAGGATGCAAACCGCCAGACTGTCACTTCGTTGAAGGTAACCTGCAGGCAGAACGCGCCGTAAGAATGATGAAGAAGCTTTTGGCATTGACAGGCTTGGAGCCTGAACGTCTAAACCTGCTCTGGTACTCGCCCTTTGAAGAAACGAGTTTCACGCCTTCAGCGAAAGAGTTCTCCAAGGAAATAGAGAAACTGGGAACTTCCCCGCTGAAAAATGCAGGGCGTGAATCTATGCTTATGGTGAACCTCCTTGCTGCCAAGAACGCTGCCGGCGAGTTTCGCCTGAGAGTCCTGCTTGGCAGGGAGAAGGAACTCACCGAGGGCGTGAACGTTTACGGTGACAGACTCACACCTGAGGAATTCGACACATTGATGGATGACGTTGTTGAAGACGAATTCATCAGGTACAAGATTCACGTTCTCACAAGAACCAAGCCGCTTTCAGTCAAGGCCTTGGCGGAAGTAACCGAAATGAAGCCAGCGGCGGTTCTCAAGCAGATTGTTAACATGCGCAGAAAAAACATGATAGCTCTAGACAGCATTGAAGGAACGACACCTCTCTACAAAGCTTTGGAGATTGAATAGAATGAAAAACCAAAAAATCGGAGCAGTAATGGTGGTCGGCGGAGGAGTCGCTGGCATACAAGCATCCTTGGATCTAGCCGATTCTGGATTCAAAGTGTATCTTGTTGACAAAGGACCAAGCATAGGCGGGGTGATGGCTCAGCTCGACAAGACGTTTCCAACAAACGACTGTTCAATGTGCATCTTGTCACCCAAGCTTGTTGCAACTGGAAGACACCCGAACATCACGATTCTGACGAACGCAGATATCATGGGATTGAACGGTGAAGCTGGAAACTTCGAAGTAAAGATTCGAAAAAACAGCCGTTACATAATCGAAGACAAGTGCAACGGCTGCGGCATCTGCGCGCAGAAGTGTCCAATCGAAGCCGTTGACACGTTTAACGAAGGCCTAGCGAAGAGAGGCGCTGTCTACGTGGAGTATCCACAGGCAGTCCCGCTGAAGTACAAGATTGACCGCGAAAAATGCATAGGATGCGGAACGTGCTACGAAATCTGCAAAGCAAGAGCAATTGAGTACGACCAGAAAGAGACCGAGACAACCCTGAAAGTTGGCTCAATAATCCTCGCTCCCGGATTCGAACCCTTCGACGCAACGCTCAAAACCGAGTACGGCTACGGACGCTTCCAAAACGTGGTCACAAGCCTCGAATTCGAGCGAATCCTTAGCGCCTCCGGCCCGTACGGCGGACTCGTCATAAGACCATCAGACGGTGAAATACCGAAAAGAGTAGCCTTTATCCAATGCGTCGGCTCAAGAGACTATCAACTCGGAAACAACTACTGTTCCGCGGCATGTTGCATGTACGGCATAAAAGAAGCCGTCATAGCAAAAGAGCACACACCCATCCAAATTGACGCGTCAATCTTTTACATGGACATGCGTTCGTACGGAAAAGAGTTCGACGCGTACCGCAACCGCGCCGAGGAAGAGTACGGCATAAGATTCACGAGATCACGCGTCGCCGGAGTCACTGAAGACCCGTTGACGGGTAACCCCTTCGTCCATTACGTCCAAGACGAAACCCCAAAGACGGAAGAGTTCGACATGGTTGTGCTGGCAATAGGCATGCAACCCCCGAAAGGCGTTAAAGAACTGGCCAAAAACCTGGGAATCAAGCTCAACAAGTACAACTTCTGCGCAACACAAACTTTCTCTCCGATGGACACTTCGAAACCCGGCATCTACGTCTGTGGTGCTTTCTCAGCACCGAAAGACATACCTGAAAGCGTAGCCCAAGCAAGCGGCGCGGCGGCAAGAGCCATGGGAATAATCGCAGACGCAAGAGGAACACAGGTTGTAGCAAGGGTGTATCCTGCTGAAAGAGACGTGAGCAAAGAAGAGCCTCGCATCGGAGTCTTCGTCTGCCACTGCGGAATCAACATAGGCGGAGTCGTGAATGTACCACAAGTCGTGGAATACGCAAAGACCTTGCCAAATGTGGCCTACGCAGAAGCAAACGTTTACACTTGCTCACAGGACACTCAGAAGCTCATGTGCGAAGAAATCAAGCAGAACAAACTGAACCGGGTTATAGTTGCTTCGTGCACACCGAGGACGCATGAGCCGCTCTTCAAAGAAACAGTCCGGGAAGCTGGATTGAACCCGTACTTGTTTGAGATGACGAACATCCGAGACCAGTGCAGCTGGGTGCATATGCACGAACCGAAAGAAGCTACGGAAAAAGCCAAAGACCTCATCAGGTCGATAGTTGCCAAAACAGCACTCTTGAAACCCTTGAAGAAACCGGTGATAAGCGTCACCCAAGTGGGTCTCATAATAGGAGGCGGCGTCTCTGGTATGACGGCAGCTTTGGAGCTTGCAAAACAGGGTTTCGAAGTGCATTTGATTGAAAAAGAAAAGGAATTGGGTGGTCATCTTCTCACGATGTACTCTCTACTTGGAGAGAAAGGCGATCCGAAAGAAAAAGTAAATGCCATCGTCGACGAAGTCATGAAGAATGACAAGATACACGTCTACACCGAAGCAGAAGTTGCCGAGGTCCACGGTTTCGTGGGAAACTTCAAGTCAAAAATCCACCAACAGAACGGTAGCGAAAAGGAAATTCAGCACGGCATAGTGATAGTCGCCACTGGTGCGGTAGAATACAGACCCACGGAGTACTTCTATGACAAAGACCCGAGAGTCGTGACACAACATGAGCTGGAAGAAGACCTTGCAAAAGGAGAATTCAACGCCAAAAACGTGGTCATGGTCCAATGTATCGGGGCAAGGACAAAAGAGCGACCCAACTGCTCAAGAATATGCTGTGGACAAGCCATCAAGAACGCTTTGAAAATCAAGGAAGTAAGCCCGCAGACCGAAGTGTACGTGTTATTCAAGGACATCAGATCCTACGGGTTCAAAGAAGACTACTACCGTGACGCTGCAATGAAAGGGGTCACGTTCATAAACTATGGCGATGAACGCAAGCCGGAACTCACCAAGGAGGGAAACAAACTCAAAATGGCCTTCTGGGAACCCGTGCTGAAGCAACAACTCGATATTGAGCCTGATCTAGTGGTTTTGAGTGTGGCAACGATTCCGAACCCTGGGAACAAGCATATAGCCGAACTTCTCAAGGTGCCGCTGACAAAGGATGGCTCATTCTTGGAAGCACACATGAAACTCCGCCCAGTGGATTTCGCAACCGACGGCGTTTTCCTGTGCGGAATGGCTCATTCGCCAAAGTACATCGAAGAAAGCATCGCACAAGCGTGTGCAGCTGCTTCGAGGGCCGCAACAATACTCTCCAAAAGCACGCTCGAGATGGAAGGAATTATCGCGAACGTTGACGAAGATTTATGTAGTGCCTGTAGGGTCTGTGAGTATTTGTGTCCGTACAGTGCAGTCGAAATTAAGGACAAGGATGGAAAATCAATCGCACACGTGATTGAAGCCTTGTGCAAGGGCTGCGGCGCCTGTGGGACTGCCTGTCCGACCAAAGCTATTACGATGGGACACTTTACCACGCAGGAAATACTTGCCCAGGTCAAAGCAGCTTTAGTGGAGGCGGAATGATGAGCAAGAACGACGGGTTTGAACCGAAAATAATAGGTTTTCTGTGCAACTGGTGCAGTTACGCAGGCGCAGACTTGGCCGGTGTGAGCAGAATCCAGTACCCCCCGAACATCAGAATCATACGCGTGATGTGCAGCGGCAGGATAGACCCAGCGTTCGTGCTTGAAGCCTTCAAAGACGGCGCCGACGGAGTGCTGGTTGCTGGTTGTCACTTGCCGTCTGACTGTCACTACATTAGCGGTAATTTCAAGGCTATGAGAAGGATAAACCTGTTGAAGAGAGTCTTGAAAGATTTCGGGATAGAACCTGAACGTTTGCGGCTGGAATGGATCTCGGCGAGTGAGGGAGACAAATGGGCAGCTGTGGTCAAAAGCATGGTGGAGGACCTGAAGAAGCTCGGTCCGAGCCAAGTGCAGGATATGGAAGCTGAAGTCGAATGACGGAAACCGCCGGTGAAAAGCCGATAAAGGCTTCAGAAATCGATCCCAAGTTTAAGTATGAGATATCGAAGATGCACGGCGGAGAAAAACTGATGCGCTGCTTCCAGTGTGGAACATGCACATCAGACTGTCCGGTTGCGAGGTTCAGCGAGACCTACAGGCCCAGACAGATAATACGCATGGCACAGCTCGGTCTCAGAGACAGAGTGCTGAACAGCGACACTCTGTGGCTTTGCGCAGCCTGCTTCACGTGCACAGACCGGTGTCCACAAGATGTTGAGGTTGCCAGTGTGATACGTGTTCTGAGAAACTTGGCAGCTGAGAAGGGCATCGTTCCTCAAATGTTCAAAGAGGAAGCATCAAGCATACTCGAGTCAGGCTACGCCTACCGAATTCCCGAGTTAAGGCTAAAGAAGAGAGAAACCCTGGGCCTGCCGCCGCTACCGAAGGGGAACCCCGGAAGCATAGGAAAAACGCTTCGGGAAATAAAGTTTCTTAAGTGCGTCGAAAAGAAGGGAAGCTAGGATGGCCGAACACAAGTATCTCCTGTTTCTGGGATGCGCAATTCCCTACCGTGTAGCCGCGTACGAGATCTCGGCGCGCAAAATCCTGCAGAGACTCGGCGTGGAAATAGTTGAGATGCCCGAGTTCAACTGTTGCGGGCTTCCGTTAGATCCTGTGAGCCACGAAACGATGCTCATTCTGGCAGCCAGAAATCTTGCAATAGCGGAGCAGAAAGGATTGGATATCGTGGCCTTGTGCCCAGGCTGTGCTGGGACTTTGAAGAAAGTCAGCAAGATGTTGAAAGAAGATAAGCACATGTGTGAAGAGATAAACGGCCATTTGAAGGAAGCTGGATTGGAGTTCAAGGGAAACGTTACAGCAAAGCACTTGTTGCAGGTGCTGATTGAAGACGTAGGGTTGGAGAAGATAAAAGAAATGGTCGTCAGGCCGCTTACAAACGTGAAAGTTGCTGAACACAACGGTTGCCACATTTTGAGGCCAAAGGAATATATCGGTTTTGATGATCCTGAGGATCCGAAAACACTCAAGACCTTGATTGAAGCGACTGGGGCAACATGTTTGGATTACTTGGATGAGATAGAATGCTGCGGTGCTCCAAGCGTTGGCGTGAACGATAAGGTCGCTCTACAGCTCGCAAGGGACAAGTTGAACCACATCAAGACTGTGGATGCGCAGGCGTTGATAACCATATGCCCGTTCTGTCACATCATGTACGACACGAACGAGTTGCGCATCGAAAAAATGTTCAACGAGGTTTACGGTATTCCAATCCTGCATTACCCTCAACTACTGGGTTTGGCAATGGGGATGTCGCCTGAAGAACTGGCTTTCAATGAACTTCGCGTTAACTGTTCAAAAATATTGGGACAAGTGTGTGAGGGTGGAAAGTAAATGAGCGAAAAACTGAAACTGGGTTTCTACTGGGCTGCAAGCTGTGGCGGGTGCGAAATCGCGGTGCTGGACATAAACGAGAAAATACTGGACGTAGTGAAAATCGCGGACATAGTGTTTTGGCCTGTTGCTATAGACGTCAAGTACAAAGACGTTGAAGCCATGCCCGACAAGTACATAGACATATGCTTCTTCAACGGGTCAATCAGGACCGGGGAACAGGAACACATGGCCAAACTCCTCAGACAAAAATCCAAGACGCTCGTGGCGTTCGGCTCCTGCGCCCAAGAAGGATGCATACCGGGCCTAGCGAACCTTCATGACCGAAAAGAAATCTTTGACAAAGTCTATTTGGAAAGCAAATCCATCGCGAACCCGAAAAGAATCGTTCCCAAAACCGAGACTGAGGTAAAAGAAGGCGTGTTAAAGCTGCCGAAGTTCTACGATACGGTGAAAACCCTTGATCAGACCGTTGACGTTGACTACTACCTGCCTGGCTGCCCACCTCCTGTAAAGCTAATAGCAACTGCCGTGGAAGCCATCGCAAATAATCAGCTACCACCAAAGGGCTCAGTGCTTGCACCATTAAAATCTGTCTGCGACGAATGCCCACGCAAGAAGGACAACAAGAAAATCTCAAAAATATATCGTGTCTACGAGAAGATACCGGAACCGGAGAAGTGCCTGCTCGAACAAGGCATAATATGCATGGGACCAGCAACTCGTAGCGGCTGCGGTGCTCAATGCCTCACCGTTGACATGCCCTGCACAGGATGTGGTGGACCCTGCCCAAACTCTCCAGAACAGGGAGCAGCAATGATGAGCGCAGTAGCTTCGATACTTGGGCTTGAAGGCGAGACGGAGCATTACAGTCAGGAGGATGTTGACAACTTGATGAATCAGATCAAAGATCCTCTTGGAACATTCTACATGTACTCTTTGCCATCGTCTATTCTTAGAAGGAAAGTGATGGAAAAATGAAGGAAATAGTAATAGATCCGATAACTAGACTGGAAGGCCACGGCAATGTTTCGATCTTCCTGAACAACGAGGGCGAAGTTGACAACGCCTACCTCAAGATACCTGAACTCAGGGGGTTCGAACAGTTCTGCGTCGGCAGAAGAGCCGAGTTGATGCCGATTCTAACGACCAGAATCTGCGGCGTCTGCCCAGTAGCGCATCATTTTGCGGCAACAAAAGCCTTGGATGCAGCTTTCAACGTTGAACCTCCGTCAGCCGCCAAGAAGCTCAGAGAACTCATGTACGCCGGTTACGTCATTTATGATCACACTCTGCACTTTTACTTTCTCGGAGGACCGGACTTCATCGTTGGACCGGATGCACCGCCAGAAAAGAGGAACATTCTAGGAGTCATCGAGAAGGCCGGGATGGACGTGGCGAAAGAAGTTATCAAACACAGGGCGTACGGGCAGAGAATAACTGCCATTCTCGGCGGAAAGGCGACGCATCCAGTGTGCGGTCTACCAGGCGGCATCTCGAAGCCATTAAGCGAAGAGAACAGGCAGGAAATTGAGATGATGGCCGCGTCGTCCCTAGAGTTCGCAAAGCTCACGCTGAAGATTTTCCACGAAATCGTCCTCGGAAACCCGAAGTACGTTGACATGATCAAGAGCGACGCGTACACGATGAACACTTACTACATGGGCATGGTAGATGAGCACAACAAGGTTAACTTTTACGACGGCAAAATCAGAGTCGTCTATCCCAGCGGCGGCGAATTCCTCAAGTTTGAACCAAAAGACTACCTGACACAGATTGGCGAACACGTGGAAGAATGGACCTACGCAAAGTTCCCGTTCCTCAAAAAGGTAGGGTGGAAAGGCCTGGTTTACGGTCCTGACAGCGGAGTCTACCGCGTTGGCCCACTTGGAAGACTCAATGCTTCAGACGGAATGGCGACACCGCTCGCACAGGAAGAGTACGATGTAATGTACAAGACTCTAGGCGGAAAACCGGTGCACGGCACTCTGGCATTCCACTGGGCAAGGCTGATTGAGCTGCTCTACGCAACTGAACGGGCGCTTGAGCTTGTCAAAGATCCTGAGATAACGAGCACGAACGTGCGGAACAAGCCGGGCGAGCCTGGAGAAGGCGTCGGTGTCGTCGAGGCAGCGAGGGGCACCCTGTTCCACCACTACGTGTTGGACAAGGACGCGCTCATCAAAGACGTGAACATGATCGTGGCGACAACCAACAACTATCCCGCAATCTGCATGTCCATCCGCGACGCGGCAAAAGGCCTTATACACAAGGGCAAAGTGGACCAAGGCATGCTCAACATGGTCGAAATGGCTTTCAGAGCATACGACCCCTGCTTCGGATGCGCTACGCACTATGCCGTAGGACAAATGCCCCTAACCGTAAAAATCTACGACGCAAACAAAAACCTGATCCAGAAACTGGAAAGATAAAACCTTTTTCTTTCCTTCCTCTTTCTTATAGTCTGTTGGCGATTTCTAGTGGCCATCCTTGAATCTAGCTTCAGGAAGGAGCTTAGTGATTGGCTTTCAAAGGCTAACAGGGTCGTTCTGGCCGGTATCGGAAACCCCATTAGAATGGACGATTATGTCGGAGTGAAAATAGTCCAGGATTTGCGTGACAAGCTTTCTGACAGAGTTCTCCTCTTAGAATGCGAAACGGTTCCTGAGGGTTTCATGCAGCAGATCATAGATTTCAATCCAACTCATGTTCTTCTTGTAGACGCAGCAGTTCTGGGCCTGAAGCCAGGCGCCTGCAGGCTCGTTGAACCTGAGCGATTGGCGGTATCTCCTGCCTTCTCAACGCACATGCTTCCGTTGCGAATTTTCTGTGACCAAGTCAAGGAGACAACGCGAGCCAAGATCGCCCTTTTGCTTGTTGAGCCTGAGAAAGATGATTTTGGGGAGGGTTTGACGCCCCGTGTCCAAGCTTCTGCAAAAGAAATTGCAAGGATCCTGCTTGAACTACTCCCACGATAGGTTCAACGGTTTCGAACGGCGTATGGGTACAACTTCGATCGCGCACGGCAACGGTATGTTCCCACAAGGTTCCTGCTTAAAACTTATATTTAGGGTCGGGTATCGAGTTCGATGTGTGATTATCATGTCGGACAAGAAAGCGGATCTTGCAGGTCCAGGGATCGGCAACTACGATGAGCTGGAGAAGATTCTGCCGAAAGACTACCACTCCATTTTGAACCCGAAAGACACGCAGAAAGCTATTTTTGCGGTGAAGAACTACATCGAAGAAAACCTGTGCAAAGAACTCAATCTGATAATGGTGCAAGTTCCCCTCATCGTGGACGTTGAAAGCGGCGTGAACGACCTTTTGGATCGTGATGGCTCGCGTACACCCATTCAATTTCACATTTCAAACGATTATGACAAGCATCCTGTTAACGCTCAAATTGTTCAGGCCGCAACCAAGTGGAAGCGGCTCGCCCTGAAAGAGTTCGGGATGAAACCTAGTGAAGGCATCTGCACTGACATGCGCGCCGTTCGCAAGGACTACTTCCTCGATCATGACCACAGCGCCTACGTAGACCAATGGGACTGGGAAAAGGCGATAACTGAGAAGGAGCGCAACCTCAAATATCTTACCGAGACGGTGGAGAAAATCTGGGGGGTCATAAAGGGCGCCGAGAAACACGTCCAGAAGCTCTATCCCCAATTGAAAACGTACAATTATCCAGACCTGCCTGAAAAGCTCACTTTCCTGCACGCCGAAGATATACTAGACAAGTACCCCAACCTTCCGCGCAAACAGCGCGAAACGAGGATTCTGCAGGACTATCCGGGAATTTTCATCTACGGAATCGGCTGGCCGCTCAGAGACGGTTACCCCCATGAAATGAGGGCGGCAGACTATGACGACTGGGTAACCGAAACAAAGTCTAAGGACGGAAGACCGATGCACGGCCTCAACGGCGACATCCTCGTATGGAACCCCGTAACGAAGCGACGCCACGAACTGACATCGATGGGAATAAGGGTAAACGCCGATACACTCAAGAAACAACTAGAGATGTCCGGTCAACTTGATTTTCTCAAGTACCCGTACCACCAGGGCATAATGAAAAACGAGATTCCGCTAAGCATCGGCGGAGGCATCGGCCAGTCCCGCACGCAGATGGCGATCCTGAAGAAAGCACACCTCGGCGAAGTGAGCGTTACGGTGTGGCCGAAAATACTCAAAGAAATGGGCCGCAAGAAAAATATATTCGTACTCGACTAGTGACACAGGCCGCCACGTCCCCCTTTCTCTTATTTTCTCGTGATGCCCCAAGAACTAGAACTCCATCCTCGGCTAGACCGACGTGAGAACCTTAACCAAAAGCGCACAGGTAAACAGCTGCGCCATTATAATTGTTGAGTTACATTTGCGCCTAGAAAAAAGGTTTTAGGAGGTTTTCTGGGGTTCTTTCACAGCTTCTTGGAAAAGCTTCTTAACAGCTGTTATTCTTGCTTTCTGAGCTAATACGTCGCTTGTCGTCACTTCCAAGGCTTCTTCTGGGCACCACTTGACGCATTGCGGTTCTCCTTTCTCTTTGCACAGGTCACAGACGTAGACAACTTTGTTCTCAGGATGCAGCATGATTGCTCCGTAGTCGCAGGCTTCTATGCACCATCCGCAGCCGTTGCACTTGTCTTTGTCCACGCTTATCAGTCCTGTTTCTTCGGACTGTGTCAAGGCTTCTCTTGGGCATGCGGCGACGCACGGCGGGTCTTCGCAGAGCCTGCATGTGACGGCTAGGTTTATCAGCTGGTTTATTCTGACGACTCTTATCCTGGATTTCAGCGGGTTGAACGCCTTCTCCTTGGTCAGTGAGCACACGTATTCACAGACTTGGCATCCTACGCATTTATCAGGGTCTGCGGAAACGAATTTTCTTTCATGAATCTTCACCACTTTCTCTTCCTCCGTTATTTGTAGATGATGTGAATCAGGTCATCCATGCCCAGTTCCTTGAGCTTTTCTACGGTGGGCACTCCTTCTTTTGTCCAGCCTCGGGATTCATAGTAATCGTCCAATAGCAGGTCAAGTTCTTGCTGCGTTACAAAGGCTCCTTTGGACGGGCCTTCGTCTGGGATTGGGTCGTGCATCACCTTGTATGGAAGCGTGTCGTCTTTTCTGCCCAGTCCTTCTCTGAGGTTTATGATTTTGGCGAGGTTTTCTATTCTTTCGCCTGCTTTCTTCAGCTCTTCGGGTGTCGTGGCGAATCCTGTCACCAGAGTGTAGAGTTTCGCCATGTCTGGCAATTCTTTGTAGTACGTTCCTCTTGAAAATTTGCAGACGATGAATGAGTCGATGAGGTTGTAAACGTCTTGCATATCTCTGACAAGCTTGCCCCGGCCTTTTTCGGCTATGAGCCTGTTGACTTTGCCCTTCACGTCAAAAGCGTAGGCTCCGTGTCTGTTGTGATCAGCCCCGCGGAAAGAGACGGCAAAACCCAGCGCGGCTGTCTTGAGGCATCTCAGGTCATAGCCTGTGGTTTCAACGCCCTTTATGGTTGCAGCCAGCTTGTAGGAGTCTTTGCCTATACGGTCAGCCGCAAATTTCGCGCCGTCCGCCAGTAGATCGCCGACGCCTTCGCGTTTGCCGATTTTCTCGACCAGTTGAACCATTGCTTCGGCGTTGCCAAACTTCGCGTCTAAACCATCCATTTCTTTCTGGCTCAGTATGCCTCTCTCATAGCAGTCCATGGCGAAGCCGATGGTCACGCCTGCGCTTATCGAATCCATTCCATAAAAGTTTGTGAGCTCCATTCCCTTTATTATTGCGTCAAGCCGGTCCACACCACAATAGGGACCCAGAGCCCACAGAGTCTCGTATTCCATCCGTGTCATAGTGCCCTTGTATGGGCCCTCTGGAACCACACAGGTGTGCTCGCATCGCATCGCGCAGGAACTGCATCCTATTATCTTAGCGAGATACTTCTCGTTGAGGCATTCGCCGCTAACTTTCTCGGCGCCTTCAAATCGTGAGTTGTTAAAATTCCTAGTGGGCATACAGGACAATGAATTGTGAACAAGAACGTTTTCCGGCGTTCCGAGGGTTCTGTATTTCTGCGTAGCCGGGCCTTTCATTCTTTCATGGAATTCTTTCACGTATTCCATGAACTCATCCAGCTTTGCAACCTTGACGTCATTTGTTCCTCGCACGGCAATCGCCTTCAGGTTTTTTGAACCCATGACCGCGCCGAGGCCGGTTCTTCCTGCCGCCCTGGTCTTGTCGTTGATGATGCAAGCCATTCGGGCCAGCTTTTCTCCTGCGACGCCTATAGCTGCGACTCGAATGTAGTAGTCGCCCAGCTCCTCTCTTATGGCATCCTCAGTGTCGCCTGGCGATTTTCCCATCAAACCTGAAGCATCCAATAGCTGGACTGAATCGTCGTCGATCCACATATAAACAGGCTTTTCGGCTTTGCCCTTGATGATTACAGCATCGTATCCAGCTCTCTTCAATTCGGTTCCAAAAGTGCCGTGAGCCTTGGCCTCGCCTAGCCCGAAGCTCTGCGGGGACTTGGAGACGAATGTGTGTCCGTTTCCGCCTGTTGGCCACATCGTGCCCGATATGGGGCCATTCGCGACGACCAACGGGTTTTCGGGGTCGAATGGATCTATCTTGGGCTTAGAATTTTCCAACCAAAGTCGCATGCCCAGACCCATTCCGCCAATGTACTTTTTGGCAAATTCTTCGTTAAGAGGTTCAGTGTAAGTTTTTCCTGTTGTTAAATCAACATGAAGAACGCGCCCTGCATAACCAAACAATACTATTCCTTCTCGACCTTGCCTGATTCTTTATCAACGTTCATGCTTGATATTAATTTATCGTTGCAAAATTCGAGTTTTGAAAGGTGCGAATCGACGCTGCTGAGAGACGCGTATTTTGAAAGAGAGTGTGAAGATTGGCGCTTCTTGTTAGTTACATCGCTTCTTTGACGAGTTCCAGAATGTCTTTCACTGAAATTTTGTTCTCGACGTCTAGAACTTTCACCGCATCTTCCAAGGTTGTTACGCAGTATGGGCAGGCAACGGCAACAGTGTCGACGTTGAGGCTGAGTGCTTCTCGGAGTCGGTTTGTGCTGGGTCTTTTTTCGGGTAATGCATCCTCCGTCCAGACTCTTCCAGCTCCTCCACCGCAGCAGAAGCTGCTCTGTCGTGTTCTCTTCATCTCGACGAGTTCCACACCTTTCAACGAGCGTAGGATCTTTCGCGGTGGGTCAAACACGTCGTTTCTCTTGCCTAGGAAGCATGGGTCGTGGTAGGCTATCCTTTTCTTCAAGGGTTTCGAGAGTTTCAGGCTGCCCTCTTCAATTGCCTCGGTCAGGAATTGCGTATAGTGTTGAACGTTCAGGCCTGCGTCACTGTAGGGCTTGTCGTTCTTGAAAGTGTTGTAGCAGTGCGGCGATAATGTCACGATTTTCTCTGCATCGAACTTCTTGAACATGGAGACGTTGTGCTCGGCCAGCTCTTCGAATAGACCTTTTTCGCCGAGCCTAAGCATGTGGTCTCCGCAGCACCATTCTTCTGTGCCCAATGTCGCAAACGTGAGGTGCATGCTGTTAAACACTGAGACCATGGTTCTTGCGGCCTCTTGGTTTCTCATGTCGTAAGTGTTTGAGCAGCAGGTGAAGAACAGGACGTCGGCTTTTGTTGTCGTCGGAAACGTTTTGACGTTGAGATCTTTTGCCCAGTCCATTCTTTTTGCCTGGGGTGTTCCCATGGGGTTGTGGTATTTGTAAACGCTTTCAAGCACGTCTTTGACGGTTTTTGGGATGTCTCCAGTTTCGACCAGTAGGCTGTGATCGTCAACTATGGCGTTTGCGCAGGTCAGTTTCTTGGGACAGAACATCGTGCACGAGTTGCACTGGGTGCACAGCCAAATGTTGTCGGCCATCGGTTTTAGGCGTTGCTCCGAGCCTTGATCCCTCGAGTCTGTGACGAAGCGATACGTGGCTGTCAAGGCTGAGGGCCCGAGGAATTTTTCGTCGATGATGGCAGGACAGGCTGAGTTGCAAATCGAGCATTTTATGCACAATGTCAGATCCCAGTATTTCTTAAGCTCTGCTGGACTTTGTGGGAATTCGCTAGGTTTCTTGAGTTCCTCTTGGGGCTTTATGAGTGTCGGGTTAATCCTCTTGTAGGTTTCAAAGAACGGTTGCATGTCAACGACGAGGTCTTTTATCACCGTGGTGTTGGATAGAGGTTCAACGGTCAGAGAGTCCAGTTCGAGGTCAAGCACCTGCGTGTAGCAGGCCAACATCGGTTTGCCGTTAACGTTGATTGCGCAGTCTCCGCATATGCCCATCCTACACGACTGTCTGAATGTTAGCGAATCATCAAAGTGATCTTTGATGTAGAGCAGAGCGTCGAGGAGGGTTGTTCCTCGGCGAATCGGAACTTTGAAGGTTGAAGTGTAGCTTTTTTTCTGTTCTGGGTTGTATCTGCTTATGTTGAATTCGACGGTTTTCTCAACTTTGGTGTTCACGTCACTTCACCTCTTAGTACGTTCTGGCCACCGGCGGCCACCTTGTTATCGTCACTGGGATGTACTCCAATCTCGGCCCGTCTTTGGTGTAGTATGCGAGGGTGTGTTTTAGCCAGTTTTGGTCGTCGCGTTTCGGATAGTCCGTTCTGGAGTGTGCTCCGCGCGATTCGTTTCTGGGGAGGGCGCAAACCATCGTTATTTCGGCCAAGTCTAGCATGAAGTCGAGTTGTATTGCGTTCAGCATTCCAGTGTTGAAGGGTCTTCCTTTGTCCTGAACCTTCATCTTTTTGAACCTTTGTTTGAGCTGTCTGATTTCTCTGAGGCCGGCTTCGAGTTGGTCTCCTCTTCTGTATATCCAGGCCTTATCGTTCATTATTCGTCTCATTTCGTCTCTGATGTCGGGGACTCTTTCGGAGCCTTCGCTTCCCAAGATCTGGTCAAAGACTCGTTTTTCTTCTGCTGCCAGTTTTTCCTGAGGCAGTTCGTGTAAGCCCGCGGTTAACGCGTGTTTGGCGGCTTGTTCGCCTGATACTGCGCCGAAGACTAGGCATTCTGCTGTGGAGTTTGTTCCGAGCCTGTTTGCTCCGTGAAGGCTGAGGCATGAGCATTCTCCTGAAGCGTACAGGCCTGAAATGGGCGTCTCAGTTTTTATGTTGGCTTTGATTCCTCCCATCGAGTAATGTGCTGCCGGTCTGATGGGTATAGGCTCTTTCACGGGGTCCACTCCGCCGAGTTTTATCGCGACGTCTCTGATGAGCGGCAGTCGTAAGTTTATTTTCTCTTCGCCCAGGTGCCGGAGGTCTATGGCTATGTACGGCCCGTAGGGTCCTTGCAGGCCTCTTCCTTCCAGTATTTCTGTCTGTTCGGCTCGCGAAACCACATCGCGTGGGGCTAGTTCCATTTTTTCAGGTGCGTACTTTTTCATGAAGCGCTCACCGTTGGCGTTTATAAGGAAACCTCCTTCCCCTCTTGCGCCTTCAGTTATCAACACCCCGGAAGGAACCATGCCCGTTGGGTGAAACTGGACGAACTCCATGTCTTCCATTGCTGCTCCCGCGCGATAAGCCATGGCCATGCCGTCGCCGGTTGTCGTGTGTGAAAAAGTTGTGAACTCGTAGATGCGTTCGTGTCCTCCAGTTGCCATTACTATCGATTTGGCTTGGAAGGCGTACATGCGACCTGTCTTCATTTCCAACGCTGTGAGACCTGCTGCCACGGCGTTTTCAACGATTAGGGAAGTCGCGAACCATTCGTCGTAGAATTTTATGTTGCTGTACGATGTTGCTTTTCCGTACAAGGCATGCATCTCATGAAAGCCCGTCATGTCGGCGGCAAAGCATGCCCGTGCGAAGCTGTGTCCACCGAACGCTCTTTGATCTATTTTTCCATCGGCAGTTCTGCTCCACGGGCATCCCCAGTGTTCTGTGAGAACTATTTCTTTAGGCGCTCCTCTGACAAAGTGTTCTACAACGTCTTGGTCTGCGAGAAAATCTGAGCCCTTCACCGTGTCATAGGCATGAAGATCGTACGAGTCTTTTTCGTTTGTAACTGCTCCAGTTCCACCCTGCGCGCAAACGGAGTGCGATCGCAAAGGATGGTGTTTCGAGATGACGGCGATGTCTAGTTTGTCGTCGACATCGGCGGCGGCTACGGCGGCCCTCAGGCCGGCCAAGCCAGCGCCGACGATTATTACATCATGAGTGAATTTCTCCACGGATTCCACCTGTTCTTCATTATTTTGATTGGAGATTAGGTAAGTCATTGACCCTTGTTTTATAGTTTTCCAGTTTTCCTTGCGAGAACGATGGCCGAGGTGTCGCATAGTGTATCATGAAACTTGTTTACAAGACTTTTATAGGCGCCTCATTCAATCCTACCGTGTGGTAGCCGCATGTTCAATGCTGCAAAGTTCATAGACGAGACGGTTAAGCAACTGAGTGAAAGGATTAAGGGTGTGGCTATCATGGGCGTTTCTGGCGGTGTTGACTCGACTACCGCGGCGATTCTCGTGAACAGAGCTATCGGGGCGAACCTGCGCTGTGTCCTGGTGGACACTGGTTACATGAGGAAGAACGAAGTCGAGAACAATGGAAAAATGTTGAAAAAACTGGGTTTGAACGTCATTGTCGTGGATGCCACGGAACGGTTCTATGACAAGCTCAAGGGCATAGTTGATCCAGAGCAGAAGAGGAAAATCATCGGTGAATTGTTCATTAGAGTGTTTGAGGAAGTCGCCAGAAAGGAAAACGCCAAGTTTTTTGTTCAAGGAACAATCGCTCCAGACTGGATAGAGAGTGGAGGCGGACTCAGGGACAGGATAAAGTCCCATCACAACGTCGGCGGCTTGCCTGGGAAAATAGAATTTGAAATCGTCGAGCCGCTCAGAGATTTGTACAAGGATGAGGTTAGAATCGTCGGGAAGGAGCTGGGCCTGCCTGAGGAACTGTATGGGCGCCAGCCTTTTCCAGGTCCAGGCTTAGCCGTGAGGATACTCGGAGAGGCTGATCCTGTCAGCGTGAAAATTGTTAGAGAGGCCTGCGCGATTGCAGAGGAGGAGATTGAGAGGGCGTCAGTCAACGGGGAGATGAGTAGGCCGTGGCAGTACTTCGCCGTGTTGCTGCCATGCAAGACGGTTGGAGTTCATGGCGACGTGAGATTTTACGGGAACGTTATTGCAGTGCGCGCGGTTGAAAGTTTGGACGGAATGAGCGCTGCCTATTCGAAGATTCCGCAGGCCGTGTTGGAGAGAATATCGGTGAGAATCACTAACACTCTGAAAGATTCTGTAGGCAGGGTCGTTTACGACGTGACGAACAAGCCGCCTGGGACGATTGAGTATGAGTAGACCTACAAGGATCTACGTTGTGGATAACGGTGGCCAATGGACTCACAGGATCTGGAGAGTTTTGGGGGAAATCGGCTGCGATTCGAAGATTATAGCCAACACTACACCAGTGGAGGAGATAGAGGCTGACGCTTTGGTTCTGAGCGGAGGAGCGCCTCGAATCACTTGGGAATCTCCCAAAATGGGCAAGTGCATCGATTATTTGCAACAGTTCGACGGTCCGATCCTGGGAATCTGCGTGGGGCTTCAACTGATGGCTCTGCACTGCGGCGGGAAGGTCGGACCTTCCGACGTCCCTGAATACGGCCTAGCAAAGCTAAGAATCATCGAGGAAGACGATCTGTTCAAAGGATTGCCGAGAGAGTTCCACGTGTGGGAGTCGCACAACGACGAGGTGAAGTCTGCAAAGGGGTTTACCGTGCTCGCCGTGTCAGACAATTGCAGCGTGCAAGCCGTGAAGCATTTGGAGAAGCAGTACTATGGGGTCCAGTTTCATCCCGAAGTTAACAACACTGAACATGGAGAAGAAATCCTCAGAAACTTCGCGGCTGTGGTAAAACATCGCCGAGACTGAGAAAGTCACTCAGTTCGTGATAATCTCTGCCGACGCAGTGTAGGTTGTGTTCACTCGAGTCTCTTGATTATGTGGTACCCGAATTTTGTCTTCACGATGGCCGAAGTTTGTCCTTTCTGAAGCGTGAATGCGCACGTTTCGAATTCCTTGACCATTTTTCCTCTTGTGAATGTTCCCAGATCTCCGCCATGTTTTCCAGATGGGCAGAGTGAGAGTTCCTTAGCAATGTTTGCGAATTTTTCGCCTTTGTTGAGTTTGTCTAGGACAGACTTGGCTTCTGGTTCTGTTTTCACGAGAATGTGAGCACAGTGAACCTTGTCTGGCATGGATAATGATATTTTGGTATTGTTTAAAAACGTTTGCAACCGTGCTATTCTTGCGGACCCTTAAACGTGCGTCTAGAAACTCTTTATAGCATGTTCAAACATGCTTTCTAGCATCGCTGGAAAGGGTTGATGAGCGTGTCGGGAAGAAAGTTGGATCACATCGGAGTAGCTGTGAAGGATCTGGACGCAGCGATTGGCCTGTATCGCGATGTTTTGGGCTTGAAACTTGAAGGTACTCACGTCCTCGCCGAACGAGGAGTCAGAGTGGCCTTTTTCTCAATAGGCGACGAGGCGCACATCGAGCTTTTGGAGCCGCTCAGCAGTGAAAGCACAATCGCGAAGTTCCTCTCATCCCGCGGCGAAGGATTACACCATATCGCCCTGAAAGTTGACAACATTCAAGCCGTGCTGGAAGAGTTCAAACAAAAGGGTATAACGTTGATTGATGAGAAGCCTCAGACAGGTGCAGAGGGAAAGAAAATAGCCTTTGTACATCCGAAAAGCACTAGAGGCGTCCTCTTGGAACTCTGTGAGGGGCCATAACGGCGGGCCCTGGGTGTCAGCAGATATAGGCCTTGAAAAGCTCCAAGAGAGTTTGCACACCAAACGTTTCGGAAGACGTGTCTTTTTCAGTCGCAAAGTCAAATCGACGAACGATTGGGCCAAGAAACTCGCCAAAATGGGCGCAGAAGAAGGAACCGTCACAGTGGCCGAGACTCAGACCGCTGGAAGAGGAAGACTGGGGAGAGAATGGGCTTCGCCCAGAGGAGGATTGTGGTTCTCAATAGTCCTACAGCCCAAGAAGAAAGTCCAGGAGACGGCAAAGCTGGTGTTCGTGGCCAGCTTCACTGTGGCTGAAGTTTTGCGGCGGGAGTACGACCTGAGAACCGAGACAAAGTGGCCTAATGATGTGCTAGTGGACGGCAAGAAGATATGTGGGATACTGGCTGAGATGAGCACCAAAGCCGAAAAGGTCAACTTCGTTATCCTGGGCATCGGAGTGAACGCAAACTTTCGTGCAGATGATGCTTTGCCAGAATCGGTGAAGACGCATGCAACTTCAATCGAGACGGAGGTTGGCAAAAAGATCCGCTTGGAAAGTCTGCTCAAGGAGTTGCTTGAGAAGATGGAGACTGTTTATGGCGGGTATCTAGATCGCGGCTTTGCTCCATTGCTGGAACAGTGGAAAAAGTATGCCGAATTCCTAGGCCGGAAAGTGGTTATTGCGAATCAAGAGGAAACGTTGAACGGGTTGGCTTTGGACGTTGATCTTGACGGTGCGCTAATCCTGAAGCTTGACGACGGAGCAAGGAAACGAGTTTTCGTGGGGGACCTTCTCTTCGCGCGTTAGCTCTGTTTGAGTGGAATTGCCCAGAAGCTGTTGACGTCGCCTTTCATCCATCTGCCGCCCAAACTTCTAACGACATCGCTAATTTCATCCCACTCATCCTTCAAGTATTGGGTTGGCGTCACTTTGACGTATTCTCCGTCTACCGTGAAACTCAGCAATTTGCGCTGCTCCGGACTGAACTCTTTTTCTATTGGGCTTGTGTCTCGACTTGGTTGAATCGGCGTTTTCTTTGCGGGATTAGATTCAGGTTTGAAGCTTGTCGTGGGCTGAGATTCGGTTTTGGAGCTTGCAGCGTAGACTAGATTGAACTCTGGAATTGGATAGGATTCTGCAACGTTTTCAAAACTGTCGCTTCTTACGATTGCGAATACTTGCTTGGAAAACAAGTCGTACTTCATATCCAAAAGTTCAACATCGCTTGGCAGGTTGGAAGTGAAAGATGGCGCTTTTCCTTGCAATGTTTCTATAATGAACTCAGGACGCAGTTTTATCATTCTCATTTTCATGGTTTCAACCACTCAGAATTGCTTATTACTGGTGACAAGTAACTTAAGGGTATTGTAGCGCACGCAGGGTCAAGACGAACCATTCGCGAGTCTGGGGGGTATGCAGGGTCAAATATGAGCATAGAGGCAAGACCTCAAAACCGTTTGTGAGTTTTTGGGAGTCGCTTACAAGCAAGGAAGGAGCAAGGGAGAGGGCACGCTATGTGCTGGAACCCGTGAATGAATACCGCAAGCAGGCAAAGAAGATACTGGAAATAGGTTGCGGAATTGGAGAGGTCTTAGTCAATCTTCCCGAGAGATACGCTGTCTACGGCTTGGACGTCGAAAGGGACTACATTGAGGTTTGCAGGAGGAGAATGCCAAGGGGTAAGTTCTTTGTTTCCAGCATGCACAACTTCCACATTGATGAGAAATTTGATGTCATATTCTCTGCCAACGATGCCGTCAACTTTTTGAAAGATTTTGCCCAGTGGAAATCAACGTTCAAGACAGTGAATCAACATCTTAACAGAGACGGGCTGTTCATCTTTGATGTGTACACTCCTAAAATGCTGAGAGATACGCTTCATTGGCTGGAAAAATACAACAGGTCCACTTCGTCAGTCAGGGAATTCGCCAAAGGATTCTACTATGACAGAGAGATAGTGAAGGGCAATTCGCTGACTTGGGATTCCAGAATCTTTGAAAAACTCCCAAATGGACTTTATCAACTTCACAAATACAAGTTCAAAGAAACAATATACTCAGTCGCAAAGATGAAATCTGCTCTGTCCAAATATTTCGATATCCTCGAAGCAAATTTGAGAGAAGAAGGCAGGAAGATTCTGTTCGTATGCAGGAAAATTTGAAAGCGCGCGCTGGCGCATTGAATAATTCGAGTAAGTGTTGAATGAACTTTTTTGTTGAAAATGACGTGAAGTGGCAAAGGATGTCAACGTGATCTGCTGCGTGATGACTGCAACCGTCTCCTCGCCTCCCAAGCGCTGTCCGATGAGTTTGAAGAGGTTTGAGCAGGCTGGAGCGCAATCTAGGTAAGGTCATTATTTCGCGTTTTTACAATCGTGGAACGGAATAATCCTCTTCGGTCTGGACGGGGGCGATTTGTGCAGTGTGTTTACATGTCGTTATGAGTGAGTTTTGAGTCTGAACAGAGCCTGTTTGGAGCTTTATTCGTAAAACACAGTCTCCGTTCAGCTTAGTTCTGAAAAAATTTTTTTTCTCGGATCAAAATCCCGCGTCCAAACTCAACGTTACCTTTCTCAGTATCCAAAACAAGGCGCTCCCAAATTATGTAACTAGCCTGCGCGCGTTATCTGTTGACAATCTTACTTGCACTGATGCCGGCTATTCTCAGAATCATATTCCTTTACATTGAGCGTGCTGTAATAACCAAACTATTCCACGTGTTGTGTCTAAATACTTAATAGGACAATGTTACAGCAAAAATTGAGGGAATTTCATTTGGCCACGTCGAAGGAACCTTCAGTCGAGGAGAAGATCAAGAAACTAAAGAGCATGAGGGAGCAGGCTGGCCTAGGTGGTGGGCAGAAACGAATTGAGGAGCAGCATGCAAAAGGCAAGCTGACGGCTAGAGAGCGCATTAACCTCTTACTCGATGAAGGCAGTTTCAACGAGATTGACCAGTTTGTCGTTCACCAATGCACCGAATTTGGAGTGTCTGACCGTAAGTTTCTCGGGGACGGCGTAGTCACGGGTTATGGCACGATAGACGGCAGACTCGTCTACGTCTTCTCGCAGGATTTCACGGTTTTCGGAGGATCGCTCGGCGAGATGTTTGCGAAGAAAGTGTGCAAGCTCATGGATTTAGCTTTGAAAACAGGTGCACCCGTAATCGGTTTGAATGATTCTGGCGGTGCCAGGATTCAGGAGGGTGTGGCGAGCCTGGCGGGTTACGGTGACATCTTCTTCAGAAATGTGATAAGCTCAGGAGTTGTGCCGCAGATTTCAGCTGTTTTAGGACCCTGCGCTGGCGGAGCTGTTTATTCGCCGGCCTTGACCGACTTCATAATCATGGTGGACAAGACAAGCCACATGTTCATAACAGGCCCAGACGTTGTTAAAACGGTGCTGGGGCAAGAGGTGTCTTTCGAGGATCTTGGCGGAGCCATGATACACAGTCAAACAAGCGGCGTTGCCCACTTCATCGCAAAAGACGAAGAACAGTGCATACAAATCGTAAAGAAGATTTTGAGCTACTTGCCCAGCAACTACTTGGAGGATCCGCCTATCGTCGAGACCGGCGACGACCCGAACCGCACTGATGAAGGCTTGGCCAAAGTGCTGCCAGAAGATCCTGACAAGCCCTACAACACGAAAGATATCATCGTTCGAGTGGTCGATAACGGCGAATTCTTTGAAATTCAGCCCCTGTGGGCGCAGAACATCGTAATCGGCTTCGCGCGGTTGAACGGGAAATCGATAGGGATAGTGGCTAACCAGCCGACGCACTATGCTGGAGCGTTAGACATTAACAGTTCGATGAAGGCAGGCAGGTTCGTCCGTTTCTGCGACGCCTTTAACATTCCGATAGTGACGTTCGTGGATGTGCCCGGTTTCTTGCCAGGCATGGAACAGGAACACGGCGGGATAATCAAGCACGGCTCCAAGCTGCTATACGCCTATTGCGAAGCCACAGTGCCGAAAGTGACGGTCATCATCAGAAAAGATTACGGTGGAGCTTACGACGTCATGGGAAGCAAACATTCGGGCGCAGACATCAACTATGCGTGGCCAACGGCTGAGATCGCCGTCATGGGTCCACATGGCGCCATCAACATAATCTTCAGAAAGGAAATCTCTGAAGCCAAAGACCCTCAGGAAAAACACAACGAGCTTGTCGCTGAGTACCGCCAGAAATTCGCAAGTCCCTACATCGCCGCCCAGAAAGGATACATAGACGAGGTCATCGAACCCTCCGAGACCCGGCCGAAGCTCATTAGCGCCCTCGAAAGCCTGGCTACAAAACGCGAAACTCGCCCAGCCAAAAAACACTCCAACGTGCCATTATGAATTAGAGCCTATTTGATTCGTACGGGAGTGGCGTCAAGTCTGCGATCTTACCCGCCAGTTTAGGCTAAGTGAATATCTTGACATGGTCGCTTTGGTGCGAAGCCTTTAAGAATCGTCGAGTCGGCTGTTTGTTGTTTCAGGTTTGAAAGCATGAGCGAGTCCGCTGGGCAAGGGTTGTTTTCTGGCAACTGGTCTCGAAATTACGGTTTGCTTTTGGCAATCGTGTTTCTTGCGAATTTTGCGAGTTCGATGGTTTCGGGTTCAGCCGTGTTTTTTCTGGTCAAGTCTTTGGCAGTGACTCCTGAGGCTACGACGGAATTCATTGGAGTTTTGATTTCCGTGAGCAGTCTAGCTCTGATTTCAGGGAGTTTTGCTGGAGGTTTTCTCGCGGATAGAGTCGGTAAGAAGCTGACGATTGGTTTGGCCTGCGTGGTCCTCGCCCCAAGCTTGTTTTTCTATTCGGTCGTCAACAGCGTGTTCCTGGTCGTGATCGGATATTTCGCGCAGATGTTTGCGATGGCCTTGTTTCAGCCGGCTTTCACTGCTTTCGTGGCTGATTTGAGCAGGTTGAGTTCGAGGGGGAGAGCTTTCGGCGGTTTCAACTTGTTTTGGATGATTAGTACGGTTCCGGCGCCTTTGATAGGTGGAATATTGGTTGACCGTGTGGGGCTGCGTTTTCCTTTCATGATTGGCTCTGCGGTGGCCGTTGCAGGTTTGGTAGCTTCTTTCGGGCTTGTGAACCTCTCTGGCAGGGTTGTTCCCCTGGGCGAAGTTTCGGACGGTCAGGTTGCTGAAAAGGCTCCGATGCCATTGGCCAAGGTTCTGTGGCTTTTCGGGGCAATCTCTCTTTTCACGGGCTTGGCTAACGGGTTGGGTGGACCTTTGCTCAGAGATTTTCCAATATACAAGTTGGGTGTAGATGCCACACAGTTGGGCCTGATATTCTCATTGGGTTCAGGTTTGGCGACCGCGCTAGTTCAGGTTCCTGGCGGATTCTTGACGGACAGGTTCGGCCGGAAGCCACTGATGCTCATAAGCTTGCTGGGAGCGCCTTTTGTCGTTGGTTTGGCATTCACTGGGTCACTCTCCCAATTTATCCTCGTCTGCGTGGGTTTGTTTGCTTTTGGCAACCTCGGTTCTCCAGCGTATCAGGCCTGGCTGATGGAGCTTGTTCACGACGCGCGGAGAGCGAGAGTTTGGGGATTAATGAACGCGATTATGGGTGCGGGATCGTTTTTTGGGCCTTTCCTCGCCACTTGGCTCTTCCAGACTCAAGCGTGGGTCGCCGTCCCGTTTATAGTGGCGGCTGTTCCATGGGTCGTGCAAGTTCCGCCCATCTTGAAACTGGCAGAGACCAAAAAAAGGGAAAAGCCGTCTCCTCACAGTCCACCTATACGCTTTCGGGTGCGCAGCGTTCCTCATGTTCTAAAGGTGTTTAAACGAGCCATCAGAATGTTCCAACAGAACCACCAGAAATTAATAGGGCTTCGCCGCATTTTTGCACGTTTGAGGCAAGAGAGTTAAGGGAAGCTAACCAGCTTGGCTTCGAAACCCGTCAAAATCACGGATACCACTTTTCGGGATGCGCACCAGAGCCTACTCGCCACCAGAATGCGGACCGAGACAATGCTTCCAATAGCTGAGAAGATGGATAAAGTCGGTTTCTTCTCGCTGGAGGCCTGGGGCGGGGCGACGTTCGACGTTTCAATTCGTTTTCTAAACGAGGATCCTTGGGAACGTATCCGAGAGCTGAAGCGGCACGTTAGACGGACACCGCTGCAGATGCTTCTGCGGGGACAGAACGTGGTCGGCTATCGCAACTACCCGGACGACGTAGTTATAAAGTTCGTCGAAAAAGCCGCTGAGAACGGTGTCGACATTTTCAGGATATTCGACGCGTTGAACGACATTAGAAACATGGAAGTCGCAATCAAAACAGTCAAGAAGGTCGGGAAGCACGCGCAGGGGACAATCAGTTACACCATAAGCCCAGTCCACACTGTCGGACATTTCGTGGAATTTGCGAAGCAGCTCGCAGCGTTGCATTGTGACTCTATCTGCATAAAGGACATGGCTGGCATGCTCGCACCGCAGCCCGCGTACGACTTGATCAGGGCTCTGAAGAAAGAAGTGGAGTTGCCAGTGCATTTGCACACTCATAGCACCAGCGGAATGGCGATGATGACCTATCTACGCTCTTGCGAGGCGGGTGTCGACATCTTAGACACAGCATTCTCTCCCTTGGCATGGGGCACGTCTCAGCCGCCTGTGGAGTCCGTCGTCGCGGGGCTCAGGGGAACGCCATATGACACGGGTCTGAACAGCGAGCTTCTGGACGAAATTGCACAATATTTCAGAGAACTGCGCGAAAAGTACTATGATCCATTGAAGCTCATCGACCCGAAGGCTGAAAGAGTTGATGCCTCGATAATCGTTCATCAGATTCCTGGTGGAATGTTTTCCAACCTGTTGGAGCAGCTTCGCGAGCAGAAAGCACTTGACCGGCTGAACGAGGTTCTCGAAGAAGTGCCTAAGGTCAGAAAGGAGCTAGGATATCCACCTCTTGTGACGCCTACCAGTCAGCTGGTGGGAATACAGGCCGTCCTAAACGTTATTTCAGGAAAACGGTACAGCATCGTTCCGAATGAAATAAAGGACTATGTTCGAGGCCTCTATGGAAAACCCCCGGGGCCGATAGACCCAAAAATCAAGAAGAAAATCATCGGCGACGAGGAACCCATAACAGGCCGCCCAGCCGACAAGCTGAAACCAGCACTGGACAAGATACCAGAAGATGTTAAGCCTTATCTGGAGACTGAAGAGGACAAGATTACCTACGCACTTTTCCCTCAGACGGCCTTAGAATTCTTCAAAAAGAGAAAAGCCAGGCACCAGGAGACGAAACCGGCAATCGCGCCTGAAAGGCTTGCTGAACTCGAAGAAGTTGCCGCACTATCAGCCACACTTGCTACCGTCACTACATACAGTTCGGGCATCCAAGCACTTGTCCAGCACCGCCCCAAGGGGACGATATCACCATGGGTTCTTGCAGGCCGCCAGAGCATGACAGAAAGAGGCGGCTAGAATTGCCTACCTACGAAGCCACCATAAACGGCAAACAAAGAAAAATCGAACTGAACAGAACCTCGCCAAACTCTTTCACAGCCAAGGTGGATGGCAAACTGCGGCAAATCAAACTTCAAAGAGACGGAATCACTTCGGAAGAAGCCTCTGTCATAGAAATAGACGGCAAAACCTACAAAGTTGAACTGTCCAAAACCGAGCCGGGAAAGAAGATTCCTGTCAAAGTGGAGGAAGCCAAGTTTGAAGTGGAAGTCCAGACTGCAAAGAGGGGACAGGCGTTTACGAGTTTCGAACCGACACTTCAAGTTGCCGCGAAAAAAACGGGAACGATGAGGAAGGCTGGTGTCGAGGGTGCGGTGACCGCTCCCATGACTGGCAGGATAGTTAAGGTCAAGGTGAGGAAGGGCGACCAAATTAAGGCGGGCCAGGTTCTGTGCGTGGTTGAAGCGATGAAGATGGAGAATGAGATCTCGGCTCCCCGAGCTGGGACGGTTCAAGAGGTAAATGTTGCCGATGGAACGCCTGTGAACGAAGGGGAAACGCTCTTCGTAATAGGTTAGAAAATGGAAGGCGGTTTGTACTCGCCGAACACTTCTCGCAAGGTTCGGCAGATCTCGCCCAACGTTGCATACTCCTTCACGGCTTCGAAGATGAGCGGCATTAGGTTCACGTTTTCCTGTTCAGCTGCCCCACGGAGCTTGTGCAAGCTTTCCCTGGTTTTGGCTTCGTCTCTTCGCTGCTTGACCATTTTCAACTGTTCGACAAGTCTCTTCTCGATGGCTGGGTCTAGCTGTAACAGTTTCATCGGAACCTGTTCTTCGCTCAGAAAGTCGTTAACGCCTATCACGGTTCGCTTCTTGGTTTCAACGTCCTTCTGGAAACTGTAAGCGCTTTCCGTGATTTCCCGCTGCATGAAACCCTTCTCGATGGCTGCAACTGCTCCGCCCATGCCGTCGATGTGTTCAATGTATTTCTGTGCTCTCTCCTCAATCTCGTTCGTGAGGGACTCCAAGTAGTACGCGCCTCCCAAGGGATCAGCAGTTTCCGTCACTCCACTCTCGTGGGCGATTATCTGCTGCGTCCTAAGGGCAACGGTGACTGCCTGTTCGCTCGGCAATGCGTAGGCTTCGTCGAAGGAGTTCGTGTGCAGAGACTGTGTCCCCCCAAACACGGCTGACAACGCCTGCAGCGCCACTCGGACGATGTTGTTGTAGGGTTGTTGAGCGGTGAGTGAAACACCGGAAGTCTGAGTGTGGAACCGTAGCATCCAGGAGTTCGCATTCTTGGCTCCGAAGCGTTCCCTCATGATTCGCGCCCACAGACGCCTCGCAGCTCTGAACTTTGCAATTTCCTCAAGGAAGTTGCTGTGTGCTGCGAAGAAGAATGACAACCTGCCTGCGAACTTATCCAAGTCCAGTCCTCTGTCGATCGCGGCCTGAACATACGCGATGCCGTTGGCGAGTGTGAACGCGATTTCCTGAACTGCCGTGGAACCGGCTTCTCGGATGTGGTATCCGCTTATGCTGATGGTGTTCCATTGGGGCATGTTTCGGCTGCAATACTCGAAAATGTCTGTTACCATGCGCATCGAAGGCTTGGGCGGGAAAATGTACATGCCTCTAGCGACGTATTCCTTCAGAACGTCATTTTGCACGGTCCCCCCAAGCTTGGGTTGCTCGACACCCTGCTTTTGCCCCACGACGGCGTACATTGCGAGCAGAACGTTTGCCGGAGCGTTAATGGTCATGGAAGTGGTGACCTTGTCGAGGGGAATTCCGTCAAATAAGACTTCCATATCTCGTAGCGTGCTTGCGCTGACTCCCACTTTACCTACTTCGCCGAGGGCCATTTGATCGTCACAGTCGTAGCCGACTTGCGTTGGAAAGTCGAACGCCACGCTTAAGCCTGTTTGGCCGTGGCCGAGCAGGTATTTGAAGCGTTGGTTCGTCTGCTCTGCAGTTCCGAAGCCCGCGTACTGGCGCATGGTCCAATATCTCGCTCGGTACATCGTTGGATAAACGCCGCGGGTGAAGGGAAAATCTCCTGGAAAACCCAAATCAAGCAGGTAATCGACGTTTTTGGTTTCGATGGGAGTGTAAACTCGGCTGACTGGAATATGGGAAGTTGTTGAAAACTCGCCTCTCTCTGGAAGCTTGTCGAAGCTTTTCAGGACTGTCTCTGCTTCCCATTTTTGCTTGTGCTGAACGATTTCATCAAGCTTTTGCTTGTCAGATGGCAAGAGATGCACCTTAAGGCTAGACTGTCTGAGAAGCATAAAAGAATTGTCGGAAACCTGCACCTTCCGAAAGCTGGGTAGGAACTGAAACAGATATATAGCGACTTCAAGTCTAGATAACATTGGCGCTCGGGTGCCTTCTTTGAGAGTTAAGGTTGAATATCTGGGCCACATCAAGAACATGCTTGGCAACCGCCGAGAGGAAGAGATTGACGTACATGACGATACGTCGATATGCGACCTGCTAACGGTGCTTTCTGAGAAGCACGGGAAGTCATTCAAGGAGGCCCTTTATGAAGCCGGCGGAAAGGACATAAAGTCAAATTTCATAGCCACGGTAAACGGTTACCTTCTTAATCAGTTAAACGGCCTTGAGACAAAACTCAAGAACGGAGACCACGTGGTGCTGATGCCCATCGTGAGCGGCGGCTGAGCAAAGGGACAAAGCATTTTAGCCCAGAATTATAAACGGCTCCTTTGTTAACGGTGAAAAGCGTTGGACAGGGTAGAGGCTTTAGGCGAATTGGCTTTTGAGAAGAAGAGTTTCGACGCGTTTCTGGTTGGTAACGAAAAGAACCTGCTGTATCTTACCGGAACTCCGGGCGCGTTCTGTCTACTGATTCCAAGAAGAGGCGAAAGCACACTCTTCGTCTACGGTACTAATTACGAGCAGACGAAAGCGGAAACAAAAAGCTTCAATGTTGAGCTTCTCAAGCGAGGAGACGAATTTTCTGACAGAGTCGCACCATTGCTCAAGGCATCTAAGATTGAGAAAATTGCGGTGGACGCGCTGAGCCATGATTTCTACCGCTTCCTTGCCAAAGGTTTCCGGGGACGCGCTAGAATGAAAGTGCAGAGTGGACTCATCTGGAATCTGCGCAGAGTCAAAGAAGAAGAAGAAATTCGACTCATGCGAAAGGCCGGAACGATTACAAGTGCAGGTATGCAGGCAGCTTATGAAACCATTAGACCAGGGATTACCGAAATCGAGGTTGCCGCGGAAATCGAGTACGCGATGCGCAGGGAGGGCGGCTGGGGAACGGGATTCGAGACCATAGTAGCATCAGGCGTCCGATCGGCCTACCCGCACGGCGGGTGCGCTGACAGAAAAATCCGCGCAGGAGATCTTGTAGTCGTGGACATTGGCTCCAGCTATGAATACTATCTTTCGGACATGACAAGGACAATCGTGGCTGGAAAATCCTCTGAAAAACAAGCGAAAATGTACGAAGCTGTCAAAACGGCCCAAGAAAAGGCATATCAAGCAATAAGAGCAGGAGCAAGAGCCAAAGACATAGATCTGACAGCCCGCAAAAAACTAGAGGACGCAGGGTACGGGCCGTATTTCGTCCACTCTCTGGGCCACGGTGTAGGCTTGGACATTCATGAACCTCCCGGCTTAGGAGCGACGAGCAAAGACGTATTGGTCGCCCGCAACGTTGTGACAAACGAGCCCGGAATATACATTCCTGACTTCGGAGGCGTTCGCATCGAAGACACCGTCCTGGTGGGAGAGGGCAAAGCCGAGAAACTTACGAAGGGTCCGTACACCCTGGAACCCGAAAAATAGTTGACCATAAACTTTTTCTATTCTTTACTCATGAATTTACTCAGGAGCTGAGTTCTTGGACTATAAGGCTGTGATTGTTCTGGACATGCTGAACGACTTCGTCACCGGAGGTTTGAAGTGCGAGAGATGCGTGCACATCATTCCAAACCTCAAGAAGCTTGTGGTCGCAGCCCGCAAACAGGGAGTACCCGTCATTTACGCCAACGATGCGCATCTTCCCGTCGATGAAGAGGTCGTTGAAAGATGGGGAAAACACGCGATAAAAGGCACCAAGGGAGCAGAGGTTATCACTGAGCTCAAACCACAGAAAAAGGATTACGTTGTTGAAAAACACACGTACAGCGGCTTCCACGAAACAGGCTTGGACATGCTTCTCAGGAGCCTGTACCATGGCGAAGGCGTCAAAACAGTCATTCTTACGGGGTTACACACCAACATATGCGTCAGACATACGGCGGCAGATGCCTTCTTCAGGGGCTACAAGATAATAATAGCAAAGGACGGCGTTGAAGCTTTCACCAAAGAAGATCACGAGAAAGGATTGGAATACCTAAGAAACATCTACAACGCAAAGATTAAGACCATTGACGAAATCATTAGTGGTTTCAGTTAGCCTATTTTCCTCTTTCTCTTGTTCTAGCTGAAGGAAACAGTATTTACCAGAATCAAAACAGAATGTCATAATCTGCATTGCTGACAGGTTTTTCAATAAAACTGAAAAATCTGAATAAGAAATCGGCTTTTCATCGGTTTTGAAGGGGTTCTATCTTGTCTTTTGGCAAATTCGATTCAAAAACGGAGGAAAAACTTAAAAGCAAGATGTGCATGCATAGTGGGAATTGAATGAGGGAAATGGTAGTTAAGTTTTTATCCCTTCTCTCCTTTCTCCCCTCGTAAGTAAAACTACCATCTTCCCTCATCTTCAATTTAAGGCGATCATTAAGCACTTATAGGTTGTGGAACAAAGTTCTATTCTTACAGAAAACATGCGTTTGAGCAGGATGACTCAAGACTTAAAACGGCATCACGTCATTAGAATTTCGGAGCGTAGCGCACATGGCAAAAGTTCTGATTGTTTATGATTCCGAGACCGGTAATACGGAGAAAATGGCGTTGGCGGTTGCTGAGGGTGTAAAAGAGGTTAAGAGCGTCGAGGTGAGCGTGAAGAAAGTTGAACAGGCATGCCTCGATGACCTTTGCCGAGCTGACGGCATCATAATGGGTTCACCAACGTACTATGGACAAATGTCGGGCAAACTCAAGATGTTCATCGACAGCTCGGAGAAGATACATGGGAAGCTTGAAGGAAAAGTTGGAGCGGCTTTCACAAGCTCAGGCGGGACGGCAACTGGTGCTGAAATAACACTTCTCTCGATTATCGAAACAATGCTGGTCCACGGAATGATTATCAGAGGCAGATCGGATGACAAACACTTCGGCGCGGCGGCCGTTGGAGCACCCCACGCAAAAGAGATCGAATACTGCGAGGAACTCGGAAGAAGAGTCGCACATCTTGTCCTCAAGCTAGAAGAATGAATTGATTTTGCGCGCGCGGAGCGACGCTTTCTCTGGTTTTGGGCGCTCGGATCTACGAACGCGTTCGTAGCTCATGTCAGTTGAGAATCAATACTTAGGAAAAAGATGTATCAATGCTTCTAACCATGGAGTTGCAGCGACAATATGAAATCGTATGACACAGTATTTATTATAGGCTACGCAATAGTCAAGGCTAACGAAGGATACAACACGCTGACAACATGGGATTAATGAAGGGGGTGAAAGATGTCATGATCAAACTTCGAAAGAATCATAGGGCCTTAAGCCAGGTTGTGACCACGTTAATCATACTTGTAGTGGCTGTGCTTCTTGCGACAGTCGTGGTTTTTTACGCTATCAATGTGGTGAGTACGAGAGTCCAGGACGAAAGCCTCAGCTTGACAAATGAACACATATGGGTCAATTCAACCGCAACAGTGGGGACTGCAAACTACACTGTTGCAGCTTTGATGATAACGAATACAGGAGGCAGAGACGTTGTGCTGAGCAATATCGCGGTTCGTGGCCAACAATGTCCATGGAACGCAACTACCGATCCAACAAACCAAAAATTCGTTCTATACTGTACATTAGATGCTGCCATACAGTCAGACTTAGTCTATGTTCCAAATTTCAACTACACTAGCGGGGCGAACGATGTGGTCATTTCAGGAACACAATACAACTTTACAGTAGCTAACAATCCCTTAGTGTTGAAGTCTGGCAATACCATGCTAGTTTACATTGTCAACCCTGATAGCGTCAGAGTCAACGACGTTGGTATCTCAACGAGCATTGCAGTTCACTCGGCACAGGCAGTGTACTATACAGAAGTTAACGTCGAAGCAGTGGCTTCCTCCTAGCTTTGTCTTTTTCTTGTCACTCTTGTTTTTCATGTGAACATGGAGAGAATATGTATCGCGCATGAAGACATCTATGACGTGCGAGTCACTTCAGAAATCAAAACAAAAAAACAAGAGGAAAAGAGAAAAAGGGTGGTGTTGCTTTAAGCTGCGTTGACGTTGGTTTCTTTGATATAGGTTGCCTGCGCGCTGAAGATTGATATGTCGATTGTCAGACCCACGTCATTCACCGTGACGCTGCCTGGTGCAATGCCCGTCGGGGTTTGCGCCATGTAAACTGCTACGCTGCTGCCAGATGCTAGGACTATCGTGTTGGTATGTAAGAACTTGCCTGAATAGCCGAAACCCGTAGGAGCAGTGACACTAGTGCTAATGTTTGTCGTTTGGCTAACATATGGCAAGTCACCCTGTACAGTCACCGGGAAGTAGAAAACATAGCTTGAATTCATGGACTGTCCTCGGACTGCGATGTTTTGTAAGACAACGTCTCTTCCGCCTGTATTGGTTACCATTATGGCTGCCTCCGCCGCTCCTTCCGTGGTGTTGTACCATACGTGTTGATATGTCAGGTTTAGGCTTTCATTCTGGACTCTTGTGCTGACCACGTTGATAGCGAAGTACGTTACGACTCCTGCTAATAGCACTGAAACCACTAGAATAATCAGCGTCGTCACAACTGTGCTTAGAGCTTTACGATTTCTCAACAGGTTCTTCATTATTTATCTCCTGACCACCCTTAACAGCCATTTCTGATATGACAATTTGTGTGTAGAACAAAGCTACACATAACCTGTGAGAATAGATGAATACTTGGAGAAGAGTGATTAAGAAGGAAAATGGAGTTTTTATGGTCTTACTGCGTTGACGTTGGTTTCTTCGTAGCACGTTGCCTGCACGGTGAAAACTGATTTGGCTATCGTCAAACCTATGAAGTTGACTGAAACTGCCAAGCGACGAGTGGCCCCCTCTGACACCATGGGGGTTACCATAGTATTACCCGAATTCGCTTTTTCTCAAAGCACTTTGTTTAAGGTCTCCGATTTTGCAGGTGGAAACTTTGCTCTTATTTCTACTTCAATTCCATTATCTTTTCCGTCTTCATTCGTGAACGAAATAGTAAAACCATGCTCAATATGTGTGAGGTTCCTCTACACACACATCAACATATCGCATCGACACGCCAACATTGTTGAAAGATGCTAAGGGTGAGGAAGATGACAATCAGAGAAGTCAAGCTGGCAATTAAGAAACTGCATCGATCAAACTTGGCTTTGGCAATTCCCGTCACTTTTATGATTATCTTCGTCACTATGCTGGGTATAATATCCGTTACTTATTATTTTGCAGTGGAAAGAGTCAACGCTGGAAGCCAACTTCTCAAAGTTTCAATGGCAACGGAAAACATGTACTCATTCGACAATGCTATTCATTCAGTCCTCTGGCAACCCGGCTCTTCCAGAACCTTAGAGGTTGGTGGTTACGGAGGAACATTTGAGGTTGAGCCCCTCTCCAACTCGCTGTTCATCAATGCAACAGATGGCAACAACTTTTCAAGCACAATCTTCAATGAAACCGTCGGAGAAGTAGCCTATCAGCTTCCCTACGCTGAATCTATCGACACCGGCCTTTTCCTACAAGGAGATGGCCGACCGATAATCAACCAAAGCGGACCTGAAATAACTCAAATGTCCATTCAAAGCGCAATACCTCACCCCGAGATCGTTCTGGACTACCGTCCAATAACATCCATCGCTTCTGAAACAGAAAGCAACATTACAACAAACGACTTGAACATATACGTTGTGAACCTGAACTCTTCTCAGGAAATCACAGTCTCAGGTGAAATTCCACTAATAATTTCCTGCACCACAATCGAGAGCACAGTCACCTCCTACAACATTTCATACCAAGTAAACTCATTAACGATCACTGCGATTCTGAACGGAATCGCCGGTCAAGTATCAGTACCCGTTGTAAGCAACGCTAACGGAACCACGATCAACGTCACGTTGGTCTTATGCAACATCCAAATCAACAGATGGATAGAGTGACACTTTGCCATCCATAATCCCAGGCTATATCTACACTCTTTTCGCTATGATGGTAGTTGGTTCGCTGCTGGTTGTCGCCTTCGCCTTTTCAACAGCAAACTTGAGGAATCAGGCAGAACTCCAACAGCTCAAAAGAATAGCCGAATATGTCGCAGCCAAAGGCTGCGAACTTGTCTCCGCAAGCAAAACTAACGTCATTTATGCTAATCTCACGTTGGATGTTCCCGTCCTTGTCGGAAATCAACAGTATTGGATTCAACTTGAAAATGATTCGTCTTCAGCTTGGGTTGAAACTGGCTTCGGTGATGTTGCGTCAGGAATAGGGCAACGGGTGACAATACCTCTCCAAGTTTCCGCTTCTGGCGCATTCATCAGCGAGTACGGCGTCGCAGTCTTACAGTGTAATATCAGCGACGGCAACGCGCGCTTGGGACTTTCAGGAGGCTACTGATTTGACATTGGGAAAGGAGAACAAAGAGAAAACTGTGGAAAAGCAAAAGACATCCGAGGAAGATATTGCGGGATACTTGGGCATCCAAGGCTGCAGGGTCCCAGAGGGCTACGTTCAGGTTGAGAGCTACCCTTTGAAACCACCGTATTCTTACGCGTGGATATTCCAGAAGGAAAATGAGCCGATTTACCTGTACGTGGTTGACGAATTGCCATTAACGCAAGAAGAAAAAGAAGTTTTCAACAGACTCAAGAACATACTCGAATACGAGTTGAAAGCCCCTTACGCGGAAGAGACGCTTCCAGAATCGTTTGAGAGGCAATTGCCAGGGATTTTAGAAAGCCACAAGAAAGCCCTCGAGGGATTAACGCAGATAGGAACTAGAAAGATATTGTACTATCTCAAAAGAGACATGATAGGCTTCGGTCGCATCGACCCGCTGATGTTCGATCCATTCATTGAGGACATAAGTTGCGGCGGGATAGGCAAACCGATTTTCCTATGGCACAGGAAATACGAAAACATAAAGACCAATGTCATTTTCGAAGATGAACAGGAATTAGACGACTTCGTCATGAGAGTAGTGCACAGGGAAGGAAAACACATCAGCGTCGCTCACCCAATAGTCGACCTAACTCTGCCCGGAAAACACCGAATGGCCGTCCAATTTGGCAAAGAAACAACACCGGCGGGAACAAGCTTCACAATCCGGAAATTCAGAGAAGATCCATTCACAATTATCGACTTGATCGCAAACGAGACAATTGATGAAACAGTCGGAGCATACCTGTGGCTGTTAATGGAAAACAAGATGTCTGTCATGATAGTCGGGCCTACGGGAGCTGGAAAAACAACGGCCTTGAACGCAATCGCCTGCCTCTCAAGACCCGAATTCAAAATAATATCCGTCGAAGAAGTCGCGGAAATCAACCTGCCACAAGAAAACTGGGTCTCAACTATAGCAAGAATAGGGTACGGCGCTGACCGGGAAGGAGAAGTCACCCTTTACGACCTCATCAAATCTGCCGTCAGACACCGGCCTGCACTGATTATTGTAGGAGAGGTAAGAGGAGAAGAAGCCTACGTTCTCTTTCAGGCTCTTGCAACCGGACACGGTGGACTTTGCACAATGCACGCAGAAGACGCGGAAACAGCCATCAAACGCTTAACACAACCCCCAATGAACATCCCAGCCTCTATAATTCCCCTGATGAACTGTATGATCGTAGTTAAACAAGTCAGTATCCCCATGTACAATGCTCCTGGGCGCAGAACATCAAGCAGAAAATTCGTCGGAATCTCGGAGATAGATAACGGCGGAAACATTCACAACATCTTTTCCTGGAACCCTTCAGGAGACTCCTTTACTCAAGACTTAGAACACAGCTACCTACTAGCAAAAATAGCCAAAAATCTTGACGTACCGCTAACTATAGTGTTACAGGAACTCGACAGACGGAAACAACTTCTTCTAAGGATGATTGAAAGAAACCTGCGCGACTTCAGAAGCGTGCATAAGGCCCTGAGCAGTTCAACGAGCTTCTTAGACATTTCCAGGGAATCGATGGAGGAATAATGCAATGCAGCCATCCAGTGGACTATTCGGCAAACTTCTGAACCGTGTGAGTAGAGCAACGAGTGAAGAAAAGGAAAACATCGAGCGTGAACTACCCTTCGCCGTGATGATATTCACATTAATGGCAGCCACCGGAGTGTCCGTTTATGACAGTTGGAAAAAACTTGCAAAGCTAAGTTTCCTGCCGACCTTCAAGAAAGAAGCTAATGAGGTAATAAGGCAGGTGGAGGTCTTGGGAAAAGACCCATTAACCGTTATGTACAGCAAAGCAGAGAAAACTACCTCAAAACCCTACAGAAATTTTCTAGGCGGCTTCGTCTCCACTGCGACAAGCGGTGGCAAAATGGTCGATTACATGAAAAATGAGCTCAAATCCATTTTCGAAATCCGCAAGATTTCCATGACACAATCTATTGAGAAGATAGCAACCCTAGTCGAGTCGTACACGGTTATGCTGATCGTGACTCTATGTGTCTACATACTTTTTGTCGTGTTCGCAGCAACAAACATGATGGGACAACTGACAGACATTTCCCTTCCAAATTCCCCATTAATCTCATATCTGGTCGCCTTCCTTTTCATGCCCATAATATCTTTTTTCTTTATACTAATAGCCCACAACTTGCAGAAAAGCTCATTCTCCGACCTGCGGGACATCTACAGAAAGGCAATCTTCATATTCATAGCCGTCGGAGTACCGTTAAGTCTGATCTCTCTAATTCCATCGCTTCTACAAATCGTGAACAAAGTTGGACTTGCAGAAGTCGTCACGGCAGGTCTTGTTACAATGTCCGCGCCACCAGCGATCTTGTACTACCGAATCTCCAAAATAAATTCCAATGCGGAAGACTCCATTTCCAATTTTATTCGAGACGTGACCGAATCACAGAAGACAGGTCTATCACCCGAAAAGAGCATAATCCAAGCATCTGTGCGTAAAGACTACGGACTGTTTTCTCAATTTCTAGAATTGATTCGAAGCCAGATCGAATGGGGAGTGCCGCTAAGGAAGACGTTTGAGAACATTAAACAGAAAATAAGAAGCTGGTTCGTTGTAGTTAACTTCGCGATGTTAGTTGAAACCGTGGAAATTGGTGGAAACTCTGCGCAAGCTTTGGAGATACTTTCAGAATACAGCGAAAAGGAACACGAGATTCAGGTTAACAGGCGAGGCTTACTCAAACCATATGTCCTGCTCGCTTTCGTGTGGAGCGTGCTCATCGCAGTGACAACAACAATCGTTGCAATGACAACGTCCATGATTAATTCCATTGCAGGCTCCAGCCTCCTGCCCATGACTACAGTCGCAATGGGGGGCGATATGAAGATATTCTCGGTTGGAATAATTATACAATGCTGGATCTCAGGATTTTTCATTGGGAAGATTAGCGAGGGAAACTTTGCTGCTGGTTTCAAATACTCTGCGATGCTGGCTATCACGGCCTTTATATCGCTCATTCTGTCACAAGCTCTCTTGGCAAGTGCTTTCGGAGTTCCAACTTCGATGTTAGAAGGAGCATGCAGATATGCCTGCCAACTCTATTGACACCTTCTTTGCATGCGCTCTCATCGTCTCTGCAGTATTTGCATCAATAGCACTGCTATCAGGAACACTCACTGCGCAAACAAACAGCGTCCAAGACTCAAACCAAGCCGAATACTTCAGAGCAGTTTCTGAATCCATTCTTTGGGATGTAGGCAACCCTGCGAATTGGGGATCGGTTGGCAACGAAGTGCCGCAATCATTTGGATTAGCCAAAGAAAGTTCAGTGCTCACAGATGAACTTGACATCGACAAGATTAGCAGGCTGAACCCCCAGAACTCATTTTCGTTGACATACCCGAACATACTTGAAGCAGCAGGACTGACGTCAGCTCTTGGACTCTCAGCTTCTCAGCTGTTAGATATTTCGGTGAATCTTTCTGCCAACACCACCACAGGAGACGTTACAGAATACACCTTCAATTTCTTCGTAAGTCAACAGGGCATACCCGTGGAGACTATCTTACATTGCTATGTAGTGGCAAGAGATTTTGACGCGGACGCCTACGCCAACACTTCTACAGATGGTTTGGGCTCCGTAAATTTCGAATTGCCAAATGCGTCTAACGGAACAGCCTTGCTTGTCACGTTTGCAAGAGCTATCGCCGACCCAAGAATAACTGCCTACCAAACCTACAGGTTTCAACATTTATCCTCAGAAAACCAGTCAGACAACACATTTCTGACCTTGACACCATTAAACTACACCTTATACATAGCTCAAAACCAGCCCGATATTTCTATCCAGAATAGTCTTGCTTTTTCATACGGATACCAAATAAATCTCACTGCGATTTCAAATTCGACATACACGATTCCAACGATTTCAGACTCCAGCCCCATCGTACTCGTGACGCGTGGTTCAAACAGTTCAACATTTTTCATAGAATGGACAAGCTATCCTGAAATACCCTTTTACACAGGTGCAGACTTTCAGAATTCTGAAGTCCAAGAGTTCACTTACTTAGTGAGCGTAAACGGTTTTCTTTGTAGGTTCACGTTTCAGTTTGGAGGGCTTAACCCGTGAAACATCCAAATCGGAACAGGGGACAAATTCGCATTATCGAAGCCTTCTTTGCCTCGGTATTAATGCTTTCTACTATCGCACTCATTCCTTCGCAAACGATTGTTGGAAGCTCAAACGATCAATTTCTATATTCAATGGCAAGAAATGTTTTGCCAACATTAGACAACGACGGCTCCCTCTCCAAACTTATAGAGAGCCAAGACTGGGCAACGCTCAGAACGCAAATATCATTAACGTTGCCTTCCTCTGTATGGTTCAATCTCACAATTTTCGATGAAAACATGGACCCGATAAGCCAGGCTCTGATATCCCGTGGAACTCCTAACGGAAGAATAGTAGCGACGGATTATGTCTGCGTAGGTCAAGTAGGGAACTTCAACATGTACATAGTCCGTTTGCAACTCTCGACTGTGGGATGACATGAAAACAAGATGTTTGGGCCGGAACAATTCTGGACAAGCATTGATTATCACTTCTTTAATCATTGCCATGTTGATGATTTCGACAGCTTACTATGTTCTAGAAATCAACAAGGCCGCCACGATGGATCAAGCTCCGCTCGACTCCACTTTCCTGATGACGAGGCCAAGCGTCGTAAACACATTGATAAATTCGTTAGCAAGCATATCAAACGATTCGTTAGCAAATATATCAAACGGAGGAGACAGCGAAGTTTTAGATGCCAACTTGAAGGAATTAGCGCAAGCAATCCAAAATTCCTCGTATGGAGGGCAATGCGAGTTCGTGATAACGCCCTTAAACTCAACCACCTATAAAAATGGTGTGCTTATTTCTTGGGGAGACAATGGCTCAGGAATTTCAAGTGTTTACGCGAGCGTTGCGCTCAACTTCTCAGATCCTAACGAAATGTATAGCTCAGAATATGAAGTGAATGTTACTACAGCCATCACCGCAGAGGGATTCTGCACGGCAAATGGCACACAAGAAAGCGTGAACGTGATCTGCCAATTGTACAACGAAAACGATGCTGCGTTAGCTAATAACTTCACAATATTCTATCAAGAACCTGGCGGAAACTGGACTCCCGCTGATTCGACGACCGCACTGAACATTAACGACTACGGTAATGGAACCTACCTGATATCATTTGACGCACTTGCGCAGGGCGCACTACAAGTCTCTGTAGGCGCCCACGACCTTCGCAACATATTTGTGATGGCTAACACAACATGCCTCGAAAACTGAACCCACTGAGACATGCTTTCTCGAATAACCAAGAATAATGGCGATCCAGAAGCGCCGAAAAATTCCCTTCGCAGTTACAACGCAGGAAATCGCTAAGACGATGTTACTTTCAGACGCATTTTATTCTTCGACGTTGATCATCGTGAAACTTTAGAGAAAGAGTAAGATTAGTTCTAAGCTTCTAAAGTCTGGGAGTTCTGCGCCTAAGTTTTTACGTATATTTGTTGGAACGTTCTTCCCATCTCGTTGAGCTTGGAGAAAAGCATCCGCAAAGCTTGGACGAACGCTGTGTAATTAGTCCAAAGAATCACAACTTTAGATCGGCTCTTGCTATCTTGGTCGTTCTTTTCGTCTCTTTGAGCGTTTATCAATAGTTCTTTCCCGTCGGAGACCATGAAGAATGGTATGTTTGTAACTTCTACGATTCGGTACTTGCGAATTGCCCATGGCATTTGCTCTAGGAAGAACTTGCTTTTCAATGAATTGTCTGTCAAAATTGTTACGTTTAGTTTGTTTGAATGCTTTTGGAGGTTGTCTAAGAAATCGCTATTATACAGCTGTCCCATAGAATCGCTTGGGGCAAACAATAGCAGTTCCTTCGTCGTGCGGTTCAAGATTTCATTGGCTTTCAGTGTCATTTGTTGGTCGCCTTCAAGTATCTGAAAGATCTCCTTACCAACGATCTCAGGTTCAGGTTTGGGTATGGACATCCAAAGGCTGACTAGACTCGGTTTCTCTTTTTCTAGATCCTTGATTTTCATTTTTTGTGCTTCTATTAACATGTCCATCGCTTTTTCAAGAGGAACTGCCCTGAATTTGATGGGTTTTTCGAATGCAGAAAACACGATGCCCTTTTTCTCTAAGGCACGTAACACCCGGTAAGTTTCAGTCCTGTGGAGGGATATCGCCTCTGCAATTTGAGCGGCCTTCTTTTCTCCCACTCTTGCGAGATGAAGGTAAACCCTGACTTCGTTTTTCAAAAGCCCAAGCCTTGAGAGGTTCTCTTCGATCGCGAGCATTTGCCTGTTTAGGCCCTTGTCATTCTTTACAAATTTCCAAGACTTGTTCGCATCATCGTACACTCTTACCAGTTGATCAATTTCTTCCAAAGACGATTGCATCGCAGACTTCAACCCCTAAATAGCTTTGCCGAATTCGAAGGCCCAATTCTGATGTTGCGTATACTTTATGCTTATGAAAACTCAATCTGAATTCTGAATCCATTTTCATTTACATGGGTGACTCATTCACGGTTTACGTTTCAAGCATTGCTGCAGAGGCTTTCAAGTAAATGGCGGAAAATCTCTTTATCAAATCTTTCTGGCTGTAAACTGGAGTGCTTATCTTGAAGAAGTTTTTCATTCTGTCAGTTTCTACACCGATGCCTATTACTATAATGCCTTTGCGTTGTAATGAATTCACGGCTTCTGATACCGCTGCGTCGATGTCTTCATATCCATAGGGCCAACCGTCGGAAATGACCACCAGAAACCTTTGCTCATCATACCGTTTGGAAAGAAAATCGCCTGTAACACGAATTGCGTCTGGCAGGTAAGTCAGGCCGCCAAATTGTAATCCTCCCAGTCTTGCACGCACTTTGTTAGAATATCGTTCAGAAGAGTCTTTTAGAACCCAGAAACTATCATTAAAGGCAAAGAAAGCCCATGATCCTGAGTCCATGAGCAACTCTTTTGTCGCCTCGGCAACGCATATTGCCAAAGCTCTGGCGAATTCACCTTTCAGCTTCATGCTTTCGCTAGCATCGAATAAGATCCCCCATGCAAAGCTTCGGCTCAAGTACTCGTCGCGCATAAATACGTCTGTTCCTGGCTTCTGGCTGGCAATCGCGTTGATGACAGCAGATAGATCTAGCTGACCAAATTCCTTTCCTGGATCTTCGTCCAGCGCATCTTGGGCCACTCTCAGACTGTCTAAGAGGCGCCGGCTTCCTCCAGAAATAAGGGATCTTGCATTCAAATACTGCGAGTAGTCCTCCTGGGGAAAGGAAATTGACCTGAACTTAGTTGATTTAGCGCACTCCTTCAGTTTTGCCAGAATTCCATCTTCGCGAGTTTTTTGTTGAAGCCACGTATCGAATGCTTGTGCTGCCTCTGCATCAATGCGCTTGTCCCAACACGATTCCAAAGACTCTCGACTAGGAAGTTTGCCAGTTAACGTTTCTAAGGACTTCCAAAAAATCTCTTGTATCTGAGGCTCTGGTGGAACGTTCAGTTCAGCAAATAGATTGCAAGGACCAATCCATTCAGTGTACGGGAAAGAGGGTGCTTCAACGACAGGTCCAAATTGACCTATTATTTGAATCAAATCTTTGACTGAATCTTCTAAGACTTTGCCATCCATTTCAGCAATCGGAGTCGACGATAAACGCTTTCTGAGCAAATCTAGGCTGAGAAACGCCTTCTCCGCCAATTCCCCTTCTTCAGTCGGAATTGCCCCTTTGACCATTCCCGTGTTGGCTTTAGTCAGCACAACTGACATCAACCGGGTAGCAGGGTTGAGAATCCTTTCTGCAGATTTTATTGTTGTATACGCGAGAGAATTGGCGAAGGCAATGTCAAATACCCTTTCAGGGTGTTCGCTGGAAATGTAGTTGGAAACGTAAACATCCTCAACTAAAGATCGAGTAAAGTTCTCCATCGACGCATGCGCAGGAATTTTGCTGCATCTTCCCCTGTAGTTCGGTATCAGTGTATGGGCAGTCAGGTGGTAAACACATGCTCTGAAGAGCCTTCCGATGTAAACTTTCCCAGAAGAGTCGGGCAAGATTTTGAGGCCAAGGAACGATGCGAGGCCATCAGCTGAAATGAACGGTTCTGGGATTGTGATAGTGTATCGCTCGCCGTCTAGCGCTATAGTTGGTTGGCGAAGCTTTTGGTTGAAGATAACTCTTGTTCTCAGCTTGTCTTTGTTAAGTGAAAGAGCCAATGCGTAGTCTAAGAGGCCCATTGGGATTCCTCAGCTGTAGGATTTTGGCAATCATTTGGGTCTGGGAAAAACAGATTCAATGATTCTTCGAATATCATCTTGAACCTCGACATTGTCGCTTGTTACCGCCACGATGGTTTCATCTGCTGCGGCGTTAGCGCTATTTCCATCATGAATCAATGTGCCCCAGTTTATCAGGTCACCGAGTGAAGGCCCATATGGAATATCGCCTGCCTTATATTGCCGGCGAAGCTCAGCCCCGACACGAATTATTTTATAGGCGGTGTCTTGGTCAACCTTTGTGCGTTTAGTGAGCATGTTCACCTCATCTTGGGAAATCTGTTCCCCCACACTGGTATAATCAAAGTTTATCCAGACAGCCATGCGTCTCCTCATCGCCGCGTTAAGGGGCTTTGTTCCCGCGAATTCTGCTGAATAAGGGTTCATACTAATTATGAGATATCCAAAAGGATGTCTTTCGACAACTTCGTTGTCCTTCTCGTTAAGCACAAGGTGGCCACGTGTGTCAAGAACGGGATTCAACCTAGTAGCGACATCCTGTTTCATCATGTTTGCCTCATCAAGATACATTATCCCCCCCAATCTCAACCACCTGGTCAACAACCCGTCAATCCAGTTTTCCTTTCCAAGTCCAATGAAGCGTCCTATCAAATCGTAGGATGATGTCTGTAAGCCGCAGTTTACCTCCCAAACTGGTAAGCCGCAGAGCTCCGCGACAAGGTAAACTATGTGTGTTTTGCCAGTGCCCGAGGGGCCAATCAGTGAACACTGTTTGAAATAGTACATGGCCCGAGTGATTCTTTCAACATAATGCTGTCCACTGTCGATGTACTCCGGCGTGTTTTTGGGAATCATGTCATCGAGATGCGCGAAGCTGTAGTTGGGATGTAGGTCATACCGCTGAATATCATACTTGTTATAAAGGGGTGATTGTGACATGGGCCTGTCCTTATTAACGGACACGGTTATCTTGGAATTTCCGCGCCGAACTGAAGAAATTACCTCGATCCGGCTGGAATCCTTTTTATCTTTCACTCCCTGATGTCCATAACTCAAGACCGTGTCCTCCAAGCTAAATATATGGGAGACGGGACAAAATATAAATATTATGTATTACGATACACTACGTATCGTACGAATTAGGGCAGGCATCAACGACAAACTGCAAACAGCAACCAACATCAAATACATGGCGCACCTCGCTAAATTGTGTGTGTAACAGCTCACCACATACAAGCCCTTTTCAGACACATAGGAACCAAACAAGAGTTGAGAAAGATGAGCACCGAGACCGTTTCCCCAGCGGAAAACGAGCAGATTTCAGCGAGAGAAACCTCAAAACCGAGTCGACAAGCTAAAACGGCCATTCAGGAAATCCTTGATTCATTGAAAAGTGCTCAAGACGATATCGGACAGATTTCTGAATTGAGTTCTGAAGAAAAAACTCTGGTGGCTGAGTTCTTCACTTCATTGTCTCAGGTGATGGCGCCTGTCGCACCCAGCATCAGGATATCCACAGAGAAGCTTTCCAAATTTTTCAGCGATGTTGTTCAAGCGAATGTGGATCAGAATGGATATCTAGTAATCTTGGACGCTGAGAGAAAGGTGGAGCTGAAGGATCTGAGAGAAGAAAAGCATCGCGATCTCATGATCAGTGTGTTGGAAGACCTACTTCCGAGATTCAAACAGCTTTTCAGTGACCAACGTCAAAAAATCGAGGAAAGAATGAAGTTCATCACGGCGGCTGCAAAGGAAGTGCAGAAAATGTCTAAGGCCCTATCTGACAAAGATGAATAACTTCCTCCAAGCAAGATCAGTTCGACGTTTAATCTAGGATCTTTCGAACAGAGATTATGGCTTCCATTTCTGCGCCAAGCCACAAACGACATTTATTTGATTTAGGAAGACAGAAACTCTAACTTTCTATTTTGCAGTACCGTTTCGTACTATCCTGATTCGAAGGGGCTGACAGGTGAGCAGGCCCTTTTTCCCAAAAAAGGGGTAACTTTAGTGGAGATTATCCAGAAGCTCTTTCGTTCTAGTTTCAAGGAAGGTCATCAGTTTCTCCTCGGTCAACTCTTCTTCTTTTGTCTGGGCTTCTAGTTTTTCGCGTATTGTCTTGATGACATCATCTGGATGTACTGGTTTCATGAAGTAGGCGTCTGCCCCTAGATTGAGTGCTTCAACTGCATTGCCTATTTGTGGGAAACCTGTCATCATTATCTTTATCATCTTGGGTGTTGATTGGGGAAATGCCTTCAACAGTTTTGTGCCTTCAATATCTGGAAGCCTAATGTCCAATAGAACTACGTTGTAATTCGACTTCTCCGACTTCTTGAGAGCCTCTTTCCCAGAATTTGCAACGTCAATGAGGAAACCTTCATCTTCCAATATCAGCCCTAATGTTTTGCAAATGCCTTCGTCGTCGTCAACTATCAATATTTTCTTCTTTCCCTTCAATTCTTTTCACCCCCCGCCCGATTGGATCTTCTCAGTCTCGCATCGGTTCTCACATCGTCTAATGTCAAGTTCCGCGACTACTCCTAACGATTTCTTTTTTCTTGTGGTGGACTCCCCTCAATTTTTCAACAAACTTCGACAAGACGATAGGGACCTGTTCTTCAAATTCAACCCGTAGTTTGAAACACAACACTTTGGCAATAGTTTCTTCCAGTATCGCCGCTGAACCAAGTAACTGCCCCCTTTCCGAGCCCAACAGCTTCCTCATCTCAACAGAGAAAATGGGAAGCTTGTCCGGAAGCTCCCTTATCGGACATGACATCTTCTCCAGATAATCCAAAACAATCCGAGCATTGCGAACTCCCAAAGATTCCTGCAGCACTTCAACTATCGTCACTACCAGTAACTGGTCGAATTCTTCCAGATCAGCAAGCTCCAGCTGCATCGAGACCCTTAAGTCAGTTCTCCGACGAATCTTTTCTCCACAGCTTATATTATGGTTATGAAGTTGGAATCGTGATTGCACAACACGCTAAGGACGTTAAAATAGCGAAGCAAGTTGGGATCAAGATACTTGCGAGTGCTTGACCAGAATCAAGGCGTATGTAACAATTCCGATGTACAAATTCTCTTATCTGCCGCTCCCGTATGTCCTGACTGGATGATGTAAGATGAAGCAAGATTTCACTATGCCAATCGCATCACTCAATCACGCGTCTATTTCAAACGCCTTTTAAGGAATGGGGATGTTCTGTGGGAACAGAGATTCGTACTTTTTATTCCTTGAAAGAGGTGGCCGAATACGTGGCTGGCCAAATCGACGAGTACAAGAGCTTATACGAAGATTACAGCCAATGGCTGGGATCATTACTTCGAGACTCGGATGATCCCGGAAAATTGGCAGCCTTAAAGAGGGACATGCAGAGCTCTGCGAAAAAAAATCAAGGAACAAAACAGGCTCAAAGAAAATCCCAAGACAAATCAAAGAATGAACAAGGTTCACATTGGATAGAAGTTGGAGGAACATTGCTTTGCTCGACAGAGCAAGGAGAGGCAGAAATACTTTTCGAAGCAATTGAAGAAATAAATAGAAAAACGCAGAGCCTTGAGAAGTTCAAATCCACGCTGCAGCAAATCGAACGGATAGGACCAGGCAAGAGCGTCAACTACATAACGTACATCAAAGATGACATTCCTGATAAGATCGTAATCAAAAGTAAGATCACTGGGCAGACTGATGAAACTTTTAATTTCGCAGCCGAGTTTACAGCTCAAGGACTGGAGCACTAAAGACGAGCTTGAGTGTGTCGCACTGAATACGCACAAAGAAAGAAGAAAAATCTTGAGAAATTAGTTGCAGCATGCTTGAAGGAGCTTAGGGGAATCGCTTATTTGCCCAAAATACTCAGTTTCAGGCGTAACGGTTTCAATCTCGATAGATAGCCTGCACGTCGAAAGGATGAGTCAAGACCTCTCCCCAGAAGTTTTCTTCAACGTCAACGCGAAGCTTGAAGAGCAGAAAAAAACTAGCAACACAGCGGAACTTGCCTTCACTCTCCTAATAGAAACAAAGCCTAACGCGGTAAAGTATTCTGTCGGAGGCACTGTAGAACTTGAAGGCAACATTCGGGACATAAACAAGAAATTGGAACCGAACCCAAAAACAAAAATACCCCAAATTCTATTTACGGTTTATCAACACGTTTTCAGTTCTATATATTTGCTCTCATCAATTCTCGGAACCCCTTACCCTCCTCCTGACATGCTACATCCAATGCAGGAGAAGATATTAATCCTCCACAAGGATGCCAAAGACGAAGCAGCACAGTCAACAGAGGAAAATGGGCGGGAAGCTTCTCAATCGAAGAAGACACCTGAAAATCTGCAGAAGGAACCCAAGGAACCTGAAATATTCGTAGGAAAGCCTGAAACAGAGACTAACAAAGCTACCGCAGCGCCACGGGTTAATTGATAAACCGCTCTTAGAATCCAATCATTTTAAGCCCAAAACTCAGGATAATATTAGCTGCAGCGGAGATCCCGAAGATTAAAATGATGGTCTTCGGCGAGATTGTGAAAGAGGAATTCTCCTCCTCCCTGGGCTGTATTTCATAGCCCTTGATTTCATGCGTTTCGGATTCAACGCGTACGATTGCTGACATCTTCTTCATTTCGACCTCAACAATGTACAACCCCTCTTCAAATGAGACCCTCTTGGGTTTCAAACCGCCTTTATTTCCTATTCTCTTCAAGAAATTAGTCGCAATTGTTGTTACAGATTCGGCGTTCAGTGCCTTTAGCTGCCCAGAATTAATAATGATTGGAACTTTCCTCTCCAGAGTTGCTGCCAACTCTAATGCCTCCGGTCTACTTTCAAGGAAACACCTTTCCCACTGATGGATTCTTGCAGAGGTAGATTGGTTTTCGTCAGGCTCATCTCTCTTATTAACGGCCAGCGAGCTAGCTCTGATTTAATGTCAGATTCTCGGTTTATAGCATTAATGAATCTTGAATAAACATTCTCAGTAAGGGTGTGCATTGCGGAGTCAAAACGCTCAGCCCTTGAATTTTCTTGCATATACCAACACTCCGATCGCCGTTGCTGTGCCCACCCCGATTAGTATGAAAAGCGAATACTTTGTAAGCACAGGCTCTTGAACTTGAATTGTCAATGGAGGGCTTTCACTTGCGAAGATGGAGGAATTGCCGTAAAACTCTGCATAGGCTAACCATTCTCCTGTGCTGTTAGGCCTAAAGCTCGCCATGAAAGTGCCGTCCTGAAGTGTGAAACATTGTATCTGTTCTGTTACGTTCGCAGAAGAGACGTAAATGGTGATTGGAACGTTCGCAGTTTGAGGATTGAAACTGCCTTCCAGCGTAACGTTATCTCCTAACGTTGGCTCCATAGAAGTGGAGGTCAGATTCATTGTCGAAGCGTATTTCACCTGGTACGCCCCTCTTGCGCCAAGCAAGTTCTCCAACGTATCCGTCGCCGTTACTATATAGTTCACTGTTGTTCCTGCTGCCTGTTTCGGAATGGTTGCATTGCACGTGTTGTTCGAAACATCCATATCAATCGTATCATTGCTGTTCCAATTATCCGTCGTGTATTGCAGAATAGCGTTCTGCAGATCCGTTGAATTTGAAGCATAGGAAATCGTCGTATCGTTGTCTGGATATACTGCCGTGGGAACCGTTACTGGCTTCAAGTAGGTGTTGTTGAATTCAGTTTTTATGAGGTAATCTATAGTTCCGTAACCAACTTCTCCGATGAAGACAAGATGGTACAGATTCAGCCCTCCTGATTTGGGCGCAGAAAAATTCAAGAACATGCCTTGACCGTAATACTCACAACTGGAATAAGCGTTGCCTCTGTATCCTTCAGTATCAAGGTTGTATCCTCCTGTTACGGTTGTTCCGGTGTTTGTTAGGGTTGTTCCGTTGCTTGTAATGCCATAAAGCCCCTGTTCCCATGCCAGTGGAACTCCGTCGAGGATAGTTTGGTTGGTTGATGACGAATCAGACATTAGGTAGAGCCTAGCCTCGTACATGTCCAGAGTCTTCGGGACATTCACGTATACTTCAACATACTGACTTGCCGTTGCGAACTCATAACCCCAACTTGTGTTGAGCATCGGCAGGTTGGCGCTTCCGAATCCTTCAGCATAATGTTGGTTCCAAACATCAGTTTGCACGTCTTCAATTAGCATGAACGTGGCTTCTTGAGCTGCTTGGCTCGCTTTGATGTTATTTGATATTACAAAAGTGTAGTTGCCCGATAGCTGTGGAACAAAGAAAGCCGAGCCGTTAGTCCCTAAATTCGCTAGGAGACCTGCAGACGGTGTGTGGTAGCCCACCATTTCTCCCGCATCATCATAAACGTAAACGTCATAGCAAGTCAGTGGATACGGACCAGAATTAGTAAAATTACCATAAAGATAGGCGTGGTAAGTATGGTTTGCAACCAGCGGACACACGATGGTCCAGTTCTGACCCGGCATTATCTGCGAGTCATTTATCAACACTGGAAAACATGGTTTCTCCAGGTAGGTCCAATTTCCCAAAGATCCTGAGTTCACGTAGGTGTGAACGTACGTTGAATATTCTGTAAGATAGTTGGCTGCTGATCCTATTCTGGAGCCGGCTAGCTGGGCTACAAACAGTACAACTAAGATTTGGACTGCTTTTCTTTTCGAAAGAAAGCGTGAAAATCTCAACCATGACCACTGACTTGATAATTCAATCGCTGTCGAAGAAATACGTTATGAACATGGGGTTTTGATTTGTAGACCAGTGCGGTTCTTCATAGCCTTGCAGAGAACTGGTGATAAGTATACTGAGTTCATAACTCATTTATCCCTATCCGGGCAACTTGGAAGGCAGAGGAATACGGGTTGCTAGATAGCATCCATATTGAGTCTGAGATTGATCCGTGTAAAGATTGTTGTTGTGGTGTTACGATTTGAGAATAGGGTTTTTCGTTTGGGAATATCCTCCCGCCCTCGTTGGCGGTTTAGGAACATACGCTGAATATATAACACGCCAGCTGGTTTCCATGGGCAATGACGTGACTGTTTTCACTCTTAATCCGGGAAACCTGAAGACTAGAGAAATTCTGAAGGGGGTAGAGGTTCATAGACCCCTAGTCGCTGACGCAAGCAATGTTTTTCCAATGTTTGTTGTTGATGACCTGAAGCAATGGGGCACAAACATTCGTATGTTTAATGACATATTCATCTATAACATATTGAGTGCGTCAAAATTTGTGAATAGTATGGTGAAAAAGGAAGGCTGTAATTTTGACATTGTCTGTGTACACGACTGGCTGAGCAGCATATCTGGTCTAATGGTCAAGAATGAGACGAAGATTCCGGTGGTTTTTCACGTGCACAGCACCGAGTGGGGTAGGGCAGGAGGACAGGGGTCAGAAGTTGTGTCTCACCTGGAATGGGCAACTTCGCAGAAGGTGGACAAGATAATAACGGTCAGTCATGCTATGCAAGAGGACTTGGCTAGGCACGGTTGGCCAAAATCCAAAATAAGCGTTGTTTGGAACGGCGTGGACCCTGACTACTATAGTCCCAGAAACTGCAAAGCTGAGGAAATTGAAGCAATCCGTAACATGTACGGATTAAAACCTGATGAAAAAATGATTTTGTTTCTCGGAAGGCTGACATGGGTTAAGGGTGTTACGAACCTCGTTCAGGCGATGCCTACCGTGTTGGCAGAATACCCGGACACTAAATTGGTCATTCTGGGAAAGGGTGAACAACAAAACGACATAGTCGAAGCTGCAAACAGACTTGGAATAAGCGAAAAAGTCGCCTGCAGATTCGAATTCGTGCCCGAGAGAGAACGTATCCTCCATTACGCTGCAGCAGACGCTTGCATTTTCCCCTCCACCTACGAACCGTTCGGAATAGTTAGCCTAGAAGCCATGTCAATGGAGAAACCAATAATCGTGGGAGCACAAGGCACCGTTGGATTCAGAGAACAGGTCATTCCGACTGGACCAGACCAGAACGGCGTTCACGTAAATGGCGGTAACCCTGCCGACATCGCTTGGGGCATCAAAGAAGTCCTGTCAGATCCAGAAAGAGCCAAAAAGTGGGGAATAAACGGCAGAAAAAGGGTATTACAGTATTTCACGTGGCGAGAAGCCGCAGAACAGACACTTCGAATATACAACATGACAATACACCCGCAAGAACACGAGGAATACAAACTAGTCGATCTGGTTGAGACATTAGCAAACGAATAAAGAGCCTCACCAGCGCGTCAAAATCCTGAACCTCTGGCGGTCCTCTCGTACCACCGTCCAACATCAGCCTCATCGGGCAAAGGCGCGTATTTTGCAATATTCATAAGAGAGAATCGTAGCTTTTACGGCAGTGGAAGAAACGGTTTCTGAATTAGAATGTGGTGGGCCCGCCCGGATTTGAACCGGGGATCAACAGGTTTCTGAACGCTTAGTGCGCTTATGAGCCTGGCGCTCTACCTAGCTGAGCTACGGGCCCTTGAATGCCTGTTTTCTGTTATATTGCTGTTTTCAAGTTAATTTAAGTGTTTTTGGGTTTAGATTATCAAGCGTGCGCAATCTAATTTAATGCTTATAATTTAATGCTTATATGATAGAGTTTCCAGAACGTTCAGCAAAGAAAAGGAGACAAGTCCCAAATGAAGCCTGCATTACTTGTGATTGACATTCAGAATGACTTCTTCAACTTCAGCCAGGTCTGCGCAGACTCCTTGAAATCGGCCATCGAATACGTGAATGCGGCGACTGGTTTGTTCAGAAAAAGGAACTTTCCCGTCGTCATCATCCAACACAAGAACGAAGGAAACAATCTAGTTCCAGGCAAGCTAGGCTTCGATGTGCCTGACACTGTGAAAATCGAGCCCACTGACTTCCGAATAGTGAAGGCATATGGCAACTCATTCAAGAAAACGGGATTAACGGAGAAGCTGAAGGAACTCGGAGTTGACACGGTCATAATCACTGGTTTCTGCGCCGAAGAATGCGTCCTATCTACGTACAAAGGCGCGGAGGACTTGGACTTGAAACCGATAATACTCAAAGGCTCAATCGCCTCAACCAATCTCGAACATATCAGGTTTGTGGAGGAAATCTGCGACACCGTGACCTTCGGCGCGCTTGAGACGTTACTTTAGATGTTTCAAACAGAACCTGCAACGCGGGTTGGGGACCAACATGACGGTTTTTGGCCGTGAAATTGTGGGCTAGCGGTGCATGCGTTCGTAGTGATACAGGTATTCTTGAGCGTATCCTGCGTGGTTGCCGAAGTATTCTCTGCCGAAGGAACTGAACTTCTCGTATGCGGATATGCTCAGCGATTGTTGTGGAGTGTTCTTTCTGATGAATTCCGTTGGGAAGTGTTTTGCATAGTACTTTAGAACTACTCGTCTCACCCAAACGTCGACGGGAAACGCCTCAAGCCTTTCCAGAGAAAACAGTAGGACGCAGTCTGCGACCTTTGGACCTACGCCAGGAAGCGTCAGCAGCTCTTCTTTCGCTTCCTCATAGGTCGCTTCTTTCAGGCGTTCAAAGTCAACTCCGTTCTTGTGGACCGTTCTTGCTGTTTCAGAGACGTATTTAGCCCGGTAACCCAGGCCGCATTCCTGCAATTCTTGCAGTGGTGCTTTTGCCAGTTTTTCAGGTTTCGGGAAACCGTAGAACTTGTGGCTGTCGAGGCAGATTTTTTCTCCAAATTTCCCGGAAAGGTTGGCCAGCATCTGACTTATGGCCGAGATGCTCTTGTAGGTGGCGCAGATGTAAGATATCAGGCATTCCCAAGGTTCCTGGCGTAGGATGCGTAGGCCATTGAACTCGTTGATGGCGGCCCTGATGTAATTGTCTTTGCCGATCTGAGCGAGTATCTTGGGTAAGTCGTCATCCAAACGAAAGTAGAGTTCAACGAAGCTTGTGTTCACGCCTTCGAACTCTAGGGTCCTGCCGTTCTGGTGTATCTTGCACACTTCATCTCCGACGATGCCCAGCCACCAGTCGTCCTGTTTTTGCCATCTGAACGTCTGTCCGCAGCAGAGGGTGAAATCAAGGTTGAAAGGTGTTGAGGAGCCCAGCTTAATGTGCACGCTTTCACTTCCATTTAGTCAAGCTTCATCCACGAACGTTTCAGGCCTGGGAATCTCCTTGGGTAGTCCTCTCGTCTCGCGAAGTTTCGTGATTAATTGGTCGGCGAGGTTTTCCGGAATCTTGCTCCAGTGGTCGAAGACGAATTGCCAAAAGGCGTAGCCCGAAGTTGCTGTGCGCATTTCTGCGGACAGGCCGAGGGTTTCTTCCACGGGGATGTAGCCGGTGATCGTCGCTACCAAGCCTTTCTGCTCTGTTCTGAGTATTTTTCCTCGCCTGCGGGATATTATGTTGGTGCATGTGCCGAACCATTGCGGTTGGACGGTGACTTCGATTTTGTATATCGGCTCCAGGAGGACTGGTTTCGCTGTGAGAAATGAGCCTAGGATTGCACGGCTCACGGCCCGTGTTATCTGGTCAGGTTCGCGCAGGCTCGGGTCGGGGTCGAGCTCCGTTTTCATCAGCCTGGCCTGCACTTCTCTGAGGGGTTGCTCGCACAAGGCTCCGCTTCTGCAGGCCCAGTTGAACCCGGCTATGATGCTGGCCTTAGCTTCTTCTAAGTGCTGAGCGCCTGGACTCGAGTTTATGAGCTCGTTTCTGTTCTCGTCGGTTGCCCAGACGTGATTCGATTCTTCCGCTTCCTGGCTCACAGCTTGTTCTTCCTTTTTCTGCTTCGAGAGTCTGCTTTCTGCGGGTTGCACTTGTATCCAGAAGTTGTTGCGTTTGTTGGGGCTTTTGGCCATTACGGTTCTGCCTTGTTTTGTTACTGTTTCTCTGTAGGCTGGGATGGGGCTGGAGGTTGTGAGTTCCGCGTCGCCGATGATTTGTTTCAGGGAGTTCATGGCGATTTCTAGATGAAGTTCTCCTATGCCGCTGATGAGGTATTGGCCGGTTTCTTTGTCGATTGTTGTTGTTAGGTTTGGATCTTCTATCAAGAGTTTGTTCATGGCTTCTATGACTCTTGGCAGGTCGGAGGGTTTTTTCGGTTCGACGCTGATGGTCATTACGGGTTCTGCCGCGTATTTTACGTGTTCGAATGGAACCATGGCCTCTTTTTGTTTGTTATCGACGAGGGTGTTTCCTGCCCTTGCCATATCGATGCCTGATAAGGCGGCGATGTTGCCCGATGTGATGCTGTTGATGGGCTCTCTGAAGGCGCCCATGTACATCATGACCTGCTGGACTCGGTACGTCTTGTTTTCTTCTACCAAGTGGACTTCGTCTCCCTGCTTTATCGAGCCTGAGAAGAGTCTTCCAGTTGCCACTAGGCCTGTTCCTGGGATGGTTTGTGCCATGGTTATGCACATGGTCGCTGGCCCTTTGTCGTCGCAGTTTAGCATGGCTTGGCCGATTTCAGAGTCGGTTTTACCCTTCCAGATTTTTGGGATTCGGTATTTTTGGCTTTCAACTGGGCTTGGAAGGTTCTTGACAATCTTGTCCAGAATGGCTGTGTGGAGCGGAGTCAGTCTCGAGAGTTGTTGATGTTTGATTCTTCCATGTGCGTCCAAGATGTCGCTGCCGCCGAGTTTTATGCCTTTTTCGTTGGCTGTTCTGAGGGTGAATCCCCATTTGTGGAGGGCCGAGCCAAAGACGACGCTTCCCTCAGCAGGGTCTACTTTCCATTTTTTGAATTCTGGCTCCGCATAGTTCTCTATCAGATTGTTGAAGTCGGCGGTTATGCGGTTGAGCTTTTTCTGAATTTCCGCAGGGGTTAATTTCATTTCTTCTATGAGTCGATCCAGCTTATTTATGAAGAGAACTGGCTTCACCCGCTCTTCGAGAGCTTGGCGTGTGACGGTCTCTGTTTGGGCCATGACTTCTTCCACGGCGTCAATGACCACGACCGCGCCGTCTATCGCCCTTAAGGCTCTTGTGACCTTGCCCGTGAAGTCCACGTGGCCCGGAGTGTCAACGAGGTTGATTACGTAGGAGCGACCGTCCATAACGTGTAGTAGGGAAATGTTTGCAGTTTTAATCGTGATTCCGCGTCTCTGCTCTTCTTCCAGATAATCAAGAGCTCTGGCAGAGCCCGCCACTTGCCGCGGAAGCAACCCAGCCTCATAGAGCAGCGAATCGGTCATCGTGGTCTTGCCGTGGTCGATGTGGGCGATTATGCCCACGTTGCGTATAGCCTCTTTTCTGCCCATCAGCCTTAGAATTTCCTGGGTTTGCTTGAACCTAGGCATAGAAGTCTTTCCTTCACAACTCGTTTTTCCTATACGCCCTCCTGCATTTAAGCTTCCACAACTAGCATGAAATCAAAAACAAGGCATGGGTTAAACGTGAACAGGTGTTCCTCAGTGCCGAGTTGAGACTCGCAGTGATATCCTAAGTCTGTTGAGAACGAGGGCGATGCGGCTAGCTTTTATCGGCTCGGCCGGAAATAGAGAGATGGAAGTTTCAAACTTTGAAGAAAGCGTCCAGTGTGCCGATTGAAAAGCTTGTGGAAGACGCTGCGTATGCACAGGTTCTGTGTTATCCCAAATGTAAAGAAGGGGAATTGAGAAGGCGGGTTGGGGAGCTTCGAACTCTTGGAGTTACGGCTTTGGAGTTTGGCGGGCGCAAGCGGGTTTCTAACGTGAGCGTTCTGGGCAAGGGATGTGTGGGTATCGTTCTGGTTGCTCGTGTCAACGAGGAGAAGGTGGCACTGAAGGTTCGAAGGTTGGATGCGGATCGGTCTGTGATGCGGCATGAAGCGGAGATGTTGGAGAAGGCTAATTCCGTCGAGGTTGGGCCGAAGCTGTTGGGGTTTACTGGCAACATGGTTCTGATGGAGTTTGTGGACGGCTTTTTGCTTCCCGAATGGCTTGGGAAACGTGTCGGAAAGCGGATTGTCAAAGAGGTCCTGCGCAAGGTACTTGAGCAGTGCTGGCGTTTGGATAGTGTAAGCTTGGATCATGGGGAATTGAGTCATGCGCCAAAACACATAATCGTTGACAGGTCGAATAGGCCGTTCATCGTTGACTTTGAAACGGCGAGCGTGAACCGGAGGCCGGCCAACGTTACCTCAATCTGTCAGTTCTTATTCATCACTGACATCGCAGAAGAAGTTGCTGGAAAGATCGGCGAGATAGACAAGAAGGCTATAATTGAGGCGTTGAGGGTTTACAAGAGGTGCGGCGGCCGTGAAAGTTTTGATGCAGTCTTGAAGGCTTGTGGTCTCTAGACAATGTAGCTTGTTGCTTTGTAGTGGCTTTGGTTCTTCTCGTCGTTTTCTTTTATTTCTTTCAGGACCTGCGTCAGGTCGAGCCAAGTTTCTACTTTAAGTTGTCTCTGAACCCTTTCTTTGTCGATAAGCAAGGGAACGCTGTCAACGAACAGCCAACAGCACGTTTCGGACACGATTCTCCCGTCTCCACCCCGAAAAAACCGTTGCTTTTCTTATAACTGTACATGTAAAAACAAAATAGAAAAGAAATCTAGAAGATTCTTTCATCTCATAGGCGCTTAGGGCATCGAAGCCTGATTTTTGAGGTGAATGGTTGGTTCATCGACATTTCAGCGGTTAGGGGTGGAAAGGTTTAAAAAAAGTCTCGTAGCCTACTTGGTTTATTCTAGTGGGTGATGTTTGTGACCATTGAAAGAGAGGAAATGCAGGAAATTGTTAAGAGTTATAAGGAACCGATCGGCCTGAACTTGGGTTCTCATTCTGCCCTTGACGCTTGGCAGGGACAGCGCAACTATGGTTTGAGGAGCATTATTTACACGACGCCGAGCAGGGCGAGAATTTACCTTCAAAACCCGATGGTGGGCAAGCCTGAAGAGGTTGTGGAGGATTTGCCGGGGCTGGTGAAGCGTGATCTGCGCGTTGTCAATGATGTGAAGGATATTAAGAAGAATGGCGATTGGAGAACGGCTATTCTGATTGTTGACAAGTATTCTGACATTGTCAAGTACGTTGATGAGCTTGTCGACCTGGAGTGTATGCAGATTACGAACAGGGCTTTCGCGGTTTATGTTGGCGGAGACGAGCATTGCAGCGTGATAGAGAACGAGTATGCAGTTCCGATTCTGGGTTCGCGGAATCTCTTGAAGATTGAGAACAGGGGTGAGGTTGAGAGGGATTATTACTGGTTTGCGGAGAAGGCCAGCATTCCTTCGCCGAGGTCTTACGAGTACAGGGTGACGAAGAGGGGGATAAAGTTCAAGAGAGCGGTGAACGAGCCGATGATTCTGAAGGCCGAGCACGCTCACAGGGCTTTTGAGCGAGAGTTCATATTTGCCGCGGATTCTGTGGACTTGGAGGGAAAGGTTGAGAGAGAGGTCAGGGCTGGAAACCTGAGTAAGGAGGCTCTTGAGAACGGCCGGGTTGAACAGATAGTCCTTGGGCCTCATGCGAACTTTAACTTCTTCTTCTCGCCGCTGGACGCGAAGAGCGAGTGGGGAGACGCTGACAACTGGTTCTCAAAGCTGTACAACGTTAACATGGAAGAGGCAAGGATCTGCCTGGCCAATCAGTTCCTGTCGATCGATGAAAGAAGAGAGACGATTCTGGACGGAATAAAGAGGCTTCCAATAGACGTTCAACGAAAGATAAAGAAGGTTCCATCGTTCGAGGTCACGGCGCACGCGATACTGAGCCTGAGAGAATCGCTCTTGAAAGATGTTCACCGGTACGCCGACCGCTTCATGCTCGCCTGCCGAGAGTACTCGCCCCCGGGAATAATCGGTGCGTGGTGTCTGCAAACGCTCATCACTTGGGATCGCGTTTCCAAGTACGAACTGAAACCAGCGGTCAAACTTGACTACACAGGCGGCACCGAGGCGAAGTCTGCAGTGGACTACGGACTGTACGACGTGCCGGATACGCGAGATCCCTTCATGCATATCCCGGTGACGCAGGACGTTGCGCTGAGGCACGGAGGAGGCACGAACGTTCACATGGGCCTGGGCTCACAGTATGCAAACGCAAAATACAAGAAACGGCTGAGCACGGGTGATCGAATAGCCCTGGAAATGAAAAGAGCATTAGAGGCAGATCAACTGCACGAACTCGTAACGTAGGCACTTGAAAGCGATCATTTCTGACGCTGCCAGCTAAGGGCAGCTTGCGGCCTCTGCCTGGGTAATCGTCAGCTTCGCCGTTTGATCCTCTTCTCCCGCGTCCAGTCGAACTTGCAAGAGAAGCCATTCAGTGAGTTTTTCGCAAGTGCTGGGGTCACAGTGCAGATGGCTCTCCATTACAGGATCTGTAAACAGACACTTGAAACAGGGGATCTCGATAAGAATGTCTATGGCTTTCATGGTCATCTTCGGATAGAGAAACTGCATGTTTAAGATATGATTTATGAATGCTGGGAATGGACCGGGTGTAATGATTGTTATTTCTGATTCAGAATATCAGATTGACGGCGTTTTTCTGGGACTCTGGTCCTCGGGTTGTTCCGTATGTGAAGTTGAGGAGAGTTTAAGGAGCTGTTGGGATGGTTCTAGTTCCTGTATTGTTTGACTATTTCGGCGAGGGTTGGAGCTTCGAATATTTTTGTTTCGGTCAGTTCGTTTGCGACGGCCATGTACATGTCGCTGATTGTCCGTTTCAGTGTTGGGTCAAGTTTGGGTGGTTGGGATTTGCAGAGTTTCTTCCAGTCTTTGACTCCTTCTGTTTCTGCCCTTTTCTTTGCGTCTTCAACGTCGTTGTACCAGTCCGTTTTGCGGTAGAATTGTCTGGCGATTTCTTTGCTGACTTGTAGTCCTTCGTATGTGAATCTGGACTCGTCGAGTGTTCCTACGACGTCAACGACCATGAGTCTTCTCTGTGGGTCAAAGGCTAGCTCTATTTTTCCGTCCTCGTTTTCCAGGTCGGCTTTCAGCGCCATCTGCGTTATTGCCTTGTTGACCTTGAAGAGCAGGGCCTCGATGTCTTCAACCTCTTCGTCCGTCAAGCCTGCGAGTTCTCTCGCCTCGTCCCAGGTCAGGTACCTGTCCGATTCTTCCAGCTTCGTGCTCACGTCGAAGATAGGCTTGGCGAGTCTCTCCCCCGGTCTGGGATAATGATCTAGACCCAGCGTTTCAATCGTGATCACGCCCTCTTCCAGCCGTTTGAAGACGGAGCTGCCTTCCGGCAGACCGTTTCTGTAAATAATTTCGAGCGGTATCAGGAAGTTCGTCAGGTTGGGCGTGTACATGCGATAGTCGTACTGGAGTTTTCCGTCCTTCATAACGGTGGGAGGTCTGAAAACGTTGACCAGGTCAATTTCCATAACCCGCGTCGGCTGCGTCGCTTCTTCAACTTTGACGGTTTTGCCGTTCTTGTCGATCAGGCCCCTGTAATGAGTTTTTATGCCTCTCTCCTGAAGCTTCTCGAAGCAGTAGGCTCCCATCATGCACAGTGCGGTGCCCTTGTTTTCGATTTGATCTGGCATTTCTCCCCAGTCAAAGACTGAGTATCTGTCTGAAAAGTGGAATCTGCCGACGCCCATGGCGTTTTTCGTCGGCTTCTTGACTACCTCGAGGTCTTTCACGCTGCCCATGATCAAGCACTACTCCAACTTCTTGACAGATTCGTCGGCTTTCTCGATCTCTCTCTTCTTCGCGTTCTGGTAAGCTCGGATCTTCTTTTCTAAAACGCGGTCTTCAATGGCGAGAATTTTGGCAGCGGCAACAGCAGCTCCTTCAGGCTCAATTGTCACGACCGAGCCGATCCCGCTGGGAACTCGAAGAGACGAGTAAATGTCCGTTCCACCGTACTTCTCAGAATAGGGCGGACACGCAATAACCGGTTTTGAAGTGTTCGCATCGACAAAGGCGCTCAGAGCATTCGATCTGCCCGCGACAGTGATGAAAACAATTCTTTGCTGTTCAAACTCCTTGAGAATCTCCAAAACCTTCTCAGGGGTCTTGTGGGCAGAAGCGACTCTGAACTGGTATTCCAATCCCAGGGCTTTGAGATGCTTGGCTATTTCACGGCAAAACTCCAGATCCCGCTCTGATCCCATCAAAACCACAACTTTGCCAGCCATGTCTCCTCCCAGCAATGGTTTTGCTAAAGGGTTTCACATCCTAATTAATCTTTAATCCTCTTTTTCCGCTGTCCCTTGCCAGTTTTTAACCCTGAAACCATTTTGAATTCACGTCTTTGAAAAACGATGACTCTTATATTGGGCAATCCAGAATATCTACGCTCAGGAAAAATTTAGAACATGTCACGCATTCCAAAAACTGTTGGAGGTCATAGTGCTGAAAGTAACTTGGTACTTTAAGCTGTTCAATAGCATAAAAGAAAAACATGAAATTTCATTCGCCCAGCTGGAATTGACGAGCCTGTTCGGGAATGTTGATCCAGTGAAGAATTTCTCAGACATTTTGGAAACTACGCCTTTCAGCCATTTTAGAAACGGAGACGTCAGAGTTCAAGATTTCTTTGCGCATGAGCTTCCCTACGGGGAATGTCATGGATTTCTTGCAAACACCGATGGAATGCGCGACGTGTCGCATCTAGTTATGCGTTTGGCTTATACTCGGGAATTCTTTGCGGTCACAGAATCCAGTGATTCATCAGGTATTTTGGGGCAAGCATTTTCTCAAGGAGTAGAAGGTAAGAACGTTGAACACTTTGCCAAAGATAATTATGTTTTGCTCAGGTTTATTACTAATCAGTACTTCCTTGAAAAATCTCAGTATATTTCTAAACTGAGCAGGAATGAGGAAGAGGCAAAAAACAATGCTGAATCTCTTCTTTCATTCCTAACAGGAAAACTCGACAGAATCCCTGCGACGGAGACTATGCAGATAGGAAAGAGGCTGGAGGATTACTTCTCAATCAGAGAGGAACCATCTTTGTACTTAACTCATTACATGCACCCGTATAAAGGCAAGTTTCATCCAAAGATGGTCAGAGCCTTTCTGAATTACGCCTTCCCCAAGTCCGTTGGGATGGTCATGGATAATTTTGCTGGTTGTGGAACTCTGTTAGTTGAAGCTACTTTGATGGGGCTTGACAGCACAGGAATTGACATCAATCCTCTCTCGGCGCTAATGTGCAATGTTAAGTGCGATTCGCTCTATATCCCTGTTGCCGAGTTGAGGAAGAACATGGACGGCTACCTACGTGACCTAAGCAGCAATCTTCTCAGCTATGAAAGTCAGTCTTCAGGTTCATCGTTACTTGTTCCTCCAAGTTATGAAAAAGAAACGGTCGAAAAAAGAAAGAACAGCCTTCCAGCCAAGCTCATTTCCGTCTTTAGCGAACCCAAGACTATAGATCACGTTATCGTCGCCCATGAACTAATAAAGAATGTGAAGAATGAAAAAATCCGCGACTTTCTTCTGCTAGCATTAAGTGGGGCAATCTCGGACCTTGCAAGAAGGCGTAAGGGGAAACTTCTTGATGTTTTACAAGACAGATTGAGAAATCTTTACCTGAGAATCTACATTTTCGACAAGCTGAACCAAGTAGTGAAAATAAAGTTGGGAAAATCAAGAACGTATGCAGCTGATACGAGAGACATGACGATGGTGGAAAACGAAAGCATCGATGCCATAGTCAATTCTCCCCCGTATAGCACGGCATTGGATTACATCAAAAATGATTATCCGCAGCTCATCTTGTTAGAATTGACAGACATTCCTCGACTGGAAACGAACATGATTGGCAACCCACGGTTCAAGATTTATTCGCAGTCTCTTCTTGACGAAATACGAACCAACAGTTCAGACTATGCACATCTGCCTGAAGCAGCAAAGGACATCGTATCCACCCTCATCAGGTATGGGAGGGCGAAGGAAGCCATGAGGACTTACAAATTCTTTAAAGACATGTATCTTGCCTTGAAGGAAATGCATCGGGTTCTCAAACGCGGTTCAAAGTGTGTGATTGTGATAGGTAACAACCACTACAAGCTTGATGGGAGCTATGCGGTTGTCAAAAATGATGATGTTCTGAAACAAATGGCTACGACGATTGGGTTTCAGGAAGATAGGATCATCATTAGGGAGCTTGAAAAAAGTCAGGCTGGTATGATACGGTACGAATCAATTCTAATTCTGGAGAAACCACTTGTACCAGATGTGCCTTAGTCAAACTGATTATCGTTCCTCTTCTTAGATTTACAAAATTTACCCCGACCTATCTTTATGTATTGATTTGGGGAGGGCAATGTCCTTTGCTTGGAACTTCTTGTTGGAAAAAACCCCATGATTGATGTCACTTTTCTAAGTACGGCGATAGCCATTCCGTAAGCTGTTGCTGCGTTGGAGTACAGGTACCTCTGGATTTTGCGAATTGCTGCATTATGTTGTAAAGCAGTGAAAAATCTATCTTTTTCCTGTCATTGGCTTTATCCAAACAGTGGGCCACGAACAATGATGCCTGATACGGTACTCGTATACAAGTAAGCAAAGTGTTTATTCTGCCAACTTTCAAGTCATACTTCCCTGAAAACGTGGCTCTGTTTTCTTCTACGTGGTACTTCATGTCTTCATTCCAGCCCAAGATGTCTAAGAAATTCAAAAGGCCCATCAATCCGAGCGATGAGATGTTGCCTACTTGCTTGTCTATTCTTTCTATGCATTCTGTTATATCTTCGATAGGTTCATACCTGATTTTTCCATTTTCTTTCTCGACGTGGTCGATGAAGTAAGCATTTCTGTAAATCAAGGTAAGAACAACCTTAAAAATCTCAAAATCTACGACAGATATCTGGGACAGATAGCTCCACACATCATCAAATTTGAGTTTCAAATCAGGATTGCCGACAACCGGGAGCATGTCATAAAGATTTGGCCTCTCTCTTCTAGCTTCCTTCCCAGGTTTTAGAAAAAACACTTCCAGACCGTTTGAAAGAACCGCGACTAGATACTTTTTCGGTTCTTCTTCAGTTCCACCTTTCCAGTTTAGTGCCTCTTGAATTCGCTTTATTCTCTTATCTTCCCATGATGCACGCGTCTTCGATCCTTGAAGTTTCGTCTTCAAAATGTTCTGATAAGTCATACAGAAGAATTGCGCAGCCCCTGCTATTTTCTCTTTCCAAATTGATTAATAACACATTTCCGTTCAGGAGCATCTGGAATGGATGCGCTCGTCAAGTTTGGCTAAGATGAAGCGTGCTATTGATTCGGATTTGACCGCTTTTCCCTGTTCTTCCGAGGATTTTTCTGATACTTATTCATGGATTCCTTGATTGGTTTGGATTTTCCCGGCGCGTCATACTTATATTTTTGATGAACGGTCTCTACCCGTCTGAGAAATGGTGAGATTCAAACGCGCGCGCTTCGGCTGCAAAGAACTCGACGATATCAGCATCAGCATAAGAAAGGTCATGATTTTTGGTGATTGATCAAAGTACGGTCCTTTTGTTTATTACGGTAACGGTGGCGAGCGCGGTTGAAGCGGTTGAAGCCCTTACCATTATTCTGGCATCGGGTATTACTAGGGGCTGGCGTTCTACGTTCGAAGGGGCAGCTCTTGCGCTGGCTTGTTTGGCCGTGATTGTGGTTGTGGTTGGCGCTGCGCTGATCCAGTATGTTCCCCTGTATATTTTGCGAGTTGTCGTGGGGACGCTGCTGCTTGTTTTTGGGCTGCAGTGGCTCACGAAGGCCATACTTCGGGAGACGGGTTTTAAGGCCCTGCATGATGAATGCGACATTTACGAAAGAGAGGTAGCGCTTCTTTCTCATGAGAAGGGGATTCGTGGGAAACGAGATTCATTAGCTTTCGTCGTGAGCTTCAAGGGCGTGCTTCTGGAAGGTATGGAGGTCATCATGATTGTGATCAGCTTCGGTCTAGCCGGCGGAAGTCATAATCAATTGGAAACTGCTGCGCTCGGTGCCGTCGTCGCTGTGGGACTCATTTCAGCGATAGGCGCTGCGGTTGCGGAGCCTCTGGCTAGAGTGCCGGAGAATTATATGAAGCTGGGTGTGGGCAACCTGCTCACCGTTTTTGGGCTTTTCTGGATGGGTGAAGGCGTCGGTGTCCAGTGGCCTCTAGAGGACGTGTTCATATTGGTTCTCCTGGCGATAATTTTCTTGGCAACAGTGGGATTGGTAGCTCATTTCAAAAGAGTCCACAAGATGGAAATGGAGGTTCAAAATGTCGCCAAACAATAAAACGCCGAGTGTGCTCAGGAAAGGAATCAAAAGCTTCTTTTCATTCTGGAAAGATTTTCTTGTCGGCGATTCCCCAGTTTTGGCGTTAGGCGTGATAATCATCCTAGGCGTCGCTTATCTCTTACACAACTCTGCCGTCTTGGCCCCCGTATTTGCAATTATACTGGTACTGAGTCTGATGACATTTACAGTCTGGCAAAAAACGAGGACACGACGCCATTCCCAGCCCTAACAGTGTGGAGATTCGTTTGGCTCCTCTATTACAACCGATAAACCGTTGAAAACGCGCCTGTCTAAAGGACGAAATCGCCTAAGCTAGTCTCATAAGGGTCACTTTGGTTCTGAGAATCTTTGAACAAGCCTTGCCACCATTTCGATAAAATAGAATATGATTCCAACTATCAACAGCGCTAGTCCAAGGTTGAACAGATCAGACTCGCCATACGGGATCGCCCTGAAGCAGGCCATGGAGCCTAGAATTATCAGAAGCGCTGGGATCCCATAGGCAAAAACGGTGGAAATCGCTCTAAGCGGCGCAAACTGATCTTCGGTTTCACCCAAATCTCTTGCAACCAATTCGATGAAGTAGAATATGATTCCGACTACTAACAGCGCTACTCCGAAATCATGAATTTCGAGGTTATTATAATTGAATGAGAGGGCGTAGGCAATGTAACCGAATATTATCAGTAAGGCTGGGAATCCATACGCAAAAATGACGGATACCGCATCGATAGAATCTTTACTCATCCATTCCCCACTTCGATTTTTAATGTAGTTCATTTTCATATAAGACTTTCGAAGGAATAATCGCATCAGAAATAGACAATTTCTCGAAAAGCTCTTAGCGCGCGCTACTAGATTTTAGATAAATATTAATTAAAAAGAAAGGTTATTTACGTGGTTGTGTAGTGGTTTTTTGAGGGATAAGGACATTGAAACGATTAGTTGTGTTACTCGCGGTGTTGGTCGGGGTTTTGTGTGTATCAGGAATAGCCTTTTTGGAGTTCTACGTGTTTGGCCCGCAGATGCCCACGCTCGTAGTGCAAGCTGAAAACGACGCTAAAATCACCATCAAAGGCAATACCTTGTACCTTTTCTACGATCCTTTCCCCTTCAAGAACGTTTCAGGATCACTCAATGTTTCTTGGCCTGGTGGTATAGACCGCCAGTTAGACAGTGAAAGAAATAGCCTTGCTTCGTGTAATCAAAGCGGTCTAGTGGAAGCTTGGTTCCCTCCTAATTCAACTTTTGGACCGTATGGGTCTGAGGATGGGGTAGGTGTACAAAACGGGACAGTTTCAGTATCCTTTGACGACGCCTTTTCTTACAGAATCGTTAACGCCAATTCATTCAACATCACCCTAGCGTTCAGCTCTCAGACTTTTACATTTAATTACGTTTTATATCAGCTGAAAACCGCTTTTTCACTTTAACCTCAGAAAAAAGGGAGATGTTTTTGTCTTATTGTTCAATTTTTTCCCATAGTGCTATTCGGTATCGTTGTCTGTTGAGTTCGACGTTTCCCGCGTAGGGTGGTCTTTTGCTGTTTGGTTTTGGTGGTGGTTGTTTCCATATTGCGATTTTTCTGATTGGTTTGTACTGGCCTTTTTCTTGTATGGTTATTAGGCCGTAGAAGTCTGGTCGGTTGTGGTTGGTCATGCTTTCATTTCCGTTTTTTGTAGATGTGTATTCCGTCGATTTCGTTTGCTTTGGTGAAACCTTCTTCGATAAGTTTCATATATTCTTCTGCGGTTGTTGCTCCTTTGGTAATGTATTCTTCTTCGCCGTTTATTGTGATGCCTCTGATGTAGTGCATGGCTGTTTCTAGTTTTTTGTGTTGAGATGTTTCATTATTGCGATGGGTCTGGTAATGAGTAGTAGAGTCTTGCTCCTGAGTAGTTGCGTAGATTTCTCATTGGGATATTTTTAAGCTCTGGTTGTTTGAGCTTGTCGGCTACTCTGTTTCTTGTTCTTCGCCATGCTTCGCCTATTGTTTTGGGTCTGGAAATGGATAGTTTTCGGGGTTTTTGGCAGGTATTCTCTGAGCATTTCGTTGGTTTTTTGTTTGAGTTTGTAGGTGGCTGAGCCGTGTCCTTTTGTTCCTGTTATTGTAATGGTTCTTTGTTCTGTGTCTATTTTGCTTCGGGATGTTCTGTGTAGTTCTTCTCCATCTGCTCCTGTTTCGGCTAGTATTGTGAATATTGTTGCGTGTTCTTGGTTTGATGCTGAGATTATCTTTGTTACGTTTTCGGTTGTTGGGATTATGGGTGTTCTTTCTGCTACTTTGTAGAATGGTTTTTGCCATGTGAAGTGGTTTGCTTTGCATAGCCAGTCGAAGGCAAGGCATAGTTTGTTTTTCGTTGCGTTTGCGAGTGGTCGTCTTGTTTTTTCGTTTGTTGCGGTTGATATGTAGAGTTTGACTGTTTCGGGGTTTTCTAGGTCTGTTTTTCTGCTGAGTTGTTTCAGTATCTCTTCTATGTTGGTTCTGGTGTTTTCGGCTTTGCCTTCTTTTTGGGGTTCCAGAAGGGTTTTTATTATTAGTCCTTCGTATTTGGTGGATTGTTGGGGTCGTAGTCTAGCTTGGTCTAGGAAATCAGAGCGCTCCTGCTTTGAGGGTATCCCGAGAGATTTGCGGGTACTCTGGTCTAGGATACCAGCCTGGGGCGTTGGCAACCTGGGTTCAAATCCCAGCGACCCCACATTTTGAGCAAATTTCCTGAACAAATTCGGAGGCAAACCCTCCGCAAGAAGAGTAGTCAGCATGAAAACTGGGGGATTATGGTGGCATCCCTTTGGATGCCGCCAAACGGAACCTGAGAACTTTTACAGGCTAAATTAGAATCCTGGTTTTCTTGGGGCAGTCGCGTGGGTTCTTAAACTGTTCAGGGTCCTACGCCGTAGGTGCCGTAGGGTTGGCCTATCTTAACTCCGAGTCCGCCTGCGTGGAATGTCTGGCCTGTCTGCAGGTTCTGAAACAGTGGGTCAACCCTGAAGCCTGCGACATCGCCTCCAGTGCTGTTCGTGTACGTTTGCCCGAAGAGCCTGTTCTGTGTGAACACTGTCGAACGTCCATCGTCTGTGACAACAGTTTGAGAGGTGGGTTGAGGAACTGTGCTGTTGGGGCCATAGGTCATTTGGCTGATGTCGAATTGGATGAGCTTATACTTTGAGGGATCGTACTGCGGTCTTCCCCATGCGAGCGATACACCTCCAGGGAACCAGTTGGCACTCATGTATGGCATGGGGCTGAATTCTGTAGGTGCGACGCGCACTACACCATAATCTTCCAGGTGATACCCCCCATCACCAGTGATGGGATTCAAGGGTGGAAGAAGCGTTGAGGGAGAGCTATCAGTGGGACTCGTGACGAACCCCGACCCTAGATTGGATGGCGGCAGTGGGGGCGCCATTCGTTGGGCACCGTGTCGACCTTTTGTCTGAGTTGTCTGACCAACACCTTGAACTTGAGTCTGAAGTTTCTTCCTTTGGGAAACGCTGTAACGGCGCGCCGCTACACAAGACGCCACAACAAGCACGCCTGCAACAGCAGCAATCGACCAAGAGACGGGGTCGCCGCCGATGGAACCACCTCCTCCGCCGACGAAGGTTATATCCCAGTTTCCATTCGCGCCGCTTGGCGTAGTCCAAGAGCCGCTACCGGACCCGCCTGAAATGGTGCCTGAAAAAGTTGCCTGTTCCCCTCCCAGCGGGCTTGGACCATAAAACTCCACGTAGCCACTTGAGTCCACGCTACCGTAGAAGTCGCTCGATCCACTCATAGAGACTTGACCATTACTTACAATAAAAACGGCTCCAAGATTCATGGTCGTCCACTGTCCGCTCCAATCATACGTATACGAATAGCTGTAGGTGCCGTCAAACTGACTCGACGCTTCAACTCGCATGATTGTAACCATTGTCAAACAAATCGCTAAACAAAATGCAAACAAAAGAAATTTGCATTGTCCCTTTGCTCGAAACATATCTTCTGTTTTTATGGTGATTTTCATTTAAGACATATGATTTGAGGATTCATTTTCCCAATCTGGACTTTCTTTCAGCAAAACGCTCCGCGGTTTCTTATAGAAAAACTGATTGTGCTATCAACAGGACCTATGGTACCGACCACTACTCGACAAGTAGCAGTCCGAAGTACGTTGGCTTTTGTTTTCGCGTTTTCAGGACTTCGATGTGGAATCCGTTTTTTCTAGCAGTGGCATATACGTCTATGCCGGAGGATTCCAAGGAGGGTCTCGCCAACCTCGGATAAACACAGTGCTGAAGGTTGCATTTGTCGCACCGTGCGCAGGGCCCAGCGACCAGTCCAAAGGCAGAATGGTATCCAGAAAGGAAAACGTGTCTTTCCAATTTAGCAATCATGTCATGTATCTCTATAGATTCGTCTGATACCTTCATGAGGATCGCACGGGAATAACCCTTCAGAACTCTTCTCGTCTGTTCCGGCGTTGGACTGAAAGGTGGGCAGGTAAGAGATTTACCATAATTCCCGCAGCCGTATTGACATTTAAGCCTAACCCAGTCCTTAACGACAATGTTTTTCGGGTCAATCCGTTTCGCGTCAACTGCTCCCATTCGGACAGCAAGTTCAGCAAAATGCTTCACATCAACGTCCAAGCGTTTACTGCTCATCAGAACTCTCCACCAACTTATTCGATCTATTGGATGAGGAAGTGCCGGGAACATTTTAAGTTCACGGTTTTGTCATGAATCGCTTTCGATTCGTCTCACACAGTCCACGTTGTGCGATTCCCGAATTCGAAAAAGGTTCTCGGTTTTATCTGTCAGTTATGGGTTCGCTGCAGAATGTCAGGATTTTAAATAAGAATTTCAATTTGACAAAACTTTTAGGGAAAGAGATTTCAAACTGTGATGACTCGAATGCGAAGGCATCCTTGCGGTTTTGTCAGCTATTCTCTTCCTCTTGGTCTTACCATAAGGAAAGCGAATGTCCAGCCGAGTGTTAAGAAGACTCAGTTGATTCTCGCGTTGATCAGCATATTCATCGTGGTGGGACCTCTCGGGGCAACCCTGCTCATCTACCGTAACAATCTGAGCGGAGTGTTAACTCCCTCGAACGTTAACAAACTCACCAACCTGCTGTCGAGTCAGGGTGGACCCGAGATGCCCAAAGTAATAGACTCGTGGTGCAACCTTACCTCGCGGATGTTTTGTCTACTGTTCAACTTCACCAACCCAACAGCGACCAACTTGATGGTAATCTCGTCATCGGCGAACGTGACGGATCATAGCGACGGTTATCCTTTGGGGCAGATATCGCTCGCTGACCCCGTCACTGTCGGTGCTAACGAGACGGGTACGTTCCAAATGACCGGAACACTATCTGAGGAAGCCGCCATGCACGTTGCAACCGCTCACTCTGGCGAGAGCAGTTTTAATGTTGACATTTCCAACGCGAACATCAACTGTTCAGGCATAATGCTGCAGATGAACGGAACGAGCACGATTACCAACGTTTCGATACTGAGGTGACAGCATGAAGGGCCTGAACTTGAATATGAAGAACCTACACGCAAAAAATGTGAACTGGTTCGCTCTCGTCGGGGGTGCCTTGACCCTCGTGTTAGCAGTGTCGTCTTTGTCAGTTCCATGGTGGCAAATCACCGTGGGGCAAACTCTGGTAAGGGTAGGCCTTTCTCCTGTACACGTGTCAACAAACATCGTGGGCTACGACGTGGCCCTTCCGATAATCGCGGCCATCGGCTGGATGTTCATGGTGATGCTCGTCTCCGTCGGCATCGTTCTCGTCGTCTACTCGGTAGTCCCTACTAAGCCTTACTCAAAACGCCTGCTAGGCTTCGCTTACAAGAAGCCACTGGGAATCCTAATCACATTTATCATACTAATGCTGCTCGTAACGAACGCTGGGACTATGATCGGAACGATGATAATCGGAACGATGCTGAGACCCTCGACCATGTCAGTAGCAGACCTGAACGTCCCGTGGTCCGGGGCGAAAACGCTGCAACTACCCACCTCCGTGGCCCAAGGCACGGTACACGGAATCGCCGTCTCCTCAGAGGTAGAGTGGACATTCTGGCTTGCAGTAACAGTAGCTGCACTCTGCATAACAGCCAGAGTATACCACAAAAAGCTCGACAGACCCACACCCGCCGAAAACGCCAAGCAACCTCCCCAACACGCGGCATAGCTGGCGCAGACCTGGGTTAATGCTCTTTCTTCAACTCCGCCAAATTATACCATACCAGCCTCAGAGCCCATCTTTAAACAAAACGTTAATGAACGCTATTTGAGCAAAAATGTGTGAAGGTTACTAGAACTGGAAGGACCACATATATGCTGTTTAAGGTGATTGAACGTTTCAAAGATGCAAAAGCAGTTTACCGCAGGGTACGGGAAAGAGGCAGAATGCTGCCAAAAGGACTAAAATACATTGAAAGTTGGACAGAAGCCAACTACAGCCGTTGCTTTCAACTAATGGAATGCGACGATGCAAGTTTGTTCCATAAATCGGTGATTCAATGGCAAGACTTGGTGAACTTTGAGATCGTTTCAGTCATCGAATCCAAACAAGCAGCGAAGCTAATTGAAACAAAAGAATAAGGACGTTTTTTGAAAAATTCTGAGACAAACCATTCCACTAAGTCCGGCTGCGTTTTACTTTTTTTAGAACAACAAGCCTCCCATCCATCACGCCCGCTATTGAGATCAGCGGAAATGGAAAAACTGGGCTGCTTTCGAAGCTCGAAGAGAAATATTTCTCGATTGCTTCTTCGGTCACTGGATTGAATCGGTCTTGAGCAGCAGATTCAACGCTTGCTCCACGGATGAGCGCACGTCCTTGGAGCTTTAGAACGCGGCAAAGTTCTGAAGAATACTTTGGTCTATCAACATCCTCAATCACGTGGAATAATCCGCGATCGGTTACGAAATCTACGGTTTCATCCTCGACTGGCAGATCGAGAACATTTCCAAGGCGCCAATCAACTTCCACACGAGCTTTCTTTGCCCTTCTTTCAGCAATTTTAAGCGCAACAGGGCTGAAGTCTAAGCCTATAACATTGAATCCAAATTGCGCAAGAAAAATCGCGTCTAAACCGCCTCCACACCCCACATCGAGAATCCTAGAGTTTTTCCTCAATATCCCTGTGGCGACGATAGCGACTAGTTCAGGCGACGGATAATTCAATTCCCAATGCTCAAACTCCCCGCTCCTGTAAGCTGAATCCCAGTAGTCATTGGCTGTCAAATCAGGAAACCCCTCATCGCGTAACTCCAACCTGGCCGACGATAAAAAGTATTTCTGCGCCTTAACGCGTCGCGGTAATGAGAGTTCGCTTCTTCCGCGTGTTTTAGAGCAGGAGAGTCAGCAAAGCTCCGGTTACTAAGGGGAGAACTAGGTTATCGTTTATCGGCAAGGGTAGAGTTTCAATCAGCATGGCTGCAGCCGCCCCTGATGCTGCGATGAACGGGTTCACGAAGAATACCGCTGCCGAGAAGGCGAAAACGAAACCGAAGAGTGAACCCTCCAATGTTTTTCCTTTGTTAAACGCGAGCACGTTCCTTCCAAACATTTTTCCAAAGATTGAAGCTGCACTGTCTCCAAACACGAAAATCACGATGGCAGCGTAGCTTGCAGGACGTGGAAACAGAAGGAGAGTGAACAATATTCCGAAAGCATAGAATATGGGAGCAGCGCGGAACTCGTATTGTTCTTCCGGTGTCGTCGCGTGGCGAGTTATTGACGAGATAACTGGCAAGTTTCCTCTCTCCATTATCGTCAACTCGGAAATGACGTAGAACGCAGTCACAAACAGAATAAAGTAAGCAACAGGGTAGATGCCAATCAGGCTTGAAAGAAAAGGTACTGCGATGCCTGAGGCATGAATGATCTCTCGAACAGCATCATTCTTAGACGGCAATCTATGGGTTTTCGGTTGGCCTTGAATAATCGAAAGGACTTCGAGTGGATATCCTGTGACCACGTGATCTGCTTTCATGCGGATTATAAAGTCGGGATTATAGCCTATCTTGAGAATTTCGGGAAGCATTAACGACGCGTTGTTACGGTCGTCTACGACCACAACACAATCCTTCGGCGTCAAACCCTCGGTTTCCAAGATCCTCTTCAGTATCGTAAGCTTTCCATCATGTTCGATGCTGTCCCCCCATATCTCCCCCGTGACAACACCGTCTCTTACCCCTAACTCAAAACCGAAAGCATAATCTGCCCCAAGCGTTGACGCCAAGTCATTAACCACAAAATTCGGCAGCCCAGAGCTTATCAACGCTGTCTTCCAGCCTGTGCTGTGCAGTTTTTCAAAAACCTCTTTCACGCCGGGCAGCAAGGGAGTCTGTTTGAAAATTTGAATAAGCTCATCCTGCGAGAAACCTTTGAAGACTCTGAACACGTGCTTCATCGTAGACTTCAGCGAAATTAGACCCAGCTCGTAGAATACTCCGAACAAGGCTATGCGTATAAACTGCGAAAAGCGAAGCTTCCTACCTACCTCAAAGAGGAGATAGCGCCTCTTAGGAATCAGCACGCCCTCAACATCGAACACTGCGAGCCTGCGTCTCTCCATCTTCACAAATCCTACCCGGTTCAGACCGCTGCAACGACAATTGTTCAGTCACTGCCTCAGGATTCTTTTGTAATTCCTTATAACTTGATTGCGTACGGTTGCGGCAAGAAAAGGTTTATACTGGAAACTACAAGAGGACAAGAAGGGATCAGATGAGTGGCCTTTGGTTCGTCGACGTTGATGGTGTCAAACTGAATTATCTGGAAAACGGGTCTGGACAACCGGTGATACTGGTTCACGGTATACCCATGGACTATCGAGCGTGGGACGCTCAGGTTAAGGCATTGTCAGACACATTTCGAACTATCAGTTATAGTCGAAGATGTTCGTATCCCAATACGAAAAAAGATTTCGAGAACAGTACGATAGAAAATAACGCGAATGATCTCGCAGGGCTGATTTCGAAAATCGCTGAGAGTCCAGCCCATTTGGTCGGTCATTCCTATGGGGCATTCGTCGCAGCTTTCTGTGCGTTCAAGCATCCTGAACTCGTGAAGAGTCTGATCTTGATTGAGCCGTTCGTTCCAACGCTTTTGATCAGAAATTTGAATTCATCTCAGGATAGGCTGGCTCTCCTCTTGAGGATGCCTTCGGTTGCGCTGGCAGCGCGGAAGCTGCTTAATGGTTCAACATATCCCGCCCTCAAAGAGCTCGACAGAGGAAACGGTGAAAACGCGCTGAAAATCTTCGTCAACGGGTTGCAACAAAAGGAAAATGGTTTCGATGCATTTCCAGAACAGGTTAAGTCGATCATGCTGGACAACAAGGAAACCATCAGAGAGCTTACGACCAAGCTTCCAGGCTTCACCCAGAAAGAAGCCGCGATGATCTCTCAACCAGCTTTGTTGATATCCGGAACGAACACTTCTCTGGCTTTGAGCAAGATGGCGGAAATACTCTCCAAGAAAATGGTCAAAAGCCAATTAACAAAAGTCAACAATTCGGCCCATTTTCCACAACTAGAAAACCCCCAAGACTGCAACTTAAGAATAAAGGATTTCCTTTCAAAACAGACTGGCTAAACCAAAACCACACAAGTGTGGTTAGCGCGCGCGCCACCCGACCCGTGAGCTTTTCTCATGGTGTCTAAGTGCCTTGAAGAGTAATCGGTAGTATTCTGTTCTTTTCATATATGTTAATAACTTTGCTCTTGCCTTGAAAGCGGTGGGCGATTAGAAGAGGCAGGTCAATTGAAACGAAAAGGAGTGAGCTACGACGTGGGCATCCAATATTACTTCAATTGGCGCCCCATTTTCGATCTAAAGACAGTTCATCGCGAGCTGGAGATAATCAAAAATGACCTGCATTGTAACTCAGTCAGAATCTGCGGCCTCAGCATCGAGCGCCTTATGATTGTCGCAGAGGACGCCTTGAAACAGGGGCTGGAGGTGTGGCTTTCTCCCCTGTTGTGGGACAAGAGCCAGAAGGAGACGCTTGATTACATTACCAAAGCGGCGACCGCTGCGGAGAGATTGCAGCATGGATGGTCAGATAAGCTCGTGTTCAGCGTGGGTTCGGAGTTAACCCTTTTTATGCAGGGCATAGTGGAGGGCAGAAATCTCCAGAAGCGAGTGAGCAACCCCAGAGTCTTGTCCAAACTCAAGGCTGGAGAGCACAACAAGCCGCTTAACGAGTTCTTGGCTAGGGCGAATGAGAAGGTGCGCTCAGTTTTTCATGGCAAAGTCACGTACGCCTCGCTCGTGTTTGAACTGGTTGACTGGAGCCTCTTCGACTTCGTCGGCGTTGATCACTACCGAAGCAAGCGGATCGAAGACAAGTACGTCGAACTTCTCAAACCATCTTTCGCACATGACAAGCCAGTTGTGATAACCGAATTCGGCTACGGCACCTGTCAAGAGGGCATCGGCACGGAAGGCTTCCTGAGTTCAACAGGGCTCGGCGGCGACATCGTTGACCAAAGGTCCCAGTTTCTACATCATTTACCACTCTTGGGTCGATTCGTACGTCCGCACGTCAAAGGAAATCATGTTCGCGACGAGGGTTGGCAAGCAAGTCAACTCGTTGACCAGCTCACCGTTCTAGACAGTGCAGGTGTAGATGGCGCTTTCGTATCCCAGTTCGTATCGCCCCTTTGGCCCTACGACGATAATCCGAGGTACGACCTCGACATGGCGAGCTCCAGCCTAGTCAAAAGCTTCGGCGACGGAGGGCACGGCACCACCTACCCGGACATGCCCTGGGAACCTAAAGAATCGTTCAGAGCCGTCGCGAATTACTATGCCGCACATTAAATGACCGCTCTAGCGAACACGACTAAAAAAAATGAACAAATAAAGTGGACGACGCCCGGCGCTTCAGTCTTTAAATGTGTTAATCCAGGCGGACTGTTAGCTGTGTGGAGCAATCTGGTAGTTTTCTTTCCCGTTCTTGTTCATTCTGGGTATTGTTATCGTGAATTGGGCTCCTTTTCCCGGTATGCCTGTTTCCATGATTGTCCAGCCGTAGACTTCCATCATCTTCTTGATGAGGTAGAGTCCGTAGCCTGTTCCGTTTCCTGTGGTGAATCCTTCTTTGAAGAGGTTGGGTTTTGTCTCCTCCCGTATACCCCCGCCGTCGTCTTCGTAGTACAGTTTCAGCTCATTCGGGCTCGTTTCCTGGTAGCGGATTTCAATTCTGGAAGTGTCTTGACCGTGTTTTAGCGAGTTATCGATCAGGTTGTAGAACATCCGTTTGAGCAGCGAGTCGGCCAGCACCGTCAGTCCGGCACAGTTGTTTGCTATGATGGTGTGCTTCAAGTCTGCGAAAAGTCCAATTGCTTTTTCAAAGGTTTTGTCCACGTCAACGTAAACGAGCTCTTCGACACCCAGCGATTCATAGTCCTTTGCAAATTCGAAAATCTGCGTGACCTGGTGAACTGCCTCTTCCATGTCTTTGAGTTTATCCATAACCCCAGCGTCGCTGGCCAGTTGTTTCCGTAACAGGTAAGAGTTTCCCAACACCGTGCTGAGCTTGTTTCTGACATCATGTCTGGTCAATCCGCCGACGACTCGCAGTTTTTCATTCGTCAAAATCGTTTTCTGCATCATTTCCTTCATTGCTGCAACTGCCATCTTCAGTTCAGAAATGTCCGTGTACATTGCCACGTAGCCGACAAGACTGCCCTCGACGACGATCGGAGCAGCCGAAACCGACACGGGAACGAGTGAGCTGTCCTTCCTCTTTCTAGCGGTGTCATGATACACGTAGCCTCTGGCTGCCCTCTGGTCCAGCACTTTTCCCTCTTCCTGCATCTCACTGGGCACTACGACTTCGTTGATGTGTTTTCCCTTGATTTCTTCAAGAGAATATCCGAAGAGGTCCTCGAAACGTGGGTTAACGTCCAGAATATGGAAGTCTGGCCCAAGGTAAGCCGCAGCCTCTGGATTTCCGGTAAACAGGCCTCTAAACAGGGCGAAAGCTCTTTTTTGTTCAGAAACATCCTTGTAAACGCCGACGTAACCTATCAACTGGCCCTTAAAGGAGATAGGTGCAGCTGACACAGATACTGGGATAGGAGAACCGTCCTTCCTTCTTCTGACAGTTTCGTGGTAAACGTAACCGTCTTTCGCCTTCGAATCCAGCATTCTTCCCTCTTCAGCCAGATTCTTGGGCACTATTAGGTCGTTGAGGCATTTGCCTTTGACCTCCTCCTGTCCATATCCAAAAAGGCTGATGAAGCGGGGATTAACTTCAACGATGTTCAGGTTCGGGTCTATGAACACTGTTGCTTCAGGGTTGCCACTGAACAACCCTGCAAACTTTTCTTCGTTTTCTTCTAAAGATTTCTCGAGTTTCTTGTCCTCTGTAATGTCGCGGATGGCGGTCACTCTTGCAGTGCGTCCTTTGTACCGAATTGGTTTGGCGCGTACTCTGACTGGGAAAACAGAACCATCCTTTCTCAAAGCCAAATGTTCGTAGGGGCCTTCGATTCCTTTTCCCATGTTTTCGGTGACAAGATCCCGCGATTCTGGAGCCACGAAATCGAGTACATTCATTCCGACGAGTTCCCTTAGCTCGTATCCAAGCATCTTGGCCAACTGATTGTTAGCATCAACTATTTTTCCCTGTTCGCAGATGCCGATAGCTTCAAACGCGGCTGCAGATAATATAGCATAACGCTCCTCCCTTTCCCTCAACACCTCGTCAGTCTTTTTGTGTTCTGTGATGTCTCTAATGATGGCCAAGGATCCTGTTGGCGTGTTGTTCTCCTGAATGAGCGCGAAGCTTATTTCTATGAACCTTTTCTCACCGTTCTCTCTTTCGATTTCGAACTCGAACCTTCCCATAGGCTCAGCCGTTTGCTTTCTTAGCCTCTCAACAAGAACGGGCATGTTCTCTGAACTAACTAAGCCGAGTTCAAGGAAAGATCTTCCGATAATATCCTCCCTTTTCTTTCCCGCAATCTCTGCTGCCTTCTCGTTTACGTCCAAGATTCTTCCAGCAAGATCTACGTAGACGAGTCCGTCGTTTGCTTTCTCGAACAGAATCCGAAATTTCTGTTCCAGCTCGGACTGTTTTTCTTCAGCCTTACCGGTTTTTGCCAGTTCAGTAATGCTATGAGCCAGCTCCGTGTAAACGGTCTCGGTCTCCCCCAGCTTGTTGAGGTACTGATTGGCTCCCATGTTAAGAGCTCTTATCGCCACTTCCTCTCTGCCTTTTCCCGTGAACATGATGAACGGTATCGTGTTTCCGCTACTTCTCAGTGTCTTTAGCAGATCTAAGCCGTCTTTCCCCTGCATCTGGTAGTCGGAAACGACAATGTCAAACTTTTCCTTCTCCAGCTTCTGCAAAGCTTCCTCAACAGAAGCGGCCGTCTCAACTTGGACCGGTGCTTCTAACTCCAGAGCCTCTTTCGTAATCTTCAGGACGCCTGAATCGTCATCCACGTGCAAGACTCGGATCTTCTGGATCAACTCAATTATTGCCTTCGAAACGGATTCCGCAACAGTTTTTTCCATATCGACCCGTCTATGCCAGTCGCTATTCTACGCTGAATAGTCAAAACAAAGCCCCGAGTCCCATAAAGCAGTTATGAACCCGCAATCAATACCAAAAATCACGCCCACGGCCGCGCTCTAATCGAACGATAAAGCCCCGTAGTGGAACGCAAGTATCATATTTTCCAGCGACTATTTGATTCCTGTAACGCACGTACTGTTTGGGGGAGAGCTGTCAAGTTGTCGGTGAGCGCGCGCAGGACTCCTAGTTAGGCTTGCGGAATCACGATAGAAGGAAAAAACAAGTGGCTAACGATGATACAAAATGCAAGCCGGAATCAAAAATGAAGACATCACGGACGCACTAATTCAGCCGTTGCAGCGTCAACAAAATAGTATCCGCGCGCGCTCAAAGTGGGGCCTATAGATTTACCACTCTTAGCGGGGCCTGAGTTATGGACGATGATCGTCCAGACGTATCGGTAAGTCGTGTCATTGACCTGTTTAGGTGACCAATCTGCGACTGAATGTGTCACTGGAGATAATAGCGCGAATCCTATCTCGGTGGAAGAATTAAGGAAGGCGCAGTAGTCCAGCTCAACGCTGATTGCCATATTCCATAGCGAGGTTACGCTCCATCCTCCGCTTGCTAACGCGATAATTAGGGCATTGTACATGGAGACTGGAGGAGAGAAGGAGTATTTGTACGCAGGCGTAGGGGTCTTGTTAAACTCATCGTAATATGCTTGCGAATAGGGGTCATTTGACTGCTGCGTTGGGGTTATGAACACGAAGAACTCGAAAAAGGCGACAACTATAATCATGACGCACACGGTTACTAAAATAGCGGCTTTCTTTCCCATGTTCCTCACTTTCACTATTGGCTAGCCTAGCCAATAAACTTTTAGGGAAACACATCACCGAATCTTGACATGAACCTCGTTTCACCGAAGACTTGACAGAACCTTGGGGGAACATGTTAATTAGGCGAAATAGCAAAGCATCATTTGAGGTAATAATGAAATGCCCATAGTTCAAGTTTCCGTTTGGGAGGGCATGAGCCCTGAGAACAAGAAAAAAACAGTCGAAGGGATAACCAAAGTTTTCGAAGACTTAGGAATCCCCAAGGAAGCAGTCGAAATAGTTATTTATGAAGCACCAAAAGGCAATTGGGCAACGGGAGGACAATTGCATTCAGAAAGACACGCGCACACACGCTCGCTATAGGCGGGCGACCGAGAGGGATAACTCAAAACATGAGCACTGAAGAATCTGCACAGAGCAAGGTGAAGATTGGGGATCAAGCCCCGGATTTTACGCTTCCTAATCAGTCTGGTATGCTGGTGAGCCTGCACGACTTTATCGGCCAGAAAATCGTCGTATTGTACTTCTACCCAAAGGATTTCACGATGGGATGCACTGCTGAGGCCTGCGCGTTCAGGGACAGCTACGAGGTCTTCAAGGAAGCAGGTGCAGAGGTTATTGGCGTCAGCTCCCAGTCCGTGGATTCGCACAAGAAATTCGCCTCAACCAACACTCTGCCGTTTGTGCTTCTCAGCGACGAAGGCGGCAAAGTCAGAAAACTCTATGGAGCTACTTCAGCATTTGGATTAATGCCCGGAAGAGTCACCTTCGTCATCGACAAAAAAGGAACCGTCAGACACGTCTTCTCCTCCCAACTGAACCCCACAAAGCATATCGAAGAAGCCCTCAGAATCATAAAAGACATCAAAGACTAGCTAAACGGGCAAGCCCCATTCTGCACGACCAAACATTTATCCAAATAGCCTAGGCCAGCGGAAGGTACAAAGCAGAACAGAGCGCCCCAAAAAAAAGATCCCCATTTGAAGAGAAAGCGATTTATCCGAAGACTTCTTTGCCAGCCTCTTTGTAAACTTCGAGATCGTCTTCCGAAAAGAGGACAAACGTGACCTTGTCGAGGTTGTCCTCCTTTTCCAAGAAATCTTTAACGGTTGCCAATGCTATTCTGCTGGCTTTTTCAATGGGGTATCCGTATGCACCCGTGCTTATCGAGGGGAACGCTATGGTTTTCAGTCTCTTGGAGATTGCCGCTTTGAGACTGTTGCGATAGGCTTCCGCGAGGAGTTCTGGTTCCTTGTGTTTGCCTCCGTGCCAGATTGGCCCGACGGTGTGGATAACATATTTTGCCTTCAGATTGCCTCCGGAGGTCACCGCGGCCTTTCCTGTCGGAAGACCCTTCGGCCATTCTCGTGCTCTCAATCGCTTGCACTCTTCGAGTATTCTCGGTCCGCCCCTTCTGTGGATAGCTCCGTCAACTCCTCCGCCTCCCATGAGAGACGAGTTGGCCGCGTTCACGATGGCGTCGGTGTCCATGTCGGTTATGTCTCCCTGAATGAAGTTGATCTTGGTGTTTCCAACTCGAAATTCTGACTCACTCATCTTCCTTTTCCGTCCTTGCCAAACTGGCATTCTGCACATTCTCGCCTTGCATTAATCGGTTCTGCAGTTCCACGACTTCTGTGCTGTCTTTCGCGCTCGCGTAGCTTTCCAGTCTCTCATGGTTTATCTCAAGAAATGTGTGTCCCCACTTGAAAACGGACAGCAACCCGTTCGCCTGTTCTTTGAATCCGCCGATGTAGAGTGCCGCTGCGAGAGCTTCCGCCGTCGTAAGCTTCGTGAGCTTGCCAAAGTTAACCGGGTTGCCAGCAACGAGTATCGGTAGACAGCGGGACGTTCCTCTAACGTGTTTCAGCAAGACCTTTTCAGCGTGTTCCCAGCTGCAATCCAAACCGACGAGTCCAAATCCTTCAACGCGCTCTCTGTCAGCAGGAGAAAAAGCAGTCTCGGAAAACGGGTTAAGCACAACGGCTCTCTTCGGCAGAAACCGCAACTGAGTCACCTGTCGAACCAGACCGAACCGTTTGAGCTTCAGGGCCGTGCACTTCTTAGGGTCACACTGTCTCGCGTTGTAAACAACGATTCTAACCTGACGTTGCACGCGCCTTCAGCACCTTCAAGTGACTCATAGGATCATTCAAAACCGCAGGCAGGTAACGAATCAGATCCGTGGCAACCATGTGAGGCCCCAACTCTTCAAAGACAAAGTCGCCCGCGGCGCCGTTCACAAAAGCTGCTGCAACAGCGGCCTCGAAACAGTCCGACTTCTGCGCCAGAAAAGCTCCAGCAACACCCGAAAGCACGTCCCCCGTGCCGCCGACCGTCATGCCAGCGTTGCCCGTGAAATTAAGCTTGACGCGCCTGCCGTCAGAAACAACGTCAACATGTCCCTTCAACAGCACGGTAGCGTTCAAGCCTGCAGCAGCCCTCTGCACCTGCAGAACCCTCTCAGAAAAGATGCCAGACGGCTTCTTCCCCGTCAGGATGACATATTCTCCGGCGTGAGGCGTCACCATCAAAGGCACGTCCAGCTTCCTCTTAAACTCGGCAAAGGCTTTCAGACCGTCCGCATCCAAGAGCAAAGGTTTCCCAAGCTTCTCCACCATATCGACTATTCCCCTCACAGCATCAACCGTTTCCGAGTGCAATCCCAGTCCCGGACCCACAACAACGGCATCAGAAACCTCCGCATAGGGTTTCAACGTTTGCAGGTTACGTGGGCTCAGATGATTTCCTTCAAGCTTTACGGTGATGAGATCCGGAGACATTGACGAAATGGCATAAGCAGTTTTCTCCGGTGCAGCAACGTAGGCCAAATCGACACCTGTGCGCATGGCAGCTTGGGCGACGAGAGTTGGGGCTCCAGAGAAGGTTTCGCTCCCACCTATAACCAGCAGACGTCCAGAATCTCCCTTGTGCGACTCGGGCGGACGGGGTTTGGCGACGAGCAGAACGTCACCAGGCCCTGCAAACCTTTCAAACTCTTCTGGCAGACCGATATCTTTCACAGCCAACTCGCCTACATACTTCTTTGCTCTTTCAAGCCCCTTCTTCGACCTGTGAAAAGTAACTGTGAGATCCGCCTTCACAGCTTCACCCTCAACCGCACCAGTGTCCGCATCGACTCCTGTCGGCACGTCAACAGCAACTCGGAAAGCGTCCATCTGGTTAATCCTTTCAACAAGCTGCAGGATCGGCGGCCTCAGCTTTCCTTTAGCGCCTGTCCCGAGCAAAGCGTCAATCACCACGTCCGCCTTTGCCTTCGACACGAGCGCACTGTCATAAACCTCTTCAACGGGAATCGTGTCACTCAGAAAATGCAGTGCATGCCAGTTCTCCAGAGCCGCTTTATCCGATATGTCTTTGATCTTTCCGGCCAGAGAGACTTTAACCCTAAAGCCCATGCAGGACAGGTGTCTGGCCGCGACGAAACCGTCGCCACCGTTCCCGCCTAAACCGCAGAAAACCACCACGGACTTCCCGGGTTTGAACCGTGAGGCAACCTCCAATGCTACGCCGTGCCCCGCGTTTTCCATCAACACAAGCCTGGAAACACCAAAATACTCCGCGTTCAACTCCAACGCTCGCATTTCGCGGCTCGTAATATGAGGTTTAAGCATGTCCAAAGCCCGATAGTCTAGTGTCCCCAAAACAAAGATAAGCCTATCCGTGCCATCAACAAGAGATGCAGAAACCTGCCGACACAAGGCTCATGGACGGTGGTGGGTATGAAGAGTTTGCCTCAATCTTCAGCAAAATATTTTAATGCTTATACACAAACATAACTGTGGAGATTTAGATGCCAACGGCTTTCGTGTTAATCAACACTGAGATTGGTTCAGAAAGCGACGTGCTAAAAGACTTGAAAAAGGTTGAAGGAGTAGAGCAGGCAAACGCTGTTTACGGGGTCTACGACATCATCGCCCGCGTTAGCGCGGACACGATGGACAGGCTTAAGGAAATCGTCACGTGGAAGGTCAGAAGACTCGACAAGGTCAGATCAACGCTTACGATGATCGTCGTGGAAGAAGCCACAAAGAAATAGCACGCATCCCCTCCTTTTTATTTGGACCCCACAGTTGGCCCTTTATATTTCGGCCCGAATCCTATTCCTGACACGGCTGAGTCCAGACGAATGAACACGAAAACATTGCACATAGGACTTGACGATACGGATTCTACGAGGAAGGGCTGCACAACCTACGTTGCGGCACTTCTCGTTGAAAAGCTGCAGAGACTCGGTGCAAGCTTCATCGATTATCCAAACCTGATCAGGCTGAATCCCAACGTGCCTTGGAAGACCCGGGGAAACGGGGCACTGTGCCTGAGAATAGGATGCGACGAAAACGTTGAGGATCAAATAAAAGAGACAGTCATATCCGCCGTCGAAGAAAATGCAGATCTAGATTTCAGAGGCACAGATCCGGGGGTTGTGTTCCTTGAAAGAGCCAGAATTCCCAAGGAAATCAGAGCCTTTTCAAAACGGGCCATAACAGGAATCGTGACTCTGAAGGAAGCCTCAAGGCTATTGGCGAAATACAACGGAGAAGCCGTGGGTTTCAAGAGTGGCAGAGGAATCATCGGCGGTTTGGCAGCAATAGGCGAAACGCTCCAAGCAGACTGCACCTACGAGATCCTCGCGTATCGAGTTCCAGAAAACCGCGGACTCAAGAGAAGAGTCGACGAAACCTCAATATTCGAAATGGACCAGGCCACCGCCCCCTACACCTTCAACAACGTTGATTCGGAAAGACACAGGGTGATCATCACACCCCGAGGGCCAGATCCTATCCTTTTCGGCATCAGGGGCGAGACCCCAGAAATCGTGAAAAAAGCATTCGAAATGGTCAAACCGCTGGAACCCGTTGAAAGATGGATCATTTTCCGCTCCAACCAGGGAACAGACGCGCATCTCAAACGAATCGGCAACCTGAGCCAACTAACACCCTACAGTTCAGTCATCGCAAAGGCAGTCGTGGCCGCACGCCCGAAAATGATTCGCGGAAAACACGTAATCTTTCCCATAAGAGACGAATGGGCCCAAGTTGACTGTGCCGCGTACGAACCAACAGGAGTGCTGAACCGCGCCGCGAGAGAACTGATGTGCGGAGATCACGTACAAGTCTACGGCAGCGTCAGAGCCCCCACAGCAAGAAGACCCCTAACGGTGAACCTTGAAAAACTCCGACTGCTCAAGCCCGCCCCAAACATTGCTTATCAGAACCCGACCTGCCCAACATGCGGCAAACGCTTGAAATCCATGGGCAAGAACAAGGGTTTCAGATGCGAAAAATGCGGGCTCAGAAAAACAAACCAAGGAAAGGTCGAGGTCAAGAAGAAACGCAACATAAAAAAAGGCCTCTACATCAGCTCCGCAAGATCCCAGAGACACTTAACAAAACCCTCCGTACGCTACGGAATCGAAAAACACCACAAAACAAATGAAAAACTGATTGAAAACTGGCACAGCCCCTGACGCGGTAGATTGAGCACTTCGACACATTTCGAACACAATTCGATCCGCCTCAGGACAGCAGATGTTCGCGGATTCTCACCACTCAACATGCAAATTTACGGTTACACATTACAAAGCAACATTACAACAGACGTAAAGAAAAAAAGGGGAGGGGGGCGAACACACGAGAAAAGAGCATCGAAGCAGTTCGCAGACAAACCTCCAAAAGACAAAACAGACCGAGCTTTACAAGCGCGCAAGCAACCGGCAACGATGGAAACGCGAGGGCGAAATGGTTTAATGTCCGTTTTGTTAATCCTTGAAATCAAAGTTCCCAGTTCAGGATGTTTACGCTTTGAAGCAGCAGTTTCCGAAAGAGGAATACGACCTCCCATTCTTCAAGGAAGCAGGTTACGTCAGAAAACAGTGCCCCAAATGCAAAGAATACTATTGGACGCAGCTTCCCGATAAGCCCACTTGCGGCGAGTCTAACTCGGAAGGATGCGCATCCTACACCTTCATAAACAACCCGCCCACCCGCAAAAAGTACAGCCTGCCCGAGATGCGCGAAGCCTTCCTCTCATTCTTCGAAAAAAACGGCCACACCCGCATAAAACCCTACCCCGTCGTGGCAAGATGGAGAGGCGATATCTACCTAACCCACGCAAGCATAATCGACTTCCAACCATACGTAACAGAAGGAATCGCCCCACCACCCGCAAACCCACTCGTAATCAGCCAACCCTGCATTAGACTCGTCGACGTGGACAACACAGGCCCCACGTTCGGCAGACACGAAACCATCTTCGAAATGGGCGGAGCCCACGCCTTCAACCTCCCAGACAAAGAAGTGTACTGGAAAGACCAGACCGTAAGATACCAAAACGACTTCGTAACAAACGTCCTCGGCGTCAAACCAGAAGAAATCGTCTACAAAGAAGCCGTCTGGATCGGCGGAGGAAACGCAGGACCATGCGTAGAATCCATCATCAGAGGCCTAGAAGTAGACACCCTCGTATTCATGCAATTCAAACTTGTCAACGACCAGTTCATCAAACTCCCAATCAGAACCGTCGACACAGGCTACGGCATAGACCGATACGCGTGGCTCAGCCAAGGCGCCCCCAGCGGCTTCCACGCAGCCTACGGCGAACTCCTCGACAAAGTCTTCAAGATGGCAGGCATACCCAAAATCGACCAAGCACTGCTGAAGAAAGTTGCCGAAGCCTCAGGCCTAGTCAACCTTGACAAGACCACCAGCAGAACCCTGACACGAAAGAAAGAAGCACAACTCGTCGGCACAAACGTGGAAGAACTCGAAAAATTCGTAACACCCATCGAGAACGCCTTCGCAGTCACAGACCACACAAAATGCCTCAGCTTCATACTCTCCGAAGGCGTAGTACCCTCCAACATCCAGGAAGGCTACCTAGCAAGACTCATCTTCCGCAGAGTCTACCGCCTCCTAAGAATACTGGAAATACCAGACAAACTCCACGAAATCGTAGACATGCAAATCAACCTATGGGGCAAAGACTACCCCCAACTCAAAGAAATGCACAGCGAAATAACAGAAATGCTCAAAGTCGAAGAAGAAAAATTCGAAGAAACCATCAAACGCGGAGAAGGAATGGTCAAACGCATCTCAGCCGAGCTGAAAAAACAAGGAAAGAAAACCATCCCCGTCGAAACCCTAACCGAACTCTACGACTCCCACGGCCTACCGCCCGAAATAGTCAAACAGGCCGCAGAACAAGAAAACCTCAACGTGGAACTGCCGGACAACTTCTACAACCTCATAGCCCAGAGACACATGAACGCCCCGACAGCCATCGAAAAGGAAGCCACACCAGAACTGGAAATGAAGGCAAAGGTCACGGGCCTCCCACCAACGTTGGCCCTATACTATCAAGATCAATACATGAAAGAGTTTGAAGCAAAAGTTCTGAAAGTGATAGAAAAACAGTACGTCGTACTCGACAGAACATGCTTCTTCCCAGAAGGCGGCGGACAACCAGCAGACAGCGGACACCTAACATTCGAAAACAAGAAGACAGAGGTTACCGACGTCCAGAAAATAGGCAACGTCATAATCCACAAAGTAAAGGGCGACGTTCCCAAAGAAGGCAGCGTGCTCAGAGGAGCCATCAATTGGGAGAAACGTTACAGCCTGATGAAAAACCACACGGCGACACACGTGGTCGGCGGAGCCGCCAGAAGAGTCCTCGGCCAACACGTTTGGCAATACGGCACACAGAAAGGCGTAGAAGGCTCGAGGCTCGACATCTCACACTACCGCCGATTAACGTTGGAAGAGGTTCAAAAGATAGAGACTCTGGCCAACGAGGCGATCCAAAGGAACCTCCCTGTTGACACGAAGTGGATGTCCAGAAACGACGCTGAAAGCCTCTACGGCTTCAGGCTCTACCAGGGCGGAGCAGTGCCCGGCAAAGAAATCCGAGTGGTCAGAACCGACGACTGGGATGTCGAAGCCTGCGCCGGAACACACCTGAACAACACGGGCGAAATTGGGTTTCTAAAGATAACCCACACCGAAAGAGTCCAAGACGGAGTCGAGAGACTCGCGTACTCGGTCGGAATACCAGCCGTAAAGGCCGTCCAGAAGAACGAGGAACTGCTCGTCAGAGTCTCCGAAACGCTGAACGCCCCCTTAGAAAAGCTGGACAAGACCGCTGAGAAACTCGTGAAGGAACTGAAGGAAGCAGGCGTTGAAAGAAGAAGATTGCTCAAAGAAATAGCCATCCAGGACAGCGCCAAACTCAAGGGCCAAGTCCAGACGGCGGAAAGCAAGACGGTAGCCGACGTCAAACTCGTAATCAGAGACTTCAAGGAATCCATCGACATCGACAGAATGGTCCAGACCGCAAACGAAATAATCAAACAAGACGAGGCAACGGTCACCCTGTTCTACGGATCAGACGGAAAAAACGCGAGAATAATGGTCATGGCCGGCAAAGCCGCAGTCGAAAAAGGAGTCGACGCCAGCGAGGTTGTCAGAGAATCAGCCCCCATAATAGGCGGAGGAGGAGGCGGAAGACCCAACTTTGCACAGGGCGGCGGAACGCAGACCGCAAAACTGGCCGAAGCGGTTAGAAAGGCCGAAGAAACCGTGAGAAAAAGACTGAAATAGCAAGAAAACTGAGAAACTCGCGCCCGTTTTGACATAAGCGGTCCTCGCAGGCAAAAATCGTCTCCAAACAGCAAAGAGAAACCAAGGCAATAATCAACCCTTTTTCGGAATATGCGCAAACAACATTGACACACACGTGGATCCATTACGCGGATCCATTACATCTGATGTGTGTGAAAAAAAGGGAGGGGCCAACCATTCATCATCGAAATCGCACATGATATCGGACGCAAACACGAAGAAAAAGGGGCAACGCTCAAGTCAGGATCAAGATTTAGCCTTTTCCGGAACGCTCAAAGCAACATGGAAAACTTACATTGCAACATTACATTGCAACATTACATCTGATGTAAAGAAAAAAAAGGGAGGGGGCCCGTTGAACTATGCTTCCATGCTTGAAAAGAGTTTCTTCATGCCTTGCACGCAATAGTGGCGGGTCAACACGAGAAGGATTGCGCCAATTGCCGCTGTCGAGACGATTGTCAATAGCAATGATACAGTCAGCCCGCCTCCGAACCCAGTAAATAATCCCGTGCCTTCATACAATAATAAAGGAGTTAGAATCGCCAACGTCGCCAAGCCACCCATAACGAACTCTATCAGGAACCCGGTTAGGGAGATGTATCTTGCCCTCGGTCCCGCGTCAAAGCTGGGGTATCGCGAGCCTATTCCAAGCCCCACATACCCTTGCACCATCATGTTGAAGGCCGCGAAAACCAAGGCAGCCAAGAACAGGCCTGGGGCAACAGGAGCCAGAAATTGCATCAACAAAGCGATTGCCAGTATTCCTGCCCCTGAGAAAATCCATGGGAGAAAAAGCTTTCCGAGGATCAGTTCGTCCGCTGAGATGGGAAGCATATAGATGTTGGCGATGGATCTTCCTTCCTGCCCAATGCTGATTGAAGAGAGAATCATGGGCAAAAACAGGGAAACTTCAACTAGAAGCACTAAGCTCACGCCCGATAGCCCAGTCTTTGGATTCGATCCACTCGTCAACACCGGGAGCAAGGAAGCAACTACAAGCACCACGGGTACAGCTAGGAATCTGGCCATTTCTCTTCGTCTTGCTAGGGATCTTAATTCCTTGGAGGCTACCGCGAACGCGACTGGATCCAGCCACAGGAACGACCTGCCTTGAGGAACGTACACGGTTGAAGTCGACAAGGTAATGGTAACGGGCACCGGAGACCAGTATCTGATTCTCAGTCGAGTTGCAGCCTCGAATATCAAGAACGTGAACACGACGGAAAGTGCTCCAAAAAGGGCCGTTCTTGCCACGTCTGTTGTTATTAAGTAGACGACGGCGACTGATGGCCAGATTACGGGAACAAACCAAGCGAAGTTGACGCCCGCGGCGATGCCTGAAAGGGCAGTGTAGAGGATGTATGGATTGAAGGCTATCTGCACGGCGACTAAAAGGACAACGACGAGTAGGATGCGAAGGATGACTCCGAGCCTTCCGCTCTTCTTGTAAAGCGTTGTCGAGATGCGGTTCATCACCGACCTCAAGGCTTCCACAATCACAGCTCCCCAAAAGAACGCGAGGACGCAAATCACAACGAAAAACGGGACAATCGAAAGCATGCCTATATACGCGGCGAGCGGCACGGTCACCCCCAGACTGATAAATAGAATAGGCGAGTAAGTGAACACCACCGAAACGGCCGAGGCAACCACGTATTCTCTAGGAGACACTGGAAGCCAATTCACCGCTTCGCTCGAAGCAAGACCGCTGGCCTGCCCCAGCTCAAAGAGTATTCCCGCCAATATGACCACTGACGTGAGAATGACTGGAAGCACGATGAGAGAATTAATTGCGACAGGTCGAACCGAACTCATTAGGCTAGCCGGAATCAACGGTAGAGCAAACATGAGCAGCCCGAATGGAACCGCAAAAGCTACTACGTCCAAGAAGGCTAAGACCAACGGCTTCGAAAGAATGCTCCTGCGACCGAAACGGCTGGCTCGGAAGTACGACTTAAACAGAACAGAAGCGAGGCTCTTGACAGTTGACCAATTCAAAGCTTCAATGCCTCAACGATCTTCTCCGTGTCTTCACTACCCGTAAGCTTCAAGAAGGTATCCTCAAGCGTCGAACCAGGCATCCCTGCCCTCGATCTCAGCTCTTGCACATTCCCCTCGGCAATGATATTTCCCTCATTCATAATGGTGATTCTGCTGCACATCGCCTCTGCAATTTCAAGAACGTGAGTACTGAAAAGGATTGAAACGCCTTCGCCCGCCAAACGGTGAAGAACATCCTTGACTATCTTGGCTGACCTAGGATCTAAACCGTTCAACGCTTCGTCCAAAACGAGAGCACGCGGCCGGTGAAGCAGAGCCGAAGTAATTGCTATTTTCTGCTTCATTCCTTGAGAGAAGCCGCTCATAACCTCGTTCACATGCTCATCCATCTGCAACGCCTTAAGCAGCTCATCAACCCTCTCTCGCCGAACCTTCAAGTCGATACCGTAAGCTGTGCCTACAAAATCAAGATACTCCGAAGCCGTCAGATACTCGTAAAGATAAGGCAGTTCCGGAACATAGCCCACAAGTCTTTTGGCGTCAATGGGCCGCTGCAGCACATCCACGCCCCAAAGGCTGATCTTGCCACGATCAGGCTTGACAATACTCATGATCATCTTCATGGTCGTGCTTTTCCCAGATCCGTTCGGACCGAGAAGGCCATGAACCTCACCCGGCAACACGGAAAGCGTCATATCTCTTACAGCCACGTTATTGCCGAAGGATTTCGTCACCGATTCTAAGATAATCCCGTCCATCTCAAATCCTCATTCTCACTAAATCTTACGCATTAAGGCAATCCAATGGAACTGAAATGCTTTGAACAACTTTCTTGACAAGTATATAGCTTTTAGTCTTTCACAATTGACTTCGCAGCTTCCTATTCGTCTGCTATCAGCTTTGAACGTTGGCGTTTCCGTGCTTTTTGCTGAGTAGGATCACTGGTAGGACCAGCTCTCGTAGTTCCATTTGTAAGCGCTGCCGTTTGTCAGTAACCAAGCATCGCAACCCACTGGACCGCTCACCCATGTTTTCCCGCCGTCGCTAGAGTAGTACCATATCCACGAGTACCCCGCAGTATAGTTTGAGTTCGTGTAATCTGCCTTGTCGTTGATAGAATCAACAAATACATGGCCTGGTTGGGCAAAGGGGTCATAGCTGTATTTAATGACGGCTACTTTCTGAGTTATCATGAAAAGGGTGTAACCTGCAGGCACCCGAGTTTCATTGTCCCATTGCAGGGTTTGATTTCCATAATTGATTTCAATGCTCACAGACAGCGTAGTAGCTTCGCTAACTGACAGCCCTAATTCCCTAAATGCAGAGAGATTAAACAAGTCATAATACTCGCTGAGCAGATTTCCAAAATCCGTTTTTGTAACATTACCATTCTGCAGAAGTATTTCATAGTCGCTCAGAAGTTGATTATACGTATTGTTTATGTCTTGTTGGACGAACAAGTCGCTATAGTTCTTGCTGAACTCACTGATGAGGCTACGCAAAGGCGGCATCAAAGTCAGGTAGTTATTGCCTGTAAAGTATGAATAGTTGCCATACAACGTGCCGTATTCACTCAGGAGCAAATCGTACTTGTTCGTCGCATTGGAGTAGCTTGATGCGACTGTGTCCAGTGAGTTATTAGCGCTATTCAGTTGTCCACTGTTGTTAGTATTCTCGAGGTAGTAGTAACCAACAAACGCCGAGGCTAGGGATGCCCACACAATTGTCGCGAGCATTGCGAATACAAGCGTTCTTTTTTCGACCATACTATCCACCCGCTTTTGAGCCGTTCAGAGCATTTATAACTGGAAGAAACAGGACTCCAAAAACTACGGTGTTGGAAATTATATGTAACAGCGAATAAAATGCGCCAATAGCTATGGCAGTGAAAAAGGCTAAAGACAGGCTCTCCCCTGTTAAAACCAGCTGCAGGCCATATCCTAAATTAGTGATTAAGTCATAGACAAGAGCGATGACAGCACCCAAAAGTGCGGTTTCCAAAGAGAACCTTGCTGAGAAATTCATGTTAGGTGTAAACTTTCGGTAAGCGCCTCCCAGACCGCCGGCGATTATCATGCCTGCCATCTGGAAAGGGATGTTCAAGCCACCAAATCCATAGGGGGAAACGAACCCGTTAATCAACATTATGAAACTTCCGAAACATGCGCCGACCACTGCTCCTTCCGCCAATCCGACAATAAATGAGAAGAAAGAGGTGAACTCCACATTTGGCGGCCTTGGAGCAATCTGGAGGGCTATACATGCCGCTGTCATGACTATGAAGAAAGCGAGTTTCCTTGCATCCATGTGAGTTATTTCCTTGTTGGTTAGATAATCCATCCAATAGTTATAAAAGAATTGCCGTGAAAATTCTATAAACAACTGCTAACAGCCTATAAGCGAGGAATGCTTAGTTGAAGACTCTTGAAATCATCGTCAAGGTGGCAGCAAAAATAGCGCCCGGGCGTTTGCCCTCGTTCGCTGAAGCTCATGTCGTCATGGCTCTAGAGGACATCGGCAATGCAGGAACTGTGGGCAGGTTGAAACTTTCAAAAGACCTTCAGCTGGGCGAAGGTGAAACGAGGACTCTAGTCAGGCATCTCCAGAAGGAAGGGTTGATTGAAATTTCAAGAACAGGAATTTCCCTGTCCGCAGCAGGGAGAAAGCTGCTCTCCAGCCTGAAGGGAGTCTTGAGTGAACAAGTGGAGATTCCCTCTTCCCCTTTGACCGTAGGGCGCTTCAACGTGGCAGTTCAAATCAAAGGAATGAAAAGCTCCGTAAGGTACGGTCTGGAACAAAGAGACGCCGCAATAACTGCAGGTGCAAAAGGAGCCACGACTCTGGTGTTTACCAATAACAAATTAGCCATGCCTGGAACTGGAGAAGTCTTGTCAGAAACTGGCTCCTCCATCGTTGGAGTTTTGTCAAGACTGAGCTTGAAGGAGGGCGACGTCATAGTCATTGGAAGTGCAGATGATAGGTTCAAGGCAGAACTTGGAGTAAGGGCTGCAGCGCTTGAACTCCTAAAAACAAAAGATAGAAAAGCCTTCGACTGAACAATGAGCGATTTCTAATTTTAACTTTGTCTGGCGAACTTTTGAAATTTGGGTCGAATGTAACTTAATGCTCCGTGGCCCGCATTGGTATCGCGCGGGTAACAATCTCACAGATTGTCTAGAACTGTGTTAAAGAGCTGGGCGACCTGTACACCTGTTGGAAGTCCCAGGAGGAGGCTCTTGAGTGCGATTGCATCGTAATGAGCCGTGCTGGGTTCGAGTTTTTTAGATTCTACAAGCCAGCTACGGAAGTTTTTGACTTCCACTTCAACTTCGTCTTCAAGTTCCTTTCGTCTTTCTCTGGTTGCCTTTTCATATTCTAACCTGCGTGTTTTGATTGTCGCAAATATGTCACGCTGGCTGTACTCCTCATACAGCGTGAAGGTTTTTGGGGGTTTCGTCTTAGTTTCAAATCTAACTGGCTCGGGGAGTTCTCCAGTTTGGGGCTGCATAGGCAAAAGCTTACTGGACAGGGAATATCTTGTTTGCGAAAGCCCCATCATGATTTAGAATTCACATCAGGCTAGGGTTTCGTAACAGTGGACTTAGAGACGCTCGAGTCCATTTCTCTACCCAAAGTCCGGAAAACCCACTTGCTCATTTCCTATAATTGCTGCTCGCAGCGTCGAGACTACTTGGGACTACTTGGATTTGACAAGGCAGTGAAACATTCTTTCGAATCACAAGGAGCTTATTCTGTTAGTTTCTCCTTCAAGAAGTCTCTTTGCTGTTTTCTGTCCATCTTTTCTAATTCGCTTTTGTATTTGGCGTGGATAAGCTTCAATTTGCAGCTGGCGTAGAGAGCATCGTAGACTACTCTTGCTTTTTCTACAGCTTCATGGTCGTCCTTGGCTGCTATGCCAATCCCTGTCATGATTGCTTCTAGACCTGCGGCTTCGGGGACTGTTTCCATCTTGTCTGTGTCTGCAGCTCGGACGATTTTAGCAAGTTCCAGAACCGTTGGGTCTTTTATTTTGTATCTTTCGACTATGGAGTCAAAACTGCATTTTTCGCCATGATGGCCTAACTCAACATTGGGGGCATCGTAGGGTATTGCGTTCTCCTTCTTCACGATCTCCTCAATCTTCGCTGCTGCAACAAAGACAAATTCGGCTTCGCGGTCAACGAATCTCTTGATCAACCAGGGACAAGCTGTTCTGTCAACATGCACGTATTGTCTTGTCACCCATTTCATTCTTATCACCGACCAACAGCTGAAAATGCCAGACACATAAATAAGCCCTTTTCATGTAACGGTCAGTATGTTTATTCGAGTTGCGGTTCGCAAAATTGACCGTCCAATAGCAAAGGATTAATGCTGGTTCCCCCACTTTATTAGTGGGTGCCAGATGTGAGGAATAGCGTTCTCTGTTCGTAAGAACAAAACCTTTAATACCCAACCGACCGACTCAGAAAGTTTTATGGCGTTTTTGAAAAAAATCGAAGAAAAATGGCAGAAAAACTGGGAAAAAGCCAGAATCTTCGAAATAGACCCAGACCCTTCCAAGCCCAAGTATTTTGTAACCGTAGCCTATCCCTATCCTAACAGCCCACAACACATCGGCCACGGAAGAACCTACACCATGGCAGACGTCCATGCACGGTACATGCGAATGCGCGGCTACAACACGCTGTTGCCGATGGCTTTCCATTACACGGGCACGCCAGTCCTGGCAATGGCCAAACGCCTCGCAGAGAACGACCAAGCCCTCATCAGCGACTTCATCAATGTCTACAAGATTCCAAAAGAAAAACTTAAGGAACTCACAGAACCCATCGCCATGGCCCGCTACTTCCACAAGGAAATCAAAACCGGCATGAAAGAAATAGGCTACTCAATAGATTGGAGACGCGAATTCACCACCGTCGATCCGAACTATAATCGCTTCATAGAATGGCAATTCCAAAAGCTTCGCAAAGGAGGATACATCACGCGAGGAAGCCATCCAGTCGGCTGGTGCCCCAAAGACGGAAACCCGGTGGGCCAACACGACACCGTCGGCGACGTTGAACCAGAAATAGGCGAATTCACCCTCATCAAATTCAAGCAGGATAACACTTTCTATCCAGCCGCCACGCTGAGGCCCGAAACAGTTTTCGGCGTCACAAACATATGGCTAAACCCCAAGGTAGAATACGTCAAAGCCACCGTTGACGGCGAACAGTGGATAATCAGCCAACAAAGCGCCTCGAAACTCGCCAGCCAAAACCGAAAAGTCAAAGTCCAAGAAACTATCAAGGGCAGAGAGCTGATAGGAAAACACGTCCAAAACCCTGTTACTGGAAAGAACATTCTCATACTTCCAGCAGATTTTGTGGAGCCCAAGAACGCGACAGGCGTCGTCATGTCAGTTCCTGGCCACGCTCCCTATGACCTTGTCGCCTTGGAGAACATAAAAAAAGAACCGCAAAAACTGAAACAGTACGGAATAACGGACAAAGACGTAGACTCGGTGCAGCCCATCTCGCTAATCGAAGTCAAGGAATACTCCGACATTCCAGCAGCTGATACGGTCAAGAAGATGAACATCAAAGAACAGTCAGACCCGAAGCTTGAGGATGCTACAAAAGAAGTCTACAGACATGAGTTCCACAACGGCAAGATGAAAGCCAACACGGGCAAATACGCTGGCATGTCAGTGGCAGAAGCAAAAGACAAAGTCAAAGATGATCTAATACAGCAAGGCAAGGCTACAATAATGTATGAACTGCTAAACCGACCAGTCTTCTGCCGCTGCAAAGCAGAATGCATCGTCAAAATCGTCCAAAACCAATGGTTCATCGACTATGGCAAGCCCGAATGGAAAACACTGGCACACAAGAACCTGGACACGATGGAAATACTGCCCGAAGAAGTGCGCCAAGAATTCAATAACGTAATCGACTGGCTACATGAAAAAGCCTGTGCCAGAAAATCCGGAATGGGCACACGCTTGCCCTGGGACAAGGACTGGATAATCGAATCCCTCTCAGACTCAACAATCTACATGGCCTATTACACGATAGCTAGACACATCAAACAACACAGAATCCTACCAGATCAGCTGACGGACGAGGCATTCGACTACATATTCTTGGACGTTGGAGAACCCTCCGAAATCAGCATAAACACCGGCCTGGACGTCAAAGTCTTGAAGCAAATGCACGACGAATTCATGTACTTCTACCCGCTGGACAGCCGCCACTCAGCCCGCGAACTCATCCCCAACCACCTGACCTTTATGATATTCAACCACACCGCCATATTCCCAGCAAACCATTGGCCACGACAGATAGCCACCAACGGACAGGTAATGATGGAAGGCTCAAAAATGAGCAAATCCTTCGGAAACATAATCCCCCTGCGCGAAGGCCTCGCCAAATTCGGCGCAGACCCGTTGAGACTCAGCGTCCTGTCAACAGCCGAACTACTCCAAGACTCCGACTTCAGCCCAACAATAGCCAAATCAATGCACGACAGACTCGAAAAACTCTACAGATTTGCATCCGAAACCGCCAAAGTCCCGCGGAGGGAAATGCCGAAGAGAGCGTTGACGGCGATAGACAGGTGGATGCTCAGCAGACTTCAACAGCACATTAGAAATGCAACTGAAGCTATGAACAAACTGGCCGTTCGCAAAGCCATACACACAACGCTCTATGAGCTAGACCAGGACATGCAATGGTACCAAAAACGCATTGCGGATGAAAAGGAAAGCCCTAGCAGAAAGGCCGCAACAGCCTACGTGTTCCATGAGGTTCTGGACTCGCAAATTCGGATGCTTGCACCGGTAGCCCCACACATGTGCGAAGAGATATGGGAAATGCTCGGCCAAAGAGACTTCATCGCCAGAACGCCTTGGCCGACACCAGAAGAATCGAGAATAGATATCAAGGCAGAGGAAAATGAATCCCTCATCATGAACGTGCTCGAAGACACTCAGAACATAATCAAAGCAACAGGCACAAAACCGAAAAAGATATGCTACTACACGGCTGCCCCGTGGAAATGGAAGACGTACCAGAAAGCCCTAGAAAAATCGGCATCAGAAAAAGTCCTACAGAAAGACCTCATGAAACAGCTCATGCAAGAACCCGACCTGAGGAAAAAAGCAGAAAAAGTAGCCAAATTCACCGCCCAAATCGTAGACGAAATCAACCGAACATCGGAAGAAACAAAACAGAGACGAACAAAAACTGGGATCGTTCAAGAGGGCGAAACGTTAGAAGAAGCAAAAAACTTTTTCCAAAAAGAGTTTAACGTGGAAATCCAAGTCTGCAACGAAGAAGACACTAGGCGACACGACCCCAAAGAGAGAGCACAACTCGCCAAACCCTACCGCCCAGCAATCTACGTAGAATAAGTCAAATGCTTTCCGCGCGCCGTTAAACGGTTGAGACGTAACTGCTGAAAACCATCTTTAAAACTCTTTTTACCCTATACCTAGATAGAACTCGCCCCGAATTTTCCCACGCAAAAGCCCCCACCACTTTTGCAGCGAGTACGCGACCAATCAGAGAATTCTGGTGAATTTGAAATTCTCACCATGAAGCAATATAGAATAAAATATATCGACCAAACCCTTCCATTTATTGGCTGGAAAAGGATCCGTAGCGCAGCATGGATACAATTTGAGCCATAAAGCGCGTCGGCCTTCTAAGCCAAAAGCTGTAGAAAGCCGAAAGTCCTGGGTTCAAATCCCAGCGGATCCGCCATCATCAAGTGATTTTTCCTTTGGCCATCTTCCATTTTCTTTTTGTGCGAAACGCTCGCGCTGTTTGACTCCCTTCGAAAGATGCCCAAGCAACCGCATCTGCGATCAGTTGAAATATCCAGCATATAGAAGCCTAATCGAGTGCTTCTGGGCGAGTTGAAGACCCAAGAATGAGGATGATATTTGCCATGTTTTTGAAAGATGAAAGACAGGTGGGAAAGCCAATATCGTTGATTTGAAGAACGCATGTTTCGGATATAGACTTAAACGACAAGCTTCACTTTAGACATTTCACGTTTTCAACTCTTGCCGCATACTTATCATCAACGTAGAAAGAAAAGAAAGAATAAACTTGGATATTCTTGGATTAGGCACGTAGAAGTAATAGGAGAGACTTTAGGTTTTTTCGAGGTTAGCACGCTGCAAGCGCACTAGACCATTTGCATACCACTAAATTGAAAAGCACACCGAGTCAGTGAAATGCTTGGGCAATTAAGAATGAGATGGGATATCGTTTGGGGATGATGCGTTCAGTTGGTCCTTGGACAAAAGTCCTATCCAACTTGTCATCAATCGTGCATGTGTTAGTGACAGTGTTCTTTGGGTACCTGATTTCGTTGAGACAGACTGTAAGCCTCGATTTCTTCTTTGTCGCCGTGTTTGTTGTAACGTCGAAGCTTTTTTCAATAGTTTTCGCAGAAGACAGGAGCGCTTCGAAGAAGACGATAGTTTACTCCACCATAGTCTTAGCCTTGTTAATTCTCCTTCTAACGCGACTTTCAACTTTTGAAATAATAATGGGCCTATTGATTCTGGTGCTCTACTCCCTCTATCCCCTATGCAACGGAAAAGCCCCGTTTGACGTCTTACATCATGCACTGAGATACATCTTTCTCTTCATCTTAGGCTTTGGTTCGCAAGCATTTTGGAATGAATCGGCCCTGATGACGATATCGGCAATAGTGCTCTTCTCTCTGGCTGGAGAACTCCTTGCAGGATTAGCCAAGGGCAGCGATTTTCCTAAGAGTGCGGCTTCATTATTAGGAACCAGAGGATCGCTAACTGCAATTACTTCCCTCATCTTCGTTGCCACATTGATATCATCCTTCGTTATGAATAATCTGTTTGAGTTTCCGATCCCAATCAACGGCACGCTTGTTCCTTTCTACGTGATACCTGCCTTGGCCATAGATCTTTATTTGACGATTCCTTTGATGAGAAAACTGAACGCGAAACACGTGGAAGCATTTCATTTGATGAGAAGAAAAGAAGTGGCAGCCCTTGTAGTCATGTCACTCGTAATATTGGTTGTATTCCAAACTGGAAGAATCGGCACAACAGTGACAGTCAACTCAACAGATTACAGCTTCAACGTAGGCATCAGAACCTTCATAGCAGGACCGCACAGTTGGGACGTACCGTGGATAGTTTTCAATTACGTAAACGAAGATAATTATTACTACGTTGTCTTCCACAAAGAAGGAGCCTTGGAATTGTCGCAGAAAATTGATGGGCAGCTACGATTATACGTATCCTCGTGTGCAACGCAGCTCACGCCATTCGAATGGCACAACTTTCAAATCGTCCTCAACGCGACGACTGTAACGGTGGAATTGGACGGAAAATACCGATTAACGACACCAAGAGAGCTGTATGCTGAGAATTCCAGTATAATAATTTCTCCAACAACACCAAACCTAGCCCTCTGGATCGCCTGCTCCTACCGCATAACACTAATCAATGAAACCGATGCAGGCGCTTGACCAGATGTGAAGCAATGGCGTCTTCTGTTGATGTACATATCTAAACTCTCTTTGAGATTGAGCGCAAACGAGCGCAAGCTAGACGCGTTGCCCTATCCCGATACCACTGTGTTTGGGGATTGAAATTCAATCTCTTTCTTCTTCTATTTCGTCTATTTTAGCTTGCTATTAATTATCTCTCTTACTTTCCTCACCTTGACACAAGCAAAAAACAAGAAAACAAACACAGACAACAGATAGACACACGCAATGCGCGTGCTATCCCTGCTGGCCAATATGACCCCGCGTTTCATTTGGCGCTAGCTGCCTTATGAAAAACACGTATCAAGGGAGATTGTATCGTTGTCTTCGTCCGCACTCAGGGCAGAAGCGAGCTGAGACGGAGATTTTGCTTTTACAGTAGGGGCAGATTTTTGAGATCCGTTGGGGACGCAACAGAGTCCCGCAAAAATTGCAGTAGTTAGAGTTAGAAGGAACTTGACTCCCGCATCGAGGACAAATCAAGTACTGTCCAGCGTATGAAGGAACGGGCATCAGGACCCAGCCTCCGATGTTCAACTCGTCCACCTCGTTCGAATTCGGCCCTCGATATTCACTTCGCGCGTGCTAAGCGTAGTCGCTTTTCCTAGACTTTCCACGAAGACAACAATTGCAACTCGTATTAACAAGGGTTACGGACAACAAAACCCTTTTGGTCCACACCTTTCTTTAGCAGCATTACCACTATGACACACTATAACGTTAATAGCGTTCAAGCGTGGCTGACATGAGTGCGCGAGTTCAAACGCTCATAGGCTACTCCCAGATTGGACAAATCTGCTCAAAGAATGCCAGGCAAGAAATCGGACCGTTTTTTGAAAGTGTTTATATCATCGATCTCGTCGGGTTTTAGTTAGTGAGATGAAAAAACATGAAGTTGTGGAAGACTATCCTGATAGCAATAAGCGTGGCAATCTTGCCCCTCGCACTTGTAGGGGTCGGACAAGCTCAACAGTTGAATTGCTGGGGTCTGAGACCAAATCTGACCGAAAGATCGGAGAACGCCGACTTCCCCGAACAACTGTTGTCTCAAGAGAGTGAAGACGACCCAGAGCTGAAGAGCGACACTGGTCACCATGCAGAAGACGAAAACGACGCAGAAAACATAGGATCCAGTTAGCTCAGTTCGCCACCATGCGAAAGCGAAGCGCCCAATGCCTTATCGGTGAGACCTGTCCCTGACAGTTCTGATACGAAGTAGCCCGTAAATGTTTCACAAACTCTTCTTTTTCGAGCTAGTTCTGATAAGCTAAAATTCTAGTCCGTGCTCTAGACAAAGTGATACCTATTGAAGTTCCGCCAGAAACTCGGATTAATGAAACGAAAGGCACCGCAACTGTTTCTTATTGCTATAGTTGTCATTGTGATTGCAATCGTATTTCTGGACACCCTGGAAGACACTCTGATAGAGGGAGGCTCGTTCGCAGGGACACCTCTCGCCATGATAGCAAACGCAATCGTAGCGTTCACGCAGGGCGTTACAAAAACAGTCTCGACTTGGGGTTATTCTGGAATTTTCTTGTTGATGCTGCTCGAATCGAGTTCTCTGCCGATTCCCAGCGAGGTCATACTTCCGTTTTCTGGTTACCTTGTTTCCCTGGGCCAACTCAACGTGTGGATAGTCATAATTGTCTCAACTCTTGCCGGCATAGCAGGCTCGCTGATAGACTACTACATTGGAATGAAGGGAACAGACCTGCTCGCGCGACGAAGAATTCTGGATAAGCTTCTCTTCAACAAAGCGCGTCTCGAAACGGCTCAGAAATGGTTCGACAGGTACGGCGCCTTCGCAGTATTTCTGAGCCGAATGATCCCAGGATTTAGGACGCTGGTGTCATTTCCGGCGGGGGCCGTGAAGATGTCCGTATGGAAGTTTGTCGCGTACACAACTGGCGGATGCCTAATCTGGAGTACCTTTCTAATTTACGTAGGAGTATATTTGGGCACCGACTGGCGAATGGTCGCGAGCGTATCACGTTACCTGATCATAGGAGCTGTGGCGGTAATCCTTGTTTGGCTTGCCGTGTTCTTGATCAGAAGAAAAAAAGAAGTCCGTAAAATTCAGCATATTTGATTATGAGGGCTACGGTGGTGCCACCCATGGAATCATCATACTCTTCTGCCTGTCCATCTCCTTCCAGTAGTCCCACTCTTTTGCGGTCATTCTCTCTATTTCTTCGATCATGCCATGGGTCAGGTGTTCGAATCTTTTTTGCATTCTCAGATATTCCTCCACATGTTTCCTCGGTTCTGGCCTGAAACTCAGGCTGAATTTCCCGTTTTCATACTCCCATGAAACCCAGAGCCCAGTCTCCAGAGCGCTTCTGCTCAGGTCCAGAGTGTATTTTGGATCTGTGAACCAGCCCTTAGGACAGGGGACTAGAAGATGGATGAACGCTGGGCCGTCGGCCGCCAAGGCCTTCTTCGCCTTGTTGATGAAGTCCAAAGGCGGGTAAAGCGTGGACGTAGCAACATATCTCACGCCAGGGTGTGCGGCGATTATCAAGGCCACGTTCTTCTTCATCCTCAAGTTGCCAATTCTCTTAACCTTGCCCGTGGGAGTGAACGTTGTAGACGCTCCCCATGGCGTTGTGCTTGATGCCTGAATCCCCGTGTTGGCGTATGATTCGTTATCGTACAACACGTACAGGAACCTCTTGTAATCGTAACTCATGGCCATGGACAAACCTGAGAACCCAATGTCGCCCGTCCCGCCGTCCCCCCCGTACACAACGACGTTAACTTTCTCCTTCTTCCTCTTCCCCTTCATCATCAGACTTCTGAACGCCGCCGCTGTGCCCACGCCCGCCGCTCCCCCAGCGCCGAGTTGGGTGTGATACCAGGGAACGGAATATGGCGAGGAAAGGAATTGATGGCCGTTCGCCACGTACATGCATCCGGTCGGGCCGAGAATCACCGTTTTTGGACCCGCCGCCTTGAGCAGCAGACGGTAGCCCAAGGCTGCTCCGCATCCAGCGCACGTTCTGTGGCCACTCGTGTACAAGTCTGCTGAAGGGACGTCTCTGATGGTTCTGATAATAGGTCGTTCGCTCATTGATTCTCACCTCTCAGTGTGGGCCACCACACGTGTTTCTCAACTACTCCCTTTCGTGAGCCTTTCTGCAGCAACATGACGGCCTGTTCAAAATGCTCGACCGAAGGCTCTCTTCCGCCGACGAACATGAAGTCCAACAGCAGCGGCCGTGACCTGCTCTCATACAGGGCTGATTTGACCTCGTTAAACAACACACTGGAGGAGTCGGCAGAGCCAAAAGAATATGAAAAGTCAACAATTCCTACAGCCTTGACTTTCCCCAATGCTTCAACAAGCTCCTTCCATGGAAAGGGCCTGAAATAACGGATCCTGATGACGCCGACCTTGAGGCCTCCTTGTCGAAGCTTCGTTGCAACGTGCACCGCGTCTTTAGCGTATGCCCCCATGGTCACAAGCGCTATTTCCGCATCGTCCATGTACTTTTCCTCGATGAATGGTGGATATTTTCTTCCGACGAAAGCTGCATAATCTCTCCACGCCTCTTGAATAACTTCCATTGCATGCGTCATCGCGTTATCAACTACCTTCCGAAGCTCGGGACCTATAAGAGATGGAGCTATGTGCTGTGCCTTAGTTACAGGTCCATAGGCAGGATCCAGCGGGTACTGAGGCTTGTACGGCGGGAGAAACCTCGCAACTCTCTCCCTGGATGGCGGCTCGACTGGAGCGGATATGTGTGTTATCGCTGCGCCGTCTACTGCCACGAAGCTCGGCAGGAGCACCCTACGGTTTTCAGAGACTCTGTACGCGGCTAGAACCATGTCCAGGGCTTCTTGAGGATCCTTGGCCCATGACATCAGCCAGCCGCTGTCCCTGAAAGTGAGCACGTCGTTCCATTCCATTCCGAAGTTGCCAGGATCATCAAGGGCCCTGCAGCCGGCCATGGCGACGACAGGCAGTTGCCCCATTGCCGTTACGATGATGGGTTCTGCCGCGTATGCAAGGCCCACACCTGAGCTTCCCACGAAGGTTCTGGCCCCGACCGCAGAAGCGTGTTTGGCTATTTCAAACTGTGAGTGTTCAGAGTCTGCACCTATTATCTCGGCAGCAAACTCTCCGTCTGCCAGCATTTTGGCCAGAGAATTCATGACCCCCGTATACGGTCTAATCGGGTATGCAGCTATGACGTCAACGTCCGCAAGCTTAACGGCTTCAGCAATCGCCCTCGTCCCAGTCCACATGAATCTCTTTGGCAGCGTTCTGACAACAGATTTTGGAGCGGTCTTCGGCTTGCTCAATACTTTCACCGTCTAATAACCATATTCAACGAGCGCATCCTCAATCGCGGTTATCTCCTTCTCATTCAGCCCTTCTTCCGCCAGAAGTTCACTCATCATGCTAATCGCTTTCGAGGGGCAAATCCGCGCGCATATGCCGCAGCCCTTGCAATAATTCAAATCTATCACGATGCGCTTGGAGTCGATTGCACCATCTGGACAGTAGAGAGAACACATCTTACAGTCGGTGCATTTGCTCTTATCTATGGTCGGCCTTAGGAATCTGGCGAATGAGGTCGTGAACCCGACGTTCTTCTTGTTCTTGGAAGGGCCGAATTCAATCAGGCCAGGAGACAAAGCCTGCCACGACGGTATCGCTTTTATTCTCTCCGCGTAGGACAATGCATCGGCCGCGGCCTTTTGGTACCTTCGGTACGTTTCTAAATCCCACATTCCTTCGGATTTGCAGGACGATTTTGACTTCCTCTTCTGAGCCATCAGCGTTTCTTTCGCAGTGATTCTGACCTCAACCGGATCCACATCAGAATAGACTCTTTTCACCAAACCAGTCTTATCTCCATCGCCCGCAGAATCGAGTGCATCCAGCAAATCGTCGACGCTCACTACATTCCAAGCCTTTGCTAACGCGGCTAACAAGGGAAACGCGATGTTAGTATCGTACTCTTTCGCCCTTATCGTAACCAGCTTTCCGCACCAGTCCTGCGCGAGGCACCTCTTCTTAACCAACCTCACGACATCATTCGAGGACAACGACGTGTTAACAACGAGAACAGCGTCTTTCTTCGCGCCGTCGAACAGCAAAGCCCTCTGCGAAGTCTGGCTGACGAGTATGGTGGGTTCCATGACGACTATGGCGCTGAAAATCTCTCCAACAGGCTCAACCTCCTCGTGCAGAGTGACATCAATCTTGGGATTACCAATGACAGTGTAAAAGATCATGGGTATGTTATCCCGTTCGGGAGAGTCATCATACCTCATATAATAGTAAGATTCTCGCCCCGAGACCACGCCTGCAGTTGCCAAGATGCGAGCGAAAGCCGCTGCATGACCAGTGTTTAGCACTCCTCTGCCATGAATGATGACCCAATTCAACTGGTCATATTCTGGTATCACGCTTTTCACATCCAGCTCCATGCTGCCGCAATCTAATAAGCCTAGTGTCGGCTTCACGATTTTTTTCTCACAACGGTTCTCGCCCTTCTTGCTGGAAGCTTGTGTTGAAATTCTGGATTTGTGTATGATTACTCACGCGTGTGCCTGTTCGATAATTCTGAGTGCCACGTTTTTGATTGCCTTGGCTTGGTGGCAAGGGGTTGCCCGTGGCTATTCGGAAGAAACCTGCGGCTCGTCCCGTCGACCCCCCTCCCCTTTTTTTCTTTACGTCTGTTGTAATGTTGCTTTGTAATGTGTGAGCGTAAATTTCCATGTTGGGTGGTGATTAGTGTTCTGAAAATTGCTCAAATAACTGATTTCTCCTTTGCGGGTCGGAGGGGACAAAAAATCGTCTTTGCGTGGGCGTGTCTTTTGTAAAAATGCCGTTAGTGGACGCGGTGTTTCTTGCTGGTTAGGTGTGAAGACTGGAGTCGTAGGGCGCTTTGACGTAGGTGATGACTTCGACTGGGCATTCGCCTGAGAGTTTCAGTGTTTTCTTCCAATCTTCTCCGACGGCTATGAGTAGGAAGACTCCTGACATTTCGGCTTTGGCTTTCTTGACGAGGTTGACGAGTGCGGCTTGGGTTTCTCCGCTTTTTATCATGTCGTCTACGACGAGTACGCTGTCGCGTTTTTTGATGGCTTCTTTCGGGATGTAGATTGTGGAGGTGACACCTGAGCCTTTGAGGAGAACGTAGGTTTCTTCGAGGAAGGCTTTGACGCCAACTTCTTTGGATTTTTTCGCGACAACGAGGTTGACGCCGAGGGCGTTTGCTACCATGGTTGCGAGGGGCACGCCGTCCACCGCGGCTGACAGCACTTTTGTTACCCGTTTCCCAGCAAAGTTTGCGAGGGCGTGGTTGGCAGCCTGTTGCAGGATGTTGTAGTCGCCTATGATTTCGGTGTTATCAAAGTATCCGTCTTCGTCGAACCTAATTCTGCTGCGTAGTTCCGGTTCAAGACCGACGAGTCGTGTGAGAACTTTCCAGAGCTGCTTCGCCCGCGCCGTGTTGGGCAGAACGTGGCCCTTGGCGTACCTGCTGAGGACTGTTACTGGCAGGCCAGTTTTTGACGCCAATTCACGATAAGTTATGTTTCGTTTGTACTTGGCAGTTCTGAGAAGCTCGATGGTCATCAACCGAAGCTTCAAATCCTCTGCGTGCGTGCTCACGACAATAACCTCATTTACACTGATAAGTCAAACCGTAGCGTGTTCCTCTTCTTTTATTGCTTTTACGATATATACTTTGCTGGGTCAGAAGAGCAGGTTGAAAACAGAAGTGTCGCTGAAACTTTTTTCTTTTGATTGCTGCGAAGAATGGCAGGGAGTTCCAGCCGAGACTACCTCTTGAGCTCGCCATCGAGCCATTCGAGGTATTCTTTGCTTCCAGCAACGATGGGCACAGCGGTTATTTCAGGAGTCTCGTAAGGGTGTATTTCCTTGAGGTTTTTCTCAAGATCCTTGTAGAGACTCTTTTCGCTCTTGATAAGACACAGCCATTCTTCAACTGTCTCTTTTCTGTTCTTCCACCGGTACGTACTTTGTATCGGGCCGATTATTTGGACACAGCCTGCGAGTCTCTTCTCTACCAAGATCTGCGCCACTTTTTCAGCATCCTCCCGTTTTTCGGTGGTCGTGAATACATGAATGTACTTTTTCAATTTCGCCACATCGTTTTTTGTTTCGTCGACTCTGCTTGGTTCAATGAAGCTCTTGAGGTTTTTGGCTGTGAATGAGAACCTTTAGCAGAAACGTATTATATTCTTAGTATGATATTTTCATGCGCATTAGTCTGGGGTAGGTTATGCAATTTACAACTAGACCGGTTTTGATGGGAACTAATGGCATGGTAACTTCGACGCATTACCTTGCTTCTCAGGCTGGATTCTGCTGCCTCAAGCGGGGAGGTAACGCTGTTGACGCCGGGGCCACGATGTGGTTCTGTCTGACAATCCTCGAACCCCATTTGGTTGGCGTAGCAGGAGAATCGCCCATCCTGACATATTTGGCCGAAGAAGAGAGAGTGATCGCGGTCAATGGTCAAGGTCCAGCGCCGAAAGCAGCCACAATAGACTGGTTCAAGGATCACGGCTATGATCTGATTCCACCAGACGGTTTCTTACCAGCTGTCGTCCCCAGCGCGTTCGACACTTGGGTCAAAGCCTTGGGCAAGTTTGGGACGATGACGCTCGAGGAGGTTCTGGAACCTGCAATAGAGTTAGCTGGCAAAGGCTTCCCAATGTATCCGGAGCTAAGAAGAAGCTTAACTGAACCCAACCAACAAGTCGGCTATTCCACAAACGGCAGCAGCATGAAATCACATCAGATGAGCGTCGCGGAAAGATTCCTTAGAGAGTGGCGTTCTTCAGCCGAGACTTGCCTCGTTGATGGACAGGTCCCTCATGTTGGAGGGGTCATGTGCAATCCCGATTGGGCTCGCACCTTTGAGGAAGTCATGAAAGTCGAAAAGAAAGCGCAGATAAACGGACGCGAGGCAGGTCTGCAGGCAGCCCGAGACTATTTCTACTTGGGTCCCATCGCCCAGAAAATAATCAAATTTATGCAGACGTTCGAGTGCCGAGACATCTACGGCCAAGAACATCACGGCCTGCTCAGTCGTGAGGATTTGGCGGAGTACAGTGCGCGTTTCGAAGAGCCAGTCACTGTCCAATACCGCGGGTATGATGTTTACAAGTGTGGACCTTGGACACAGGGTCCCGTGCTGCTAGAACATCTGAACCTGCTGGAAGGTTTTGATCTTCGACGGATGGGTCACAACACAGCGAACTATCTTCACACGTGGGTTGAGTGCGCCAAACTTGCGTTCGCCGACCGGGAACAATATTACGCTGACCCTGACTTTGTCAAAGTTCCCTTAGACAGACTTCTTTCAAAAGATTACGCCGACCATCGACGCGCGCTTGTTGACTCAGATCGTGCATCTATGGAGCTGAGGCCGGGCGGAACAGCGCCTGCCAAACTGAAATCCAGAAGGGTAGGGCAGTCAGAGGGTGACACGGTGCATTTGGAGGCTGTGGACAGGTTTGGAAACATGATTTCAGCAACGCCCAGTGGCGGCTGGATTTCTACTTCGCCTATAATACCCGGTTTGGGATTCTGTATGAACACTCGGGCTCAAATGTTTCATCTTGATCCTAGCCACGTGGAAAGGCTGGAACCAAGTAAAAAGCCGAGCACTACTCTAAGCCCCAGTCTGGTGATGAAAGAAGAGGAGCCTTACTTGTCCTTCGGCACTCCTGGAGCAGATCAGCAAGACCAATGGACGCTACAGTTCTTCCTGAATCACGTGGACTTTGGGATGGACATACAGCTCGCCTTGGACAAGCCGACTGTTCATTCAACTCACTTTCCTGGCTCCTTCTGGCCTCACGCAGCTCACCCTGGAGTCGTGCACGCGGAGACAGGCATACCAGATGAGGTGATTCTCGAACTCAAGAAGAAGGGGCACAAAGTCGTCGTGGACGAGCCGTGGAGCCATGGGCGCTGCTTGGCCATTCAGTACGACGTCAAAACAGGGCTAATGTCCGGCGGGGCGTCGCCTCGAGGTATGAAAGCCTACGCGATAGGATGGTAGATGGTATTTCAATGGTAACGCCACTATTCGCCGTCAGCGAAGATGAACATCACATTTTTCTCTTCGGCATTCCTTGCCCAACCTGAGCAGCGCAGTCTCAAAGTGCACGAAGGTCAGTCTCGGAACACGGTGTTTTGCCCAAAAAACCTTCAGCTGTCCCAAAGCTTTTTCACGTTCTAGACTCTCTTCCAAGATTCCGAGTCTTTCGCCAGCCAGGAGTTCAAGGCTCGTCGGATAAGGGTCAGCCTTCTCCCAGATGCCCCGCAACTCTCTCAGAAAAATGATCACCGTTACATCCCCGACCCCCTTTCCCAAGTTCTTCAGCCTTTTCTCCAAATCACGAGCGTCAGAAGCCACGCTCTCAATGCGAGTCAAACTTTCACCATACGCCTCTACGAGATTGTTCGCTACCTCCAAAAGTTTGTCCGCAGTCTTGTAGTCATACCGCGTGTAACCTCCCTCATCCAGAATCGCTACCAGCCTCTTTCCAACCAGCATCAACAATCCTCCTCGGAGTCAAAACTCCGTGCCGCTCAAAACAATGAAAGGTTTTGATCGCCGCGGACTCGGTTATCGGAGCCCCGAACAAAAGCGAAGCCAAGAACCACTTAAAAATCTCCGCATCACCTCCATCAGCTAGCCTTATGCCCATAACCTCAGAATACCTTCGCCCATAAGTTTCGACAAACTCTTTCAAACCGACAGTTTTCACAAGCCTTTTCACTCCCCCAACAAGCCTTATACACGCAGAGCATAAACGGTTTACGAGGAAGAAAACATGCCAACGATAGAATGGCGCAACGGCATCGTGCAAACGATTGACCAGACAAAACTTCCCAACGAAGAAGTATCCATCACCATGAAAAACTGCCTAGACGTGGCTGACGCTATAAAAACTATGAAAATAAGAGGCGCACCCCTGCTCGGAGCAGCCGCTGCCCTCGCCCTCGCACTGACAGCCTTCCACGCGAACGCGAAAACCAAAAAACAACTCATCAAAGAACTGGAAAAAGCCGCAGAAACCATAAGGGCAACAAGACCCACCGCGGTCAACCTGTTCTGGGCCCTCGACAGGATACTCGACAAAGCCAAAGCGGCTCAGGGCACCGCAGACGAAGTCGCCGCGCTCGTCGTGGAAGAGGCAAACAGAATCGCTGAAGAAGACGTCGCGACAAACCGTCTCATAGGCAAGCATGGCGCAAAACTCATCCATGACGGAGACGCTGTGATGACGCACTGTAACGCTGGCGCACTGGCCACAGTAGATTTTGGCACAGCTCTGGGCGTACTGAGAGCCGCGTGGGAGCAGGGAAAAAGGTTCAAGGTTTTTGCTGACGAGACTCGCCCGCTATTGCAGGGGGCGAGACTCACGGCGTATGAGCTTAAACGTGCAGGGATACCGGTCACGTTGATCACGGACAGTATGGCCGGCTACGTTATGAGCAAGCGCATGGTAAACAAGGTAATCGTTGGAGCAGATCGCATCGTCCGAGATGCTGTCATCAACAAAATCGGCACCTTCACTGTGGCCGTCTTGGCCAAGGTACACAGAATCCCCTTCTACGTTGCTGCACCCAAGTCCACTTTCGACGAAGCGCACATGGCCCGACAGGTTGTCATCGAAGAACGGAAACCTGAGGAAGTCACGCATATCGGCAAGCAGCGCATCGCCCCCGAAGGAATAGAAGTTTTGAACCCGGCCTTCGATGTTACACCGTTGAAGTACGTGTCCGCTATCATCTGCGAAACCGGAATCCTGCGCGGAAGAGATTTGAAACGGCTTGAGGCTAATCGCTATAAGTGAAAACGCCGTTATGCATGCTGAGATGCGTTCAGATGAGCAAGAACGAAGAAAAGGCACCCTCAGAACTCCGCGCCAAGGGTCTGCTAGCAAGAGATGGCGTGAAAGTTCCAGAAAAACGGTTCGTGGACGAGCTTTCCCAAAGAGGCTACGGCGTGCCTGGAAAGAAGAGTTTTCTCCTCACGTTCTACGAGGCGCTCTACCTCGTGGACAAGGCGATGCTCGAAGTTAAGGATGAGAACGGCGAAGAAGCCGGTTTTCAGAGACTGCTTCAATGCTACGAAAGTGCAAACGAGAACGCGTGGGCTTCCTACCTGGTCTTCCGCGACCTGAGAAGCAGGGGTTACGTGGTTCGTGAGGGTTTCGGCCAAGGCGTGGATTTCCGCGTCTACGAGCGCGGGGACTATAGTAAGGACACGGCCAAGTACCTGATAGTGAGTGTTCAAGAAGGCAAGCCTATTGGAGTTGAAAGCCTTAGCCGCGCGTTGAAGCAGAGCCTCAGCCTCAAGAAAGAACTCATCCTGGCCGTCATGAACCGCAGAGGAGAAATAGTTTACTACTCCGTCTCAGAACTAAACCTGAAATAAGAGCAGGGAACAGGCATGGCCGAGTTCAAAACCGTCAGAGGCATGAGAGACTTTCTCCCAGAAGAAGCCAAACTGCTCAGACACGTCGAAGGTAGAGCAAGGGAAGTAGCTAGGCTCCACGGGTACAGGGAGATTGTCACGCCTGTCGTCGAGCCTTACGAACTCTTGTCAGCCAAAGCTGGAGAAGAAGTAAAGTCGCGCATGTTCCTCTTCAAGGATCTGGGTGGAAGAGACGTCGCGTTGCGGCCGGAGTTCACAGCCTCCGTGGCCAGGCTAGTGGCGACGACCTTGAGAAACGAGCCGAGACCGTTCAGACTCTTCTCCGTTGGAAGCATCTACAGGTACGACGAGCCACAACGGGGCCGTTACCGAGAGTTCTGGCAGACGAACTACGAGCTGATGGGTTCAAGCAGGCCGGAAGCGGATGCTGAGATCTTACTCTTGACGAACAGTCTCATGAAAGCCGCAGGGTTAGAGAAGTTCGCGTTTAAAATAGGCCACATCGGCATCCTCAAAGGCATACTTACTCAAGAAAAACTCGTTGACAAGGTGCAGAGTACGGTCATGCAGCTCATGGACAAAAAACAGTACGAAGATGCCCTTAGACTGGTGGAAAGCGCAGGCGTGTCAGAAACGTGCATGCCGACCCTTCGAAAAATGATCGACCTCAAGGGCAGTGACGTCCTCGACGTGGTCACCCGAATAGCCGATCTCGTGAAAGACTATGAACAGTCCGTTGAAGCCGCGAAGAACCTGAGCGAGATCCTTGAGCTTGTTTTGGAAAGCAACGCAGATGTCGATATGACGGTTGATGCAGGTTTCGCTAGGGGGCTTGAGTATTACACGGGGATGATTCTTGAAGTTTACGTTCCAGATCTTGACATAGCATTAGGCGGCGGCGGAAGATACGACAGGCTGATTGAGCTGTTCGGAGGCGACCCAACTCCTGCAGTAGGCGTTGCTCACGGAGTAGACAGGATGATGCTGGCGTCGCAGCAACAGAACACGCACCAAAAAACCTTAGGAGAAACAGAGGAAGAAAAGACGGTTCTGGTAATTCCAGTCAAGGAGCAGTTGAGAGGCGAAGCCCTGAGAGTTTCCCACATGCTCAGAAATGCTGGAACGTCTGTTGAGCTTGAAGTGATGGGGCGAAAAATGACCAAGGCTTTGGAGGATGCAGACAGGAGAAATATAAGTTACGCAGTGATAATCGGCGAGAGAGAACTCGAAGAAAAAAAAGTTGTCGTCCGAAATCTTCGCAAGAGGGTGCAGAGCACCGTTAAGATTGAAGATGTTTCTGAAGCATTGAAAAGCTAGATCAACCTGTACGGCGATCAATACGCAGCGGTGAATTTTGAGCAATTGCTCTCGGGGCGGTTCCCTGTTTCTTCGTTGAACCGAATGACGAAAAAAAGGCATCGCACTTTCTGGAATAACTGGCATGAAGAGAAAAAGTTTCTGAATCAAATTGATCCATGGCCAAATGCCTCAACATAAATGAATGAACCCAGCTTAGTCCATTTTGTCATGGAAACTCTATTGACTGCTGGAGTTGCGAACAGCGCACGTCAATTGAACTGGTATATCGAAGATCAGACTAAGACTTATCTTCGTTGCAAATGGAATTAAAATCAATCGCATCAACAGTTGGGTCGCAAGCCATCCGGCTCGCTGAAGAAGAAGTTACAACGTTGTGGATGACGAAAGAGGATGAGGAAAACAGAAACGATAGAGACTCCTACGAGTTTGCGACTAGGTCAGCTTTTTCGGGGCAACATCGGGGTTATCATCGGCAGCAACATGGTCAATGGCTTCGGAACGGGAATAATTAGCCCATTCCTTTCGCTCTATTTTGTTAGCATTGGAGGAGATCCTATCAGGTTAGGGCTCATGTCATCGTTGTCGACACTGATACAATGCTTGATACTTTTCATTGGCGGGCGTCTGGCGGACCATTATGGAAGGAGAAGGCTAATTGTTATCGCAGCATTCTACGCTATACTCTTCCCAGCATTGTATGCTTTGATTCACGACTGGCGAATATTCTTCTTAACCTCAGCACTGGGCGCATTCGGGGCAGTTTCAAGCCCAGCCCTTCACGCTACAGTTGCAGATTCTGTCCCTCCTTCAAAACGAACCACCGCCATTTCAGTGCTTCAAGTCTTCCCTGCTTTTCCAACGGTGTTTTCTCCATTGATCGGAGGTTGGTTTATAGCTGCTTACGGCCTTCAAATCGGTTTCAGGCTAGCATGCGTCTTCGTTGCGGGAACGACATTGGTCTCTGCTTTAATCATGTTGCTATTCCTGAAAGAAACAATAAGACCTGAAAACGTCCAAGAATCTGCAACTCACAGCAATTCGCCGTTGAGCGTCCGCCGCGCACTTTCATCCCAGTCCCTGCACAGCCTAGTCGCACTGCTTTCTGCTTACGGACTCATCGCTTTTGCCAACGCCCTGGTGAGCAACTACTACATCCTATACGCGAATAGCGTTATCCATATTGATGCGTTCAATTATGGAATCATCATCAGCCTTCAAATCCTCTTCATAACTCTCTTGAAGATTCCAGGAGGATGGGCAAGTGACAAGTATGGCAAGAAGAAAATCATGATTATATCGATATTAACGTGCATACCCTTTGTGATAGCGTTTACGTTTTCTCGATTATTCGTCCAAGCTGCGGTCACAATGGTCCTTTTAGCGATTGCAGGAATGTACTATGCACCGGCACATGAAGCCCTGCAAGCTGACCTCGCCCCCAGGGAAATTAGAGGAAGAGTCACGTCTTTTTGGGACATAGCTGGAGCAGTCGGCGGGGCTATAGGTGCACCTTTGGGCGGCTTCTTCTTTCAGGCGATAGGCCCTGCAACACCCTTTTACCTTTTCGCCGTCGTTGAGGCCGCAGCTGCAATTCTGATAATTGTCTGTGTCAGAGAACCGCAAAGAGCAGAAAACTGAAGCATCTAGCAATGATTACATGGGCGAAACGCGAACCTGCAAAAAGTTTGGCACTGGAATGTCACGGAGCGCTTTCGGGTTCAGGAACGCTTTCTGCAGGCGCATTCCCATTCTTGTCGGTTCTCTTGTGTTGTACTTCTGAAACAACAGATTCGACTATGATTAACGCAATAATCAATACAACTATCACGAGTATCGCAGTAGAATTGCGCATGTCAAGCGCGATGTACCCGAGCCAAGGAATCCGCATCACAACTTTTCCAACTACATTCGCCGCAGGAGTCGGTGAATAAGGACCTGGTACAGCGTTACCGTCGCCTTGAGTTGTGAAATAGATTTGCCCGCTCACATTGGTTTCGGCAATGGCTCTGTGAACGATGAGTTCGTCACTGTCGGTGGCATGAAATACTAGTACGTCGCCAGATCTCCCAGTCTGGTTGTAGGGAGCCGTGTAGATATCCTCCGGGTTGACGCCTTCCACGATGATTAAATCACCTGTGTGCAGTGTCGGTGAGAAGGGACTTGCCCAGCCTGGATCGGGCTGAGAAACGCTCATGCTTCCAGAAGCAACCGCAAGCACTGGATAATTTGTGTTTAATTCCCAACGGAGGCCATACCAAAATCCTATCACAATCGCGATTACAACGATAATCGTCAGAATGGTCCGAAAGTACTCGTTTTTCCACAATGACTTGGGTCCTTGTCCTGCCAATACGTTTTCCTTCCTCACTCCTTAACTCAAACTGTAGATTAAATCAAAGCAGATCCTTTAAAAGCTAATGGTTTGCAACACTTTATAGCTCCTTAGCTCTCGCTGAGCGCGCGCAACTGAAGAGGACGTCAAAGAATAGGTGGAACAAGACGATCAATGTGGATGCGGTTGAAAGAACCAGACCATTTGAAGACTTCATTCAGACTGGGCCAAATGCCGCGTCAGATTTGTCGTGTGGGAGGTGTTTAGTATGAAAGAAGAAAAAGTGAAGAAGATAGTTCGAGAAGGCTACGCAAAGATCGCTAAGAAAGGGAAAACGTCTGGAGACGCTCCGACTTCCTGCTGCTCTGACATCTTGACTTCTTGTTGTTCCAACACATCCGAAATGAGCGAGGAAATCAGCAGGAGAATAGGTTACAGTGACGAAGAAATAGGCTCAGTTCCGCCAGGCGCAAACCTTGGTCTAGGATGTGGAAACCCCGTTGCGTTAGCTTCCCTGAAAAAAGGAGAAACCGTTCTGGACCTCGGTTCCGGAGGAGGTTTTGACTGTTTTCTGGCAGCCAGCAGAGTCGGCAAGAAAGGCAAAGTCATCGGCGTCGACATGACCCCTGAAATGCTCGACAAGGCAAGGGAAAACGCCAGAAAAGGCAAATACGGAAACGTGGAGTTCAGGCTCGGAGAAATCGAGAACTTACCAGTTGCGGACGAAAATGTTGACGTTGTGATCTCAAACTGTGTTATCAACCTTTCACCGAACAAGAAACGTGTGTTCGAAGAAGCGTTCAGAGTGCTGAAACCGAACGGAAGACTCATGGTCTCAGACATCGTTCTGCTGAAGAAGCTTCCAGAAATAATAAGAAAAAACGTTCAGGCATACATCGGATGCCTCTCAGGCGCAGAGATGAAGGACAGATACCTCCAAACCATAAGAGAGGCCGGCTTCCAAAAAGTCAAAATCGTCGAGGAAAACTGTTTCCCAGTAGAAAACATGGCAAACGATACAACAGCACAGGCAATCATCAAAGATAATGAAATACCCGCTGAAAAACTCGCGAAAATCGCAAACACCGTTGCAAGCGTAAAAGTCAATGGCCTCAAGCCTGGAAGAAAAAGGACAAAATGAGCACGGAGCAGAAACTAGCCGTAGCGCGCACTCTATCTCTCTCTCCTTAGAAAGTCGCCCACGTCAAGAATGTTCTTCACAGCCACACCTTTCCTTTTTGCCTCCAGACTGCGAAGGATTTTGCCGAAACCCAAACACTCCTCGTACGAGTTTAGTACCAGCACATAGCCACCCTTTTTCGTCGAGCCCGTCACTTTGGTTATTCCTTCTCCAAACACGTCTCTTCCACAGATGAACAGCCATTCTGCCTTTTTCTCAACGTTTATACTGTTTCCCTTTTTCTCTGCGATCATATTCAGCAGGTTGAAGCTTGGAAAAAACTCCCTATCCTTGGCTTCTCCCAAGTACTCTCCAGCATAATAGAAGTCTTTCGCCATCAGCCGCTTGACGTTCTCATCCAAGAGAAAGTATCGACCTTGCCCTTTCACGATGAAAGTCTCATCCAGCATGATCTTTGTTCCGAAACGGCTTACAAAATCGTCTATGGGCTTGATCATACGTTCTCCCGCCGTTTCAGCTTACACACGAAGAACCCCTGGGTTCGCCCTGGCCAAATTCGCTTGCATTCGGCAATAGAGCCATCGAGACTTTTCCCCAAAACATTCGTCAGGGCCCTCTGCCCATAACAGCTGATTCTTTCCACTCGAAGGCCAAGGTTTCTTATGGCCCAATCGATATTTAACTCGTCCTCTTCCGGCTCCAAGGAACAGGTCGAATAAACTATTTCACCGTCGTCTCCTAGAACTTTTACGGTTTGAGCCAGTATTTCTCTTTGAAGCGAAGCGTTTCTCTCCACGTCTTCCATCGTTCTTCTGTTGAACCAGTTTTTGTCTGTCGCGAAATTGCCCGAGCAGGGCAAGTCGAGAAGTATACGGTCAAACCTCACTTTCAGCTGGGATACTTGCCGCGCGTCTAAGAGGTAAACTACGGTGTTCTTGACGTGGCAACGTTCCAACTGGTTTGCCAACGCAGTGAGTCTCTGTCTTCCGATGTCCAGGGCGACTATTGCGCCTGTGTTGTGCATTGAATCGGCCAGTTGAACGGTTTTTCCTCCAGGGGCTGCGCAGGCGTCCAGCACTGTTTTATTTCCTGATTTTGCGAAAAGGGTGACGGGTATTTGGGCTGCCGCTTCTTGGATTGAGTACAAGCCTAGAAGATATTCCGATGTGGCTCCGACCGAGAACTTTGATTCACAAACCCAGTAGCCTTGGTCGAGGGAGGAGACTCTTTCAAGCTCCATTCCAATCGAATGTAGCCGCTGCAAGAGAGCCTCTGTTTTCTCCACGTTCATAGTGTTTATTCTTATTGCTTGTCTGGGCGCAACGTCTCTGTATTTCCAGCCCAATTCTCGGTAGCGATCTGTGAAGAATTCCTTATTTGTCATCGAGGATAGTCTGCCAACTGTTCATAAAAGGTTGGTGTTTATGCCTTAATTTGAAGTTCTACTTCGTCAATCTTCTCGTGAACCATTTCCTGATTTCTTCAACGAAGGCCGCGCCTATCTGTCGTCAAGAAAGACTAGCTCTTACATTTAGATCAATCGGACAATCGGAGACTGTTCTGTTTTGACAAATCTTAAATGTTTAGGTGGCTTATTTTGGTCGAAGGGTGGGATGAATGAGTGTCAAACAGGCTTTTGTGATGATGGTTCAGAAAAGATGGTGGACTGAATTTTGTCGTCGCAATCGTGAGGGAAAGAAAATCCATTCATTCGTGCTCAGGGGAATAGCCCCGCCCAAAGATGCTTCGAAGGTTCTATTCTACGTGACTAAACCAGTCGGTGAAATTTCAGGCTACGCCGACTTCATTGAACGAAAAGTTGGGGACGCTGACAGACTGTGGAAAGAACACGGCGATGAGTCGGTTTTGAGCTCAAAGGAGAAATATGATGATTTCGTGAAGGATTCGCAGAGAGTGTCTTTCGTCAGGTTCAAAGATCTGCACGAGGCAGCCAAAACCATCCCACTTAATGATGTTCTGATGTCTATTGGAGTCAGAAGACTGGGCAGGAAAGGTTTCTACATCATGAAGGAAATCGAAGACGAGTTCGTTGCTTCGATGAATGAAAGAGCCCTATAGGACAACCGAATCCGTTTCCAACGGCATTAATGAAATGATTGACACAAAGTTAATAGGTCACTTTTTTTACATCCATGTAGCTCATCTTTAGGCAGTGGAAACCTAGAATGTTCACAATGTCAAGGATAACTCCTTTGCAGCTATTCGAGTATTTCGTTATCGCATGGAAGGTTTGATTATGGTACGATACAGGCAAGTTGAAGAAATTCAGAAGTTGATGAATTATCGTGAAATGATAAGGAACACGAGCATCATCGCTCATGTTGATCACGGCAAGACGACGCTTTCAGACAGCCTCTTGTCCGCAGCTGGAATAATCAGTGAGCAGAGGGCAGGACAACAGCTTGCGCTTGACTCTTGGGAGCTTGAACAGAAGAGACAGATGACGGTTTTTGCATCCAACATCAGCTTGGCTCACACCTTCAAGGGAAAGGATTATCTGATAAACCTCATCGACACGCCCGGGCACATTGATTTTAGCGGCGCAGTCACGAGAAGTCTCCGAGCTGTGGATGGGGCCCTTGTGGTGGTTGACGCGGTGGAGGGCCCAATGACCCAAACTGAAACCGTCTTGATGCAGGCTCTGCGCGAAAGAGTGAAGCCGATTCTCTTCATAAATAAGGTTGACAGGCTCATAAAAGAAATAAAACTAACGCCGGATGATATTCAGAAGAAATTTGCAAAAATCATTATGAGGGTCAACACTCTCATCGAGAAATACGCGCCGCCTGAACACAAGAAAGATTGGCAGGTTAAAGTTGAAGACGGCGCCGTCGCCTTCGGTTCAGCCCTCCACAAATGGGGCCTAAACCTGCCGCACATGAAGGCGAAAGGCGTAACTTTCGTGGAAATCATCGATGCGTACACTGGAGAGCACGATGACGTTAACAGAAAGGTTGATGCCCTGAGCAAGAAGGCTCCAGTGCAAGATCCCATCTTGGACATGTTCATTGAACACTTGCCTAACCCTATAGAGGCTCAGCCCTACAGACAGGGTCAGATATGGCCTGGCGACGCCGATGGCCCCGTGGGCAAGGGGATGGCCAATGTTGACCCCAAAGGTCCGCTTCTGATGTGTGTGTCGACGATTGAGGTTGACCCTCATAGTGGAGTTGTGGCCATCGGACGTGTCTTCAGCGGCACAGTGGAAAAAGGAAAGCTCGTTCAACTCATCACGAGCCATCAGAAAGGCACGATTCAACAGGTTTACATGAGCATGGCCGCTGACCGGGTTATAATCGACAGAGTTCCCGCGGGCAACATCGCAGCCCTCTCAGGTTTGCCCTCCATCCACGTCGGCGAGACTGTTGCAGAGGACGGTGTGGAGACGCAAGCGTTTGAAGGGTTGAAGTACGTTTCAGACCCTGTAGTAACGGTTGCCGTCGAACCTGCCGACGTTAAGGATTTACCGCTTTTCGACAAGGTCATACACAAATTGACGACTGAAGACCCGAACCTGCACTTTCTGATAAACAAGGAAAGCGGAGAATATCTGCTCAGCGGCATGGGAGAACTCCACTTGGAAATCACAGCCTATCGCATGCAGGAAGCCAACCTGAAAGTGAAGATTAGCAAGCCGATCGTAATCTACCGCGAGACTATTAGCCATGACTACCAGGGCCCGCCGATAATGGGCAAGAGCCCGAACAAGCACAACAAGCTTTGGATTACGATGGAGAAGCTGCCCGACGAAGTTGTTGAAGCAATCAAGCTTGGAAAACTCACTGAAATGCAGACACGCGACGAAAGGCAAAAAACTCTGAAAGGATTCGGATGGTCGACAGATGACGCTCGCAACGCCGTCGCGATCGAAGGCAACAACATTCTTGTCAACAGGATCAAGGGAAGACAGTACGTTGAAGAAATAATGGACCATATAAAATCGGGTTTCAGAGAAGCAGTGTTCACGTCTGTCTTGGCAAAGGAACCCGCTTTCGGGTTGAAAGTGAACCTGGAAGATGTGACGGTTCACGAAGACCCGGTTCACCGCGGTCCAGCCCAGATCCTGCCAATGACTTGGCGTCCAATATGGTGCTCTTTTCTCCTGAGCGATCCCAGGCTCCTAGAGCCGCTCATAAGCCTTGAATGCAAGGTTCCAAACCAGTTCGTAAGCAGCGTCATAGCCATAGTTCAGAAGCGCCGGGGCAAAATCTTGGACATGACAAATGAGGAAGATATGATAATCGTCAAGGCAGAAATGCCAGTGTCCGAGTCGTTCGGCCTAGCCGAAGAACTTCGTTCCTCAACCGAGGGCAGAGCCTTCTGGGCTACGCAGTTCAGCCGCTGGGCACCGGTTCCAGAGCAAATGAAAGATGAAATAATAAAGCAGATACGCGAACGCAGAGGCTTATCACCGACACCTCCGAGAGCTGAAGAATTCTTCGAGGAAGCATAGAACAAAGGAAAGTCGATCGTTTTCAGACTTTCTTTTCCCTTCTTTCTGCAATTTTCAGCAAGCTTTATTGATTTTGAGAGTTATAAGACTCTAATGAATTGTCATGATACTTGGTATTTGCGGAAGTCCTAGAAAACAGGCGACTGAACACGTTTTGACAGAAGCCTTGAACACGTTGAGATTAATGGGTTTTGATACAGAGCTATTCACAGTCAGAGGCAAGAACATAGGATTCTGCCAACACTGCGATTACTGTTTAAGGAATAAAACGTGCAAGTTGAAAGATGACATGTACGAGCTCTACCCATTACTCAGAAAAGCTGACGGACTTGTAATTGCCACGCCCGTTTACAACGGCGGAGTAAGTGCCCAAACGAAAACTGTCATGGACAGATGCAGGGCCTTGTTTGCCGAAGACAAGAACGTGCTAAAATACAAGGCTGGCATGGCCATCGCAGTCGGGGGAGACAGAGCAGGAGGACAGGAACTGGCAATCCAACAAATCATAACCTTCTACGTTCTGAACGGTGCCATTCCCGTAAGCGGCGGTCCTTTCGGAGCAAATTTGGGGGCAACTTTCTGGTCCAAGGACACTCTTAAAGATGTTAAAGAGGACAAAGAGGGATTCAAGACTCTGAAAAAGACTGTGAATAGATTCGCTGACCTTGTGAAACAGAGTGAAATCAAGAGAGCTTAAAATGGTGGGACTATGACTCAAGACCTAACAGGAACTGAGAAGAAGAGGAAAGTCGCGTGGGGGATCACGGGCAGCGGGGACAGATTGCCCGAAACAATCGGCGTCATGAAGGAGCTGAAAGAAGAGTATCAGGATAGAGTAAGCCTGGGGGTTTATCTTTCGAAGGCTGGAGAACAGGTCGTCAGATGGTACAAGCTTTATGAACAGTTGAAACAGGATTTCGGAAAGGTCTGGGTTGAACTCAACTCGAACTCGCCGTTTCTTGCCGGCGATCTTGAGCTTGGAAAATTCGAGTTCTTGTTGATTGCTCCCGCAACTTCGAACACCGTGGCAAAGATTGCAGCGGGAATAACTGACACGTTACTCTGCAACTCGGCAATCATGGCTTTGAAAGCTTTCGTCCCAGTCTATGTCATGCCAAGTGATTACAAGGAAGGAACGGTGGTTACGAAGCTTCCTGACTGGAAGGATCTCAAGCTGAGAGTAAGGAAAGAAGACGCAGAAAATACGAGAAAACTGTCTCTCATGGAAAACGTGTTCGTGCTTGAAAAACCAGAAGACATCGGCCATGTCTTCAAAAAGCATCTGGACAAGATAAGCTGGAATGAGAGCTGAGCCCAAAACAATGAATTTTGCACTGCTCATCGTTCCATTGGCGGCCGGCATCTTTGTCGGCTATTTCTTGCGCGAGAAGAGGAAAATCAATCTCGGCAAAGCCACGCTGGGGATAATTCTTGTCTTGATATTTGCGCTTGGTTTTGGAATAGGTTCAAACAGTGAACTGTTGAGTTCGCTGCCCGATGTTGGATTGAGCGGCGCTGTAATCGCTTCGCTTGCCATAGTGTTCAGTATTATCTTTGTCAAAGCAATCAGACGAAAGGCTGGTTTAGAATGATAAAGTACATTCTAACCGCTTTAGTGCTTGGAGGTGTTGCAGGCTATCTGAACGCAAATTGGGCGACCGTCGTCGACAGCTTCTGGGTTTCGGATTATTTACTCAATGCCTCACTTTTGCTGTTGCTGTTCGTTATGGGAGTTATATTTGCGATGGACAAAGACTCCATTTCTAAGATAAGACGCACAGGGTTTAGGATACTGATTGTTCCATTGGCAATTGTGTTAGGCACCATTCTGAGCGGTGTGATCAGCGCACTAATTCTAGGCATCAACGTGGTTGCGACGACGGCGGTGAGCGCGGGGTTTGGTTGGTACACGTTGGCAGGTCCTCTTGTGAGCCAGATATTCGGAGCAAAGTGGGCAGCTTTGGGCTTTGCCGCAAACTTTCTGAGAGAATTGTTCACCATACTCACCGCTTCTGTGATGGTCAAGGTTGACAAATACGCTCCGACCGCTTCAGGCGGTGCAACAGCCATGGACACTACGCTGCCTATAATTGTGCGTTATTGTGGCTCTGACGCTCTGATTACGGCGTTCTCAAGCGGCTTTGTACTGAGCGTGATAGCTCCTTTCATGATAGTAGCGATTGCTTCGCTGGGCCATGTTCCCATCCCGCTATTCTTATAAATTCACGGCATTTTAATGGATGTTCATGCAAGCAGAAATCGGAATAATCGGGGGAACAGGCTTCTACGATCCGCATCTCGTCAAGAAGGGCATGGAAACCAGGCTTGACACACCGTATGGGCCGCCTTCTGACTTGATCGTGGTTGGAGAATTGAACGACAGAAAGGTGGCATTTTTGCCGCGGCATGGAAAGAAGCACACGATAAGACCCACCGACGTTAATTCGAGAGCCAACATACACGCGTTGAAAGAACTGGGCGTTCAACGAATTCTGGCTCCTTCGACTGTCGGATCTTTGAGGGAAGAGTATAAGCCTGGAGACCTTGTGTTCGTTGATCAATTCATAGATCGGACGACGAGAAGGGAAGAGTCTTTCTACACGGGATCGAAGGTCTGCCACATTTCAGTGGCTGAACCTACGTGTCCCGATTTGAGAAAGATTCTGGTAGAAGTTGCTGAGGAAATGAGCATCAGTTATCACAGAACTGGAACCTACGTATGCATAGAGGGGCCGAGATTTTCAACGAAGGCTGAGTCCAAGATGTTCAGGAACTGGGGAGCCGACGTGGTGGGCATGACCCTCGTTCCCGAATGCGTTTTGGCTCGCGAAGCAGAAATATGCTACGCATCGATCGCGACCGTAACTGACTATGACGTTTGGAAAGATAATCCAGTAAGTGCTGGCGAAGTGGCTAGGACTATGAAGAAGAACATCGAGAAGGTCAAGAATCTCGTCGTGGAAGCAACGGCGAGAATACCGAAGGAACGAACGTGCGAGTGCAAGGATGCATTGAAAAGCGCATCAGTGTGAAAATGCATTATCAATTAAGAGTGAGGTGCCAGGTTTGAATCTTAAGTCGAAGATAAGAAGAATATCCGAGTTCAAGGGCGTCGTTTTCTGGGACATAACGCCGCTTTTGAAAGATAAGGATGCCTTCAGAGAATGCATCAAGCAGATGGCGAACCACTTCAGAACGAAGAAAATAGACTTGGTGGCTTCGAACGAGGCCAGAGGCTTCATAATCGGCGGCGCTCTGGCGTACGAACTCGGAGCCGGTTTCGTCCCCATTAGAAAGAAGGGAAAATTACCTTCAAAAGTGGTGAATCTAACCTATAGCAAGGAATACGAATCGGACACGATAGAGATGCACCACGATGCGGTTCAACCAGGCCAGAAAGTGCTGCTCGTTGACGACTTGCTGGCAACGGGGGGAACCATTAAGGCAAACGCCGAGTTGGTTGAGAGACTCGGCGGAAAAATCGTCGGCATGGGCTTTCTGGTAGAGTTGGGGTATCTGCACGGAAGAGAAAGCCTTGGAAAAAAGTATGATATATTCTCTCTCGTAAACTATGAAACGACGACTGGATAAACTCAAATAATCCTTGCACTAATCTCATTGAGGAGGGTAAGGATGGACAAAATTCCTCTCTACCATGTAGATGCTTTTACGACAGAACCATTTGCAGGCAACCCCGCGGCCGTTTGCATCTTGGAAAAACCTTACAAGGACAACGTGCTCAAGTCAATCGCTGCGGAAATGAACCTTTCAGAAACTGCCTTTCTTCAAAAGCTCGAGCAGAAGCACATTGAAGACTCACGGTTGTTTTCTCTCAGATGGTTCACGCCACAGACGGAAGTGAATCTCTGTGGCCACGCGACTCTTGCAACTGCCGCGGTCTTGTTTCATGAAATCAAGCTGAGAGCAACAGAAGTGTCCTTCGAAACAAGAAGCGGAACACTAACAGCAAGACTTGAGGACAACGGAATCCTCTTGGATTTCCCAAAAGACGAAACCACGCCATTCTACCCAAGCCAAAGCATCTTGGAAGCCCTTGGTATCAGCGATTTCACGAGCGCATACTACTCTAGAAAGAGTGGCTATCTTCTGATTTTAATGCCAACCGAACAGAACATTAGGAATTTGAAGCCCGACTTCGAACATCTCAAATCTGCTGAAACAAAAGACAAGATAGCAGGAGTCATCGTCACATCAAGAGGTAGCGCCCCATACGATTTCGTCTCGCGCTTTTTCGCGCCTTGGCTTGGTATAAACGAAGACCCAGTTACTGGGTCAGCCCACGCGACGTTGTGCGGGTACTGGTCAAAAGCACTGGGAAAAAAGGAGATGCAGGCTTATCAAGCCTCACAAAGAGGAGGACAACTCACTGTTAAAGTTCTCTCAACCGACAGAGTCGGACTAATCGGCAATGCTGTCGTCGTTTCCAAAGGAGAATTATATCTGCAATAATGGAAAACATAAATTCGAACAGCGGTCGCTCGCACCTTCAGCCGGGGGAGTTCTTTTGATCCACGTCCGTCTTATCCACTGGAACGCCACAGAAGCCAAACGAAAAGCATCGATTCTAGAGTCAGCGGGTTACGAAGTGGACTACGAGCTGATTGCTCCTAAGGTGCTTGGAGAATTGAGGAATAACCCTCCTGCCGCCGTAATTATCGACCTGTCGAGGCTTCCCAGCCAAGGGCGCGACATGGCCATAAATATCCGGCACGCCAAAGCCACACGCAACATTCCCATAATCTTCGTTGAAGGCGACCCACAAAAAGTGAGCCAAATCAAAACCCACGTTCCCGAAGCTCTCTACACAGACTACAATCAAATTCAGAGAGTGATGAAAGAAGCCGTGGCGCATCCGCCAAAAGTGACGCTGATCCCGAAAGACATATTCGAGCCATACAAACACACGCCAGTCGCAAAGAAACTCGGCATCAAACCAAATTCCACACTAGCACTTATCAACCCGCCAGAAGGCTTCACAAAGACCTTGGGCCCATTAACACAAGGAGTCACAATACAAGAACCACCCTTTCACCGATCAGATCTAGTCATATTTTTTACCAAAACACAAGAAGACCTCCAGAACCGCATAGTTAAGACGGCCTCTGAGCTTGAACCGAATGGAAAACTGTGGATAGTCTGGCCAAAGAAAGCGTCACAAACAACCGCCAACCTAACGCAAGGCACGGTACGCAAAACGGGTCTCGCTCTAGGTCTGGTGGACTACAAGGTGTGCAGCATTGACCCAACATGGACGGGATTGCTGTTCGCACGACGCAAACCCAGGAAAACTTGAAACGAGCACGGCGATTTTTGGTGCGGTCGCCGGGATTTAACCCGGGATCGCAAGCTTGGAAGGCTTACACTGGCCTTTGGAGGCTTTGTGTCCTAAACCAGTCTAGACGACGACCGCCTTTTTCAGCATTAGATTAGGATGGGGGTGTAGATAAGATTTCTTTCTTATCTATGGGGTTTCTCGTCTGGCTTGAAGAGACTCTTCTCGTGTTTGGGTCTTGGCTTGAAGCTGCCGTGATACTTCGGCATAGTGGTTCTTTGGCGTTCTAGATTCTTTATTCTGGCGTAGAGTTTTGAGACCTTGGTCTTAGACGGCGTTTTGGGCTTCGGAATCCTCACGCGAACGGGCGTGAACGGCTTGATCTCGCTGCTGAGACTCTTTCTTTTCATGGGCACTTCTCTGACCTTTTTGAAGACGACGTAGCCTTCTTTCGGGTTCACTTCTCGAACTTCCCAGCCCGCCTCCAACCAGCCTTTGGCATGGGGACTGCTGGGCAGGTTGCTCCACCATTCTTCGCTGCGGTAGGCGCTCATGGGCAAGTTCTCTCCGATTATTCCATCGATGCGAGCAAAACTGAGCTTGACTCTGTTCGTGAAAGCACCTCGGAACTTCAGATAGCCAGTCAATCCTCCGTATCGCGAAACGCTTCTCGGGGCAACAGTCCTTCTCGCGCAATTCAGGCAAAGCAGCTTCGTCGGGTCGCCCGTCGACACGTCAGGAACCATGCAGTCTCTGCAGTAGAGTCGCCCACATCTCTGACAGCGTCTGAGATAACTGTACGAGAGAACCCTACCGCATAGCCCACACTCGTCCTTAAACGGCATTCCAACCACTATGCTCTCAAACACTAGGTTCTATCTTATGCAGAAGCTTTTGATATAGACTTCGCCAAACCGCGAGGGTGGTAAAAAGGGATCGCAAAATTTATAGATTCTAACTGACGAAAACAAGCTGAGGGTCTCATTGCTTTTCAGTGAATATCTGCATGAAAAAGCAGAAGAGTCTAGGCATAACGAAACCATCAGCTACATGATAATCATCATCGGCTAAGTGTTCTTTGTAGGCGGACTTGTCGAAACAATAATAACAGCCGAATTGAGCGATGTGGGTCCAAACTGGTTTCTGATATTTCCGTCCCACTTTACGCTAAATCCGGACAGTCTTCTAGGCACGTCTTTGACTCTGTGGGCATTGCCCTAATCATTCTGGGAATAGTGTTTGTAACGCACTACGCCAGAGAGGTCATGGTACATGAGAGAGCTTCAAAAGGCACATTCCGTGGAAGAGCAGAAACTGAGGACAGAAAAAGGACGAGCCCAACCTGAGCAGCCGAGGCAAGAATAACTGCGGCTGGGCCCTTGTTTGGAGTCTATCTAGCCTTTCACGACTGCTATAGGAACTAGCCTAGCAACTTTAGTGGCTATGCCAGCCTTGTCGCTCACGTCCACGACGATGTCAACGTTCTTGTAGGCTGGATCTGCTTCTTCGGCCAAGACCACTGGGCTTGCAGCTCGAACGTATATTCCTCTTCTTTCCATGGCCTTCTTGATGTCTCCGCCGTAGAATTTTCTTTTTGCGGCGCTTCGGCTCATCATGCGGCCGGCGCCGTGGGCTGTGGAGCCGAAGCTCACCTGCATGGCCTGTTCACGGCCAACTAGGAGCCAGGAGCTTGTGCCCATGCTTCCGGGGATGAGCACAGGCTGACCTACGGCTCGGTAATCTGCGGGTATTTCCGGGTGCCCAGGCGGGAACGCTCGTGTCGCGCCCTTTCTGTGAACCCAGACCTTCTTCTGGCCCCCGTTGACTCTGTGAGTCTCTATTTTGGCAATGTTGTGAGCGACGTCGTAGACAAGTTTCAACCCAAACTTCTCGGGTTTTTCTCTGAAGACCTGCTGAAAACTCTGGCGAACCCAGTGAAGGATCGCCTGTCGGTTGACGAATGCGTAGTTGACCGCGCACGCCATGGCCTGATAGTAATCTTCCGCCTCTTGGCTTTTTCCAGGTGCACAGGCAAGCTCCCTGTCTGGGAGAACTATTTTGTACTTTTCAATTGCCCTCTCCATGACTCGCAGGTAGTCTGAGCAAACCTGATGGCCGAAGCCTCTTGAGCCGCAGTGAATCATAACGGCGACTTGGCCTTCATGCTCCAGCCCGAAAACCTTGGCCGTGCGCTCATCGACTATTTTGTCCACTTTCTGGATTTCCAAGAAGTGGTTTCCAGAACCAAGAGTGCCAATCTGCGTTAATCCCCTGCTTTTTGCGTTGGAAGAGACCTTGGCAGGGTTGGCGTTTTTCATGCAACCGTTCTCTTCGCAGTGTTCAGCATCCTCGGGCCAGCCCAGTCCCTTGTCAATCGCCCATGGGACCCCTCTCGTTGTAAGCGTATCCAGATCGTGTTGCGACACTTGGAAGTCTTTCCGACGGCTTCCAAGTCCGCAGGGGACGTTTTTGAAAATGGCCTCGGCGAGTTGGCCGAGCTTCGGTCGAATGTCTTGTTCAGAAAGGTTCGTCGTGACCAGGCGGACACCGCAGTTGATGTCGTAGCCTACTCCGCCCGGACTTATCACGCCTTCTTCATAGTCTGTTGCGGCTACGCCGCCTATCGGGAAACCATATCCTTCATGTCCGTCTGGCAGAGTTATTGAGTACTTGTATATGCCTGGCAAGTGCGCAACGTTCACGCATTGCTGCAGGGTTCTGTCGGTCTGCATCTTGTCCAACAACTCTCTGTTAGCTAGGACCAGGCCGGTGACCTTCATACCAGGCTTGTACTTCGGAATGCGCCAAGAACAATCATCTATCTTTTCAAGTGGAACTCTCTCGGATGGCCCATGGCCTCCTCCTTCTTCCATTTTTTCACCTGTTGACTAGCACAAAAAGTAGCTAAGCGCAAATATAAACGATTTCGATTCTTGCAGACATATTATGAGGGGTGGCCACGGCTCTGCGCAAACTGCATGAACCCCTCTATACTATTGGTGAGAACGGTTTCGTTCAACACTTGGTGAGTGTCGATGAATTTTACGACTTTCCGAATCTGCGGATCATTCTCAATGATGTTTTGGCGCACCTGTTCTAGGCTCTGCTTTTCCTGTACTCCACGCTGGGCAATTTTATCCCAAAGCCGCAACTGTTGAGCGTATGCCTTGAGCTTTCCAAAGGGGTCGGGGGCGTCCCCAAAGTGGCTGTAGTAGAGAGCCTTCGGTTTCAGGCCTGTCAGCTTGTCCAAGGCTTCTAGGGCAGCGTCCAGACGAAAGGGCGCAGGTGTCGTTGGTATAATTGCATCGAATTCTCTCAAGTAAATGCCAGCTGCATCTCCAGGAAAGACTCCGCCGCCCGCAGTCTCGTAGTAGCTCTGATGATGTGAAGCATGACCGAGAGTCTCCACGACTCTTAGGTTAACGTTTTCTCCAAGGCTGAAGGTCTCGCCGTTCTCTGTTGCAATAATCCTTTCAGGCGGAACAGGTTCAGGCTTCCCATACAATTCTGTTATATTCCCAAGAACCAACTTCGACTGTTGCCAAAGCTTCTCAGGATTGGCCAAATGAGGTGCCCCTCTCGGGTGCACGATAACCTTAGCGTTGGGTAGACTCTTCAACAGGGTTCCAGCACCTCCAGCATGGTCGAGGTGGATGTGGGAAACTGCAACGTATGTAACATCTTCCAGTTTGACGCCCAGTTTATTGAGACCGGCCAGAAGGTTGAGCACTGAAGAAGTAGGACCTGTCTCGATTACTGCAGCTTTTCTTCCTTTCAGAACGTAGCTCGCGATGAAGCTTTCGAAGCCAGCCGTTTCAAGATCAATCAATCCTACATGCTCATCAAGCTTTGTCACACGCATCTGCAAATCATCTGCTCAGTTTCTCCTGAACCCTAGCATCGACAGACCGATTAAAGTTTTCGTCGAAAAATTCGTAATGATTGACTGGGCATAACTTGATAAGGAACATGAACCGAGCAAAGCAAGGATTGCTGCAATAGGTTTGTGCGGTGCCATCGTGCGTGAGCGTAGGCTGAGCCGAAGCCGTTTATCGCGCCTTCACATCATTGAAAGAAATAATCCTGAAATCGTCGGCAGATGAGACGGGCACGCGTAGAGTGGGTTTACATGTCGTTATGAGTGAATTCTGATTCTGAACAGAGCCTGTTGGGAGCTTCATTCGCAAAACGCAGTCTCCGTCCAGCCTTATTCTGGAAAAATTTTTTTTCTCGCATCAAAAACCGAGCCCAAACTCAAGGTCACCATTCTCAGCATCCAAAACCACGCCTTCCCAAATTGTTTAACTAGCCTTCGCTGGCTGCGGGACTGTGGTGATGTTTGTTACTTGTGGGGCTTCTTTCTTGGCTCCTGCTCTTGATCAGCTGTTGGTTCCTCTGCGCCAAGCAGCATTCTCAGCGACTTTACTTCCTCTCTCAGCATGCCGACCTCGCTCTCAAGAGCCTTGGCCTTTGAGTCTGCCATTTTCTTGAGTTCCTCGATTTCTAGTAAAAGATTTTTGCGTTCGTTCTCTAAGGTTCTGAGCTTTTCCACAATGCTCTTGAAACCGCTCATTGATTCCAGTGTCCCTTCTCCCCTTTCTTATGTCATAGTAGCCATTCGGCTGCATATTAAGATTTTGAGGTCAGGTTCTTGGATGATTTCTCATATGTCAAGGATGAATTTCAGCGTCACTCTTCCTGGCTTTTCGAGAATTTCCATGCGGTGATAGGTGACGGCTTTGACGGCCACCTTCTGGAGGTGTTTTTTCGCGTTGAATTTTTCTCCCCAAATCTTGGCGATAAGTTTGAGGTCACTTGCAGTTCTTGTGATTTCTAGAATTTTGAATTTGGAGTAGAGCATCTGTTTTGTTTCAGACTTTATTAGCAGTGCCTCGAGCCAACTGTAGAGCAGGCTGTATTCGTCTTCGCCTTCAGCCGTGACTGAATCTTCAAGCCTAGGATCTACGGTTTTCACTTCGGTCATTACATCGAACATTGCGACTGCAGCGTTTTCGAAAGCCTCTGCCAAATTCCCGCCGTAGGCGGCGACGTAAGCATCTGCAGTGTGCTCTAGAAATTCATAGCGTTTATTTTCGTCCAACCGTCTGACCGTGAGAATAATGAGGCAGTCGGTTTTAAAACACTTTTCAAATAGCGCGTGCTTTCAAAATAAAAAAGGGAGATGGTGGTTATTTGCCATGCTTTTTAAGTGCTATCATCATCGCGACTGCCAACATGGCTATCATAATCAACAACAACGACAGAACTGTGTATTCAGGTATTACTGTGTAGTATGCGCCGATTACATTGAAACCTCCGCTGTTGTCGTAGGCCTGGATGACATAGTAGACGACCGTTCCGCCGATATACCCAGGAATCGTGCCATCGTACAACCCAGTTGTACCGTTCAGCGTCATCGCAACAGTGGAGTTGTTAATCCAACCATCGGGTGAATAGACGAGAGTAACGTTCGCAATTCCTGTGCCACTGTTGTCAGTTACCTTGACCGACACCACGACAGGCTCGCTGTCATTAACGTGGATTATGTCAGGAATCTGAGTCCATGAGCTGATTGTTGGAGGAGCAGCGTAAAAGAGTACATAGGTTGCATCGTAGAGGTTGGCCGCGGAAACGATTGTGTTTCCGTTGACATCGTCGAAGAACGTGCCTGTGGTGCCGGTATAATTGATGTCAAAAAACCCAGTAAACGGGCCTGAGGTTGCATTGGGCACCGACGTAATGTTAAACTCAACATACATCAAACTGGCGTTCTCTTCAGGTACGTAGTCATTAAATCCTAGAAGGCTCTCGCCAAACTCTACGCTGCCGGCGTTTTGGTCAACCACCGGAGCTGGGCCTACAATGGTGTGCCCGGCAAAGTATTCGCTTGTTGTTCCGGCTGTGTAGCCACACGCCACTTCCTGAAATACTGATGCAGTGAAGTTCATTGTAACCTGCCAATCAAACGTGCCGTTCTCCATGTTAGCCCACACCGTAAGATTGAACAGGGTTCCCACACTCGCATTGTCTGTGCTATACGATACGGTCGAAGGAGACACCCACATCGAGTTAAGCAATGATCCCTGACCTCGAACTGACCTAGCAGTGAAAGACAAAGCCATGGGGGACATAAGAAGCAACGTTATAATCGTTAAACAAACAATTCTTCTCATGTGTACCTCCCCGTTCACATAGAAAATGCCTGAAGAATGGTTTAAGGTTAGCGGGAGCGCTGCGGAAAAATATCTGATGGCTCAGAGATCTGCAATGCATTCAGAATATCGAATTGTACCCAAGGGTGGGCCCTCAGAGATCTCTGAATCGGCATTTCAAAGATCACTGAGGAAACTATACGAGAAAAGCAGCGCCTCGAAACACAAAAATGCGTTTAAGGAGCGAGTATTTGAAAGCACACGTCTAGGTTTTGTCTGGGCTGAGGGCGGTGAGGATTTCGATGGCGCTCTTGACGAAGGCGGGGCATTTCTTGTTGAACAGGTTTTCTTCGCGAGCCTTCTTGCGCTGTTCTGGGTCAGAAAGGTCGAGTCCTAGGAGTTCTCGACAGATGGTGCTTCCATTCTGTTTTTCGAAGCGTCGATAGAACGTCTCAGCGAGTTCGTAAGCGTGTGCTGCTTTTTCTGATGAGGGTTCGTTCGTTCCGTATTTTATTCCTATGGCCATCAGGCCGCCGGTTAGAGCCCCGCAGGCTGAACCGCACCTTGCCATTCCTCCGCCAAACGTGGTGGCTATTTTAGGAATCAGTTCATCCTTGCATTTCCAATATTCGGCCATGGTTAGTAGGACGCTCTGGGAGCAGTTGTAGCCGTCTTTGAAGTGTTTTGTGGCTGTTTCACTCAGCGAGTTTGAGGGATTCATCGGTTTCACGCCTTTCAAAGGCAGGTTGAACACAGATATCTTTTGTGAAAGCTGTTTTGCTCCTGAAGAAGGATGTTTGCAAATTAGAAGTATTTCGGTATTTTTTTGATTGCGGCGACGGTGAGTTTCACGGTGTTTTCCACGTCGGTTAGGTTCAGGAGCGATGTTGGGCTGTGAATGTAACGCGTTGGTACGCAGATGCTGAGGCTCGGCACGCCCTCTTTGGCCAGAGAGATGCGGCCCGCGTCTGTTCCTCCCCCCAAGCCTGTTTCAAGCTGGTAAGGAATCTTGTTTTCCTCCGCAACTTCCGTTAACAGCCTGAGAACCTTTGGATGGGATATGTGCAGTCCGTCAGAAATCACCAGTGCTGGCCCTTTCTTGAGCTTCGTGGGGGCTTCAATCTCTTTTACCCCTGGAATGTCGCCGGCCACTGTGACATCGAGTGCGAGTCCCACGTCGGGGTATATGCCGAATGCGGCGGTTGTTGCTCCTCTGCATCCGACCTCTTCCTGTACAGTTCCCACGGCGTAGATCGTGCACTCTGTCTTTTGCAAACACTTGAGAACTTCTATCATCGCTGCGCAACCGACCCTATCATCCATGGCCTTGCCGATCACGACATCCTTGTTGATGGCCGCAAACTTGACGTCGAACTCTACCGAGTCTCCTATTCTCACTCCCATCTTCTTGGCTTCTTCCTGAGTTGCTGCCCCGACGTCGATGAACAACTCGTCGTAGGGAATGACTCTCTTGCGTTCATCTTCCTTCTGTATGTGTGGAGGTTTCGAACCGATTATCCCATGCAGAGATCCCTTCTCGGTGTACACCATGACCTTCTGCGCAAGCAAAACGCGGTCATCTATCCCGCCTATTTTCGCGAACTGAAGATATCCCTCTTTCGAAATCGTCTTGATCATCAAGCCTATTTCATCCATGTGGCCCGCAATCATGACTTTAGGCGCGTTCTTCGCGCCTTCCTTGATTCCGATCACGTTGCCCAGCTTGTCCTCTTTGACCTCGTCCACGAGCGGCTTCAGCAGTTTACGCATTAGACTCCGGACTTCTTCTTCCCTGCCTGCAACTCCACAAGCATTGCAGAGCTTTTCCAAAACCTCAATGGACACCATCACGAACCCTCTCAATGAGACCTAAAGTTATTGTGTTTCATATTTAACGTTTTTCTAAATCCCAACGTTTTCAAATGCGAGTTGGCTGAATAGTATCCATGTGCATATCGATAACAAAGTGTCGGTTAAATCATGTCTTAACCCAATTGGCGCGCGCATCTTGCCGTGTGACAATTTGGCGGATATTTGAAGAGTTGCTATTCCGAAAAATCTTGAAGAAAGAAGCCGAAGATAGCGCTGCCCTTCCCCCCCCCCGCTCGCCTGACCTCGATACTTTTTAGCTTAATGGTTTGTTCAGATTCATAACCTTCCTCAATGTTAGAAGAATGGGAACTCCAACAATGAGAGAAACGACAATGACCAGTGCGTCCTCTATGAAGGAGTCGATGCCTCCACCCACGAAGGCGGGTAACACCATGTCCTGGGTCATGCCTATGACACTGTATAACCCTGCAGGAATCAACAAGAAAACGCGAGCGAGGCCGTCTGTTGCCACGGTTATGAAAGACACTATCGCGAGGGACACTGGCAAAAGCCGAAGGTTTTCATTAAACAGGTTCTGGCTCAATTTTGCGGCTGGATAAACCAAGCACATTGCAATGATGGCATCTAATAATGGCCAGATAGGGAGACCTCTTCCGAGGGGGCTGGCAAAGTAGGCCGCGAACATGACCGCGTAAATGGCGAGAACTGGTTTCCATGTTTTTCTAACCAAGAAGCCTGCCGCCATAACACTCAACGGCTCGGAGAATACGCCGAACATCCACAGGGGAGTAGGAATAATCACTCTGCCTATTATGCTTCCTAGTAAGGCAGCTGAAAAGCCAGCCCAAGGACCGAGAACTATTCCTTCGATTGGAGCCAGGTAAATGGCCCAGTTTCGCCACAGAACAGGAGGCGAAATCAAGTACAAGGTGACATGAAAAGCTGCAAAAACGGCTACGAAAGCTACAGTTTTTGAAGACAGTTGCTTCATTTTGCAATCGAATGTAGATTTTTACACAGCATATAAGATTTTCTCAGTAAGCCAACCGATTTAGCGGCGTCTCTCTCTGAATAGCGTATGAGGTTTCTTCTAGGATACCGTCCCCGTAACCGCATCACATCTCCTCTTCGCTTGCTAATTCTCATTTTTCAAGCGCTCTAAAAAATCATGAAGTCCCTTCTTGATGAGGCTGCAACCACACAGCAGGAAAGGCCATCACGCAAAGTCTTTTTTGGCTAATCAGAAAATCTTAGGGATTCCTAGTGAGGCTTGCGGAATAGAGGTCGAAGGAAAAAACGGTTGGCTAACCCTAATTCAAAACGCAAGCCAGAACCAAAGATGAAGACATTGGTGTTCTAGGTGTCATGGAAATACGTTGTCATGCTAAAATCCCTGTGGGCACTAATTCAGCCGTTGCAGCGTCAACATAATAATATCCGGGAGGTGGAATACTCATACCCCGCGAGTATTGGGCGACAATCGTCCAGACGTATCGGTAAGTCGTGTCATTCACCTGCGTAGGCGACCAATCTGGGACTGAATGTGTCACTGGAGATAATCGTTCGAATCCTGTCTCGTTGGAAGAATTAAAGAAGGCGCAGTAGTCTAGTTCAACCTCGATTGTCATATTCTGCAGCGAGGCTGCGTCCCATCCTCCGCTTTCCAAAGCGATCAGCAGGGCATGATACATGGAAACTGGGGGAGAGAAAGAGTACTCGTATGCAGGCGTGGGGGTCTTGTTAAACTCATCGTAGTATATTGTGGAATAGGCGCTATTTGACAGCTGCGTCGGGGTTATGAACACGAAGAACTCGAAAAAGACGACAACTATAATCATGACGCACACGGTTGCTAAAATAACGGCTTTCTTTCCCATGCTCCTCACTTCTACTATTGGCTAGCCTAGCCAATAAACTTTTAGGGTAACGGAAAGCTCATGGACCTTAATCGAACAGAATCGTTCGAACCTTCACCGAATCTTGACATGAACCCATTCTTAGCAAAGATTTGACAGAACCTCGTAAGGCAATTCTTAAATCCCCAGTGCTCTCAACGTTATGGCGGGTGCAACCTTTGCCCGAGACTCAGTTCAAGAAAGTCTTCATTTTTCTGGACACCGACAAGCACGCGAGCCCTTTTGACATACTCATGACCATCGACGTTTTTCCGGAAGCCACGATAATGAAGTACGAGAACGTGACGGCTGAGGACGCTGACAAAATCTTGTACGACGCGATGTTTCCCAGGGGTCCAGAGGGTGCAAAACACACGAAGGTCTTTATCAACGGACGCGACTTTGACCTCGCGAACGAGATTCTGGCGCGAGCCAAGAAATGCATGTTTCCACCGTTCGAACTCTCAATAATCATCGATCCGCGAGGAGCATACACGACTGCCTCGGCTGCAGTTGCCAAGACACTGAAAGTTGCGCTTGAAACGAACATGGGAACCTTGGAAAACAAGAATGTCACAGTTCTTGCCGGAACGGGCCCGGTCGGCCAGACGGCGGCAAGGCTGTACGCATCCGAAAGAGCTAAAGTCATCGTCACTTCACGCGCGCTTCAGAAGGCCTCCTCCGTAGCAGCGAAGATAAATGAAGAGTTCAAGAGCGAAACGGTACGCGGTTTTCAGGCTCAAACTCCCGAGGACGTTGGAAAAGCCATTGGAAACGCGGAAATTGTTCTCTCCGCTGGAGCGGCGGGAACAGAGCTTCTCCCGTTAAACGTGCTGAAGGAAAGCGGAAAGAAATGCAAGATAGTGGCCGACATCAACGCGATTCCCCCGCTGGGCATCGCAGGGCTAGACTCTAACACAGATGGAAAAGAGATTCTGCCTGGCGTTCTCGGTATCGGCGCACTTGCCATTGGAAAACTCAAGAACAAAATTGAAGTGGCACTCATCAAGAAAGCGGCAGAAGAGCCCAAAGGCATATTCGACTACAAAATGGCCTATGAACTGGCCAAGAAATCTGTGATGGAGAAGCACGACGAAAAGAAAACTCCTAAACCTGAACAGCCAAAAAGCTGGCTGCCTTAAGAAACAGTTCGCTCACTTTTCCCGCGCTGTCTTTCATCTCCTTGCTGCTTTTTCGATTGCTGGTTAGCGTGGTATGCCCCGCGCAAATCAATTCCTTGAGACCTTTGTTTCAAGCATTGTCTGATCTCGCGCGAGCAGTTCACGGATGCAGTACCCACTGACAAAACACTTAAAGTGGACGTTTGTTTACAGTCTGCACTGGAGAAATTGAGGATGCCGATGTTTACTATTTGTACAGCCATTATTCCTCAAGGTGAACTTGAAAAACAGATCAGCGGCTTCCGTGAGGCTGAGAAGAGATTCACGCGTGAAATTGGCGTGCTTCAGAGAGACTTTTATCAGTGTATTCAACAGCCTCACATAGTTTGGAGCAACACGAAATGGACGAGTGAGAAGGCTCATAACACCGCGGCTGAGGGTATTATGAAAGTGAGAAAGGATGACAGAATCGGCTCAGCGTACTTCGAGCCTGGGCTGTACTTCGAGATCTTCTGCAACGAAATCAACGAAGTCTCCTACGAGGCGCCTGACAAACAACCCGTCGGCATGATCGTGGTTTCCCATGGTCTCGTGGCCTCCGAACAACTCGAACATTGGAACGAAACGGTTTTGAACGTGTCCAAAGATTTGCCTAAGGTTAAGGGACTGAGATTTTGTCGAGTTTTCCGCAACTACTATAACCTGGCCGAGTTCGTGGGGTTCATGGGATGGAACAACCTGAAAGACTACCAAGAACACCGCATGATAGAGGATTTGACAATCGAAGAACGCGTTTATACAGATCTCAAAGAAGGTTCTTCTCTGCTGGCCGCCTACAACCAGTTCCAATGCAAACCGCTGAAAGTGAAATGAAAGTGATCGCGCTGTTCGCAATATCCCCCAAGCTATCATGAGGCCACTAAGGCTCAAACGGTCTTTGGCATCAAGGCGGACAAATTCTCCCGTAGATTTCCGATTCCTCATTGCCTTCGCTCTGCAATTTGATTTTGAAAACTGGGGCTTGCTTGAAAGCGAAAGGGGTTTAAAGTTCAGGCAGCAAAGATTGATTGTCTGCTAATGATTCACTTGTGGTTTGACAAGGGCACAATCCTGTTGCGAGGGGAGGTTGGAACTCCGTATGGCAAGTGGGACCCCAGAGTTGATTGTTACAGAATCAAGGCCATGCACTACTCTGAAGTGTTGGCCTATCTGAAGGAAAGCAAACTTGCTTTTCAAGATGATGTTCCGAATCTTCCTCCGGTTCAGCAGTTAAATCCAAACGTGGAACTGCGGCCCTATCAGAAGGAGGCCCTGGACAGGTGGCACCAGGCCAACATGCGGGGAATCCTTGTACTGCCTACTGCCGCGGGTAAAACCTACGTGGCGTTGAAGGCTATCGGCCAATTGAAAACGCAGACCCTCATTATTGTTCCAACCTTAGATCTCATAGATCAATGGCGAAAACGGGTCGCCGATCACCTGAAGACAGATGCTGGAGCTGTCGGTGGAGGCGAAAACAAGGTTAAAATGATAACCGTCTCAACATATGATTCGGCGTACCTCCAAGCAGCAACGCTCGGAAACAAGTTCATGCTGATGATCTTCGACGAGGTTCATCATCTGGCGTCGCCGAGCTATATGCAAATCGCCGAGATGTACATCGCACCGTACCGTATGGGCTTGACGGCCACGTATGAGAGAAGCGACGAAAGACACTCACTCTTGCCCCGGCTCGTTGGAGACCCAGTCTACACGGTGGACGTTGAAGAGTTAGCCGGAGAACACCTTTCCCCTTACACGTACGAGAAAATGTTCGTTGACCTGACGCCAAAAGAACAGCGAGTCTACGATGATGAGATGGAAACGTTCAGACTCTACTTGAAAGAGAAGGGAATAGTCCTCAGAAGCCCAGAAGACTTTCATAGATTCATCATGTCCACAGGCCGAGACCGCCGCGCGAGAGAAGCCCTTCTGGCAAGAAACCGCGCATTGAAAATCGCACTGAACTCAGATGCGAAATTGGGTCTGCTGGCCCTGCAGCTTGACGCTAATAAGAAAGAGAAAACGCTGATATTCACGCTTCACAACGATCTCGTTTACACTATCAGTCGCAGGTTTCTGATACCGGCCATCACCTACCAGACGCCGAAGGAGGAGAGAAGAGAAATCCTGGAGAACTTTCGAAACGGAGAGTACAAAGCCATAGTCACATCTCAAGTCCTCGACGAAGGTGTGGACGTACCCGACGCTTCTGCCGGCTACATACTCAGCGGAACGGGAAGCACGAGAGAGTACATCCAGAGACTCGGAAGAATTCTCAGGAAAGTGGAGGGAAAAAGAGCCAAACTCGTCGAAATCGTCTCGAGACAAACCGTGGAAGTGGAAATGAGCCGCAGGCGACGGTACAAGAAACCCACGGAGGACTGAGCAGTGCTTCCGAGCGAACTTCTCACCGTATGGAAGAGGAAGGGCAACATATCGCCGAGGTACGCAAGAGCGACGGAAGACAGCTTGCAAGTCGCCGACAGCCTCATCAAGGCGTACAAAGACCATGTGGGCCAGAAGAAAAGCGTCCTTAAAGCGTTCGCCGGCGAACTGGAGGACGAAGGATACGAATACCGGTTCGTGAGAGGTCTCGCCTGTCTTCTGGACAGAAAAAGCACGTTCAAATGCAACGATAGAATCGACCCCGTGGAACTGAGACGAAGAATTTTTCAAGCAACATCAGAGCTCGGCTTGGCCACGACGCCGGAAAAAAGGAAGAGAATAATTGCGGTAGTGGCCAAAGAAATGAAAGTAGAGCCCGATACTGTGGAAGAGTTTCTCTATGCAGATCTCGACAGTGAACTCATTCTTGAAGAGTTTGAACCGCCGGCGCCGGAAGAACTGCTGAAAGAATATAACCTCAGCCTGACGCAGACACTTCTCTTCGACTCTACAGAGCTGAACTTCACGGCGTCGGGCAATTGGCAGAGAATATTCTACGCTGTTAAGAGACTTGGTCTGATCTACGACGTGCAAAAGAACGGAAGGTTCTGGGTGAAAATTGATGGCCCTGCCAGCCTGTTCAAGCTAACGAGAAGATACGGAACGGCGACGGCCAAGCTTCTCCCCACAATCATCGCCAACCAGGAGTGGACGGTTGAGGCCAAGATACTGTGGAGATACACGAATGAGATATGCGACTTCAAGCTTGAGAGTTGGAAGCACCGCTCATTGCTCAGGAGCCCTCAGGAGCCGAAAATTTCTTATGACAGCGCGGTCGAACAGGACTTCGCGGAACAGTTTCAAAGCCTCAAGACAGGATGGCAGCTGAAGAGAGAACCTGAACCCGTTCCAGCGGGCAAACAGGTGATAATACCCGATTTCTCTCTGGAGAAGCAGGGCGTCAGAGTGTTCGTGGAAATAGTCGGTTTCTGGACGGTGGAGTACCTTTTGCGCAAGATGGAGAAACTCAAGAAGGTTGATGTGAACATGCTCGTAGCCGTCAACGAGAACTTGGCCTGCGAAAAGCTCGACCGGCTGGAAAAAGACGCGCATCTCAACATAATTTATTATCACGACAAAATTCCGTTGGGTCCTGTTCTGCGCTATCTGGAGGGGGCGTTTCAAAACATCAAAACAGCCCAGACGGATCTGTTGAAAGGCCTCAGAGTGATATTCACCGAACCCGTTGTTGACTATGGAGAGTTTGCCGCAAGAATCGGCGTGTCCACAGAGGCGGTAAAGGAGGCATTGACTGAGAAGCCGCCTGAAGGCTACACGGCCATGTCAGAAAGCTTAGTGAGAAGAGACAAGCTCGAACAGATAAGAAACAAAATCGAAGAACAGTCGGACCCGAAAGGCCGACTGCCACTGTCCGAGGCTATAAGAATAGTTGAATCAGAGGGAGTGGCTGACGCAACCAAGTCGCTTGAAGCCCTCGGATACAGAATAAACTGGCATGGAATCAACGCGGAAAAGGCTGAGGTCGCCAAGCCCTAGAACATGAAGTCATTAGGTATGAACTGGCTCAACGCGCGCTAGTGTGTGCGCCGACGGCCCCTACCCTCGGTCCACGATACGATCCAAATATGATTTTGGGAGAAATGTGCATTGTGTTGGGATCGTCCACCGTCGGCTCTTTGATACATGAGCCTGGGCGCAAGGCGTGAAAGCAATGAAAAGCATTCCTTTTCTAGGTCAGGGTTCTGTATGTGAGGAAAAGAGTAGAGGGAGAAAGGAGATTGGAGAAAGGAGTTCTACCCTCTCCTCACACTTAGGTATAGTATTGAAAGAAGATGCTCTTTATTCTATAGTTTTGTACGATTGTTCTAAATTTTTGAACAGACTGGTCTCCATCGAAATCAGACCTCATTGAGTTCGGATGGGCTCTTCTGAGGTGGCGATTTTATAAGTAAAAAGGTCAGCATACTGCAATTCAGCAGCCTTGCTACTAGGGTGTGAAAGAATGAATGTTGAAAAAGCCAAACGCAGTACCTCAAAGAAGGAACTGTTGTGGTTTGACGAGCTGAGCATGAAGGAAGCCGAAACCAAGGCAAAAACTGGAAGCGTCGTCATATTTCCAGTTGGAAGCGTCGAAGAACACGGAGACCATCTGCCACTCTGTACGGACAGCTTGCAACCCGAGTACGTGGCTTTAGAAGTGGCCAAGAAGACAGGGTGTCTTGTTGCCCCTCCGTTACGGTACGGTGTCTGCAACTCTGCCCGCGGTTTTCCAGGCACTGTCTCAATATCGTTCGACGCGCTGCACAAGATGGCCCGCGACATCCTTGAAGAGTTCATAAGGAACCGTTTCAAAAGAATTCTGGTGTTGAGCGGGCATGCCGGTCAAGCTCACATGGCCGCGCTGAGACTTGCAGCTCAGGAAGTCGTTTGGCAACATGAAAAGGAAAACCCTGAGAAAAGGCCGCGGATAATGGTCTGTTCAGACTATGACTTCGCCTACGAACTGAAAGGAAAATACTTCAGCGAGAAAGACGGCCACGCGGGGACAATAGAAACCTCACGGGTAATGGCAATCAAACCTGAACTGATAAAAGCCAAGGGCGGGAAAAGCTTCCCAAAATTTCCAAGGTTCGAAATAGTTGCCGACCCGGAACGCTACTTCCCAACAGGCGTTATAGGCGACCCGACGGCGGCTTCGGCGGAAAAGGGAAGAATGATAAACAAGTACATCGTCAGAGAAGTCGCGAAACTGGTAGAAGAACTGAAACGCTGAACCAGGGCGCCACAAGCGAAAGCAATCATGCGCTACGGCTGAAACTTTGACGGTGCCCTTTTCACAGCCTCTGTCTTACTCTTTTACCATGCTGTTCTAAACACAATGAAAACAGAAAACCTGCGAAACGTGCATAAACGAATAATCAAGGGCATGTTCTGCAATGATAATTCCTAAATAGGTTAACCTAGCAATGTCTGCGGGAGTCCTTATGGATTACATAACTGTAGTTGGTTTGGTCGCTGCTGCACTTACAATAACTTCTTTTTTCCCTCAATTGATGAAAGTTTTTAAAACCAGGTCCACCAGAGACATTTCACTGGGAATGTTTTCAATTTTTTGTGTTGCCGTTTTCACGTGGTCTGCTTATGGCGTCTTGACTAATGACCTACCTGTCATAATTGCAAACGTTTTGGTCTTTCTTCAAGCCTTGGTGATCGTAGCATTTAAAGTCAAGTATAAATGAAAACAGGGACTAAGACGCACGCTATCCTAAACCAAAAGATCAATTAGAAAAAACGTTTAAGAGAGATTAACGACCAGGTTCTGCGGGTTTCTCACACTTTCATTGTGTAAACTTTGATAGTAGCTTCGTTGTTTTTCAGGTTGTTTGTGCCTTCTAGCGAACACTTTGCTGAGTTTAGCCATGCGAGTTTCTTCGACTGTGTCATGCACATTCCTTCTCCTTTAAAGATCCCCATCGTTGGGCTTTCCAATCTTCCAGTTCCTTTGGCTGTGATCATGATTGCATCGCCGTCTTGAGTCATCTCGATGGCGCGGGCTTCCCACTCGTTTGATCCGTCCTGTTTTTGCAAAACATCAACTGTCTCCATGTGGGATGCGGAGTATTTCCCTTTGGCATTTCCCATCGAATTGTATTGCATCTTAGCTCCTTCGGCTGAGAATTCCTTTATGATCGTTGTAGTTGCTTTTTCCTTTATTTCAACCAAGAGTTCTTTTTCCATTTTACCACCAGCTACTCAACAATCGCCGACCGAAACTTAAGCCTTTGTGACCATACTACTGCAGCAACAAACTTTAGGCGAGCGCGCCACGCATCTGGTCAACTGCTCGAAACAGGCGAATTCAATACCACAACTGCTAAAAGTCTCCATGAAGATGAAGAACTGCTCAAAGCTGGGCTGAATATGTCACAGAATCAAACTGAGCTAACATCGAGAGTGGGCGAAAGTGAACTTGAAGTCGCGGAGCGAGGAGAAGACTGGTTTAAAGTTCACCATCGTCAGACAGGAAACACTTGCATGATAATGGATACATTCGCCGAAATGTTTCCGATGTGGGCAGGGAGAGTTCTAATTACGGCGGACTCGGAAAAATGGGCTCTTACAGCGGCCGAGGTCGCCACTGGCCTCGCGACGAGCGTAATCATGTCTCCAGCCGAGGCGGGAATCGAAGGCTTCGTCCCAGTAGGCACTACTCCGGACGGTCGGGTTGGCGTTCTGATACAGATGTATAATCGAAGCAGGTTCGACCTGAACGGACAGATGATACTGCGCATAGGGCAGTGCGTGATGACGTGTCCGACAACGTCGGCCTTTGACGCCATGCCGAACGCCAAGAGAACCCTAAAGGTTGGAAGAAGCCTGTGCCTTTTCGGCGACGGATTCCAGAGAAAGGGTCTAGTGGGACCGCGAAAGGTGTGGAAGATCCCCGTCATGGAGGGCGACTTCATCGTCGAAGACCGGTTCGGCATCGCAGAAACCATCGCTGGCGGCAACTTCATAATCTTCGCTCAGGACAGAGCCTCGGGCCTCAAGGCCGCAGAGGAAGCTGTTAAAGCCATAAGGGCTGGCAAAAACGAGGTAATAATGCCTTTTCCAGGGGGAATTTGCCGTTCCGGCTCGAAAGCTGGCTCATTAAAGTACAAGCTGAAGGCCTCGACAAATCATCCTTTCTGCCCACGGTTGAGAGAACTCGTCCCAGATTCAGAGGTGCCGGAAGGCGTGAAATGCGTTTACGAAATTGTCATCAACGGCCTAAGCTTGGAGGCGGTCAAGAAAGCCATGGGCGACGGCGTGAGGACAGCGGCAGGCGTGCCCGGCATAGTCAAGATTTCGGCCGGCAACTACGGCGGCAAGATAGGTCCCTACAAGGCCTTTCTGAAAGAGGCGCTAAGAACGACCTAGGGGTTCGCCCCAAAATCTATTTGAATCCTCAACGTAGCTCTATCACTGAAACGTAATGTGAAGGCACTTGAGCATATCAAAAAAGACCTCGCTGGAATTGTTCAGACTCAAAAAGACACTGAACACGCTGGCCAGCAAGGAGGGGCGCGGAACCGAGCTAGTCTCCCTTTACGTTCCCCCCGGAAAACAGATAAGCGATGTTCTGAACACGCTCAGGGACGAGTACGGCACAGCCTCCAACATAAAATCCACCACAACCAGAAAGAACGTGATGGACGCCATCGTGAAAGTTCAGCAGCGCCTCAAGCTCTTCAAGGAACCGCCTGAGAACGGGCTCGTAATTTTCTGCGGAGCCATCCCCCAGAACGGAGCAGGAAGCGAAAGAATTGAAACCTACGTCATCACGCCGCCCGAGCCCATACACATCTACCTCTACAGGTGCGATGCCAGATTTCACACCGAGTACTTGCAGGAAATGCTGAGAGAAAAAGAAACCTACGGCATCCTTCTCATAGACTCATCAGGCGCAACGATCGCCACGCTTCAGGGCAGAAGACTCGAAATAGTGAGAGAACTGACCTCTGGGGTTCCAGGCAAAACCCGCGCCGGCGGCCAATCAGCAAGAAGGTACGAAAGACTCAGGGAGATGAGGCTCCAAGAATACTTTACCCGCGTAGGCCAACACGCTAACGAGATTTTTCTGCCAATCGAAAACCTGAAGGGCATAATCCTCGCTGGCCCCGGACCCACAAAGTATGATTTTGAAAAGGGCGAGTACCTCAACTACATGCTGAAGAACAAGATCATAGACACCGTCGACACAGCGTACGTGGAAGAACAGGGCGTTAAAGAAGTGGTCGAGAAAGCGCCAGAAGTAATGCGCAAAGTCCGCTACATAGAAGAGAGAAGGATAATGCAGCAGTTCCTCTACGAAGTCGGGCACGACACTGGAAAAATCACCTACGGCGAAGAAGACGTCAGAAGGGCCCTAGAATCCGGAGCCGTCAGAACGCTGTTACTGTCGGAAGGACTAGATATGACCAGAGTCACGGTGAAATGCAACGCCTGCGGCTACCAAGAACAATCCACGATAAAAAGCCAGACGGTGACCAACTTTGAGCAAAGCCTCTCTGGAAAACCATGCCCAAAATGCAACGCAGCAGCCCTAGGCATCACTGACACCGAAGATTTGATAGACGACTTCGCCAAACTTGCAGAATACACCAACACCGAAGTCGAGATTATTTCAACCGAGACAGAAGAAGGACAGATGCTCAAAAACTCTTTCGGCGGAATAGCCGCCATACTACGCTTCCAACTCCACGAACAATAAAAAAAGACTAGACGCCCCTCAACGCAGACTCAACCTCACTTTTCGAGGCGCCCCTCACGAGCAACCTCTTCTGCCTAGAAGAAAAACCAGAAACAAGCTCCACCTTCCTGCCCAAAAGTCTCGAAAGCTCCTTCACCAGCTCCCTGTTGACCCTCCCACCAACAGGGTCTTCCCTGCAGTGAACCACAATCTCGTCAGCTTCAACCACTACCTTGAACTCTATCGACTTGGGCCTCACGTAAACATCCAAGATTAAATCATTCCCAGTTTCCTTGATATTCATGGAAACCCCAACCAACGCAAGTTCAGACGGGCGTGAGTATCAGCATTCTTCCTTGGATACATGCCGTGGCATTATGAGGCCTCGTTAGGATTTTAGCATCTTCTGGAATTCTTGAAGCTTTCTTGTGTTGACTACATGTTTTGCGGTTGCCCATCCTCTTCTGGCTTGGGCTATCCCGAGCTCTAAATAGTGCATGTGAACTGTGGCGTGGGCGTCCGAGCTTATGCCAAGCTTGGCTCCGATTTCCACGGATTTTCTTATATGCTCATCCTTTAAGTCAAGCCTGTCGGGGTATGAATCTACGTCTAGGATCGTTCCATTGTCTTTTGCGGCGGAGATAATTCGTTCCATGTCCAGCTGGATTGGTTCTCTTTTTTGTATCTGTCTCGTGGTGGGGTGTAATAGAACGTCAACGTTCGGGTTTTCTATTGTTTTCAGAACTCTCTTTGTCATCTCCTGTTTGGGCATGTTGAAATGAGAGTGAACCGCCGCGCAGGCGACATCCAAGTCTTTCAAGACTCTGTCGGGTAAGTCTAAGCTCCCGTCCTTCAGAATGTTCAGTTCGACCCCTTTCAAAATCTGTATTCCTTCGAGTTGCTCGTTCAGCTCGTCAATTTCCTTTCCTTGTTTTGACAATCTCTCTTCGTCAAGTCCTCCAGTCATAGCCAAGTATTTGGAATGGTCAGTCATCACTAAGTATTCTAAGCCGATTTTTCTGGCTTGCTCAGCCATCTCCTTAATGGAGTTTGCGCCGTCAGTCCAGTTTGAATGAACCTGCAAATCACCCTTCAGATCATCGTATCCTATGAGGTGGGGCAACTCATTTTTGATTGCAGCTTCTATCTCGCCGGTGTTTTCCCGCAGTTCTGGTGGCATCCATTCTAAACCCAATTTTTCATATACTTCTTCCTCGGTTGCTCCGGCCAATTGCTTTTTTTCACCGAAAATGCCATACTCGTTCAGTTTCCAACCTTTTTGTTGCGCCATTTTCCTGAGAACTATGTTGTGGTCCTTGTTTCCAGTGAAATATTGCAGAGCGGCCCCGAAACTCTCTTCGGGCAGTATTCGTATGTCAGCATTCATTCCTGACTTCAGCTTCACGGAGGACTTTGTCTTGCCTTTGTCTACAACGTTGATAACCTCGGGCATCGAAACAAAATAATCCATCACCTTCGTCCCACTGTCCGAAACCACTAGGAAGTCGGCGTCCCCTATCGTTTCCTTCATCCTTCTCACGGAACCCGCCGCCATTGCCTTCCTCACTTCCGGCAGAGATTTCAATCGGCGTTCAATTTCTCGAATCGAAGGAAGCTCAAGACCTAGGATGAATCTTCCCTGGCCCTTCTTGGCAAATTCTATACCCTTCAAAATGTTAAGCTCCGTCTTTTCTTTGAACTTCGGCAACTTCCTTATTTTATGAGCGAGAGCGGCTATTTCGAGGTCTTCCATGTTTTTGATCTTGAGCTCCTTCCAAAGCATCTTGATCTTTTTCGGGCCTAATCCTTCTATCCCTGCTAGACTGTCTAGGTCCACTGGAACTTTGGCACTCAGGTCCTCATAGTATCTCAGTTTTCCAGTCTTAATCAATTCCTCAATTTTTTCAGCGATTCCTTTGCCGACGCTTGGAATCTCCTCCAAACCTTTGATTCCCCTTTCTCGATAGATCTCTTCAACATCTTTCTCCAAAGCGTCTATGGCTATGGCCGCTTTTTCATAAGCTCTTGGCTTAAACGGGACATCATCCATATCGAGCAGAATGGAGATGTTTCTCAAGATCTTGGCAATTTCGTAATTCCTCATCTTGTTGGCCTATCCTCTTTTCTAGATCTTATTTGAATAGCTTAACGGAACAAGCGCAAACTCTGTCTTTTTCAACCTGCAATCTTGAGATTGCTCTTTCAGGTCAGTAAATCCATCACTATGTTTGAAAAGGGAACCTCCATGTTTTAAATTTTCTGTGAGATGCTGCGCCCGAAATTTCACGACAAAACAATACTAGAAGATGATCAGATAAAGCACATTCCAATTCAAAATGCGAACGGAAAAGGCTAAGCGGCAAACAGGTTCTACATGTTCTTGGCGTTAGCTATGAAACACCCTTCAATGTACCTGGACTGGTATGCTCACGTGCCCAAGGTAAAATACGATTTCAAGTCGAGCGGCGTGGCCTACTTCAACCACGACTTGAGACTGAACAGCTTAGATTTCAGCGTTAACTACGAGTACGGGAACCCAAAAACTGCATTGCAACTCGCCAATTGGTACGGCGTCAAACCCGAGAACGTTTTCATCTCAAGCGAAGGAGCCTCAGGCCAGAACGCCCGCATCATCAGATGTCTAGCCGAAAAAGTACCAAAGAAAAACGAGGCGGTTGTGGAGTATCCCACCTACGAGCCCCTACTCAGACAGGTTCAAGAGCATTTCAGTCGCATGAAGAGGCTGGTGAGAAGGGAAGAAAACGCCTACAAACTCGACGCTGATGAGCTTTTGAAGCTTGTTTCCGACAAGACAGGTTTGCTCGTACTGACCAATCCTCACGCTCCGAGCGGAGCGATATCGGACGCGAAAGAGTTGAAGGAAGTAATGACCATCGCCCGGGAGCGCGGCTTCTATGTATTGTGCGACGAGATATATGCGGAATTCGACCGAGAAAAGGTGCCGACCATCTTCTCTGTGGATCGAGTTGGGCATCGTCACGACGAGCTTCACGAAAGCCTACGGTCTCGGGGGACTGAAATTGGGAGTCGCACTGACCGACAAGAAGATTGTCGACGAATTGTACACGGACGTACTCAACACCGTGGGCAACAGCCCCAACATAGTACAAATTATCGGGGCAGAACTGCTGTCTAAGAACAAGGAGAAGCTCGAAGAGCACAAGCAAAAATGGACAACCCTTAAGAAACAAACGGAAACATGGCTGACTGAAAACGACCTAGATTTCTTCCCCAGCAAGGCCGGCGTCACCTACTGGATGAAAACACCAGTGAAAGACACTCACAAATGGACAAACGAACACACAATCCCGCGCCACAGTTTGGCCGCAGTGCCTGGAACGTTCTTTCTGTTCAAAAACGACTACACCATAACAAGAACCAACAGGATAAGACTCGGCCTCGGCCACGTGAACCCTGATGAACAAACCTTAGCAGAAGCTCTGGGCACCTTGAAAATAGCGATGAAAGCAAATTAACCACGGCTACCGTCAGGCAGGTTTGACCCGCATGGGTGATATCGAAACCGTGAATCTTCTCTCAGTTGGCGAATTGCAAGTTCAACCTACGATTCTTGATGTACTTTCCACGTACTTTTTCATGTTATTTACAGCTTGAAGAGATGCAATTAGACTTTTTTAACAGGTTCGCAATGGAAAATGTTTTATGCTCATCCATGCAAATGATGAACCGGGATCATTATGGCTAAATGTCCTTCATGTGGAAAAGAAGTCGCCACACCTAAGAAGACTTGGAAGATGGCAGGCAAACCAGACAAGAGCGGCAAGAGAACAGAACTGACAATCGGCCTCTTTGAGCACTGCGGAAAAACATTCAGATCCACCCTAGGCAAAAGAAAAATCTAGACTAACAAAAAATCGCTCTACCCCCACTCTTTTTTTGTTTCAACTGTAGATGAGTGTATTCCAGAATCGACTATCCAGAACGCGCAACGCAGTCTTTCACCATTTCAGAGCACGCGATTGCTCCGTTCCAACCGCATACAAAGAGAACGCGCCTGATACAAGTGCAAGAATTATAAGACTGCCGCTCGACTGTTTTGCATTGATGATGCGTTGTTGATAGTCGGCTTGGATTTGGCAGGCGTCGAGACCAGGCCCTCGGGTCTCTGCATATTGAGGAACATGAGAGCTGAGACTTCCCTCGTCTACTCGGATTACGAGGTGCTGAAGAAGATAGAAGAAAGTGAGCCCGAGATAGTTGCCATCGATGCGCCCCTGAGTCTACCAGCTGGGCGAGAGTCAATAGAACAGAGAACCAACGTTCATCTGAGAGAGTGCGACAAGGAACTCTTGCGGAGAGGGATAAAATTCTTTCCAGTCACCCTCGGTCCGATGAGAAAACTGACGATCAGGGGCATAGATCTGAGAAGAACCCTCGAGAACAAACGTTTCAGAGTAATAGAGGTCTATCCTGGCGGGGCCCAAGACATCCTTGGAATTCCAAGAAAGCAGAAAGGACTGGACAAGCTGATGTCGGGCTTGAAGATGGCCGGAGTGAGAGGACTGAACGACCGAATGAGCGATCACGAATTAGATGCTGCAACCTGCGCCCTAGTCGGAAAACTCTATCTAGAAGGAAAAAGTGTCACGTATGGAACTTCCGATCAGGCGATAATTATGCCACAGGGCGAAAAACCAACTGGCAACACGGCAACAATTTTTTTCTACTCGTGGATATGCGAATCAAGGCTCTTGACTCTTTTTCCTTTTTTTCTTTGGTAACGTTTTCGTATTTTTTCTGCAACCGTGCCGTCTTCTATTATTAGGGCACCTTCATATCCGCAGTCAAGGCACTTCCACATGGAAGGATGGAAAAAGGCGAGAAAATTGAGGTTTGTTGAACCGCATTTTGGACAAAACTTCAATCTTCCCAAAAGTTGCTCTTGTTCTTTGGACCTGGCTAATGACTTCTTGAGGGCCCACTTCTCTTTCAATATATCGCCAAACGCCGTGAAATTGAATCCTTTCGCTTCCTCTCCGCACAATGGACAATGCTGTCCAGGCTCTAGTCTCTTGTCAAATGTGCATTTAGGATTCGAACAAGTCCATGAAGGCATTAGTATGCCCCATTGAAAAGAGCAAACACGAGAGATAAGCCTTTTTGCAAAATAAAATTGCTTAACGCGTGTTTTCGTTTGGTAAGTCGTTTGAAAATTTGGGATAATTCTTAAATACATTTTCATATTTGTGGGAAATGTAGGAAAAGTGTGTAGACATGGTTGATAGAAAACGAGAGACACGCCTTTATGGAACCGTAAAAGTGGGCGATAGAGGGCAAGTAGTTATCCCTGCTGAAGCCCGCAAGGAACTAGACATCAAACCCGGAGACCTTTTGTTTGTCATGGTTGGCAGGAACCGCCGCGGCATCGCTATGGTCAAGGCCGACGCCATGAGAGAATTCGCGGAAAAAATCATGCGGGAACTCGAAGCCGCAGATGAATAATACCGCGAAGCATAACGCCCGTGGGGAAGTTAGATGTTTAGAGGCAGGGAAGAAATGCGCCAACGGCTGCAAGAGATAATCGAGAGGTTCCGCCAAAAAGGAGCCACAAGCCCGGAGAAAGCTATGACAATCCAAGAGCTGGGTCTCCCGCCGCGTTTCGAAGAAGCCATGCACCGAAGACTCGGCCAAACGGGCATCTTTGTTGAAACAAACGGCAAGTACTATCTGAATGAAGAACGGCTCAAACAGATCCAAGAACAACGCGCCAAGATGGGATCTGGCGGCTGGAACAGAGGGAGCCCTCCCACGTGGTCCCGCATCATCGCAGTCTTCCTCATGCTCCCGATTGGCATCATGATCGCGCTTTTGCTGTTTTATTTTGTCGTTTTAAGAGGGGGATTTTTTCTTGGGGAATTCCTAATCATTTTGTTAATCATATTCCTAGCATTAACTGTCGCCCGGCTGCTGTTCTGGAGATCGAGAAGGAGATATTGGCGTGAACAATAGAAGGAAGGACCGAGCATCTCGCATGATCTCTTAGCTGGTTGGTTAACTGCAGGCGCTGTTTTGATGGCTCATGAGCAAACTTGAGAGCGTCAATTCGGCCGAATAGGGCACCGCTGAGAATCCACGCTTAAAGACAAAGGCATATAGATGGCACTTGAACTTACAGCGCAAATAATACGAACAGCAGGTTAATATGAACGCGCAGACCAGACGTTCTTAAGTTAAGTTAGGGGTAGTTGCTATGAACGAGCTGGACGATGTGCTATCGGTCAAGAAGTTCGTTGAAGATTACCTTGCGAAGTTCTATGAAGAAAAACCTTTGCTGATTAACTGGGTGAAGATTGTTAAATTGCGCAATATCACGTGGGACTTGTCTATCAGAGTTAAGTTTAAGGACCGCGAATACGGACTGGCCATTTACGTTGACGCCTTTAGAAAAATGTGCATAGGACATGCAATTACTGGCATAGCAATGCGTTGATTAGCGCGTGTTTGGCAAACTTGGGGAATTCGAACTCTCGCCAAGACGCATCCTAGGCAAACTTGGTTTAACAAGGAAGGAGAGTTGCTTCTAGGTCACCGCTTGCTCCTGTTTCTCGTTGTGTTCTTGATCGTTTCGAAGATAATGGAATGCGGTTTGAGGAGTACTTGTTTTAGGGGTGGGTATTCTGCCAGTCCTTTTTTGGTCGGGGTCGGTTCGAGGAGTCTTCTTATCAGGAGCCCGTGTCTGTTCAGCGCATCGGAGTAATCTGTGAGAGTTCTGTGGAAGCTTGTGGTTTCGAAAGGACTTAGCAGGCGCTTCATGTCCCATGATACGCATTCACTTCTGGTTTCGAAGTATCTCGGAGTTATTTCTGCTTCTGTTTTTCCGTTTTTCGTGTTGTACTCAAAGCAGGGGTGCGTGATTGAGAAAACAAAGCGGCCTTCGTCTTTGATTACCCGAGAAATTTCACCTATTGCCTTATCGTAATGTTCGATGTCCATCATAGCCATAAAACACGTGGCCAAATCAAAACGGTTAGCAGGGAACATTGTGAGGACGGCAGAATCTGTGACATAATAGTTTATGCCGAGTTTATCTTTTCGTTCCTGCGATTGTGCATAATCAATCAGTTTCTTTGACAGGTCTATGCCGATCACTTTTGCGCCTTTCCGCGCTAGCATTCTGGTGCTGTATCCTTCTCCGCAGGCAACGTCTAGGACAAGTTGACCCCTCACGTTTCCGATAATTTTGAACATTCCTGGATTGTTAAGTTCGTCTCTGAAGTAATCCTTGCCCTGCCTCACGAAGTCGACCCAAGACTCCGCGGCATCATCCCATTCTTTGGCTACACCATTCCCATTTGTCACGTGCAATACCTCAGTTGGTCAAATCATTACAGTGATTTTCTGTCCTTCATATATCTAATCCCAAGAGACAGTTATTCAATGCCAATTTTATCGCCAAGTGTACTCCAGGTCTAAAATCTGTGCTCAGCTTTTTGTTTCACTTGGCACGCACATTCTCTGCCGTCTAGATTTTTCCATAAAAAGGTGCAAACCCAAAACTCTGAGACAAAAAGTTTAAGCTACAGACTTCAAATAAGATATGCCGTGTTGCATATGAAACCCGTTGAGTCTAGTCTGATCGCTGAGCTCATGAAGAACTGTCGCAGGAGTGACAGAGAACTGGCAAAGGCATTAGGAGTTTCGCAGCCCACGGTCAGCAGGTTAATAAACAGACTTCAGAAAGATGGCATAATCAAAGAATACACCATGGTACCTGACTTCTGCAAACTAGGTTTCAATCTGATGGCAATCATCATGTTTAAACTTAAAGCTAATTCTCCCGAGGAACTTCAGGAGCAAATCAAAGCAGCGCGTGAACTGGACATCAAAGAACGTCGCCCCTTCCTCACAGTTATGAATGGGATTGGTCTGGGGAAGGATCTTGTGGTTATCTCTTTCCACAGGGACTACGGAGACTATGCCGCTTACATGAAGGACATAAAGGAAGCTGCCAGTTCCGAGATGAAGGCCTACATGGACTCTCAGGGTATCGAAAGTTTTCTTGTGGACTTGAATTACAAGAATCACTATCAACCTTTAACACTCTCAAGGATAGCCGCCCATCTTCAAACAAAGGAAAACAAAGAAAGAATAAGTGCCACCAACTCGTAATTTCGCGCGCTTGTGTTAGCTCAATTTTTTGAATATCCAGTCCATTATTGTTTCAAAAGTGTCCTTGGTGAACCCCATATGGCCAGTTTCATAGAATCTAGCGCACTTTGGACTACCATGTTCGAACAGCAAGTAATAATCTGTTATTGGGAACACCGAATCATGTATTCCGTTCACCAGCAACAGGGGCGCGCTTGGTTTATCTAAGATGCCCTGCTTCAGTAGGGAGAGCTTTGGCGCATATTCTACCCACTCCTCATAGCTCGATAATCCGAATGCGTAAGCGATAGTCTCAAAGAATTCGAAAGGATACTCTCCTCTCTCTTGCTTATGAATCCAGTCGAGTTGGAACGCATAGTGCACAGGTCCGCCCTGACTTACGGCGCAGGCTATCTTGTCCTTGTAGACATGGGCCACCTTAACTGCCCAATAACCCCCGGTGCTATAACCCCAGACTCCGACTCTGTTAGAGTTCAAAGTTTTTTGCGTAGCAACCCAATCGAATACGGCTCCAAACAATCTCTCTGCGTTCTCAGAGCCTTTGAGTGGAGAATCGCCGACTCCAGGTCCGTCAATCGCCAGAGTTGCCAAGCCGCGCTCTAAAGCAGGGTTGTTCAACTGTTCTTCCTTAAAACCGTCAATTCCTCCCCAGCTTAGTAGCAAGGGAAAAGGAGCGGAACCTTTCTTGGGCAGCCTCAAATAGGCAATAATACTTTTTCCTTCGTTGGCTTTTCCTTTGAAGGGGATTTCCAGCCGCTGTATTGGGATGTCAAAATATCGCGATGCCTTAAAGAGCATTTCCTGTGCCTTCCTGTATGCTTGTCTCTTGCCATCCGAGTTTATTGTTGGATATCGTGCGAGTGTGTAATACTGATATGCTCGAAGATAGTTTTCTTTGGCGCTTTGTGTATCGCCTGCTTTTTCTGTTTGGGATGCTTTGACTTCATACGGCTTGGCTATGGAACTAAAAGCCGCGGCCCAGGTGTCTCTATCATAGGAATTCAGACTCGTCATTACCCGTTCTACATCGTCGTACAGGGAATAGGTAAACGGATAGATCCGCATTTTTACCCGCGGTTTCCACATTTCCCATAATTCGTTTATAGGACGAACATATCTTTTTGATTTATCGCCACTTGATTTTTCGCCATCTTCCCCAGAATGCGCTATCATATCAATCAAATCCTTTATGTTTGCAATCCTGCAATATTAAATTTGGCCAGCACGTCGCAATGAAATCCTCTAAGTGACACAAAGTCGAATCCCCACAGCAACAAAGCTTTGAATTGAAACTGGCTACTCAAAGCTACCGCAAGAGTTCAAAAATGGTCCAATGAGCTCATGAAGAATCTGTCGCCATATGCCTCGCTGAACGGTGTGCCCGTCAATTCCTTCACCATCATTACGCCATGCCCAGCCTTGAGGACCGAGTACTCATGCATCCTGTAAACCTGCTGCAGATTGGGATCCAAGACGGCCCTGGCGTAGATCAGGCTCTCCGCCCTGTTTTCGATCAGTCCGATCAGCCTGTGCATTTCTTTTTCATTGTGAGCTGCCAGCTCTCTTATTCTGACATGCTTCTTCTCTTTCTTGAATATGACGTAACCTCTGTCAGTTATGATGCATTCTCGTGCCGATATTCCAAGAGTTCTGGATAGCATCTTCATGTACGCTTCGTCCCTGACCACAAGACCCGTCTTATCCTTCACATACTTCCCGTAGATCCCAAGCATTCTCCTGAAATCCAGCCGGGTTCCGTCCTGAATCTTCTTGACTCTTTTCTTCTTCACTGTTACCTTGTATGCTCCTGGAAAAGATGCAACGTCAAAATAACCCAGCTTCTTGTACAAGTCGTAAGCCACAAGTGTGGGGCTCGTTGTGAGGAAGGAAAAACGATAATGCTTTTCGATAAGATATTCGTGAGCACGATCGATGAGCATTCGGCATATCCCTTGTCTTGTGTGACCCGGCAGGGTTGCCACGCCGTAGATTCCGCCTGCCTTTTCCACTGTTCTTTCAAGAGTTCTGGTGGCCAAATCCATGATGCCAACGAAACCTATCACCCTTCCAGCTTCAACAGCACAAAGACCTACGCAACTCTCTCTCAGTCTTGAATCGATCCTAATGTTTCTATCAAATTCTTGGGCGTCAAACGGCCATCCGAAAGCCTGTTCCATCAAAGGAAGCAAGCTGTCTTTGTCTTTGAGTTCGTGATAAGCCAGAATTTTCATTCTCGTCTCGCCAATCCCGGATGAAAAAACGAAGCTGCAACAAATAAACCTTCTAGCATGCAAGTTACTTGCGCCGCTTCAAAAGCAACTGGAGTGAGTAAATGCTATTTAATAGACAAAATCTAAGAGTCGTTCGCGATACTTACCGGCTTAGGTATCATCATGTATTGATAAACCGCAATCCATAGTGATTGGCAAAAGACTTGTGAGACTCAATGTTTTGCGGGCTTACGCCAAGCACTTCTGCGCGTAGACTGGTGAAACATTATGGCTGCAAGTTTTCAACTGCTCTCTATCTTACCTTGTCATCATTCTTCTGAAAACGGGTACGGCTATTGCTGTCATGATCACTCCGAACACTATCATTACGGTGAGTTCAGTTGTTATGTCGGGTATTCCTGCGCCTAGAACCATGACTTTTCTGAGGGCTTGCGAGGCGTAGGTGAGGGGAAGTACTTTTGAGATGTCTTGCATGTACCAGGGCATTTGCTGTATCGGGAAGAACACTCCGCTGAGAAACATCATGGGAAACATGAGGGTCATCATCATCATCTGTGCCGTCTCCTGGTCTTTTGCGAAGGACGTTATCACGATGCCGAGGCCGACGAAGCTGAACACGCCCAGCAGGAGCAGTCCGAAAACCAGCAAGATGCTTCCTTGAATTGCCACATGAAACAGGGCCGTAGCCAACACCAGAATAATGGTTCCCTGGAGCAGGCCTCTGGCAGTCTGAGCTAGGGTTTTCCCAAGTATTATGGACAGCCTATTGATGGGTGCAACCATCATTCCGTCTAAAGTGCCGATTTCCTTCTCTTGGGAGATGGCTACAGGGAGCCCAGTCATTACGCTCATCATAACTGTCATGGCCATTATTCCTGGCGCGATGAAATCAAAGTACGTGGGGGTTCCGGACACCACTCCCACTGTTTGAACATTGTAGGGCTTGACGACCGCTAATGTATTGTTCCTCTGTGTGGTCGTTAGGTTTAGCCCTTGAATGTTATTTTGAGCTAACATCGTTCCCATTAGATCAAATACGCCTGACAATGCTGCCTGAATGGTTGCTGAAACTTGGGGATTAGATTGGTCGGTCACGATGATAATAGTTCCCTGCTCTCCGCTCAGGATGCTTTCAGTGAAGTTGCTGGGGATGACTATTCCACCCTCGACGTTCCCCTTCTGAACCAAGTTCTTAATGTCGGCAGCGTTCGTGGCATTGGTAATAGTAAGCATACTTGTATTGCTGTTGATTCCTTGCAAAGCCGCGAGAAAAGTCTGGCTTCCGAAAGTAGTACCGTGATAAGGTGCATCTTCATTGGCCAATGCGACAGGAACGTTACTTAGGGTACTGTTGGATGGGTAGATGAAGCCAACCATTACCATCATGAACAGAGGCATCAGAATAAGCAGGACTAGTCCCAAACGGTTCCGAAACAGCTCCGTCAAGTCTTTCCAAGCGATTCTTAAACTATGCGAAGCTAGAGTTTTTGCTCCCATGTTTTTCTCACCTTACCCTGCCTTGTGCGGCCGCTCCGAACCGTCGATGACCCATCGGTATCTTCTGGTCTGCGCTATCTCTCACTTCGTGGCCAGTTATGTGCAGGAACACATCCTCAAGCGTAGGCTGAAGATTTTCCATAGAGATCACCTTTCCTTGTTTCGCCCTCACAGCGTCAATTACCGAGTCGAACGCCTCTTCGCCATGTACAATGACTCTCAGATGAGTAGAATTCTCTTGAGAAACGGCATCTGTGCACTGGCACGCCCGAATTGCCTCGATAATGTCGGCCGATAAATTTCCGATCTCCAGCTTCAATATTGTTGTATCCGCTCCAGAAATCATTTTTTTCAAATTCGTTGATGTGTCAAGTGCAACAATTTTGGCATGGTCCATGATGCCGATGCGGTCGCACAACAAGTCAGCATCAACCATCATGTGTGTTGTTATGATGATTGTGGTGTTATTCTCCCTGTTGAGTTTCTTTATGAACTCCCTGATTTCAACAGACGACTGAGGATCCAAACCTAGAGTTGGCTCATCCAGGAATAGCACTTGAGGCATGTTAAGCAGCGCGCGTATCACGTTCATTCTCTGTCGCATGCCAGTGGAAAACGTACCGGCTTGAGCGTTCTTCCATTTGGTAAGTTGAACCAGCTCCAGCAGATCGTCAATTCTCTTATTCAAAACATCTTTGGGAATGTTGAAGAGATTTCCGAAGAAAATCAAGTTTTCTTTGGCCGTCAACCTGTTGTACAGTATCATCTTTTCGGAAACGATGCCAATTAGTTTCCGCACTTCTGTATCGTCCTTTACTATGTCGTGGCCGCCAATAGTGGCAGTTCCCTTAGTCGGCCGCGCCAACGTGGAGAGCATGCGTAAGGTTGTGCTCTTGCCCGCTCCGTTAGGACCAAGCAGACCGAAAATCTCGCCTTTTTTCACATCAAACGAGATGCTGTCAACCGCCACGAAATCGCCGAAGGACTTCGTCAGGTTTTCAACATCGATTACTGCCTCATTTTCCAAGAGACCATCACCATGCAATATTGTTCAGTGCAATACATCACAGTAAAATATAAATATTCCGATAATGTTCAAACGGGACAGATGAACTTGAATTGCAGTGTCAAGAAGAAACAACTGCCGCATACTGGCCAATGGAAACGCAAAAGCGCTATATACACATTGTCCTGCTGCAAGCGCCATTTGATTCTTCTCGGCAAGAAGTTGAGCATTGGCTGGTGAATTAAGTGTCGGCGCTTTCAGGCTCAGACCCTATCAGTACGATATTGAGTCTTGTTTCCGTCGGATTTTTCGTTGTTTTTATGTTCTTCTCCCAGAAGATACAGGCTCTGCTGATGAATCGCCAGGTATCCCAGGCCTTGACAAAACTCAAGGACATGAGGGACAAGGCCAAAGAAGCGATTAGCAAGGCAATCATAGAGGTCGGTAAGCCGGCGAAGGATCCAATGCCGAGGTTGGAGAGGCTTCTTCAGTTTTTCACAATTCCGCCTGAGGGCATGGATCCTGCTGGAGTTGTTCAACGGTTGGAACACTTGTTTGATACTGCTGATTCAAGAATCAGGGATGAGATTAAGGCAATCGCCCCCAATGCCGATGAGAGTCAATTGATGAATCTGCAAAATCTGTTGGAAGCAGCGCAAGTCTTGAACACGCTTTATCGCGTCGTTAGGCATTATTACTTGTCGGGCAAAAAGGACGGAACCCTGTATTCGACAGTGCAGGTCCAGATGCAACTGCCCACGATCATGGAGGAGGCTGAAGCCTACCTCTCCTTCTTAGATGCTTTCAACCTGAGCAAGCCGATTGGAGACGGAGTAGGAGCGCTGACCGCATCAAAACTCATGATTGGACAAGAGAGGCGCGAAATTGCCAAGGAAATGGTTGTTGCCGAAACAACAATCGAGGGCAGAAGAGTGTTGGCCACTAAGGCCAAAGGCCCAGGCGGCGCGGTTGGTAAGGTTGGAGATGCTGTTAGCAGCCTGATCGAAGCTAACATTGGAAAAGTCAGGCTCGTCGTGATGGTCGATGCCGGGCTCAAGCTGGAGGGCGAGGATAGTGGTGAGGTTGCCGAAGGCATAGGCGCAGCGATAGGCGGAATCGGCGTTGACAAGTACAAGATTGAAGAAGCTGCCACCAAGCACAAGATTCCAGTATACGCCGTCATCATTAAGGAATCGTTAAAAGAAGTGTTGGCGCCGATGAGTGAGCCGCTACGCGAAGCGGTTGACAAAGCAATCGTCAGACTCAAAGCGGTCTTGCAGGAGCAGACGAAGGAAGGAGACACTGCAATAGTCGTAGGAGTAGGCAACACATTAGGCATCGAGTAACCCATTCGTACCGCAACACGACACAAGCGCACACCAATCCAGCATAATGTCAGACCAAACTCACAGACGGTGTCGAATTCGACACACGCCAGAGATTCAAATTCCCACTATTTTTCGGAAAACGCGTGCAAACCAACATGGAAAACTTACACTGCAACATTACATTGCAACATTACATCTGATGTAAAGAAAAAAAAGGGAGGGGGCCGACACCTTCCGAGTCACCGCTTTCTCTCGAACCGCCTGCGCGTCCAAATTCCTGAAATATCACAGATTTTAACGAGACCCTTGGCAAAACTATTACACCTCTATCGTTGGCTGTCACTCGCAGAACATTTTCGTCAGGTTCATAACCTCTATTCTTGCCTCATTCTCCAAAAAAGAACCGCTTTCGCCCAATTATTATCCACTGCTTATTATTCATTGCAATACATCTGAGCAAAATATAAATATTCCGTCGATAATGTTAACACGACGGACAAATGGACATCCACGACGAAGAGACAACAACAGCAAATTGGGTGAAAGAAGCCCAAAAAGGCTACATACGCGTAGCAGCGCTCATCATTCTGAACAAAAATCCGGCCCACGGCTACGAAATCATGAAAGAAATCAAAGACAAGACCAAAGGTTTTTGGAAACCGACCGCAGGCGGGGTCTACCCTATTCTTCGAGACCTTGAAAAAGCAGAATACATCAAAGGAGAATGGTCGACCCAAAAAAACAGAAAAATAAAGGTCTACAAGATCACAGAAACAGGCGAAGCCATCCTCAAACGTGCAATTACCAAACAAAGTGAACTCGCAGACAACATGAACGCCATGTTCCAAGAATTTGCCAGAGACGTCTTGAACATGCAGCCAAAAACGTTGCCAATGCCCGTTTTACCCACCCCCTTCTCAGCCTTCCTTGAGGATAAAAACCAAGAATCTGAAAACAACAAAAAGGTCTTACAACGAAAACGCTCCCATCTAAAAGCCGCAATCAAGATGCTGCAGAAGGAACTCCAAACAACAAACAAAAAACTAGCCAAACACCAACACCGAGCACCTTGAAATAATCTTGGTTGGATGTATTTCACTAACGTTTATTGGCGTTGTCCGTGCCAGAGCGGGCTGACAAATAGGAAAGGACTTCGACTTGCATAAGTGCGCTAGCGCGCGCAGACCACAGGAATACTGTTGAACTCCAGATGTTGATTTTGTAATCACGCCAGAATGTTATCCAAGGAGTTTCAGGAAGTCTTCCTGGATGTAGTTTATGAATTCTAGAGCGGTGCTTTTGCTGAAGAGTGTCACGACGCAGTTCCTTGTGATGCCGACCATGATTCCACGCTTCTGACTTTCGAAGACGACGTACCAGATTTTTCCGTGCTCAATATAGTCATGGTACAGTTTAGTGTCAACAAGGTCCGACCCTGCTAAGCACAGCTTTTCGACTCCAGGAATGTCAACTTCATCGAACCATATCAGCTTCGTCGCCTGCGGGTTTGACTCATGAAGCTGCTTCAGAGTCTCATGCGTTAACCTCGCCTCCAGAATCCCCTGACGGTTAATGAACAGCACTTGGCTGAGCTTGTTAGCAACGTAGTTTGTCAGAAGTTTCTTAACCCCGCGAGCCACAGACGGTGAAGAGACCACCAGGAACGTCTTCTTCTTGGAGGATATTATCCAAAAGGGGGCTTCCTCCGTAGCGGGAGCTTCAACCAAACTTCGCCGAAAGAATCGTCTGCGCATGAAATCCCTGCTGAAGACTCCTTCAACGAAGCCCTCCTTGGACTTCAAGTCCAATATTTCCGTCACTAGACTCACGCTTTCACCCTTCTCAGTCTTGCAAGATTCTTCCTCACGGAAATCTTTGAGCTTCCACAACATCAATCCAGGATCAACTTTCTCCTTAATCTCAAAAATCTTAGCAGGCAGAACCAATCATTACACCACAAGACAATTTCCATCATCTGACTTTAAAGCCTTGCACACTCTCAACACGAACTATCCATCCAAACATCACACAAACCTTACGCCAACAAAAAGAACATCCCTAGACTCTCAAAAATGGAACATGGTCGAGAGGAGACGGCTTGAAAAGCGAAAATAAGAGAATTGCAGCTTCGTTGCAAAACCGCTATCCTTAAATAAAATACACCTCATTTCTAGTTAGCCCCAAACATTAACATGGATGGCGATAAATGTCAGAAGAGTTCCGCCATAGACTTCGAATAATCGACACTGATGTAGATGGTACTTTGAAGGTTTCCTATGCGCTGGCAAAGATTAAGGGAGTCGGTCCCAGCTTGGCCGAGGCGATGCTCAGGAGGACGGGTATAAGTTCTGACAAAAGGGCGGGTTTTCTGTCGGAAACCGAGATTGACCGGTTGGAGGAGTTGATTAAGGATCCAGCGAAGGGTGGCTTGCCAAGTTGGCTTTTTAACAGGAGGAAGGAGCAGGAGACTGGAAAAGATAATCATTTGATAAGCTCCGATCTAGTTCTCAGAACGAAAATGGACATAGAAAAGATGAAGGAAATAAAATCTTGGCGTGGATATCGTCACGCTTATGGATTGAAGGTGAGGGGTCAAAGAACCAAGACAACCGGCAGGGCGGGCAAAGCTTTGGGTGTCAAGAAGAAAACGCTCATGCAGAGAGCAGCCGCAACGGAGAGCAAGTAACTATGGGTGACCCGAAGAAACAGAGGAAGAAATACGCAACTCCCCGATTTCCTTGGCGGGCAGACATCATGCAGGCGGAGCTTAAACTTATCGGCGACTATGGGCTGCGAAATAAACATGAACTTTGGCGGCATGAAACGCTGCTGTCGAAGTTCAGGGGCACAGCTCGCACGCTCATAGGCGAAACGCCTGAAGAACGCAAGAAGATGGAGAATGAGCTGTTAACTCGCCTTAAAAAACTCGGCGTACTCGACGAAACGGCAGTTTTGGACGATGTCTTAGACTTGACTATAGAGGATATCCTGGAGCGGCGGTTTCAGACAATCGTTCTTCGTAAGGGTCTGGCAAAGACGATGCAACAGTCTCGTCAATTGATAGGCCATGGACACATGTCGATAGGAAACCGGAGAGTCACAACTCCGGGCTATATAGTGCCGAGACCTGAGGAAGCCCAGATAAGCTACACGCCCAAGAGTTCACTCGCGAACCCAGCTCATCCGTTGCGTCAGACAATAGCGGCGCCGCCGGCGGCAGAAACAAGATCGGCCAAACCACGGAGTGAAGAAGAATAATGAGCTCAAGCAAGAGAACCGAAAGATGGGCCGTCGTCCACATATTCAGTTCCTATAACAACACGATAATACACATGACCGACATTTCGGGCGCCGAAACGATAGCCCGTACGTCGGGAGGCATGGTTGTCAAAGCCAGCAGGATGGAGTCCTCACCCTATGCGGCGATGCGAGCCGCCTCGCTGGCCGCGGACATTGCTAGGGACAAGGGAATAACCGCGATCCACATCAAGGTCAGAGCCCCAGGGGGAGCGGGGCCAAGAACACCCGGTCCCGGCGCACAAGCTGCTATCAGAGCTTTGGCAAGAGCAGGGTTCAGAATTGAACGAATCGAGGAAGTAACGCCTGTACCGCACGATGGCACGAGAAGACCAGGCGGGAGAAGAGGAAGAAGAGTCTAGACGATAAGTAGGATAGTTCTTCTGATAGAAAAATTGAAATAATGCACCAATGCTCTATTGAGCGGCACGGCAAAGTGAAACACTGTCACGGAGGTCCTTACAAGTGGAAATAAAGGTGCTTGAAAGAGACGAAACAAACATGCGTTTGCTCGTTCGAGGAGCCGATATTCCATTCATGAATGCGCTTAGAAGAATCGTGACCTCTGAAGTTCCGAGCATGGCCATAGACGAGATTGTAATCGTGGAGAACTCTTCCATACTCATGGACGAGACAATCGCCCACAGACTTGGTCTTATTCCACTGAAAACCGACTTGGACAGTTACAACCTGCCCGAGGAGTGTCCGTGCAAGAGTGAGTTCGGATGCAACCTCTGTCGAGTCACACTTGCGTTGGATGTGGAAGCAAAGGTGGAAGGAAGAACAGTCTATTCTGGTGACCTGGTTTCAGAGAACCCTAACGTTGTACCCGTTAGTGACAGAATTCCAATATTGAAACTGGCAAAAGAACAGAAAATAAAGCTGGAAGCTTACGCGAGGCTTGGAAAGGGCAAGAACCACGCGAAATGGGAACCAGTTTCAATGTGCACCTACAAGTATTATCCGAAAATAGAGATATCGAAAAACTGCAGCGCGTGCGGCAAATGCGTGGAGATGTGTCCCAGAAAAGTTCTGGTGAAAAAAGGCAACAGCATCGAAGTGAATGATTTGATCTCTTGTACTCTCTGCCACGACTGCGCCAATGCTTGTCCAGAGAGTCCCCTTGCAATACACGTTTCAGGAGAAGAAAACGCATTTATATTCAATCTGGAATCTACGAGTGCGCTACCTCCGGAAAGGATAATGGCCGAAGCCAGCAAAATTCTGGAAAAACATCTGAAGGAACTTGAGGGTGAAATCAAGGTGAGAAAGAGTGAAAAAGGCTAAACCGACGAACCCGGAACTTCTGGAACTCGCCAGTTCTCTCAAGAAGCAGAGCAGGGAAAGCAAGGCGAAAGTCTGGCGAGATATTGCCGAACGCTTAGTCAAGTCTAGAAGAAGACGGATATCCGTGAACCTGAGCCGTCTGGACAGGTATACCTCCAGAAACGAGACAGTGGCTGTTCCTGGCAAGGTACTGGCGGCGGGTGAGATAACACATCCCATAACCGTTGCGGCATTCACTTTCTCGGGAAAAGCTGAAGAAAAAATAAAAGCTGCAAGGGGAAAATGCGTTTCTTTCTCTGATCTTGCTAAGAAGAACCCGAAAGGCTCAAACGTGAAAATTATTGGGTGAAAAGATGGAAACCGTGATCAAGACTGCGACCGTAATAGACGCTGATGGTCTTATTTTGGGCAGAATGGCTAGCGGCATCGCAAAGAGACTTTTAGAGGGCGAAAATATGATGATCGTCAATGCTGAAAAAGCTGTTCTCTCCGGGAAGAAAAGAAGCAAGGTGAACGAGGCTAAGACGTTTCTGGAAGTTGGAGGAGTAGGAAGAGGGCCTTATCACTACAGAAGGCCCGACAGAATAGTCAGAAAAGCCGTCAAAGGCATGCTTCCCATTAGACAGCCGAAGGGCATTGAAGCTTACAGGAGACTGCAAGTGTTCATTGGTGTCCCAGATGATCTCAAAGGCCAAAAAATTGGCACACTGACATATGCTCAAGCCAAAAAGTTGACTTGTCCATACTTTACGGTCGGCGAACTTGCGAAGGGAATAGGTTGGAATCAAGGAGGATAAGTATGCCTGCCAAAAAGAGTTTAGTTGTTAGCGGAAAAAGAAAAACAGCTACTTCACGCGCAGTCGTAAGGGCTGGAATCGGAAAGGTACACGTTAGTAGAATTCCTGTAGAGATTTTTGAGCCTGAAATCGCGCGCGAGAAGATTATGGAGCCGCTCATCCAAGCTGGAGATGAGGTTCGCAACCAGCTGGACATAGATGTTACGATGTCCGGAGGGGGTTACATGGGTCAAGCTGAGGCGGCAAGGATGGCGATTGCCAACGCCATATTGAAATGGACCAAGAGTTCACACCTGCGCACGGTTTTCGCCGAGTACGACAGAACGATGATTGCCGGAGACAACAGGAAGAAAGAACCCAAGAAGTTCGGAGGACCAGGAGCCCGGTCGAGGGATCAGAAGAGCTACAGATAAAGAGGTTTGGATCCGTTGATAATACCTGTCAGATGTTTCACTTGTGGCAAACTGGTTGGAGATAAATGGGAGGAGTTCGCCAGAAGGGTGAAAGCTGGAGAGGACGCTGGCGAAGTTTTGGACAGTCTTGCGGTCAAACGTTACTGTTGTAGACGCATGCTTCTCTCGCATGTGGAAATATTCGATGAGGTGCTGCGCTTTTACGAAGAGGCTGAAAAACGGAAAGAGGCAAGAAGCTACTACTAGACCGATTGAAAGGGGAGACCATGTCAACAATTATTGAAGACGTAATCGCAAGAAAGGTCTTCAACAACCGCGGAGAAGAAACGGTCGAGGTCGATATAATCACAACCTCGGGGTTCGGTCGGATTTCAGCACCCGCGGGAAAAAGCAGGGGGAAAGCGGAGGTCGTTTATTATCCGCAAGGCGGAGTTGAACAAGCGGTTAAGAAGGTTGAAGAACTAATAGCGCCGGAAATAGTGGGCTTAGGCGCCGATAGTCAAGAAGAGATCGACAAAACTCTGCACGATATCGATGGTTCAAAGGATTTTCGGGCAATCGGCGGCAACACAGCTTTCGCCGTCTCATTAGCCTGCGCCGAAGCCGCAGCCAACTCTTCTGGCTTACTGCTGTTTCAGTACTTAGGTGGGCATGTTGCGCACGAACTTCCGTATCCGCTTGGCAACACGATAAGCGGTGGGCAGCACGCTCAGGGAAAATCTCCTGACTTACAGGAGTTTCTGGTTCTGTCATACGGAGCCGAATCTTTCTTAGAAGCTGCGACGGCTAACATTGTGGTTCATAGACAAGTGGGAGAGGCTCTGGGGAAGAAGGATAAGCTCTTTGGTCAAGGAAAAAGTGACGAAGGCGCTTGGATTGCCAACGTGGCAACCTCGGAGGCCTTAGAAGTCATGGCCCGTGCATGTGAAAATGTTGGTGCGGAAATGGGCCTCGAATGTGGGATAGGGGTTGACGTCGCATCTTCTTCCCTGTGGAACGGCAAGACCAAGACGTACAACTATCAGAAGGAGAAGAAAACCAGAAGCTCGGGAGAACAGCTCGAATTCATCCTTGAAATCATCAAGAAATATCATCTCGCCTACGTCGAAGACCCCTTCCACGAAGAGGACTTTGCAGGTTTCGCAGAGTTAACGAAGAAGGCCAAGAACTGCTTGATATGCGGCGATGACCTTTTTACCACAAACACTGAAAGATTAAGCCGCGGCATAAAGCTGCACGCGGCCAACTCTATCATAATAAAGGTCAACCAAGTGGGCACTCTCACGGACGCATGGGAAACTATCGAAATGGCGAAAAGAAATGGATACGTACCAGTAATGTCTCACCGATCGGGTGACACCTGTGACTGGCACATAGCACACTTGGCCGCAGCGTTCAAGTGTCCAGTAATAAAAACTGGAGTTGTTGAAGGTTCTCGCATCGCGAAAATAAACGAGTTAATAAGGATCGAAGAGTTTCTTGGGGACAGGGCTGTGATGGCCAGTCTTGACTTACTTCAAGGAGGATAAAACTTGTCTGAAGACGATGACAGCAAAGAAGAGATCGAAGAAGAAACCGTAGAAGAAACTAAAGAAGAGACAGAGGATGAAGAGACTATAGAGGAAGAGGTAAAACTGACTGAGGAAACTAAGGCGGAAGCAACGGAGCCAACTGCTGAGGCAGTTCCTGAAGAAGAACTGCTCATGCCGCGAGACACGTTGCTATCTGCTGGAATCCACATCGGAACCAGAATGAAGACAGGGGACATGGAACAGTTCATATACCGAGTTAGGGCCGATGGCCTGTTTGTCTTAGACGTTAAGAAAACGGATGATCGCATAAGAGTCGCTGGCAAATTTCTTGCACGGTATGAACCTGGGAAAGTGGCCGCCGCTGGGGCTAGACTGTATGCACAGGAACCGGTAACCAAATTCTCTCAATTAACTGGAGCAACTCCGGTTGTTGGGCGGTTCATCCCGGGCCTGCTGTCCAATCCGCTGTATCCTAACCGTATTGAACCTGAGGTGCTTATAGTGTCCGACCCGAGAGCGGACGGACAAGCTGTGAAAGAGGCGGCCTCCGTCGGGATTCCCGTCGTGGCCCTGTGCAGCACTGACAATGAGTTCAACGGGGTAGATCTTGTAATCCCAACGAATAACAAAGGCCGGCGAGCGTTGGCCGTTATCTACTGGCTCTTGGCAAGGCAGATACTCCGGGAAAGGGGCGAATTGGCGATGGACAAGGATCTCCCGATGACTATAGACGATTTTGAAGCGAGGGTAGCGCGGGAGGAGGAGGAACCCTAACCCGATGGTGAAGGTTCGGCGTCCGACACAAGCCGGAGCCTTCTATGAAGGAACATCTGATGCGCTCAAACAACAAATAGAGAAATGTTTCACGGATAAACTCGGACCAGGAAAGCTTCCTGAGGTCGCGAAGACCTACCTCACAAAGGTTGTAGGCCTCATCTGTCCGCACGCGGGCTACATGTATTCTGGGCCGGTGGCTGCACACGCTTACGGCGCGCTTGCTGTCGATGGCAAACCCGATGTCGTGGTCATTCTCGGTCCAAACCACACCGGCGTCGGTAGCGGTCTGGCCATCATGAATGAAGGGGTTTGGCGCACGCCTCTCGGCGACGTTGAGGTAGACCGCGAGACGGCAAATGAAATCGTGCGTGAGTCAAGTATCATAGACATTGACGACTCGGCTCACCAGGATGAACATTCAATCGAGGTCCAGCTTCCATTTCTCCAGTACCTTTACAACTCAACATTCAAGATTGTGCCAATCTGCTTCCTCATGCAGGACATATCCTCAGCCAGAGAGGTCGGACAGGCTGTGGCTAAAGCCTTGCTTGGCAAGAAAGCCGTCATCATAGCCTCATCGGACATGACTCATTATGAGCCTCAGGAAAGTGCAGAACGGAAAGACAAGAAGGCTCTTGAAGCAATCGAGGCGATGGATGAAGTTCGTTTTCAATCAACGATTGAAACTTACAACATCACCGCATGCGGCCACGGGCCAATAGCAGCCCTGATCACAGCAGCGAAGATTTTGGGAGGAACAGAGGCAAGATTATTATGCTATAAGACCAGTGGAGATGTGACTGGCGACCGCTCAAGCGTCGTTGGGTACGCCGCCGTGTGTTTCATGAAATAGTGGTGAGAATGGGAGTCATTGCCTCAGCTCCCGCGAAAGTTATACTCTTCGGAGAACACTTCGTAGTCTACGGTGAGCCCTCCATCGTTCTAGCCATTGATAAACGGGCATATGCAACGGTGGATCGCCGCGACGACAAGCGTATCCATCTGCAATCGGCAAACCTGGGTTTCGCAGGCTTCTTCGAGGATGAGAATTTCAAGGTCGAGAAGGGAGACGCAAAGGAAGCCAGGATGAGGTTCGAGGCAATCAAGCTGGCCGCGGAAAAAGTCATGAAAACCTGCGGGGAAGACGTTGGCTTGAACATTGAAATCAACTCAACTGTTCCTGTCGCAGCAGGTTTAGGCTCTTCAGCAGCTGTAATAGTTGCTGCAACAGCAGCAACAGGTTCCCTTCTCAAGGCAAAGATGTCAAGGGAAGACGTATTCCGAATCGCTTGTGAAACCGAGAAGGTCTTACACGGTACCACCTCAGGGGTGGATCCTGCTATCTCAACATTCGGCGGCGCGCTCCTGTTTCAAATGGACACAGGGTTCAAGCCTTTGGAAGTCAAGGCGGATATCCAGCTCGTCGTAGGAGACACGGGCGTCCAGAGATCTACACGAGTTCAGGTTGAAAAGGTTCGAGGCATGATGGAGAACTACCCTAACATCTTCGAGTCTCTGCAGAGAGCTGCCCGAGAAATCGTGCTAAAGGCCATCGACATCTTCAGGGTGAAGGATTTAGTCACTCTGGGCGAGTTGATGAACATCAATCACGCCTTGCTCTATGCTCTGGGAGTATCCGATGAGTCACTCGAGTGGCTGATAAACGCCTCACGCAAGGCGGGAGCCCTAGGGGCGAAGCTGACGGGAGCCGGAGGCGGCGGATGCATGGTCGCATTAGCGAAGAACGAAAGGACAGAACTAGTCATGGACGCGATACTGAGAGCGGGAGGAAGACCATTCATAGCGAAAAAAACAGATGAAGGGGTCAAAATTGAACACCCCTGAGCTGACGGTTCTGAAGATTGGAGGATCCGTCATCACGGACAAGAACGGCGAACTAACTCCTCGAACTGGAGAAATAGCCCGTTTGACGGAGGAAATACGGAAATCCAACGTCAAAAGGTTGATAATCGTTCACGGAGGCGGAAGCTTCGGTCACCCCTCAGCCGAGAAATACGCGATAAAAGAGGGATTGAAAGAGGATTCGCAAAAGATAGGATTCTCAGAGACTCATCACGTCATGACCATGCTCAACGGTCTGTTCATGGACTCTCTCATCTGGGAAGAGGTTTTGGCGGTAAGCGTTACGCCATCATCATGTATCATCACCGAAAGCGGAAGAATAAAACACTTTGAAGACTCAGCCATAAGAGCACTGCTGAACATGGGCTTCATTCCAGTCCTCTACGGAGATGCCGTCGTAGACTCAAAACTAGGCTTCACAATACTTTCTGGCGATCAGCTCGTATCAGAACTCGCTATGAGACTCAAAGCAGAACGCATAATATTCGGGGTCGACGTGGACGGCCTATACGATTCCGATCCCAAGATTGAGAAAACCGCAAAGCTGTTCAAGCACTTGAATCGAGAAGAACTGAAGGAACTTCAAAACAAGCTTTGCAGGCCGACGGTTCGCGACGTTACAGGTGGCATGTTCGGCAAAGTCGTGGAACTATTGCCCGCAGTCGAACAGGGAATACCGGTGACCATAATGAATGCGTCGAAGCCAGGTAACATCTGCAAGGTTCTTGAAGGAAAACCAGTAGAAGGCACTGTGATAGGGAAGGAATAGATCTTGGCAGAGAGGACGAAAAGACGGAAAGCAGAACACATAGACATATCTTTGAATCATAACGTACAGGCTAGAGAAACGACAACGGGCTTTGAAGACGTGCTACTCGTTCACAGAGCCCTTCCGGAAATAGACAAACAACAGATAGATCTGTCAACAACAGTTTTCGGCCACAAGTTTGCGGCACCCCTGATTGTGGGCGCCATAACCGGCGGAACGCACGAAGCCACAAAAATCAACGCGACGATAGCCGAAGCAGTGGAAGAACTTGGCTTAGGGATGGGAGTGGGCAGTCAACGCGCCGCGCTGGAAGACAAGAAGCTTGAAGAATCATTTGCCGTGGCAAGGAAGAAGGCGCCAACAGCCTTTCTCGTAGCGAATATCGGCGGGGTGCAACTGGTTAACGGAATAGGCCTCAACAAAGTAAGAAGGGCAATGGAAATGGTTGAGGCGGACGCGTTAGCCATACACCTGAACGCTCTGCAAGAGACGGCCCAGCCTGAGGGGCAAACGAACTTTGCAGGAATCTTGGAAAACGTGACTCGAATCGCCGAAGAAGTGGAAAGGCCTGTCATTGTCAAGGAAACGGGCGCCGGGATATCAGCTGAGGAGGCAAAGAAGCTGGAGACCGCAGGAGTCAAGGGTATAGACGTTAGCGGGGCAGGCGGAACGAGCTGGGCTGCAGTTGAATATTACCGTGCAAGAGAACTTAGAGACGCTTCAAGGCAGAGGCTTGGAAATCTCTTCTGGGATTGGGGCATTCCAACAGCGGTGAGCCTCGTTGAAGCTTCTCAAACAGTGAGCATTCCTATAATCGCCTCTGGGGGAGTACGAAGCGGAGTGGACGTGGCGAAGTCCTTGACCCTGGGTTCGAGCTTGGCAAGCCTTTCTCAGCCCGTGCTTCGGGCTGCCGTCAAGGGGACTCTGGAGACGAGGGATACACTGTCGCTTCTGATGGACGAACTGCGAAACGCGATGTTTCTTACAGGCGCAGCATCAGTCGAAGCTCTTCAAAGTGTCTCAGTTGTCTTGATGGGTAAGACAGCTGATTGGCTGAGAACGAGAGGGTTCGACGTCGATTCCTATGCGAGAAGAGGAAGGACTTAGCTTTGAGTTTTGAAGATTTTCTCGAAAAGAATATCTCAATTGTGGACAAGACGATTGAGAGGTACATTCCGAGAACTCTATCAAAAAAGGCAATTCTCTTCAGAGTCAGTGAACCACGTTACGCCTACAACTTGGAGGCTCTGAACAAGGCAGTTGCTGATCCGATATGGGAATTTCTTGACAGGGGCGGAAAACGGTGGCGTCCAGCACTCTTCCTGTTAATATGTGAAGCGCTCGGCAAACAATCAGCTCGTTTCATCGATTTCGCGATAATTCCCGAGGTCGTGCACAACGGAACTCTGATGGTTGACGATCTGGAAGACAGCTCAGAATGGAGACGGGGCAAACTGTGCACGTACAAACTGTTCGGCTTGGACATAGCAGTGAACGCTGGAAACGCGATGTACTATTTGCCGCTTCTTCCACTGCTGGAAAATAGAGGCAAGTTTTCGTCTCGAAAACTCGCTCAGACATACACTGTTTATGCTCAAGAGATGATTAACCTGAGCCTTGGCCAAGCTATGGACATAGCATGGCACCGGGGCTTGGCAAACGCGGACGGAATAAGTGAAAAGGACTATTTGCAGATGTGCTCGTACAAGACTGGGACATTGGCGAGAATGGCCGCCAAGATAGCGGCTGTCCTGTGCGATGCGGATGAACAGACGGTTGAAAAGCTGGGCTACTTCGCCGAAAGCCTGGGCATAGCTTTTCAAATGAAGGATGACGTTCTCGACCTAACCAGCGCGCAGTTCGCAGAGGGAAAAGGCGGCCGCGGACAGGACGTAACGGAAGGAAAGCGCAGCTTTCCAGTGATACACACCCTTAAGGTTTCAAACGCCGCAGACAGAAGAAGACTGATTGAAATACTCAACATGCACACGTCGGAACAGAGACTCAGAGACGAAGCCATCGCCATAATGGAGAAGTACAACTCAATAGAATATGCTAAGCGGTTTGCCAGAAGAGTCGTAAGAACAAGCTGGAAAGAGACAGAGCAACTTCTATCCAGTTCAGAAGCGAAGGAAAAACTAAAAGCCTTCGCCGAATTCTTGAGTGAGAGAAAAATCTAGACGGTTGGACATTAACGAGTGATGGATGAGATGAACACTGAGCTCAAGGAATCCATTCGCAAGACGGCTTTGTTGAACGCAATTAGACACGATGGCAAGGCGCAGTCTGGGCCTGTTGTTGGAAAAATACTGGGTGAAAAACCTGAATATAGGTCCAAGGTTAAGGAGGTCTCAGAGCTCGTAGTCCAGGTCATTCGAGAAGTCAACGCTCTTTCGTTGGACGAACAGCTGCACATTATTCAGGAAGAATGGCCCGAGGCTCTCGTGAAGGAGAAAGTGCAGGAGGAGAAGTATCTGCCGCCTTTGGCGAACGCGTCGAACTATTCGCAAATTGTTACGCGATATTCGCCGAACCCCGATTGCGTGCTGCACTTGGGGTCTGCTAGGGCCATTGTGCTGAGTCACGAGTATGCGCGCATGTACAAGGGCAAATTCATACTTCGCTTCGAAGATACAGATCCCAAGTTGAAAAGGCCGGTTTTGGAGTTCTACGATTGCATCAGGGAGGACTTGGCTTGGCTTAATTGCAGACCTGACGAGGAGTATATCCAGAGCGACAGAATCCCAATATACTATGAGTATGCTGAGAAGCTGCTCAAGGATGGTAACGCTTATGTCTGCACGTGTGAGCCTGAACAGTTTCGGAGGAGAATTCTGGCTCAAGAGCCTTGTGAATGTCGCGATTGTCCGCGGGAAGAGCATCTCGCGAGGTGGAAGCGTATGCTTGATGGGGGCTACAGGGAGGGCGAGGCCGTCGTTCGCGTCAAGACGGACTTGAATCACCCAAACCCTGCTGTGCGCGATTGGCCTGCCCTCCGCGTTCTTGACACCGAGAAGTACCCTCATCCGAGAGTCGGAAGCAAATATCGCGTATGGCCACTTTATAATCTCGCAGCTGGAGTTGATGATCACCTGATGGGAATCACTCATATCATTCGAGGGAAGGAGCACCTCACGAATCAGGTTCGTCAGGAGTACATGTATCAACACTTGGGCTGGAAGTATCCTGAAACCATTCACTACGGGAGATTGAAGATTACAGGAGCTTCTCTGAGCAAGTCGAAGATTGTTCAAGGAATGAGGGAAGGGCTCTACAAGAACTGGGACGATCCGCGCTTAGCGACTTTCGTGGCCCTGCGCAGGCGTGGAATAAGCCCTGAGGCGATCAGAAGGCTGATGATCGATATAGGACCAAAAACATCCGATGTCGTGCTGAGCTGGGAGAACCTTTACGCTCACAACCGCAAGATACTAGATCCAGTCGCTGACAGGTACTTCTTTGTGCAAGACCCGCTGGAGCTAACCGTGAAGCAGGTTCCCAAAAATTATCTAATCAAACTTCGGTTGCATCCTGACCATCCTGAAAGAGGGTTCAGGGAATACACGATAACACCGACGGGAAACGATGACCACGTGGCCTTTTGGGTTTCAAGAAAAGACGTAGATGCCTCAAAGGTGGGGACGGTGCTTCGCCTGATGGAATTGTTCAACGTGAAAATTCTGACAGCAAACATCTATGCAGCTGAAGCCTCCTTCATGAGCGAGTCCTACGAGCAGGCAAGGGATATTAAGGCGCAGTTGATTCACTGGATTCCAGTGGGCGAGGATATGCCCTGCCAAGTTGTGATGCCCGATGCAACTTTGGCAGAGGGCGTTGCAGAAGGCCTCTGCAGAAGGCTGAAGAAGGACGATGTCGTGCAGTTCGAGCGGTTTGGATTCGTTAGGATAGACAAGAATGACAATAAGTTGACGGCCTACTACGCCCAAAAGTGACGATGGTGAAGCGTTTGAGACAGCAAGACAAGATAATTATCTGGCCCGCTTACTTCGATTCGACCAAGACCAGAGACAATGGAAGAAGAGTGCCAAGAAATCTGGCTGTTCCGTTCCCCAAAATCGCAGAGGTTAAAGAGGCTGCGGAGAAGCTTGGTTTGGCGCATGAGCTCGTCGCTGATGTTGGCTATTCAAAGACGCCTTGGCTGAAAACAGGCATGATCCTGGTTAAGAAAAAGGGTTCAAAAGGCCAGATAGTTTCTCTCATTGCTAAACAGCTTATGAAAACCCGTAGTGTTCCCAGTTTGAAGTGACGCTTAGGTTTTTTCCTCTCCGGTCAGGACAGCATTCAATATTCCGTGTTGTCCAGGCCGTGAAGTGATGCGCGCTTGGCCCAAAGGTGTCTCCACCACTGCGCCTTTAGTTATTACCCCTCTGCGGTCGTAGTCAATGTTTGCGCGGTTTTTCACGACTCGCACAACCTCAGTCTTCTCGGTTTTTCCAGTCTTAGTATCGGTCACAGATACTTGCTTTTCGCTCAAAATCTTGAGCTTGACGTTTCCTCCTCTTCCCCGATTCAACTTCCGTTTCTGCTCACCCATGAGGGTCTCTGCTGGAAACGTGCCTTGCTCGTATTTCCTCTTCTTTCTGTAGCCCTTTCTTCTGGCTCCAGACCGAGTTTTTTTGTGCTGGTCGCCGTGCCAAACGGACATGGTTTTCTCACTTGATGCTAAATTTGGTGTTCACTATCACCATCTGTTTAAATATAAACCTATCCGTTTCCCGCGAATATTCAATACAGAATGTTCCGAAATATTCCCTTTTTCTTTATCGTTCATGTTCATGCAGATGTTGCATTTTGGACAGTGGCCGTATCCGCCCTGAATGCATGTGCCGCACATATCGCAGAGTCTTGTTAAGCAACAATCAGCCATGCGCTTTCGACTTCCTGACCCTCGTCCGAATCAGACAGAGGTTGTTTTGCATTGAAAGCTAAAAGCTGTGTGTCGATAGGACTATGGCGCGACTGGGAGAGGACAGTCGAAGTGAAAAAATGAATGGGGTTATGGGTCTGTGCTTCCGAAGTGTCTGGCAATCAACGCGATGTCTTTCATGTCGATTCTTCCGTCGTTGTTGAAGTCTGCGTTAGGGTTCCAGTTGCTGGAACCTGGCATTGATCCGAAGGCTCTTGCGACTAGGGCTATGTCTCGCATGTTAACCGTGCCGTCAGGCCATCCCTTCGGACCTGTAATGTCGCATGGAATTGAGACGATGACCCAGCCGCCTGTGCAGTTGTTGTTCGCCGTATTTGTTTCGCCTGGAACAGGCCAAGCATAAGCGCTTAACGTGTAGTTACCGTAGGCAAACCCAGTGGTGTTCCATGTGAACGTGAGTGTTGTTGAGGTTCCAGATGCTAGCGTTACGTTTTGTGACGCAACAGAGGTTGTGTTGGCATATGCTGTGACATTGAAGGTTTCTGTGTAGTTGCCTTGGTCTGCCACTGTGACGGTTATGTTGGCGTTGAAGCCTTGACCGACCACAGTTTTAGAACTTGCAACGTTGGTGACAGCTACGTCGTGGGTTCCGATGTTCACTGTAACGTTCGCGTTGTTAGACGTTGCCTGCACTCCGACGCTGTCGGTGACATTTGCATAGATTGTGTACCAGCCTGCTGATGTAGGTGTGAAAGCCCAGCTAAAATTGGCGCTTGGAACTGCTGAGCCATTCAAACACCATTGATAAGAGTATGGTAACGTACCGCCGGAAACGGTTGAATTGAACGTTTGAGACTGGCCAACATCCATAGTGACAGAACTGGGCAAAACAGATACAGAAAGAGGACTGTTCACGTTAACAGTTGCAGTGTTGGAAATGGCAATTTCACCTAAGCTGTCAGTCACGTTGAGATAAACCGTGTAAGAGCCAGATGAATTCGGCGTAAAGGTCCACGTGGCGTCTGTAGCGCCTGAGACTAGAGCACCGTTGAGATACCACTGAAAAGAGTATGGCGAAGTGCCGCCAGAGACGTTTGACGTATACAGCTCGGACTGACCAACATCCACAATGACAGAGGCAGGCGATACGCTAACTGAAGGCAAAGAAGTAACTGTCACAACTAAAATCTTAACGGTCCCGAGCTGAATAATAACACCGCTGGAACTAGACGATAATGGCTGCGCCACCGCCTGCAAGTACCAATCCCAAGTATTTCCAATGTCACTAGGATAATCTGGCACTGAAACCGTAACTGGTAAGTAGAGGACGGAATTCGGCGCGATGGTGCCATCCATCTGTGCGATTGTGACGATAGGCATTTCTGTTCCGGCGATTGACGTTCTAGCCTCGATATAAATCGTGTAATCCATTGTAAAATCGCCTTGATTGAGGAGTCCCCAACTTCCAGTAGCCTGTCCGCCTATCGATATGTTCTGTGGTGTGGAAGACGATTCCCACATATTGAATATTGAACCACCGATTTCGCCAAAAGCAAACTGGCCATTGACCGTCACATTCGCGGGAATAGACGTTGCCTGTACTCCAAGGCTGTCAGTAGCAACCACGCATATAGTGTCAGAACCAGGCAATTTGGGCGTGAATGTCCAAGTTGAACTTGTAGCGTTTGAAACTGCGTCGCCGTTGAAGTACCATTGATAAGAGTAGGGTCCTGTGCCGTCGGAAACGCTTGAATTGAACAGTTGAGGCTGCTCACCAGTCAAGGTAACTGAGATGGGCGAAATGCTCACAGAAGGTAAAGCGTTCACAGTTACAGGAGCAGTGTTAGATGCTACCTGCACTCCGACGCTGTCAGTGACGTTCACTTGCACCGTGTAGAAACCTGTTGATGTTGGAGTGAAAACCCACGTTGCGTCTGTGGCGCCCGAAATAGGCACACCGTCGAGATACCACTGAAAAGAGTATGGTGACGTGCCACCTGAAACGGTTGAGTTAAACGTTTGAGACTGACCAAAATCCAAATTAATTGACGCAGGCGAAATGCTGACTGTGGGAGGCAGAGGGTTTACCATAATAGTCGTGCTATTGTAAACAAAAACTCCAGCACTATCAATGATACCCACAGTTACGGCGAAGTACGCCGGTAACTCTGCTCCGTATGGGAGTTCCTTCGATGGCACAAATGTGCATGCTTGACCACTGCCAAGCTGCGTGTCTAGCCCATTTGGAGTTACATTAAGATACCACGCCCACCAGTTATTGTGGCGCCCGCTAGAGAGCTCATAGTAATATGGAGGGGTTCCGCAGGATACGTTGCAGGTGAAGGTTTGAGACTGATCAATATTGATGGTTGGTGAGGTGGGTGAGATGGTTACAGAAGGTCCTGCGATTACCGTGACGTTCGCTGTGTCAGACATAATTTGGGCACCGGCGCTATCGTTGATCGCCACATTAACCGAATAAAACCCTGGAGAAGAGGGCTCGAAACAATATGTTGGCCACTCGCCGCCCGTGGGAGAACCGTTGAGATACCACTGATAAGAGTATGGAGACGTGCCGCCAATAATACTTGAATTGAAAGTCAGAGACATGGCCTCACCGTTAACATCCACACCCACTTCCAAGTTAGAGGTGAGGGGCGAGATACTTACGGAAAGGCTGGGGTTCACCGTAACGTTTGCCGTGTTAGATACTGCTTGTATACTATCGTTATCAGTAACTACCACATAAAAAGAATTAAGCCCTGGAGATGGTGGAGCAAACGTATACGCTGTGTCATTGGCGTCAGCAACTGTAGAACCGTTAAGATACCACTGATAAGAGTTCGACGACATAAAAGCATCAGGACCCAAACTTAAAATTTGAGATTGCCCAAAATCCAAATCAACCGAAGCGGGCTCTAGCAGAGGGGGAAGAACCACTACGGGGAAAGATATTCGAACTCCCGAGTTAAAAATGACACCGCCTCCTGCTGATGACTGCGATTCTCCGATTGCTGCGACGGCAAAGTTCCAGGCGGAACCTACTTCCGAAGGATAACACGGCACTATTGCAATGATATTAATTGTAATCTGCTGGCGAGGAAGTAACGTCCCGCTGGTCGGCGTAATGGTTAACGTGGGTGGAACCGAACCATCAGATATATCGCTAAGAAGAACACTACCTATTGAAAAATTAAGTGGGGATTCTCCCGCGTTAAAAACATACCAGTCCCAGTTTTCTTGTCCGCCACTCGGGACGGAGATGTTAATCGGGCCGGCCGTTGCGCCTATTTGGCCTGGTCCAGGAGGCGGAGGAGTGAAAGTAACGCTTACGTAAGCAGAGGCGGCAAGTCCATTGCTGTCAATAGCTGTAACATTGATCGTGTATGTTCCCGATTGGGCATACGTGTAGGTCTGCGGGAATCCACCACTGGAAGATTGGCCATCCCCCCACTGCCAGGTTATGCTCGTGATAGTTGCTCCGTAGGTCGTTGGCTCGGCGGTTCCATTGATAGTAACTGATAAATCGTTGAGACAGGCTGGGTAAAGAACTATTATTGGCTGTCCATTAACTGACACGGCGGGCATCAAGCCATTCGGCGGGTAAGATCTTAACCTGACCCAATACACGGTTAAGGTTCCTGAATTATCGCCGCCTCCAGAAAAGAACATCACAGGGCTGGGCGAAGAGAGGCCTGCGGGGATTGTGTCTGTTTGTATATAGTTGTTTTGGAATGAGCTTGAAGATGATGAGGAAGCATACACGGTGAGGACCTCGTTGGTTCCATCTGTTAGATATGCAATATTTCCAGCAATACTCCCATTAGTGCTGGTCACTACATCGCCGGTGCCTGCTCCTCCCAAGGCGCCGTTAAATCCAAAACCCACGACTCCATAGCCTGTGGGTGGACTGATAGAGTAACCACCGCCTATCATGCTGGTGTCCGAAGCTGAAGCAGTATTGGCCGAGCCGTAAAAGTCAAGCACCCGAGAGGGATCCAAACCATAATTTGAACTTGTTTGTACGTAACAAAATGAACTCCCAGGAACCTGAAGCTGGTTATTTGTCATGATTGGCCCAGTAGCGTTCCAGCCTGATGGAACATTGGATCCGGCAAAATTCTGGTATAGAGTTGGAAAAACGAATGAGCCAGTATCGTACTCTCCATAGACGGGGCTAAGCTCAGGTGCTTCCCCGGTTGTCTGGGCGTTGAAGAGATTTGTCGATGTGGATGCGAATCCCATGTAAAGCGTTACGTTAGACAATGCGGGGATTCCGGTAGCGATGTTTAGCCAGTAGACCGTGTTTGTTGCAGTATTTGTGTTTCCTGATTCGAGCCAACTTGGAATAATTGCCCCGTTGGAATTGAAGAACTCAACATTTTGTAGGTCTGGCGCTTCATACGACATGTACGCGGTGCTATCTACTGCTATCATCTGTTGGAACGGAGTCGAAGTCGCTACCAGTTGAGTGTTGAAAAGCGTAATTGGAACGGAATAGACTATTCCTGCGGGCGGAAAGTCAGCCCTCGCTATTTTGGACGCTACTGCTAACATGCTAACTATGAGCAAAAGCAGCATTAGGCTTGAAACAGTCTTCCTAACCAGTCTAACTCCCTTCCTCAAACTCCAAATTAGCTTTCCGTCATAAGAAGTTTGTGAAAGAGTCTTCCATCATCATCCACGTCGATACTATCAAGACGTGACCTAGAGAGAACGGTTGAGGCGAAGCAAGGAAAAAAGAGTTCGAATGGAAATAATAACTTAGCGCTTTTATATGCCGCCCTCTGCCCTGTATTATATGTCTGCTATTCTTGGCCCGAAAGGCATGGACGAGAACGAGCTGAAATAATACCTAGAAATTATTTCTAAGCGTCAAGTCCTTGGGGTACTGTACTGATTTAGAAACACCGTTGCTAAGTTTCCGATTATTTGAAGAGGTCTGGCTTGTTTTCTTCCCATGAGCCAGAAACGTAGTCGCTCGTTGAGCCGAGGCTTTTGAGTCCCCCGAACTCTTTAAGTTTCCAGGCGTCGCTCTTGAATATCCCTTTGCCATATAGGTTTCGCAGCAGCCGCGTAGCCAGTGTGGGAAGAGGTCAACCGTAAGTTTGAGGATCTCCTGTGGACGCTTTCTCTGAAGGTGCTCATGCCAGTGGAGCGTTCCGTTAGGCGTAGCGGAAGGGAAAACGTAGCAGTCTCTGTCAGGGACCATCTAACGCCATTCATGAACAATCATGCTTAACTTTGCCATTGGTCCAACAAGCGGAAGAATTATCTCTTTCCGCAATTGTCCATGCTTCAAAGGCTGCACGTTGGCCAGATAAATCATGTCAGGGAAGCTTTCGAACTGGATTTTTTTGAAGGTAATAGCTTCTGAGATTCTGCAGCCTGAAAGAAATCATAAGAGCCTGGGGAATGAACCCCGAGGAAATCTTGACGAGAAAAGAGTTCTCAGAACCACACGCAACCTACACTTCCGGCGAACATGAAGAACAGGCAATCAAAGAACTTAGCAATGCACTTAAGGAAATGATGCATAAGGAGTTATTGGATGGTTCAAGGAAAGACGGGAACTAAAATGTATCGAATATCTCCTAGGAACCTATCCGTTTTCGGTTCGAGTATCCTCCACTTTAGGAAAATTCTCAAAAACTTGTTTTAACTCTCTCTTCATTGATGCTGTGTCTTGGCTTAGCCCAAAATAATCAGCGAAATATTCGGTTGTTCTGAGGACCAATGAACGTCCGTTTCTTTCGCTGGCAATCAAACCCATGTCTTTAAGCTCTTTTATGTGGCCGTAGGCATGGTGACCGCGCACATCAACGACTCTCTTCTGCACTATAGGTTGCCGGTATGCTATGTACGAAAGCGTCTTCAATGGACCGACTGAGAGCAGCGGTCTATTGATGAATCTTCTGACGTTCGGCGTGAAATCGCTTTTTAGCTGCATGACAAATCTCTCATCTTTTAGTTTCAGGATTTCGAGGGCTGTGTTCCTGTTTAAGTAGTCTTGAATCAGTTTTTCCACAACCTTTCTTGTCCTAGCCTTTGACCTTGTCTTCAGAACCGAGCACAACTCGTTCATGTCCAGTGGGTGCCCCGCGACGTATAATGCAGCTTCCACAAGCACTAGGTCATGCTTCGGTTTGCTTTCTTTTTCATCTTGTCCAACTTCCACGTTGGAGTCGACTGGCAGTTTCTCAGCTTCTTGCAAGATTTAACTCTCCAACCGTGATGTAAATCTCCTCTGTCTCCTCGTTCTGCCACAGGTTTATCCTTCCCTCTTGGGCGAGAAAGAGCAGAAGGATGAATGTGCGGACGGCCTCCAGTCTTCCAACATCCTTTACGAGGGTTGAGAGTTCTATCAAGCCTGCGCCTTTCACTCTCTCGGACAGAGATGCGTAGAGTTTTTCCATCTGGAGTTCGATTTCCATCAGGTACAAATCCAGTTGTGGAAGAATCTCTGACGGTGTCGGCAGAACGTTTTGTGCAATCGTTTTTTCTAAGTGTATCAATTTTTCGCCCTTCAACACGTCATCAAGAACTTCTAGCAGGTTTTTTATCGTTGTTGATGTGAGTTCGTGTCTGAGGGGCAGAAACAGGGGAGGGGGCAAAAAGTCTAGTGGTCCCTTTGGCGGTGGCGGAGGCTCCTCTAGCTTGAGTAAGAGTCTGGACTTCATGAGGTATATTAGGGCTGAAGAATCAAGGGCCACGCCGGAGGCTCTGAAATCGACTTGTCCTGTCTTCTCCATGCGTTCAAGGAATGATGTAAGCAAATAGGCAATGTTGACGTTCCATGGTGCAAGCTTCTCGAGTTTGTTAAACTCGAAGAGGATGTTCCATGGGGGAAGCAGGTAGAAAGGTTTTCTTATTGCCGCAGGCGTGGAAATCAGTCATGCGCCTCCAGGAATTTTGCTGACACGACGTTCGAGTTTCCGTCGCGCATGTAAACGCCGTACACTTTTTGGGCTTTGTTCACCATTTCGGGCTTCAGTGTGATGACTATGAACTGGGTTTTGTCCGCCTCTTCCAAGAGCAGATCGGCCAGTTTCGTCACGTGCAGTGCGTCAAGGTGCGCGTCTACCTCGTCGAGAATGTAGAACGATGCGGGTGTGAACTCTCTCAGGGCGAATATGAATGCGACGGCTGCTACTGAGCGTTCGCCGCCGCTGGCTCCACCCACTACTATTGAGGGCTTGTTGGGAAACGTCACAATCATGTCTATTCCGCCTTGGAACGGGTCTTCAGCGTTTTCGAGTGTCAGGACGGCGTGTCCTCCTCCTGTGACTTTTGAGAAGTATTTGCTCAAGTTCTGGTTTATTTTGTCGAATGCTTCTGTGAAGACTTTGCGTTTTTTGCTTTCGATTTCGTCCATGAACTGCACTATTGCTTGTTTTTCTTTTTCAAGCTCATTCATTCTCATCGAAAGTTCTTTGTAACGCGAAATCTGATCTGCGTAATGAGAAAGTGCAAGTTGGTTGACCGCGCCTATTCTTTCCAGTTCGAACTGCATCATTCTTATGGAAGTTTCGGCCTCTTCAACCTGTTTCGGCGCGACGATCAGCGGTTGATCGTAGCCGAGAAGTTTGAGTTGGTTTCGGTTCTGTTCAAGCCGCAGCTGAGAAGTTTGAACGTTCAGTTGAAGCTGATTCACCAGTCTGTCAACCTGCTCATATTCGGCGTCGAGTTTCTTGAGTTCCTTGTCTATGTCGTCAATCTGAGCCGTGAATTTCTTCGATTCTTCTCTCGCTGAGAAAACGCTCTTCGAAAGTTCAATCCGGCTTTTTTCGAGTTCTCCCAATTCCTGCTTCAGTGATTCTCTTTCTCTCAGTGCTTCTTCGACTTCTTTCTCGACTCTTCCCTGTTGCTGATTGACTTTAGAGACTTGTATCTTTGAGTTTTGATATCCAACTCTTAACACGTTGTCAAATTGCGATTGAAGCGTTGACTTTTCGGTCTCGGTGGCGCCGAGCTTCTGTCTCAAGGTGATTATTTCCTCGGCGAGTTTTTCTCTCTCAACTTCCATTTCCTGAATGTGTGCTGGATCTGCCTTCTTTCTCAAGGAAGCCAATTCGGTTTGGAGCTTCCGCATTTCCTTTTGGATTGTGCTCCTCTCAGCCCTGTGTATCCACATCTGCGATTTTTCATTCTCTATTTCTTTGTCGCTTCGAGTAACTTCGTGATCAATTCGTTTGACGTTTGATATTGTTCTTCTGATGTTTCTTTTGACTCTGGTTATCTCCCGTTCCAGAGTGGTGATGCTTTCTGTCAGGCGGGCGATTTCGACGCGAGTCTTGGCGATTTCCTCTTCGAATCCGGTGATGTCGCTTCCTCTTCTTGAGAGGTGCTGTTGCAGCGCGTTGACTGCTTCGTCTAGGTTCTTGATGGCAAGTTCGCTCGGGATTATCGTTGAGAAGTCTATTGGAGCGCGGTAGTATCCGCTCTCAAACGCGCCGCCTACCTCGTAAACGTCCCCGTTGACGGTGACTGCGCGGCAGCCTTGGGCTGAGAGGGCTAGGGCGGTCTTGTCGTCTGAAACTATTAGCGTGTCTCCGAAAACAAAGTTGATAGCTGGCTGGAAGTTTTTCTCAAATTTCATGAAGAGTGAAGCTGCCCCGTTTATTCCTTCTTTTTCAGGAATTTTTGTTGGTTTGGCGTTCGTTGCTTCTTGTAGGGGGATTATCTTTATCCGTCCTAGCTTCATTTTTCTGAGTGTCTCTGTGCATGTGAAGGCTGAATCAAGATCTCTTACCACAAGTGCGTCCAGCCATCCAGTGGCGGCTGCTTCTATTGCGCGCTGAAAGTTCTTGTCAATCTTTATCACGTTGCGCAGTCTTCCGTAGACGCCTTGGATTACGCCGAGGTCGCCCAGTTCTTCTATGCTCCTTAACGCTTTTTCTTCTGCTGCGACGGTTTCTGCAAGTTCCCTTTGTGTCACGAACTCTACGACTGCTTCACGGGCTGAATCGGCGATTTTTCCAGCCTCTTTTATTTCTCTCTCTGCAGCTTCTCTCTGTGCCATTCGTTTTTCGCGGGTTCGTTCTAGGTTTTTCAGCTGTGTCTTTTGTTCTTTCTGGACTTTTTCTAGTTCAAGGAATGACTTTTCCAGTTCACTCAATGTCCCGGAGAATCGCGTTTTTCGGTCTTGCAGATCTCTAAGTCTTCTGGCGCGCACTCTGATTGTTGTCTGGTTTTTCAGGTACTCAGATCTTAGGAATGCGAGCCTTTTGTAGTCATCCTCGAGTTTAAGCTCGATTTCGCGAATTCTCTTGCTGTTTTGGCCGAGGTTTTCCCAAAGGTGAACGGTTTCTTTTGCGAGAGCATCGTGTTCATCTTGTTTCTGACTTGTTTGGTAGGAGATTCTTTCTTTTTCATTAATCAACTGTCTGATTCTCAGACGATTTTCATGTATTTCTTTTCGAATCGACTGGTACTGTCCCACATTGTTTTCTCTTATCTGCTTCAGGCCTTCTAGGCTTGTTTTGCCAGAGCTGATTCTTGAGGCCATTTCTGTCAGTTTTGACTTGAGTTCTCCGATTCTCACCTGCACTTTCAGGACTTGTGAGCCGCCTTCTTCTACTATTTCTGAGCTGAGCCTTCGCCATTCGCCTTCGACTGCTCTTCTTTTCGATCTACGATCGTCCCGCAGTTGTCTCAGTTTTTCGAGTTTGCCGCCGATTTTTTCTGCTTCCGAAGAAGTTTCCTCAACCTTTTTCTGTGTTTGCGCCATTTCGTACGAGATTTTTACTGTTTCAAACTTTTTTATCTCACCGTGAATGAAGTTGGCTCTCAATAGTTCGTTGCGCTCTCTTTCCAGATCATCCAATCTTTTCTGGACTTCATCTATTCTTCCCATGGCCGTGCGGATGGAAATGTCTGCTGCTCGAAGCTTCTCTTCTGCTTGAGCTTTTTCGTCGTCGTATTGGCCTATCCCGACCAGATCTTCGATTATTTTTCGGCGTTCCATGGGTGAGATGTCTGTCAGACGTGTGATCGTGCCTTGCAGGATTATGTTCTGACTCATGGAGCTAATTCCAGCCATGGAGAGAATCTCCAAGGAGTGTGCTCTGGATATTCTTCTTCCATTGAGTCGGTATACACTCTGGCCGTTTCTGTAGACCTCCCGCGAAATCGTGACGGTAATGGTGTCAACGGGCATGCGTCCGTCTGAATTGTCAAATTGAATGACGACCTTGGCCATTTTTGCTCTTTCCAAGCCAGCCTTTTCAGACCCGTTAAATAGCAGTTTGGCGGCGGTTTCCGCACGGAGTCTTCTCGTGCTCAATTCGCCGAGCGAGAACAAGAAGGCATCTAGAATGTTTGTTTTTCCGCTCCCGTTGGGGCCTGTGATGGCGGTGAAACCTTTATCTAGAGATACTTTAACGCCCTGCGGTCCGAATGACTTGAAGCCTTTAAGCTCTATCTTCTTAATGTAGGGCATTTAGTTTAGGCCCTCGTTTTCTCTGGAGCATGCCCCTTTCTCATCGTAGACATTTGTCCGACGTTTTTATATATAAAATGTTTACTGTGTCTCCAAGCTTTAAAATTTACGTACTTTTCAGTGTTCTTTTCGAGTCTTCAACTTTTGCTTTGCAGCAATTTTCTTAACAAAATCCTTCAATACGGCGTCTGATCCCAGAACAATCAGGTGCTCATTGTTTTGAGCTTTGCATGAAAGGTTTGATTCCTTTGCAAGGCTTTTCAGTTTTTCTAAGGACAATTCTTTGGTAGGTGTGAGGCGAATCCACTTCCTTTCTCCAGTCACGCCGGAGACGAAGTTTGTTTCCTCCTCCTGTTCGTCAACCATTTTTCGGCCTGCTTCATTTACTTTCTGAAGCCATTCATCGACGTATTCTTGGCCGAACTTTTTCTGTCCCTCAGAAATCAGGTAGGATTCAACGTGTGTGAGGTACTCATCAATTTTCTGGGAGTTCTCCCCGCAGGCTGGGTCAGCTCTTAAAATCTTGATTATCGTCCTTGCGCTTTTCAAGTCGTCGATTATGTCGGCTGGGACAGCTACTTGGTTTTTCTTGAAGTCAGTAACCATTTCTTCCAGCACCTTCCAGACAGCGAGGTTTCCCATGGACAGGTTCACTGTTCCGTTATGGCTAGATGATTTTACATATAGGAATCGTCGCATTAAAATAAAAGGAATGGAGGCTTGCGAGCTGTTCAGGAGCTAGATCGGGCTTAGGTGGATGCGCGTTTTCCAAATCTCTCTTCGTAGACTATTTGGCGGAGTTCTTTTCGTTCTTTTTTGAGGACGTCGAATTTGGCGTGTCCAATCGGAAGAAGCGCTATCACATGATGTTTTTTCGGGATTTCTAGAATTTTTTTGACTTTGGTCTCAGCCGAGTTCTTCTGGTCTTTCAAATCAAGGACACCAATCCAAGCGGTTTGCAATCCTAGGCTGTGAGCGGCGAGGGCCATGTTTTGCGTGGCTGTGGCTCCGGCTTCGGCAAAGTGGTAAGGGTCTTCTTCCGTGTTAACGGTGATTGCGATGCAAACTGGTGCTTCTTTCAGTCCCTGTACAAAAGCGGTGGGAACTACCTCGCTCAATTGTTCCTTCGTTTTGGGGTCTTTTATGACCGTGAAGCTCCAAGGTTGCTTGTTAAGCCACGAAGGCGCCCACCGTCCAGCCTCAAGGACGTCTTGAATCATGCTTTGTTCTAGATCGGTGCTTTCGAATCTGAGGGTTGTTCTCCTTTTCTTGATTGCGTCCAAAACTGGGTTGTCCATGGTTCTCTCATCTTCTTAGTATCTGGTTGAGATCGTATTTTATAAGCTTTGCAGTTCTCATCTGGTGTGTTAGACGAGTCTTGTTTCTGAGGGAATATCACTTCTGTAAAAGAGAGGTTTTTGACTTGTCTCATGGGTTGATTGAGAGAATCTGTGATTATGCTTTTGAATTCATAAACGTTTAATCTTTCCGACAGATAGTTGATGGTTGCAGGGTGAATAATCTTTGAGCGAACAAATCCTTCAGGCTTGCATAGAATTGGTTGACGATGCAAAGCAGGGTTGCGCTGATTTGGTTTTCAAGGAAGTTTGTCTCGAAATCCTTTCAAGGGCAAGTCACGTTTTGACGGAGCGTCAATACAAACAGCTGGTTGTTTACACGTCCGAAAGAATGAAAGAGAAAATGAGCTTTGAACTTCGACAGGAATTCGCTTTGAACAAGTAGAACATGGCTTTGCTTCGACGCTGATATTTCGGCATCATCCGACGCATTTCAATTTTAGGCTAAGCCGTATACCGCAATCTCACCCTGCCTCGTCTTTTTGGCAGTTTTTTGTTACGGGAAGATTGAAAGAGCTACCTCGTCGAGGCTTAGCTGAGCTTGTATCCGATTTTTCGCAGAAATTTCTTCCTTTCTTTGATGTTCTGGTCGGTTTCGATGCCTTTGCTCTTGGTTCCGTCTATTACGCCCAGGATTCCTCTTCCTTGTTTTGTTTCTGCGATGATGATTTCTAGAGGGTTTGCCGTTGCGGCGTAGATTGTGCAGACTTCTGGGACGTTCTTGATCTTGTCTAGGACGTTTATCGGGTATGCGTTCTTCAGGAATATTATGAAACTGTGTCCGCAGCCGATTTCTAGGGCGGTTTTTGCTGCGAGTTGTCTCAGCTCTTCATCGGTTCCTTCATGCCTTACCAGGCAGGGGCCTGAGCTTTCGCAGAAGCCTATGCCGAACTTTATGTTTGGAGCGGCGTTGACCAGCGCTTCGTACAGGTCTTCCACGGTCTTGATGAAGTGTGCCATGCCCAGAATCACGTTGCAGCCTTCTCGGGCTTCAACCCTGACGGTTTTGTACTCCAACTTTAGTATTCTCCAGTCAGTTCTTGCTAATGTTATTACTTCTTAATCTGCATTGTTGAGTTTGGCTTTGCAGCCTCTGGGGGCAGAGAATTGTGTCAGACTCTATAATCATTGATGAGGCTCGAAACCTGTTCGTGCAAACGGCAGCGTCGCCCAAAGGGCCGCGCAATATAGAAATGCGACTGAAGACTGTCCTTCGGTTGTGAGAAACTTGATGTTTTTCGCTGGGGCCCTCCGGTCTCTGTTGGTAACAATTGTGGTAATGTTGTGTGGTAACAGATCATGAGGTGTGGTGTTAGATTAGGAATTTGCTGTTTTTGTAGAAGGGTTTGTCGTCTGCTTGTATTTCTGCGTCTTTTTTCATGTCTTTTAGTATGTCCCAGTGTATTGCTGACTTGTTTTTGCCGCCTGATTCTGGGTAGGAGTTTCCTAGGGCCATGTGTATTGTGCCTCCCATTTTTTCGTCGAAGAGCATGTTCTTGGTGAATTTGGTTATTCCGTAGTTGGTTCCGATGGCGGTTTCTCCGAGGCGTTTTGCTCCTTCTATGTTGAGAAGTTTTTTGAGAAGCTCGTTTCCCTTGGCCGCCGAGGCTTTTGTCACCTTGCCATTTTTGAAGGTGAGTTTTATATCTTCGACTTCTCTGCCTGAGACTATGCCTGGGTAAGTGAACCTTATGGTGCCGTTCACGGAGTTTTCAACCGGTGCTGTGAAGACTTCTCCGTCTGGCATGTTTTCTTTTCCGCTGCAGTTTATCCATTTTCTGCCCTTCACGTTGAACGTTAGGTCCGTGTCTTCGCCGATTATGTGAATCAGGGTTGTTTGGTTTAGGAAGTCGCAGATTTTCTGTTGTTGTTTGTGCACTTTTTTCCATTCTTTAACGGGATCTTCTTTGTCTATCATGCAGCTGCTGTAAACGAAGTTCTCGTATTCTTCTAGTGACATAGCCGCTTCCTGTGCTTGAGCATCTATCGGGTAGGGCAGGCCTGTCCACCTCAGCTTTTTCTCTTCGACGCGTTTGAAGAAGATGTCTGACAGCTCCCTTCTTGAAGCTGAGGCCGTCTTTATCTTGTCTGGGTCTATGTTTGAAAGTGCTTTTGGGTTGGGTTCGCAGAATATGCCTATGGTGACGTCAATGTTCTGGATCATGAATCGTTCGAAGGGTGATAGAAATTTCAGCTGATGAGGTTTTGCGTGTTTGTAAAAGGTGTATCGAAGGTTGAGGTCGGCAATCACGGTTGGATAGGCGTCGCACAAGAGGCATTCTCTGTACAGCTCGTTGATTAGAGGAGAAGCCTGTGCAGTTCCCTGTATGAGGACTTTCTCGCGTGGTTTCACGTCGACGCTATAGTGGACGGAGAGCCGGGCGAGTTTCTCGATTCTTGGATCGACCATTTGCCGCACCGCTCAGAAAATCTTGAAACCAGCACATCATATTTAAGGGCTTTCCCCATCGAGAGGACCAGGTGATCACAGGTTCCTGCTTGTCATTTTTCAGGTTGCAGTTTGACCCTCTTTTCTTGTTTAACGCTCGAAAAAAGTGCTTAATAGTCACTACAGACTCGAATCCGCACGGCAAGATTTCTACGACAAGTTTTATAAGTCTCTGAGGCTTGTGATAATTGCGTCGTGCAAGAAGCGATTTTTGCACAAACCAAGCAAAGGAGTTGAAATCGTAAAATGGCAGAGAAGGAGATGCACAAGGCAGTTTGCGCTGATTGTGGAAAGGAATGCGAAGTTCCATTCAAGCCTGACACAAGCAGACCAGTATACTGCCGAGAGTGTTGGTCCAAGAGAAGAAACACAAACACGAGAAGAAGATTCTAAATCAAGCTAACAGCTTTCTAGAAAACGTCTTTATTCCTCTTTTCTTTTTTACAGTGTACACAATTTAGTTTATGTTTTGTTCAATTTGCTCCAGAGACACGGCATGGGTTTCTAGTTGAGTGTTTGAGTTCTGCCCTGGAAAGCGTGAGACCGAAAGCTCTAAATTTCTTGACGTTCGTGTTCAGTAGAGCAAGTGGAGACGGGCCGGTAGTTCAGTTGGTATGAACGCCTGACTTGCACTCAGGAGGTCTGGGGTTCAAATCCCCACCGGTCCATTCTAATCTAGAAACAGAGCAATTACAAGCCGTATTTACTTCCATGTTTTTGCTTCCATCATTTACTTCCATAGCTCCAACTTTATGATAGAGATAGACACGCTTGCCGTCCTTGAACCCTTGATAGTGCTGGATTCTGGAACTATTCCCTCTCTGTTGCAAGAGCCTTCGACATGACAAACTGGACATAGAGTTTTCATTGGTTTACCTCCTGATTGCTTTCACTTGACGGCTTTAGGCGGGAAATCGAGTTTTCAATATTTTGGAGGATGGACGTGAGAACTATAAAGAACGTAGCTTTATCAGAATCCTTAAGAGGTTTGTTGCCCGTATCAGGTATGCGTGTGTGCCTAAAAGCTTTGTACACACTGTCAAAAGCCAAGATGATTTCTTCAACCGTTCTGCTGACAGAGCCATAGCCAGAACCTTCATTGTAGTCCCGCCCCGCAGAATCATAGCCGCTCTTGGGGTCAAGTAAACTGATATTGGGGTTCGCTTTTCTGATTCAGACATTGTATTCACATTGCATATAATAGCGCGCGCGGAAATCCCCAAGAATACCTGAATGTGGTCATCTCACTCTTCATCTTGCCTAAAATGCCAAGGTTTTGGGATATTGTTAAGCAACTAAAGAATCCGTTTCAATATTGACGAAAGAATTCAAGCTGCTGTAATACGTAATAGAAGTGCGTTCCACAATTGTTAATTCCTTAAGCTGCTTATTCTTAGTTGCTGAAGGGAGAGAGAGGAGTCAGTTTGTTTAGGAAGACTGTTTCTGCATTAATGCTATCTTTACTGGTAATAAGCACGTTGACATTGGCATTTAGGGTTCAAATAGTCAAGGCAGATGGTGGAACTATTTACATTAACGCTGACGGTTCTATCACGCCAGCAGGAGCTCCCATCACAACCTCTGATAACATAACGTACATGTTCACAGGCAATATTTGCTATCCAGCTTATTGGGGAATCATTGCCGAGAGAAGCAACATTGTGATAGATGGAAATGGGCACACGGTGCAAGGAGACCAGAGCGGGTACAATTGGCATCAAGGATTCGGGTTAAGTCTCACGGACATTAACAACATCACAATAACGAACACTACCATAGTAAGCTTTGATGTCGGAATATATCTTACCGATTCGAACAACAGTGTCGTTTGTGGAAATAGCGAAATAGATAATACTGATTATGGCATCTGGCTAGATTCGTCGTTTAACGATATAATATCCGGAAACTCCGAAACGAACAATGGATTTTGTGGCATTGAAATCTTATATTCCTCAAACAATATCGTGTCTGGAAACAATGCAGTAAATAATCAACATGGGATAGTCGTCGCTGGCAATTCAAACAACATAATCGCAAACAACATAACAGCAAACAGTCTAAATGGAATTTCTATTGCAGGAATCGGCAACGAAATAGTCGGAAACAACATAACAGAGAATGGAAACGGCATGTATGGGTACATCGGAGAGGGCATGTTGGTCGAAGAATCTTCAAACAACATATATTACAACAACTTCGTTGACAACATGTACCAAGTTCTTGATATTTCGAGGTTTTTCCCTGGCTTTACTTCCTTAATCAACAATTGGGATTCTTTCTACGCAGGAAATTACTGGAGCGACTACACGGGCATTGATGCAAATCTTGATGGGATAGGCGACTCACCCCTAGTGATATATCCGAACAACATAGATCACTATCCACTTATGAACCAAGTGCAGTGGCCACCGCTTAACATAACAGTCACCAGTGTTTTGCCTTCCAAAACTGTTTGTTACCAGGGCTCAAACATAAGTGTAAACGTCACTGTCAGGAATGGAGACTTCCCTGAAGAAGTGTGGGTCACAGTTTACAGTGAGATCAGCAACATGAGCATTGGCACATACCCAGCATGCTTGGAAATAGGACAGAGCTATACCTTCAAATTCAATTGGAACACTAAGAACGTGCAATGCCAAAATTACACATTAACAGCAGTTGCGACAATCCCAACAGGCTCGAATGCCCTTTCTGATGGGAACATAAGTGTCAGGCTAGTTGGTGACGTAAACGGAGACGGGAGAATCGATCTTAGAGACACAGCACTGGTAGCCCGAGCCCTCGGCTCCACTCCGACCAGTGCTAACTGGAACCCATCTGCTGATATTGACGGTGACGGCGTGGTGAACATGCAAGACATCACGCTGGTAGCCAGGCACTTCGGACAACACTACCCCTAACCCCTATTCCTAATTTACAGAAATCTTAAATCTGCACAGCTTTCAATCTTTGGCAGTTTGACTTCTGCTTTGTTGATAAAAAAAAGAAAACGGAAGAGACTCAATCGTTTCTAAGATATACATAGAAGTCGAAAGTTGCCCAAACGGGTGTTGTGGTGGTGCTAAATAGGTCAAAAATGAGCGTGCAGTATGGAGCTTTTGTTTCATACATAGTTGCTATCTGTGGGTCGTACCCAGTACTCGTTCCTGATTGATATATTGTGCCATTATTGTTATTACCGAGCAATTCGTGGCAGTAAGGAGTGGGAAGAGAATATGTTGCTTTCCAGTACAAACCAGCTAGTGCAATAGTGGCGTTATAGTTTCCGATGCTCGCATTTTGAGGGGAAAAAATAATCTCCATACTACTATATCCCGAACAATTCACTTCACTATTCCAACTACCAGAATAACCACCCCCACCTACTGGAGCAAATGTAAAATTCAATATGCCATAATCTTCGCAACTGTATTGGTCTCCCCAGTTTGTCACGTTTACATTCTCCGTTGGGTCTCCTGTTCCGCCAAATGCCCTTGCTTCGAGTGCTATGTCTTTCATGTCTATCTTTCCATCGTGATTGAGGTCATAGAAAGGATTGTAATTGCTTGAAGTCTGGCTTTGTGTGGGTTTCACCAAGAACAGCATTGCTGTCAAACAGAAAGTAATCAGAACAGCGATAATCAAATCTCTATTTTTTACCATTATATCACCTCCCCCTTTCTCCTCTAGGATACACTGTTTGTTAGTCTCTTCTGACTAAAGACTTTGTGGAAAACTGTTCTATAAGCAATACGATGATGAAAAATTCTCCGGACTAAGCATTGCCCTATGGAAGACTGTTAAGTTTTATAAGGCGATTTAACCATTTCCACTAACTGGGGGGTTGACTTTGGATAGATTTTGTCCCAGATGTGGCAAAGCAATTCATGATGATGCTGCGGTTTTCTGTCCTTACTGTTCTGCGAGCTTGATACCTGTGTCGCCACCCGTGGTAGCTGTGAAAAGGTCTGGTTTCCCTATAACTTCGGGTATCTTGACAATCATTGCGGCTTGCATAACCATCATCATTGGCATAATCGGAATTCTAGTGTTTGCGGTTGATTTTAACAATTATTACTACTATGGTCCACTTTATCAATGGGTTATCATTGGAATCTTCGGTATTCTCGGTTTTGCATTTGGATTGACGGGAGGAATATACTCGTTGAAAAGAAAACACTTTGCAATTTCAGTAGTCGGGACGAGCTTTGTACTCCTCTCTGGATTTGTCACGATGATATCTTTGGGAACAGACCAATATGGAGATTGGGGGGTTGGTTTGGTGTTTGGATTGCCCGTGATTCTTCTTTCAATTTTGGGCATCATTTTTCTAGGAGTATCCAGAGGAGAGTTTGCTTAACAAGGGCTTAGTCAATTTTGAAGTTTTTCGCCACACATTGGGCATTTGGCAGGATAGTTTCCTTTCATCTCCATCTTCACTTCACAGAGGAAGCAGATGCAAATATTACATTTTGGACAGTGACCATATCCTCCTCCAATACGTTTGCCACACATGTCACATAGTCTTGTCATGCAACAATCAACCATCAGATTCACCCTTCCCAAAAGGGGCTAGGGATGTTTTAAGGTTAAAAGGAATTTGTCAACACGACACCTTTGAGAAGTGGAGAGAGTCTAAGGTTAAAGTAAATCTTGTTCGTTGTCTTTCGTGCGTCCAACTAGCCTCCAACACTATGTCGAAAGTGCAGAACAAAAAAAGGCTCAACTTGGCTCTCTTTTGTTTTCTTATAGTCACGATTTCAATTGAGGATTCCTTCCAAAAATCATAAGTATTGATTCAATCAACCTATGAATTATGCGTGGAAGGGACATAGGATGCGTAGAGTTGTTTTAGTTTCGCTCACAGTTCTTTGTTTGCTTTTCGTATCGTCAATAGCGGGATTGGTTCAGGTAGTTAGGGCTGATATTGGAACCATCTACATTAACGCTGATGGAAGCATAAGCCCATCAACTGCTCCCATCTATACCACAGATAGTATCAATTACACTCTAACTGGCAACATTACCACTGATGTTGACGGAATTATGATTGAGAGGGACAACATCGTTTTTGATGGCGCAGGCTTCACCATCAGTTCTTTTGGGGTCTACCTTGACCAAGTGACTGGCGTGACAATCAAGAACATAAACATAATCGGCTATGATTATGGCATCCACCTCCTGTCCTGCTCCAACACTAACATTATTGATAGCAACGTCTCCTCACACGTCCAAACACCTCAAAACCCAGGAGATGGAATCTACCTTGAAAACAGTTCCAACAATAACGTTGCTGGCAACAACGTTGGACCAAACATGGCAACTGGGATATATGTAGATTCGTCCTCTAATAATGATAGCATCATCAACAATAGCCTCGGAAACAACTATGATGACATTTGGCTCAACACCTCCTCTGGAAACATGGTCAGTGGCAACTACGTATGGGGAGGTGAGAGATTTGGCGTCAAGCTCGCAGATTCATGCAACCACAACGCCATAACGGACAATACCGTGCTTTACAACAATGATGAAGACATAAGCCTAGACAGTTCGAATTATAACATGTTGTCTGGTAACAACGTAACAGGAGGTAGTGTAGGCATCCATTTAGACAGTTGTATCAGTGACACCCTGCTTAACGACAGAATAACAGACACGGCTTATGGTGTCCTCCTTGGGAGTTCCTCCTACAACGCCTTGATTGACAACAACATCACATATTCCAGCGTTAGCGCGATACATCTCGCCCTTTCCTCCAACAACACGTTGCAAGACAATGACTTGGCAGATAACACCAATGGCATTTATCTAAATCCTTCTTACAACAACACTTTCTGTGGTGGCGAAGTTTCGAACAACGAGTACGGCGTCCGACTTACGTATGACTCTTCTGGCAACGCATTTTATCGCATGAACTTTGTTAATAATACAATCCAAGCTATTTGCGGCCAAAATGCAAATGTGTGGGATGATGGTAGGGAAGGTAACTACTGGAGTGATTATAATGGAACTGACAACAATCAGGACGGAATAGGAGATACACCGTACGTCATTGATGAAACCAACGCAGACCATTATCCTTTGATGGGGGCGTTCTCAGACTTCAACGTTGCACAGGGTGCTGATGTTCAGGTTGTAAGCAATTCAACGGTTTCTGATTTCCAGTTCAACAGCACAGCTTTATTGTTCGATGTTACTGGCGAGAATGGCACGACGGGCTTTTGCAGAATAAGCTTTCCAACAGCATTAATCAACGGAAACCTAACAGTCTTCGTCAACGGAACAGAAGTACCCTACAATCTTCTGCCAGAGTCTAATAGTACTGAAAGCTATCTCTACTTCACTTACAGCCACTCAACAAAACAGGTCACAATTATCCCAGAGTTTCCAACATTCATCCTCTTTCCCTTATTTATTATAGCTACGCTAATAGCAATAGTATTTTGCAGAAAGCCATGTCTTACAAAAGGCTCTAGTCAAGCTGAAACACAGAAATCTTAAATCTGCGCGCGCTAATCCCAACGCAGACATCAACAACGAGGGCGCAGTTAACATGAGAGACGTCGCACTCGCGGCCAGACACTTCGGACAACACTACCCATAACGCGCGCTGGAAGATTTCTTCACAAACCTCTTAAATGAAAAAGTGTTGATTTGAAGTTTGGAGAGAGGCGCGCGCGCCATACTTATCAGTTTCCTCTTGACAAGCAGTTTAATGCACGTGCGAGCCCTCGTTCATCTTTTTGGGTTCTGTTAACTTGTCGGGTCTTAAAGAAGTCTGTTAACTCGCGGGGCTTTTTTGGTATTTTCTTATTTCAATGGAGGCAACCTGTCCGATGTCGGGTGTTCTGCTATGAGTTGGTTTATCTTGCCCAGCCAAGCTTGTCGGTCTTTTAAACCCACTAACCAAAGATCGAAGTTTATTGTTTTCCCCTCTTTTTTCGGTACTTCAAATCTTATCTCTAAGTGTTTCGCTGCTAACCCTTTCTCTTGGACTGATTTGGCGTATTCTAAAGGTATTGCTAAAACCACATTTTTCTTTTTCCTCAAACCCTTTCTGTACGACAGAATCAGGTTTTTGTTAGTGAGCGTCAGAGGTTTAGTGGCAACCAATTTTTGGGTTATGTCCGCCATGTTTCCACATTCAGCTTCTTTGCCATCTTGAGTATACTTTGCAACCTGCAATGACCTCGTGTCCTTTACCAAAAAATGATGTTGCAAATAATCTCCCAAAGGGACTAAACTTAAGGCAAACGATTTTCCAATGTTTCTCTCAGGTTGAAGAATAACCCCCGCGTTGTCAGCTTTTATTATCGTTCTTTCTTGCGATGAGAACAGATCATCCATAATAGAAAATGTATGATCGAATTTAAAATCCTTTGGATGGCAAGTTCTGATAGTTCCTAGATTCTCAGGAAAGTTCCTATCCTGCTTTAAGAACTCGTTTCAAACCTTCGATGCTGACTTGCCTTTTTGATTAAGGATATCCATTCTGCCTTGTCAGTTTGAACATTTGCTTTTTGTGCAGGGGTCTTTCCGTTCAGTGCCATGTGTAGTCTTATAAAATTGTAATAGATTCTCAGACCATCCATCATTGTCTGTGCCGTTTCCATATCGTCAAGCCCTCTCATAACCTTGTTTCTCTGCCTAGTCGTTCCGTGCAACCTTTCAACCATATTGTTGTTCGAACGGTCTCTAATGTTTGGAATCCTAACGTGCCGTGTCCTCGGCCCCTTCTGAGTGAAGAACTCTTTCGGTATTGCGTCTTGATAGGCTCTTAACCCGTCTGTCACTATTGCCATTGGTCTTGTCTTTGAAAGGCTAGAAGCTTGAGCCAACACTTTCCTAGCATCTGCAATTTCCCTCTTCTCCGTTATCTGACTCGCCAGCCAAAAACGACTTTCATTGTCAATAACATTCCATGCCCATCTCAAGCTTTCGTGATTGTCCAAGTCTTTAATGTTCAAGGCCATTTCGTCACTGTGCCAGACTCCGCTAACTCGTGGCACTAGCTGATCGCAGTATTTTTTCATCATTGAAACGTACTTTCTTATCCACTTTTAAATAGCAACATGGCTAACTTCTACTCCGTAGAACTGTTTTATGTGGTCAACGATTGCTCTCATGCTGATACCTTTGAAATAGAGGTCAAGCGCAATGGTCACGGTTTCAGGTGTGGCCTTCATCCTCTCGAATCCTTCGTCAACAATGAATTTTCTCTTACAATCGTTGCAGAAGAACCGTTGAACCTTTCCGTTCTGAGTAGTTCTGTATCCTCTCTTCACAATGTTCTCGGAGCCACAGAATTTACAAACCGACTCTGGTGATTCTATTTCTTTGCATAGGTTCTCACCCTCTTCCTCAGAAGGAGATACAGCTTGCTCATTTAACCTAATCTGTTCAACCGCATGAATATGCTTGCAAGCTACATGGTTGAAAACAAAATTGGGGCACTCGCATTTCCATTCAAGCCCCTCTCTTACAACAATGTAGTGTTTTCCTTCTTCGGTCTGTGACCATACTCGATAGGTTGAATCGCTTATCTTGTCAACCTTGCCGTGGGCTAGAAGAGAGTACGCACGGAGTTTGTGTGTGTTTGAGGTTCTCATTGGTCTACACCTCGGTATATACCAATATACACACTAGTATATAAAAATATCTACACCAATGTATATACTTAGATACAAACCTTAAATATAAGTTAGGTCGATACCATTGTATATGCGCTGGTATGAACTATGGTATTGCAAGCAGCAACCAAAATAAACAAGGCAACTGGGTCACGGCATACCATTTATTTGAGAACCGAGTTACTCAACGACAGTAAATTTCCTTTCAAAATAGGGCAGCAATTGATAATTAGAATAGATGGCGATCGGTTGATCGTTGAAGCCAGCAAACCAAAAGAGCGTGATAGAGAAAATGAATAAACGTCAGCGATGGTTTATTACTGTGTCGATTTACCAAGACTGGGGGGACTAAGATTGCTTTCGGGGCCTCACTCTACATACGTTACCAAATTTGAGTCAAGAAAGAACTTCATGCTGCATCTAGAGAGCATGATGATTGCTGCACAGGAGAAAGAAGAGGAAGAAGAACTTGAGGAAGAGACACGTGGCCATCCAACAGAATTGAAGACGTATTATATGGAGACCAACAGCGGTTTGCCAAAAACATTGGAAACATCTCCTCTGAAAGTCTTTCCTATTGCCACGACTCTCTCAGATGTCAATGTACTTCGATTAGAACATGGTAAACATTCAGCAATATTCTACTTGGATGCGGCAGATCCACGTTTCTTGCTGTTATACACGAACGGTGTTGCAACGACAACTGATAGACTTTTCAGGTATCTTGTTGAAACTCCAGCAAACAGATTTGACAGGATTTGGCTGCCATCAAAGACTCAAGAGAAAATATCGCACTATTCAGGTAATGCTTTTACAGGTTTTGGTCTATTGTTCGATGACCTTTTCGTTGCCCACGACACAAGGAATGTGCCTATTGGTGAGTTATCAATGAGCGTTTCTGGAGTCAGTTCCTCCAGAGCTCTTGATGCTCTCAACAGTGATAAGACTTTGAAAAAGGCTGTCTGTTATTCGAAGATACGTGTTGAAAGGGGGAGCGAAGAATCATATGTTGCTGATGAAATCAAATACAATGGCAGAATAATTACTAAAATTGGACAGTCGATTGACGATCATGTTAGCCTTGTGGAAATCATTAGGAAGGAATACAGAGGTCTGATTGAAAACATTGAAAGGAACAGTCTGGGCACGAAAGAGGTTGAAGGAAGAACGCTTGTTGAAGGAGAGGCGTTTGAACTTGAACTGAATCGAGAAATTCTAGACTTGGACAGATTCGCGGAACGACTCGCAGATGGTGATAGACCGTTCAGATTATGGGGAATGGTAAACAACATTTCAAGAGATATGCGCCAAGTCATCGGATTAGATTTGCATACTGGTGACTCTATCAATCTTGAAATCATGCCCTCTCTAATTAGAGTCTATATTCCCAGAGGCGGTTGTGGCAACACTGTTTTGAGGCTCTGGGTGAATCTTCAACATAGTTTTGACTCAGAAGTAAAACTCAATGAGGAGACCGATTTTGCAGCCTAGTTTACATACCAAACTCATGAATTGCATAATCGGAATGTGTAAGAGAGATAAGAAATGGATTACAGTTTTGCGTGAACTTGGCTACCAACCATATCTGATCGAACAGAGTATTAGGACATCAAGTGGTTCAAAAGTCAAAACGGACATAATTGCATCATCCGCACAATTGATACACTCTCTTGTTTTTGAAGTTAAAGGCGGGATTACTATTCAACAGGATCAACTAGAGAGATATGCTATGATTGATCCAGAAGATTTGTACAGATGGGTAGCACTTCCCGCGTTCACACGTCAAACTTTTCGATTCGACTGGTGCATAAGTGATTGGGAAGAAAATCACCCAATAATTGCGGCCTTGGTCAAAGATGTTCCAATCATTACTTTCGGCACAGAGCATATTGAAAAAACTGGCCAATTCCACAATCCTCGGCTTAACAGCGTGTTTAATCAACCGATTAGTCTAATTGGCAAATCGGCACCTACGCTATACTATCCTTTCAGTGAATATGACCCGCAAGCCTACATTGCGCGTTTTGTCATTCAAGGTTTGCTCCAAGTTGCATCTAAGAAACCAAGGAACGAAATCAGCGTTTTTGACGAAAATCTAATCACACGGGACGAAATACTGAAGTATATCTTTAATCCTGTTTTTGATGCCTTGTCAAAAGACCATCAGGGACATTTGAAGGATAAGATCAAAGAAGTGGTTCGCTGGATTATGGCAGATCAGAAGATGAAAGAGGCTTTTGGTTCGATTGAACAACGAGGCGGTTATAAGCTTAAACGACCTCTTGACAAACTCCGAAAGGCATCAAACCAATTTTTGGCTAACCTAGAAACCCAAGGAAAATTGGATACATTTCTCTAAAAATCCACCCACCAACAAAAAGCCCCTTTGGTTAACATGAACACTTTCAAGCCCATGAAAGACCCGAAGAGTTAACAGAATCTCTTTTTGAAACCTTTATTAGCATGATAACCTGGAAAAATAAATCGCAAACATAATTCAGAAACGCGTTGGCATGTCTATGAAAAGTCGGTATGCATGTGCAAGATGTGGGGTGGTGAAATGTTTCTATTCTGGCGTAGAAGCTAATTATCCAAGTTTCTGTCCTCATGAAAACCTAAAGGATACTGTGAAGACTAGTATCGAAGAAGGATGGAAGAACCCTGAGAACCGCAGGATAAACGAAGCCTATGAAGCAGTTTTGAAAAAAGGCGGCTATGCAAGCGGTAATTACTCTTGGTGTAGAATTAAAGAAATAATCGAGTTCTGCAAACAACTCGGCTACAAGAAGCTAGGGCTCGGTTTCTGCGTCGGTTTGAGGGATGAAGCTCGTATACTCACAGACATATTGGAAAAGAACGGGTTTGAGGTAGTCTCAGTCGGATGCATGGCGGGAGCCCCTGCACTCGGTGAAGTTGGATTTGGAGAATACCGAGGTGCTTCTACTAAAGCATGCAATCCGATCATGCAGGCAAAAGTTCTCAACAAAGAAAAAACAGAACTGAATATCATGCTTGGCCTCTGCGTCGGACATGACATACTATTCATAAAATACTCAAAAGCAGGCGTTACACCATTGATCGTAAAAGACATGGCATTGGCTCATAACCCAGCAGCTGCGTTGTACGTGAGCCAAAGCTACTACAAGAAACAACTTTTTCCATAGTCGATAACACTTCGCGCACGAACCAGGCGAAAGGCTATTCTCTGATTCTTGCACAGCTTTGTTTTGCGAGTTGGTTGACTTTGGGCAAGGCGGACATGGTTCTGAAGGGAATTGAGGCAATAGCCGAAAAAGAGTCCCTGCCAATAATAGGACGAGACAGGGGACAAGTTCTCATCAAAGTCATACGCCAAACAAGACCCAGAAGGATACTTGAAATCGGAACCTTGGTTGGTTACTCAACGATTAAGATGGCAAAAGAACTTGACGCAAAGGCGTGTTTGACTACGATTGAAACCCACTCTGGTAGAGCCAAACTGGCACGCGAAAACATAGAAAAAGCAGATGTTCGCCCAAAAATAGACGTGATCGTAGGCGACGCCATCAAAGTCATTCCGAAGCTGACTGAAAATTCCACATAGTCTTCATCGACGCTGCCAAGGAAGAATATTTCGACTATCTGAAGATGGTCGAAAAAAAGCTCCACAAGGGAAGCGTAATCGTCGCGGACAACGTTGGAGTCTTGACAGATCAAATGAAAGAATATCTAGACTACGTAAGGTCATCACGCAATTACAAGAGCGAATACATACCCTTCGGAAAAGACGGAGTCGAAGTAAGCGTAAAGCTATAGCGCACGCTGGACGCTAAAACCTCCTGCAAAACCACAAAAGGCAATCAGGGCTCTCTGACCGTTTTCGGAACAAGCATTGTCGCCATCATCGCGGTTTACACTGCAACATTACGCTGCAACATTACAACGGATGTAAAGAAAAAAAGAGAAAGGAGCACGCTCATTCGGTGAAATCGAAATCCAACGTGCACTCAACCTAAACTCACGCAGAGAGGCCGACCTTAACGCGCGCGCCATTTTCAACTTTTTTCGGAACACTGCACGATACGTGGAGATTTACGCTTACACATTACAAAGCAACATTACATCTGACGTAAAGAAAAAAAGGGGAGGGGACACCCTTCACCATAGAAATCTAGCATAACGTAAGACGCAAACCCGAAGAAAAGACGCGACCTCAACTCGCCAGCACCAAGTTTCAGCCTTTTTCGGAACACGCACGCGCAACATGGAAATCTTACATTGCAACATTACACGGCAACATTACATCTGATGTGTGTGAAAAAAAGGGAGGGGGGCACCCACAGCGGTAAACCAGAGCGCGCGCTGGTGGGTAGCTCTTTTGATTCCGAGTATTGATTGTTTGTTCATAACTCTTTAAGGCGTGCTCCATTCATCATGTGTAATTCAATGCGTCGCATTACCCGTAGGCATAGATGGGGACAAGATGAACGAAACTGTTGTGCAGTCTCAGGAGAAGCCAGTTCTTGACTTGAATGAGAAAATCCGGGTGTTGCTTGTAGATGATGATCGTAGTCTTCTGAAGATTGCCAAACAGTGTCTGGAGATGGAAGCGCCCCTCCAGGTTGACACTTCTCTTTCTGTTGAAGAAGCACTCAAAAAGCTGGATGAGGAGAAGTATGATGTCATAATTTCAGACTATCAAATGCCCGCTAAAGATGGTCTGGAATTTCTCAAAGAACTGAGAGCAAAGGACAACAAAATTCCCTTCATAATGTTTACCGGCAAAGGCAGAGAGGAAGTCGCAATAAAGGCCCTCAACCTGGGAGCCAGCCAGTACCTCAACAAATTGGGGGAGACAGATGCCGTTTACGCCGAGCTGGCTCACAGCATCACAGAACTAGCAAAAACCAGAAAGGCTGAAGAAAAACAATGCGAATCAGAAGAGAAACTCCGCATCACCGAGGGCAAGCGGGCTGAAGAGGCCCTCAAGGTTTCGGAAGAAAGGTACAGGAGTCTTTTTGAGAACTCCAAAGCACTCATGGTCACGTATGATTTGAACGGGAACGTAACCGCAGTGAACAAAGTTGCTGCCGATTATGGCTTTTGCAGTAAAGAAAACATTGGCAAAAACATGCTGGAATTTGCTCCTCAAAAAGAAGTGCCAAGACTACGCAAGGAAGTTGAGGAAATTATTCAGGGAAAATCCGTTGAAAGCGAAATCGAAATAGACACTCCGAAAGGGAAGAGGACACTCGAGTACATTTCCAGTCCTATAAGAGAAAGAGGGGCTATCGTTGGCATTCACGGATCTTATAAAGATGTCACTGAGAGCAGGAGAGCAGCGGAGGCTCTTAGGGTTTCGGAGGAAAAGTACAAGCATCTAACGGAAGAATTGCAGCGTTTCTCAACTGCCGTTAGAGCATCTGTCGATGGTGTTGTCATCAGCGATATGGAAGGAAAAATAATCGAAGTGAACCTTGCGGCCTTAAAGTTGTACGGCGCCAACAAAGAAAAAGACTTGACAGGAAAGAGCTCTCTTGATCTGGTGGTCTCTGAGGAAAGAGAGAAACTCGTACTGAACATGAAGGAAACTGAGGAAAAAGGATGCGCTGGTGCCCTGGAAATCACTGCTGTCACCCTTGGTGGCAAGAGAATTCCGGTGGAAATCACGGCCACTCTGGTAAGGGATAGCGATGGCCTTTCAGTGGGCTTTCTGAACATCCTCCGAGACTTGACTGAGGCCAAGAATCAACGGAGACTGCTGGATGAGAGTCAACAAAAGTTTGCAGGCTTGTTCACCGGGAACCCAGAGGCGACAGCGTATGTCGACGTTGACATGAGGGTTTTGGACGTTAATCCCCGTTTTGAAAGCTTGTTCGGATACTCACTTGACGACATTAGAGGTAGGCACATCCAAGACGTGATCGTACCGGAGAATCTGCTTGAAGAGGGGAGGAGGTTGAGTGAGAAGGCTGCGATGGGGTACGTCTACCATGACACCTTGAGAAAGAAGAAAGATGGATCGTTGATTCCTGTCTCAGTCTCCGCCGCGCCAATTAGAGTTCACGACAAGCTGATAGGCTACGTGTGGCTCTACAAGGACATTTCTCAACAGAAACTTGTAGAAGAGTCTCTGAAAGAAAGCGAGGAAAGATTCAGGGCGTTGTTCGCTGGCGGTCCTGAAGCATCAGTCTATCTCAGTCCCGATTTCTATATACAGGATATTAACCGTCGCTTCGAACAAGTCTTCGGATACTCTTTGGCTGAAATCAAAGGAAAACGACTCGACGACGTCATCGTTCAAGATAGCAAAAAAGAGGAAGCAGGGATGCTGAATGAAAAGGCGGTAGGTGGATATGTATATCACGAAACTGTGCGAAGACGGAAGGACGGCTCCTCTGTGCCAGTCTCAATATCGGCGGCCCCGATAGTGATCAAGGGCCAACTCTCAGGGACAGTTGGAACCTACAAGGATATTTCGGATTTGAGGAGCGCGCAGGTGAAGTTGGCTCTCATGAACGAGAAGCTGAGAGTCGTGGGTGGCCTGACGAGGCACGACATTAGGAATAAGCTTTCAGTCATTACTGGAAACACGTACTTGATGAAGAAGAAGCTGAAGGATCATCCTGAAGTCCTAGGCGGCTTCGAAGATATTGAGTTTGCAACTGCCGCTATCGTGGGGCTTCTGGAGTTTGCGAGAGATTACGAAAGGCTAGGCGTCGAAGAATTGAGTTATGTCGACCTGGAAGATTCCATCGAAAAAGCTGTGTCGCTGTTCATGAGCAATGATCAAACGAAGATTGCGAACCATTGCCACGGTCTAACGGTGTTAGCCGACTCATTGTTGAGCAAGCTCTTCTGCAATTTGATAGACAACTCTTTGAAGCACGGCGCCCACGTCACAATGATGGACATAAGCTGCGAAGAATCAGGGGATGCATTGAGTTTGGTTTACGAGGATGACGGCGTGGGCATTGCTCAGGAGGAAAAGCCCAAACTGTTCAGCGAAGGATACACTACGGGCAACGGGTCAGGCTACGGACTCTACCTGATAAAAAAGATGATGGAAGCATACGGCTGGAATATACAGGAAACAGGGGTGCCCGGAAAAGGAGCACGATTTGTCATTGCAATTCCGAAATTAAACCAACAGGGAAAAGAAAACTTCAGGCCCACCGACCACAAATCCTTGTTGACAAGCAAGTCTTAAGCGAATAAAATCTATCGGATGCCACCGGGCCGTACATACCAGTGACTCAGGAAAAACCGAGCAAAAAACCATTGCGATTGGCGCCTCGAAAGCCGTGCTTCAATATTCGTCTCTCTTCCAAATGTTGTAGGGGCATTGTCTCCAACAGTAAGTGCCCGCTTTGTAGATACAATTTTGACATTCGAGTCTGTCAAACCGTCTACGCCTACTCACAAACAGACTCCCCAATACTCATATCAACAATCTCCCTCATTAAGCCTTGGATTGCGTTTCGATTCAACGATGATTGACCAAAGATCTGCAGCCTTAGTGCGTCAACGAGCCCTTGACCAACATTTCTGCCAGTTGAGGCTAATTCTTCTTGGTTTGGGTTCAAGAGAATTTGGCGAGAACAATGAGGGGATAATCGCACACACGAGTCATGTACGCGCCTTAAAGCTCCGTTTGAGTTGCGTTCTATTCGCGGACAAACGCAAAAAAAACTGAAATTGTTGATTTGTGGCTTTTGTTGGTCGAGCGGATGTTTCAGAAGCAGAATCTGGAACTAGTAATATTTTTTCAGTGGATTTCGCTGATCCGTTGCCAGTTTCACTTGTGGAGGGATTAGTATGCCTTGCCAGTCTGCCTTGGCGATGCGCTTTCTGTGGCTTCGGATGTTGATGCTATGGATGTGAAGGGCGTAGGACATTGCGCGGTCTTGGGGGTTCTCGATCTGGAGCATCTGTCTCAGGCTGAGGTGCTCAAAGATCCTGCGGATTGGGCGTAAAGAGTTGCCGTGGCAGGATACGGCCACGTTGCCTGGGTTCCGTTGGAGCCATTGTTCAAGCTGCACTATGAAGGGCAAGGTCCTGTTTTCGACCATCTTCAGGCTTTCTCCATCAGGAGGCGGAAAGTTGTAGCCTCTGTGAACCTTGGCAAAGTATTCTGGTCTTTCCTCGGCAAGCTTTCTTTTGCTTTTGCCCTGAAGCAAGCCGTAGCAACGCTCGATGAGACGGTCATCCGTGAAAACTGGGATAGCTGGATGTGCCTCAAGAACTATTTCAAGGGTTTTCCGGGCTCTTTTGAGGTGGGAAGTGAAAGCATAGTCGATCTTCTCTCGGTTCAGTTGGTTTGAAATCTCACGTGCTTGTGAAATGCCTTTCGAAGTGAGTTTTGCGTCCCGCCACCCTGAGAATATTTCGCGACTGTTGTCAGTCGTTTCGGCATGCCTGAAGACGAGCAACTTGCAAATCATCATGATATCCTCCTCGAGTCAGTTTGGCGACTGCATGCAGCCTTTGTTGAACCGACCTAGCGCATGAACGATTGGAGAAGCAGTGGTCACATGTGTTATCTGCGCGCGCTATGACAATCCTGCATCTTTCTTGAGGGTTTCCGCTTTGTCGGTTCTTTCCCATGTGAAGTCGGGGTCGTCTCTTCCAAAGTGGCCGAACACGGCGGTTTTCCTGTATATTGGTCTCAGTAAGTTGAGGTGCGCTATGATTGCCTTGGGTCTCATGTCGAAGTGTTTTTTTATCAATTCTAGAACTTTTTCGTCGGATATTTTTCCAGTTCCGAACGTGTTGACCATCAGGGAAACTGGCTGGGCCACACCGATTGCGTATGACATTTGAATTTCGCATTGATCTGCCAGACCCGCCGCGACGATGTTCTTTGCGATGTATCTTGCCATGTAGCAGCCTGATCTGTCAACTTTTGACGGATCTTTTCCCGAGAAACATCCTCCACCATGGCTTCCGACGCCTCCGTAAGTGTCAACGATGATTTTTCTTCCCGTCAGTCCTGAGTCTGCTAAGGTTCCTCCGACAACGAACCTTCCTGTTTCATTGACGAAATATTTTGTTTCTTTGTCCAGCATGGTTGAAGGTATGACCTTCTTTATGACGTGGTTTATTATGTCTCTTCTCATCTTTTCTCTGCTAACTTTAGGAGTGTGTTGAGCAGCTATAACCACGGCTGCCACTCTTCTCGGTTTTCTATCGACGTATTCCACCGTGACCTGTGACTTTCCATCAGGTCTAAGATAGGGTATAATCTTCTTGGTCCTGCATTCTGACAGTCTTCTCACGAGGCTGTGCGCCAGCATTATTGGTAAGGGCATCAGCTCCTTTGTCTCGTTCGTCGCGTAACCGAAGACCATCCCTTGATCTCCAGCTCCTTGCTCATGAGATTCGGTCTCGACGACTCCCATCGCAATGTCCGGAGACTGCTCCGTTATCGAGACTAGAACGCCGCAGGTTTCCCAGTCCATGCCGTCTTTGGCGTTGTCCAATCCTATTTCCTTCAGCGTTTTTCTTGCGATGCTGGGAATGTCTACGTAGCAGGAGGTTGTAATTTGCCCGGTGACTACCACGTTTCCCTGCATCACCAGCGTTTCGCAGTCAACTCTTGCTTTAGGATCTTTGCAGAAGACGGCATCGAGTACGGCATCTGAAATCTGGTCGGCAACCTTATCTGGATGACCCTCTGCCACGGATTCCGAAGTGAACTGATACTTTCCGTCTTTTAACATATGAATCATCGATTGCAAACGTCAAAGTTGAACGTTACGATCTCGCATTCTTATCTTAAGAAACTTTCCCTGAGGACGAGCCATGGTGCATCGCCATAACACTTTTGACGCGCCTTTCAGATTTACAGACTGGAAAAGAAATCGTTGAAGCGAATTCTAACACATGAAAGCAGGTGGGAATATAAAAAATTGGGGGAGGGTTGTCTAGTCCTCGCCTTCAGGCATTCCGCCTGGTGGTTTTCCTCCGGGTCCTTCTCTCGGTTTTGTGGATGCTATGACGTCGTCGATGCGTAGGATCATGGTTGCGGATTCTGTTGCGGATTTTATCGCTTGCTCTTTTACTATGACGGGTTCGACTACGCCCTTGTCACGCATGTTTTCGACTTTTCCGGTGAAGAGGTTGACTCCTTTGTATTTTCCATCTGCTTTTCCGTGGGCGGCTCTCAGTTCTACGAGTATGTCTATGGGTTCTAATCCTGCGTTTTCCGCCAAGGTTTTCGGTATTATCTCGATTGCGTCCGCGAAGGTTTCTATCGCGAGTTGTTCTCTTCCGCCGACGTCGGTGGCGTAGCTTCGCAGTTCTTTGGCCACTTCGACTTCTACTGCTCCGCCTCCAGCGACTATTTTGCTGTTTTCTATGACGTCTGAGACCACTGATAAGGCGTCTGTCATTGCTCTTTCGGCTTCGTCGACCATTCTCTCAAGGCCGGCTCGTATGATGATTGCTACCGAGCGTGGGTCTTTGCATTTTTCGACGAATATCATCTTGTCTTCGCCGAGCTTGCGTTCCTCGACGAGGCCTGCTATGCCCAGGTCTTGTGTTCTCAAGTCGGTAAGGTTTGAGACTATTCTTCCGCCTGTTGCTCTTGCCAGCTTCTCCATGTCTGACTGTTTCACTCTTCTGGCTGCGAGTATTCCTTCTTTGGCCAAGAAGTGCTGGGCCATGTCGTCTATGCCTTTCTGACAGAAAACTACGTTTGCGCCCGAAGCCTTGATTTTCTCAACCATTTCTTGCAGCATCTTGTTTTCTTGATCTAGGAAGGCCTTCATCTGGGATGGATCGCGAATTCTTATCTCGGCGCTTATCTCGGTCTTTTCGATTTCCAAAGCGCTATCAAGCAGGGCCATTTTCGCTTTATCGACGCTTTTCGGCATTCCCGTGTGGACGACTTCTTTGTCTATTACTAGGCCTTGGACCAGTTGCGATTCGAAGAGGCTTTTCCCCGTCTTCTTGATCACTTGGATGTTGTCTATGTCAGCGACCCATTTGTCTCCGCGTTTTTCAGCCACTTTCCTTACAGCTTCGATGGCTATGTCTGCAAAGTGTTCCTTCGCTGTGCCGACGGCTTTGCTTGCCATGGACGTCACTGCAACTTTCTTCAGTGTTACCTTGTCGTCGATGTCCACGTCTATTGCAACTTTGTTTATGGTTTCCATCGCTTGTTGTGCCGCCTTGCGGTAGCCGCTCACGATTATGGTCGGATGAATGTTCTGATCCAGGAGCTCCTCAGCTCTTTTCAAGAGTTCGCCTGCCAGCACTACGGCGGTGGTTGTTCCATCGCCCACCATGTCGTCCTGTGTCTTCGCGATTTCCACCATCATCTTTGCAGCTGGGTGTTCGACTTCGATCTCGTTGAGTATCGCTGCTCCGTCGTTTGTTATCGTTATGTCCCCGAGGCTGTCGATGAGCATCTTGTCCATGCCGCGTGGTCCTAGAGTCGTTCTCAACACTTCGCCAATTACTCGTGCGGCCATTATGTTGTTTCTCTGAGCTTCTCTTCCTCTGTTTCGTGTAGTGCCTTCTTTTAGAACTAGGACTGGTTGTCCCGACGCTGTCGTCGTCAAGTAAGCCATACAAATCCTCCATTCAAACTTAAAATCCTTAATCGGAACAAGAAAAAATGCCCACAAATATAAATCTTTACCTCAACCTACCCTTTGCCCCACGTATTTTCGCACCTCTGTCAGAAATTTGGCCCCGTCCAACCCCTGCCTTTATCACTTGACTTTCGCATTCTCTACAGCTTTATTCGTGTCGAAATGGCTGGAGTGCAGAGGCGCGCACGGTTCATTGTGTAATTGGCCTGTCGGACGGTTCTTTGGAGAAGACTAGAATTGAAGTTGACTTCGCGATTTGCGGTACGCCGGCAAGGTCTTCAACCACCAACAGGACTCTGGAAAGTAAAGCGAATGCCCCTGCAATAGGCGCTGCTACGCCTAAGAGAATGAAAACTCCGACAATCGCTCCCTCCTGAAAGCCTATGCCTGAAGGCGTGAGAGGCACGAACCCTAGCGCCGTCACCAGAGGATGCAACAGGAAGAATCCAAGCCATCCTATCTGAGTGATTCCCAAGGCCAAACCCAAGAAGAACCATTCAAAACCCTTCAGAATCCAACACATGCCCGTTATCAACGCGATTTCAGGGATGGCCCGCCGCGTTTTTCTAGCGTTTGTCCTGTACTGCTCAAGCTTCACTACCAAGCCGCCTGTAAACCTTGAAAGAAGCTTTGACCCGGCGATGCGGTTGAAAAGACCTATTACCCTTTCCGACCAGGTTAGGGCGGCTAACAAGACTGCTCCAGTTAGCATGAGACTGATGCCTAGAATCGCGACTACAAACACGCCTAGGGACAAATTGACTGTCCGAACCAGAAAAACTACTGCCAGCGATCCGCCCAGTACTTTGATGAGAAACTCCACGGACTGGATGCCGAGAACTCCCGAGAGGCTGATGGACGTTGGAATGCCTTGGTCCCTGAGGTAAATCGGCGTTAAGACGTAACCAGATCTTCCGGGAGTCACGTCGCTAGTCAACATGCCCGCGTACTGGGCAAGCAACGTTTTGCCGAAGGACGTTTTGACCCCCTCTCTCTTCAAGACCCTTCTGAGTCGCACAGTGAACAGAAGATTGATTCCAAAATAAGCAAGAAAAGAAACGCAAAGAAAAGCAAGCTTGATTCCCCTAAGAGTGTTGTAGAGCGATCCAATCCCGACGTACCAGAACAAAGCCCCAAGAATCACCACCATGCACACTATCTGCAACAAAACACGCAGACTTCGCCTTGAACCGCCCTTCATCTCAGTCAGCTCGCATTCATCAGCATCGGTAAATAGTGCTTACCTAACGGAAGGGTTGTATAAATTTATAAACGATAACCAGCGATAAAATCAAAAGAATTCTCATGAAAACTGTCATTGTGCTCGTCATGCACGGCGTGCCGCCGAATGATTTTCCTGAACGCGAGATGGGGGAACTGTTTAGCTTGCAGGCTAGAGTGAAAAAAGTTGCGGGGCCCGAGCGCGGCGCGCTTGAGCATCGTCTCATAGAACTAGATGCCAAGATGCACACCTGGCCGCGTACGGCCCAAAACGACCCGTTCCATGCTGGATCTCAAGTGCTGTCGGCGCAGTTGGGCGAGGTCACCGGGCATGAGGTGATATTGGGATTCAACGAATTCTGTGCTCCAACTCTGGACGATGCGCTCGGCCAGGCCATTGCGAGGGGAGCCGAAAAAGTTATCGTAGTAACCCCGATGATGACCCGCGGGGGCGAGCACGCCGAAGTGGACATTCCAGCTGCCGTAAAAGCCGCACAGGCACGACACCCTGAAATCCCGATAGTATATGCATGGCCCTTCAAAGTCTCAGAAACGGCGAATTTTTTGGCGTCACATATAGCCGGTCTCCTTTAACAAGCAAACTTGACCACGCAGTGAAACAGTTTAAATTTTAGGGTGCGCCCATCAATGTCGGTGGGCTGCACGTGCGTGTTTCGGTTCGATTTTTCACGACTCTGAGAGAGTTAACGGGCAAAAAGGAGGAGAGTCTGGAGTTTCCGAGAGGAAAAGCCGTCACGGTTGAGAGTGTACTTGAGCGGTTGAAGGAGCTGCATGGAAAGAGGCTTATGGAATATGTTTGCGACCCCAAAACCGGCGAGGTTCGAGGGTTCCTTCAGTTTCTCGTTAATGGCAGAAGCACAGCGTCATTTGAAGGGTTACAAACGAAACTTTCAGACGGCGATGTTCTGGCCATAATACCACCAGTCGGCGGCGGCTGACCAAGTTGACTTTTCGACTTCGCTTCCCGCTGCTGTAACTTTGGATTAGTGTTGAATATGGGCTCATCTGGCGAGTTCTTGTACCTTTCTCGGTCCGACGTGGAGAGATTGAACGTTCCGATGAAAGAGATAGTGGGAATCGTGGAGGAGGCTTTTCGTGAGAAGGCAGCTGGAAGAGCTGAAGTTCCTCCGAAGCCGGGGATACATCCCAAAAAAGACGCTTTTATCCATGCTATGCCAGCATATCTGCAAAAAATGAATGCAGCAGGAATGAAATGGGTGGCAGGTTTTCCAGAAAATCCTAAAAAAGGTTTGCCATACATCTCTGGCCTGATCGTGATTAACGATACTGACACTGGGGTTCCAGTCTGCGTCATGGACTGCACGTGGGTGACGGCCAAACGCACTGGTGCTGCTACCGCAGTCGCGGCTAAACGCTTAGCGAGGGAGGACTCCGCAGTGTTGGGGGTTCTCGGCTGTGGTGCTCAGGGCAGGAGCAATCTTGAAGCCTTGATGGTTGTGTGCAAGAGCCTAGAACAGGTTAAGGCCTACGACATCAGCCAAAAGAATTTGCGAGAATACGTAAATGAAATGGCTGCCCTTCACGGATTAAGAGTCGCTCCCGTCGATTCGCCCAAGAAAGCGGTTGAGGGTTGTGACATAGTGATTACTGCCGGTCCGATTCTGAAGAAACCGCAGCCCGTAATCGAAAAATCGTGGTTCAGAGACGGCGGATTGGCGTGTCCTCTGGATTTTGATTCCTACTGGAAGCCGGAAGCAATGTATTCTATGCACAAGTTCTGTACTGATGACCGGGAGCAACTGGCCTACTACAAGGCTCAGGGCTACTTCGCTGACGTGCCGGAGGTCTACGCAGAGTTAAGCGAAATCGTGGCTGGCTCCAAACCGGGTCGATTAAACGCGGAAGAACGAATCATGTCGATGAATCTGGGCTTGGCAATAGAAGACGTGGCAACGGCTTTCTACGTCTTTCAGAAAGCGAAGAAAGCAAAAGTTGGAACAACACTGCAGCTTTGACCCTCGGGTTTTTATCCTCCCCAGAACGGGACCTTCTTTCTCATGACGTTGACGTATTCTTCCAGCGCTTTTTGTTCTCCTTCTGTTAATTTTTCGTTGAAGGTTGTCATGAGAGCTTTCACCTGCTGTTCGGGAACTTTCACGTATAACACGTCTTTTTCGAATATGTGTCTTCCGAACACGGGCTTGTCCATGGAGATGGCGACCTGTCTTCCCTGTTCAGCGTTGGATAAGGCTTCTCCCTTGTCCTGGATCTGCTGGATTTCGCCTACCTCTTCGCCGTTTTGTCTGACGAGTGCTATTTTTGGTTTGATGCTGCCGGACAGGATTTCAACTCCGAAAATCGCGGGTTTCGCCCTTCGAAAAACGTAGCCCTCCATTACTTGGAGTTTGGCAGGCTTGACTAGGGTTTCGAAGTCCTGTGCGAGTCCAGCGTCGCGTTTTCCTTTGTACCAGGCCAGATAGTTTTCGATGACGTGGTAGATTATTTTTTCGCGGAAAACCTGTACGCCTCTGCTTCCGGCTTCTTGTTCAGCGTCGGGTAGGATTCTGACGTTGAAAGCCAGCACTGCACCGTATAGTGGTTCGTGTTCCTTTACGACTGAGGCTTCTACTATGTCTCGTTTCGAAATGTCTCCCACATCGGCTAGTCTGATAGGAATCTCGTTTTGCTTCAAAATGTCCGCGATGGCTTCGAGCGAGCCGAGGGTGTCGGCTTTCAAAACGATGCCGTCAATGTTAGTTGCTATTCTTATTTTCTCGATTTCCTCGGAGATTAGCCTCGCGTACTTTTCGGGTTTTTCCTCTGGAGGCACGGCGTACAGGGTAGCTCCGGCCAGCACTCCTTCTATGTCTGGCGCGACGATTTTGATGCCTGCGGCAGCGGATGCAAAGTCAACGGAGGAGAATTTGTCTCTGGGATCTCTGATCTCGTCCAAGGGTTTGGGTACCAGAATCGCCCGTATGCGCGTGACGATGGGTTTCTCTTTTCCGCCGACGACTATCAAGTCGTCCTTCTGCAGCACCCCGTCGTAGATTATGGTGTTCATGGTTAAGCCAAGTCCGGGTTCTTCCTTGACCTCCAGAACCGTGCCCTTGGCGGGGCCTTCAGTTATCTGCAGACGCTTCTTCAAGTATTGCTGCGCCAAGCCTATGAGAACCGTTATGAGTTCGGAAATGCCTTCACCCGACTTTGCGCTCGTGGGCACGATGGCCACGGTGGACGTGAAGTCCTTTATCCTGTCGAAACGGTCCGTTTTGAAACCGAGACGCGAGAAGACGCCGATGATGTCGTACAGTTTGTTGTCCAGATCCTCCCTGACGTAAGGATCTTGCTGGGGATACGTCTTCGAAAACGGCGCATCCGTATAAGATTTCCATCCGGGCACACGGTCCATCATGTTCGCGGCGACCAAGAAGGGAGTTTTCCGAGCCTTAAGAATCTCTACACACTCGTACGTCTGAGCCTCAAAACCTCGCAGGACGTTGATGACGAGAATGGCGATGTCCGCGACGCTGCCGCCTCTCTTGCGCAGGTTGGCGAAGGCTTCATGCCCCGGCGTGTCAATAATGAGTAAACCGGGAATCTCTATTTCACCATTGACTCTGGAAAGAGCAGAGCCTACCAGTTGACCGAGCGTCTCAACGGGAAAAAAGCTTGCACCGATGTGCTGAGTGATGCCTCCAACCTCCCTTGCCTGAACGCTGGTCTTCCTGATTCTGTCCAGCAGAGAAGTCTTGCCACTGTCAACATGACCAAGAACACACACGATTGGCTGACGAGTCGGCATCCAGTTTTTCCTCACTGTTTTTTGGCAACCCGGGCGAGTTGCCATTTCATTGAAACGTTTGAAAATTAATAAGCAATTGCCCTAATAAACACTCATTCAAGAGGCAAGCGATTTTGCCCTACTGCTGGAAATGCGGAGCAAGACTGAATGATGAAGACAGGTTCTGTCCAGTTTGCGGTGCGGCAAGGGCCAAGGTGAGCAGAGAGAAATTCACGGTTTCCTCCGACGATCTTATCGAGAAGGTTAAGCAGTTGCTCCACGAGGGCAACGTTACAAGAATCATCGTCAAGGATGAAAAAGGGAAAACTCTTCTCGAGATCCCCGCCACTGTGGGAGTCATCGGAGTGCTTCTTGTTCCATGGCTCGCGGCGTTGGGTGCCATAGCGGCTCTAGCCGCAAAATGTGAGATAGTCGTTGAAAGAAGAGAATAACTATTCCACTTTAACAATCAGCAAAAAGACGCCTAGAATTACAAGGATGATGCTCAGAAAACTGAAAAGCCCAGTGTAGCCCACTAGAACGTCAGAGCTCGACACCGTGTAATATAGAGCAAGAATGCCCGTGATGAAAATGATGAGGCCCAAGAACTTTTCAGCCACCTCGAGTCCGAAACCGCCTTCTTCGCTCATTTCAGTCGAATCCTTCTGGCATTCTTTTTACATACAAACAACAAAGGGTTATTTATAGCTAATCTTCCCTTTTCCAACGGTCTCCTAAGAAGGCCACCGTTAGCCCTTCATTGGAGGGAGGGTGCAAATCGTTGATTATGTTCTCACTCTACGAAATTGGTGGGTTGTGATGAGTGCTCACAGGTTCGATTTGGAATAGAGAAAGCGTGTTCTACTCTGGCAGTGGGCCGTCGTATACTTTGCATGTGTAGCAGAGGTTGTCTCCTGTCGCTACGGCGGTGGCGTGGCCGTGGAATTGGCATATCCATCCGTTTATGTATCCGTCGTGGGGCATCTTGATTTCTTCGAGAAGTTCTCCGAAGAGGCTCCATATCTTGGCTATTGTGGTTCCCTCCTTTGTGAACTTGAAGTTGTCCACGAGTATTTCGACTAGGCCGCCACGCTTTGGAAGGATGTTTCCCATCCTGGCAAGTGGCTTGGATATGACAACGACGCCGGTCTGTTTCTCAGGCTTGCCGTCCAGCATGCCGAGCATTTTCATTACGTTCTTTGCGCCTACGATGCCCACTTCAACTCCTCTTGGGAGTATGCGCCTCGCGTCCGTCATTTCCAGTCCCAGACAGGGTATGCCCTTCTGCATGGCGAAATCGGCGAGGCGTTGAGGAGGCAGTAGTCTTGCGCCAACCTTGGCAGTCACTTTACCTATGTCTGCGTCGTTGGACGAGGGCATCATCATGGTGATGCCGAAGGCCTTTGCCATTCTGTAGGTCATTAACGTGGTCTTCTTGTCTTTTGCGTAGTTTGCTGATTCGTCGATTCCGCCTGTGAATGGAAATCCGTTTTCTCCGAATTGGGGGTTTGCGTGGTAGTTGATCAGGTAGTCCGCGTGTTCCATGCAGATCTTTGCGTAAGCGTAGGCAAGCCGCTCCGTTTCTCTCCCATTCGGTCTTCCCCATATTCCATCCGTGGACGACGTAAGGGTGGCGATGTTTGTATCGTCCTGGTACGTAATGTATGAGCTGAACCTCAGTGTGAACGGGTTGCAGCAGGGAACTCCTATTATTGTGCCCTTTAACTTTTTCGGGTTTAACTCGCGCATCAGCTTCCCAATCGTTCTCATGCCCGGTAATTCCGTGCCGTGTTCGCCGGCAATCAGCATCAAAGTGGGGCCTTCCTCAGCCCCGTTCAAAATCATCAGGGGCAAATCGACCCTCTGCTGATCTGGAAGCTCAACCACTGGAATCCAACCGCAAGCAAGCTTCCCCGGCTCCGCCTTGATTCCCTCGATTTCTAACGCTTTCTTCGGCATGATTATCGCAGGCCTAACTTGATGTCTATTCTATTAAAATTTTTCTACATCGCGTCGGTGCGAAGAAAAAACTTATCTTAGATCCGGTACAGTATTTTCAGAAGGGTGTCTTGATGTCGGCTAGAAAGATGGTTCTGTATTTCAGCGGTCCCGGCGAGGTCAACTCTGCTGAGACGCTTAAGGCGGCTAAGGAGCGGGCTGATGAACTTAATATAAGAGATGTTGTTGTTGCCAGTACGCGGGGGACGACGGGTCTGATGGCCGTCGATCTCTTCAAGGGCTACAACGTCGTGGTCGTGTCTCACGTCGCAGGCATGAAGGAACCAAACACCAGCGAGCTGGACGACAGGTTTGCAGAGAAGATTAGGGCGCAGGGAGGAAAGATTGTAACGGCTGCCCACACTTTTTCGGGTGTAAACAGGGCCATCCAAACCAAATTTAACACTGTTTACCCAGCTGGGATAATTGCTCAGACCCTGAGACTTTTCGGTCAAGGCATGAAGGTCGTGGTCGAGATCACTGCAATGGCTGCAGATGCGGGGGCAATCCCGACGGGCAAAGACGTCATCGCCATAGCGGGTTCGGGAAAAGGCGCCGACACGGCCGTCGTGATCAAGTCAGCTTCATCTCACAATCTTTTTGACTGCATAGTCAGAGAGATAATTGCCAAACCGAGTTCCACCTGATATTCTCTAAAGAGCGTGCTTGCTCTGAGAGTCATGGATGATCCAACTCTATCGAGCTTCTGCGCAAACCTGTCAAGTAACACTCGTCAACAAACTCCCATAAGAGAACTTGCTGGCAAGCGCTAACTACCTGTTCTTGACGTTCACTAACTGGAGCATAAAAAAGGAAATTAATTTGGGTTCTTAGGCGGACGTTGGTGTTTGCTGTGGAGGAGGATCTATCTTCCTTGGCTATCCAAAAGACGTGCCTGAAGCACGGGCACTGCGGTGAAAGAAGAAATAGCCCGTGGTCAATGGATCCAGAAATCACTCTAGCTTGTTTAGGCATGGGATCATATAGCATACAAATTCAACCAACAAAGCCCGTCCAACGGTCATGAAAAGGCTTTTATCATTAAATGCTAGACAATTGCTGGAGGAAAAGTGATGAGTCTAGAATCAAGCAAGAGCTTGGGCGTTGTGGGCGCAATACTGATGCTCTTAGGTGTTTTTTCTTTTGGTATCCCCTATATTAGCATCCTCGGACTTGTCGGCTTTATACTAATTCTGGCGGCACTGCACGGTTTAGGTCGCTACTACAATGAAAATGGAATTTTCAGCAATGCAATCTACGGCTTCATAATTGGCATAGTGGGCACAGTTGTGACGGCAATAGTTGCAGTCATCGTTGTGCTTTCTAACTTGACCTCTATCGAGAATTTCTTGGTACAGATTTTTCCAACTTGGACGAAAGGGGATTGGAGAGCACTCTCTGGAATGAGACCTACAATTCCTTCAAGCATTGACTGGTCACCATTGGGACCTCTAATTGCTGGACTCGTAGCGGCCTTCGTTATCTTTGTTGTCTTCGCGGTGGTCTCAGCCTACTTCTTCCGACGCTCGTTTAAGTTGCTCTCAGTAAAATCAACAGTTGGATTATTCTCAACTGCCGGACTGCTGCTGCTGATAGGTGCAGCGCTGTTGATTGCAGCGTTAATTCCCGGTGTAATCGTGATTTGGATAGCAATTCTCTTACTGGCAATTGCCTTCTTCCAGATGCAACCTATGCAGGCGTCCACGATGACAACAGCTCCTGCTCCGTCCAAACCAGCTTAGAGCCAAAAACAATCTCATTTTTTTCTCTTTTTGCTAGCAAGCACGCACGCTCCACCGCCGCGAAAAAAAAAAACGGTCTATTTCCTTGCAGCCAACAAGTGGTAAATAGCGGTCGGGGGTAGGATGGAAAAACCAACTGGTCCCAGCGACAAATCAAAAGTGCTATTTGATTCGTCGCGCGCGCTCTCTTCTATCCAAGCCTAATTGGCACTTATTGTGAATGGAGGGGCTAAGAATATAGACCAAAACAGCAAAGATGTTCTTGGAAAGCACTTTTAGGCTGCACGCGCTATTATCTTGGATTCTGTCGTTTCTTACTTTGTCTCTTCGAGTTTTTGTGGAAGATATTCGTCGACGATGTAGGTTAGGCCGTATCTGCTGAAGGCCTCTTGTTCGGCCTTTCTCTTGATTTTCATGAAAGTCTTTATTTCTCTTCGCCAGAGCGGATCCTTGTATCGCGGGTCTTTCTGCAGTTCGTAGAGGCGTTTCATGTCCATCTCGTCTAACGGGTCGGTCGGCAACTTGTAGTTGACAATGTCTGTGGCCCACACTCCGCTCCATTTTGCGTCTGGGGTGTTGAGTTCTCTCAGGTGTGCAGCGTTGGCGGAGCCTGAGATTATGACCATGGCTATGTGCATTCCCCAGGGGTCTCCATCCGTGAAAATGTAGACGGGGAGGTTGAGTTCTTCGCTTAGCCTTCTGATGAAGCGTCTGGTCGCTCTGGGTGCTTGTCCAGCCGTCATGACTAGGAGGGAGTTGTATTTTTTGTGGACGTTTTCCTCTATGAACCGCGTGAACAGGCCGCCTTTCTCTATTGCTATGACTTTGTCTGCCGAGGTTCGTACAAATTCTGAGGAGGTCAATGCTGGGCCGATTAGTACGCCGTCTGGGTGGGAGGTTAGGTCAAGGGTTTTTCCTTCGTATCCGGGCACGGTGTATTCTATTGTCAGGTCGCCGAAAACGGCTGAGCGTTCTTCGGGGAAGATGTTGAAATCTTCTCTTGAGAAGCCAAGTATGGTTTCTAGGTCTGTTATGATGTTGTTGGATTCCTGTTGATCTTTGAAGGTCATTTCATAGGCTTGGGCGGAATAGTACACGTCCCTGAGGGTTGAGGTCTTGCGCTGCGAGGAGAGTTCATTAGAGAACAGGGCGGCCCACACGAGTTGAGTGAACGGTTTCAAGTGTCGGATGTTCCGCACGTTTCTTCGAACCCTTCTGTCGCCCAGGATGAATTGTCTAAGCTGCTCATCATAGGCGATGTTGTCCGTCGATCGGCTGGGCATGTCTAGTGAAGGGAAATTTCCCTTGTCCATTTGATCGTAGATGCTCGCCCCAAGATCTTCTAGGCCCTTCAGAACCTCTTTCTTTCTCTCCAGTATACTGCTCTTATGCTTCTTCGGCCCCATACTTTTGCACACTCGTCAATAATTTCTCTATGTCAGGTGGTTTTTCTCTGCCTGCTAGTTGAGTTGAAAACTGAGCTATTTTCGGAAGGTACTTGTTGAAGATACCCAGTCTTTTGCGTTCTCTGTCTACGTGTTCTCTTTTTGACAGGAAATGCTGGATTTGACGCGCAACTTCGCGCAGTCCGTTTGCTATTTCCCTTCTGACCTCAGGCCTGTCGGCTATGAACTCTTTTCCAACGGTCTTGTAGGGCACCTTCGTGCTGCAGATGTGCACCAGTATTGCGACCGGCATTTCGGGCATGACTCGGTATCTGCGCCAATTCATTGCCGTTATGACTCTGAACGAAACGTCGTTCGCCTCGTCGTACAGCAAAGGTATTCTATTCGCGAAACGATATACGAGGAAGACTCCTTTCTTGGGAATCTCTCCGCCGTAGGCGATGCCGACTTCTACGATGAAGGGGTGGCCAGAATACGTTGAGGGTTTGCGCTGGTGGACGGCAACGAACTCGGGTTTTAACTCCTTCACTACACCCGCTTTCATAAGGTCTTCGCCCAGAGGTGACAGACAGCTTGCGTCCGGCGGCAGAAACTCCCTGAACCTCTTGAGCATGTGCATGAGTCTGACGATTTCTTCGTGGGAAAGCTTCTTCGGGTTCTTGGATGGGCTTATGGTGCTGAATTCCAGAAACTTTCGTGCGGTGATGTCGCCCACTCTGTGGAAGTGAAACCTCAAGAACTCGTTCATGCTCTTGTAAGGCGTGATCTGTATGAGCCTTTGAAGAAGTTCCACGTCTACGCCATACGGATGCGGCAGTGTCTCTTTCGGCGGCGGGGGCATGTCCTTTGTGATTCTGGTGAACTTGTAGAGTCTTCCTTTCGGATCCACGAAGGTGAGGTTTGCGTAGGGGTTAACCATCGCCGTCTGCTTGAAATAGTCCAGGATTTTGGGCATCGCCCTGAAATAGTCTCCTTCGAGAGTGAACTCGACAATCGTGCCCCTCCACGCTTCCTTGTTGATGAGGACTTTTCTGTCCACTATCAAGGGGCGGTTTCTCTGAATGTCAATCATTAGTTTGTACATGTACGTCTTCGAAATTCCCGTGCTCGACCAGATGGTAGCAGGCTGATGCGTCGTAATCTGGCCATACAGAATGGCCATTTTTCCGCCTAAGCCGAACGTGCCCCTTTGCTGCTTCAGCTTGTATTTTGAACCGAAAAGAATCTGCCCGAAGGCTGAGGGAATGTGTCTCGGAGGAACCCCTATTCCGTTGTCTTCAACGCGCAACTTGTAAATCTGCGTGTCCTGGCTGGCCTCGCCCTCATAGGACAAGCGAACATAAACGTCAGGTGGAATCTGGTGGCTCTCAGCCGCGTCCAGAGAGTTCTCAACAAGCTCCCTCACGGCCACGAAGATGGCTCTTGAAGGGTTAGTAAACCCTGCGATATCCCTGTTCCTGTAGAAAAAGTCAGCAGCGCTTATCTCTTCAAACGTTTGTTGAGCCACTTAAGCCTTCCCAGCCCTCTCCGTTTCCAGATTGCCTCTATCATATACTCTGCTCATTCTTTAACTTAACTACGTCAAACAGAGAGACTTCATTTTCTGTACGGAAAAGGAAGCAACTCTTCTAATTTTCTGATGTTAACAGTCTCCTTCAGAATCTTTCCTTTTTCTGCTTTAGCCATGACGACTTTTATCTGCGGGTTCACTGAAAAATCGGAGATGTATTGTAGGCACGCGCCGCATGGTCTGGGTTCGCCCCCTGAATTGGCATTCATGACTACTGCTAGTTCCTTGATCTTTCGATTTCCATTCAGAACAGCGTGGTTGATGGCACATCTCTCAGCGCAGGTGCCCAGTCCTGAAACCCAGCTTTCGACGTTGCATCCCTCGTAAACTTGCCCATCCTCTGCTAGAACGGCGGCGCCGACCTTGAACCCCCAAAGCACATACGCACTGTTCAAGGCAGTCAATGAGGCCTCTAACAGTTTTTTCTCTGTTTTGCCGATTTTCAGCGCGGTCATCTCGTTCGCCCTATCTTTTATGTCTGCGCACGTAATAGTATTCGCCTATTTGTTTTTGAAACTTGTCGAGTTTTGATCCTTCTTTGTTGACTCTGGGCCTTTTGGTGGCAGGGTCTCTTCTGAACGTAACTTGCATGTCCTTCAGAAAAAGGTTCATTCCCTTTCGCAGACTCGTCGGCGGGTTAGCCACACCGCTAACGCCGGGCTCTCCCATGAAGACCATAAGATGATCGGCTATGAAGTCCTGTGTGACGACATCGTGTTCAACTACGAAGGCTGTCACGTTGCGGTTTTCAACGACTCTTCGGATAGTCTTCGCCATGTTCAGTCTCTCTTCAACATCCAAGTAGGCGCTCGGCTCGTCCAGCAGGTAAAGATCAGCCTTGCGTGAGAGACAAGCCGCGATGGCCACTTTCTGCAGCTCTCCGCCACTGAGCTCCATAACGTTTCTGTCGAACAGGAGATTCGCCTTCAGAGGTTGCAGGATTTCTGTTCTGTACCAGCCTGAACTGAACTCGTCTTTGGCCACGCTCATGAGAAGCTCCTGAACCGTACCCTCATAATCCGCTGAAATGTACTGAGGCTTGTAGCTGACGTTCAGTTTGCCGAATTCTCTCTCGTCATCAGCCTTTTCAATTCCGGCCAATATTTTTATGAAAGTTGTCTTCCCAATGCCGTTAGCTCCTAATATCCCGATTATTTCTCCTCTCTTGATTTCGCCAGGCTTGACCTCAAGCTTGAACCCTTCGAACGTTTTCTCCAGTTGTTCCCAAATTAGCATGGTTTCTCCAGCCTCAGCGCTGACAGTTGGGGGTTTCTCATGAAATACTATGGATTCCTTCCTGAAACGAACGTTTTCGTCTGGAATGTAGCCTTGCAGGTAAATGTTTATGCCTGTTCTGACTCCGTGGACGCTTGAGACGACTCCGTAGACGCCCGGTTCACCGTAGAACAGACAAACCTGGTCTGACAAATAATCAATTATTGCCAAGTCATGCTCGGCGATGATTATCGTTTTTTGATCGTTCTTCAGGCTTCTTATCGTCTTCGCCACTTCAAGCCTCTGTTTTACGTCCAAGTAGCTTGACGGCTCATCGAACATGTACACGTCTGCCTCGCGACAGATCGCAGCGGTCACCGCAACACGTTGCAGTTCTCCACCGCTCAGCACGTTTAGAGGACGATTCCAGACCTGCTTGAGTTCAAGCTGCTCGGCAATCTTGTCCAAGGTCTTCCTTTCATCTACTTTTTCAAGTAGTTCGCCGACCTTTCCAGAGATGGCCTTGGGCAGCTTGTCCACATACTGCGGTTTGTGCGAGACTCTCAGCTTTCCCTCCGCCATTTTCTGAAAATACTCCTGCAGGATAGAGCCCCTGAAATGCTGAAAAATTTGGTTCCAGTCAGGCGGGTTCTCGTAATTTCCAAGATTCATCTTGATTTCTCCAGATAGCAGTTTGAGAGCTGTCGTCTTGCCTATTCCGTTCTGCCCCAACAGGCCCAGCACCAAGCCAGGCGAAGGCGTCGGCAACCTGTAAAGCTTGAAGGTGTTTTCTCCGAAACGGAAACTGCAGTCTTTTTCAAGCTCGTCAGGAAGATTAACTATAGACAGGGCTTTGAAGGGACACTTCTTCACGCATATTCCGCATCCCGTGCACAGGGACTCGACGATCACCGCCCTGTCATTCTCAAAGCGCACTGCCTCTATCTTGCTCCGCACGATGGGGCAAAAACGATAGCATACCCTACTGCAACGTTTAGACTTGCACTTATCGGCCTCTAACACGGCGACTCTAGTCATTGCAACCCGACAGTCAATGCTCTTTGCTTGTTGGTTATAAACGTGAACCTCATGAAACCGCTATAAACATCCAAGAAAAGCTCTGATAAAAGAAAGAACAAAAAAAAGTCACCTTGGCTGAAGTCCTTACCACTCTTCTTCCTCAAAATCCTCTTCCTCATCCCAGTCTTCTTCTTCAGTATCTTCTTCCTCATCTATCACCTTTTTCACCTCCATGCAAATCGAATTGCATAGTGAGAACATGCTCGCGATCCTTAAGCATTGTTATACGTCAGTTGTCGAGAATAAGAAAGGAGATAAACATACGTCGGCTCATTTTACAGATGTTCTTTCACAATCTTAGCCGTCAGCGACGCTTCGGGTCCTTTCATATCTGGAGTAACGTAGGCCCAGCACATGTTCGGCGAACTGTGGGCTGCACCTATTCTTCCATGCGTGTCAATAGCAATCAGCCCCATCGCATTGTAAATATTCGGCATTCTGGTGTTCACGAGCCTTATCGCTTTCTCAGCGGCCTCTTGGGCCGTTTTTCCGGTTTCCATGCAATCGCAAACCGCCTTTGCCAGAACCAGCCTAATCGCAAGCTCACCGACGCCTGTAGTTGAACAAGCACCAGTCAAGTTGTCAGCATAAGTCCCACAGCCAATCAACGGAGAATCTCCGATCCTGCCCGGAAGCTTCAACGGGAACCCCCCTGTCGACGTAGCAGCAGCCACGTTTCCCTCATCGTCCATAGCAACAGCGCCCACAGTGCCCAGAGTGAAAAGCTCCGGATGATCCCTAACCATGTTAGCAAGCTTCGGAAGCTCAGACTTTCCTTCTAGCAGAGCGTTCTTCTGTTGCTCATAATACTTCAGTCTCAGCTCGGTTACGGGGTTGCGTCTCTCGAGATGCTCAAGATTTGCCAACTTTTCCGCACCTTCGCCCACCACAAAAACATGGTCGGTCTTCTCCATGACCACCTTTGCCAAGCGAACAGGGTTCCTCAGGTCTCGCAACAACCCAACGGCGCCAGCCTGAAGAGTCTTTCCATCCATTATCGAAGCTTCCATCTCCACCTTTTTCTCCAAGTTCAGGCTGGAACCATGTCCCGCGTTGAACACCCCATCATCCTCCATGCTCGCAACGGCCTCCATCACACCGTCCACGGCACTTCCACCTCTCTTCAAGACGCCGAACCCCACCTCAGCAGCTCTCTTCACACCCTCAACGCCAGGTTGACTACGCTCCGGCTGCCATGTCCCAGCTCCACCATGAACAACCATCGTTGGCTTCCGCGCTCTCTTCATCTCTCAATCACTTTCAATATGGACGTTGAACACGTCCGATTCGAATTTAAGCCTAACGCCATCAGAACGGTCAAAATGGATAAATCTGCGCATTTGGATACTACATCTGGGATGATGTGAGGCGACGGCTGAGAGCCACTGGCAATGAAGGAGCCATTTACGCACACTGACCAAAAATCACGATGAAAGTTCGGCCCTTCTTCGAAACGCTAAATTGCTCTAGAAAATATATAGCGTGTGGGTGGAGGAACCTATGCTTAAAGAATTCAACATTTTGGCCACCACTTCACGTGGATACGAGAAGTACGCCCGCTCCGAACTGCGTTTCCTCTTTGAAAAAATAGGAGACGCTTCACCCGCAATTGAAAGAACAGGCGTCTCCGGCCTCATCGCAGTTAAGACGAACATGGATACTATCGAAGCCATCAGACAGCTCCGTGCCTTACTGCAGCAGAGTCCTTACGAATTCCGATTCACACTCAGGATAATACCGATTGAAAAAATCGTCCCCACGGAACTGGAAATGATTCAGCAGGCAGTCACAGAACTCAGCTCCAAAATCGACGAAAAAGAAACCTTCCGGGTGACAGTCGAAAAACGCTTCACCACAACACACAGCAAAGAGATAATCGAAAAAGTTGCAGTAAGCATCAAGAGAAAAGTCAACTTAACCAACCCAGACAAGATAGTCCTAATCGAAATCATCGGCAGCATCACCGGCGTCTCAGTGCTGAACCCACAAGACATCGTGTCAGTGCAGAAGGAAAAACTCCTCTAAAATCAGCGCCTAGTAGCCAACAGCGCTACCCGCTCCACGACAAGATCAACAAGCGCCTTCTCCAAGTCCTCTCCTTCCATGACCGTTGCCAACTCCACGTCCAAAATGTCAAAAGCTCTCTTGATTCTCTCTATCTTCTCCCCTGAAAGCTCAAGAACCGAATCGGCACGCTGCCCACCAACGCGCCTCGAAACTTTTGCCAACGCCTCTTGCACAACTTTGGCATTACCTCCGACTATCAGAATTGCAATGGTCCGCGACGCGGGTTTGATGCCGAGAAGCCGAGTAGCTTTCTGGATTTGTCTTCGGCCAGCTGCGTAAAGCATAGCTTCCATCACGACACTCTTGGAGAGGTTCTCCCCATTCTTGAACGCTGTAAGCGCGTTCAACAATGCAAAGTACAGATGCTGCCAGGTGGCGACAAGATCTGCATCAAAAAATTGCAGTTCCACATCCGAGGGCTTGTCCCTCCTTGCTGCCTTCAAAAGCGCTTCAATGTCGTTGACTTCAACGTCCCTGAAACCCACTATTTCGCAGCTCTTTCTAAACTCCTTAACATAAGCCCGCACGGTTCTTCCTCAATGAATTTTCAACAACCCTCAACCTTTTCGACCATATCAACAATATCCCGACTTCCACAGCCTAGCATAAAGCTTCTCGCCGCCATCCATCGCATTCACGACAGCACGCGCTTCTCCTTAGTCTCCCGAGGTACTCATTATTTAGCTTGCTTGAAGACTTAAAGCATGTGAAATCAATAGTTCCAACTGGGGAGAAACATTTGGAGACACGTAAAGAGCTAATCAACAGACTTCTGAATGACTACGGCACTGACACTCAGGTTCTTGGAATCATACAGGTTGGGTCTATTGTGAAGGGCTATGCTGACAAACACTCCGATGTTGATCTTGAGATAGTAGTCACCGAAGACAAGTACACTGAACTTGAAAGGAATTCTCAGAAAATAGTTCATACGGAAAAGTATGACTTGCGTTTCACCACAGCGATCAAACTCCGACGAATCAGGGATTCCGATGCGGATGAAGATCACTGGGACTATCAAAAATCCATCGTCTTGCTAGACAAGACCCGCAACCTCCAGAAGATCCTGAACCAAATCATCACGTATGACGAGGGCTCAAGGATTGACAGGCTGAAACGACATTATAAAGAGTATTGGGGGAACACATTGGATGCATTCAGTTGCCTTGAGCACGAAAACCAATGGGGATCGAAAATATATGCCGCCCTTTCCATTCAGGAATTAATTCGAGTGTTGTTCAACTTCAACCATCGTTGGTCTCCGAGGCTCCAATGGGCTTTCAGAGAGATTCAGACGCTCCAGAAAAAACCGAAAAAACTCGAAACGCAGCTACAGAACATTCTGAACAAGCCTGAAACAAGCAAATTGTCCCGACTCTGGAACCAGACAGCCACCCTCCTACGAGAAGAGAAGTGCACGTGGATTGATCATCCCGAAGAGCTTCTCTAGGATGCGGACTTTGCTGAGCCTGAACAGCGCGCGCTTCAGACTAAAACCCTCAGCTGGAGCAGGGATATGCATAGAAAGACTCGGCAGCTGGATTGTTGGAGCCAAGCACACTGGAGAGACGCAGGTTTTTCCAAAAAATACCAGGAATATTTCATGACTTACGAAGCGCAGAAAAACTTCAAACCCAAGCGCGCGTTCCTGAAACCTTGTCGTCTTTCTTGGCCCTCGCAAACTCATTTTCTAGACTGCGCTTTTTCAGAGTTTTCGTGAATGAACTTGATGTTCTGTCGGCAATAGTCTGTTTTGACGAGCTGAAGTGAGAGAGAGCGCTGACCGTCAAGACAATTCTTTCCATTAGGCATTAAATCAGAATTCGCAGAAGCAAATTCTGGGTTTTGGGTTGAACAGATGAAGATTTCAAAATGACGCGAAGCTTCTCTTGTGAGAAAGAGGCGATGTTTAGATTTGTTTTGTGTCTTGTTCGAACACTTTGTAGTGGACAAATATGGCGATGGGGATGACGCTTGCCGCTAGCATCAGGAAGGGCAAGGGTCTCCAAACATAGGAGAAGAGAACGCCTATGAGTAACTGTGTGAATGCTTGGGCCAGATAGCCAAAGAATTGGCTGCAGCCGACGACTCTTCCTCTCAGTTCTCTCGGAGTTAAATCGCCTATGAGAGCCTGATAGCTGCTTGATTGGAGCACTTGGCCGAGCCCGAAGAAAAAGAAGGCGAGAACAAGCAAGTAGAAGTTTCCAAAAACGAAAATAACCATCGCAGGTCCGTAGCAGAGATAGGATGCGATGAGGTAATTTTTCCGTCCGAATTTGTCCATTCTTAAACCGGCGATTACGCTGGGAACCGCAACAGTCAACGACATCAACGCCATAAGGAGGGCCCACTGAAAGTTCGTAATTTCGAGATTCTCAGTGGCGTAGATGATGAAGTACGTACTGCATCCAACTACTAGGCTGTTTAAGGCAGCGTTGGATATGAACAGGTAATAGACGGATTTCGGGGTTTGGCTCCAGATGTTCAGGCTTTGTTTAACTGCTTCTGGATATTCTCTGAAAGCGGCTAGGAGGCTAGGACGTGCATCCCCTTTTCGGGTGGTTAGGGGCAACGTTTCTTTCAGCTTAACCCTTAGGAATGCGGCTGCAAAATAGGCTATCATTGCTATAGAATAGGCGATTCGCATGCCGATGTTCAATTTGAATATCAAGACTAGATATCCCGCGATGAGTGCCGCAGGCAATCCCACAAGATTCGTTATCACTGCCTGCGCGGAAAAACCTGTACCGCGATTTTCAGGGGAAACTGAATCGAGCATGATTGCAAACAATGCCGGTTGGTACAACAGGCAAAAATTTTGGATCACCGTTCCCACGACTATCAGAGGCCAAGAAGGCGCGAAAATGAAGAAGACATATCCTAAGGCAACTCCAAAAGTCATTGTGTAAACAAGCCATCGACGTCCATGCTTGTCTGCAAGATAGCCGCCTGGGATTTGAACCAAAGCGATGGCGATTAATCCTGAGAAAGCAATTACACCCAGAAGGAAGTCATTTGCGCCAAGAACGGTTTTGAAGTATTCGTTCGCATAGGTGCCAGGAATGGGGCCTGCAGCATTCATCAGAATCCAAGTAATGACCATTATTAGAAAATTGCCAGTGAGAAACGCAGATCGATTGCGCAAACGATCGAACAAACCCATCGGAAACTTTCACGCATTGCCGCAATATAAGCAGAGACTCCATGCGCAATTGAATTGCTGAAGAGAGTGGACCCATTCTGAGCTTTCGAATGCCTTGGAATATGGAAGTTCGCTCTTGCCGATAGCAGGTGTGTCAAAAGTCTTAAGGCTTGCTTATTTTAACATCGGCATCTTCACATTTTTCTCTTTTGCAATCCTCTGGGCCTTCTCGTAGCCTGCGTCTGCGTGTCTGACTATCGCCATTCCAGGGTCTGTCGTCAGCACAGTTTCTATTCGGCGTTCCATTTCATCGGTTCCGTCGGCTACCAAGCACATTCCAGCATGAATACTGTAGCCTATACCGACGCCGCCCCCGTGGTGCACGCTTACCCATGTTGCCCCGCCTACAGCGTTTATTAGAGCGTTGAGTATGGGCCAGTCCGCAACGGCGTCGCTTCCGTCTTTCATGCCTTCGGTCTCCCGGTTCGGTGAAGCAACGCTTCCTCCGTCCAGATGATCCCTGCCTATCCACACCGGTCCAGAAAGACTGCCATCCGCAACCATGCGGTTTATGATTTTTCCGAACCTTGCCCTTTCACCGAAGCCGAGCCAACAGACCCTTGCAGGCAAGCCTTGAAACTTCACCTGCTCCTTGGCTTTCATTATCCAGCGGCACAGCTCCTTGTTATAAGCGAAATCCTTCAGAAGCACATCATCCAACTTGTAAATATCGTCCTCGCTGCCTACTAGCGACGCCCAGCGGAACGGCCCCTTTCCCTCGCAAAACATCGGTCTGACGTATCGCTGCACGAAGCCTGGAAAAGCAAACGCCTCTTTGAAGCCTGCCTCGCTAGCCTGTTCCCGCAGGTTGTTTCCGTAATCAAACGTCACAGCGCCTTTCCGCATCATCTTGACCATGGTTTCAACGTGCAATCGCATGCTCTGGCTGGCTCGTCTGAGATATTCTTTCTGGTCGCTCTTTCTCAGCTCATCCGCCTTTTCCTTGCTCAGGCCTGCCGGATAGTAACCATTCAGAGGGTCGTGCGCGCTGGTCTGATCCGTCAGGACATTAGGGATAATGCCTCTTCTCAGAAGTTCAGGGTGCACTTCCGCAGCGTTACCGAGTAAACCTATGCTTTTCGCGACGCCGTCATGTTTTGCCTCCAGAGCCAAGTTAATGGCTTCGTCCAAGCTGTCGGTCCACGTTTCCAGATACTTGAGCCTAATCCTCCGCTCAATCGCATGCTTGTCAACATCCACAACCAAGGCGACGCCACCGTTCATGGTCACGGCCAGAGGCTGAGCGCCTCCCATTTCACCCAGACCCGCGGTCAGCACGAGTCTTCCTTTCAGGTTCCCGCCAAAATGCTCTTTTGCAACAGCAGCCATCGTTTCATAGGTTCCCTGCAGAATCCCCTGCGTTCCGATGTAAGCCCAGGATCCAGCCGTCATCTGCCCGTACATGATCAAGCCTTTCTGCTCCAACTCGTAGAAGTAGTCCCAAGTGGCCCATTTCGGCACAAGCATCGAATTAACGATCAAGCCCCTCGGAGCCCATGTGTGCGTCTTGAAAACGGCAACGGGTTTTCCGCTCTGGATCAGCATGGTTTCGTCGGGCTCAAGCTCAGTAAGAGTCTCGACTATCCGGTCAAAACACTCCCAGTTCCGACAAGCTTTTCCAGTACCGCCGTAGACAACGAGTTTTTCAGGATCCTTACCCACGTCCGGGTCAAGAACGTTGCAGAGCATGCGCAGCATACCTTCAATCTGCCAATTCCTGCAGTGCAGTTCTTGCCCCGTCAAACAGTGAACAGGCTTCTCTAGCTCAACCAACAGGGTTCACCATGAACCAAGAATGTTGACGGCGCACTTTAATTCTTTGCCCAAAATGATCGTGTTAATTTATCGCGGGTGGTTGTTGGTGTTAACAGTCGTCAAGTCAATCCTACGTTCTGTAAATTCGGCTCTGTCAAATCTTTTTCGAGCCATCTCTTGCATGAAAATTCGTCAAACCTATTAGTGAAGCGATACTGAGGTTTTTTCCTTATGCCAATTTTTGAAACTCGCATGGTTCAATCTCTCGGTTTTTCATAACCGTTCTGAACTCTTTGGTCCAAATCCCTAGAGACTTCAACCCAAGAAGAAACGAATCTGACAGGGCTCAGTTCGCTCGAATCTCGCTACTAGCGCGCGTTAGTCAGTTGAAGAGACGAGATTCTGTTAATTCATCTGCGAGGTTAGCGTCTGTTGCATCACTGGTTAGTCGTCGTCGCTGTTTCAGAACTGCGCCTGCGGATTCTCATCTCTTCTGTCAGAATCCAGGTGCTGCCCCCGTCGTGTGTTTCCTCCGAGTGCCACCTGAAAGATCCGGGCTTGATTTCTGAAAAGACCCAGCGCTCTGGATAGCCATCTTTGTAACTCCCTCAAGGACGATATCTCTCCCCACCTGCCGCGCCACGAATGTTTGGACCGAACGGAGTAGCACAGATATCGAGGTGCTGTGCCAGGCGTCGATCGAAGGATCGTAAACCCTTATTGTGGTACCCACAGGAATGGCTTTCTTGGAGTGCTCGTCATACGTCATCCACACATCCTGTACAGCCCTGCCGTTGAGGATCCACCCGAAATGGACCTCGCCACCTTTCTTGAAAACGACTCCGCTGGGGCTTGGGCTCTTGACGCCAACGATATCCCAATCACCCACGAACCGACCGAAGAGCATCAGTTTGGCTTTGAACTCAGGATACGGACCATTAGAGAAAAGCCCTTCGATACTCCTCTGTCCGCCGCTTTTGTCTTTCAGTCAATCGACGCCGCCAATAAGTGTAAGCGCTCGCGCGCTATAATTTGCAGATACTATCTGAACTACTATAACTTTTGCTGTCCTAAACAGACTGCGCGCGCTTTACTCTAGGTTCTTCTAGCTTTGGCTTGTTTTCACAGCTTTCTTTTTGTAGATTATGGCTGCTAGTAGTGTTAATAGCATGAAAAGCATCGTGGCTTGAATCCATGGAAACTCTGGAACCACTACTATTGGAACCGTAAGCGGGTAATGGTCAGTATTGTGTGTGTCGATTACGTAAGGCGTGTTCCAGACGCCGTCTGTTTCGGTGGCGTTCGGATACTTTGTCAGATAGTCGCTCCAGTAGTTGCCCAAGCCTCCACTATCCCAAATGTTAGTTGAGTTTGAAGAAGAAACTTGGCTGGTGTTGTTTATGAAGTTGTTATGGTAGATTGTGTTGTTAGAAGAAGAATCGAGATAGATGCCATCATAGGTGTTTGCTGCTATGTTGTTCCCGTTCAGGTTGTTATTGGCAGAAGAATAGAGATACATGCCATCAAAGTTGTTTGTTATGTTGTTTCCGCTTAATCTGTTATTAGAAGAAGAATCGAACAAGATGCCAACCCTGTTGCTTGTTAAGCTATTTCCGCTCACATTGTTGTTATTAGAAGAAGACTCGAGCACGATGCCAGTAGAGTTGCCTAATATGTTGTTTCCTGTTATGTTGTTCGCGTTCAGGCTGTTATTAGAAGAAGAATAGAGATAGATGCCATCATAGGTGTTTGCTGTTATGTTGTTTTCGCTAATGGTGTTGTTTGAAGTGTTCTCGAGGAAGGTGCCATATTGAAAGTTCTCTATGTTTGTGTTTTCGATTGTTATGTTGTTTCTGTTAGATAGGTCTATTCCGTTTCCAGTTCCATCTCCTTGAATCGTGAATCCAGCTCCGTTCAGAACGATATTGTCCCTCTGCACAACGATTGACTCAATGATGATGTTGGCTGTAAACGTGTAAGTGATATTGTCAACAGTCGTAATCGGTGCTGTTGACGGGCTTATGCTTCCGTCAGCATTGATGGTAATGGGTCCGCCCTCATATGGAACCCAAAGTTGCATGAGTGGATAATAGTCGGTATTGTTTGCGTCAATGACATATGAAGTGTTCCAGACGCCGAAGCCGTCAACTTTAGTGGCGTTCGGATACTTTGTCAGATAGTCGCTCCAGTAGTTGCCCAGGCCTCCACTATCCCAAATGTTAGTTGAGTTTGAAGAAGAAACTTGGCTGGTGTTGTTTATGAAGTCATTATGGTAGATCATGTTGTCAGAGGATGAGTAGAGCTCAATGCCATTCCCGTTTTTTACAACGTTGTTGCCAGACAACGTGTCACCAGAGGCAGAGTAGAGCTTAATGCCATATCCGTTGTTTGCAACGTTGTTGCCAGACAAAGTGCAATTATAAGAAGATTCGAGCAAAATGCCAATGTTGCTGTTTGCCGTGACGTTGTTGCCAAACAATGTGTTGTTAGAAGCAGAGCTGAGCACAATGCCATCATTACTGCTTGCCGTAACGTTGTTGCCCGACAAAGTGTTGTTATCAGACGATTGTTGGAGCCAAATGCCATACCGGTTGTTTACGACAGTGTTGTCAGAAAAAGCGTTACCAGGGGAAGAGTCGAGCCAAATGCCATACGCGTTGTTTACGACGGTGTTGCCAGAAAAAGCATTATTAGAAGAAGATTGGAGTTGAATGCCTTGTCCGTTGTTTACGACGGTGTTGCCAGAAAAAGTGTTACCGGAAGAAGAGCCGAGCAAAATGCCCCAGGTAAAGTTCGTTAAAATCAGGTTTGTTACTGTCACGTTGCTTATGTTCGTCATGGTCGTTATTCCGCTCTCGTTTCCGCCTCCGGTCACAGTGTAGCCTGCCCCGTTTAAAACAATGTTGTCTCTTTCAATCACAATTCCACCAGTATTGGCGGCGGTGATGTTGATGTTGCCAGTTAAAGTGTATGTGATATTGTCTGCTGTATAGATGGGAGCAGTTGACGGCGTTATGCTCCCGTCTGCATTTATGTAAATGGGTGCAACATCAGCCTTGACTATCTGAATCAACCCAGTTATTGACGATACGGAAAGCAAACACAGAATTATAATCGAAACAAAAACAACTCTGTTCATCCGTTGTCACTTCCGCAAATAATTTATGGGATTGATTGAATCAGTTCTTATGGTTTGTGGAAGAATCCTCAGCGCGTGTGCAATGAGAATAGGGCACGACGACGCGTTCACATTTTCTGTTCTTCTAGAAGTCGAAAGTCGCCGCGACTTGCTTCTTTATCAATCACGATTCTTCCGTTCTTAATAACCTTGTCAACCAGGTTAACTCCGAATCGGTAGCCGAGAAACTTGTGGTTGGGCACGTCGAGGACGATGACATCAGCCTTCTTTCCCAATTCCAAGCTGCCGACCTCGTTTGCCCGGCTCACGGCGTGAGCGGCGTTAATCGTAGTTGCCGTAATAGCTTCGGCAGGCGTCATTTTCATACAGTGACAGGCGAGCCCTATGACCAGTTGCTGATTTTCAACCCAGCAGTTCGGGTTAAAATCCGTACCCAAAGCCACGGGGACTCCACAGTCAATCATTTTGCGGGCATCGGCGTACCGGTTGGTCATTAGGCTGAAAGCTGCCGCGGGCAGCAGAATCGCTGCCACGCCTTTTTCGGCCATCGCCTTGATGCCCTGATCGGAGGAGAAGAGCAGGTGATCTGCAGAAGCCGCTCCGATGTCTGCCGCGAGTTCTGCCCCGCCCAGGCGGCTCATCTCGTCCGCGTGAACCTTGGGCTTCAGGCCTGAGCTCTTGCCCGTGCTCAGGATGCGCCTGGTCTGTTCAAGGCCGAACACTCCTTTCTCGCAGAACACGTCACAGAACTCTGCCAGTCCCTTCTCTGCCACTTTGGGGATCATCTCCTCGGTGACCAGATTAACGTAGCCTTGCAGGTTGTTTTCGAATTCGGGGGGAACAGCATGGGCCCCGAGAAACGTTGGAACTATGTCCACGCTGTGCAGCTGATTCAACCGTTTGACAACTTCCAACATCTTGAGCTCATCTTTGGTCGTCAGACCGTAGCCGCTCTTGGCTTCAACAGTCGTCGTTCCGTGCTCCAACATCGCATCCAAGGTTTCGGTGCCATTTTCGACGAGTTTCTCGAAACTCGCCTTTCTGGTCTCTCTGACCGTTTTCAGAATGCCGCCGCCCGCCTCGAGGATTTCCATGTAAGAGGCACCCGTCATTCGCAATTGAAACTCGTCTTCCCGTGAACCGGCAAACACAAGATGGGTGTGAGGGTCAACGAAGCCGGGAAGAACGATTTTCCCGTTTACACTCACGACGTTTTCAGCCTTGTAAGTTTTCGTGATGTCCGCGGTTTTTCCCACAGCGACGATTCTTCCATCCTTGACTGCCAAGCCTCCGTCGCGCACTATTCCAAGCTCCTGCATCTGCTTTCCAGTGCGCGGCTTCTGAGATTCGCTTGAAAGCGTGACAAGCTCATTCGCGTTTACGACGAGCAGGTCCAGTTTTTCCCGTGGCCTTGTCTTCACTGATCTTCTACTCAAACGTACCGCCTTTTTCGATGGCCTCTTGAACGGCTATTTCTAGGACGCGCTGCTCGGTCAGGTTGTCAACCTTCAAGTAGTACCCCGCGGTGTCGATTAGGGCCTTTAGCGGGGCCATGCCGCAGAATTCCGAACCCAAGATCGACACGTTGTAACGCGCACACTCAACCTTGAGAACTTCGAATACACGGTACAGCGGAGTTCTTTCGAAATCGCTTATGCTCATCCCGATTTGCGTGATGTTCTTCTCCGGAAGGAAGGCGGCCATCGCCTTGACGTTTGAGAACCCGCCCTTACTAGCATGCAAGGCCCGAGCTATCTTCCTGGCAACCTTCAAGTCTGCCGTCCCAATGTTAACGTTGAAGCCCGCCATGACCCTGCGCGCACCCGTTATCGTGGCGCCCGCGGTTGGATGAGGCTTCGCTGGCCCGAAGTCCGGCCTTCGCTCGGGTTTCGCAATCATCTCCCCAAGTCTCTCATAGTCCCCATCACGAATCCAATCCAAATCTCTCCGCTCATGCTTCAAAGAAGCGATACCATAAAGGTACACGGGCACGTGGCACTTTTCTGCAAGACTCTGGCCGAACCTCTTCGAGAGTTCGATACAGTCGTCAATTGTGACGTTTTTCAACGGAACAAACGGGACAACGTCAATTGCGCCGATTCGGGGGTGCTGGCCCTTGTGCTTTTTCATGTCAATCAGTTCCACAGCTTTGAAAGCCATTTTCAGCGCAGCCGCAAGCACAGACTCTTCGTCTCCAACGAAAGAAACCACAAGTCTGTTGTAATAATCATCAAAAGAACAGTCGAGCAAAAATGCGTTCCTAGTTTTCCTAAGCTCCCCAAGAATGCTCTCCACAACTTCAGGATCTGAAGTGCTGAAGTTCGGCACGCACTCAACTAGGCCCGCCATTCTTCTCCCACTCAGCTTCTAAAAGCGACGCAAACAAATAAGTGTATTTCGGGAAAAATCCAGAACCGAGACACAGTAACAAAAGAACGGGCCTACCCGCTAACCTCCAATTAGCTTCTTCTGTTGCTGTGCTAATGATTTCTTGACTTTTCGTAAACTGAACCCGAGCGCGCGCGTCGCGTGAACCTCGCCCAAACAACGACTGGGAGGCTGACCGTACGAGTTGCAGGATTCTCAGAAGATTACCGGGATACTGCGAGAAAGGCCATTGCAAGGGACGTCAGATTGCTTTGACAATCTTGTATCCGGAGGCTCTTCTCAGCCTATTCATAACCGCCAATCCAAGTCCTTCGAGAGGCACGCCTTCAGCCACAATGACGTCAACTCCTTCCATATCAAACTCCCTCAGACTGGCAAACAAGCTCCGAGCAATACTGCCCAAGTCACTTCTGCTTCCAACACACTTCACAACGCCAGTCTTGTAAGAACCGGCGGTTTCAGCAGTGCACAAAACCCCCACCTTGCTCCCCCTCCTTACATAATATGCTACCAACTCGTTCACTTTCTTCACAAGGGCAGGCAACTCGCCCTCAACCACGACCACGCAAGCATCGGGTGCGTAATGCTTATGCTTCAATCCAGGCGAACGAACCGGCCCAGCGGGCACAGGCTTTTCAGCCGACACCGCCGGATTAAGAACCACACAGCCCAGAACCTCCTTCAACGCCTCAAACGGCGTTCCACCGGGCCGCAAAACCTCAGGAGGATCCACCGTCAGGTCCAAAACAGTAGACTCGACACCCACCGCCGTCGGACCAGCATCCAAAACTGCGTCAATCCTCCCGTTCAAATCATCCAAAACGTGCCTTGCTAAAGTTGGACTCGGCCTTCCCGCTAGGTTGGCGCTGGGCGCAGAAACTGGACAACCGCTCTCCCGAATCAACGCCAAGGCAACCTCGTGCCTGGGCATCCTCACAGCAACCGTATCTAAGCCGGCAACGGTCACGTCAGGTAAGGCCCTCGACCGCTTCAAAACCAAAGTCAGCGGCCCAGGCCAGAACAATTTCATCAGCGCCTCTGCCTTCGGCGGAACCTCCCTGGCAACCCTGCGAACATCCTCAACACCGCACACATGTACGATAGGTGGGTTATCTAGCGGGCGCTTCTTTGCCTCGAAAAGTGCCAAAACGGCCGAACCGTTCAAAGCGTCTGCCCCTAGCCCGTACACGGTCTCCGTCGGAAAGGCTACTAAACCGCCACGTCTGATGAGCCTTGCCGCGACACGAACCTTCTCGATGTCAGGGGTCTCGGGGTCGACCTTCAACAGCACCGTTTTCTTCATCGGAAACGGTAGAATCGCACCTCAGCTTTTAAACCTCGCCAACGGGGAACACGAAAAAAGAAGAGCAGGCCTAGACGACGTATCGATCCATAATCTTCTTTATGCCCTTCGGCGGAGCCTGTTTTGCGGCTAGTTGCTTCAGTATCGACATGACCTGCGGCTGAAAACGAGCGATATCCGTCAAACTCACCAGGCCTACGAGACGCTTCCCATCAACCACCGGTAACTTCTTGATTTTCATCTGAAACATCAACTTCACAGCCTCTCCCAAATCCATACTCGGCTCTGCCACGACAAGCGGGCTCGTCATCACATCCTTAACCTTCGTCTTCTTGGCATCCTTCGCACCCGCAACAATCCGCTTCAAGACATCCCTCTCCGTGAGAATACCCATAGCCTTTCCCTTCTTCACCGCGATCAAACAGCCAATCTCGAACTTGTTCATAACATCAACGGCCTCCTTAACCGTCACGCCATCATCAATCGTGACGACTTCCTTCACCATCACGTCCTCAACTTTCAGGGAAATCTCGCCTTCCTTCTCTTCGGCTTCATCTTTAGGCAATGCAATCACCAACCCTTTATGACATGCCGATTTGAGTATATAAAACTCTGCAGCGTCCACTGCGCCTACAGACCATGCAAGCCCCGCACAAGCGCCTCGGCATTCTTCGAAACTGGGATTCTCGCCCTCTCAAACTTTTCTCTAGGCTTAGCAAACGGCCTAGTCGCGTCAACACCCACTTTCGTAGTAGAACCCGTTTCTTGATCTGCGGAAGAGTCCAAAGTTGAGCCACGGACGTTGTTGACCACGAACAGATCCTTGCTGGCTTGGAACCTCGTGGCAATAGCCCACTCAACGCTGGAAGCATCGAACACGTCTATATCCGAATCCACTACAACTGCGTGCTTCAAACTTGGATGAGCAGCAAGAGCGGCCAACAAAACGTTCTTCCCATCTCCATCAAGCTGTTTTTCAACGGAAATCACCGCGTGCAGCCATCCACATCCGCCCGCTGACAGGTTCACAGCATAAACTTTAGGCACGACCTTCGAGACCGCCTCCCAAATGAGCACCTCATGCGGGACACCCATCAGAAGCCTATGTTCAGCCCCAGAAGGCAGAAGCCCGTGATAGAGATAATCCTCTCGCTGCCGCACCCCGACGACGGTGACGATTGGCTGCTTCCTCTGCACATCATAAGTACCCGTAACATCCACGAAAGGACCCTCAACAACTTCTTTCACAGCTGAGATCCTCCCTTCTAGCACCAGCTCCGCATCAGCTGGGGCACAGGCATCAACGTCTTCGCACTCAATCAGACGAAGCCCACCGTCCATCAGAGCGTTAGCAACGTCGAACTCGCAAACCCCGAAAGGAAGAGGAGACGAAGCAGCCAGCATGACCGCAGGGTGGACGCCAATGGAAATTGCCACATCAAGATCCTTACCCGCTTCCTTCGCCATTCGCCACAGCTTAAAAAGATGCCGCGGAACCAGCCTAATCGCCAAATGATTTCTATCTAAGACCCGAAGACGATGTACGGAAACGTTCTCAACTTTTCCATCAACGTTTTTCGCATGAACGACGCCCGAAGTGATGTACGGAGCTGCATCCCTTTCGAAGTGCGTCAAAATCGGAACACTCGACAGGTCAACAACCTTAACTTTTTTCGCGGCAGCATTTTCAACTACCTTGGGTTTCTTCGGCGAGTGCCAAGCCTTCATCAACGTTTCGCAGAGTCCGTCTTGATCGACGTCAAGCGCCCTGCATATCCTATTTCGCGTCCCGCAAACGTTAGCGACAACCCTCCTGTCGCTGCCCTTCACCTTTTCGAAGAGAAGAATCGGGCCATCCTTGTCAAATTCTTTCAAAACATGGGAGATTTCAAAACGAGGAGAAACTGCCTCTTTCACACGCAGAACCTCTCCTTCCCCCTCGGACTTCTCGATGAAGTCTCTGAGGCTCACGCCGTCACTCCCTCCCTCTGCGGTTCGTCATGAGCAACCTTGTCCAAGAGTTTCCTAAAAATCGACTGCGCCTGTCTCTCATCCATCGACTCCAAATAAACTGAAACAAGAGCTATCTTACCCTTCCTCTCAGCCAAGTTCTCAGCAAACATTCGAGCTGAAATCGCGTTCCTATCCCCCAGGAGAATCGAAGACGAAGGAGGTCCCAACATGTCCTTGGGTCTCGGAACAGCAATTGCCAGCGTCCCAAGCTTATCCACTCTTTCGCTCAACAGAACCAGACAGGAATTTTTGGCCTCCAAATAAACTTCGAGGAAATGCACGTTCTGTTCGACAATCTCCTCCTTCACAACCCGCGCACGTTCCATGCCCAAACCTCCAGCACTTATTAGAAGCTTCACATACTCACTATTTATCACTTTCAAGAAATCGAGGCAATAAAATGGCAGACGGTCGTCCGAAGAACATTCTGGAAATACTTCGAAAAACCTTCACCATGCCAAAGTGGGTAACCTCAACAGAAGACCCCTTTAGAACACTGATTGTGACGATAATTTCACAGAATACAGCCGACAGAAACACGGCAAAAGCCTTCGAAAACCTTTCGAAAAGGTTCAAAATCACCCCCGAAGCACTCGCGAAGGCCGAACAGAAAGAAATTGAACAGTGCCTAAGAGTCGGAGGACTGTACAGAAACAAGGCAAAAACAATAAAACAAGTCTCAAAAACAATTCTGGAAAAATACCACGGAGAACTGAAACCCATCCTTTCATTGCCAACCGAAAAAGCAAGAGAAACACTAATGCAATTCCCAGGAGTCGGACCCAAAACGGCCGACGTTGTCCTCCTCTTCAGCGCCAATAAGAACACCATCCCAGTCGACACTCACGTAAACCGCGTCTCAAAACGGTTAGGCCTCGCCCCGGCAAAAGGAAACTACGAAGCCGTTCGCAAAGCACTCCAAACAATCTACGATCAAGTCGACTACATGCAAGTCCACGTGCTACTAATCTCACACGGAAAAAAATACTGCAAAGCAAGACTCCCCCTGTGCAAACAATGCCCAATAAACACCCTCTGCCCATCCAGACACCTCTGGGATAAGAACAATTGAAATAGTCAAGAGGCCGCAGACTTCCTTTCCACAGGAGAGCCAACAACCCCTTCAAAAACAAATTCACCAAAAACAACAGCACACTTTTGACCATTTTCGCAACACGCATTGTCAACCAACATCGCCGTTTACGCTTACACATTACGCTGCAACATTACGTCTGACGTAAAGAAAAAAAGGGGAGGGGCCGTTCACAGTTAAAATCTTCCACCCCAGCACGACGTCAAACTCACGAACAGAAAGACGACAGACACTAACAGTCACCGCCAACACGGAGATTTACGCTGCAATATCACAATGCAATATCATAATTGACCTCACCATAAACGGAAAAAGTTTAGCCGCAAGGCGCAGTAAAGCCTGTTTAAAACATGGTTTGTCACGAAACAAAATTACAACTAACCTCAAACCATAGAGCCGGAGGGGGCGAAAGCAACATGGAAAACTTACAAAGCAACATTACATTGCAACATTACATCTTATGTAAAGAAATAAAAGGGAGGGGCAGACCGCACGAGTTCAGAACGGTGCCTTCAACGATGAAGAGTCCATCTGACTTTCTTCCTCAACGCCTGGAACTTCCTTCATGTTCTTGTCCAGCCTCACCTTTCCCAGGGAAAGCACGCAGATGTCTCCCGAAACCGGCGTGGATATCTTCAAGCTTTTCCTCAGATAATCAATCGCCTGCAGCACACCTATGCCGAGAAACCTCCTGTTCGAATCAAACACGCCCGCGAGCAACCCCTCTTCTTCACCCTTCCGAGTCACAACAACCTTCTTCTTCACATACTCCTCAACTTTCCTAACGTTATCAGGATCAATCCAACGCCTCCTTCCGATGATAACACACACCTTGTCACTCACCTCGGAAAGCTGCAGAGGCTTCATCCCCAGAAGTCCATTAATCTTGTCCGCCTGTCTAGCGCTCATACGAGCCTTGCAAATATCAAAAAGCTCATTCCCCTCAAACTTCAACCAGCTCAACGAAAGCGACTGCACCTTCGAATTCCCCAAATACTTTATGTAACCAAGCTCCCGCAAGCTCCTACGCCTACCAATATCCCTCTGCCTAATAGCAAAAGGAGACTCCACAACAACTTTCTTAAAACCCTCAATCCCAGCAATAACAGGAGAAAGCTCATCCTTCTGCTGAACACAGAAGACGATATCCGGCCTAAGCTCCCCAACAAGCCGAACCTTATAGTCCAGCGCCCCTTCACCCTCAACCCAACCGTCAGTGTTTATCACAACGAACTCAGGGTTGCTCGCCAAGATTTCCTTCTTCAAAGAGGCTAATGCCCCAATCACCTTATCCCCAACATTGCTTGCAGACGTCTCCCCAATGAAGAAAGCATTCTTCGCACGCAAACTGAACAAATCTGTAATCGGCCGCGCAACAAAAGCATACCCGACCGTTGACGGAGGCCCTATGTCCGACTGACCTAAATCTCCATCCAGAACCGCCACCTTCTTCTTCTCAGCCAAAGCCCTGTTCACAAGAAGCGTGCAAAAGCTTGATTTTCCAGAATCAACCGTTCCAAGCACCATCGCCGTAACAGGTTTCTTTTCTAAACCCAGGAACTCCTTAGATCCTTCATTCCAAGAACCCGGAACCGTGGTCCCCTCGACTTCTTCCGCCGAACCCGTGTCTCCCAATGCGATTTCGAAGGCGGCGGTTTCCTCCACAACAAACGGCAACCTCTTGCCCTCCCGCACAACAACTTTCGCGGTCCCACTAATGACCGAGCCAAACACTTCCACCTTGCCCGAAGTCACTAGGACCGAGGCTGGCCCATCAACCAGCAGCGTTGTCCCTTTCTTAACCGTTCGATTCATCTGACATTCTCCTCTGAAACCTATAGCCCCTTCTTCCAGCTATTTGTATCGCTGAAACGATATCCCTCAAGCCTCTTCTATGTTTCGTTTCGCTCAGACCACGACTTGTTCCAGACTCACTCACGCTTTCCAGCGAAACGCTCGCTGGCAACGTCTCGTCCAAGACACGCAACAGATTCTGAGTACACTGCGGAACCCCGTCACCTATTTTCACGGAAATAGATTCGACCGCAGCGCCTTCGAAATCCCTCACGATACCTGCTATCTTGTCCGATGCTTCTTCGAAGCCGAAACAGTTTCCTGTTTCTTCAACTTTTCCATCAGCCAGAACTGCCCACCCAAAGACTTCACCAGGATCCACGCCAATTGTGATTCTCTGAAAGAACGCCTTTCCCTGAACGCTTCTTAACGCCTCGCTTACTAACGTTTCCAGGCGCATCCCCTCTTGCAAAGCGAGTATTCTCTTATGCCTCACCAAAGGTTTCTCTTTCTCCGTCGTGATTACAACTTCAATTTCTATGGGAACCGATTCATATGGAGTCAGACTCAGGAACGGCACATTCCTCCTCTTTAACTCATTGACAATCAAATAATAATCTTTCCCACAAACCGTTACGACTGCTATTTTCGCTTTCATACCTCAATCCTGTTTGCACAAGGCATTCGAACGCAAAGCAAATTATAGGTTTCGACGTTTATATTTGTTGGCGTGTACAAAAGTGCTGCGAAACATTTCCACAGGTAGCAAGGCAATAGATGCGGATCTGGGCGGAGGTCTGATGGCAGAGAACATTAACCTCATCTACGGTGAGGCCGAAACTGGGAAAACAACCCTTGCTATGCAGTGCGCCGTGAATTGTGCCAAGCAAGGCCACAAAACATTATTTGTCGACTGCGACGACACGTTCTCAGTTGAGCGACTCGGCCAGATAACAGCCAAAAGATTCGCAGAAACAGCCGAACTCATCATCCTGACGAAGCCCCACAACTTTCGCGAACAAGCAACAATCATAGATCAATTGGCCGATTACACCACAAACAACTTTACATTCACAATCTTCGACACGTTCACATCACTGTACCGCCTAGCAGTTTCAGAGTCCCCATCAAAAACGTTCGAATTGAATCGAGAACTGAACAGACAGCTAGCAGTATTAGCTCAGACAGCCAAAATCAACAAAATCGCACTTCTCATAACAAGTCAAGTCCATAGCGTTCTTGACCATGCTCCAATGACTGTGGAACCCGTTGCCACGAGGGTTCTAAAATTTTGGGCCAGCGAAATAATCGCCTTAACACCAACCGAAAACCCCCAGATAGTGAAAATGACCCTGGAAAAAAACCCTCGAAAACTCCAGACCAAGACTCACCTCCTTAGGATTGAAGAGTCCGGAATACACGATTATCCCAATCACTGATGGAGCCAACGAAATGGAGATAACTAATCTGATTGTCAAAGCGATAATTTTCATACTTCCAGCATACTGTGCCAATGCAACTCCAGTCATTGCAGGAGGAGGTTTGCCGATGGACTTGGGGAGAAAATTCATTGACGGAAAACCAATCTTCGGAAAAAACAAGACCTTCCGAGGTTTTTTTGTCGGTTTAATCGTCGGCACGTGCGTCGGCCTTGGAGAAAGCACTATTTTCAAATATCCTTTAACGTTCGGTCTGCTGTTGTCGTTAGGCGCCCTATTCGGTGACCTTGCCGGAGCTTTTCTAAAAAGGAGACTCGGAATTGCGCCTGGAAATCTCTTGCCGATTGTAGATCAAATCGATTTCGTCGTGGGCGCACTAATCTTTTCGCTTCTACTCTCCTCGTCTCTGCTCACTTGGGAACTCGCTTTGACAGTTCTTCTAATTACCCCACCGATCCATCTGCTGACAAATTTTACAGCCTACAAATTGGGGTTGAAAAGAAACCCTTGGTGAACTATTGTCAACCGCCGCTGAGCTTCACTTTTATCGCGAGCTCCAAAAATATGTAAGCCATGAATGCTAAGGCCAACCCGATTATGAGCATCATGTAAGCCTGTCTAGGCTTATAGATGTACCTCGTGCTTTGATACACCACTATCAATCCGATCACACCCATAGAATAGATGATTGCCGCAAGAACACTGTCGCTAATAAATTGCTCAGTAAGATATGGATTGAGAAAGAGGAATGCATTATTATAGTAAACTGCAGCCAAAGGCTTCTGAATCAAATCGTAAATTCCACCTGCAAAAAGAAACACCGCAAAACCAACCGCCAAGATTGGGATAAGGAGATTCGACGGCTTAGCATTTATTATCGTCCTATAAAGCCTGTTAACTGAAAATGACAGCGACGAGACACGCCTCTTAACTGATCTTGACATTCTTCAGGTCCTCCTTTTCCATCAATTGCCAGGCAACTTCTTCTATTCACTCGCCTGTAAATGGAATCTTAGCAATCTAACTTAAATACTCTTTCCAAGAGATCCCCACAGCTTTTCTCCAACCAATATAATTCTTTATGATGATGGTACGGTCTTTTGCCTTGTTCCGGCAACAACCCTATTCATCCACTCAACTGCCCCATATTCGACGTTGCAATTCCTCTCTCTCCTTTTCCTTTCAACGCGCAATCAGGATTGAAACACAATATCCATAGTTCTCTTCCTTTCGTTCGGACTTGAATGGTAGGCCATCCGCACCCTCTGCAGTTCTTGCCATTCGCTTTGATTGTGCCCCTTTGTGGGATAGCAAACGAAGCCCTGCACAATCCTCTAAAGTAGTTAGTACAGCCGACGAAGCGTTTTCCAGTTTTCTTCGAGCGTACAGTCACAAGCTTTCCAGTCTTGCAGATTGGGCATGCCCCGATCATGCTTTCTTCCAATCTTGTCTTTTCCAAGGCATTACTCAAGCGCTCACCGATCTCTTCCTCTTTTTGCTGAAGTTCCTTCAGCATTGGTCCAAGAGTTTCAATTGCACTGGCCAAGACGTCCTCCCTTTTTACTAGGTTCTGGCATATCCCATTGATACTGTCCTCCAGCTCCCTTGTCATTTCAACAGAAACGATTTTCCCACAATTACTCTGCAGAGTTTCCAAAACCCCAAAGCCCAAGTCAGTCACTTCCATTCTCTCGTTTCGAATATATTTTCTTTCATAAAGAGTCTGTATTGCATCGGCTCTAGTCGCCTTCGTCCCAATTCCAACCTCTTCCATTTTTTGAAGCAAGGTGCTAGGATTATATCGTGGCGGCGGCTTAGTGAATCTGCTTTCTAGGATGACCTTCTTGAAGTTGACCATTTGCCCCTCCTTTACCGGAGGCAACAGCGTTTCCTTTGATATTACGTAAGGCCCGTAGAATCGTTGCCATCCTTGTTCTAACGTACATTTTCCTTCGGCAAGGAAGAGATATTCGTTGACCTTGATTTTCGCCCTGACAATCTGCTTTACTGCTGGCTCACCGAAAACCGCCATGAACCTACGAACCACAAGATCCCAAATACTTCTCTCAGATTTGTTCAGCAATCGTTCGGGCAAATTCCCGGTTGGAAAGATGGCTGGATGAGCTGAGTCTTCTCTGGCTCCTTCATGGGGCTTCAACGTTGGTTTGCTCAAAAGATCAGCCGCAAGCCTCCATTCTCGAACGCTGCTCAAATTCTTAAGAATCATACGATAGTTTATCGCGGCAGGAAGCTTTTGGCTACCCGTTCGTGGATAAGAGATTAACGCGTCCAAATACAAACGTTGAGCGATGCTTAAAGTTTTCTTGAGGTCATATCGAAACAGTTTATAAGCTTCAACCTGCAAGCTCCCTAAATCAAAAGGAACAGGTGCTAGTTGCTGAAATTGTAGGGCTTCCACCTGTTCAATTTTTCCGCTTCCTTTGCAGGCAGTTCTAACAGCGTCTGCTTCTTTCTTAGTATTTATCACTCTCTTTTCGAATTCTGCTAGGCAAGTTTGTCCATCTATTTCCACCTGTGCTTTGATTCGCCAATACGGCATGGGTACGAAACTTCTTATGGAATTTTCCCTGGAAACTAAAAATTTTAGGAGCGGTCCCTGAACTCGACCCGTGCTCAACGCACTGTATCTTCCGCTCCAGTTCTTCACCGCAAACGTCAGGGCTCTAGAGAGATTGATGCCATAAAGCCAGTCAATTTCATGCCTCGTTGTGCCAGCTTCGACAAGCGCAAAATCCAAATGCGGTAGAGACTCGTCGTAAGACTTTTCCAGTTCTTCTTTAGTCAAGGTGGAGTATTTCATGCGTCTCGACACTTTTTCCTTGTTCTTGCAAGCGTATTTCAGAATACAGTATCCAATTATGCTTCCTTCCATATCGTAATCGCAAGCGTCAATGAAAGAATCTGCTTTCTTGGACAGTTTCGAGATGACTTGAAGCCATGTGCGGATATGCTCTGCTTTTCTCTCGGCCTGAAATCGAGGCACCCATTTGAAATTGAAAACGGGATAAGTGCGTCTTCCCTTCGCTCCCGACGAAACCGTGTATAAGTGTCCAAGCGCAGGAACGATCACAATTTCCTTGTCACGCCTAGCCACGTAGTAGGGGACACCGTCCTCTTCCATCATTCTTGCGTTCTGGCTCAGGTCAAGCGCTGAAGCTATTCTTCGAGCAGCATCCGGCTTTTCAGCGATTATTAAAGTATACTTTTCCATGATTGAAACAGACCATGTTGAATTCGCTAAACCCTGCATCTCTGAACTCTGGTGTATTGATCAGAATATTGAACTTTTCCTCCGTTGAATGTTCTTCAGTCCTTTCGTTCCCAAGCCGCTTCTAGCACCGCGAGTCACAAGGGAAATTCCTCAAAAGTCACAATTAGATCCGTCAATGTGCTTGAAAGAAAACCCATGCTTATGAGTTGTTGATCACGGTTGTCTTCGGTCTATTGAAAAACGCAAATGAAGGAGTAAGACGGAAGGAGTAAGACGCATGCACTCGAATCTTCGTTCTTAACAAGACAGAAGAATGCTTCGCAGAAAAGATATTGTCGTTCGCGCGATCACGCATCTTGCACCGATTCCTCTAGCAACTGATAAATATGCCGCGAACGTGTAGTTCCCTTGTTGATAACGGAGTGCAGCGTTTATGCCTCAACGTGTAACCTGTCAAGGCTGTGGCCACGTGTTGTATGAAGGGCCTGATCTAAAACCCCCGGATGAAATTTTACACGAGCATGAAGGTAAGTGTCCGAGTTGTGGCAAAAAACTCTCCTTCATTCCTATAGACGTAAATGTGAAACCTTCGAAATGATCCATTTTTGAGGAAAAAGACGTGGGCGAAGAGAATCGCAGAACTCAAATTTATGAAATACACCGAAAAACTTCAAGACTAACGGTTTTCGCCGGCTTTGAAATGCCGTTATACTACACCGATATAATCCCTGAGCATCTGGCCGTACGAAATAGTGTCGGTGTCTTTGATATCAGCCATATGGGAAGAGTGTTATTAACAGGAATTGATGCTGAACGCTTCCTGAATCATGTGATAACGAACGATGTCTCAGCGTTACAGCCCAACGCTGCACAATATTCAGTTATGTGTAACGAGAACGGCGGCATAATTGACGACTTTGTCGTTTACCGGTTGGCAGACGAGAAATTTCTCGTGGTTTTCAACGCGAGCAACCGCGAAAAAGACTATAACTGGTTAACTCAGAATGCAAAGGGTTTCAACGTGAAGATCGAAGAAATCTCTGACAACGTGGCAATGTTTGCGGTTCAAGGTCCAAGAGCCGAAAAAACACTTCAAAAAATCGCGACCGAGGATTTGAGCAAGATTGGAAGATTCAAGTGCGAGCCTTCCAATTTGGCTGGTGTAGAAGTCTTCCTGTCCAGAACGGGTTATACAGGTGAAGACGGCTTCGAGATCTTCGTATGGAATGCTACAATTGCAAAACCAGGTAACGCCACGAGGCTCTGGGAAGCAATTCTTGACGCTGGAACGCCGCTAGGAATAGAACCGTGTGGTTTAGGGGCCAGGGACACTTTAAGACTTGAAGCAGGACTGTGCTTGTACGGAAACGATATTGATGAAACTACAACGCCACTAGAGGCTGCGCTCGGTTTTGTAGTGAAACTACAGAAGGATAGATTCATAGGAAAAGATGTCTTATCCAAACAGAAAGCTGAAGGAGTGAAGCGCAAGCGCGTTGGAATGACCATGATAGATCCCGGGATACCTCGACAAGGCTTCGAAATCCGGGCTGAATCTGGAGAAAAAATAGGCAAAATAACAAGTGGAACTTTTTCCCCTTTGCTGAACTTCGGAATAGGCATGGGTTACGTCCAGACACCTCATGCCCAAGAAGAAAGTATCGTGAACGTCATAATACGCGGCAAAATAGCTACAGGCAGAATAGCCGCATTTCCGTTTTACGACAGTGAAAAATATGGCTTCAAACGAAAGACAGCTATTGTTTAAAAACGAAATCTCTCCTAGCTCACATTTTTCTTTTGGAAAAGTATATAACGACGGCCCATGTCATCTAAACTAACTTCAAACAGTAAGTAACCGTAAACAAAATAACAGACTTGAACATAGCCAGTAGGAGGAAGGAAACCAAAGTGAAGCTGCCCAACATATCTCGAGAAACCCTGGGAAAACTTCGAGTAAAGATCAGTTCCACTTCTTTGCTTTCTTTCGCGGCGTTGATACTTATCCTGTTCATCGCTTACATCATACGCATGCTTCCACTGCGTTGGGAAATTGGATCTGGAACAGGCTTCATAAACCTGTCCGAGTTTGATGCATTTTTCGAATTTCGCATAGGTAACTATATGGTGCAAAACGGGTTGCTTTCGCCTTATTGGCCAAAACTGTGGCTCGATACCCAACTCTGGTATCCCGCGGGAATTAACATGGGCACAGAATCGCTACCGTCAATACCCATGACTGGAGCTTTTCTTTATGACATAGTTCATGCTCTGGGGGTCAACATAGATTTTATGAGTTTTTGTGCGCTTCTTCCACCAATATTTGGCACCTTGTGTGTTCTAATTATGTATTTCATCGGCAAGGAATATGGAGGAAAAGCCGTCGGATTGCTCGCTGCGCTTATCTTGGCTCTGGACGCATCTTTTATTACAAGAAGCAATTTGGGCTGGTTTGAAACTGAAACAGCCACATTTTCCTTTCTGCTTTTCTTTTTGCTTTTTCCGAAAGCAATCGAAGAAGAGAGATCGATAAGCTCCTCATTGAAACTGTCGCTGGCCTGCGGATTGTGCTTGGCCTACTTCATATGTGGGTGGGGTGCAGCGTATTATCTGGTAGATTTGGCAGTACTCTTCGTTTTCGTCTTGCTCCTGTTGAGAAGGTACACCCGGCGCATACTGTTTGCCTACAGCATAACATATGGATTAGGGCTTATAATAGCAATGAGCGCTCCATTCTTGGGAATACAATATCCAGTAAGCTATGCGGTCTTGCCCGTGGCTGGCGTGTTCCTCTTGCTGTGCCTTAGTGAAGTTCTGAAGATTCTAACCTCGGCAAGAGAGAGATTCGCCCTCGTAGTAGCAACCATAATAGCCATCATTGGCGCCTTCACGGCTATCTTCACCCTAGGATATGCAAATAACATAGCGGGCAAGTTCATAACAGTCTTGGATCCTTTATTACGAAGTGCCAGTCCACTCACTGAGTCCGTTGCTGAGCACGGTATAACCGCTTGGGGCTCAATGTATTATGATCTGGGCATCTTGATTCTTTTCTTTGTTGTCGGGCTGTATTTCATTTCAAGAAATCTGGTCAACAAGAACCTGTTCTTGTTACTCTTTGGATTGACATCACTGTACTTCGCTGGCTCCATGGTGCGCTTGCTTTATCTTCTAGCACCAGCCTTTGGCCTTATCGCCGCCGTAGGAATAGTAGGTATACTGAGACCATTCATCGCAATGCTGAAAGAACCACCGAAGATAACAACGAAAAAGTTTCGTCTAGAGCATGTGGGAAAAGAATTTAGCGGAACTGCCGTTTTCCTAATATTCCTGATTCTAGTGACGCAGTTTGCGGTGTCACCGCAGTCAGGTGGCATTCCAGCTGTGTACACGCAAGCTTACAGTCCTTTGACGATTACGGCAGCGAGCCTTCCCATAGTTCCCAATGCTGCTGTAACAGAATGGCTTGACATGGTTACATGGACTAAGAATAATCTCGCTTCGACCGACGTCGTGGATGCTTGGTGGGACTATGGATTCTGGCTGACAATTCTCGGAAATGTGACGACGCTCAACGATAACGCCACGATAAACGGAACGCAGATAGAAAATGTGGGTTTCACGATGATGGCAAACGAGAATGATTCAATAAAGATGCTGAAGGCTTACAATGCAAAATACATTCTCGTCTTCACCACGCTCGCCATAGAATCGCAATCAGGTATAAACTACGCGGTTGAAGCTGGCTACGGAGACGAAGGAAAATGGACGTGGATGGCAAGGATCTCCGCGCAGAGCAGCTATGACATTAATGTTACTCCCACCTCCCCTTGGACAAACTGGAATTGGACTGACGAGACGGCGTTCGGATCATTCACAAATGTTACTACCTATTGGCCGAACGATTGGTTATGGAACAACCAAGGAACAAATTCGACGATTTATCAACTGATGACTTGGGCGAGAACCTTGTATTGCAATGCGCAAGGAGTAACCGACCCCGACGCGGGCAACGCTACTGGAGGAATAAACCCCGATACTGGCGTGTCAAACCCCGTGCCACTCTACTTTACACCTGCACACATTTCCGGGTTGGATCTTAACCCAACTGACGCCACTGATCAGTACGGTGGGTTGGTGCCACTCGTCGCGCTTTTCAAGATAGACTATCCTGACGGGTGAAGGAAGACATTTTGTTCCCCAGAGCTCCTGACCAGCATAAGCCAAACAGGCCGCTGGTTCCGAACGGTTTAGGCATCTTCTATGTCATTATCAGCGCTGTTTACATTTTTCTTCTGTATTTCTTCGGCGTGGAGAACGTGGCTAACGGGATTTCTGCGCCTCTTACCTTGGCGGCATGCATATTGTTCGGTGGTTTCATGGGCCTGCTGGACGACTGGATCGATCTCAGGTGGCGATACAAGGCGTTCCTTCCACTTGTGGCTGCCATACCTCTTGTTACTTTTGCAAGTAAGGTCGGAGCGCGTACTTCGATAGCCCTTCCGCTTTTGGGAACCATCCACTTCGGACCGGTATATTACTTTATAATCATTCCAGTCCTCGTGACGATAATCACGAACACTGTTAATCAGCTTGGTGGTCTGAACGGTTTAGAAACAATCTGTCCCGCAATAATTATGATAGGGCTGATGGTCATCTCAGGATCTTTCGCAATTCTCCTGCTTTGTCCGTTGATTGTTTGGCTGATACTTGCCTTCTTTAATTTTCAAGGCAGAATTTTCATCGGTAATACTGGATCTTTCGCCATAGGGATTACGCTCGCTGCTTTTGCAGTTATTTCGGACCTGAAGTTCGATTTGGTGATTTCAGTTTTGCCATACATATTCAACTCAGTTGTAATTCTCTTGACATTTTTCTTTTACAAGACTAAGGCCAGCGTTTCCTTTGACGGCAAGCGACTCGTGTCAGATCACAGGAGGAGCCTAGTAACGCTTATCTCGTTTAACCGTCCGCTGACCGAAAGACAGATGGTCATCATAATCTCGCTTTTGGTTGCGGCAACAACTTTCGCAGCTGTCCTTGCTCGACTACTGTTAAATCTCTGACACTTTGATTTCCCTCAAACTCGTTTTTCAACGCAGTGCCCTAAAGAAAGAGTACGTGGCCAACACGGTTCGCAGAGCAGCGCGCCTAGAGGAAATGTTCCAGTTTCGTCAGGCCGATTATTTCTTCAAAATCTAGGCCTAGGGCGTCTAAGACCTGATCAAACGTTGATTGCAGATAGGCGACGTACTTGTCGACATCGACCTCATTCCGTGTTGCGAGTTCGACAGGCTTGACGTGTGGTTCCCTGGTGATCTTGACGAAGCTTATCAGGTCGCCTGCCTTCAAGTCTGCCCCTTTTTCTCTCAAGATTTTGGCAGCTTTTACATGTTGTGGCGTTGTCTTTGTGTAGTGTTCTATGTCCTCCCCCAAGACCACGTTGAAGGCGAGATCGCTCATGCTGTCCCATTCTCGCCTCTTGAGTTGCTGGTAGCACTCCCGCACATTTTCTGCTATATCCATTTTCGCTTTCTCGAAATCTGCAGGTGTCTTAACAGTCGCCAGATGTGTTTTCATTCTTTCAAACGCCTTTTTTATGAAAATTGGTATATGCCGTTTCTTGCCTGTAAGTCCTTTTACGTCAACAGTCCCATCTTCTAGCACGCCTAAGTAGTTCTTTTTTCGAGAACTGAACACGGCGTACCTGTAGACCTTGTCAACGTCGAGACTCATTTTTAGCTCTTGCTCAGTCCAACCTGCCAACTCTTCGATCTGTTGCTTCGAAGGATTTTTCAAGAATAGGCTGTCCGTGTCTCCATAAAGCACTTGGATATTCAGCTTCTCAGCTTTGCCGAGTATTTGTGTTATAGAGTGTCTCCCGATTGCAGCGGTAGCTTCGGCCACCGGTGGACAATAAAGGTCGAAGCTTTCGGCTCCAAATACTCCGTAGCTTGCGTTCAGAATTACTTTTAACGCTCCTTGAGTTACGTTATACCAACTTCTTAGGTCAGGGGTAAGAGCCTTGTCTTTGGATTTTGGTTTGTACCATTGCACTCGCAAGTCCCTCAGCGAGCCGATGAGAAGACTTTCTAGCGCCCGTTTTTTCCTGCAGACCCAGTGGGGCGTGCCAGGAATGACGTTGCTACGGCATTCAGGGTGTTGACACAAGATGGATTGGTAGCCCAAGTTCCAGACCTTTATTATTGAAGGGTACAAGCTTGGAAAGTCCATAACGGCCACATTGAAGTGAACTCCGGGAACAGGCTCAACGACAATGGCGCCCTTGTATTTTTTGCCCTTGATGATTGCTTTTGTCGCGGTCTTGCCCTTCATTGCTAATATTTCTTGAGGGGTTGGAATGAGCATGTTTCTGTGGCGATGTTCTCTTTGGAGGAAGTCTCTTATCCAGCGCGACACCCCTTGCCTGCTAACATCCTCCATGGGCATGCTGCTGATTCTCGCGAGTAGAAGAATCAGCTTCATGACCTGTTCGTCTTCGAAACTTGTGAGTTTGAAAGTTATTTCGGAGTCCCTGAAACAGTATTTGGCCAGTTCAGTGTAAGTTAGCTCTCCCAAGTTTTTGTCAAGCTGAATTTTCTCCAGTCGGATTAGGGCCCTTCCTACCTCGTTGAGGGTCACGTCCCGGTAGCGGCCGTTAAAAGCGTATATTTGGATTGAGCGATTAAAGAAGAACTTGTAGAGATCAATGTGGACTCCATAGCTCAGAAGGCAGGAGCGTTTGCCGATTTCTATTGGAATGTCGCTGTGCTTTATGCCTAGGTTCATGGCGCGGTGGGCTAGATAACGGAGGTCGAAATCGTCCCCGTTGAACGTTAGCACGAAGGGGTAGTCCCAAAGGGCGTCGAAAACGGCTCTTAAGAGTTTTTCTTCTGTGTCGAAGTATTCGATTGTTACGCCCGCAGGCAAGTGTTCTGTTCCTTCGCGGATTTCTTCTCGCTTAAGAACGAGAATTGTCTCAAGCCCGTCAGAGGCGAACATTGACACGCAGATAACTTGGTAAGCCGCCTCTCTCGGGTCTGGGACTCGTGTCGGAATGGGCGCCAATACCTCGATATCGATGGCTACGCGGCGGAACTTTGGAGCTGGATATTCCAGAAGTCTGGCCCATTCTACTATGAACTCGCATTCTTCGCTCGTAGCTTCCTTGAAGACTTCGCGTATTTTTGCCACTGTTCTTTCCGTGTCCTGCAAGGTTTTCTTAACGAGATTGCTGTCTTTGACCTCGTAAATCATTCCTGGAAACAGGTTTCTGTCGAATATGTAGGATTGATAGTATTTTATCGTTGATTCCCATACTTTGATTTGATCTTGGGCTATTGGTGTTTCCGAGACTTTGGGGAAGTCTTCGGGTATTATGTCTCTGATGCATCCTGTTGGGCGTCCGCCGATGGCGAGAGGATCTTTGGTCAGGATTTTTGTTATTTTCACGTTCTTGTCCAGAAGGGGGTCGAATTTTTCGACGATTTCAAATCGGTCTAGACCCTGGTGCTGGGTCAAGCGGCTGATTCTTTCAAGCTCGTACCGTGACAGGTTGGTTAGGCAGTATGGCTGGTGTCCGGTGTTGTCGTACCAGAAATAGATCTGTCCCGAGATTGGTTCATAGAGTTTCATCACTGCCTTTCCAATTTTTCCGTCGTATGTGGCGGATACAATGTAGGAAGCGGACAAGTTCTGAGGTGCCACTGGAGGAAAAGAAAAGCGTTTCACTTTTTCATTGGCCCGGCTTCCAGAGATGACAGCGATTCTGGGCTCCGCTTTCTCCTCTTTCACATACGGAGCTTCTTTGCGTGCAAAGTCTTCTAAGCGTTTCTGTGCCATCTCAGTTTTGACCCTGTTACCTTTATGCGTTCAAAACCTAAAATCTCTTCTCCTCTGGGCGAAAACATCCGGTCGGACGTGACGCACGCTGAATACAGAATGCCTTTAATTCTCATTCGCTTGATCCTTGATGTTTGAGGAGATGCTGAAGCCATGCTTAAGGAAGCTTGGATGCTTTCGATTGAGACCCTGAGCTGGATGGAAATGCGAAGGTTAAGCGAGCCGTTGGCTTTGGCGAGGACTGTTAAACAGCTGGGAGTTACTGATTACAACGTTGTGAGGATGGCTCACCTGCTTGTTTCTGAGACTGTGAGACGGAAGAACTTTATAGACAGGTTCATTGACGGCGTTGTGAAGCCAGATTCTTTGAGTGATTTCGATTTTGGAACTCGGGCGTTTTTGAGGCTTTATGTCTATCAGGCTCGAATTGTCAAGAACTGGGTTAGGGCAGATTTTGACGAGGCCGAGAACGTCGTGAAGCTTGGTCGCTCTATCTTGGGGTGGAAGACTCTGCAGAGGGTCGAACCGTTTCTGGGCGTGTTGCTTACGCAAGAGGAGGCTTCGGTGTTTGAGGGTGGAAGCGACGAGCAATTGATCGGGCTTCGGACTTTTCACCCATCGTGGTTTGTGAGATACTGCATAGGGCACTTCGGCAGGGGAGAGACAGTTGACGTGCTGCGGGCGGATATGAAGCCGCCTCCGAGCTACGTGAGGTTGAACACCCTTAAGGCTGATGAGGTCGAAATTCTGCAGAGGCTCTGCGGAGACGGGGTTAGCGTTGAGAAAGTCGACGGGTTGAGATATACGTACGAGGTTACGGCCGCTTCTCAGCCTGTGGCCAGAACTGCAAGTTTTCAAGAAGGGTTGCTTTTTGTACAGGATAAGGCAAGCTGTTTCGCCGTAGAAGCAGGAAACCCAAAAGGTGGCATGACCGTTCTTGACGTCTGTGCGGCGCCGGGAGCGAAGACCTCATTCCTGGCACAGCTGATGCAGAATAGGGGTGAAATCATCAGTGTGGATTATTCAAAGCGCAGGATGGCTACATGGGAGAATGAAATCAATCGGGCCGGCGTTGGGATTGCCGAGCCGGTGATTGCTGATGCGCGGTTCAGTTTGCCTTTGGATGTCAAGGCTGACTTGGTGGTTTTGGATCCGCCGTGTACGGGAACGGGCACTTTTGCGAAGAATCCGGCGGCCAAGTGGAGGCTTGCGCCGAGGTCTATTGAGAAGATGGCTGAGATTCAGTGGCAAATGTTGAATAACTGTTCTGATTACGTGAAGCCTGGAGGAACGCTGGTTTATTCTACGTGTAGCATAACCGTTGAAGAGAATGAGATGCTGATTGAACGGTTTATGAAATGGCATCCGGAGTTTTTGCTGACTGAAATAGCGCCGAAGATTGGTTTGCCAGGGCTGAGGGGGCTGGACAAGTGTCAACGACTTTATCCTCACGTGCACCGTTGCAATGGGTTCTTCATCGCAAAACTGTTGAAGAGCAAGGGCACGGAAGGTGCCTGAGGCTTCAGCTCCTCCTTCTTGGCGCGGGCAGCGGTTTTCGTTCTGTGTTATTGTTTTCTTGATTTTTCGATGAAACAGAGGAGTTCGAAGATTATTTTTGCGGCCTGAATGGCTGAGATGCCTTGGTCGTAGTTTGGGGCGATTTCGAGGACGTCGAAGCCTAGCACGCGTCTGTCGCACACGCTTTCGAGCATGTCGAGTAGAACGTTTGTTTCAAGTCCGTCTGCTTCGGGGTTTTGTGCTGCGGGAACGTAGGCGGGGTCGAGAACGTCCATGTCGACGGATATGTAGATGTTCTTGTAGGCGTCGAGTATTTTCTTCAGTTTGTCGGCGCTTCGTTGGGTTCCCTGTTTTCTTATCTGTTGGGTTGTGAGAGATTCTATTCCTGCCTTCTTTGCGTATGCCAGTTCTTCTTTGCAGACTGCTCTTGTGCCGACTTCTATGATTTTTGCGGGTTTGGTTTCTTCGTTTATTCGGCGCATGAAGGTTGTGTGGGAGAGTTTGAGGCCTAGGAACTCGTTGCGCAGGTCGAGGTGTGCGTCGAAGCTGACTATCGCCGTTTCGGAGGCTTTGTCTCTGAGGCTTCTTGCGATTCCGAGGGTTATCGTGTGTTCTCCGCCGATGGTTACGGGTGTTTTTTGATTTTCAACGATGCTTGTTATGACGTGTTCTAGGGTTTTGAGGGTTTTTTCGGTGTTTGCGGAGACGTGCAGGTCGCCTAGATCGTGCAGGGATAGGTCTTCAACGTCTGTTCCTGTGCGCATGCTGTAGGTTTCGATGTTGAGCGATGCTTGTCTAATCGCGGTGGGACCGAAACGTGCTCCGGTGCGGTAGGTGCTGGTGACGTCGAAGGGAACGCCTAAGATTATGTAATCTGCTTTTTCGAACGGTTTTTGAAGTCCGCTGAAGACGTTTGATTGTGAAACGAATAGTTCTTGATCGCTCATACGCGTTTTCACGTCCTGCCCTGTTTATCTTGGCCCTCGGTTCTAAACCTTTCCATGTCTCCTCCTGAAGTGGCAGGCTCACGGCATTTCTTTCCAATTCCAGACGAATGGCTTCCCGCGAGCTTTACAGTGACCCTCGGAAGAAGCGGGCTAGAGTCGCCTCTCTCTTTGAGTCCAGGTCCAACATTAGGCTTTATCACAAGATGTCAACTGTGAACGGTGTCCCCCCTCCCCTTTTTTTCTTTACATCTAATGTAATGTTGCTTTGTAATGTTGCTTTGTAAGTTTCCCATGTTGCGTGTGCGCGTTCCGAAAAAGGCTAAACTTGGAAAGATATTGCATTAGTTGCCAGGAACTTCGGAAGACACATCTAGCACAATTCACCACCTAACGTGGGTTGCCATCCACAACCGTTGTTTTCTTAGCGCTCGCGTTTTAATAACTGGCCATGTTCAGTTGGCTGTTTTTTCGACTCCAGTCTGGTCAATTGAAAAAGACCATGAACTTTCTCGCTTCGACAAAGAAAGAGCGGCCGCGTCTCATGACGTTTTGCCGATTGTGCTCACTGGCTTTGTTGATTCCTTGGGTGCTCTGAAACTTCTCGTCCTCCTAAGATCTACTAGGGCCACCAACAGAGTGACTACGCAAAGTGACGCGGCGATTGCAACGAGAAGCGAAGGTGGGGCTAAACTTTGAGCGGGAGGGAAATTTAAGTTTTCGCCGAGGACGTTTGTTCCGATGATTTCAACAGTGTGGTTGCCTTGGACGCGCTGGAATGACAACGCGGTGGCGACGGCGGTTTCTGTTGCCGTGTAAGAGATTGGGATCCCATCCACTTTAATTGTCCACTGCGACGTCAGGTTGCATGTTAGAAGTTTCTTTGGAACGCTGATTTGGAGAAACCAATTTTCCATCGAGAGAACGTCAAAGCGTATCTCCTTATCGGTCGCGTTGAAAACGGCGTTAAAAAGCCCAGAGGGTGCATTCGTTTTCGTGACCCCGGTTACGTTATCCGCCACTTGGACTCCAAAGTTTGTTCCATTAGAGGGAACGGTAAAGCTCTCAATGACCTCGGCCGGGATGTATGCTTCCCCGTTGCTCGCGAATCCGCCGCTCATTAAGTAGGTGTCGATCAGTCGGATGTCTGAAACGCCAATCCCAACCGACGTGAATTTAAGGTAAGCCAGCTGTCCGCTTCCACTGGCTCCCGCGACGTTGAGATCTGCGAGGAAATCGTTCGCAAGAGGCGTGCTTTCCAATTGATTACTCGGGTTTGAGTATGACATAGTCGTAAATCCTGTGAATTCTGCTGACTCTTTCAGAAAGTCACCTTCATAGAAGCCAGTGCACTTCAAAATCGATGAGTTAAAATCAATACCTGCCGACCACTCCCAAAGGTTGTAAACGTTTGATATTCTTATGTTTACAGTAAAGTCTTGGCCAAGGCTCGTCGACTCTACCGCTGACGGCTCCGTGAATAAAGTTGTATTCTGATGCTGCAGTTCATAAGCAGCCTCGTCAGTTACGACGCTGACGATCCCATAGGGGTACAGCATGCTGTTGTCCGAGGGAGTCGGATCTCCAGGCAGATATGCCGTTGCCCTGAGGGCATAACCCCCCAATGCCCATCCAGTAGTGTTCCAGACAAAAGTCGAATATGTTTGTTCCCCTGGACTCAGATTGGTCACTGTCTGATTTGGAGCCACACTAGTTGAATTAGCAAAGACACCCACGCCGAAGCTTTCTGTAAAGGCACCTGTGTTCAGAACGGTAACTGATATGTCCACTGAAGAGTCATTTGCCACGCTGGGAGATAGGCCCATATCCACCGGCGCAACATTTGTTACGGCGACATCGTGAACAAGCGCGCTATGTCCAGGAGATGCGCCGTTCGCAGGCATTACGCTTACGAGCATTATTGAAGGGTTCGCCAAAAGAGTCAGTATTAGCAGAACAAGGACTATTTTCGATTTGATTTTCTCTGTTTTTGACAGGCGTGATTTGAGGTTTCTCATTATGTATCGCATTCTCAGTCGCCATACTTCAAGATGATCTTTCGCTAACTTTACTCTATACGTTCGAACGTTTCCCATGCTTTATCGAACGCTCCTTCTGGATGAGGGTAAATTGGAATAGAGCGTGACTGCATCATACCACAGGATTATTGAGGCTACGATTCCCGGAAGTAAGGCGAGGAAAACTGTCGGTGTAAAGAATTTCCAGAACAGAACTGTAAAGGACAGACACATGAGCGTGGTCGCAGTTGCATAGATGATTTGCTTGGGAAAAACGAGGCCATGAACCACAAAGAAGCGATCTATCAGTCGGACCTTTGTTTCTCCGTTGATCTTGTAGTTTCCATAGGAATCTTTGGTCAAGATTCTATTATGAGCCAGCTTTTCAAGATGGTAGTATGCGCTGCTGGGGCTCGAAAAACCCATGGCCCTCTGGATTTCTCTAACACCGCAAGTCTGTTTCTTCCTCAGAAGATAGAAGTATACAATCAATGTATTCCCTGAGATGTCCGCTGACTGCTCCTTGTCTCCCGAGGGCAACGACACACACCTTTCGGGGCCAACCCTCCCCCAACATTATTGTTATTACGTCGTTCTAATTAAACGATACTTTCGAACAGCAAGTTAGCGCATCTTGAGCAAGTACCCAAGATGCTTCGTGATGAACCGTGGGGAACTTTTTGACTGATCAGAGCTTTTGTTTAACCGAAAAGACAGAAAGAGGTCGCTTATAACAATGAACGTGTCTGCACATGCTTGCGCGAAGTTTTGCCGGTGTAACTACTGGGAGAAAGTTCCAGATTTCGGACACGGGTTCCACGAAGATAGGGTCATGGTGAGTGTTGTTCGAAGTTTCTGGTTGCTAGCGCGATATCTCTAGCGTACGCTTCTGTATAGAACGCGCGTCTGCGTGGGAGCGTTTTTCGCTGAGCAACATTGCAAATCTCATGCAGTAAGATGATTGCGAATCAACAATGCATAGCGAAATCGATGTTTAAGAGTGTTAGAACAGGGCATGTGTCGATTTTTGGCATATTGTCATTTTTGCAATTTCCTATATACGTTTTGAAGCGAATCTGACTGTTGCTAGTGATGCGGTAGTATGAGCCAAAAACTTTCCAGTAAGAAGTTCTTGGAATTGTTTGATGTCTTATGGCAGGAAGGACCAAGAACAGAATACAAGAACCCTGACAGTTGGGCCGGCTATTAGCTGAGGATTAGCGCGCGCTCTCGCATTGGTTCAGAAAACATGCATAAGAGACTCTGCGCGTGCTGGCAAAGCGCCGCGTGCGCCATCAAAATCACAATAACGTTACTACTGTAAAGTCGTTTCACTTGTTGAGCGCGCACTAACAGTAGAATGGCCATATGACGGAAAATGATGCGGCTCACGTGTCCAATATTGATTGTGAATCCAGTATGTTAATATGCTGCGTTCTCGAGTCTATCGGAGTAAGCAAGATTTTTGCCCATAGTATCGTGAAACCGGATTGTTCCGTTTTTGCTTTTGGCATATCTGCTAGAAGAAAAGAATTCGAGGTGAAAAACATGCAAGACACTAAGGAAATGGAAGAACGAATTAGGCGAACCGAAATTTGGATGTATCGGTCTAAGACGCACGAAATGCAACGATAGTAGATTTCCTATCTTTTTTCCTTGAAAGGTATCTCTGTTTAACAATCACTCCAATCCGAATCAAGAATTTTGTTATGGCACGCGCCAGTTGAGTCGGTTTTTGCTGCGCACTTCTAATATACTGGATAATTGAATATTATCATGCAGGGCACGCGGGGTTTGGGAGGATGAGCTACAAGGAGGAAATGGAAAAAGGAGTCAAAGAGCGCTCTTTGAGTTATGAGATGTGGTTGAGACACGTCAAAAACTTGACTGGGCAAGAAATCTTTGAAATTAAGAATGAGGTCAACCGAGACCCCGCCAAGAACCGTGAACTGAAGGAAGAATACGAAAAGTGGAAGGCCAGCGTGCCTAAATAGTCGTCAATTAACGCACGCCAAAATTATTAAAGCACTATACGCATATCATACCTTCTGGGAATATAAATGCCGAAAAAAGAAAAACCGTTAACTAAGAAAGAGCGAGACGAGAAAAGGAAAAAACATAAGGAGAAGCAAAGCAAGACACAGAGTTAAGCCCTAAGAAAGAGCTTTGCAAAACCCTTTTTCTCTTTTTACTTTAAAGTTGGCTTCTTTAATGAAATGAGAGAAAGACGCTTCAGTTTGGGATATTGTCGGCTTCCTCCGTTAATGCGAAAGAAATATGTTTTAAGCTTGTTCATCTATAGTTGATTTGTAGCTGAGAGTTATGCCGAGTGTATTGAAACGTAAACAAAAGAATGCTCAAATCGCACAACAGAAAAAGATGGAACGGGATAAAGAAGCTAAAAAGAAACAGTTGAGACAGCAACTTCCTGCCAAGGGCAAGAAACGTTAAAGCCACTAAAAGGAGCTATGGTAACCATCTAGAAGCTTATGCCTAGCGCGCGCTGGAAGATGGATTAATTTATGGATACCGTGATGACCATTTGACAAGGCTTCAAGCGATACTTCTATTACGGAGATTGAATAAATTCGGTCTAGTTGAAGGATTCAAGGGAACTCAAAGTCATTTTGGAAAATCAACCATCAAGTTTGTAGGATAGGAAGGTGAGAAAAAATGGGCGAGAGAAGATACAACAGAAGTAAAAGCTACAAATGTCCATCATGTAGTCTAGAATTCAAGAGTGAGGGAGTACCTGGACACTGTCCACGATGTCACGCTGTAATTGAAATCAAAAGAAACAATAGGAGATAAAAAGAAACCCCGCGCGTGTTCGACTTTAGTGATTCTAGACATAGTGTTTATAAGAAGCGATGCGAACTGTGGACGAAGCGTGTAAGAAGCAATTTTTGCACAGCGACATAGAAGGAGTTGAGAGAGTTGACGTATGAGAGAAAAGAGATGCACAAGGCAGTTTGCGCTGAATGCGGAAAGGAATGCGAAGTACCATTCAAGCCCGATGGCAGCAGACCCGTATACTGCCGAGAGTGTTACGCGAAAAGAGCACCGCCACGAAGAAATCGATTTTAGATTAAGCCAAGTGCTCTAATCTGAGATTGGTTTTCCAGTTTCTTTATTCTTTTTTAGCGCGCGCCGATGTTGATGGGAAAGATGGTGCGGACTGATTTTCTGTAATATAATATGAGGAAGAGCAGAGGAGCAACACCGCTATTTCTTAGTCTCATTTTGGAACTAAAAGTCTTGATGGCACAATAGATCATGGCCAAATGGTGGCTCGAGCCTCACAAACATTGCGCGCTAGCGCGGTAGTAGGAATTTGAAGAAGACGACAAATATTGCACTGCTACAGTTGGCTACATTGAAGATGCTGGAAAACTGCTAGAAGCGGGATTTGAATACGTTTGCGACCATGGAAGTATTCTGCTATTCAGAAAAAGGAAGTGAAATAAAGCCTTACCCCAAACGCACGCTCTGGGTTCTGGTCCATCGTCGGGTTATTAGTCTTCGTGGTGCCGGTGGGTGATGATTTGATTTCTTGCGGTATTGTTTCTTGAGGTTCTGTGGAGTCTGCGTCAGATGGTTTTCTCTGAAATTTCGTCTGATGGTTTCAGATAGGAAGATGGTTTGGAGCCATATTGGCAAAGGCTGGATAGTCTTCGCTGTAGCTCTTGGATACGTTCTTTCATAGTCATGACAGGCATTTTGACTCCGAGTGCCTCCCAAGTGTGGGAAGCGTCACCTAGATTTCCATTGACAAGTTTGGTCAAACAACTGATAGCGGCTTCCTCATTTCCTGTTAGAGATATTGCTCTGATATCGGCAGCTATTTCTTGCTCTTTAGCGATGGCAGGCAAAGGGAGAGGGATGTTGAATAGATAGAAAAACGTTTTTGCCCCATTTAGAATGGCGTGAGTATCGCTTTTGCAGTTTCTTATGAGTGCATCGATGAATCCATCACTGGCACGAGGTACAACATGATTAAGATAGATGTGGGAAGTTTCATGTGCCAATATGAACTTTTGTTCATCGTAGGTTAGAGTTTTGTTCAAATAATCCTTGTTTACGGACACGTTTCCGAAGGCTACGTTGACTTTCTTATTCACGACAGGAATCGTGTCGTTAATATATAGTCCAATAGCCTTTGCTATGTCGTCCCGACAATTAGTGACAATAATAACTCGTAGGTCAACATTCAAAGACTCTAAAAACTGATTGACTTCAATTTGCATTTCTTGTATCTGCATTGAGACCTCTGGTAGTTACATTGTAAACTTGATAAACCTTCTGATGGATCAGCTTCTAGCTCATTATCGCCCGCGCTTGACTTCACCAAAAACCTTGGATTCAAGGAAGACAATGTCACAAGACTAGGTCTAAAACTAAAATGGTAGCGCGCGCTTCTCTTTTCGGCATTAGCTAGAAGCGCGCCCATTAATCGCCTATAGCAGCATAAAGAGGGTTCGTCCTTGGGTAGCGAGCTTTAACTCAACGGTTTCTCATAGGACTTAGCTGGTGAAAGTCGAAATGATCATGGCGTCTATGATGACATCACGTCAGTATGAAGGGATTTAAGTTTGGTCCTTTTTTCCCAGGATGATTTGACATTAAGTTGATTCTGAGGCGCCACAACACTATCTTCCAAAGTAGGCTTACAATGAGCTTGTAGAGCAACTGAAAGAAGAGAAAAAACTCGGCGAAGGAATAAAGAGAAATTTGGAGAGTATTGGATGTAGCGTCTGAGGAAGAGAGCGCGCGTGTTTAACTTTGCGTCAGATAGCTTTTGCTCTCAACTTTCGTCTGATGGAAGCACAAAACTCTTATCATACCAACAGCTTCACGGGGGGGGTTGCTGGAAGCGATTAATCACGGATAACGAATCTTTCTTGTGCCCAAAATGCAATAAAAAGACGTTTTCTGTTGGAAACGCAGATTCTATATGGCAAGAAGGAATATCGAATCCAGAATTGATAGATTTGATAAAGAACCTAATGGCTGAGGGAAAAATGAAGGAATATCGCTTCTGGCGATGCAAACATTGCAACATCTACTATCAGACTGATCTGAATGTGAAATTTCTGAAGCGATTTCCGTTACGAGAACGGTAGTGCGCGCTCTCGTAGAAATGTTTGGTGCGCTTGCTTTGGGGGTAATGTTTTGTCGCGCGCACTTATGCTTTTGTTTTTGACTAATTAATCGCACTTTTGGGCACATACGTTTATATGTCATGTTGAGTGTGTTAGGTACAAGAAAAGTTTGCCGTTGGCTCGTAACAGTTTTTATGTGTACTGGAAATGGCTTGCTTTTTTTATCAGGCACGAGAATATGAATAGGATGACAAAGATGCTTATTGGAAACCGTAACAAGTTGCAGATAATGGCAGAGATTCTAGGGAAGTTGCGGGAACCAACCAGTAAAACGAATATTATGTTTCATTGTAACATGAACTCCATGCAGTCAGGTCAATATCTAAACCTGATGGGATCAAGTGATCTTGTTCGAAAGGATGATCTGGCTGGAAAAGTCACTTATAAGAGAACAGAAACTGGCAGAAAGTTTCTGGAAGCATATAACAGGATGATCCTTCTAATTGATCCAAGCATTTCTGCACCCTTTCTAGCCTGACGATAGAAAAGGAATTGTCCAGATAGAGGTGATATTGTTGCTGAGTATGAAGGACGTTAGGAAGTGCAGAAACTCATTAGAACTGAACAATTTCATAGAAAAATACATTGCAGAGAGGAACTCGCCAAACGAGAGTTTCAACAGCACATATTGGACTCTGTTCGAAGAGTGGAAAAAAACACTTAAGGATAAACCTTTACGAGCGTAAAGATAGATCGATTACGCCCGATTACGTTTGACGAGAGTGTGAGGTTAAATGGGATGGTGGAGCATTAACCTTATTAACGATACTGTAAATGCGTTTAAAATTGAGCGTGCTTATTGCAAGAGCCACAAGCATTAATTTACTCGAAACCCACGAGAGAGTTTTTGCGGATCAAAAATAGTTAATGCAGGGCCAAAAAGAAGCGCTGTGCAGGTTCGTTTGAGCACGACAAAATTAATAAGTGAAGACCATTCTCTCCAGAATAGTGGTTCTTGAATGGATCCGGTGACGTTGGGAATAATACTTTTCGTTCTTTTTATCGTGCTGATAATTCTTCTGAGCGGCATTAGAGTCGTGAAAGAGTGGGAAAGGGCTCCGCTACTCACTTTAGGCAGATACAGGGGACTCAAAGGTCCAGGAATAATTTACGTGCCACCAATCATAAGCCGCGTGCCTTTTGTAATATCAATGAGGCTGCAGGTGGTCTCATTCAAGACTGAGCAGACTCTCACCAAGGACAACGTGCCCGTGGTTGTGGACGCCGTGATGTACTTCCAGCCCGTTGACTTGCAGAAAGTGGTGCTGGGCGCGGAAAGTTTCAGAGATGCCACCAACTTTGCCGCACAGACGACGCTGAGAGAGGTTATCGGGCAGGCAAGCTTCGATGAAGTGCTTACTGAAAGAGAAAAAGTCGGCTCAATCGCTCGAGGAATAATCGATTCGAAGACAGAGGCTTGGGGAATAAAGGTGACGTCGGTTGAAATCAGGGACGTCGCCATTCCTCAAGTGCTCCAAGATGCGATGTCCAGACAAGCACAGGCCGAACGTGAGAGAAGAGCGAGAGTCACATTGGCGACAGCGGAATTTGAAGCGGCACAGAAAATGATTGAAGCCGCAAACCTCTACGAAAAAAGCCACGAAGCCTTAAGACTGAGGTGGATGAACATCCTCTACGAAATTGGACAGCAATCCAAAACAAACACGATTATGCTAGTTCCATCGTCGATGCCAGAAGCAGGATGGCCACCAACCGGCATGTATGGCTTCAAAGAAATCGCCAAAGACACAAGCAAGAAAGATACTAAGACGGAGAATCAGAAAACCTAGCAGGTGCTAATATTAGGGCCGTCTTTGTATGAGTATCCTGTCTATTTTTCCTTCTGCTAGTTGTTCCTGCATCTCTTTGACGAAGCTGTAGAATTCGTCTGGAAACATGGCGGCTTCTGTGTTCATGTCGAACGTTTTTGTCTGGGCCACCGTGTTGGCGTAAAGGCCGTTCTTAATTCCTTCCACACTAACCCGTACCATACCATCATCCATGGAAATAAGAAAGGGAGATAGGTTATATGCATATCTAACAAGTCAAGGCGTGCTACTATCCTATTATTGATTGTACTCTGCCGACTTTCCCGTCTATCAGTCGTACCTTGATTCCGTGGGGGTGAGTTGAGCTGTTGGTGAGGATATTCTTGACGACGCCCTCGGTTAATTTGCCGTTGCGTTGGTCCTGCTTCAGGACGATTCTTACGCGGATACCAGGATTGATTTGGCTCCTCTGCTGATTTGGTTGCATTTCCGATAATAGGTTCTTCGGGGCTTATAGCGTATTCGCACCGCTTATCCAAAACGATGAATCGGTGCCGAGGGCAAGCACGCGCTTTCCTTTTCTTCTACGACGTCGTCAGAAGTTGTGAGGTTAAATGGGACAGTGGAACATTAAACTTATTAACGATACCGTGAATGCATTACGCTTAAAGGGTGAATCAAAAGGTGTCGATTGCATCAAAGCTGAAGATTGAAAACACGGGCATGTTTCTGACAACCCTTTTCTACGCGATTGTCGGAATAATCTTCTTCGTCCTGCTGCCCATAGCCGGTTTCACCCCATACCTAGCCATGATCGGCATATTCAGCCTACTGACCGCCTACGGAGTCTTCAGAAGGAGAACTTGGGCCATCTGGTTCGTGATAATTCTATTTTTTGGTGCAACCACATTCTCAGCCGTGATGATATACAACATCCTACAAATAGACACTCTCCTCGGCCTAAGCTCGATAGGCTATCTGATTCTAACATGGGTTTTCACACTGTACGCGGTGTTGAAAAGAAAAGCATTCGAAACCTAGATTGAACTGGTTGCCGAAGATCCTCAGAGTGATTTCCTCCAGGCAGCCTGCTGACTGTCTAGCAGATTGTTTGATTCTTGAATAGCTTCACTGTGACTGGTTCGCCGGCATCAATGAACTGGACGTTCTCAACAATTTCAATGAACCCGTCAGCCCATGCGAGCGTTGTTATTGCACCAGAAAGTGATGTGGGCAAGGGCTCAGCGACGAGTCCTCTTGGTTTTTTTGTTTTCAGCTTGACCATGATGAAGGTTCTGCGGCCTTTTGCCGGGAACATTCTCATCGATGCGATGGCTTTCACTTCCTGCGGCTTCTCGTTCGTTCTGCCGCTCATTGCCTGAATCAGCGGACGCGCGAATAGCAGAAAAGTCAGCAGGGCTGAGGTTGGATGGCCAGGGAGCGAGAAAACTGGTTTGCCAGCAATAGAAGCCACGGTAGTGGGTTTACCAGGTTTGAGTGCAATCCCATTGATGATTAGGCCTGGCTTTCCAAGAGCATTAACCGTCTTGGGCATTATGTCCTTTGGACCCACGGAGACCCCTCCAGATGTCACGACCATGTCTGAGCAAGCGAGTGCTCGAACCAGCGCCCCACGGAGTTCATCCGCCTTGTCGGGAAAGACCCCCAGGTAAACAGGGTTTCCTCCGCTTTCAAGCACCGCCGCGCAGAGGGAGTAGGCGTTTATGTCGTAAATCTTCCCAGGGGGTAGCTCACTGCCCGGTTCGGCTATCTCCGGTCCAGTTGAAAGAATAGCGATTCTAGGAAGTCGGAAGACCTTGGTCTTCGCCCTCCCCAAGGCTGCCAAGACACCGATTTCCCTTGAGCCTAACAGTTGACCCTTCCGGAGGATCGTTTCACGTTTCTTGATGTCGGAGCCAGCTTTCATGATGTTCTCGTTCTTTGTCGCGGACTCGAAAACCGTGACTTGGTCGCCCTCACGAGTTGTGTGTTCCATCATGACGACTGCGTCCGCGCCTTCGGGTATTGGTGCCCCAGTCACGATTTCAGCGGCTTTGCCCTTTGTGACCGTGGTTTCAGGAAGCTCTCCGATGTTCACTGTTCCAGAAATGTGCAGCACGACTGGTCTGTTCTCTTCTGCGTCAAACGTATCTTCTGCTTTGACGGCGTATCCGTCAACTGTGGATCTATTGAAGGGAGGAATGTCCATGTTGGCAGTTATGTTTTCGGCGAGAACCCGATTAGTGGACTCTAGGAGAGAAATCTCTTCGACACCTAAAGGTTTAGTCTTAAACTGGCTTTCGATGACCTTTTTCGCCTCATCAAAAGTCAAAAGTTTCCTGAACATTTTCCTCAGCCTTCCACGTTGTCGAACAATTGGACATGGACTTGCTCTTTTTCCTCTAGGCCTTCTCGGTTTTCAGGAACGACGACAAAGCCGTTAGCCTTTGTCATCGTCGAAATCATGCCCGAGCCGCGAGCGCTGATAGGCTCCGCCATTAACTCGTCATCACGTGGGAAAACGCGGACGCGAACGAAATTTCTTCTCCCAAGGGCTGTGGCAATTCCTCTAGTCATTTTGGCCTTAACCGTGAGCCTGGGTTCAGCTCGTTTCAACCCCATCATTCTGGAAATCAAGGGTCTTGCGAACACTTCAAAGCCTATCATCGCAGCAACTGGGTTGCCTGGAAGAATCAAAATCGGCTTTCCTTTGGCTACTGCAAGAGCCGTGGGCATAGCCGGTCGCATTGCCACGCCGTGAACAATCACGCCTGGCTTTGCAACTTTGTTGACGGCGTCTGGTACGAAGTCTGATCCTCCGACGCTTGTCCCGCCGGAAGTTATTATTGCATCCGCCTTTTCGAGTCCGATTCTCAGCCTTTCAGAAATCTCATGAACATTGTCCTTTACTATGCCCATGTCTAAGGGCTCTGCGCCCAAGTCTCTGCAAAGAGCGGAGAGTACGAGTTTGTTTGTTTCGAAAATCTGGCTTCCTTCAAGTCTGTTCCCTAACTCTACAAGTTCGTTTCCAGTGGCCAGAACGGCGATTCTTGGCTTGTCGTACACTTTGACCTTGCTGATTCCCAAAGCAGCTATTAGCCCCAGATGCTGCGGCTTCAGGCGAGTCCCGACCATTGTTGCAACATCTCCTTTTCGGACGTCCTCGCCCTTTTTGGAAACATTTTCGCCCGGTGTCACTTGACTCCAAACATCGACTCTGTCTCTTGCCAACTTGGTGTCTTCAAGCATCACCACCGCGTCTGCACCCTCAGGAATCGGGTTTCCAGTCCAGACCTGCTTTGCTCCTCCAACGTCTATTCGATTTTTGTCAGTGAGGTGGAACACTTTGGGTTTGAATTGTGACGCTCCCGCTGTTTTTTCGGCGCTAACGGCATATCCGTCGACTGCTGACCTGTTGAATCTAGGCACGTCCATTTCTGCGACGACGTTCTCGGCTAGAACACGATTCAAAGCGGAATCCAGAGGAACAGAAACTGTTCTCGGTTGCTTGAACACGACAGCCGCAAGAAACTTCTGCAAAGCCTCATCGACTGGCGTCAGTTTCTGGAAACCTTTGAGTCGCACCAAAACATGTACCCCAAGACAGCACTGGAGGATTTGATAGAAAAACGTATCGCAACAGGCTCGTTAATCCGGCTTCAGCTCCACTCCTTCTGAAGTATGTCGCGCATTCGCAGGGCGTCTATGTCTAGGATTGGGCTTTCACTTATTATAACGGGTTTCAACCTGAATTCAGATATGACCTTTGCCAGCATCTCAAATTCTGGCCCATAACGCGTTTCTTCCAACGTGTGATGACGTTTTTCGCCGTTTTTTGTGAATTCGATTTTCGTAAAGTGGCAGTGCATATTCTCAACTGCCTCTGTTCCAAGCCTGGTTTCCACTTTTTCCACAACGCGTCGAAAATCATCAACGGTTCGGAACTTGCCTTGGTCTCTTGCGTGCAAGTGTGACCAATCAATAACCAACTGTGTTTGGTCAAGCGTTTCGCACAATCCCATAATTTCATCTAAACTTCCAAGTTGGAAAAGCCGTCCCATGGTTTCGGGACCGATCTTGACGTCGCGGATTCCAAGCGACTGGAGGGTTTCAATGGTCTCTCGCAAGGCTCTTAGGCATTTGCTGAAAGCTTGATCGACTGAGTTTTCGCCGTAGAATCCTGGATGAAAAACGACAACATAGGCGTTCATCCATTCGGCCGCCACAGAGCATGCGATGAGTCGCTGTTTGCTGGCTTCAACAATTCGGCTGCTTCCACAAAAGTTTATGAAATATGAACCGTGCAGGCTGAGCCACACATCGTTTTCTTTTGCCGCAAAGCCAAGCTTCTCGGCGTCCTCTTTCTTTATCTGCGGTTTCTTCCCCCACCGCACCGCCTCATATTCAAAGGCATCAAGACCCTCTTCCTGCAAAAGTTTCGGAACATCTGCCAAAGCCGCCTTCATAAATCTGAATGACGGAGGAACCCCAGCAGGACCGAACCGGGGGTGGTCAGCCATTCGAAACCCCCTTTTTCTCTTCTACTTCTTCCTGTATCGATAGCTTCTGCGCGAATACTGCCCGTACAAAAGAACCAGAAAAACTGAAATCCAAGCCGCAAGGTTCTGGAAGGCCAGGTATTTACCTGCGGAATCAAGGTTCGCCAAAGGCCCAATCAAACTGCCGAAGGCCGTTCCAACGGCTCTAACGCCAGGAGACAGGGCTACCAGGCCATTGTGTATTCCTGTAGCGATCCAGCCGATGGGCGACACGGCGTGGGCGAAGCCGCTCAAAGAATTGGCAACTGACACCACGAAGTGGTAAAGCGGAGAGTGGCTTTGGTACGAGCTTGTGATTGCCTGATAGATAGCTCCAGGAAAGGTCAATTGAGAGACTATAAGCACCAGAACCGCAAAAGCCAAGAGAACGATCAAGGCACTCTTGATGGTCGCTCTTGCAGAGTAGATTCTTTGCCTTATGGAGGGAAAACCCTTGTCCTTTGGAGGAGTTGGCTCAGTCTTTTGAACTGGACTCTTGGCTGGTCGACTTTTTTGGGTCGGTGGTTGCTTAATCTCCGTTCTTCCTATCGGCAGTGTCTGCCTAACTGAAAGCTTCTTCGTCAGGTAGATCCAAGCGAACGAAAGCGTGATGATAACGGCAATTGGAACCAATTCAAACAGGATGCTGACCCTAATCGTCGCTGGCCAGCTCGTTGTCAATTGACCTACGTCTTTAACGCCTAAATCCATTGCATACAAAACCACGAGAACCTCGGCTATCACCGCCACAGCTAAGAATATTATTATTGAAAGTGAGCCCTTCAACGATTTCCAATGGATCACAGCATGCCCCGTGGGAGGTTGAGACGTCAAACATTTCACCGTGAGTTTTTTGCCGCTACTAAGTTGAATATTTGCTGAAAATATTAAGGTTCTCATTAAAAAGGGTAACGTTGAGGACTCCGTGCGATCCTGATTCTTTTCACAGGAATCAAAAGAAGCCATGAAGCCAACTGGGACAATTTTGATGGGAAAGCTAGAGAGAATCTAGAGAAGGAATGCAGAAAATGCAGGGCCAGAATTAACTTGGTTCTCTGGAAATGTTTAAACGGTTTAAAGAGGAAGTGTTAAGAGATCTTGTAACGATTAGAACTATGTTGGTTTCGGAGTGAAATAGAAACGACGGCCAAAGCAGAGAGGCAAGAACTCTACAGGGATCGGAACACTCAAGTGCTCTTGAGCAAACTCTTAGCTGGCGAACCTAGCGAAATCGAGCCCAGGTTCGACTCCAAACGAGGATATCGATACGAAATCGTTGAAACAATCGTGGGAGACGCTTCAAAGGCTGAAGCATTCTTAGAAAGACTCTATGAAGCGGGAATACTGGCAAGAGAGCTTCATGACGAAGTCATTTTTTGCTCCAAATGTAATTCGGCTGGAATTTCAACGCGCTATTGCTGCCCGTACTGCAAATCATTCAATATCAAAAAAAGTTCCTTGATTGAACACATCAAATGCGGATACATGGACGTAGAGGAAGACTTTCACAAAGGTGACAAGCTTATCTGCCAGAAATGCCACGACGAACTGAAAAAACTCGACGTTGATTACAAGCGGGCGGGAACATGGTGCACCTGTAAGGAATGCGGCAAGAGCTTCGACATCCCCTTGGTCAAATTGTTCTGCAGAGACTGCCACAACGAATTCACATTTGAGGACGCAACAATCAAAGAGGTTTACAGATACTCTCTCAAAGAGGAGGCGAGAAGAGAAGCCGCTGAGGGTTGCGTTTTGATTCCGCCGATAAGCGAGTTCCTTGCAGAAAACGGCTTTGAAGTTAGAAGCCCCGCCTTTCTGAAGGGGAAGTCAGGAGCAAATCACGCGTTCGACATAGTTGCGTCGAGAAAAGAAAACGCTCAGAGCGTAACAGTGATTGATTTGGCCACGTCGACCGACAACGTGGTGTCAGAGCAGCCTGTAATTGCACTGTTCGCAAAGATATTTGACGTATCGCCCCACGCGGCCTATCTTATCGCAATTCCCAAGCTAAATGACGATGCAAAGAAAATGGCCGAATTGTACAATATTCACGCCATTGAGGGCAAGAATCAAAAAGAAGCAATGGATAGCTTAAAGGAAAAAATCACACAAGCAAAGTGAAGTCGTATGGATCAGGCGCAAGTCGAACGGCTTCAACCTTGATAATTCCTAACAAGAGTAAAGGAACAGAGAATTCTCGCTAAGTGAGTAAACCAACGCAGCATCGCAGTTCACAGTTTTCAGGATACGAAGATGATAGCGGCGATTATTAGGAAAGCTCCTGCGCCGGTAATCAATGTTAAGGTCTCGTTCAAGAAGATTGAGGAGATTGCCAATGCGACTAGCACTTCTGCCAGAAGAATGATGGTGGAGTTCACTGCGGAGATGTATTTCAGACCTTCAGACCAGAGGTAGTATGGAATGACCCAGCAGAATATGGCGGTGTAGGATATGGCAAGCCACGCGTCAGGCGGCAAGTTGGAAGGGGAGCTGGTCGAAAAGAGGAGGCAGGGTATTAGGGGAAGCAGGGTTACGAAAATCACCCACGTTGTTGGCTGAATTATGTCTTTTACACCGGAGACCAGTCTTTTGTTGTAAACCGTAAAGAAGGCCCAAACGACTCCGGACAGGAGAACAAGCAAATCGCCGACGATAGCTCCTTGGCCCAGCATTTGGAAATCGAGGTTCGTCGTTATCAAGAAAACCCCGGCGATTCCTAATATTATTCCGAGCGCTCTCCTGTTTCCTAGACGTTCTTTCAGTATTAGCCAGCTCAGGATCGCAACCCATATCGCGCTCAGATTAACGAGCAACGAAGATTTTGAGGCCGAGGTAGAGTTCATTCCAACGTACTGGAACAGATAAGCAACTCCGTTAGCGATGCCCAAGAACCACACTATTCTGTTCTTCGCGAATTCGAAGCCGAAATTTCTCCTCATCAATAGTAAAAACAGCATTACGATTGAAGCTATGAGAAACCTCAAGAAAACGAACATGTAAGCGTCCACGTACCGTAGCCCGATTTTTATCGCTGGAAAAGAGGTGCCCCACAAAACGCTGGCGATGCCCGTAAGGATGATCGCCTTTATCTTCTTGTCACGGCCGCCTGAATCCTGCAAGTATTATTCCTTTCTTCCATCATGCGCACTGGTTCAAATAAATCTACTGAAGCAAAGAAAAACAAACGCAATAAGCTGGCGATAGGTCGGGCGCTTAAATATGACTTGGACGTTAAGACATGACGGTGGAAATTCAAAATGGTCGGACCTACATTTTCTCTATCTGAAAAGTGGACCCAGTTTCTAAAACATCTGGCGGACGAGCACGAAATTGATCTCAACGTCGCAATAGATGAACTGTTCGAATGGGCGTTATCAGATGATGAAGACAGAGAACAGTTCAGAGATTGGCTGGATGAAGCCTATCCGCCACCCGGGGAAGCTGAAGAGCAAGCAAAGGCTACCGGAGAAGAAGCCGCCGAGGAAGAAGAGGAAAACGAAGAAGAATCTGAAGAAGAATCCCACGAACACCGAGACTAGTCTTAAAAGCTGCGTTCAAAGCTTAAAAGCTTCGCTTCTCAAACATAGCCGGAGAATTGCATGAAGATTTTGGTCGTATATGACACGGGTTCTATCTCGCGAGGGGCTGGAGCTGCATCAGGAAACACGGCAAAAGTTGCCGGGACGATAAGTGAAGTTCTCAAAGAAAAGGGGTTTGACGTTGACTGTGTTTATGTCAAGGATGTTGACCCAGCAAGTGCGAGGAATTATGATTGTCTATTAGCCGGGTCGCCCACGCAGTGGCACAGGGCAACTGGGCCTATCATGCAATTTCTTGGCAGATTGGCCAAAGCCGAGTTCACAGGAAAACTTGCCGCGGCATTTGACACGCAATTGCAGATTCCATTGAGCGGAAACGCGGGAAGAGGGATAGAGAAGAAGCTCCGAAAACTTGGTTTCAAGATAGTTGCGCCACCGTTGGTCACCTACGTCCAAGGCAAGAAGAACGTCGAAGGCAAGAATGAAATCCAACTGAAAGAGGGAGAACTGGAGAAAGCTAAGAGCTGGGCAGAAGAAGTTGCCAAGGTTCTTCCCAAATAGAGCTTTAGGTTTGTCTCGCAAATAGCGTGCGCATATCCAAGATCTGAAGAGCTCAAACTTGCTTATCAGAAAGTGGTTTTCACGTAGCGCGCGCAATTCCTGGTGCCCCTCATCGGAATGCTGCTGTTCCTTTATTACGCACGGGCATGTTAAGACTGGCCTCCAAAACTCTGCACTTCTTCGACAAATGCAAGCGCGCTAAAGAGCTGGACTAAAAAACTTGGAAATTACGACAAGAGGGCCACCGCCACTAACCGATATCTCCATGTTGAATGGGCGATAAGGAATCTTTTCGGCGAGCGTTCTCTCTGGGAACTTCTCGTCGAGGGAAGGGCAGACAGAGATGGAGTGTGTCTCGCGCGCACATGATGAACTAGCTCGACAAATCAAAACAGCAGGTTTGAAATTCGGTGCCGGGCAGTGTTGCGAAAAAAGCTTATTTTAGCAAAAGAGGGCGTAGTTGGGTTTGGTGGGGCCGGCCGGATTTGAACCGACGACCTACGGGTTTCTTCTCGGTATAACTGCTCCCGAATTTCTTCATTCCCTTTCGGGTCGGATTGTAATTGGGTAAACACATGGGCTACCTTGCGGTTTCTCATGGGTTGATTCTGGAGCCCGTCGTCATACCTGCCTAGACTACGACCCCCGAGAATTTCTTAAGAGGCTTTGGATATATGCGTTGTTCCTTCGACGGCCAGATTGCGTGGAAATATAACTTCGGATATGGGGTTTATACGAGGGAAGCGATAAGCTTATGAGTAGAAGATTGGCGTGTATGTTGGGGTTTGCCGGTCATAGGGCGTGGGTCCCACCTGATCCCATACCGAACTCAGAAGTTAAACCACGTTCCGTTTCCGGTTATAGTGTGGTCTTCGGCCATGTGAACCCGGGAAAGCTGGTAGCCCCACCTAATCAATCCTGCTGATTTGGAGGAGAATTAGCTAAGGCTTATAACTAAGTGCTGATAGTGTTTTTGCAAAAGGTGAGTCCGTGAGTATAAACGTCGCTTTGATGGGCGTTCAGGTCAAGGTTGCACAGTTGTTCAATACGTCGGATTGGACGTGGGTTCTGAACATTGCGTTCTATGGGGTTTTCGTGGCTTTCATATTTTATGGTCAAAAGATCCAGATGTACGTGATGCTCAACGAAGTCGGTGGGTCGCTGTTCAGGCTGAAGTACATCAAGGAAGAAGGGCGAAAAATCGCTGTCGAAACTGTGAAGGAGATTGGGAAGCCCCAGGCGGATCCTACCGACAAGATTGACAGATTCTTGGAGTACTTCACGATTGGGCCGCAGAGCCTTGACCCTGCGGGTGTTGTTTGGAAGCTCGAGCACATACTTGACGTGAGGGACACGCGTTTGAAGGATGAGGTGAAGCTGATGGCGCCAGCGTCGGATGAGACCCAAGTGAACAATCTAGAAAACACGCTTGAGGCCGCCAGTGCACTCAACTTTATCTACAAAATTGTTCGTCACTATTACCTGCTTGGCAAGAAGACGAAGAACCTCTACGTGATATTGCAGATACAGATGATTCTGCCGCTCGTCATGCGGGAAGCAGAAGCTTATGCAAGCGCTCTAAAGGCGTTTGCGTACGGTCAACCCATCGGCGACGGGGCAGGCGCCCTCGTTGCCGCAAAACTCATGCACGGTTACGAAACGAGAAAAGTGGAGAAAGACTGCGTTGTCGCCTCCGTTCCCTTTGAAGGACGTACTGCGTTTGTTATAAAGGCAGAAGGGCCGGGGGGAAACGTGGGAAAACCTGGAGACGCGATCAAGACGGTGATTGAAGAGAATGAAGGAAAAATCGCCATGGTGATCATGATTGACGCGGCGCTCAAGCTTGAGGGAGAGGAGTTGGGAGAGGTGGCTGAAGGAGTGGGCGCAGCTATCGGTGGACCGGGCGTCGACCAGTACAAGATTGAAGACTCGCTGGTGAAGTATCACATTCCGATTAACGCTGTGATAATAAAAGAGGATGTCGGCGATGCGGTGTCGCCTCTCCGTAAGGAAGAGTTTGACGCGACTGACAAAGCACTCGAAAGGGTGAAGCAGGTCGTGATGGAAAAGACGAAGGAAGGAGACAAAGTGATAATCGCCGGAATCGGAAACACCATCGGCATCGGACAATAGGAGGCAAGCGGAATGAGCGGAAACCAGAATCAAACAACGAACAGGGTCTCTTCATTTGTGCTCATTGTCGTTTTCCTAACCCTAGCACTGTCGCTTGTGGCACTGATTTTCGGGGCAACCGTTCTTGCAGGATACGTCAACATCGGAAGCGACCTGACAAGCGCCTACATTCTGCTGGCCCTCGGCATCCTAGGAATAGCCATATCTGGATACGTGGTTGTCGAGGCGAGAAGAAGACTGATGAAACTGAAGGTCGCTGTTTCTCCAGTCATGACCACTCTCGAGTGCAAAAAATGCGGTGTCAAGAACACCAGAGAATTCAAACGAGGCGACTATATTTTCAAGGAAACCGAAGACCCCTGCCAGAAATGCAACGACAAAATGCTGATAACGGCAATTTACAAGGAAGTCAAAGACAAGGAAAAGGAACATTTACAGTTCTAGGTCAACACGTGACAACCATCCTCAACTATCATGACCGTGTGCTCCGCCTGAGCGACCGTTCTTCGACTTGCTTCGATGAATATAGGGTAGCGCATGAGAGCCTTCGAAGCCAAAAGCTCATCGAAAGCCTGTTTGTGCTGTTCTTTGGGCACTGCGCCCTGCAACCAGCGCTCGGCGAAGGGCAGAGTCCTGAAGTTTTCTTCAATGAATTTCAGAAGCCGTTTAGCATAGGGATCTCTTGGCGACCTCGACTTGACGAACCTGAAAATTGTAGACTCGCTCCCGTCTTCAACTCTTCCCGCTGCATCGGGCATCGTCACGAACGGCTCAATAGCGTAGACTCCGCCGAGTTTGAGTTTCGTGAAAGACAATTGGGACACATTCGGTATTGAAGTCCCAGTGTGCAGCACGTACCGGCCAACCTGGTGCCCAGTGAGGTTTGATATGGGTTTGAAGCCGCGGGATTTTATCGTCTTCTCGATCAACGCGCCGAGTGTTGAGGCAGAAATTCCCGGCCTAATGATATCCGTAGCAGCTTTCACTGCGCGCTCAGCGGTTGCCACGAGATCTTCATACTCACGGTTTAAACAAACTGTCACCGCCGTGTCGGTCACATAACCGTCCACGTGTGCGCCAATGTCCACCTTGACAACCGAGTTCTCGGGGATCCGCTTCTTGTCGCCTGGTGGAGAAGTGTAGTGTGCCGCCACCTCGTTGATTGAAACGTTGCATGGAAAAGCCGGCTTTGCACCCTTTTTCTTAATCAGCTCCTCTGCCTTCTCGCAGATGTCGATTATCATCATGCCTTCTCGGACGTAGCCCTTGATCTCCTCCCGTGCCTCCCGAAGAATCCTTCCGGACAGCTTAAACTTCTCGACGGCATCCTTGTCAAATTCACCCATCAAATTCCCAACCTTTCAAGACAGAGCAAAGACTGAACTTTCACAGCATCCCTTTTTTTACACGCAGCTGACTTAAATGTTTAATCGGCGACTATTTGAACGCACCGAACTGGCCCCGTCCTCCACCTAACCCTTGGATTCGACGACTTTTGGCTCAAGAGTCGCATATTTGTCTCCTCCAAGATGAAAAATCATTTGCGCTTTTCCCAAGTCATACGAGTCTCCGAAGGCCCCTTTGTCAACTTGGGCGTTGACTATTTCTCCTAGGAATATCGTGTGATCTCCTGCAGTGAATTGGCTGTGAAGTTTACATTCAAGATGACCCACGCACTCTCGTATCAGCGGAGCCTTGACTTTCTTTGCCGGAAGCGCTGTCAAGCCTGTTTCTTTGAATTTGTCATGGTTTCTGCCGCTGGTCGTTCCGCAGAGTACGGTCTTGCCGAGCAGGTCCATCGTAGGTATGTTAACAACAAACTCTTTCGATTCCTCGATGAGGCCATGTGAGTGTCTCCGAGGTGAGACGCTTATGGCCACGAGGGGCGGGCTTGCCGAGGCGGGCATCGCCCACGCCAGGGTTATTATGTTGGATTTTCCGTTTTTTCCTACGCTCGTGACGAGCACCGTGTGCATTGGATGAAGAAGCCTGTAGCTTGAACTGATGTTGACTTCCACCTTTTCTTTCTCGAGCATGTGCCAAACGCACCTCAACGTTTCACGTGATACTTCTCTACTTTGTCTCTTGCTTTTTCCCTTTTCTTCTGGTGTTCGGCGAGAAAACGGTTGATCCGTTCGGTCAGATCTTTTTTGCACTCGCCGCACATTATTCCGCCGGTTCTGCACAGTCTCTCTCTTTCGCTGAGTTTTTTGTCGTCTTCCTCGAAGAGGTAGAGGAAGTACTGGTACACGGAGCAAACGTCTGGGTTCGCGCCTTCCTTCCTCTGTTCCGCAACGGTTGCCTTTCCGCCCGTGAAGGCTTTCCAGACCTTTCTCTTCACGACATCGGGCGAGTCGACGGTGAATATTGCCGTGTCTGGCTCGGACGCGCTCATTTTTCCTCCTATTCCCAGTCCCGGCAGGAAGCGATTATGAATTTGCGCGGGTTTGTAGTAGCCGAGTTTTGATGCGATGTCTCGGGTGATTCTCCAGTAAGGATCTTGATCGATGGCGGCCGGGATGAGTGCGGGAACGTTTTCTCCAGTCAGTTTCTTGTGTATGAAGCAGGGAACCGCTTGTACGGCGGGCCAGAACACCCAGCCGAGGTTCATGCTCTCTTGAAACCCGAAAGTGGCTTTGGCCGTTGAGTAGGTTATCCGTTTGGCCACTTCCAATGCGATGTCGTAGAGCAGGTCGATGTCTTGAACGTCGTAGATTATGAACGTCTTCTCCGGTTCAAAACCCAGCGCTACCAAGTCTAGGGCGTTGTCGTAGCCCAATTGGGTGGTTTCGGCGAGTTTGCGTTCGTCGTCCACAACAAACTTCTCGTCGTCGGTCATTTGAAAATAGAGCCTGGTGTCAAACGCATCCTGCAGGTGTTTCGTGAAGATCCACGGGACGAGATGTCCTATGTGAACAGGACCTGATGGGCCTCGCCCAGTGTACAACACGAATTTTGTTCCCTTGTCGTACAAGTCCAAAACCGTGTCCAAGTCGCGGTGAGAAAAGAACAGTTTTCTTCGCAGCTGGAGATGAATTTCACCCGTGTAATGTGCCAACCTCTTCAGCAGTTCGTCGGTCAGCGGTTGGGTTCCAAACTCACGTATCAAACGGTCATAGTCAACCTCACCCCGAACTTCCCACGGGGTGACGACCATTTCATTTTTCTTCTCACCCGTCAAATTTCACGCCTACCACGGTTCCCTATACATTTCAAAGAAAAGTATTAAGTCTTGTGCGACATGCGCTCATGCCTTTCAAATGAGGCACGGTGTGAATTGTACGCGTTCCAGAGTCAGGCTTTTATTAAAATATGAGCATTTACATTACAAAATCCAATCTATCTGGCTCAAAGGTGCGGAACAGCATGGTTGACTTGAGAGAACACGAACGTCGGACGCTTTCAGCGTTGAGCAACTTCATTGGGGAGGCGAACGTTGAGCAACTCATTCAGAATAGCGGACTGTCGGATGCGGCTGTGATGCGTGCCGCCTTGGCACTGCAGGAAAAAGGACTTATAACGATTCATGAATGCAGAGAGACGTTGCTGAAGCTCAGCGCAGAGGGAAAGCTTCACGCTAATAAGGGCCTGCCGGAACGGCGTCTCATGAACGCTTTAGAGAACCTCGGCGGGAAAGCTGCTCGCAAGGATGCCTTTGAAAAGGCAGGTTTGGAAAAGCAATTCATGCCAATCGCGCTGGGGTGGGCTCAGAAGAAAAAATGGACGATGCTCGACTCGAAAGCTGACGTGTTGCAGGCTATCGTTAAACCGGCAGTGGGTGACGATGAGAGGCTGCTCAAGGTTCTTGCTGAAAAGGAAAACGTGACGGCGGAAGAGTTAGATGCTAAGCTTCAAGGTGCTGTGCAGGTTCTTAAAGGAAGGAAGCTTCTCGACGTCGAGGGAAAGATACGGCGCGTTTTTGAATTGACGGCAGCCGGAAAGCAAGGCTTGAGGGAAAGAAAGAGTGAGGCTCCTGAAGTGACACAGTTGACGCAGGAGCTTATCGTCGGCGGCAAATGGAAGAGTGTGAAGCTTCAAAGATACAACGTGGAGGCATCGGTGGCTGAGACATGGCCCGGCAAGAAGCATCCCTACACACAATTCTTGGAAGAAGTGAGAGAAAAGCTTGTTACCCTGGGATTCAGAGAAATGATCGGCACGGCAGTTGAAACGTCCTTCTTTAACTTCGACGCCCTCTACACGCCCCAGGACCATCCGGCCCGAGAAGCATCAGGCATTTACTTCGTCAAATCGCCAAAAGAAGGAAGCATAGACGTTCCCGCGAAAATCCTTGACAACGTGAGAAAGACTCATGAAAACGGCTGGAAAACAGGCTCCACAGGCTGGAAATACAAGTACTCGGAGAAAGAAGCCAAACGACTCATTCTGCGAGGACACGGAACATGCCTCAGTGCTAGAACGTTGCTGAGCAAAGACCTGCAGGTTCCGGGTAGATACTTCTCGTTTGCGCGATGCTACAGACCGGAAATAGTTGACAAGCTGCACCTGACAGAGTTCAATCAGGTTGAAGGCATAATCATTGAAAAGGATTTGACGTTGCGAGATCTGCTGGGTGTGCTGGGAAAATTTGCCACCGAAATCGCGGGGGCAGACAAGGTTAGGTTCAGGCCGGACTACTTTCCCTTCACGGAACCGAGCGTTGAACTTGCCGCGTACAAGAAAGGTGTCGGATGGATAGAGTTCGGCGGCTCAGGAATTTTCAGACCCGAAGTTACAATGCCCATGGGCATCAAGGAGCCAGTTATCGCTTGGGGTTTAGGCATCGACCGATTGTTCATGATGAGGGCCAAGGTCGAGGAGATACGATACATTTTCAGCCAAGACCTAGACTGGGTCAGAAGGAAGGCGGTGGTCTAGATGCCGACGATAGACATAGACTATGCCGAGTTCGAAAGGCTGCTCGGAAAAATGCTGCACAAAGACTTGGATGAGATCAACGATGCGCTTGCATTTGTCAAGGGAGAGGCGAACCTGTTCGATGAGAAAGAAGGAACTATGAGCGTTGAGATAAAGGATACAAATCGTCCGGACATCTGGAACATCGAGGGCCTAGTCAGAGCTCTGCGAGGGTTTCTGGGCATCGAAGAGGGTTTGAAGCGATATTCAGTTGGCAAGCAGTCAGCCGAGGTTCACGTTGATCAGGGACTGGAAAACATACGTCCCTACATCGGCTGCTCCATAGTCAAGAATCTGAAACTGAATGACACCATAATCCGCGGCTTCATGCACATGCAGGACAAGCTCGATCAGACTTACGGAAGGAACAGGCGGCGAACTTCAATCGGGCTTTACAACTTGGATTTAATTAAACTGCCGTTGCAGTATACGGTCGCAAAGCCGAATGAAATCAGCTTCGCGCCGCTGGGCTTCACGGAAAAGATGAGCCTGAAAGAAATGCTTGCGCATCATCCGAAAGGCCTAGAGTACGGCCACATCGTCAGCAAACACGAGGTCTACCCCCTCCTCTTGGACGCGGAGAACAAGCCTCTCTCCTTCCCTCCGATAATCAACTCTAACGACCTTGGAAGAATCACCGAAGATACAAAAAACGTTCTCGTCGAAGTTACAGGAACAATGGAAGAGACAACGCTCAACACTCTGAAAATCGTCACCCTCTCCTTGATAGACCGTGGCGGCAAAGCTTACGCAGCCAAAATCCACTATCCGCACAGAAACTTGGACGTTCTGACACCAAGCTTCGAAACCGGCCAAATGGACTTGAACGTTGATTACGCCAACACTGTCTTGGGCTTGAAGCTGAAGGCCAAGCAGATTGCACAGATGCTGCGCAAGGCAGGCCACGGCGCTGAAGAAACTGAGGGGAATAGTGTGCACGTGGAGATTCCGTGTTACAGAGTCGACGTGATGCATCCTGTAGATCTCGTCGAAGACGTTGCCATAGCCTACGATTACAACAACATCAAGCCGCTGTGGCGCGAAATGCCCACGACCGGAGGGGTGAGGCCTGAACAGAGATTGATTGGCGTGGCGAGAGAGTTGATGATTGGACTGGGGTTTCAGGAAGTCCTCACGTTCACACTTACGAACCCTGACACCCTCTTCAAGAAAATGAACCTCAAGAAAGAGAAGATAATTGAAATCTCCAACCCCAAAGTCAACACATTGACATGCCTGAGAAGCTGGTTGCTGCCCAACCTCATCGAATTTGTGAGCAACAACCTGCACGTTGAATGCCCGCAGAAAATATTCGAACTCGGCAAAGTCACCCTCCTCGATGAGAAGAGAGAAACTAGAAGCAGGGACGAAGACAGAGTTGCCGCAATCATCTACGACGCAAACGCCAGCTTCACAGAAGCCAAATCAACAGTCGAAGCTTTCATGGCGAACCTAGGGCTCAAATGGCAAATAAAAGAAACGGAACATCCCAGCTTCATAAGCGGCAGAGCAGGCGAGATAATCGTCGAAGGAACGGAAGTTGGAGTCTTGGGCGAAATCAACCCGAAAGTCCTCGAAGCATGGAAACTGGAAAACCCCACGGCAGCCTTCGAACTGGACGTTGAAAAGATAATCAAAATCAAACAAAAAAACAAGTGAAATCGCCGCAGCCAATCGAACATATTCCGTATGGGCTATGACATCATCGAAACGGCTACTCATCTATGAGTTTTGCAGGGCTCGACATTCAACATGTTTGGACAAGTGGAGTGGGAGACAGCAACCCTTAACTTTTCAGCCGCTCCTTCTCTTCTGGCGATGACAGGAATTTGAGCCCTAGATAATCCCGCTGGCATATCCACGCAGACGGACTCAACGGAAGAAGCAAGCTTCGCTTGCCGGTTCTTGTGATGGCGAGTTTACCCAAACGTGGGACACGGCGGGCGCGGGCCTAAAAAGCCTACGACGGAGAGAGCTTAACCTAGAGGAGCGTACCGCCCCACAGTGAAGTTAAGTGTTTGGTTACGTAGGGAACAAGATGGCCCGCGAAAACAACTCTTAAGTTTGTCATGTGTATACAGATAGGTAAAACCCGAAGCAGGCAGAGCAAAATTTGGACTTAGAAACGAAAATCGAGCTTGTGTGCAGACCGCCGACGGAAGAAGTCATAACTCCTGAAGACTTGCGGAAACTCTTGGAGGTTGAGGAGCATCCGATAGCCTACAACGGCTGGGAACCGTCCGGTCTGGTTCACCTTGGAACAGGCGTCGTCTGCGCCTACAAGATGAAAGACTTCCTAGATGCTGGAATACGGTACAAGGCCTATCTTTCAACGTGGCATGCTTGGCTAAACAACAAGATGGGCGGCGACCTAAAACTCATAAGAAAAGCCGCGGATCTCTTCAGACACTCATGGATAGCCCTGGGCGTTCCAGAAGACAAGGTCGAATTCATCTACTCGGACGAGCTTTACGACGATTTGAAATACTGGGAAAAAACGGTGATGGTGTCGAAAAACCTCTCAATAGCGAGGGTGACACGCACGCTCGAGGTTGCAGGAAGACAGGAGTCTGAGGCCAAACACGTTTCGGACTACCTGTACACGCCCATGCAAGTAGCCGACATATTCCACATGGAAGTAAAAATTTGTCAACTAGGCATGGATCAACGCAAAGCAAACGTCGTGGCCAGAGAACTTGGCGAAAGGCTCGGGTTCTGGAAACCCGTGTGCGTGCACCACAGCTACCTCCAAGGCCTAGCGAAGCCGCCCATTTGGCCTATTCCGAAAGAGAAAGAAAGGGAAATACTCTCATCGATAAAAATGTCGAAGAGCAAGCCTGAAACCTGCATATTCATATACGACTCGCCCGAAGAAATCAAACAGAAAATTTCACACGCCTTCTGCCCAGAAAAAACCGTGGAGTACAATCCAATCTTGGAGATATGCAAGTTCATAATATTCAGAGAAAACAAGGCCTTCACCATACAAAGACCGCCCAAATTTGGAGGGCCAATAGCTTTCGAAAACCTCAAGGAGCTCCAAAATGCGTACGCGGAAGGTAAACTTCATCCGCAGGACCTCAAGAACGCTGTGGCAGAAGAGCTCGCACGGATGCTTGAACCCGTGAGAAGATACTTCGAAAACAACAAAGAAGCAAGAGAATGCCTCAACGCGGTTAGCAACTCCAAAGTGACAAGGTGAAAACCTCGTCGACACACCTTAGAGAAAGACAAGAAAACATCCAGCAAACGCTGCAATGTCTAGTTGATGAATCAGCAAGGGGAACGCCGATAGTTGTTGAAGGCAAGAAAGACCTGGAAACCCTGCGAACGCTGGGCGTTCAGGGACTGATAGTGACCGCCAAGACAGGCGGAAAATCCCGTTTAGATCTCCTAACAGAAATAGAGAAAATCGGTTACCGAGAAGTCATTCTGCTGTTGGATTTTGACAGGCGAGGGAAAGAATGGACGGCGATCCTGAGACAAAACCTGGAAAAGGCAAGGATAAAAGTCAACGTCACATATAGGAAAGCACTCTTGAGGTCAGCAGGCAAGGAACTGAAGGACATCGAAGGCCTGGCAGCCTACTTGCAGACCTTGAGCAAAAAACTCGGCGAAAGATGAACCTAGTCCCGTTTCCGCTCACGTGGGAAATTCTCTTTACGCTCAGTCCGGGGGGATGCACGTCCTCAAGGCTTCGAACCCTGTCAATCTGCCGCGAAAAAGCTTGGTAAAATCTGGATGGGGATAAAAAGCTTAAAGAGGATGATCAATAATTCATAAACGTAATATATAGCAGATATTAAGACACAATCTCGTGGTTCGAGGGAGCAATCCTCGGGTCGCGCGATTAACGCTGATCATTAACAAATCATTCGGAGGTGCCCCAGCATGGGTCCATCCCAGACGTTTACCATAAAGTATGTTGTAAGTGCGAAGTTCGATATTGAAGGAGTAGTTGAAAAACCAGATGTGATAGGAGCAGTTTTCGGTCAGACGGAAGGCCTTTTCGGACCCGAGCTTGACCTGCGAGAACTGCAAAAATCCGGCAGAATCGGTAGAATAGAAATCGATTTACACTCAAAAAACGACAAGACGACTGGCACGATAACGATTCCGACAAGCCTGGACAGGGTTTCCACGGCATTGATTGCTGCGAGCATAGAGAGCATAAACAGGGTCGGCCCGTGCGCTTCAAAGGTGACTCTTGAAAAGGTCGAAGATGTCAGGGAGGCCAGAAGAAAGGTAATAATTGACAGGGCCAAGGACATCCTTCACAAGTGGACGATTGAATCGATGCCTTCCGTGGACGAGGTGTTCAAAGAAGTTTCTGAGACGCTTAAGACGGGGAAAGTTGGAAAATACGGTTCAGAAGAGCTGCCGATTGGACCTGAACTTGAAACGGCAAAAGAAATAATCGTTGTTGAAGGAAGAGCGGACATAATTAACCTCATGCGCTGCGGCCTGATGAACACTGTGGCTCTGGAGGGCGCGAAGGTTCCGGAGGCGGTGAAGACGCTGTGCAAGGAGAGGGAAGCAACGGCCCTTCTCGACGGAGACAGAGGCGGAGACTTAATCTTCAAAGAACTCTTGCAGGTGACCGACATAAAGTACATTGCAAGAGCACCGAGAGGAAAAGAAGTTGAGGAGCTGAACTGCAAGGAAATATTCGAAGCTCTCGACGCCAAAATTGCCATTCAAGAGCCAGTGAAGCCGGAACCGCCAAAGCTGGTCAGACGGGAAAAGGTGAAAGTGGAAGTTCCGAAGGAAATCGTTGAGACGATGAACTCGCTGGAAGGAACTTTGGAGGCCGTGCTGTTGAACGAGAAATCGGAGCAGACGGAGCGAATGCCGGTCAGCCAGCTTGCCGAAAAGCTTCAACAGGTCGAAGGAGTGGACACGATAGTTTTCGACGGCATAATAACCCAGAGAATAGTTGACGTGGCAAGCGAGAAAAACATAAAAAGAATCATAGCTTCACGCGTGTCTGACGCTGTTAAGCCTTCATTAACCGTTCAACTTCTAACGTTTGGAGAAGTCGCTGAGGGCTAACCGCCGAAGAAGTCGGTTAGCTTTCTAGTTTCTTTTCCGCTGGTCTTCGACTTCAAGAGTTGTTCTTCAGTCACGTCGAAAGACTCGAGAATTCTCGCCGCTGCGGGCACAACCTGTTTGGAAACGTAGTATTCCATGTCAACATCGTCGATGGATGCAAGGTTGTAGGGCTTAACCCTCTCGTACAGGCGGCCCTTGCCGCCGATCACCACGTAGCCTATCTTATCGCCTACTCCTAGTTCCCAGCCCTTTGCCCTAAGCATCTTTGCGGCTTCAACGTGAGAAGCTCTGACCTCGTACTCTTCGGCAGGCTTGGTCAAAGTTTTCCAGATGACGAGATCGCGGTATGGCACACGCTTCTGCTGAAGCTCGTAGATGAACTGCTGCACAAAATCCACAGCCTTCTTGGGCGAATCATCCTTCAAAACGATTTCCAAGACTTTCTCCTGAACGGTTTTGGCTATGCCCGCCCAGTCTCCCCTGACAACCTCCATGCCCACTATGTCCAGTTTGCCATCTGGCAGAAGCCCGGCATAGCGTTTCTTGGCTTCCGTGAAGAATATTCTCGTGTAGATTTTGTCTGGCTTTATCTCCAGTCCCAGTTTTTTCCCAACGTCCCTTGTGAGTTTTTCGATTCGGGTAGGATCGTTCTCGATGAATATGCTGTCCGTGTCGCCGTACACCACTTTCAAGTCGTCCTTCTCGGCCATTTGAATCGCCGTGAGTATCGTGTGTCTTCCCCAGGCAGCCGCCGCCTCGGCCACCGGCTTCATGTACCACCGCGCACCCGTCCATCCAGCGTAACCGTAAGAGGCGTTGGCAATCACTTTCACGGCTTTCTGCCTGGCGTCCAAGACGCGGTGCTCGACGCTGTCCGGCTTAAGCTTCTTCATTTCCGTTCGAACTTCGTCGCGGACGCGGATGAGATAGGAAAGCACCTCCTTGTAGAAGCCAGGAGGCTCTTTGCGAAACTTGTGATCCACCTCGGGGGCTGTGTACACTCCGCCCGGCGGTTCCGGCTCCTTGGGCGGCACGTATGTGTCCGGAGACAGGTTGTAGGCGATCATGATGTTCGGGTACATGGACTTGAAGTCTAAGACGGCGATGTTTTCGTGCAGTCCAGGCTTGGGTTTGAGGACGAGGCCGCCTGCGTACGGCCTGTAGGGTTGCTCAACCCTTCTGGGAATGAGTTCGCCGAGCTTGTGAGTATGTTTTATGAGAAACCACTCGACTCGGAAGCCCGCCGCTGCTGTGCCGACGTGATCCAGGGGAAGGCTCACGAGGCTGGAGAGCTGCATGGCGAAATCCAAGATTGCCTCAGTTATCTCCATGATGCAGCGAGTGTTGTCCATGGAAAACTGTTTCAGGCTCTCGCGCTTAGCTTCGACGTTCCAGTAATCTGCAAAGTCAATGTCTTCCACCACAGTGCGGTCTTCAATCTTCATTATGCCCAAGTAGTCGGCGAGGTTAGCGAGAGTTTTGACTTTGACCTCGGGAAACTCATCCGCGTAATCGGCCAGATCCAGGTTTATTCTGCCGTTGAGTGACACGTGGCCGTAGACGCTTCTGTGCGGTTCTGTTTTGGCCCGGTCTATGCGCAGACGCAAACCCAGTTTTTTGCACCTCGCGTTGAGGTATTGCCAGTCCTGTCCGTTTATGCCATAGCCTACGATGACGTCGGGGTCGATGCTTTGCACATAATTGATGAACATCTCCAGGACAGGTTTGTCGTTCCTGTCTTCGCCTGCCAAGAACTGTTTCTGTTCGTGAAGGTTCGAACCGGTTGAAATCATGATCACGGGGTTTCTATCGGGTTTAGGGGAACCCTCCTCGCTGTAGCATATTGTTGAAAAACCCAGAACTCGCAACTGCGGAGCCTCCATTTTCTCGATGACATTTGGGAACGATTTTGCCAGGTAGACCTTTTCCACTTGGACGCGCAGCTTGTTTTCTTCCTCCGAGGCTTCTATTTCGTGCCACCCGCACGGGACAACGTTGTTGTCGATGAGATACCGCATGGCAACGCGAATGTCGTCTTCGAAGCAATCTTTGACGCCTTCGAGCTCTCGAAGTTGCCTTGCACATGTTGTCAGTTCCTCTCCGGTTTTGCAGGAGACCTTCACGGCCTTAACCGGCTTCCCGAAAAACCTGCGCTCAACAGCCTCGGGGTTGGCGGCCAGAACGCAAGGGCTCACGGTTATGCTTTCGACAACCTTCGCGGGGTCAGCATCATCCGCAACCACTGCGTAAAAGTAGGGTACGAAGCTCCTGTCGATGATGAGCACCCTCTTGCCGTCGTTGGTTATGCCCCACAGCCAGATTTCTGAGGATTCGTCTTTGGCTTCGTAGTTGATGTCCAATAGCCAAAAAGTTACCTTCATGATGAGGTCCCCGTTTCAAATAATCGATACTGAACGGAAACAGCTTTTAAGGCTTGGCGTGCGCTTCAAAATAAAGATCAAGGCTGCAAGGGCGCCCAGACAGCAGAACCCTGCAGCCCTCGGGCCGTTCACTTCAGTGAGGTGCAATTGGCCCTACGGATGAGGCAAGCAGCATAGTGGATAAAAAGCTTGTCTAAAAGCTGAACAACACAACAACACAAGCATACGCGCGCAAAAAGCCCTCAAGTGAGCAACAAAATCGTTTCCTACCTGTCAGGATGTGCTTCGTCGGTTTTCTGCGTTACTGGTGTTTTTTCAGTAGGTCTACAACGTCGGGGAAGTCTATGCCCAGTGCTTTTGCTTTTTGTATGGTTGGGACTCCGTTTTTGTTCCATCCGCGTCTTGCGTAGACTGTGTCCTTCAGTTTTTCGTACTCTGCCTCGCGGTATTTTCGCAGTGCTGCCATTTTCTCTTCTGTGGACTTGCCTTGTGGGTCGTAGCCGATTTTTTCTTTCAGTTGTTTGTCGTAGCGTTCGGCTCGGCTTTCGTACTCTTCTTTTGTTACGGGTCCGACTGAGCGGTAGGGCAGTGCGTCGTGTTCTCGTGTGCCGAAGCCCATTCTGAGGTTGAAGATGCGTTGGAGGTTGTACACTTTTTCGCTCATGAAGATTATGTCTTCTGGCGTGATCTTCTTGCCGGTGACGGCTGAATAGAATCGTGCGTAGTTGTCTACGTGGGCCATGACTTTGGCGGGTTCTTTTGTGTTCTTGTTGTCGACTGGGACGACGTCGTTCCATGGGAGTTTGCACAGTCCGTTGAGGCCGAACCACGTGCGGAACATGGGGAACCAGTGTAGGTTTTCGGCCTTCTGTTCAAAGGTGGGCATGAGGTTGTGAACCATGTCTAGGAATATCAGCCACGCCTCGTCGTGTTGTGGGCCTTTCAGGGCAAGTCCGTAGCCGCCCTGCTGGGCGAGCGACTCTTTCGTGACGTATTCCGAGAACTCTAGCCCCTTTGCTTCCATGCCGATGTCCTGCAGCACTCGTGGGTCGGCGCCGTATTCGTCTGCGAAGAGTTTCTTCATCTGTCTGATGCCTTTGCCGACTATTGTGCCGAAGCCCTCGCCCCTTGCCATTTGGTGCACGAGTTCCAAGGATGCCTCTTTGTTTCCAAAATTCAGCTCCAGGCCGCCGGTCGCTCTCTTGTCTATCAAGCCCATCTCGTAGCATTCCATGGCGAAAGCCGTTGCCGTGCCGACTGAAATGGTGTCGAGGCCGTACACGTCGCAGTAGAAGTTCATCTCGATGACGTGGTCAGGGTCGTATATTCCGCAGTTGCTGCCCACTCCGGCGATTGTTTCGTATTCTGGGCCGCTTACGAAGACTTTTTGTCCCTTGTAGGGCCCCGTCTTGGGCTCGAAGTCTTTGACGCCGTGAGAGCAGGCCAGTGCACAGCCCATCCAGCAGCCGTCGAAGCCCTTGTGGAATTTTTTCCTGTAGACTTCCTTGCCCAACTCTGCAGCCCTCGAGTCAGTGCCAAACCTGAAATTGTTCACGGGAAGAAGGTCAAAATCGTTCATTATCGTTACAAGATGTGTAGTTCCGATAGTTGCCATCTCGTTCTGTTTCGCATCGAGGCTTCGAATCTCTTGTCCGTGAGCCGTGCCCACCTGCTTGACCATCTCGGCATCTGCTGGCCCGTTGGTCTCCACTGATATCCCGCCTGAGTACTTTACCGCGAGGGCTTTCACCCTCTTGTCTCGGAACACGGTGCCGATTCCGCCTCTTCCCGCTTGCTTAAACCTGTGAATCTTCCGTCCTGCGTCAAACCATGAGAAGTTCAGGCAGCCGAAAAACGTGTGTTCAGCTCCAGGCCCTGACGACACTACTGAGATGCATTGTCCGCTGTCCGGCGCGTACTTCTTGGCCAAAAAGTCTGTGATGAGATGAGCCTCCGAAGGCATTGAAGACGCATCTTCAACTCGGACGAGGCCCTGATCACCGTCAATGAGTATGACCACTTCAGACTTGGCCTTTCCCTGAATCTCGATGGCGTCCCAACCTGCAAACTTCAGGTACGGGCCAAAGTAGCCGCCTACGTTTGAGTCTACCACGCTGCCAGTTAGGGGGGAGATTGAAACTGCGATGCTCTTTCCGCTACCGGGATATACTGGGGTTCCGCCCAGCGGACCGCAGGCGATGCACACCTCGTTCTCGGGATCGTCCCATTTAACTATGCGATCTTTCGGCAATGCGTTCCACAGGAGCCAAAGGTCGAAGCCTCGGCCGCCCGTGAAGGTTTCTCTCATCTCCTTGCTCACGGGTTTGCCGGCTATGCGCATGTTAGAAAGATCTATGTACAAGGTTCTGTTGTTGTAGCCTCTCTCAACCTTGCCTAGTTCGTATTTGAATTCGGCAATCGTCAAGTTGACATCCACTCCATGTTAGAACCAGATGCTACTCAGGGCGCACTGATAGGTTTTTCGACAGCTTCGATGAAAACCGAAACATGATAAGCAAGCGATGAACGCTTGAATGCCGAGCGGTTTGCTGGGAACACGTTTGTCTTGCGGTTAAGAATCTATGGCTTTAATATCAGAGGCGGATTATTGAGTGTCAACCGCCAAGCATCGGGGGCAAAATGCTTTGAAGATTCTTGAGATTAACACGAAGAAGGGTTTTGTTAAGGTTGCGCCCGAGACGATTGATGACTTTTGGCACCTGTACAACGTTATTTACAGGAACGACAGGGTCTACGCTGGTACGACGAGAGAGATTAAGCTGGATGAGAAGTACGGTAGACCAAAGCGGGGGGAAAGAATCCCAGTTTTCCTCGGTGTCACCGTGGAGGACGTGGGTTGGGACCAGTTTTTGGGCAGGCTTAGAGTACACGGGGTAATCTGCGAAGCGCCGGAAACTGTGCCGACTGGTGCCCATCACACGCTGAACATCACGTTGAACACGCCCATTACAATTGTCAAGAAATCTTGGGCGAGGCATGAGATTGAGAGGTTGAAGAGGGCCAGCAGAACCTCAGAGCAACCGATAATCGTGGTTTCCATAGACGATGAAGGCTACCTCATAGCGACGACCGCCCAGTACGGAATCGAGGAGAGAGTTGATGAGAGAATAAAACTTCCCGGAAAACACGAAGCAGAGAGAAGAAGCGAAGCCACGAACGCGTATTTCAAACAAGTATTGAACAGTTTACGTCAAGTGTGGACGCCCATTCACAGTCCGATAGCAGTTATAGGGGTGGGTTTCGTCAAGAACGATTTTGCAAAGTATGTGAAGACCGAAGCGCCCGACGTTGCGGCTTCAGTGGCGGACGTGAAGAGCGTTAACAACGGGGGCATGGCTGGAATTCATGAAGCGCTCCGTTCTGGAGTGTTGTTGAAAACCGTGGGAAATCTGCGCGTGGCCGAAGAAACGATGCTGGTCGAGGAAGTTTTGAAGCGGCTTGGAAAAGGAGAGGCAACAGTGACCTACGGTTTTGAAGAAGTCAAGCGTGCAGCGGAGCTCGGCGCCGTTGAGAAAATCCTGTTAACGGACAAGATGCTCCGCGAATCCGACGACGATAAACGGTTGCTGATAGAAGAAGTTATGGAAGCGGCTGAGAAGAAGGGCGGAGCAATAACCGTTGTAAGCACGGGGCACGAGGCAGGCACCCAGCTCAGCGGGCTCGGCGGCATAGCTGCACTCCTGCGTTTTCCATTGCATCTGGAGTGAGGCTGACGCTCACAGGCGCGTGCAAAGCACACTCTGAAAGAAAGGAATTCTACGAAAGCGGCTCTGAAGTTTCGGCTTTTTCAATGAGGAATGAATCCTCAATCTACGTCGCCTTTAATCTTCCTCACATTCGCCTTTTCTAGTGCTATTATTATGGGCATTGTTATTACAAGTGCCAGTGTTCCGCCAATAAGCGTCCATACCCCCCAAAAAGTCAGCCCATACAGCAGTCCTCCTCCCATGAAGAATATTATGATCAGTACGCCCGCAAGGTAGGAAGATACCATCGTTGCAATTGCTGTGATTGCCAAGCTGCTTTTTGTAATCCGGATTTTGTGATGGTTTGAAAGCATCAGCAGGTCAAAGACGACTGCTGAGCCTAAAAAGCAGAGTATCAGGTAAGGCGCTCCTAGGAGTATGGCAAATATCGTGCCTATTATGGCGGCCATCGTGCTGGTGCCGAACGTTCCAGTCACCCATGCCACGAGGAGCAGTGTGAAGAAAATTCCAAAGGCATGCAGCACTGGGAGCCCGGTAAGGCTGAAACTGAGCGGGCCCAAAATCAAATTCACTGCAATCCAGAGTGCACAGAACATGCCTGTCAACGCTACATCTAAGCTTGTGAAGTAATACTTGTTTCCAGTTCTGTTCATTCAGTAACACTTTTATGCGCAATAGTGACACGTTAGTACATAAAAACTTTGGGCTCTCCCCGCGGAAGATGGTTGTGAGAGAATGGCGAAAATCAAGCGTGCAGGCGTAACATTCCCTCCAGACCTGCTGAAAGATTTTGACGAAACCGTCAAAATGATGGGTTACAAGAATCGATCTAAGGCTGTTCAGGACGCAGTCAGAATGTTCGTAGCAGAGAGGAAGTCGCTTCAAAACGAAATCAAGGATCAAGCCGGGCTTATGATGATGCTGTACGATCATGAAGCGAGGGGACTTGAAAATGCATTAACGCATGTGCAACACCATTTTGCAAACGTCATCTGCTCTTCAATGCACATTCACCTGAATGAAACAGACTGCCTGGAAGCAATAGCCGTAAAGGGCAAAGCTGCCGAAATTGGAGAACTGCGAAATCAGTTGGCTACAAAGAAAGGAGTCAAACTGTTCAAAGTGATGGTTTTCTCCGTCTGACACGTTTAGCGGGCGCGGACAAGATTTATCAAAACCGGATTGAACAGAATTGTTCATTCGGAGAGGATTAAGATGAGAGAAACCAAAGTTCTAGCTTCTGGTGAACTGTGCTTTGTTGGAAGGGCTGAAGACGCTTTTGAAAGGGCTTTGAAGGAGCAGATTAAGCTTCACGAAGGTGTGACCATAATGGACTTGCTGAAGTTTCTGTATCAATCGACTTTAGGGCCTTTTCATCTTTTTGATATGATGGACGAAACTCAGTTGAAGGAATGGATTAGAAAGAATCTTGAAGATGCGAGGCCTTCTGATGGGCCGCTCATGGAGAACCTGTATGGCAAAAAATGGGTCAGACTCAATTTCGGACCCTACAAAAAGAGATTTGGAAATGATTATCAAAGAATCTATGAGTTGTTTGGGGAAGCCAAGGGGATGAAGCACGGTCAGCTAAGAGAATACCAGGATCTCTTGAAGAAATTGTTCGGTGCGTTGGCAAGTGGAAAGATAAGGCCGAAGACGGATGAGCCGAATATTGTCCGCCCTTTTCAATCTTTTCTTAAAGAATATGAAGAGAAGAATTATCCGCCAATTCATCATTCGAAGAAGTACGTGCTGAAAAACGCCTCCGAATATCTTGTGGTACCTTGCTTGAGCATAGACAAGCTGGGCTGGCTTGTTTAGGGACGCATGCGGCCAATTTATAGACTAATGTGAAAAATTCGAGGATCATCGAGTCAATATGACTCTTATAGAAAGACATAAAGAAGGGGCGAACTGGAGATAATTCGCCTCGTGCTAGGAGAAACGTGTTGAAGCAAACGCAAGAAGACGCCACGATATCTGATGACTTGCTCAAACGTGCAGTTGAGTTTCATGGGCACTTGGGTCCTTTTCTGGTCCTTGGTTTGAAGGCGGGGTTACTGGCGAATTCGCTGCTTGGGAAGGACTGTTTCGAGACTACGGCTGTCGTGGCAACTGATCCTAATCCTCCGCACTCTTGTCTCGTTGACGGTGTCCAATTCGTTACTGGTTGCACGATGGGAAAAGGCAACATCAAAATTAAGAGAAGCAAGAGTATCTATGTGCTTTTTTTGAAGGGAGGCAGGAAACTCAAGCTCAAATTGATAAGGAACGTCTTGGGCACTATTCGAAACGCTTCTTCGCAAAAGGATTCCGAGAAGGTGGCACTTGAGCTTTTGAAAAAGCCGGCGCATGAACTATTTGTAATAGAGGAGTGATTGAAAACCAAGTGGCCCTCCTTGGTATTGCGCGCGGCTCAGCGCACGACTAACGGAATGATTTGCTTCTTGCATCACGACTTACAGCGTATCCCGCAGGGCGCGCGCGCTGAAATAATCGTTTTATAATTGCTGTGCTGTTGTTGAGTACCGTGAAACTGGTTTGGTTGTTTAAAAGGTGTTATATAAAGCCTTAGCATATTCTTGAGTACAGGTTTGAGATGAATGAAATGAGCAAGAGAAAACCGACTATAAAGATTCAGAACATTGTTGCTTCGGCAGCGCTCAATCAGAGGATCAGCCTGAAGAAGATTGTTGAAAAGTTTCCGCACGCTGAGTACAGTCCAAAAGTGTTTCCGGGGCTAGTTTTCCGGTTGAAGAAGCCTAAGACGGCCACGTTGATTTTTGAAACGGGTAAGATGGTTTGCACGGGGGCGAAGTCGGAGAAGGAAGCGATTCAAGCTGTGAACAAGGTGACTAAGGAGCTGAAAACCCATGGAATACCAATCGACAATAAACCGGCTATCACCATTCAGAACATTGTTGCTTCGGCGGAGCTGAACGGGGAAATAGACTTGGAGAACGTTGTTTACAAGCTGAAGAGAGTGATGTATGAACCTGAACAGTTTCCGGGAGCCGTTTACAGAATGGACGTACCGAAGGTCGTGTTTCTCATATTCTCGGCTGGAAAACTGGTGTGCGTGGGCGCCAAGAAAGAAGGAGACGTCTATGAAGCGGTCGGCAAGCTCCAGGCATTATTAGAAGAACAAGAACTCATTTTCTACCCAGAAGAGAAACCTGCCTAGAACCAAAACAATCCATCCTGCAAATTCGAGTTCTATTGGTTTTGAAGGCTCAATTAGCCTTCTGTTTCAACGTTCAAGTCTTTTGTATGGTTCGAGGGTTTTGAACAAAATGTACTTTAGTTTTGTTGTGCCTTAGTGGTTTCACATGGGCACGTCAGGATATGAGTGGCTTTGACCGGTAACAGTGCCGTTTGCAGCGTGTGTAGCCGGAGGAAGGCATTTTTCTTCAGGTCCTACTCTGGGATGAGTCTCTGCAAGAGGTGCTTCACCGAGTCTATTGAGGAAAAGACGAGGGCAACGATTGCGAAGTATCAGATGTTCAGGTTCGATGATACTATAGCAGTGGCCGTTTCAGGCGGAAAAGACAGCGTTAGCCTGCTGCAGGTCTTGGCGAAGATAGAGCTGAGACATCCCAAGGCTCGGCTCGTCGCCATAACGGTTGACGAGGGGATCAAGGGATACCGAGACGAGGCTTTGAAGATAGCCGCGGAAAACTGTGAGAAGCTGGATGTGGAGCATTATGTGGTCTCTTTCAAAGAACTTTTCGGCTACACCTTCGATCAGATGGTGAAACGTCTGAAGGGCAAGGACGGCGCGAAGCTTACGCCTTGCGCGTACTGCGGTGTCCTGCGGAGAAAAGCCTTGAACACCGCCGCGAGGAAACTCGGCGCGGACAAGCTTGCGACTGCCCACACTCTGGATGATGAGGTGCAGACGATGCTTCTGAACATTCTCCATGGAGACGTTTTGCGGATAGCAAAGGAAAAACCTGTTACGGATGAGGTGCATCCGAAGTTTGTGCCTAGAATAAAGCCTTTCTGCGAGATTCCTGAGAGAGAAACTGCGCTGTACGCGTACGTCAAGGGAATAAGATTCCAGAGCACGCCCTGTCCCTACGCTTCAGAGGCTTTGAGAAACGATGCACGAGCGATGCTTAACAGGATGGAGGAGAAGCATCCTGGGATAAAATTCACGATTTTCAAGTCGATAGAGAAGATCAGGCCGGCGATAGAGGAAACCGCGAAGAAGGAAGGGCTCCGTGAATGTATCGAATGCGGAGAACCGACGACAGAAAAAATCTGTAGAACGTGCCAGCTGCGGAAACTTTTGAAGTGATTCGAACCCTTGGCTGAATTACGACGTGTTGAGGCCTCTCTCTTTTGTTGCGGCTTCGGTTTTGAGTTTGCGCAGCATGACCGAGGCTTCGTTGGCGGTGCTGGCTGAAGCCAGTGTCAATGCCTTTTGAAGTAGGATTGTCAAGCCACAGTGTGGACATGCCCTTGTCTTTTGGTCAGCTTTGGCGAGTAGAAGGCCTCCGCATCTGCTGCAAACAACTACTAGCGTTGTAGCCATCGATGTCACTGATCGAAAGCCTTTTCCACGTTCGACTAGATAACGCTTAGTACTGAGAGGAAAGGGGCATGAGCGACGAGCAAGAGGCCAAATCGAAATCGGCGTCGAGTCTGGTGCAGGCGGCGGTGCATTATTTCAAGAAGGACGGTTACAAGGTTGAAACGGACGCCACGACGTTTGAGGGTTTCAGCGGGGTCTCGAAAGTTTTTGATTTGATTGTTCAGAAGGGACGGGTTGAGCAGGGCGTCTGGGTTAGAGATTGGAACAGGACCATAGGGGTCAACGTGATTATAAACATTGACAAGGCCTCTGAGGATGTGGGGCTGGCCAGTCCCATCATTGTGGGGGAAAAATTCAGCGATCACGCAAAGTCTTATGCTAACCGAAGGAAGATCACGTTGCTCACGAAAAGGCAGATAACTCAGAGCCTTCGGTGAACAGGGCTAGATTCTTAGGAACTCGTCGAGCCGACCTTCTTTTTCCAGTTTGCCTAGCCAATCAACAACGCCTATGCGGCACTTGTTGGGATCGGAGATCACTTCTAGTATCGCTCCGACGATGTCTTCTCCGCTCTTTCCTGTGAGGTCTAATTCGCATGTTTTTCCGTTTCCCACCGCCTTTATGGCATCCACGAGACACACGTCTAAGATTTCAGAGGCCAGGTTCTCCGTCATCTTGGGTTCAGAAAAGCCGCGCCGTCTCATAAACTCCCGCAACTCGAGAGGATCGCGCCTGAGCACGAACACGAGCGTGACAAGATTCTTTGGGACTACGTTGACGGCGTAGTGCCCATCGACCACGACGTTTTCCTTGTCTGTTTTTTTGATTAGCTCGCGAATTCTTCTTGTCATCTTCGATTGGTTCACTATGACGGTGTCTCTTCTCTCATCTCTTCCCGAGGTCAGATGTTCTCGCAGAGCCAGGTCCGTCAGGTTGATGTACAAGGCATCAAGCTTGGCTTCAAGCAGACGTGCCGCCGAAGTCTTTCCAACACACGGCGTTCCGGTTATCAGGATAACGCGTTTAGACATCATCGAGCAAACCTCAACTCGCTCTATTGAAGCGTTGGGCAAAAAAGGGTTTCCAAAATTCTTATTGCACACCTGTGTGCACTTCTATCTTGGGCTGGCGAGTTGGTGTGTGGCTTTCGAGCCTAACATCTGAAAGGCTTGAGGAAACTCCGCCCACGCGTAGAATTGCAACGCTCGAAAGGGCGTAAGGCGAGAGCCTTGGCTACGGAGCAGAAACGAAACGTCCGCTCGGCAAATGCCGATGACACATGCTAAGTTGTCGAGAATGCCAAGCGTGAAACGGTGAAACGGCCGTCCTGCAAGTGGAAAGGGCAAACAGACGCTGATGAAGCATCTACCCGAAGCGCGGGTAGCCCGATTAGCCGAATGCCACAAAAAACAAAAGGCGGGTTACGGCCAACACGCCAGCCCAAAATAAACCCCTTGGACGTCATAAACAACAAAAGTTCCGTCATAAACAACAAAACCACCACCACAAACAGCCAAAATTCCGTCGTGAACAACATTACTTCCCCAGCCATAGAATATTGGCTCAACGAATTAGCCACAAAAAGCGAAACAACCAAGGAACTCTACCTGAAAAACTTCAAGAAATTTCTAGAATTTACAAACAAAACAGCCGACGAACTACTAGAACAACGCCAAGAAAACCAAACCAGCACAAACCCAAAAATCCAACGACTAATCGAGAGTCAACTCATCAAGTTCATAGCCACCAAAAGGAACGAAGGATTGTCACCAGCAACACTTCAAACATACTTCGCCTCAGTCCGCTCATTCTTTGAAATCCATTACTACCCGCTACGAATGAGGCGCGGAGACTACCCAAGTGGCGAAAGTTTAGGAGTCAAAGCAGCAAACAAAGAGAACATACTCAAAGCGATAGAAAACAAAGCTAACCGCAACAAAACCACCATAAAAGCCGCCATCCTATTCCTAAAAGACTCAGGCCTAAGAATCAGTGACGCACGACTATTCAACTATGGCGATGTGAAAGAACAACTAGAACGCGGAGACGAATTCATTGAACTAGCACGAATAACACAAAAACAAAAAACCATAGCGAAGCCATTCATAGGCCCCGAAGCAATCCACGCACTCAAAACCTACCTACAAGAAAGAGAGCACGGTTCTAGACGAGTCCCACCCGAAAAACTAACAGACAAAAGTCCATTGTTCCGCACATGGGAATCAACCAAAATCCAACGAATCCCTCGCAACTCCTTCTCTTCACTCGTACGCCAAACATTCCTAAGAATCAACGCACAACACACCACCGCACACAGCCTGAGAAAATACCTCCAAACAAACTTGGAAGCCGCAGGCGTCAACACAAACTGGATAGACCAAATCCTAGGTCACAAACTCATCAACAGCCGAGACGCATACAGCAAACCAACCGACGAACAACTGCGAGAAGCGTACACAAAAGCATACAAGTTCATACAAGTCTATCCAGAGTTAGACACACCGAAACCACAAGCAAACACAACACAACTCGAGACTAACAAACCAACAATACCAACGCTACAAGAATTCCAATTCACCGTAACAATAGAAGGAAAAGAATACAAATCATAGACTAAAAGGGAGCGCTAAGACAATGGCTTGATTGAGAGCGCGACGTAGAAAGGATTCAAAGGGTTAGCGGAAGTCGTGTATATGGTTGTGACATTAAATTGTATTCCACCGTAAATAGAAGACTCTGAACCTACGTTATAAGATGCATTAAGATAAACTGGAAAATTGAAAACGTTCTGGTTCTCAGGAAAAGCTGAATCATTAACGTATGAACTTGTTTCAACAGAAATCCAATTCGACTGGCCATACTGCCAATCGAAAGCATAGACTGTTCTTACGTTCTCTCTTTTATCAGTGTAAGAAGCAGGAACTCCAGAATAGACATTTAATTCAGTGTATCCTAGATTGGATTTTGAGAAGGGATGAGTAATTATTACACCAAGCAGGAATGCCACACATGCAATAACTATCACCCAAGCTATTATTCTGTTTCTATCCATCTTCCCCAATTCATCAAGCTATGTCCTTTAAAATAAACCTTTCACCATCATTCAACAAGTACGGGCGTGAAGATAACTTCTTTTTGGCGCGCGCTAAATCATAGCTCAGACACAATAAATCGCTAAACATATATTCCTATAATTAGACGTTTTAACCATGACTGATAACGCTGCTGAGGCAATATTAGACGATATGGAGAAGCAAGGTTTCCCACTTGAGATACGAGTAACCGAGATGTTAAAAGCCCATGGTTGGAGTGTCTACAATCAAGAACCCTACTTTGACAGAAATACAAACAAACAGAGAACAATAGACATCGAAGGCATAAGAAGCATTGACTTACCTAAAGGAGAATGGGTATTTCAGGTACGGCTCATTATAGAATGCAAAAAATGCAGTAAACCATGGGTATTTTATGTTTCTGATATAAGTAGAGATGAAATAAGAAACGAGCTTCCCTTTTACACCAAAATTTACTCTGACAGCTCAAACCAATTAGATTTTCCTAAAAACCAAATCCAGACCGATGACTACGTCCCTCAAATCTTGTTCAAAAAAGAGCTTGAGCAACTTATTTTTGAAAAATTAGCGCGTATTGCATATGAACCCTTTACAGATGGCAAAGGAAACAGCATTCGTAGAGCACGAACACAAGTCTGCAACGCAATCATAGACCTTAAGCGAGATCTAGCTCAAAGTATGGGAGTGGAAATTCCACATTATATGCTGTTTAAACCTATAATCATTCTTGACGGTCAATTATACACATATCAAGAAGAGAACCTCATTAAGAAAAAGGGACTCTACTATTACGTAAGATTTTATGATGAAACATTCATCATCGAAGTGGTGACTATAGGTTTTCTCAACGAATACCTCACAAAAATTGAGAACAATATCAATAACTTTCTGAGAACACAAGAAGCGCGCACACTACAAGCGATAGAAACAAAAAAGGCAGCCAACTAGAAAAGAAACAAAGCAACCAGCAGACCTGCTCAACTAACTTGCGAAAATGCTCACGGCCAAAGCATAAAACAACACTATCAACGCTCTAGCGCGGCTTTTGGCTCGCACTCGCTTCGCATCGTGCTCGCATCACCCACATTACGCGCGCCTAAGGAGCTCGTAGAAACGATTAAATAGGAAACAATTTAAGGTGAAATGGAGTGATAAAACCATGAGCGGAGCGGAAGAGTCTAGAAAACAGAGACCCTTTCCAAGGAATACAGTCGAAGATGCCCTAAGAATTGCGAAAACAATTCTAGACCTTAACAATGGCAAACCCATGAAACGAATTTTTATTGCAGATCACTTGAAAATAAGACCCGATAGCACCAATTTCAAGTATTTGATTAGTGCCTCTTTTAGGTACGGTCTTACGCAAGGGAATGAGAAATCTGAATTCATCAGCCTGACACCCTTAGGCGAATCGATAGTGAGAGCAAAGGATGCAGAAAAGACGGCATTTCTCCAAGAGGCTGTTCAAAAGATACCTGTATTCCACAATTTCTATGAAAGGTATCGAGATGCTAAACTGCCTACGGATGAGTATGCAAAGAAACTTCTAAAAGACGAGTTTCAGGTTCCCTCAGAGCATTTGGATGAATGCCTAAACATATTAATCACGAATGGAAGATTCGCAGGACTAATAAGAGAAGTAGCAGGAGCCACTCGTGTTGTTTTTGAGACGGCTACTTCAGCTACTCCTGTAGTCCCGCAAGAGTCAGAAGCCCAAGGAGAAGAAGGAGCGGGAGAGGAAAAGGAAGAGAAAGCCGAGCTACTCAAGGAGCAAATCAAGAAGCCACGGGTATTCATTTCTCACAGCAAAAACAAGAAAATAGTCGACCAGATAAAACAGATTTTGGATTTTGGACAGTTTGAATATGTAGTTGCAGAGGAAACAGAAACTACAGCGATTCCTATTCCTGACAAAATCTTTGGATTGATGAGAGACTGTGATTGCGCAATAATAAATGTAAGCGCAGATGAGCAAGAGAAACGAGCCGATGAAACCTATGGAATAAATCCCAACGTTCTCGTGGAAATTGGCGCCGCTTTCCTCAAGTATAACAAGAAAGTGATTTTACTCGTGGACAAGAGAATAAACTTGCCTTCGAATTTGCAAGGGCTATACCGAAGCGAGTATGAAGGCGATGAACTCACCTTTACCACGGCAATGAAATTACAAAAAGCACTCACGGATTTTAGGAAACTGTGATTGAAGGTTGAAAGAATGTGGCATGAATATCCGATTCCGACAGATTTTGAGAACCAGAAAAGAATCATTAGGGCGTTGAGGGAATGGATAAAGCAACTTGAAGCTGACAACTTGATCTCTGGATTCGCGTTTAATCATTATTCCTCAAATCCTGAAGTGCCTGATGAACTTCGAGTCAGATTTCAATACTCTAATGAAAATAACCGCGAGGGCGTAGAAAATCAATTAGAAACCGAAGTTAAAGAGATGCTACCGAATTATGTGATGCAAGAGAGGGAATGGGGCTCAGACACAACCGATAGGCATATTCTCCAAGCCTACGAACTCGGAAGTAGATGGTCTTTTCTAGCTTGGGAACTAATCGAAAAGGGACGTTTTCCAGCGGAGTATTTCACGCGCCCAGAGTTCCAGTTCCATTTTAACCACGGAGTAATGAACTCTCTCGGTATTCCGAAAATCCCTGACGAACTAAACATTCACATAAACAACATAATGGATGCTACCAATTCGCGAACAAAAGAATCTCTAATAAGATGGTTGCAGGAACATCTTGCCTGAACTCGACAATCCTTGGAATCCAATCCTTCCTTTCTCCCCACGCACCATCTCCTTTTGCTGAAAAACTAATTATGGATTACTAGCGCGCGCCACCCAACAAACGAAAAACATTAAGCATACTCTCGCCAAAGAGGAATTAACAATAACGACATCTGGTAGGTTACCAAAATGACAATTGAGAATTGTGCATATTGCAGGGGAACAGGTAAAGATCCCAACACAGGCCTTATTAGCAAATTTAGGCCCTGTCCAGTTTGTAATGGGCACGGTGAGCGTACCATTGAGGTTCCCATAGACCAACTGAAGCACTGTCCTTATTGCAGTGGAACAGGTAAAGATCCCAACACAGGCCTTATTAGCAATTATGAGCCCTGTCCAACTTGCGGAGGTTGGGGTCGAATTGCGAGATCTACATGCGATTCTTCTAAAAAGAAGGAAGAACCAAGTCCAGATTTGGGCAAGAGCAAACTTCAATTCTCAAATAGGATATTCATCGTTCATGGAAGAGACAGATTGCCAGCACTTGAACTCAAAGTGCTTGTTGAGGACAAGTACCCGATAGAAGCTATCCTTTTAGAAGAAAAGGCTCATCAAGGCAAGACTCTTGTTGAGAAATTGGAGAAATACTCTGATGTGAATTATGCGTTCATAATCATCACTCCAGATGACGTCGGATCATTGAAAGGCGAGCCTCTCAAAGAAAGGGGGCGCCAAAATGTTATTTTTGAATGGGGAGTTTTTCTAGGCAAAATAGGAAGGAGTAACACGTGCCTTCTAATCAAAGGAGATGGGGAAATTCCTTCAGATTTGCACGGAGTCGGATTCTACAGATTCAATGAGAGCGTAAAAGAGTGTTTTCTAGACATAGATAATGAACTCAAAGGAGCCAAAATAGTCTAGCGCGCGCTCAAGTCACTTCGCTCCTTTCGCCGAAACTAAACCGTGCACTATCCAAGAAATAGACGGAATCAGACTATGCAGAAAACGCAAATGAACTCAAACCTCCTCTTTCTCTAATTACCAAAACAGAGCGTCAGTTAGTCTCGTTGCCATCTGGTGGCAATCAGAAGGTTTTAAGAACTAGTTCCAAGGATGCTATAAGTGAGTTCTAGGAGACAATAGCATGGAAAAAGAACTGCTCTTCGAAGCCAAAGAGAACGCCACCTCATTTAACATCAAGGAATTCAGCCCAGAAGGCGCGAAGATCGACATCACCCTTACGGGAAAAATCAACGGAAAGGTGAAAGGGACAATCATAACCACACACACTGTCCTCATGAAGCCTGACGGCACATCGAAAATCGATCACAGATCAGTCATCTTCAGCAACGGCGAGCCAATCTTCGTAATGGGAACTGGCATGGGGAAAATCGTGAACCCCGCTCCTGTGCGGGACGTTGAGGAAGACCTGACATTCCAGACACCATCTCAAAAACTGGCATATCTCAATACGACTAAGGGCTGGTCAAAGGGTCCCTTCAACCCCGAAACGGGCGAATACAACTTCAAGGTCTACGCCGTCAAGTAACGCGCAACACAACTTTTCAAAAAACGCAAATAACCCTCCTTTTTCTATGACCAACAGAACCAACACACTTCATCGCGCGCGCTAATAGCATTTTAAACAAGAATCAATTTGGCTCGTGAGCCTTCGGCTCACTCGCCCGTTCCAGACGATACGCCAAAAATGCCGATACGCTCAAAAACTGCTTGCACAAGTCTAAGCGAGGCGCGCGCTAGTTACCCTAATGTTTATCCTTTTGACAGATCATTAGTAGAAGTGAATAATATGGAAAAGAAAGCTGTACTTATAACAACCTTGTGCGCTATGATTGTAGTTGTCATCTTTTTCCAGTTCATCCTGTTCAACACTTCGCTACCAAAAGACTACACGACATATTACAGCGAGTTCAACAAGACTCCCACGCTTGCATACAACTACTCCTTGTCTCCTCCAGTTTCCGTATACCAAGCGTTGTTGATAGCTCTAAATAGCCGATACTGGAACCGAGAATCCCTCGAAAATTTCAGCGTCTACATCGAGCTTGACTACTGGGCATACTTTACGAACCTTTCCCCTCCGAACGGAGTGTTGGAATTGGGTGGCGCAACTTACAGGTCGACTGGCAAACCCATAAGCGGAACGGCTATAATAAATACGGTGACACAACCGCCCGCGGATTGGTTACCTCAACAAATCGACAACATCACTTACCGATACGTCTGGACAATCAACGTCCAATATGTGATCCATCCCAATGATAAGATTCCTATTGTGCCTAGCTTGCCTTTTCAGTTTCAAGTTGACGCCGCAACCGCAGAATTAATTGAGCCATAAACACGTTAAGCGTGCACGAAACGAAAAATCAAGAAAACGCCCAAGTCCTCGGCGACATAAGCCTTTCCCCTTCGCTCCGCTCAGGGTGCGCCTCCTTCGCAACTTTTTACTGATGCAAAATATCCCACAAGGTCGCGCGCGCTACAAAAAAAGGCGAAATGCCAATCGAACGCCAAAGGAACAGCAACAATAACGCCACAAACAACCCGCTATACTCTCGCTAACAGGAACGAATTAACTAACACACGCTACAACAACAGAACACACAACAGAACAAACAACGACAGAACAAACAACGACAGAACAAACAACGACAGAACAAACAACGACAGAACAAACAACAAACAACAGTAAACAACAGAACGCTATAAACACCCGCCGTTTTAACGCTCAGTAAAGTAACGCGGAAATCCAACAGAGCAACAAGCCGCCCGCACAGCGCGCGCTACTGACAGCTCAAGCAAGCCATCAACATCAACAAACCAAGCAAAGCTAGAAGCATTAGATGCTTCGCAAACTAATTTAGGAACAACCATGCGCGCTATTTCTTCGAATTGTGTATTAGATAATTGACAACAAAACCAAGTGCCATGAATGTAAACCCAACAGCATCTACCAATATACCTATCGTTTGGTAAGGATATACTCGGCGCGGAATCGATAAAACATCGGCGTGACTATATTGCATCTCGAAATAGGATGCCGCAACCAAGCCAATCGCCAAAAGAAATATCCCCAAAATCAACAATACGTTGCTTCTCGCTAGCGCCCGCGCGCTGGTTGCCTCATTAACTAAGAAGGCACACAGAAACATTGCTATTGCAGGGTAAACAAGGTAGTAGCCTAGTTGATATCCTGCGAAAAATATATTGCCCGCCTGTATGAGGGCGCTCACGCACGTCATCAGAACGACAACTAGTAGGCTAAGAAGAACTGGTGCAAGCAGTAATGTTTTTCTTTTGAATTTGATTGAAACCAAGCCTAGGACTAACGTGAGAAGTTGAGCTATAAACATCATTGGTATAAACACCGACGCTGAATCAAAAGTAGATTCAACGTAATTGCTCGCCCAGTAATTATAGAACCATACCGTCTGCGCTAGCGTGCGCGAGCCAGAACTATAGAAAAAGAATTGGGTGGCCCTAGTCATGTACGACGAGTAATAGTTTGACCAGTTTTGACCAGACACAAAGCCATCAGACACCTGGACACCATACCATTGAAGATAGAAGAACGGCAAAATGAAAGAAAATAGAAAAAGGAGGCATCCCACAACTGTGAATGTCTTTCTAAGGGTACCGCCAGTCCAATGTCCAACTGTTTTCTCAAGATAACTCAAGTTAATCTAAAAGAAATATTACTAGAGCACCTTAAAAGGGCTATTGTTAAGAACAGCATTGCCAAAATCATGTCATGCGCGCGCTCTTCGCATTCTTTTATCTTCTTTTCACTTATCCCCAAACCCACCAGATGGAATGATTGGGCGTATATTCATAAGCCGTTACAAGCGCACGCTCCCCGCAGTCCTAAAAAGTTGCTCAGTCGGGAAAGGCATATTGTCGCCTCGTCAAAGACGAATTAGGAATGTGGGTTGAATTACATGACAAACCAAACAAACGAAACCCAAAAAAGAACATGTAAAGAAATAGAACACGGGAGACTGAGGACAGAAATAGAAATTCCCAAACTCCCAGAAAGGGCAAAAACTATGAATGAAGAAACCAAACCCGAAACCAAGGATCAACCACAAACCAAAAACCAACAAGAAACACCAAAACCAGAATTACTTGTACTAAAGACGGGTTACGGCCAACACGCCAGCCTTTTTCGCTAACCCGCCTCATTTTTACTTCCTCTTCGCGCGCGCTAATCTTCCCATTCTTCGATAATATTTACCAAACGGTTTCACCTTGGACTATGTTGGCGCAGGAGTTTAAGGGAATTCTGGCACTGATAAAGCACAGTGTGCTTTAGAAGGCTGTACAAATATTGCAAGTTCGACCGCGCGCGTTTCAGAAATACTATTATCTGGGTTTGATCTGTCCTTTTCCAACTGGGAGATATGTGCTATGAATATTGGGGTTTGGGAAGTTGGGGTACGCGTTGGCTTGGTGTTGGCCACCGGCTTGTTGTTTGCAGTCATGTTTTCGGCTTATCGCCGCGCAAAAGGCCGCAAAATGCTGTTGATCACTACAGGCTTTGGAGTGTTCTTTGTAGATGGATTGATCTCACTGCCTGAGCTAGTCAACGAAACGTATGCGATGGCCATGACTGAAGAAATGCATATGCTCATTCAGATAATAGGCCTTGTATTCATTTTGATTGGTATCTTGCAGGAATAGTCCGACATGTTCAAGAACGAGATTCTGGAGAACGAAAGAAGACGCAAGATATACGCACTGATAGAGGCCAATCCAAGCGTTCATCTTAGGGAACTGCAGAGGATGATGAATATGCCTCTGGCCACGTTGGAGTATCATCTGGATTACATGTTGCGTAAGAAAGTACTTTTCGCCGAATCGGATGCGTATCACAAGCGATATTACACGAAGCCTGTTGACGCGGCTGACAAGAAGGTACTTTGTTCACTTAGACAGACCAGAATGCGGGAAATCATCCTCATAGTCCTCGCAAACACCAAACCCAAATACCAGTTTCTATCAGACTGCATGAAAATTCCTCACTCAACTCTCTCATTTTACCTCAAACACCTGATCGACGACAATATACTGGCGAAAGAAAGAATCGGCTACGACACATTTTACACCGTACGGGACGAAGATCGAATCGTGAGGTTGTTGGTAGCCTACAAGTCAAGTTTTCTGGACAAGATCGTGGACAGAACTCTGAAAACATGGATAGAAACGCGATTCCGCAGTGAACCTGAAAACGCTCAGGCGACCTAGCCCAGCATTTGTACTAGTCCCATCCAACATTCGTCCGACTCTTCTTATAAAGGCGCGCGCTTGTGTGGTGACAATTAAGGAAACGTATTTAGAGAATAGGGGGTGAAAAAGGTGGAAAGAAAAATCTTGGCAATTTTGAGCATTGCAGTTGCAATCTTCGCGGTATTTGCAGTGGCGAGTGTAGCAAGTGCAGGACTTAAAAATGTTGGAGCCATCTACACCATCGATAATGCCGCAGCAGGAAACAACGTCCTATACTACAGCAGAGCAGCAGACGGATCAATCACATATGTTAGTTCTTTCTCGACTAATGGGTTGGGAACAGGAACGAAACTTGCAAGCCAAGGCGCAGTGGTCCTTACAGAAGATGGGCGCTTCTTGCTTGTAGTTGACGCTGGAAGCAACGAAATCTCAGTTTTCAAGGTGCAAAGCAACGGATTGACTTACTCGAGTAAGGCGGGTTCCAATGGGACTATGCCGATAAGCTTAACCGTCTACGAGAACTGGGTGTATGTGCTGGATGCTGGCGGATCTGGAAACATAGCAGGATTCACGCTGAGCAAATCTGGCGTATTGACCTACATACCCGGCTCGAATCAGCCTCTAAGCGGTGCATCTACACCTTCGCCTGAGCAGATAGGGTTCAGCCCTGACGGAAACGTGTTAGTCGTAACAGAAAAAGGCACTAACACCATCGATACGTACATGGTCGGCACTAATGGAGTAGCCAGCGCCCCGACAACTCATGCCTCCAATGCTTTTGGACCATACGGATTTGCCTTCACTGATGATGACAAACTGGTTCTTAGCGAAGCAGCAAACAATACATTGTCTTCATACATCATTTCTGACCAAGGTGACTTGAGAACTATCAGCGGTGCTATGCCAACTTTTGGCAATGCACCCTGCTGGGTCACAATAAATGATAAGGGCAGCTTTGCCTACACGACCAACGCGCATGGGGGAACTATATCGACGTTCTCAATCTCGTGGAATGGGGGCATAACCTTGCTAAGTTCTGTAGCTGCGACAATCAATGTTCCGGCACTTGACATGGCTTTCAGCCATCATAGTCAGTTCCTTTACGTGCTCAATGGCAACAGCCCTGCAGGCATCACAGGATTCAAAGTGTACCCAGATGGAAGTTTGTCGCAGGTAACATCAGTGAGCGGAATCGCTGGATCTGCTGCAGGATTGGCGGCATCTTAAGAGCTGCAAAAACAAAAAATCTAACTCTCTCCTCTTTTTTAGCATATGGGAAAGATGTAAGACATAGTGCGTCAATGTTTTGTTGATATAGCTGTTCATTATTCTCTCAAGCTTCTGGATTCTGACGCGCTCTCGAGTGTTGCTAAAGGAGATGCAGAACGTTTTCTTTGAAAGCTTCAAGCGTTGGAGTTGTTGGTGCACATTGGAAGATTATGTAAGAGATTCCAGTTTCGTCTTTCTCGAGGCGCGCGCGTTTTGCATACGTTGACTCACCAGAAAGCTTATGCATCAATCCCGTGATTTTGATACTAAGTGATTTGTTTGGCGAAAGAAGAACTGAAACCACTTGAAGTTGTGCCATATGTCGAGCTGAATAAATATCTAGGTAAATGGTATGAGATTGCACATCTTCCCTTTAGGTTTGAAAATGGTTGTACTGACATAACAGCGACTTACAGCTTATCTAAAGATGGCAACGTTTCCGTACTCAATGAATGCCTGAGAGATGGCAAGCTGAAACAGGCAAATGGGAAGGCAAAAGTGGTTGACAAAAATTCTGGAGCAAAACTTAAGGTAACATTCTTCTGGCCGTTCTCTGCTGATTATTGGATTATAGATCTAGGAAATGACTACGACTACGCCGTTGTAGGGACACCAAACCGCAAGTATCTATGGATATTGAGCAGAACCCCCCAAATGGATGACAACCTATTTTCCCAATTAGTTGAATCTGTAAAGTCAAAAGGTTTCGATATTAACAAACTGATCAAAACCAGCCATAAAGGAAACTGATTTCATAATCGTAGCGCGCGCTTAAAGTAATTCTTTACTCGCTCTGCCTGCGATGAAGCGAGGTCAAGATGAGCATAAGCCCCGTGCAGCAACACAGGAAACCTTTCAAGATCCAAGTTGAATAAAACAGGTTGTCCAAGGCAGCGAATTTAGCCACTTCTGGAATAATAAACCTAGTTGCGTCCTCGCTCCGATAAGCTAGGGCAAGAAAGATAGTAAACAATCCGTATAGGATGACAATGAAAGAGAGACGGAAAATCACGTTTGCTTCTTTATCTGTTCCTTCTCGCTTTAGATAGCCATTGAGATAAAAACCTATTCCAATTGCTAAGAGCGCCATCATTGATACGTTCCAAGCTATACCGGGTTGAGGGGACTGAAGATACAGATCGAGTTGCCAACCCGCCAACGGCAAAACCACTGTTACAGCACAGAGGGAAAAGACAGGCGTTAGCAGAATCAGATTTGAACCGGCAAGAAACTGTCGCAACTCTTTGCCCCATCAATCTTCTGCCGCCTGCCGCTTTAAAGGTTTGTCGCGCGCGCTAAAATCGAAAAAACCGAAATAAATAACGCGCCCATCAGTGCGCGCTAGGCAAGTTTTCAGAGATAGAGCGCAGCGTTCAAGACGTTAGAAAGGACATTCAAGAACTGAAGAAAACAATCTCTTAAGTATGCGCAGTTTGATTTGTGTCATTTTTCTTACACTCCTTGCAACGCATAGGTTTTATGGGTTTGAAAGGAACTTCAAATAGCTTTCCACAATTACTGCACACAGTGTGATACATTGTCTTAGGAGCTGTTGAAAAATAGGTTTTGACTCTTTCTGTCGAGAAGTATGCGAAGGAGAAGAAGGGGTACAGGACAAGGTACGCTATTATCGGAATGAAGATGGTAGACGGGCCGACCCAGTAGACTAGCCAGATGTCGAAGAGGATGAGCAGAACCCAAGAGGCCATCGACAGAAAATAGCCTGCGCGCATTCCTAGAAATATGAGAACAGTATCCGCAATGAACAATGTGCCGAACGCGGCGGTCAGCCCTATGAGCGTAAGCACTGGCGTTGAGGGTTCTCCTACCTGTGCCCATACAGAAAGAAAGAAAATTGCGATTAACCATGCTCCAATAGCGGTTAACACGGTGAACAGGCACACCAGAGTGACCCCAACTGGCTGGACTCTCTCCACAGCGTCACCAAAAGTTACATTTGTTTCCGAAGATAAAAACTTTAAGCGACAGCCAGAAAAAAAGTTTTTCAGAACAAGGCTGGACGGAGACTGTGTTTTGCGAATGAAGCTGCCAGCAGGCTCTGTTCAGACTCGAAACTCACTCATAACAACATGTAAACTCACTGTACAGTTGCCCATCTGCAGGACGATTTCAGGATTAACCCGTTTAACGATGCGGGAGAACGCAGTAACCGCTTCGGTCCAGCCCGCGCTCACAACTGCCAAAACTCTCCAGACTCATCAACAAGCGCACAGGAGCCGAGAAGATGATTGCCGTCAACACAGCAGACCACGTTAAACACGCCTTGCCACTTCACATCCCATTTTCGAAAAAATTCATTCAACACGCCAATTATTTAACTCACCCGCGCGCACTGCGATTCTACGTTGGCAGAGGGGGAAAAGGTTGGGGTGGTATTATTGCCTCAACGGGCTTTGGCACGCGCTCTCTAGTTAGTGCGGCAAACATCATAATCGCGGCAACCAAGGCCAGCCAAAAACCGAAAGATAGGTACGACGAGTAATCCATGGATATTCCAAGGTAGCCGTATGAACCACTGGAGAACAAACCTGCTCCTGTTGGGATCCCCGTAACCAAAGACCCATTTGAAATCTGGCTTTGCAATCCCGCAGCGAATATAATAATCGAAAACAAAGCAAGTATCCCGCCAAGTGAAAGCACAATCCTTCTTCCATTAGCAATGACACTACCTGCCAAACCCAGCAAGCCGCCTAACACCACAAATGCCAAGGCAATCGAACAATACCAAGGAAGATTCGTTGAAGCGGATAATGATATACCTGTTATGGTCACTCTCGTTTGGTATAGGTACAGAGCAACCTGATCAGAGAGGTTCATTCCCATGCCTGAACTCGAAATGCCCATAGCCCACCACGGTAACACCAAGCTAATGAAAGCCAATATGCCTCCGATAAAACCTGAATAGTTAATTCTCAAATTGCGCCCCCCACTCTACAATGTCGCGCGCGCTGTCCTCGATTTTAATCGAATTCATTTTCATATAAAACTTTCTAAGGCGCGCGCTACGAAGCTCAACTGGCGCTCTTAATCGGTCTCTTCACGGCAACATAGAGTTGTAGAACAGACGCTATCGAGGTGATAATTGCGCCAGTTAGAGTGACGTAAGCACCGTAGAGAATCGAGTATATATTAAAAGGCCATTCGAGTCCCAGCCTTGGCTCGATTATGCGCAGGCTTGGAAGCGCAATCCAAGCAGCTGTGATAGAAAGAGTGGCCAAGCTTCCACATAAAACTAGTAATCCTGTGTACCATCTAGGTCTTAGGATGAAAACTGCTGAAAGAAATAGTGTCAAGATACAAGTCAGCAGGATATAGGCTGCCATTTTAATGTATGGGATACCTGGCCTGGAAACAGGAACATAGTTATACAATAGAATCGTTCCTACATATCCCCATGGCATATAGCAACCTGCTAGGCTGACAGAAACTCCAAAAAGAACTATAACCGTGATTAACATCCGACGCCTCAATTCAAACAATGGACATCAGTCCCATCTTGGAAACGAAGTCTGATGAGCATATAGCTTTACCGCGCTGTCTTCATTCTTAAGCCAAAATATTCATGAATATTTCCTGACAAGAGAAACCATAGTGAACAGCCAATTGCGTAAGCATATGGCATTAAAACCGCAATTAGGCTTTCGATTTGCCAGTTTGCCAGATTTTGAAGGCCTGCATACTCGCCAGTACTGTAACTTTTCCAAACAGAAAATGTAAGTCGAGAAAACAAGAAACAAACGAAAGTCCAAAAGAGCATTGACGCGTACCAAACGTATTTCGACTTGCTGACTAGCATAGAAATAGAGAGGCAGAAAGCATAGAGCGACATCAGAATTGCGGGTAAAAGACTTAACAAGACATGTTCCGTGTAGATGGCACCCTCCCCAGAAGCGGCAAGTCCTTCTCCCCCGACAAAGGCGACCAAGAAACTGATGAGAGTGAGAAGACCCATGGCAAATGAAGCAAACAACGTCAATATCGCGACTATCTTTACACTATTTGGTTTTTTACTCAACTTGCGTCACCAGCTCGCGACACTTTGGTTCATATAAACAGATTGAGCAGGAAGAAGTTAACTCCTGTGTTATTGACCATTAAGTCAATGATAATTGACCAACACGCCAACCAACACGCCAAAGGCGCGCTATCTCTTTTCATATATGCATCAGGAATGTTAGTAATACGTAGGCAACGAAAAAGACCAGACCGAAAGTCAACCCATACCAGGGTATCTTCTTTTTTGAGATGAAATAGAGCATAAGCGAAGAGACCACTGTCGTGGCAAGAACGCTAAGATAAGCGTGAACGTCTAGGACCCATGCTGTAAGAAAAAGTCCAATCGCAATATACAATGTTGAGTACAGGACTTTTTCGCCGACCAGCGATCCTATGCTTAAGGTGTCCTTGCCTCTGAAGCCCCAGATTAAAGCGCTCGCGGTCTCAGGAATCGCGGTCGCTGCTGGGATTACGATAATAGACAGCCCGATCAAGCTAGCTCCAAGCGAAATAGATATCTGGTTAACTATTGAAACGAGTTGGCTAGCTCCAACGTAAAGCACGACAACTGAAACAGCTAATTGAACGAAGCTTCCGATCTCCCTGTTGGGAATTATTCTGCAGAAATAGGGACTCTCAGCCTCCGAGGCAACCTCGAAAGTTCTATGCCTATACATCAGACCAACATAAACAAGGTATGCTGATAGGAACAACAGTCCAAATAAGATCCGCACTTGAAATGAATGAAAAACCGATGGAACTAGCGCTATCGGCAAGAGAATCGTGACGAAAATGAACGGTATTGCCAGAGTTTGGCTAACTTCAAGGTAGCTGTGCTTCCTTCTTTTCAGAAAGAAACCGAATAAAGCGACTACTCCGACCAACCCGTAAGAAACACTCGACGCTATGAACGGCTCACCGAATATTGTTCCAACCGCCACCGCCGCACCGCCGGCTCCCCTAAGACTGAAAATGGCTATGAGCAATACCACAAGCTCGGGAAGTGACGTGAAAAGCGGCGACAGAATAGCACCCACAAAAGAATGCCCTATGTTAAACCTGTAGCCAAGGAACTCGATCGAATTCACATACAGCAATGCGGATACGAAAACAACTATAATACTAATCAGCAGAAATACTACGAGCTCAAGCATTTTTATGCCATCAAAAAAACTATTGAGACCCGTGGATCTATTTATGTGATTACTTGTTTCAGCGCGTGCAGAAACAGTGGATGCGTTTCCTAGCCGACCAAACTGAAGATGAGTTGACCCTTCACAGCATCAACTCCTAATTCCAGTCTCAGAACGTCCAAGTTCACTATTAGATATTAGGCGCGCGCGTGAATTATGAGAACGCGTGTTGCTGCGGCACTACAGTCACACAGGCTTAAATATCGTGCACATTATTCTTGTTATCAGGTGATTTGGTTTGTTGTTCATGGTTGTTGCTAGGCATAGTGCTGAGTCGTGCCCTGCAGGCACAGTTCGACCTGATAAAGGGTTCGCAGCAAAGGTGGAAGAGAGTATGAAGAAATCTGGAGTCAAGGAAATAGCAGGATACTCGGATGTACCAGGCCACGTACACTATTTTGTTCTCGAAACCGACAGTAATACAGCTCTCAATAATGCCGTTGAACCGCTAAGGCTTGTAGGAGACGTAACCATAACTCCGGTACTCAAGTGGTCAGACGTAGTTGTCTGGGCCAAGCAAATAGGGATTCAAAAGTAGCCCACGCGTTAGAAACGAATATCAATCGTAAATCAGTCAAGGTTGGAGGTGAGCCTATGAGTAAAGGTAAGATGAAGACGATGACTTGCCCCGAGTGTGGATGGACTGTGAAGTCGCCTTGGGGAGAGAACGATGTAATGGACCATATAATGCTTCATGCAAAGAATCATCATCCTGAGTTTTTGAAGCACAGCAAGGAAGACATGAAGAGGACGATAAAGGACGCATAGGCTAGTTACAGACACCTAGAGTTAATTGAACGTGAGAGGAGGTGAAATAAATGGGAGAATATGAAGACACGACAAGAGATATTGAGAAGACCTTCGGATTTGTTCCGGGCTTCATGAAAGGACTGCCACACGATGTTCTAATCCACGACTGGCCTCTAATGAAAAAATACACCCTCGGAGAAAGCAAGATACCCGCAAAGCAAAGGGAGCTCTTAGGCTTAGCGGTAGCAGCTAACATAAAATGCCCATACTGCCAGCTCTTCCACAAGAGCGTTGCCCAAATGTATGGAGCCACACCGGAAGAGTTCGCCGAGATTGCGTTCCTAGCCAGCTATACATCCAGGTGGAGCTCCATGATTCACGCCCAACACTACCCCTATGAAACTTTTGAAAGAGAAACACGACAAATAGGCGAACACCTAAGCAAAGCTGCCAAAAAGTAAAATGACAGAATCCGCGCACACTTTCCTTTTTTTCTTCCTCTCATTGCATCAAGCTATCAATGTCGCGCTCGCATCACGCTCGCGCTCCAACCAATGAAAACACAAAAGCGCGCGCTTATTCTATAGGATTTTTCAAAGACGCGTGCTACTACACGCGACCTTGTTCCCAACGTCCATGCGCACGAAACCACGCTTCATGATGCGCAAAATCACCAAAAGTCTTCAAATGCGAAGCCAAATCTGCCTCAGTTGCAAACACACAGGGGCACCAACGACACTTAAAACACTTCTCAACTTCACTCATGTAAGCCACAGCGGATCTAACACATAAACACTGATAAATCTAATCCTCACTACTAGGGCGCGCACGCTAATAGCAACGTAAATAGACGCGCTATCTAGACGCAGTATCAGAATGCATTAAGCGCGCGCGATGAGCATCATTTCTACTTCATTGCTTCTTTCTTCTTTTTTCTTCTTTCATTCTATCTCTCTTTGTTTTGGTTACCATGGCGTCACGCCCCATTTACCAGAATGGCAAGCGCCCTACAAAACGCTTATGTCTCCAGAATGCATTTCTTGGTATCTAAAGTTGAAAGCGAGGAATGTGTTTTTAGTCCCAAAAAACGAGCTCCAAGAAACGCAAAAAACAAACGCGGCAGAGGCATAAATTACCCTATCAAGCTTGGGGAAGAATATGAAGTAGACATAGTAGATATGACTCCAAACGGGCAGGGCATCGCCAGAATCAAAGGTTTTCCAATCTTCATCAGCAACACAAAACCCAACGAACACCTAAAAATAAAAATAACAAATCTGACCAGCGGTGGCGCAGACGCCCAAATAATCCCATAACTTTCTATCGCGCGCGCTAAGCAATCGTTTATATAAAGTGCAGTCGCGTTATAACAACGACACAAAAACTAAGGAGAAAAGCAGAAAAATGCCGAGCACACAAAAGAAGAAAAAACCACTCCCCAAAAAATACACGAAAAACAAGAAATAACTAAGGAACCATGATGGAAGCAGACGCACAAAATGCCAAGTCCTTAATCACCTTCCGCGCGCGCATGAGCAAGCCGAAGTCTTGAAGCCCCAAGAAAGAGCACGGCAAGACTCTTTTTCTCTTTTTACGCGCGCGAGACATCGCAACACAACGAAAATTAGAGTGCGGTTATTTAGACTCACTGTAGACAACAAGTAAGGGTGACTCAAATAATGGGAAACAATGTGCGTTTCAAGTGTCTTCATTGTGGCCGATGCTGTAGAAACCTCTTAAGAGGATACAATGGAATCATCAGTGGACTAGTGCTGTTTCCTGATGAAACTGAACTTTTTCCGAAGGAGATTGTATTTCCAAGTATAGGCTTGGGATTTGACAGAATAGACCCTTTGAAACCCGAGTCCATTCTGACATATCAACTTGATTCAGAGGATTGTCCACATGTTTCAGAAAAGAACACCTGCAAAATCTACGATAAAAGACCCCTAATCTGTCGCGCATTTCCACTAATAACAATGAATGAAAAAGGATTCAACATTGCGGATTCGCAAAATTGCCTTTTTGTAGAAAAGGCAGAGCAAGAAAAAGGACCATTGGATTCGCTTCTCCCAATTACCCCAAAAAGGCTAAAGGCGCAATCAGAATGGGTGTTCGCAAGAATCATAAATACACGTTGGGAAGCAATCACTGCAAAACAGCACAAAGACCAAGCAGCCCTTAGAAAATTCAACCTAGCAACAAAAGAATGGGCACTCTAAACACTCATCAACAAAGCGCGCGCGCTCTCTTCTTTCAAACCTCCAATCGAATTGATTCAACCCATCAATGTCGCGCTGGCATCACGCTCGCGCTCCAACCCATGAAAACACAAAGGCGAGCGCGTCACGCTAGACCGATAAGGAAACAATTTTGAAAGAGCTGTCGATTTGGTCGGCCGGAGGGGTTCCTTTGCAGAAGTAGAGACTCCTTAGCGGGGCGCGCTATCACTATTGTTTGTTTTTGTCCATCAAATCACGTCACTAAACGTCAAAGTAATCTCTTACACCTCTCTTGAAAATAAAATAAATTGAGCATCCGACTGCATAGACATATGGCAATAAGATTAAAGTCAACTGTCCAATTCCCATTTCTAAATCCTGCATATTGTCTGACGGAAAACTAGCCCACACATTTACCCAACCAGAATAAGCAAAGTTGGCAAGCAATATACAAACCAAAATCCAAAACACTATTGAAGCATACCAAATGTACTTTGACCTGATAAGAAACAAAACAATACCCAAAATCAAGGCATATTCCCAACATATTTGCAGAGGTAAAGCAATTACTGGATATGGTGGTGTAGGATTCTCATAATCACCTTCTCCTCCACCTCCAACAAAACCAATAGAAGAAACGACAACAATAGCATCAAGGGAAGCTAAAACAAAGAAAGCAATCAAAGTCAATATCGCAACTATTGTTACACTATTAGGCCGCCTTTTACTCATTCATATCACCAACACACGCGACACCGCAACTCATACAAGCAAATGAACAGAATGACACCGTTAACTCCTGCGTCATTGACCACCTGGTCAACGATCATTGACATGTTTGTGCCCTGCTTCGAGCGCGCTAGTTAAGCACCTGCCCTTAGGGGATGTCAGCGGCGACGGTATAGTTAACATGAGAGACATCGCTCTCGTGGCCAGAAACTTGGGAAACCACGAATAACACAACTCACCGCGCACTATTTGGGATTTGAGTTTTTCGATCAGCGCAAACATGGACTGGAAAGTTGAAGCGCCAAGGAGCTGTTAACCAAGGTCTATTCTATCTACGGACATGCGCTCTCGAGTAAATCCTGCCGCTCTAACCTCTGCCTGCGTCGCGGGTGAGTTATTTAGCGAGCACCGTGACAGTACTGTTGGACAAGATGGGTGTTGTCAGATTTAATCCTGGGTCAAGATAATACGTCCCTAGCAACAGGTCGTTACCCAGGGATAAACCGAGGGTTGATGAGCCTGAAGAGAGTGCCTTGAACGTTACTTGGCATAGAAATCCTGAGCCGTAAAACGTCGTTTGGTTTTGCCCTAACAGACTATCGCCGGCGAGCACGTATCCTTCATCATTTTGAATAGATTGTAACGGTCTCTGGGTAAATTCTGTGCTGTTGAAGTCTATAAGAGCCTGAGACACTGGGTATTTGTCTGAAAACACTTGCGGGTTTGGAACTGAAACATTGACGCACTCTACAATTGTAGAGTTGAAAGTGAAATTGATCTGCCAAGCATACATGTTTGTGAGGTTCTCAGCGAAGACGGAAACGGAAAACATGTCACCGGCACTCACGTTGACTTCCTGAGGAAGCACCATAAAAATTGTTTCATTGTCAGGGTTGGGCATAACCATATCTGATGTCGATTGCGTAGTCGAAACTGAGCCAGTAGTCCCCGGTGATTGAGTCGCCCGCGCAGAGTTAATAATCTGTGTCGAATCAATCATCGGCACCGAGCTCATCGGCGGCGTCGTCTGAGTCGTTGGAATCGAACCCGTCGCTGAAACAAACAAACCGATAAAGGTGACGCCCAGCAGAAGACAAACGCAAACGGTGAGAGAGACTATTCTGGAAAATGCACCACGGTTCAACGTAACCTAACACCACCTAAGCATATAGAGAGGTCCAACTTTTAACTCTGTCGCAAACTGAAACAGAAAGAAACGACTTTACAAGTTTCCTCAAAGAATCCACATCTCCAGAACTTCAAATGAAACAAACAACCGCGTACTGTGAAAGTTCTGTTACGAACGTTAACATGCCTGCTTACAGCAATAGTAAGACAACTCCAAGAAAACTCTTCCCTTGCAATTTAATCTCTTCCTCTGCAGGCTTCATATTTCGAATCACACAAGTGCCCTAACACATAGAAAAAGAAGTAGTTTCTCCACCACACCTTGTAGCTCTTCAACAATCCCCACTGTCCAAGTCTTCGACTGGACTCAAAAACGGGAGTCGACAACACTTTTGTCCGTCCGTAAGACGATGCCTTCCGCAGCATGTCTGTTATCTCCAGCATTGGAAGTTTTTCGTTAAACCCCTTTATCCTCCAAAAAATGTCTTTCCTTACCGCAGTCATATCTCCTCTGTTATAAAACTTCAAAAGAAAACTCAGATAAGCGCATAACCTGACGTACAACCCATCTAACACATAGAACAAGACACTTGAGAGCGTCCTTCGTCGAGACGAAGGTAAAACCCGCGAGATTACAGAAACCACGGAAGTATCTCTGAACTCTTTAGCGACATCAGTGAGCGAAGACTTCTGCAACGTCGTATCCGCATCCATGAAAATCAAGATGCTGCCCTTTGCCAGACTCGCGCCGAAATTCCTCGCCCTAGAAACACCACGAGGAAGAAACGCGTACACGTTCTTGACGTATTTCCTTGCCTCTCCAACCGTGCCATCACTGCTACTATCTACTACGATAATTTCGGTGCTGACCCCGTATCTTCCAACCTCTTCACTAGCTTCTTTTACCTTCCTCAAAGTTTTTCCTATATATTTCCGTTCGTTCCTAGTGACCAAAATGACTGAAAGATCCGCCATTCAACCACATCCACAAACTGCATCAAGAAAGGAGCGACAGTTAATTCCTGCCTTGTTGACCACGATGTCAACGATTGTTGACCTCCAGCCTGTTCTTCGTAACTGTTGTTGTCAACCAATGTTGACTACTGGTTCGGTGGCGGTTGATAACGGCAAGGATTAATTACGAGTTGCTTAGAGAAAGGTTTCAGGACTCGCAATGGTAGATGCTGCGGAACTCTTTGAAGCTATTTCGCATCCTGAGCGAATAAGAATTCTCAAAATCCTTGAGAAGCAACCCACTAGCTTTGCTTCCCTGAAGAGACAGTTGGGCATTGACAGCAGCGGGAACGTCGACTTCCACCTCAAGAAACTCGCAGAACTCGTCGCAGTCAGGGAGGATGGGTTGTACGGGTTGACAGCCGCAGGGAAAGAGGCTCTCCTGTCCATAGACGCAGTAGAAGCATGGGCGGAAATGGAGAGACGGAAAACCAAGATGTTCAGAAAAATGCCCAACGAAGCGTTCGCCCTTGGGTTGCTAGAAATCTGCAGCTCGACAGCTTTAATCTTCTGGTTCTTGCTACCCCAAATTCAATTGCCTTTTATCATGGACAGCCTATGGGGATACATCTTTTTTGGGGCCCTGGTACTCCTAGGCTTCCGTTCAGGCATTGGCGCATTCTTCCATTTGAGCTGGAGCTGGACTATGACTCTGGCCAAATCAGCTCTGATCATTTCAATGAGCCTCTTTCTACTCGACTACATCTGGACACCAGGAGCAGTCACACAATCAGGCCTCGTGGCGCTCTCGTATCTGGCCTTCGTTGCTGCGGAAATAGCTGCTGTAATTCTGGCATTGAGACCTTTACTAAAGGATTACCTTGGAATAATAAGCCGGGCCAAACTGCCCCGCCGTGACCTCATCGGCAGCCTACTATGCATCTCCGGGGGGATGCTGCTAATTCTTCTGGAAAATGCAGTTCGCTTTCACGTTCTTCCGAACACGTTAAACCTACTAATGCTACCCGACCATGTTGGCACAGTTTTCGCCTCTATGGCCGATACATCCATTCTATGCGGCCTACTCATGATTGCCGGAGGCGTTCTAATTCCGCTAAGAAGCAGCATCCTGGGAGCCGTAATCAGCATCATCTTCGGGCTTTTCCCCACTCCGCTTTCTATCATTCCCTGGCTTCCAAAGCAAACAACCCACCACGCTTTCGAGCTCATATACGGAATAAACCAATCATTGCCGTATGCCTTAATCGCCGCAATAGTCTACGCTCTGCCAATAGTTGGAGGGCTACTTGCTCTGTACAGTGCGTGGCGAAAAATCCGAACATAAACTAACCATACTGCATGCACTAAGAAATGTCTTGCATAAACCTGGGCGACCAGCGCGCGCTAACAAACCATTATATTTGTTGAACCGTAACTGTAGTAATGAGGTTTACTGAATGGGAATAATTCAAAAGAAATGTTCAGTTTGCGGAAAAGCCTTTACGACATTAGATGCCAAAACCAAGTATTGCAGTGCCCAATGCGCCAAAAAAGCAAATAAGAAAAAGTAGCCCGCATGCCTGCTATTCATAGCTTCGCGCGCGGGAACTTAAGGTAAAGCTTAATCTTGCACACATGGTTAATGATAATCTCCAAACCTAAATGCCAAAAAAGATGTACTTGAGAAGACGCTAAAGGAAACCACAGGAAGTTAGATATGTCCAAGAAGAGGCAATCTAGAGCCGCAGATAACGCCGCTGAAGTAAAGGAATTCCTTGAAGTAACCCAATTTTCATCAGTTTTTACTAATATGAATTGTGTCGCCTCCAGACAGAGACACTACTACTGCGAACACTGCAAAGCCTATGTCTCAAATATTGACGCTGATGAGAAATTTGAATTAGTTGCCTCATTCATAACACGAACTATCACGGAAGTTGTTACTGCCAAACACAAAAAGTGTGGACAATTATTAACAGAAAAATTCTGGGAAGGATGAACTAAACGCGCTATCACAACACAATTCTAGCGAAATTGATGGTTTCCTCAGCAATGAAACTATCCTTTATTGAAATGGCTTGATCAAGCTACGACACTCGCAATTCGCTTTATCGGGCACCTTCGCGTTAGGTTGGCTGGGTTGAGCGTGCGTGTGCCGTTGACTTTTTTCGTTTCTCAGTCCAGACAATGCTCCAACCTACAAACCATTCCAATATTTTGAATGCCCGCACGTACAAATTGCCCAGCGGTTTCCTCAATTGGCTTGCCCAAACATTGCTAGTGACTAAATGTTCTCTTACGCCTTTTTGTTAAGTCCAGTTCAGTAAATAGTCAAATGTTTTTCGCATAATCACAGGGGGGGTTGTTTTGTTTTGCTTCTGTTTTTCTTGCATTCCTGGGATGCGTGCAAGAGAGCGCTCTCCCTTTCACTGCGCGTGTGTGGAAATCGATATGAGCCCAAATTTACGTTATCCACGGCTGTTCATACGGTTTCAGAAAGTATCCTCTTTAGAATCGTCAATCCATGTCTCAGCTTTAGCTTTTTCTCGCCCAATCTTTTTCTATATCGGATTGGAACTTCAACGATGTCGTAACCCTTCTTCTCGACGTAATGGTTCAGCTCGGCTTCAACATCGAAGCCTTTTGATCTCGGCTTCCAATCTTTCATGATATCCCACCTCACAAGGCGCAGACCAGTTAGCGGATCTTCCAGGTGGACCCCGTTCAACAGGTTGTGAGCGAAGGCCAACAATCTGTTTCCAACATAAAACATGTTATGCATTGATTCGAAATCGAGACTTCCAGCGAACCTGTTCCCACAGACCATGCCCGTCTGCGGATTCTCCTCAAGTATTCTAACCATCTTGAGCAAATGTTCCGCTGGGTAAGTATAGTCCGCGTCGATGAACACCACATATCTAGCATCAATTAGCTGCGCATGAGCTATTGCGGTTGCGATCGCATCGCCTTTACCTGAACCTTTCTGTGTTAAAACTACAGCTCCCATGCTCTCGGCGATCTTCGTCGTACAATCCGTACTCCGTCCATCGACAACCAAGCAAAAGGGCTTATCCAAACAAGTCTTGATCTCGGCAAGCGTCGGGCCCACTCCTCTCTCTTCGTTCAGAGCGGCGACTATCACCAATATTGACGGTAAACCACGTGTTTTCTGAATCATGAACAAGACATCTCAGGCGCGCGAGGTGCCTCATCATCATCGCGCTTTGCTGTGTTCTTATTGAAGCTACCGCAGCGCTTGCCCTTAGATTCTAGATCAGGGCACTGCGATCTTCAATCATTCTCCGCTATTTGCTCTCCATCCCTTCTGATTTAAAGCAGCAAGAACCATCAGGTTAGAACCTGCTCGTTCTTAACACTTTAAATAGGCATGAGGGCAGCAAAGATTTTTGCACGTTCCGATGTTAGTGCCGACGCCTGCTAGAATCGTGATATCAACGATCCAGCCTCTTTCTTGCGGCGGATCTTTCCCATGTTCACGAAGTTTGCCAGAAAATCCCTCCCCTGATCTGTCGTCGTGTAAACAATCCTCATCTCGTTCACGTTTCCTCCCCCGTACACGACGCTCAGGGAGATGTACCGCATGCCGAGAAGCATGCTCACATACTTGCTCAGCCGCGTGAAATTCAAATTCGCTCTGTAGACGACGCTAGTCTTCGCTGCCCCGTCCAGACAAGTTTCTAGGATATCGCAGATGATTTCGACCTGACTTCTTCGATGGGCAACCAACATTAACACCATTAAATCTGCCAAAAGTACATTAAACAAGAAGTGAAGCAAGAGCTATTAACAGTTTCGAAATGTTTAAATAAAAAAGAAACAGGCCCCCAGCAACGCAATTGATTGCTAGATCCATTTGATGATGGGTTCATTCTTCTTCGGCCGCATCGCGCGAGCCTCAGGGACGTCCTTTGGATAGCCGAGCACGATGGGTCCGTATACTCGTTCACTATCCTTCAACTCGAGGGCTTGCACGACACCCGCATCGCCTGTGACCATTGAACCGAACCCCACATAGCAGCTTCCAAGACCAAGAGAGCAAGCGGCAAGCATGATGTTCTCGCAGGCTAACGCACAACTTAGAGCGTGTTCAGCCGGGCCAATCACAAAGAGAATGACAGGTGCAGAATAGTAAACCATGTCTTTAGGTTCGTCCATTACCCCGCGGAGCCTCGTCACCTTCTCGTAATAGTCGGGGTGAGTCTCTTTGATTTCTTCATACATTCCATTCCATATAGGGAGCGTGGCCCGAACCAGTTTCTGTATAAACTCCGGGTCCTCGACAACGACAAACCGCCAAGGCTGAAAAAGAGCCTCCACACTTCCTTTTTCCTCCCTTCCCTGCGACGGCGCCAGATTGCCAGCCTCGATTATCGCATTAATGATACCCCTCGGAACTGGCTTTGGCATATAGGCCCTAACAGACTGCCTGTTCTTTATGACTTCAATTACCGGATTCGTCACTACCTTATTGAGGTCTTCTGGCTCCAACTTTCTGTTCTTTCTTTCATCATCAACCATGTTTCTCATCTCCCAAATCTCTTCACAGCAGATTCAGATGAACTCTGTTCGAAACAGCCCACGTCGAACCCGAATCCGCACTGATCAGTTCGGTCAACCGACGACGAGTGGCTACCTTCTTTATTCTGGGAGAACTTGAACTTTGCCTCTGCCACAGAGACAGACATAATATTCTTCTCTTGAGCGACTTGCAAGTATCCAAACTTCACTCATTTCCACCTTAAACCACTAGAGCAGTGGTCACGAGAGTTAAGGTGTTCTGTGCAATAGTGACCAGTCTAGCAGTCGGCCTGTCGACCAGCTCGTAGGTAGGGACGCGTCCGCAAGTCTACATTATTTCACTTTAACCTTGGTCTCTCCCCCCTTCAAGAATGCCGCATTGACAAACAACTTATACGGCTCAAAACTCGCCTTTCTCATCGTGGCGCATCATGCTTTCAACCCGCCTAACCCTGAAGAAACATTCGCCATCGACGCTTGAGGATACACTGTGCTCAAGGGTTCGGCTCAGAATACTGAAGCTGCTCATCAGCTCTCAGAAACTTACCCCAGCCCAGATCGCGGCCAAAGTAGGAGTTAACTATGTTGTGGTGCGCGCGCATCTCGAAGCTCTCGAAAACGGCGACGTTCTCACGCATTCCAACTTCGGAAAGAGGATACGCTATTACAAGTTCAAAGAATCTGAGAGGGCAAAAGCCGTCAGGAACGTCATAGAAGCTTGGTGTCGCCCCGAGAACCCAGCCTAGTTGCCAGCAAAGCCTTTTCTGAGACTCGTTCACTTGGCCGGCTCAACAAAACCTAATCGCACCTTTCGGACATGCTGGAAAAAGAAAAAAAGAGGAATGTTAGCGAGTGGAACGTTACAATGCAACATTATAATTATCCTCACAAACAAACGGGAAAAGTCAGCCGTAAGCCTCGGTCAAGCCTGTTTTCAAAATGGTTTTTCACAAAACAACATTATGACTAACCTCACAACCGTAGAGCCGAGAGGCTTCGAAACGCAACATGGAAACCTTACATTGCAACATTACAAAGCAACATTACATCTGATGTAAAGAAAAAAAAGGGAGGGGGTCAACCGTTCACTGGCGAAATAATTCAGCACGAACTGAAGCCTAAACAAGCACAGATGGGCCGACATTAACGCGCATAATCTCGATTTTTAACCCGTTTTCTGGAACACTCTGCACGATACATGGAAATTTACGCTTACACATTACAAAGCAACATTACAACAGACGTAAAGAAAAAAAGGGGAGGGGGCGACTGCACAACTCACGCTTCTCCCCAATCGCTCGTCGCGACCCACAGCCTCAAAACCTTCAGAACTGTGCAGAACATCTTTGCCCGATTCATGAAACGGTCAATGCCTTCATGCATGATTCGTCACGTAGCTCGTCGCTGAGCAAAGCCTCGTAAACTCGTCATCATGGATAGGTCAGGAAAGGGTTCTGTTAGGCTTCGGGACTCCAGATCTGTTGGTCAACGGCGGTTTTTGAAAATGTAACAATGTTACACAATTCTTAAATAATATCAAATGATAAAAACCAATTTTGAAGGGAGAAGGGTAACTAGCAGACTCGCAGCGGCCTAACAACAGGCTTCTCACCCTTCAAGAGAGTTCATAAACGAACAGCAAACGAAAACCCCACGGAGGACAGAGGAGGTGACAAAATGAAATTGAAGCTCAGTCGCAAATTATTGATCACACTCGTTCTTATCGGCACGTTAGGCGTACTGTTCGGATTGACAATGAACGCGTACGCACCCGCACCCCAACCGCTCTGCGCAATGAAAACTCTCATAGACGGAAACTTCTACGTACCCTACAGCCTGCAGCCAACAGGACTCAACATCGACCTAATATTCACGACGCCTCACCTCATCGGAGACCAAAGCGGAGGAGTATCCCCATACAGCACAATACCGTACTGGCCTGACGGAACCATAAACCTGAAGGACATTGCAATCATCGCCAAAGCATTCGGCTCCACCCCAGGCTCACCGAACTGGAACTACATGGCAGACATTGTGCCAGACGTAAACGCTTCCACGGGCCTCCCAACAGTAAACATGAACGACCTCGCCATAGCCGCCAGAGACTTCGGCAACATAGGCGTGTACACACCTTACTCGGCCCTGTACCCCCTCGTCAGAGTCGAGTTCAACAACACACTCCCCTACTACACACCCAACGCCACTGGATTCCTACCCATCCCAACCATCTACCAATACCCAAACTACGCGAACTTCACAGTCAACTACCTCACAACCCGCCTAGGCGCACTCGTAACCTTCTGGCAATAACCACACCCCCATCACAACCCTCTTTTTTTGTTCCGAAACACAAACCACACGCCACGGCCAGCAAGTCCTCACTTCCTCAAACTCAAGAACAACATGAACCAAACCACAACACCCTCAAAACTACCAATACTATTGATCCGAAACAAAGTTCAGTGCACAAAAAATGGGAGGGGGCTACCGACTCTTCCGTCGCGCCCCAAACATCTCTACAGCATTTTCAACGTAGCCAAGGACGAAGTTGATAGACAAATGATCGATTGTATGCTACGTCGGTGAGGGTCGAGTTCCAAGCTTCACCGGGACGTTTATTGTCTGGTTGCTTCGGACAACCGTGACGTTTATCGTTTGGCCTGGTTGAGTGAACTCTTCCATGTAGCTTGAGAGAGCATCCCCGTTCGCTATTTTCGTACCGTTGAACGCTATTATTACGTCGCCTCCGATAGTATACGTGTTCCCGAGAACGTCGGTAAACTGCGTCGTGCCAGCTCTCAAGCCGGCCGTTGCCGCAGGTCCTCCACTCGTTACTTGTGAGACTAGCCAGCCGTAGGTCACACTTGTGCTCATCGCCTGCCCGAGCTCATAATCCATGTCGACTCCGCTTGCCCCCAGATAGGGATGCTTGTTGTACGAACCCGTTGTGATGAGTGACGGAACCTCCCGCAGTATCGAGCTGGACGGAATCGCCAGACCGAGCCCCTGAGCCGCCACGCCCTCATAGGTGGCAGTGTAGGAGGTTATTCAACAACCTCGCCCGCATAATTCAACAGCGGCCCCCCAGAGTTGCCAGGGTTTATCGGTGCCGAAGTCTGTATGCAATCAGAGATGGCGTAGGTGGTCCAGTCAACCGTAACCGATCTGTGCAAAGCACTGACTATGCCCGAAGTCATCGATCCAGTCAACCCAAGAGGATTACCCACCGCGAAAACGGGATCGCCCACTTCCAGCGTAGACGAGCTCACGATCGTGAGAGGATGATACTCGCTCATGGGCGCGGTCGTTGACAGCGTGGCCAGATCCGAATAGAGATCCGTGCCCGTCACGTTGGCAGGATACGTGTTTCCATCTGTGAAGGTTACGGTAACGTTGACTGCATCTTGCACAACGTGGAAGTTTGTTACGATTGCAAACTGTCCCGTCAGGTTAGTGACGAACCCTGAGCCCTCCACTCCCTCGTAGATAGGGGTTCCGAAGAAACTGGATCCCAGCACTATTCCTTGAACCATGACTATCGAATCATTGACCTGATAGTACAGCTGAGAAAGCGAAACATTTTCTCCCGAAAAGATAGTGACGTTACCGGCGGATGAGTTCTGGTTCGATTGAAGCTCCTGCTCCAGATCTGAAACTTGAGTCTGGAGACTGCTGATTTGGCTCGAATTTGACTGGAGGTCCTGTTTCAAGCCTGAAACTTGACTCTGAAGGTTGTTGATTTGATCTGAAGTTGTAAAGTTGTTTATCGCGTAGCCGAGTACTCCGCCCAACAGCAAACACATGAGCGCTATCCCTATCAGAATCGCCGTCAAACTACGCGTTTTTGGTTTTTCAGGTGGTGGTTGCATCATCATCAACTCCTGAGGCTTGTCCGCTTGGCGCGTGGGGAATTTTCGACTCCGCACTTAATCTCGTTTTCCATGCATGCCGTTGTTTCTTTCATTTTTTCACCTTTCAGTGGTTACTATGTGCTATAGTAGCGAACTTTATAAACGTTACGACCGCCGATAGTAGCGTGTCTGCGAAACATTAAATAGCTACTACTGGCAATAGTAGTGAATTGACGACCATGCCTGACAACGATAAATCGAGGATTTCTCAATACAACCTCAGAGGGAAAGAAATAGAGGCTTTCCTGGGCCCATTAGAATCAAGCATAATTGGCGTCATATGGAACTCAGAAAGAAAACCTGTAAGAGTAAGAGAAGTCTACGAGAAACTCAAGAAGAAGAAGAACATCGCTTACACTACAGTCATGTCCACCATGGACAGACTCTACGACAAGAGTCTGCTTGACAGGCGATTAGAAAAAGGAAAGGGCGGCCTCTTCTACGTTTATTGGCCCAGACTTGAGGAACAAAACTTCAAGAAATCCGCGGTGCGGGAAGTCATTAACAGCCTCGTCGAAAACTTTGGGGAAATCGTCACCAGCTACTTGATTGAAGAGGCGACTTCGGATGAGCAAGAGCTGAAAGCTCTAAAGGAGCAAGTCGAAAACATCGCTAAAGAAAAACAGAAGTGAACGTAATGCTCCCAACGGGTCTGGACAACGTTCTGGCGCAGGTTTTTCAACCATACTTTTACTATTCCGTGATTCTTTTGGCAATATCGTTCATCTGCGTCAAAGCGTTCCTCCGGTACGATCACTCAGTTGGCAGAAGGACAAGAAGCGTCGCATACATTCTTCCGTTAGTGATTCCCATTCTGGTATTCGCGGTCTTTCATCCAGCAACAACGGCAAGCATGGTGAACGGAAGCGGCGCTGCAGGAATTTTCATAATGTCATCAAACCTAGGCTCTGCAAACGCCTCGCCATTTCAGTCTCTCTTCGGCCAGCTGCAGAGCTTTCCGAGCGTTTCTCCTCCGCCGTCTATCGTGCTAGCATTTCTTCCGGGAGAAACTGAGATGCTCTCAGTGACGGGGATATTGTGTTTGATCGGGCTCGTCGTAGCTTCATGTTATTTCGTTCTGATGACAGTCTTTGATGACAAAATAGTTGCCAAGGTTTTCCACATTATCCCACTTAAGCAAGAAGAGTACGCTCAATTGCAAAGGAACGTTGATGAGTTATCACAAAAACTGACCATAAGACCTCCAACAATAGGCATTATGGAAGACTTGAGACCGAACGCCTTCGTCGCAGGATATGGAAACAAAACGATGCTCGTCTTCTCAGTTGGAATGTTGAACGTCCTAGATGAAAAGGAGTTGACGGCAGTAGCGGCACATGAACTTTCACACATTAAGAAACATGATTTCTTCTTCAAGACTTTTTCATACGCTTTGACGATGGTTTCGTTTTTCAACCCCATCGCGTTTTTTGCAGCGTCAGCTGCGCAAAGAGAAAGGGAGATGCTTGCAGACGAGGATGGCGCAAAACTGTTGGGCCAACCGGGAATGCTGGCTAGGGCATTATCAAAAACATATAAAGCGCTACAAAGCTTTCCCAAGGAAGACCTCACGGTCCGTCTGACCTCGGGCCTGTTCTTGGTATCCCCGATTGCTCGAAGACCTGAAATACTCGCCACACACCCGAGAGTGAACCAAAGAATAGATAACATCGCAAGACTGACGACAAAAACCGCGAAAACAAGGCGAAACATGACAATCACAGTTGCCCTGTCTTTCCTGATACTTCTAGGAGGGTTGATGGCAGGTTATCCGATAGTAAAGATTCAAACGTCATTTGTGCAGGGTCAGCCGAGTTTAATTTCAGTAATGTCGAGTGAAGGCTCAAAACTCGAACTCATTCCCTGGGCAGAAACGATAAGGCTTCAATCTAACAAACTCGTTTCACCCGTTGAATTTGTCGGCACGCGGCTTCCAGATTTTGTCGTTGGAGGAAAACAGCCAAACATGACAACTCTCCTCCTAAACGAATCGTACATCGCTGGTTCAGTGAGGGACTACATCAGCGTCAATGCATTAGGAACAGCTACCGAACTCGCAGAAAAGTATCTGCCTCGCACCGTTGAACAAGCAACCCCTAAAAAAGCTGACGCGAGTGAAAATGGGCTTACAGCCGTATATATAGTATCTTGGCAAGCAAGTGCAAAGCCAGACTACTCGGTGAATTCTGCTGAACCAAGTTTGGGCAATTCAGAATCATACGGGTGCATCTTCTTTCAATCTCAAATATCGGCAACGTACACCTCTTTGTGGCTGTCCAAATCTCTGCCTAGGCCAGTGCAGAGAACCGACTTTGCGGTCGGACCGATCAGCAATGAACCGACGGCATTTGGCAACGCCATAATCCTCATGCTCTATCTTCCTTCTTCACATTCGACGATGCAACACGAACCCACGAACTTTTACATGGTCCTTTTGAGCTTCGCCGAACATAATAATCAACATGTTGCAGGCGCTGTTGTTTTGGCGGTGTTGCCAACTCCTGCCCAAGAAATGAATTCGTAAACGCTGCGCATCGCTGCAAACTTTTTGCTTTCGCAGACGAGTTCCTATATTCCTTTGGATAGTGCTTTTTTTTCAACAACATAACCAGGCGGGACAGAAAAGAAACAATTGACTAGTTTTGGGTATTGCGGAAAAGTTATAGCCAAATCATCTCTCAACCTGTCGTGGTGACGATGATTGCTTGAAGGAAAGACGTTGAACTTGAGGATCATGGAGAAAGATGATTTGGGACTCCTTGTGAACTGGTCGAATAATCCAGATTTCATGGGTGAGTTTTGGGACTATTTTCCACTGCAGAGGTCTAGGTTGGAGATAGAGGGAGTTATTGAATCCAATTTGTTTGAGGCCGAATATTTTATGATTGAGAAGAAGGATGGAACAATAATCGGTTATGTGAATCACTTTAGCATGCTGCATCCGCTTGGGAAACTTTTGGAAATAGGTTACGTGGTAGCTCCGAATGAGAGGGGTAAAGGCTATTGCACAGAGGCAGTCCGCCTCATACTTGATTATCTGTTTCTCTCAAGAAGTGTGCAGAGAATTCAAGCAAGCACGCACATAGATAACAGAGCTTCCCAAAGAGTCTTAGAAAAGGTTGGTTTCCAAAGAGAAGGCGTCATGAGAAAAGCTTTGTTCAACAAGGGAGCTTGGAAAGACGGAGTCCTCTATAGCATCCTCAGAGAAGAGTGGACAGAACCAAAAAACTGACAAAAGCACTTTCTGGAAGCTAGTGGAAAGTGCACTGTTTTGTTTTCACGTCCGCGACATAGGTCGACGCTAGGTTGAGCGGGAAGTTGCACAAACTAAAGTCTAAGAGTATAATTGGATCATATTTGGATCATATCGTGGACCGGGGGGAGGGGCCGTTGGCGCACACATATCGGTCTCATCCTGCCCATGAGCGAAATTTGAAATCATGAATTCGCGCTCTATTACGGTCAGAAACGGAATTATGAACACCCATGCGCGTTAGGCATATATTTAATAGATGGTTTAAAAAGGCGGAGGAAGTCTTGTGCCGTTTATGAAAGCAGTCCAAGTCCGTGCTCCTGGAGCAGATTTTGAGTGCCGCCAGTGTCACAATCATTAATAGGGATAGAAATAGGAATGGCGCGCGTTTCTTATTTGGATTTGACATTTTTGCTGGGTTATGGTCTGTATCCGTCGAGGACGCACAGTGCCAAGGCCGCTGCGATTATATCTGCTGTCGTCCCTGGGTTCAGGAGGTTGCTATATTTTCTGAGTTCTTGGTCAAAATCGTTCATGCTTTTTTTGCCCAGAGGGGTTTCGGTTCCGCCGAGGTTCAAGATCAGTTTGGCTTTTGTTGAGATTTCTCTTGATTTTTCGATGCCTGCCTTTCTGGTTATGAAGGTGTCGGGAACCTTTGCCAGGACTTCCAGGAAGGTTTGGACTGTGGCGGTATTGGAGTCGTTCTTGTTTTGCAGTTTTTTGGTGAGGCTTGGGTAGGCAAGATCGAAGGTTATTGGGTAGTTGTTTATCCATTCTGAGCAGATGCTGTCATATTTTTCTGCTATCTCGAAAACTTTGTACAATGATATTTGGTCGTGAAGTATTCTGTTTACCGAGTTTGGGTCGTTGATGTCTAAGTTTGGAGCCTTTCCGAGTCCACCAGGGTTCGCCAGATTTATCGCTGCATACATGTTGACAGCGTCTCTCGGTGTGGTTGATTCTACGATGAGTTTCAGGTCTTTTCTCAATATTTCAAGGTTATCGGTTGTCGACGCCATTCCAGAAGCCACCGCAATGGGGAAGAGCAGGATGATAGTGCCTAGAAGGGTGTTGCCACCGTGTTGCCAAGCGTTGATGTCAGTTATGCACTTTCGTATTAAACGTCCCACTCCCACATCAGCCAATTCTATCTCGCCTTGCGAGACCGAGATTCCTCGTTGAGCGGCAGTTTCGAAGGAGGGCGCGACAGCCACTGCCGAAGCGAGAAAGTGAGTATAAAAGGTCTTCTCGAAATTAGCCGCTATGCTCACGTTACCAGGTTTAGGAGCGCTGACTTCTAGCAGGATGGCCAGCTCCAGACATCGCGCGATGTCCTTGGCTCGGTTGGTTACTCTCGGCATCCTTGTTTCCCCAATAAATTGGACGTTAAGACGAGAAGTTTTATTAACATTGTGTAAAAGCGTACAATCCAGTGAAGTATTTTACATCGACGCACGATCGTAATGCCCTTCCTAACTCGAAGCTGCGGAAGTTTAAAGAGAAGTAAATATCGTTGTCGATTCTTGGGAGTGAGGTCATGCCCAACTATCCAAAATGTGGTTCAGAAGTGAGAAGATGGTTTTTTGCCCGAAGTGTGGTGCTTCTTTGAGGGCAAAATCTGGACTGATTGGAGAGACGAACTGAAGGGGAGGCGAAGAAAATGGAGGGAAGAGAGATGGAGGCTCAGGAATCATAGGCGCAGGCTACAAGAAGTGAGAAAGAAGAGAAATGGGAAAAAACTGAAAAGCATAAGTACATCTTCCTGGGGCCGCTCATCGGCGGATTAGTGTTGATAGTATTCGGTGCTTTTCTCTACTTGATAACAGCGGGAGGTTACAGGTCGCAGATATTGTAAGCGTTGTTCTTTTTCTTTGTTGGCGTGATAATCATCGCTACCGCTGCCTACGGCGCTATCATGGCGAGAAGAAGGCACCCCAAACCTTAGGAGAAATCTATTCGAGATGGAAGTGCCGGGATCTGATTTTCTCTTCCGCAGTTTCAGTTCTGAGCGTAGTTTGCCAATGAACGTTTCCTCAGGGTCTCCAAATTATGGAGCGAGTTTCTACCTGAGGCTTAGCTTTTCTCCGGTGGCTATGTAGACTATTGATTCGCCGATGTAGATCGCGTGATCTGCTATTCTTTCAAGGTATCTTACGACGAGAAGGTTGCAGACCAGGCATTTTGTTTTTGGGGGGGCTTTCGAGAGTAGGTCCAAGTAAGCTGCGTATATTTCGTCCACTTCGTTCTCGGTTTTGGCCAAGGTCCTTGCCATGTCTGCATCGTTGTCACTGAGCGCTTTGATACTTGTGCCGACCATTTGCAGGGTTTTCTCTGTAATCTTGTTCATGAGCTCGCTTGATTGCACGCACTCTTTGCAGCTGGCAAGTTTTCTATGGGTGAAAGAAATGTCCCAGGCATATCGGCCGTATCTTTCCATGTCGTAAGCAATTTTCATGTAAGAATTGATTATTCTCAAATCAGAAGCAACCGGTTGGTACTTGACTATCAGCTCAAAAGCTTTGTCTTCGGCCGTCACAGTCATCGCGACCAGAAGCTCTGAAAGCTCATGAACTTCATCGCCCACATCTTCGCCTTCAAGGAAACCTTGCACTGCGACGTTGATGGCTCTGTTTGCAACCTCTCCCATTTTGAACAAACCAGCTGTGAGCTGCTCCAAACCCGTGTCCAATAACCTGCTCATGTTTTCACTCTTAACCGAACCTTCCTGTTATATACTTCTCGGTAAGTTCACTTTTCGGATTCTCGAAAATGCTCCAGGTGGAGCCGTATTCTATGAGTTCTCCCACGTAGAGGAAAGCTGTGAAATCTGAAACCCTGGCCGCCTGTTGCATGTTGTGCGTGACGACCACCACCGTGTAGTCTTCCTTGAGTGTAACTATCAGCTCCTCAATCTTGGCTGTAGCGGCAGGATCAAGGGCTGAGCACGGCTCATCCATGAGTATGACTTCAGGCTGCAGCGCAATGGCACGCGCGATGCACAGTCGTTGCTGCTGTCCTCCTGAAATGCTCGTACCAGGCTTCTTCATGTCATCCTTCACTTCATCCCACAGGGTCGCCTGTTCGAGACTATGCCTTACCACCTCGTCAAGGTTTTTGCCTTTCTTCAGTCCTGTAAGTCTCAAGCCTGCGGCAACGTTATCGTGTATGGACATTGTCGGAAACGGGTTCGGTTTCTGGAAAACCATCCCCACTCTCCTGCGGATTAAGACAGGGTCAACTTCCTTCGAGTAAATGTTCTGTCCGTCTAAAAGCACTTTTCCCGACGATCTGGAGCCGGGAACCAGCTCATGCATCCTGTTGAGACATCGAACAAACGTTGATTTTCCGCAGCCGGATGGCCCTATTATGGCAGTGACTGCGTTAGCTTTGATGGAGAGATTAATGTCTTTCAAGGCTTGCTTGGCACCGAACCATGCGTTTAGGTTGATGGTTTGTATCTTTATTCCGGTTGGCACTGAATTTTGCATGTTCGAAGTCTTCACATCATCCATGTTTTCGTTCATTCCGGCATTCTCACTTTCGAAGCCAGCCACTGCTAGCTGCTCTGACGCCAATGTTAAGGCTTAGGACTATTAAAATCAAGAACAAAGCCGCTCCCCAAGCTTGCGCCTGAAAGTTCGAATAAGGCAGGAAAGCATCCCTATAGATTCTCAGCGGAAGAGCATCCATAGGCTGACCAAAGCCTTGGGAGAAATACTGCCCTCCGAGAATCGTCATAAGTAGGGGCGCAGTTTCACCAGCGATCCTTGCCGTGGCGAGAAGAGCACCAGTCACCAAACCTTTTCTGGCATCAGGCAACACAACGCTGACTGTGGTTCTCCAATTGCGCACACCGAGGGCAAGCGACGCTTCACGAACGGAGTTTGGAACCAACTTCAACGATTCCTCCGTGGTTCTGGCAACTATGGGAATCGCGATGAAAGAAAGGGCAACAGCGCCTGCTAGAGGCGAATAGTGACCCAGAGTGAGAACCACAACGGCGAAGACTGTGATACCAACGACTATGGAGGGAACTCCTGTCAGCGCGTTGTTGAAAATTCTCATCCAAGCAGCATACGCGCTTGTATACTTGTTGTTGCCGTGTTCGGCCAAGAATATTCCCGACATCACGCCGAAAGGCATGCTGATTAGGCAAGTAAGTCCTATCAGGATTAAGGTTCCCTGAATTGCGGGGCCTATGCCGCCTGCGTCCGAGGATCCAATGACTCCCCCAGTTTGTGTCAGGAACTTGATGCTGAGTTCCGGTGCTCCCTTCAAGATAACCTCGATTAGGATGCTCAGCAAGGGGACGGCGGCGATGATGACGCATCCTAGGCTGAGCGCTAAGAAGAGTTTATTCTTGAACTTCCTGTAGGTGTAGCTCGTCATCTATTCCACGGCACCTCCTTTGACTTTGAGGACGCGGGTCACCATGACTTGGGCAATCACGTTTATCGAAAGACTGAGCAAGAGCAAGAACAACCCGATGCCTATGTATGCTGATAACTCCAGGGTTCCAGGCGTTGCTTCCAGGAAGTTGTTGGCTATGAGTGATGCCATCGTTTGGCTGGGTTTGAAAAGCGAAGTGGGGATTGCTGAAGGGCCAATGGTATTTCCAATTACCATGGTGACTGCCATTGTTTCCCCCACTGCTCTGCCGAGGCCCAGGATTACCGCCCCAAAGATTCCTGAACGGCCATAGCTTAGCACCCAATTTCTGATTACTTCCCACTTAGTTGCTCCGATGCTGTATGCTCCTTCTCGGATCGAGTTGGGAACTGCTTGAATGACTTCTCTGGAGATTGATGACACTGTTGGTATTATCATAATCGCTAGGATTACTCCGCCGTTGAGCACGTCTAGACCCTGAGGAGTTCCGCCGAATATCGGGATCCAACCTAAGTAACGAGACAGAGGGATCTCGACGTAGTCTAGAAGCCAGAACCTAAGAACAAAGTACCCCCATAGTCCGTATATTACGCTTGGGACCGCAGCGAGCATATCCACGAGGTACGAAACTGATACTCTCAACGTTCTGGGAGCCATCTCTACGAGAAAAATCGCTATTCCAATACTAAGTGGCACGCCAATGAGGAGTGCAATGGCTGAAGTGACGAGCGTTCCAAGAAGGTAAGGAAGGGCTCCGTATATCTCCGGGTTGACCATTGTTTGAACAGGGTTCCATTTCGTGCCCGTGAAGAAGTATATGCCGAATTTCTGCAACACCGGCAAAGAGCCAACAAAGAGTTCGTATGCAGTAATCATGAGGATGGCGGCAGCTGAAACTGCGAGTAGAGCCGTCAATGTCTTGAACAGATTGTCCCCAGACAATCTTGGACTCATGTCAACCGGTCCTCACCCTTACTGAAATCAGGATCAAAAAAAGGATTTTGGGGAGCGTGTCCAATTCTTGACACTCTGTTAGCTCGTGGGCAGATGTTGTCCGTTGAAGGTTATCGATTGGATGGTGGCTTCGTCTATTTGTACTACGTTTGTTGGAAGTGGAACATACTCTAGACCGGAAGAATATTGTTGGCCGCCGTTTGGTTGCACAACCCACCAGAGGAACTGAACAAGAGCTGTTGCCTTAGACTGCGACATTCCAGGGACCACGTTGAGTTCTTGGTACACTAGTAGGTACGTGAAGCTTACTATGGGATAGGCTTGCGGGTCATTGGCGTTTACAAGGCTTACGTTCGTCCAACTCTGATTCCCCGCCGGCAAACCGCTTGAAGCACCTACCTGTACGGCTAATTGAATGGTGCTGAGGGAAGGTAGAATCCAGTTGCCCGTCGGGTTCTGAACTGCTGCCACTGTCATAGCATTCTGTAGCGCGTAGGCCAATTCGACGTATCCGATGGTGTATTGAGTGTTGTTGACGTCCTCGGCCACTCCCGTATTGCCACTTGCGCCAAGACCTACAGGCCAGGAAACCGTTTTGCCCTGTCCGATTGTCTCGTTCCATGCAGGACTGGACACGCTTAGGTAACCAGTGAAGATGAAAGTAGTACCGGAACCGTCGGACCGGTGAATTGTAGTTATGCTTTTGGCGGGTAACGTTGTGTTCGTATTTAGGTTTTGTATCTCCGGGTCGTTCCACATTGTAACGGTGCCAGCGAAGATGTCGGCGATGACCTTGCCAGTCAGGTGAAGACCTGTTGAGATTCCTGGCAGATTGTACGCTATTGTGACGGCGCCTATTGTTTCTGGGATGTGAAGTGCGCCTGGTGCTTTAGCCATGTCAGCTGGCCCTAGCGGTGCGTCTGAGGCAGCGAAGTCTACTAATTTGCTTTCGAGATCTGAGATACCTCCTCCGCTACCTATCGATTGATAGCTAACTTGGACACTGGAGTTTTGGTCGTGATAGTGTGAAATCATCACGGACAGCAACGGATAAGGGAATGTTGCCCCCGCACCGGTCAGTGTTATCGTTGTTGGGGTTGGCGATGATGACGACTTGCCAGACGATGACAGATATGCATATCCGGCTACGCCTGCCACGATGACTACGATTGCGGCTATTGCAATAACAATCTTGTAATTCATTTTGGCATCTCTTCTTTTTGCATTCAATTTTCGAGCCTAGAATGGTTAAGCGGAATTATATAGGTTGCTTATGTATTCTTTATATACTATATAGAAAAAGATTTAATAAATAGATGGCAGTGTGACTATAAAGATGACTAAATTGTCTCCCCTTTCCAAAAAACAAGAAGGAGAAATGAGAAGACTTCAAGTGACTGGCGGATCCACCTACATAGTCTCTTTGCCCAAGAAATGGGTCACAAAAAACCAGCTTAAGAAAGGTAGCTTACTGCTAATCTCCGAAGAAGAAAACGGCTCCCTCGCAGTCTCATCACAGAACGCTTTGACGACGGAGAAGAGCGCTGGCGACGCACTTATCAAGGTGTCTTCAAACGATAACCCAAATACCATAGTTAGAAAAACTGTTTCAGCCTACTTGGTAGGCTATAATATGATTCGCATGAAGACCCAAGAGCATCAACAAATGACCTCCAAACAGAGAAACACGATAAAGGACTTCGCACGTCGCTTACTCGTTGGAACAGAAATCGTCACAGACACTCCGACGGAACTCATATTACAGGTTCTGCTAAGCTATCCCGAACTCTCAATCCAAAGTGCCTTGAGAAGAATGTGCATCATAACTTCTTCTATGCACAAAGACGCCTTGACCGCGCTGAAAGAACTTGACTCGCAGCTGGCAAAGGGCGTTGTGGCAACAGACGATGAAGTTGACCGATTCAATCTATACGTGGTACGACAGCTCAAAGTGGCGATACAGAATCCACGGATCATAAGAGAAATAGGCCTAAAAAACGCGAGGGACTGCCTTGGCTATCGCCAGGTAACAAAGTCTGTAGAAAGAGTAGCAGATCACGCAGCCAGCATCGCGGAGAACGTTCTGTTACTAAAGAAGCCCATAGACGAAGAGATTCTCAAAAACGTCGAGGAAATGAGCAACATTGCCGTTTCGTTGTTTGAAACTGCAATAGACTCCCTGTTCCGACTGGACTTCAATCTCGCAGAAAGCGTAATCCAAAAAACAAAAGATGTCAGCTTCCCGATGAAAGAGGCATTGCTTTCCTCAAAGAAGGTTGGAACAGAAGAAGTGGCTAACCTGAGGCTGGTTATTGAAAGTCTGAGAAGAACAGCAGAGTATGCCAGCGACATCGCAGAAATTGTCCTCAACATGACCGTGGAAACAATTGTAGAGTGAGCGGCCGAGAGTTAAACAAACTAACCAACGCGCGACCTATGTTAACCCGCGCGCTCAAACGGACTCAAGTAGCAACATACAAACTTCGATCTTTAAACAAGTCGGCTCGCTTTTCGGGAACAAGCAATGGCTAAAGCGCACTAGCTAATTCTTCAGAAGGACACTTCCGTTCTGAGAGTCGGGTATCACTCTTCAATTATCACAGATCCATGTATCTCAGGCGCATCGAGAATCAGCTTTAAAATCGACCACCTGCAGTGCATCGAGAATAACAAGGACAAGATGCTCACATTTTCCCTTTTTATTCTTCCTTATTTTGCCCATTTTGCTCATCTAAGACATAAGGATTTTTTTCCAATCAAACGGTGAAGAGCACGGGGCTTTCCTGATCGGTTTGATATTCTTATCTATTTCCTTGTCTTTCACCATGATTGCTTATGATATTACATATCAGGGCGGCTAATTTGTGATTTGCAAATAGACTATTGAGGACATGTTTTCTTACATAGAATGGAGATTTGCGATTCCTACTATAACTCTTGAACTCAAGAGCATTGGATCCAACATTGTGAATTCCGCCGAATTATTTACTCATACGCATTGCCCTGCTGCTAAATGAAACATTTGGAAAGAAAGAGTTAGGCTCTCAAGATTTCGAAACATCTTTTCTCATTTTCTTCGTCTCTGATTACTCTCGTGGCCAATGTCTCCTCAAATGCAATGCTTCACAATTGGGAAGCGACGACTAAGTCTCATTAAAGCAAAAGCGAGGCATGACTAAAGCCTAAAGAATGCCAACACTTTGATAAATCGTGCAGAAGGCATCAAAGACCATAGTGGAAAAGCAGCCACATACGCGTATATAGTTTATTTTGGCAACGAATAAATCCATTGCCTCGATGTAAAAACCCATTATGCTGAAGCAGATTTCGCTTGCCCAAGCAAAAAGAACCAAGAGAGACAGGTTTTTCATTATCTCGGCCATGCTGTCTCACGCGGGCAGGGGTGCCTGCAAGACCCACCTTATGAACAGGGTTGGATTAAGTTCTTCCCAGGTCGAGGCATATCTACAAGTACTTTTACAGTCAGAACTGCTGGAAGTTTCAAATTGCAGGAGGAAGTCTTTGTACAGAACGACCGAGAAAGGAAAAAACTTTCTTTGCGTATTCGATGCTCTTATCAGTTTGCTGGATGACGCGCACAACGTTCTGCCTAGTGCAGAATCCGAACGACTCTTGCTCTGTGTTGATAATAAATTGAAAGTCTCAATTTCAGGCATGGCTTCAGTATAGCAGCTAATATTAGGATCGTCAAAGTAATTAGCACATGAGGTGTTCTTCAAAATGTCTATCGGGGCCGTTGAAAATTTCAAAGTGCCTGCAGGGAAAGAGATAGACTTGAAAGCTTATGATCCACGTTGGGTCCCAAAATGGGCCAAATCCATGGAAGACAAAGAAGGGAAAAAAGCAGTGAAGAGGCAAGCGTTAGATATCCTTGAGAAGAACAAGCAAAAGCTTGCAAACATGCAGGAATTGCTTTGGGCAAGCGACACCTATTCAATGCTTATTATCCTCCAGGGAATGGACGCAGCGGGCAAGGACGGAGTGATCAGTCACGTGATGGCGGGCGTCAATCCCCAAGGATGCCAAGTCTTTGGGTTCAAAGCACCGTCTGAGGAAGAATTGAATCACGATTTCCTGTGGCGACACGTGAAAGTGCTTCCTGAGAGAGGGCGAATAGGTATTTTCAATCGCTCATACTATGAGGATGTTCTCATAGTCAAAGTCCGCCCAGAAGTTTTGAAAACACAGAAGTTGCCGCCAGGGCCCAGAGACGAATCTTTCTGGCGTCAGCGATATGACGACATAAACGCGTTCGAACACCATCTACTACGGAACGGGACGATAGTTCTGAAATTCTTTCTGAACGTCTCAAGGGAGCAACAGAGACAACGTTTACTCAAACGACTCGAAGATCCAAACAAGTATTGGAAATTCTCTTTCACTGATCTTTCAGAAAGAGAAAAATGGGATAAATACATGGAAACGTATCAGGAGGTTCTCAGAGAGACAAGCACCAAATGGGCTCCGTGGTACGTCATTCCCGCAGACAAAAAATGGGTCACGTGGGCATCAGCCTCCGAGATCCTGACATCACAAATTGAGAATCTAGGCCTGAGGTATCCAGTTCTGAACGACGAGCAAACTATTGCTTTCAAAAAGGCAAAAGCAAAACTTGAAAAAGACCGCTAAGACGAATCGAAAACCTTGGAAGAAAGAAAATGGCAAGACTTGAGCTACTCCAATTAGAGACGAAACAAAAGAATCGCTCCGGAAAAGAGCGGGAAGAAATCATCTCCAGACATCAACCGCCTTGGAAAAGGGACTTCGCCAACTCTAAGCGCGAATGGCGTCGGTTGTTCGCGGAGACTCTGGGAACATTCTTTCTATTGCTCGTGGCCGTAGGAGGCAGCATTGTTAGCGTATTGAACAAGGCAGTCATCAGTCCAGCAGGAGTGGCTGTAGTACCGGGTTTGATGGTGATGGTAATTATCTTGTTCATGGGGAAAGTCTCTGGAGCACACCTGAATCCAGCTGTCAGCATCTCTTTTGCCGCACGCGGTGATTTTCCTTGGCGGCGTGTTCCAGGCTATATCGTTGCGCAATTGGTAGGATCCATTCTGGCATGTCTGTTTCTGAGGTCCATATTGGGAAACGTACCCGGATTCGGCGCCACCGAACCTGGAACCGGCATCAGCGATCTGCAAGCGATGCTAATAGAGCTCGTGCTTACGCTGGGTTTGGTAAGCACGATTCTCGGCACGGCATCCCAAGCGCAGAACGTTGGACCTCTCTCCGCCATCGGCGTAGGCGGGTACATCGCCCTCACAGGACTATGGGCGAATCCGATAAGCGGCGCTTCGATGAACCCCGCGCGATCGTTTGGCCCAGACCTCATACTCTTCAACTTCACCCATTACTGGGTTTACGCCGTCGGACCAATCGTCGGCGGACTGATCGCTGTAGCATTTGCTTACATCCTCCGAGGGCCAGGTGGCGACACAGCAGCAATCCAGGCTGCCCAAGGAACTCTTGATCGTATGTGATTTTGCAAAGCTGATAAGTCCGTCGAAAGCGTCGGCATTAAATTAAACGCTCACTCTTTCAAGAGCGCTTCAACGGGCATTACGCAGCCGGAAACAAGCTGTAAGTTTAGTAAATGCTTTCCTTTATTCGAAGGCGTTTGTCGAATCCGATTTCTAGTTCCAACAGTCCTTTGAAACCTATCTGGCAACGGTCTCACAGGTGCACTTTACCTTGGAAACATCGAGTTTCTTCGCGAAGGCCGCGTGAAAAGCCTGTGCGTTCTGGGCCACGCTCCACTCTTCTAGGCTGCAGTCTTCATCTCCAAAGAGTGAAAGAAGAATTCTGTCTTTTTCAGCTTCTTTAAACTCCACTTTCTTCACTAGGCCACGATGGCTTCTGTCAAGTTTCTCTGCAAGCCTGAGGAAAACTGAGAGAATGATGATGATCTCCTTTGTGCGGTCGTCCAACCCGGTGCCTTTAAGAGCTTTCATTGTGGGAAATTTTTTCCTGTGAAACCGTGCTAGATTTGCCATTATCGCTATCTCTCTTTGGTCGAAGCCAAGAAGCTCGGCGTTGCCAATAATATAATGGGCGTGAAGGTGATGGTCGTTGAAAGAAAGAAAGTCGCCTATGTCGTGCAACATCGCACCGTATTTCAGAAGTTCTCTCTCTTCATCTCCAAGATCGTGTAATCCTGCTTTTCTGCCACTGTCAAAGAGTTGTAACGCTAGGGACGCGACAACTTCCGAGTGCCTTTCATCGAAATCGAAAGACCTCCCGAGTTGTAACACGGTTCTGTTCCGCATTGGAGTTTTCTGAAAGTCCTGAAAACCTTCAAATCTGGATAGGTAATCGACAAGTAGTCCGTCTCGCAGACCTTTGTAGCTCACAGTGATTTCGTCGAGGTCGAATTCTTCCATGATAGTTTCGATAATGGCGGCTCCAGCTATTATAATGTCAGCTCTTTCTGGGTTGATACCATGAATCTTTCTTCTCTCTTTGAGCGGTGAGGAGCAAAGAATCGGAACCAGCTTTTTCAAATTCTTTTTTGACAACACTAGATTGCGGCCGTTTTCAGCATTCCTGAACATTCTGTTTGTGATTTCAGCTAGGTTGATGATTGTACCCGAGCTTCCGAACGCAAGCTTGGCTTGGACTTGCTTGACTCGAGATGCGGTTCTCAACATGTTGCCCCTCACGTACCGTTTAATGTGTTCGTAGACATGCCTAGGTACGGATTCAGTCCATCCTTCGCCAATAAAATTCGCGGTAAGTCTTACGGATCCAAATTTAAGGCTATCCAGATAACACCATTTATATTGATTTCCTATGGCAATCTCCGTGCTGCCGCCGCCTAGGTCAATGAAAATCGCTTTTTCCTCCCCAATGTCCACTCCATTTGACACACCTAGATATATCAAGCGGGCTTCTTCTCTGCCTGAAATAACATGAACGTTGAGTCCTGCTTCAGTCAGTAGTTGCTGAAGAAATCCTCTCTGATTTCGCGCTTCGCGAATCGCAGATGTTCCGACAGCAATAATCTCAGTAGCACCGTAGGTCTTTGCAAGTTCAGCGAACTTCCTGCATACGAGGATTGTGCGTCTCATGGCTTCCGGTTTTAGAATGTCGTCCTTAAACTCTTGTTCGCCCAGTCTGACAACTTCTTTCTCTTGGCTGATCACCGTTGAGGAAAGATTCGGGTTAATCCTCACAACTAGAAGGCGAACCGAGTTGGTTCCTATATCGACAAACCCAACAACTTGACCCGTCGTATTCAAGGCTTTTCCCATTCCACAATCAGATTTCTTTTGAAGACCGCTTCAAACAAATCCTTCTTCTTATTAAGTGCCTGCTCTTCCAGGGCTGGGTCCAACCGCACTAGGCATGATAATTTGACTCTCTTTGGGCCTACGCTGGCTTTCATTCTCTCGACGACAGACTGATGCGTGAAGTCTAGAGCATCAGCTACTCGCAGAATGGAAGAAAGCAAAGTAATTCTTCGCTTTGTGGCTGCGGTTAACGAGGCAAGGTTATACTGGTTTTCCTTGGGCTGGCCCTTCCGGTGATACCTTGCGATGCTTCCAACTACGCGTCTTTCCAAAGACGTAAACGACAACTTAGCGTCATTCAATATCAGTCTGAGCGAGGCCTTATGGTGCCCTCGCGTGCCTTGGGACAGACCGACATCGTGAAGGATTGCGGCGCATTCGAGCCACCACTGCTCTTGTGCTTTCATCTTGTGCAATTGACCTAGACTACCAAATAGTGTCAAAGCCAATTTTCTGACCTGCTCCGGATGATCAGTGTCCCGCCAGTACTTCTTGGCGATCTCTCTGGTGATTTTCACGATTTCCCCGCATTGGAGTTCACTGCGATGGCTTTTCGCCCGGTCTTCCCGCACAACGGCATCAATCGATACCCCGCGAAGCAACATTTGTGCAAAGCTTTCGGGCAGTCTTTTTTTCCTGAGAGTCTCTGCTGCGGACTCTACGTCATAGTTTAGTCTGACAAGCTGCACAGAAAAAGGGTTAGAGTTGACCACTGCATACGCCGTCTGGGGGTTCCCATCGTCTGGTCTTCCAACGCTTCCAGGATTGATGAATGAGACGCAGTCGACTTCCCTTGCAAACTGCAGGTGCGAATGACCCATGATGACCACATCGGCGTTCACGGTTCTGGCGAGCTCTTTCAGTCGCTTTTCAGGGGTATCGGGGTAGATGTGCTCGTCGATAGAATCAGGGCTTCCATGGACCATAAGCAGCCTTTTACCGGCCATTTCAAACGTGATGCTGCGGGGCAGGGAGCGAAGGTAGGTTTCGCATGATTTCGCGAGCTCTTTTTTGGCAACCCGCAAAGCAAGCTTCTTTTCGCCTTTCTTCTTGTCGTCCTTCTTCATCACCTCAGAGTCGAAATTGCCAAGAACGCTGACAGCATTCTTGGCACGAAGGAGCTCAACGACTTCGTTGGGGAACGCACCGTAACCGAGGACATCGCCAGCGTTCAGGAATGCGTCTACACCTCTTCTTTCGGCATCTTGAATGACCGCTTCCAGCGCGTGAAGGTTGCCGTGAACGTCGGCTAAAACTGCAATCTTCGCACTAGGGCTTGCCAGAGTCTCCCTAATCTTTTTTGCAGCAGTCACGAATCCAGGGTTCATTTCTTGCATCAGTTTTTCAAAGAAATTCTTTTCTTTCGTCGCTTCCCAAAGCCGAACAAAACTTCTATAGTGGGTTTTTCTTCTGTCTCTTATGTGTTCCACAAACTTCGAGAGCGCTTGCTCTGCCTTGTTGATGTCCTCTCTGTCTTCGCCTTTTGACAGGAGTTCGTTCTTCACTTCGGCAATAAATCTTGGAATGTACTCAATCCAGACGTCGCAGTCGTGCATTTCGCCTAGCGTGTCTTGGAATTTCTTGATGATGCCTATCTGTTCTGAAAGCTCATCCTTATACAAGGGAGAGAAGACTTCCATAGTGTAACGTAGCCACTTCGCGCAAATCCTCATCTCATGATGCCTGAGGATGTCGTTTTCTCGATAAACGCAGTCTTCCATTGCTAGGAAGTCGTCTACTTTTGCCGAAACGTGCAAGTATGCTTTTTCCTGTACAGAAGACGAATCCAAATGTGCGGTCGAAGTTTCTTTGAGTACCTGATCGCAGAGTTCTGTGATGCTCTGTAGAACGCCTGAATCCTTTAGCTTTTGAAGTCCACTGATGACTTTCGCTTGCGCGTCGAGTCTGCGGTCTCTTTGGCGAGTGAGCAAGAGATCTAGCCCTTTGCTTGCGTTGCCGACTCCGATTTTCTTTGAATAATTCTCGATGAAGATAATCTGCACGTCGAGATCCCGTGCTGCTCCCAAGAACCTCGTCACTTTCTTTATTTCTTTAATCCATTCTCTGTAACGTTTCTTTCGAAAGCATTTTCGGAAAAGAGGGAGCGCAGCTCTTATTCTGCGTGACGTGACTCGCATCTTATGTACGTACTCTTTGTCCTCACTGTTTTGTACTCCGTCAATCTGACTTTGGAAAGTCCCAATGAGTTTGAGGAGGGTCTCTGCTCCAAATCGGCAATAGCCGGAGCCTTTCTCACAATCGTATGGCTCAACGCGCGTATCCATGCCATATGCCTCTGTTCTCGATAAGCCAAGATTGAGAGTTGATTCTTCTCTCACCTTCCTCAGGTTTTACTCTAACGTATGTTCCGTCAGACAGGAGTTTTCTGGCTTTCACGTTGTCGCTGAGGTGAATTTTCAGGATGTTTTCCAGAATTGCATGCTTTATCAGCGGATCAGGAACTGAGAAGAGCACCTCCACTCTTTCGTTAAGGTTTCTGAACATCATGTCCGAACTTCCGATTAGAACCTCATCTGCTCCTCCGTTTTTGAAATAGTAGATCCGGGCATGCTCTAGAAAACGTCCGACTATGGATATTACGGAAATATTATCGCTTATTCCTTCCACACCCGGCCTCAGACAGCATAGGGCTCTAACGTTGAGGTCAATCTTCACACCTGCCATCGATGCTTTGTACAAGGCTTTGATTACGTCAGTTTCTTCTAGGTTGTTGAGTTTGAATGCCAAGTAGCCGCCCCCTGATTTCCGCTGAGAGGCTATTTCTCGGTCGATGCGTCTTAGGATCTCAGTTTTCAAAGTCCTCGGCGCCACGAGCAAGTACTTGAAGTCTTCTTTCTGGAATCCACGCATCAAGACACCGAAAAGGTCCGAAAGCTCCGCGCCTATCTCGGGTCTGGCCGTCAAATAACCAATGTCGCCGTATATCTTGGTTGTTACCGCGTTGTAGTTTCCTGAACCGATGTGCGAGTATCTTTTGATGCCTGTTTTTTCTCGTCTCACGATGAGACAAAGTTTCGCGTGAACCTTGAAGTTCGGGAAGTTGTAAACTGTGTGCACGCCAGCAGCTGCCAGTCTCCAAGTAAGCCCTATGTTGTTCTCCTCATCGAACTTGGCCTTAAGCTCGATGATGGCTGTCACTATTTTTCCTTTTTTTGCCGCCTCTATCAGAGCATCAACAATCGGCGATTTTGAATCCATTCTGTAGAGTGTGATGTATATTTCCAAAACGTTTTGGTCTTTGGCGGCTTCCCTCAGCAGGTTGATTATGACTTCAAAACTGTCATAGGGGTGATAGAGAATGATGTCTCTCTTCGCGATGGTTTCAAAGAGGCTTGTGCCATGCGTCAGCAAGGGTGAAATGCTGGGGAGGAATGTTTTGTCTTTTAGGTCGGGTCTTTTTGTTTCTAACAGTTGCCAAAGGTCCACAAGTCCGAGCGGGCCGTCAGACTCATAAAGCAGATAGCTTGGTAACGCGGCAATGTTGGCCAAGGTTTCACTCAGCTCCTCGGGCAAACTCTTATCGAATTCAAGCCTGCTGGCGAATCCTGTTTTCCTGTTTTGCAGACTATTCTTCACTGAAACTAGGAAATCTGAAGATTCATCCATGACGATGTCTATTTCGGCGTTGCGCGTTATCCTGAATGGGTACGACACGATTTCTAGGTTCGAAAACATCAGGTCAATGTTGTTTTCTATCAAGTCTTCTAAGAAAACAAGCTCGACCTCGTGTGATTCAGTTTCGTTGAAAGATGTAGCCTTGTACCCATGTTTTGGGATTTTTATCAGTCTTCTAAATTGTTCCGTCGGGATTTCCAGTACGTGATAAGAGCGATGAGCGGTCGCGTCTTTTGCAACAACGAGGAGGTTGATGCGGAGATTTTCAATAAAAGTTTGAGCTATGTCGGGGACGAGCGTTTTCAAGGTTGGAAGAACCCTGTCTTTGAAGAACTCCCGCAGCGTGTGCTTCTGTTCATTCGTTAACTCCTCAACTTTTCGAATGTGAATATCCTCTTTAGATAGGGCAGGAACCAATTCCTGCTTCCAACAATCAGCATGTTTTTTGATTAGTGGAATTATCTCTCTTCTGGTGACTTCAATTTGATCGTACGGTGTCATCCCGTCTGTGGATTTTTCAACCGAGCCTTTGTTGACCTTTTTGAGGAGCCTAGGAACCCTTGTCATAAAGAATTCGTCAAGGTTGCTTCCGCATATGGCGAGAAACTTGACCCTTTCAAGTAGAGGGTGCCAGGGGTCCTGTGCTTCCTCCAGTATGCGCGCGTTGAATCTTATCCAACTGAGTTCTCTATTCAAGAACATAGTTGGGCTATCAAATGATGTTTTCTGAGTTGAGTCTTTTGTTGTATTTCCGCCCTTGCCTGAAGCTGTCAACAATTGTTCTTCATCTTGATGGGATTTTCAGCCATTCGGCAGATAAACTGTTTGTCCTTTGGGAGTTCCATAACAAGCATTTATCGTTAATCCTATAGACTGAAAAGAACGTATAACCGTTATGAGGCTTTTTGTTCAGCGTTGTTGCTTCCTTTGGATATCTATCATTGGTTTTGTTACGTGAACACGAAATACCTCGTATTCGAAGAGGGGTCGCTTCTTGTTCATCGCAGACTTCCATCTCACTATAGAGGACGAGAACATGCTTAAGGGCTCCCGAAGTAGAAGCTATAGTCGCACGTAAGCTATATAGATACAGCGTTGAGACAGCATAGCAAGGGTTTTATTTGACGGAAAGAATGAATTACCTATGAATTCTACAACTATGAAGGAAATGGGCTTCACTGAGTGGTACCCGTTGAAGAGTCTCTCGTTCTCTAACCTACCGTACAACAAGGGCAGCGTTTTTGTGATAATAGACAAGACTCTGTCTGGAAAAACAGTCTCTGACGTAATGTACATCGGACGTTCGAAGAAACCGACAAGAAAAATCTTGGGTGGCTACTTTTCAGGCTATGGAGGAAAAAGCAGCAAAAAGATTAACAGCAAATTGTTCGATGAAGGATACATGGATAAAACCGCAATTAGCTGGGTCATAAGCGATAATCCCAAGACGATGCAGAAAGAATTGTTGAGCAAATTCAGCGAAGAACATGGCGAATTTCCAAACTGGAATGTCAAGAACAAACCGCAAGAAAAAACCACACGCGTGCGCGCCAAACCAGCAGCTCGCCAACCTCACAAAACCCCCTCTTAACAACAGACAAAAAACTCGGTTCGACTACTCATTTCGACGTTTTTCTAGAATAATAGCTGACTAACTCTTCTGTGGACCAAGGCAAGCAATCCTTAATGCTGAAGCCTAACAGCTTGGCATACTTGTGAATAGTATCTGCGTCTTCAGCTTCTATTTCTAGGAACTCAGGAATGTAAGCATGCTCCCCCTTGTACTTGTCTATGTCAAAGTGCACTTGGCCGAGACTATAACTCAATCTGTCCTTCTTCGTGCTTGAAGTCGTGGACAAGCCCAGAAACTCTAGAATCTTTTTCGCCTTTGCCATGTCCGAAACAACGACTCCGATCTCCTCAACGTCTTTGACAGCTTTATTGCTCAGGAATTTCTTGAATGTTAGAATGGTCTTGTTATCCTCTCTTCTTAATCTAACAACGTTCTTCGCTTTTGACATCGCACTGTCCTCGAAGTCGAAAAACAACGATTCAATCTCACCATCAAACACTTTCTTAGCGCCCAGACGAATCAGCTTTTCTTCGACCTGACGTCCATCAACGTTCAAAATTTTGACTTCTATCTCTTCCATAGACTCGAAAGAAAACAGTCTTTGACTTAAATGAATTATGTTGGAATTGGAAATAAATAGAGCTAAAAAGACTTTTTATCCATCGCTAACATCTGAGGTCCCGCAACGTCCTAATTTGGTCAAAAGGCATTTTCTCAAGCATCAGATTCCGACGGCCAGAAAATTTTCTCTATATAGATTAGATGCTTGTTCGTAAATTATTTGGAGATCCTACATATGTTCGATTTCCATAGTTCTGTGTAGTGGTTTGAAAATGAAAAACAAATCCAAGAAGAAAAGGCAAGCAACGACACCTGAAGAGCCGTGGTATATCATCCACATTTAACCGAGTTTCAACAGTCCTCAATGCTTGGAGAAATTTGCAATGGGAAAAACAAAAAGAAAAGACAAGCCACCGAATCGAAGTCTAGATCGTGGCCCCGATAATGAGACAATAGATTGGTTCTTGGCTATCGATGCAGCTTAGAACAACATTCTTCCGGCATTTTCTCGTTCTTCATTTTTCACCGACTAAACTCTAGCCCGCTATATTATATTGGTTTTGCAGATTATTTCGATTATTTCTTGGAAATCTGTGATGATTCTGCAATGTATGCCTTGTTTTGCACACAACTTTGCTAGCTTAGATCCTTCGATTGCGAACGAGTAGTCGGCAACCTTGGCCGCAGTGCAGTCTGCTAACCCATCCCCAATGTAGATGACGGTCTTGTTGCGGCTCTTGTAGCGTCTGACTGCGTCGTCTTTGATGTTTTCCGATGCCGTGTCTAGGAGCGTTGGAAAAACGAGTTTAATCCCGTTGTCTGTGAACGTAGTCTTCGCAGCGCAGACTTCGACCAGGTCTAGGCAATCGTTGAGTTCGAGGAAGTGTTCAATGACGAAATCGAGTCCTGCGCTCACCACGATTAGAGGAACATGGTTTTTCTTGCAATACTCGGCTAACTCTTTGAAGTTCGAACGAAACACGACGAGGTCATTCAGCTCTTGAAGAATCTGTTTCTTCGATGCGCTCACGAGGGAAAACTGTCTGTTCAAGCATTCTTCAAGCGTTATTTCGTTCTTCTTGAACTTTTTGTCGAACTGTCGCCAGTTTCCTTGAGCAAACTTGGACAGAACCCATTCTGCCGTATCGATTGTAGTGATTGTTCCATCGAAGTCGCAGAGTACGACAAGGTTTTTGGGTTTGGCCAAATTCTTTTGCCTGAGCAGAGGATGGTTCGAGTCAAGCATACTTTTTCGTTTCGGGTTATGAGCTTTGCGCCTAAGATAATCCGATTCTGGGAACCATTCAAGAGACCGCTTCTGCCGACCAGTTCACGTTTTGCCCGAATCTGCAAACAGGATTGTTTTTATGCTGGGTTTCAGAGTCACAGAAAGTGTGTGCTGATTTGAATTGGTTCTTTCAATTGAAGAGCTCTCCACCAACCTAAAATCGGTGTCCGACGAACAAGACGCGAATGCGGCGGTGGCGTTGCTTCTGAAGCTTGAAGATAGAAGACCATACGTTCTGTTCGTGAGACGCATCCAAGATTCCAGCGATCCATGGTCTGGGCAGATAGCGTTGCCTGGAGGAAAACGAGAGCTAGAAGATAAAGACCTGAAAGAAACGGTGATCAGAGAAACAATGGAAGAGACGAAGATAGACCTTCTTGACAATTGCCGGTTCCTAAGAGTGATGTCAACATTTCAAACGAAACCGCGACCTGAAATCAAGGTTCTCCCTTTCGTCATTCTCGTCAGAGGCAAACCATCGATAAGATTGAACGAAAAAGAACTTAAAGAGTATTTTTGGGTTCCTCTTGACGAGCTTATCAAAAACAGGATAGTGGCAAAATTCAGTTTCGGAAAAGTTCCTGCCTTCGTCGTGGGAAACAGGATAATTTGGGACTCACATACAGAATCATTGAATGTTTCGTAATTTATCGGAACGGAAAGTAACTCTGCAACGACAATTAATGCGGAATGTGCACTTGCAACATTTGGGCCTTAATATGCTGCTCCAAGAGGGAATTCCTCCCGATTCCTTGCGAATATCTTTTCCTCAGTTGCTCTGAAGTCAGCCGATTTTCAGGCGTCTTTAATATCGACGAGCCCGCGCAGGACGTTTTGGAACGAAGGTGAACTATCATCTTCGTCTCTCTGTTGCACTATGGAAGCTTAGTATCCAATTTTGAACAAGATCGGGTTCAATTTTGGAAAACAGTTAATAATCCAGAGGTTCTCTCACTTGAGGCTATAGACATTAGAGGAATGGCATTGCAGTTCCAGGGCATTTTCACTTGGATGTATAATCTCTGCGTGCAGTACGGCTATTTGGGAATATTCGCCATCAGCTTAGCCGGTGCCATGTCCATCATTGTCCCAGTTCCAGATACGATTATGATTTTCACTCTTGCCGGGCTTCAGACGGGAGGCAACTGGGTTTTCGCGCCTCTATTTATCGCATTAGCCGCTACACTCGGCGGAGCGATAGGAGAAGTTTCCGGATATTTGCTTGGTCTTAGCAGCAAGAAAGTCATAAGCGGAAAGTACAAGAAGAACGTAGATTTCCTCTCCAAGGTTTTCAACAAGTTTGGTGCAATTGCAATATTTGCCTTTGCCCTGACACCATTGCCCGATGACATGGTTTTCATCCCCCTCGGCTCCTCTCGATACAATCCAGTCAAAGCCTTCGCACCAGCCCTAACTGGGAAATTACTCTTGAGCCTAGCAGTAGCTTACGGGGGTAGATTTTCAATAGGCATTATCAGGAACTTATTTGGAGTGGGAGGCGACCTGACATCGATGGCAATAAGCACAAGTATAGGGATAGCCTTTGCAATTGCATTGTTTAAAGTGGATTGGGCAAAACGCTTCGATAAGTACCTGTTTAACGAAAGTTCTGACAGATGTTCGCAAACGGGAGCGACTTTGGGCGGTGAAAACGCGAAGACCTTTCCATTCTCCAGTTGGATCAACTTTCCAAACCCCAACAATCTGGTCTAGATCAAAACAAAAGAATCCTTATCGCGTTTGATGGGACCTTATCAGGCTGGAATCGCAACAGCTTCAGAAGAAACTTTATTCCAGGATACGGACGCAGTGTTTTTCCAAAACAGCATCTCTGACATCCTCGCAAAAAGTGCAAGAATGAATAAGTCTTCGAATTAACGCTTCCAGTTTCTTCAAGTCCGCAACCCTTTGAACGAATGAAAGTCGAAAACACGAGGTCGCCTCGCTGACGATTTTGGCAACATGAAAATGCGACAGTGTTCATAGTCGAATCGACTTTGGCTTACATCAAAAATCATAAATACAGGCCGATGCGAGCTAAGGTTTCGTTCAAGGTGCTTTCGTACATGTCTGTCGCGTTTCATGGTGCAGAATTCTGTTGGATGAACGGTGATATCATCGAAACTGGAAAGGCGCTCGTCTCCGCTATGGAACCCATTCATCTGGGAATTTTCGAAGGAATAAAAGCCTACGTGGAGAATGATGTTCAAAGCAGAGGAAATTTGAACATTTTTCGATGGAGGCCTCACGTCGAACGTCTCAGGCGTTCCGCGGCAGTTTGCGGAATGAAGATAACCTACACCGACGATGAGCTTCTTGAGGCCACAAGAAAAACTATTAGAGCTAATCGTTTCGACACGAACGTTTACATACAACCCAGAATCTGGCCAAAGGCAGGAGCCCCACAGGACGTCCATGTCGTCATTCCAGTCTGGGCCTTCGAAACCGTGCTAGGTAGAGACAATCCGCAGTTTTCTAAGAATCGCAGGTTCATGATTAGCAGTTGGCGACGAATCGCCTCAGACGCGCTACCTCCACAGGCGAAATCCTGGGCAAACTACGGCAATTCCGCACTGGCCCTGCGTGAGGCTCAGAGGCTGGGTTTTGATGGCGCGATATTCTTGGATAATAGGGGTTTTGTCAGCGAAGGCACAGGCGCCTGCGTAATGGCGGTTAGAAACGGGAAGGTGACAACTCCCCCCATAACTGCTTCGATACTGGAAAGTGTAACCCGAGAAACGCTTCTCAAAGTAATAGCAGAGGATCTGAACATTCCAGTGGACGTGAGTGACATTGCGCGTGTTGAGCTTTACGCTTCCGATGAAGTCTTCCTCTGCGGAACTGGCGGGGAGATCACACCCCTAACCAGCGTTGATGACTTATCCTTAGGAAAAGAGTATCCCGGCCCTGTGACGAAACGAATAGCAGAGTACTACGCGAACATTTTGGCAGGAAAAACAGAGAAATACAAAGAATGGTTAACTCCTATCTGAGGCTTGGAATGAATTCTACTCTTTCTTAGAGTGATGTACACGTATTGTCTGATTGGTTTCCTTCAAGATATGGCAGAAGACTGTGGCTAGATTCGTCGTGAATGTTTTGTTGCTGTAGCCCTGCAGCAACATCGATTTAATTAGCTGGAAGGCATTGCTGAAAAGAATAGAGATGGAGAAAATGGATCACACGGTTGTTCATTTCGAAATTCCGGCAAACGACACTGAGAAATTGAAGAAATTCTATTCGGGAGTCTTCGGATGGAAGATCGAGAAAGGCAGCGAAGACATGAGCGGGCCAATGGAATATTGGATGCTGGGCACAGTACCAATGGACAAGCAGATGAGACCCATGCGACCTGGTGTCAACGGAGGTTTGTACAAGAAGACCAATAAGGAGATGAAGCCCGTCGTCTACATTTCAGTCGAGTCTGCTGACGAATACATCGCAAAAATAAAGAAGCTCGGCGGAAAAATCATTGTTCCGAAACAAGAAGTCCCACATGTAGGCTGGACAGCCATAGCTGCTGATCCCGAGGGCAACCAATTCGCCATACTGCAGCCAATGAACCCATAACCCAACCCTTTTTCTCTTTCTTTACTATTGCGAACACTCAAGCCAAAGAGGCCGAATTAGAGTGCGCATTATATTTCAATCGTCGTTTGCGAGATTGCTTGTGCTTCAGAATATTGTTATGTCTGTAAAAGACGTGTGCAGTTGGTGCGAAATGGGCGTCTGGAAGAGGCAAACAAATTCAGGGTTGGAAAAAAGAAATTCAAGAACAGGCTGGCACGTTTGAAGGTGTTCCAAAAGACTTTAATCTCGTGCGAACTCATCAATGATTGAGGTTGAGGAGCAACGGAAGAAGCCCCGAAAAGATACCTGCAGAGATTCAACCGACTTCTTGTTTGGCCAACGTTGGTCCTGTTCATACTTTTGGCAATTTCAGGATATGGAATCTTAAACCCTGGGTTGGAAAGTGAGCTGACCGGAGGGCTCTTCAGTGCGAGCGCGCTTCATCCGTTTTCATTGGAGTTACACACGGATTTGATAGTGCCTACTTTGACGTTGCTCATGGTTCACATCTTGATTGCGCTGAGGTCAACTCTGACTCGTTGGGGCATAAGACAGGGCAAACTTTTGGATGCTTTTCTGGTTCTTCTGGGAGTCTTCGCGTTTACTCTGATGGTGTTGATGCAGTATCTAATGATAGGGAGTTGAGAAGCATGCACAGAATCCTGAGGATGGCTTCTTTGGCTCTGGTGTTAGTCCTTGCTTTGGTTACGTTTATGCCTCCGCCGAAGATGGCAAGTGCGCAGGCACCGGGCATGTTGGAGATAGATGGGGACGTTAACATGCCTATGAATTTGACTTATGCTGAGCTGTCTTCTTTACCGATGGTTTCAGAGGTGGCCAAGCTGCAGTGCATAGAGGGCTGGTATGTCACTTACAACTGGACTGGAGTGCCGCTGTTTTATCTTTTGACCTTGGCTGAAATGAAGCCTGATGCCTATAAGGTTGTAACGAGTTGTTCAGACGGCTATACTTCGGATCTTCTTGTGCAGGACGCTTTGAACCCTATGATAATTTTGGCTCTTGGAGCAAACGGGACAAGCCTGCCGCAGCTGACTTATGGCCCGGAAGGTCCTTACAGACTTGTCGTCCCAGGCAAGTATGGTTACAAATGGTCCAGCGGCGTTCAAGAAATAACAGTTGTCACGACTGATTACAAGGGATATTGGGAGAGTAATGGATTCAGCGACGTTGCCGACGTGCCAAACTATGGACCGATGCCGACGCCGACCCCTCCGGTGCAGTCGTTAAACGTAGCCTATGGAAATAGAACGTTTCAGGTCGGGGCCTTCACAGACGCTTCAATAACGGTCTCTTCTTTCGATGCGTCCCTGAAAACATTGAACATGGATGTTACTGTTCCTCTTGGAACATTGGGTTTCGCAGACTTGATCCTGCAGCAAAACTTTCTGAGCAGACCGTACAACGTCACACTTGACGGAAAGGCGGTCAGCCCGATTGAAGCTGACACCAACACAAGCTCGTACCTGTACTTGGCCCTTCAGGAAGGCTCTCACACAATGAGCATATCAGCCGCAGAATTTCAAAACATTCCAGAAGCCATCGTGTACTATCCGGCATCGATTGGTGTTGGACAGAACGCGACGTTTGACGCAAGTAAATCCGTTGACGTTGGAAGAATAGTCTCATATCAATGGAGTTTCGGCGACGGCATAAACGGAACAGGACCGATAGTGACACACTCCTACAGCAAGGCAGGAACGTACCAGGTGACGGTCAACGTCACCAACAATCAAGACGTAAGTGATTTGCAAACGTTCACCATAACAGTTGGAAGCGGAATAAACATCGTTCTGCTCTCCAAGGTCCTCTTGGCAGCAATGCTGGCCGCGCTTATTTTGATTTTTGCCCTTCTTTTAACAAAAAGGAGAAAACCGAATCAGCCAGACAAAGAAAACTCAACAGTGACGCTCTATACGGAAAGAAACCAATTCTTCAATGCACGACTTACGATGGGGCGTGTAGGTCGTTGCCAGCCTCGAAAAACCAGGTTAGCGCAAAGGTGGTTCTGAAAAGACTCTGAACCTGCGCCGGATCAGCCCCCCTCCCTTTTTTTCTTTACATCAGATGTAATGTTGCAATGTAATGTTGGATTGTAAGGTTTCCATGTTTAACGCTGATGCGCGTTTCAAAAACGGCTAAGAATGGCCTCGATTCGTCTCTTGGGATTTGGTGGGACGTTTTCTTGGGCGCATACCTTTTGGGGGCTCAACGTTGGGCGGAGAGCCTGTTTTTTCCATACTTCAGCAGGAAGTTCAGTCTTTCAAACATGCCCCTATTTGTCTCAGACTGTTGAAAGGAGAATAGGAACCATTTTTGACTAAATTCGGAACAGACGTGCGTTCAATTTCTAGGCCTCTGCGCGCGTCATATCTTCTGTTGGCTGCTTTTTACAGTAAGTCCTGAAAAGATTGTATCTTTGCAGGCGTGGCCAACCAGTCTTTGCGTAAATTAGTTTTTCTGGATTGTTTCTGAGCCAGTTCATCATGTGGAAGAAGCTTTTTGCCTTTTTCTCGTCTCTCTCTTTCACGGGTTCATATCCCAAGTTTCTGATTTCGTCAAGGTATGCTATTTCTGTTAGTCTCTGTGGTTCTCCCGTGACTTTGATTCTCTCAATTTGATTGTCGCTATACGCCTCTTTCAAACCGTTAACTGCTTCGTCGAATATGTAGCCTCTGCAGATTTGTATTCGTTCATCCTTGTTGACTCCGAGTTTGCCCAACAGCCGAAACACGATGGTTGAAGCCTCCGTTAGATATTCTTTTGATCGAAATCGGGGATACCTGAAATACTTGACATCTAACACGTCGTATCTAAATTCTTGAGTCTCGCAGCGAAAGGCAGCAATGACCACGCCGAAAAGCAGATCCCCTGTGCCAGCGTCATCAACAACTATCGTCAGTTAACGTCAACTCCTCTTGAAACAGGCAAACGAACCACATGTGTGTTCAGAGAGAAACGCTTCAAACGAGTCTTATAATGTTTGTTTCCCTTATTCCCTGCCAAACATGCATCTGCGCAATCTGAATCACAGGCATTCCAAAGCGTCACCCTTTTGCTCGCGCTTTCAGAATGCGTGCAAACCCTGGCTCATGCTGATGGGCTGTTCCACCGAATGATTGAAGATGATTCGAGAAAACTTGGAAAGGGTGAGCGTTCGTCTAATCGTTCAGTCGCTCAATTAAATCGAGGAGAGAGGCTCGAGCAACCAAAAATGATAAACAGTTTTGCAGTTAACCTCTGTTGACTTGCCAACATAGGACAACGTTGAGGAAAAGGCGGATGACCAAAGCCAATAAGATGGCCCAGGTTTCAGTGAAGGGGGGATTTAATGTACTGTGGGGTTTGGTACTTTCCACAGTCATTTCGTCGGTGGGCTCGATATTTGCCATTAGGCTCTTGGGCAATTCTAACTATGGCCTGTACTACATTGCCCTGAATGCTATCAACTTGATTTCCACGTTCAGAGATTGGGGCGTAGCTACCGCCATGATAAAATATACTGCCCAATACAGGGCCGAAGATAAACCCGCCAGAATTCGGAGCATATTCGCCGGGGGTATACTTTTCGAAACCGTCCTTGGCCTCGTCCTCGCAGCAGTGGCCTTTCTGTTCTCGGGATTACTGGCCCGCCTCTATTCGCTTCCAAGCATTACGCCTCTAATAGAGGTGGCCTCCTTTGTAATCTTAACCGGTGCACTGTTCAGCACAGCCCAAGCAACCTTCACAGGGTTTGAAAAAATGGAACTGAGCAGCGTCACCCTTATTGTCCAATCCAGCATCAAAGCCATAGTGGTTCCTTCACTCGTCATTTTGGGTTTCGGCCCTCTTGGCGCCATCACCGGATTCACCGTTGCCTCTCTGATCGCGGGGGTCATTGCGTTTCTCTTCGTATGGTCATTATACAAAGTATTGCCGAAGCCGACCAGTGGGCCGCTTGAAATAGAGGCCGCCATAAGAACCATGTTTAACTATGGTTTTCCCTTGTCAATCGCGTCCATCATAAGCACGTTCCAAGCCCAATTCTACATTTTTATACTGCCCATATTCGTATCCACTAGCTTGATAGGCGACTACGGCGCGGCCACCCTATTCATCGTGATAATAAGCTTCCTCGCCACACCAGTGAGCACCATGCTTTTTCCAGCCTTCAGCAAGCTTGACCCGCAGAAAGACCATGAAACGCTCAAAAGCGTTTTCCAGTTCTCGATAAAGTATGCTTCGCTCCTGGTCGTGCCCGTCGCGGCTATGGTGATGGTTCTGGCGAGACCCGGCATTTCCATTTTGTTCCCGAGCTATACGGCGGCGCCGCTGTTTCTTTCTTTGCTAGCCATAAACTACCTCTACGTGGCTTTCGGAAGCCTAAGCGTCAGCAATCTGATAAACAGTCAAGGCCAAACCAGATTTAGCCTGAGACTGTCTCTTCTCACGTTTGCCGTCGGCTTTCCTCTGAGCATCGTCCTTATTTCCAGATTCGGCATCCTTGGCTTAATCGTCACGAGTCTGACGGCGGGCCTTCCCAGCCTCGCAATCGCGCTGAACTGGCTCAAGAAACGATACGACGTAACGATAGATGGGAAGTCCTCCGCCAAGATACTCCTGTCCGGGGGCGCGGCCTCATTAATCACTTATTTACTCATCACCCTTTTGATCTCTAGGAACTTGATCGCACTCGTCGTGGGGGCAATCGTGTTTCTTTTCGTCTTCCTGATTGCCATCATCCTCACTGGAGCGATCACCAGAAGTGACATAGGCAGCCTTCGAGAAATTATGACCGTTCTCGGCCCGCTTGGGGGATTGGCGAACCGTTTCCTGACAATTATCGAAAAATTAATGAACGCCCTTAAACCCCAACGAAACTGAGCGCGTCGGCAACATATGCGATATGTTGGTGCACACCCTCGTAATGACACGTTAGTCCTTGGGTCAAAGGAATTGTGACTCATCCAATGCCTTTCTTATTTCTTCAAGTCTGTTCCAATGTTGAGAATGTAATGCCGTACTGCAAGCTGCAATGTTGCATAATGTGGAACTCGCAACATTTGTTTGTTTATTGTTCGTTCGTTCTGGCGCTTTCGTTGGTGATTTCTTTCGCTAGAGTTGAAAGGGTGAGTGGCCGGAAGAACTTGTCGCGCATCTTGTCTTGAAGATCTATAAGATAGGTTTGGATTGAATCCACGTTCATGAAGCTGTGCTCGTTTCTCGACTTCACGAACTCAACGTAGTCAGAGTACGTTCTGTGGTACGATATTGCGACTGTGCTTCCTGCAGTGGGAAGTCTTTCGTACATGACAATTTGAGGAAGTTTGTTCCCGACGAAGTCGGTCGCCGTTTGGCGGGCCTCAGAGATTTGCTCCGGCGTTAGGTCCATTTTTGTGCTGGCCAGCGTTATTGCAAGCAGACCATATCCTAACTTTGAAAAGTCTGGGATCATCGTGTACTCTTTGATTACCCCTTGATTTTCGAGCTTCTTGATCAACCTGCTGATCGTGGGCTGCGAGACACCGATTGACTTTGCCAGTTCTCTGTCGCTCCTGCGGCTATTTTTCATGAGTTCAGAAATCAGCCTCAACTCGACATCCTTCATCCCTGCAATTTCCTCCGGACTTTCCTTTGCCGTCAGAACTAAACTATGTTATAAGGCTTCTGATTCGTTGTCTTACCCCTAAATCTCGGTTTCCTAACAATAAAGATTGATTAACGCGCGCATCTCGCGAGTCAATCCCAACATTTCGAGGGTCGAAAGCTGTATATGCTCTCAATCTTTTCTCTCATTCGGTTCAATCAAAGATGCTTGAGGGTGTGAAGATGATTAAGAAAATTGGGCACATAACGATTCTTGTTAAAGATCAGGACGAGGCAATGAGATTTTACGCGGAGAAGCTCGGGTTCAAGAAATGCCAAGACACGATGTTTGGTGAAGACATGCGCTGGGTCACTGCGGCGCCGAAGAATCAACCGGACTTAGAGATAACGTTCGTTAAAGCGGACTCCAAGGAGAAGCTGAAATCATTGGGAAAACAGGCTGGCGACCACGTTTTTCTAACTTTGGAAACCGACGATTGTCTCAGGGACTACGAATCAATGAAAGTAAAGGGTGTGAAGTTCGCTGGAATACCCACGAAGCAACCCTACGGGACGGAAGTCGTTTTTGAAGATCTCTACGGCAACTTGTTCGATCTCATACAACGCTCGTGAATGGGCATACGGGTTCAATGGTCCTCTGGCCACACGAGCAACGAAACAAGTTTCGACCTTCGCTAAGAAATACCCAAGAGACTGATTAACGAATGCAGTCAGGATCGACCAGAAAGCCTAACAGGCTGATATCCGAGAAGAGTCCCTACCTGCTTCAACACGCTTACAATCCTGTGGACTGGTACCCATGGAGCCCAGAAGCCTTCAAAAAGGCGGCGGATGAGGACAAGCCCGTCTTCCTCTCCATCGGCTATTCAACGTGCCACTGGTGCCACGTCATGGAGAATGAATCCTTCGAAGATGCTGAAGTTGCAAGATTGCTGAACGACGCCTTCGTCTGCATCAAGGTTGACCGCGAAGAGAGGCCAGACCTGGACAGCATCTATATGAAAGTCTGTCAACAATTAATCGGCAGTGGCGGATGGCCCCTTCACATAATCATGACTCCTGACAAGAAACCCTTTTTCGCAGCTACTTACATACCTCGCGAAAGTAGGTTCGGCCAGACCGGCATGAAAGAGCTCATCCCGAAAGTGAAAGAACTGTGGACATCACGGAGGAACATTCTGCTCGAATCTGCCGTCGAGGTCACCGAGTCTCTCCGGCAAATCGAAAAGTCCTCGAACGGAGCATCAGCCGAAGAACTTGGAGCCTCGACCTTGGACGAGGCATATATTCAACTCTCGCAGAGTTTCGATGAGAACAACGGGGGCTTCGGAAATGCGCCCAAGTTTCCTTCTCCTCACAACCTTACCTTCCTTCTTCGTTACTGGAAAAGAACGTCAGATCCAAAAGCACTCGAGATGGTAAGAAGAACGTTGGAAGCAATGGAACAGGGCGGAATATACGACCAGTTGGGCTTCGGGTTTCACAGATATTCCACCGACGCAAAATGGCTGGTACCGCATTTTGAAAAGATGCTCTACGATCAAGCGATGCTTGCTATGGCTTACACAGAAGCTTACGAAGCTACAAGAGACGAAAATCTCAAGCAGATTGCCAGAGAAATAATCACGTATGTCCTGAGAGATATGACCGACTCGGGGGGCGGATTCTATTCGGCGGAAGACGCCGACACCGAGGGGGAAGAAGGAAAGTTCTACACTTGGACTGAAGAAGAAATCAGGCTGCAACTATCCGCAGATGAGGCTGATTTGGCTATAGAGATTTTTGGCGTTGAAAAAGAAGGCAACTTTAGCGATCCGATGAGCGGGAAAAGAACCGGAAAGAACATACTCTGCCTGAACAAATCGCCTGCCCAGATTGCCCTCGAAATGCGCATTTTTCTGCCGGATATTCAGAATCGGCTGGACCAGGTTCGAAACAAGCTCTTTGGCGTCAGGCAGAAACGTGTCCATCCCCGCAGGGACGACAAAATCTTGGTGGACTGGAACGGGCTGATGATCGCGGCGTTATCGAAGGCATCTCAAGTCTTCGACGAACCGGAATACGCAATTGCTGCGAAAAAAGCTGTAGATTTTATACTCAAGAACATGGGAGATTCCCAAAACCGTCTGTACCATCGCTATCGTGATGGAGAAGCCAAGGTGACAGGGTTTCTGACCGACTATGCCTTCTTTATCTGGGGTCTCGTGGAACTCTACGAAACTGTCTTCGACGCTGAATACCTCGAGCAAGCAGGGGAGCTTACGGAGATATTGATGAAACATTTCTGGGACGAACAGCGAGGCGGCTTTTATCTGACGCCAGACGATGCAGAATTCACTCTTGTGAGAGATAGAGAAATATATGATGGCGCTTTGCCCTCAGGCAACTCAGTGGCATGTCTGAACCTCATTCGCCTTGCCCACATGGCAGGCGATATTCAGTATGAACAGAAGGCGGCGCAGTTGATTCGTTCGTTCGCCAATGATGTTTCAAGAGCCCCTTCCGGCTGCACCCAACTGATGAGCGCACTCGACTTCGCTGTCGGCCCCTCCTGCGAAGTTATCCTTGTCGGCGACCCAGATAAGGCAGACACAAAAAGGATGATGGAGGTTCTGAGAAGCAGGTTTGTGCCCAGAAAAGTGGTGCTTCTCCACTCGTCACTCGCTCAGCGACGAGGAACACGATTCTTAGACGCGTTCGCTCAGGGCTTGACAAGCGAAGGAGGAAAAGCCACAGCGTACGTTTGCTGCAACCGGGTCTGCAATCCGCCAACCACAGATCCCGACAAGATGATGGAGCTAATTGGCCAATGAGAGACATGAAAGTCTCAGCGCGCGCAGGCGAATTAAATAATTCGGGGAAGTGTTGAATGAACTTTCTTGTTGAAACTGAGACGCGAAGTGAAAAGAGTGTCAAAGTGATCTGCCGCATGTTTAGGGCAACCGTCTTCTCGGCTCCCAAGCGCTGTCTAATGGTTTGAGCAGGCTGGAGCACAACCTAGACAAGGCTATTATTTCACGCCTTCAGCATCGTAGAACGGAATTATCCTCTCCGGTCTGGACGGGGTAATCTGTGCAGTGAGTTTACATGTCGTTATGAGTGAGTTTCGATTCTGAACAGAGCCTGTTGGGAGCTTTATTCGCAAAACACAGTCTCCGTCCAGCTTAATTCTGGAAAAATTTTTTCTCGGATCAAAACCTCGCGTTCAAACTCAACGCTGCCATTCTTCGGGTCCAAAACAACAGGCTCGCAAATTATTTAACTAGTCTGCGCATCAAATCCGGCAGCAATGTTCAAGTCGTCTTGCGGAAAAAAATATCTTAATATGTGCATTGAAAGGGCGCGTGCTAAAAAATCTTATATCTAAGTAATTGTTCCTTTCTGGAGTAGAAGTTGGGATTATTTATGGCTGTCAAAACAACACCAGGATATATAGACTTGCTAAACAAGGCCGTCGAACGTGAAATTGCTGTTTCACTCCAGTACATGCTTCAACATGCAAAAATGGAAAAGCTCGTGCGCAGAACAATCCCTGAAAACATCCTTCTGGACAAAACAACCTATGACGCAGTTGGGAAATTTCTGAGAGAGATTGCCATCCAAGAAATGAAGCATGCCGCAAGCGTGATAGAGCGCATTTACTATCTTGGAGGGGAAGCAACCACTAAATCCGGCAAACCTAACATTGGCGACAGCATAAGCGAATTTGCCAAACTGGGCGTAAAAGCTGAAGAAGAAGCGTTGACCCTTTACCGTCAAATCATCGAGACTTCTGGGAAAATGGGCGATTGGGAAACACGTGAACTCTTCGAGAAAATCTATGGTGAAGAAGAAGGGCATTTATTCAAATTCCAAGAATACACAAAGTTCCACGACGAGAAAGAAGAGCCTAGCAAAGTGCCTTTGCCTAAATGGCGCAAGATATACACAAACGATTACTTTGCCCTCTTGAACAAGGCTGTTGCAGCGGAAATCACAGGAATAGTCCAATACACAAATCAGCATGAAAAAGCAGCTTTTCTTGCACTTCGAATGAAGGACACGCCGCTGGAAACCATAACTGAATCCAACATAGCCAGCGTAGTAAGCAAGATACTGAAAGAGATCTTCATGCAAGAAAAGGACCACTTTGAAAAGATCACCGAAAGGATATACTTGCTTGACGGGGAAGCGACGTTCAATCCAGATCCGCTTCCGGTTGTCGGCAAGACGGCGATGGATTTCCTGACATTGGATCATGCATTGGAAAGTAGCGCAATATCGCTGTACCGACAAATCATCGCTGAAGCACTCAAACGCGCCGACACAACAACAAGACGCATGTTTGAAGAAATAATAATTCAAGAAGAAAATCACTTCTGGATATTCGACGACTTCGTCAGATAAAACCAATCATTCCTTTTTTTATTTCGAGAATTTCTGGGCAGATGTTTTTCCCGAAAACTTGATTTCTAAGCTCTGCGCGAGCTAAAAACACTAGATGTTGCATTCGAGAACGTCTAGAAAGAGAATTTTGTAAGCCACCAAGGACGGACGGGCAAAAAAAGGCCAGTCCAGCCCTTCTCTAGGCCACTTTGAAGAACTTTGATTTCGGGTTTCCGCAGACTGGGCATTTTTCGGGGGCTTCGTTTTCGACGGTGTTTCCGCAGACGCTGCATACGTAATAGTCAACTTTTGGGAGTTCTTTTCCAGCCTTCAGGGCCTTTGCAGCTTTTGTGAAAAGGTTCGCATGCACCTGTTCAACTTGATTTGCCACGTTGAAGCTCCAAGTCGCCTGCGTGTTTTCTTCCTTCTTGGCGGTTTTCAGGTATTCTGGATACATCTTCTTGAACTCGAACGTCTCGCCGGTTATGGCGGTTTCCAAGTTATCGGCCGTGGCTTTCACTTCTCCCATTATTCTAGCGTGATTCAACGCGTGAACGGTCTCTGCCTCTGAGGCTGCCCTAAAAAGTTTCGCAACCTGTGCAAAGCCTTCCTCCTCAGCCTTCTGGGCAAAGGCCAGGTAGCGACGGTTCGCCTGTGACTCGCCGGCGAAAGCGCTCTTCAAGTTTTCAAGCGTTTTCTCCATTTCACATTCACCTTCTTTCTTCAAAATGTCTCAATCAGCAATTATAAGCTTATTGTTAACCCTAGAAAGCATCAGAAACTTCGAACTATTTCGGAACAGTCATGCGCGCTCATATGATTCACAATACAAGATTATCGTCATAGAATGGACAGGCGAATGGGGACACACAGCCGCACTATCACCGGCGCCATCGTGAGGCATGTAAAAGAGTGGATATGCTCTGTGCTGATGTCATCTTGTTTTCAGTCCTTCGGATTTGAGCGGTCCTATGATTCCTGGTCTGCTGAGCACTAGGAGCAGGGAGTAGCCGATTCCTGCGATTGCGATGATGCTGCTGATTGTGAGACTGAGAATCATTGCTGCTGTTGCTGGTAGAGCGTTGAGAACTGGGGGTGGTGTGAGAAAGGGAAAGAATATTGAGAGATAAGCGCCAACTATGAGTCCTATGGGTAATGCTCCTGCGACGCAGGCTGGGAATCTGTGTTTGCGAAGCAAGAGGACCACGGTCGCGGCAATGAGGTTGGCGATAGGTCCGAATATGACGTCTTGGGCTCCGAGGAAATAGTAGGCGTTTGTGATCAGGCATCCGAAGGTGACTCCGCCGACGACTGGCCAGCCGAATAGCACGGTTAGAGCGATCAGGGAGTCGGCAACGCGTAACTGGATTGGTCCGTAGATAGTTGGATTGCCGATTAGAGTCATCTGAATAATGTTGATTACAGGGTAGAGCGCTGCAAATACAGCGGTCAAGGTTATGTCTTTACTGTCGAATTTCATTTATTCGTCCTCCGACACCGGGGTTTATTATGGCGGAACGGGTGGAGGTCCACTTACCCGCCATTCGATGAATTGTGATTGCTCGATGAACGTTTAAAGGTTTTGAGGAATCACACGTGAAGCGAACATGGGATATGAAGGCCGGCGAAAGAACCATTGATATGTAAAAGAGATAATCGCGTTGGTTCAGAAAGAGACCTATGTGACACAGCGGCTTTTCTGTTCATGGAGATACTGAAAGAAGAAGACCATCACGACACTTTCACGACTCTCTTGGAGCAGACACAAAATCCAGGGCACCAGCGAATTGGGGTTTTCAGTAATCCATTTTCTTGATTTGTTCTTTTGCGAGTTTTCAACTTCCGAAAGGTTAATTCCACAGCGATCGTTAGAAATGAAAGAGGATGATAGGAATGAAGTCTGAAGAGAAATTGCCTCTTTGTGAAAAGTGCGGTTGGCCAATCGACGAGTGCAAGTGTGTTTGTCCTTACTGTGGTGAATCTTCTGGTTGCGAGTGCTGCGTTGGTGCGGACGCGGTTACTGGCGGCTGAAAAACACCGTGGCCGGTTCCTGACAGTTTTCATGAAGTTCAATGAAGAGGATTAGGATGAAGGAGATTAACTGGATGGCGGGTGGGCCCCAAGGAGCGGGAGTGGACTCTGCCGCAAACATTTTTGGAAGAGCTTGCGGCTACGGCGGTCTCTATGTTTTCGGGAGAAGAGAGTACCACTCAAACATCAAGGGCCTGCACAGCTATTTTCACCTTCGCGTTTCTCAGGAAGAAGTGTTGGCAAACGTCAATGACGTTGATTTGCTGGCTGCCTTTGACGCCGAAACAGTGGTTAGACACATAGGCGAGGTGGTTTCTGGCGGCGGCATCATTGTGGACAGAGACCAAACAAGTACAACCGTCATGGGAATACCTACTCTCCCACCTGAGTTCAAGGATGAAGTTCGCAAGTACATGAGCCAAAAGGGCTTAGGGGAAAAGTTGAGCGACTTTCTTGACGATGCCAAGAAATCTGGGATCAGTGTTTTCGAAATTCCATACATGGATTTGCTGAAGACAATCGCGGCGAAACTTGGAATAGAACAGATAAGCAAGGTCACTCGCATGATAAACGTTCTGACCATAGGAGTTTCTTTCGCTTTACTTGATTACGACCGCGGATTGGTTGAAAAAGCCATCAACGCTGTTTTTTCGGACAAACCGAAGGTCGCGGAAATGAACATAATGGCATTAAGAGAAGCGTACGACTACACTCTGCGAACGTTCAAGGAAGGTTTCCCCTTAAAACTCGTAAGCTCCGATGCAAAGGAGCAGAGAATCTTCGTTTCAGGAAACCAGGCCGTAGCTATGGGCAAGGTTCTCGGCGGCTGCCGTATTCAAACTTACTATCCTATAACACCTGCCGCCGACGAAAGCGAATACCTTGAAGCCCATGAGATTCTGAAGACTAGAAGCGGAGACGGAGGGATAATAGTCGTTCAAACCGAAGACGAAATCGCTGCAGTAAACTCGGCTTCAGGAGCTGCGCTGGCGGGCGCGAGAGCCGCGACGTCGACATCAGGACCGGGGTTTTCGCTTATGGTCGAAGGCTTGAGCTGGGCGGGAAACTCCGAAGTGCCCCTGGTCATCACCTATTATCAGCGAGGGGCTCCAGCTACGGGCTTGCCAACTCGTCACGGGCAGGCTGACCTGAGATTTGCCCTTCATGCCGGCCACGGAGAATTCCCACGCATAATCCTGTGCTCAGGAGATATCAGAGAATGCTTCTATGATGCGGCGCGCGCTTTCAATTACGCAGAACGGTTCCAGCTTCCAGTAATTCACTTGATTGACAAGGCCATGGCCAACTGTTCCCAAACGTATCCCCTGTTTGAAACCAGTCACTTCAAGATTCAAAGGGGCGAAATCCTTGACGCGGCCAAACTGGAAGAGGGAACCTACAGGCGGTTCAGCTTCACTGAAACAGGAGTGTCTCCAAGAGTCTTCTTAGGCACTAAGAATGGCGTTCACTGGTATACCGGAGACGAACACAACGAGTTCGGCCATATAAGCGAAGAACCGCTTAACAGGATCAAGATGTTTGAAAAGAGAATGAGAAAACTCGAACTGGTTGACAGAGAAATCCCCGTCGAGGAGAAAATCAACTTTTTCGGTGACAAAGACTCTGAAAACATGGTTGTCAGCTGGGGATCTCCAAAAGGAGCCATACTTGAAGCTATGGACATGTTGAAAGCTGAGGGCTTCAGCTTGGGCTTCCTGCAGTTGCGAATGTTGCACCCCCTTCCAAAATCATATATTATCAGCACACTGAAGAACGCCAAAAAAGTAATTGACGTTGAAGGCAACTATCTCGGGCAGCTTGGAGGTCTGCTCAAGGAAGAGGCCGGCGTGGACGTGAACTACTACATCCTCAAGTACACTGGAAGACCCATAACCACCACCGAAGTCTATGCTGCAATCAAGAATGTTCTCCTTGGCAAAGCTAATGGGAGGCAGGTGTTGACTTATGGTTCTTAAAATATCCGATTTCAAAACAGACGTTTTCGCGGACTGGTGTCCAGGCTGCGGCGACTTCGGGATCATGACCGCATTGCAGATGGCCTTCGCAGAACTAGGCCTGGAGCCGCACCAAGTCGTGATGGTTTCGGGGATAGGATGCTCGGGCAAAGAGCCCCATAACGTCAAGACCTACGGCGTTCACACTCTTCACGGCAGAACCCTGCCGTTCGCAACTGGCATAAAACTGGCAAACCCTGAGCTTGTCGTTCTGGCGATCGGAGGAGACGGTGACGGTCTCGGAATAGGTGCTGGCCACTTCGTGAACACGGGAAGAAGAAACTTGAACATTACGTACATCATACACAACAACGGCGTTTACGGATTGACGAAGGGCCAGGCTTCGCCCACGCTGAGGCTCGGCTTGAAAACCAAGGCCCTTCCGAAACCCAACATCAACGAGGCCGTGAACCCAATTGCCCTGGCGCTTGTGGCAGGCTACACCTTCGTTGCACGCTCATATGCCTACGACGTAAAACATTTGAAGGACACGATTAAGCAGGCGATCCAACACAAGGGCCTCGCCTTCATAGACGCCTTGCAGCCGTGCCCCACGTACAATGACATAAACACGAAAGAGTGGTACGCAGGAGAAGACAGAAAAGATCCAAAAACTGGGAAGCCGCAGTCTAGGCTTTACAAGTTGGAGGAGACCGGGTTCGATCCTGTTGTTCACAGCCCGGCAGAGGAGTTTCAGAAGCAGATCGCGGCTATGACAAAAGCCCGCGAATGGGGAGACAAAATCCCGATAGGCATCTTCTATAAGAATGAGCTTCAACCAACCTTCGTAGATCGCATCACTGACAGGATACCTTTCTATCGAGCTAATCCACCTGCAAAACAGAGAATCAGCGATGAAAACGGCGACTCCACAGCCGATCTAACGGAATTCTTTGACGACCTTAGAACAAGTTAGCAAATTAAATAGACAAGAAAACCCATAGACCTCATAATGGTGTACGCTTGGCAATAGCGGTTGTGAGGAGACACTGAGAATTGAGCCTCAAAAAGCGTGAGGACAGCAAAATCATCAAGACCAGTGAAGCGAAAAATGAATCTGGTGAGAATGAAGGAGCCATCTACGTTATTCAGAAGCATGCTGCCACGCATTTACATTACGATTTGCGGTTGGAAATGGACGGCGTGTTGAAGAGCTGGGCAATTCCCAAAGAACCGCCGATAGAATCTGGGGTCAGACGACTCGCTGTTCAGGTGGAAGACCACCCAATGGCATATGCAACTTTTGAAGGAACCATTTCAGAAGGCGAATACGGAGCTGGCACCGTGGAAATCTGGGACAAGGGGAGTTACAAAATGTTGGATAGAAAAGAGGACAAGTTCATTCTTGAAATTAAAGGTGAGAAACTGAAAGGTCCATATGTTCTCGTAAGGTTCAAGAACAAAAAGAACTGGCTCTTCTTCAAGAAGAAATGAAATCAATCTGAGCAAAAGACGTTCAAAGATTTGATTCGGCAACTATTAAGGTTGACCAAATAGCTCATGTGCTATCTTTCTTCTTCCCGTCTCCGTCCGACGGTTCTGCCCGCGAAAATTGCTGGTGATTAATTCTTTCCTGTTTATTATTCAACCGTTAAAGTTCCATATCGTCCGCTGTTTAGCTGTATCTCGCCTCTGAAGCTTGTGATGTAGCCGTTCTCTATCTTAACCGTGTCATTGACGTTGACTTGATTTATCTGCTCGTTCCAAAGTGTCAGTTTTATTGTGCCTGTCTCGTCAGCTATTGTTGCGCTTGCAACTTTGAGAGTTTGGTCTTTGAATCGTGATGTGACCTCTCGTGTTTCAGACTTTTCAGTTACCTTTGCGATCAAGTTTATGCGTTTCATCCCATCTCGTAACTCGTTTATTTTCAACTTCATCCCTTCTGTCGAATGCTCTATATGCGAGTCTCATTTTTGGCTGGTTAGATGCTGAAAAGTTCTTGGCGAATATAAATTTTGCTAGCTTTTCAATAGTTTGCGTTGTGTGTTTCCGCGGATGCCATGGTCAAGCAATGAAGAATGTGATAATGAGTGTTATCAAATAGGCTATTAATGCCACTGCAACGCTTTTGGCCCATGAGAACTCGCTTGTTGTTCGAACGACAATCATAGCCAACACTGCAGTCCACGCCCATACCAGAAATTCGACGATTGTGTCGATTTGGGTGACGAGCGAGATTTGGCTTGCAATCAGGTTAGCGGCAGCGGTGCCTTCCCCCTGTACGCCGCCGATGATTTCAAACGGGTAGCGAATCGTTGGCAAGGTTGAATATGATATCGCGTTTATCAATCCACCAATGAACATTGTAATGAGAATGAACCCGACTGCAATCAACGCGGGTTTCCAGACGATTTTGCCCTTGAAAGCTTTGACCAGCATGTAGATCAGGCCAGTGAGCAGAATCCACATTATTACAAATTGAAAGACGTCTCCAATCGCATATTCGAATAGGTAAGATGCACCTGCCGTTTCGATAAGAGACTTGTAGGGGCCGTGGAAAAACAAACCGTCAACCAGTAGCGACACGTTGGAACTGGTTGACCAGGTAAAGTTCAGCTGCAAGCCTGTAACGCTGCCCCAGTCCGCGTTGCTGTTCGAAGAAGTCCAATTTGAGGAAGCCAGTTGTATAGTGATGTTATTCCAAATGTTATTGTAGGCCGCGTTTTGGAATTCTTGTGTGAGGTCACTGTAGAAGTAGTCTGATGAGGAGTTGAGTGAAAAAACTTGAATTGTCACGTTTTCAGGTGATCCCGGGCTGATTAGCTTTGTTCTGAAAGACAACCGATAGAAGTTGTCTGGATAGGTGCAGTTCACTGTTCCTATGCCTGTTAACTGCGTCGAAACTTGTGAAGTGTTTTGGGCTGAGAAGGCTATGCTTACGCTCCCGTAGATTGAGCCGTTGATGGCATCGCTGCTTTCGGTGATGTTTGCGTTTGATGTCCAAAAAGTGCTGCTTTCCGTCCATACGTCCAGGTTTGTCCCGTTGGGTAAAATCTGTTCGTAGTATTGTTTGGAGAAGACAACGTATGTAGATGCGATGTTAACTGCTACGAAAAGAATCATGATGAGAAGGGGCCCGATGTACTTTGGGTTCTGAATCACTTCTTTCAACGTTTTTAGTGGCGAGTACAGGACTTTCAGCACGTTTGAGGCGTACAATGATTCAGGCTCCGCTGTTAAGTTGTTGCTGGATTATTAATTGCTTTCTACATTCCCAGCTTCAAGCGTCTGTAGGTTGTGTAGTCCACGTGTTCGAGGAACGGGCTTTGCGCTTGATAGGCGATTGTCATTTTCTGGTTTTGCCTTTTGTCCAGTATCTGGTTCGTCGTGATTAGCGAGTAGGCATCGCTTCCAGCCCCTGAGCCGTAGCTGGCTATCAGTATCCTGTCGTCCGGTTTGGCTATGTCTAATACTGCTGCCAGACCTATTGGGGAAGCGCCTGAGTACGTGTTGCCGAATTTTGCCACTTGGAGCATGGGGCCGTACTGTTCCTCTTTGAACCCGAGCTCCTTAGCGATTCGGACTGGAAACTGAAGGTTGGGTTGATGAGCGACGAAATAGTCAACATCTCCGACTTGGAGGTTGAGCCTTTCCATGAGTTTCTTAGATGATGTTCTGACGTGTTTGAAGTATGCCGGGTCGCCGGTGAAGCGTCCGCCGTGCATTGGGTGCGGCTCACCGTCTCTCCTCCAGAAGTCAGGCGTGTCAGAGGTGCATGAGTACCATCCCTCGATTTCTGCAATTACGTCCTGTTTTCCGAAGATGAAGGCCGCGGCACCGTAGCCGACGAACAGGTCCAGTTCTCCGCCGGGGCAGTCTCTCGGGGCGGCTTGCGAGTTGTCGGTTCCGATGACCATGGCGTGTTTGATGTTTGATTTTGGATAGTTGACGAGTGATGCGGCGTCCTTGAACATGCTGGTGGCCGCTTTGCACGCGAATTCCATGTCGATGGCGTCGACTCCTTGGACATCTTCGTTTTCTTCTCCGAGTTTCAGAACTTGCGCGACTTTCGATGCTATGGGTTTGACTGCGTAGGGGTTCGATTCTGAGCCGACGTAAATCTTTCCTATGCTGACGTTGTCCACTCCGGAGTGTATTAGGGCTAGTTTTCCAGCTTCGACTGCGGCGGTTATGGCGTCTTCGTCGATGAAAGGGACGGAGCGTTCGATGTTTCCTTCTCTGATTCTGAACCGTGAGGTGTAGACTCCGTAGCCGACGATGCCCGGCAAGTCGTACTCTTTCTTTGGCTTCATGATTTTGTATTCTTGGTAAGGGTAATATTCGTCCGCGAACGTGAAGGCTAGGGAGATTGTTGGGATGACTTCGCTTTTGTCCACGGAGTAGCGTCTTCGGAATCTGGGAACGACCTCTCTTCCTTCGAGGGTTGAGAAGTCAACGTCTTCGTTGCACATTGCCGTTCTGTCCGTGAGTCTGCATGGGACGCGTATTTTGCAGTCGTGGAAGGATGCCGTGCCGTATATGAAGCTGCCGAGTTTCGTGAACTTGTTCGTCGGTTCGTTGACGAGGGTGCACAGTTCCAGTTTCCCCTTTTCGTAGAACAGGTCTGTGTTAACCATTTTTCCGAAGCTTTTTCTTCCGCAGTTGCCACAATAGTCTCTTATTTCAAAGTACTCTTTTCCGCAGATTAGGCAGCGGTTGCAGCGAAGCCTGTCGCCGAGGTAGGAGACTCTTCTCTCTATTGGTTCGCTGCTCATCTTCATTTCCTCCCCAGGATGTATACGTAGCCTTTGGTTCCGAAGCCTTCGAGTTCGAGTACGCATCCGCAGTCAAGCTCTCCGTCTGGGTTGACTTGGCGGTCGCAGGCTTCTTTCCTCAGCTGTTTGACGATTTCGAAAATCTGCGCGCCACCTGTTGCTCCCAGTGGGTTTCCGTCTGCTTTTAGTCCGCCGCTCATGTTTACGAAGAGTTTGTTCCCGTCTATCTCGTAGTAGCCTTTGTAGTCTTGGCAGTTCTCGTGTATGGTGCTCCATGCTGTTCCTGGTTTGCAGAAGCCCATGTCTTCGAGCGAGATCATTTCCATTACGGTGGACTGGTCGTAGAGTTCGACGAGTTGAATGTCCCAGATTTTTTTTCCGGCCATTTTCAGGGCGTTTTTCATGGCGATTTGGGTTACTAGGAAGTGGGTCATGTCTTCTCTTGCCGGGTAGGTTAGGTAGTCTGTTGCTGAGGATACTCCTAGGACGTATACGGGTTTGGTGGGGAGTTTTTTGGCGGTTTCTTCGCTGGTTAGGATTAGGATTGCTGCGCCGTCGGATATTGGGGCGTAGTCGTAGAGGCCGAGGGGGCGGTGTGCTTCTTTTCTTGCGTTTAGGACTTGTTCGACGGTTATTTTTCTTTGGTATTGTGCGTACTCGTTTTTTGTTCCATGTAGGTGGTTTTTGACGGATATTTGTGCCAATGCCGTGTTGAGTGTTTCTTGGTCTTGTCCGGTCATGCCGTGTTTTTTGATGTAGGCTCGGAGCATGAGTTCGTGGTTTGCTTCGGGTGTGCAGCCGGCGTAGTAGCTCCATGGGTCTTCGAGGAGCATGAGGTCGTCTCGTATTTTGTCCCATCTGTCGGTCATTTTTTCTATTCCGCCGACGAGAACCGTGTTGTATCTTCCGGCTTGGATGGCGTTGCACGCGTTTGACAGGGCTGAGCTGAACGACCGTGTCACTTCCATGGGGACGTGGAGTTCCGTTAGTTCTGAGAGAAAACCCTCTTCCAGTCCAAGCTTGTTCGTGATGGGGAGAAAATAGTCTGAGAGGTAGCAGGCTTCCAGGTCTCTGCGTTCCAGATTTGCTTCTATCGATGCTTTGAGCCAGGCCTCTTCAATGAGTGTTTCAGGCTCTTTTTCGTAGTGTTCTCCGAATCTTGTTCGTCCAACGGCAACTATCGCCGGCCGTGTTGGCATCAGGTTACACCTATTAATATGCAAATATCCCTCCAGCATGAGCCTTTTAAGGGTTTTCCATTTCCGTGTTCAGCATGTTCAGCGTTTGAGAGAAGTTGGGGCTATTCAAAGCGGTTTTTGAGAGGCTGGTGAGTTTTTGGGCCCCTGGCCCACGTTGGTAACAACGGTTGTAATGTTGTGCGTTAACAAGTGCATGGTGAAGTGCTGTGAATTTTCGTCTGTTTGGGAGCCATTAGGCCGTTGTTTTTTCTTCTTTGATGTTTATTTCGTGGTTCTTCAGGCCTTCTGAAAACAGTTTGAAAAGTTTGTTGTCCATGCCTATTTTTTCAGGCGGGACCACGCCTTTTTCTTTTAGATGTTTGTTGAGGATCATTTGTGCAACGATTGATGCTGGGTAGGCTGTTGTTCTGGCCATGGCGGTTATGCCTCGTGTTTTGTCGCAGAAGTCTAACAGGGTGTAGACCTGTTTTGTTCTCTTCTTGTCTCTTATGCCGTGGGTCTCTGTTCTCAGAGCGACGATGTCTTTTGGTCTTTTTTCCGACAATTTCTGTTCAAGGATTTTGGCAGTAAGCTTTCTGGGTTGAACTTGGACTCCTTGTACGTTGATGTTTGATTGGCTGAAGAAGCCGAGGGTTCTGAGCAGTTTGACTTTCTCTGCGTGTCCAGGGAATCTTAGCGTCTTCTCCCACATGTCATCGACGTGTTTCACCGTTTGGGGCAAGGTTCTGAGACCATCTGTGTAAAAGGCCTCAAGCTTTCCAACGCCTGGAAATTCGACGTCTTGCACTCCGCTGAGCGCTTCAACCGCGACCGTTCGGCCTCTTCTAACTATCCAAGCCTTCCGTGTGTACTCGTCGATGAGGCTCTCGGGAGACCACGTTACGACGTAGCCCAAGGGAGGAACGGGCTTTTCTGGGAGTCCGCCGACCATTATGTGAACCGATTTGATCTTGTCAAGCGTTGAAACAGAATTCCCGACTAGCACGTTGCTGATTCCTGGGGCCAGCCCACAGTCGGGGACGATGATTGAACCCGCACGCACAGCGGCCTCGTTAAGTCGAATAGGATTTTCAGACATGTAAGAAACATCAACCAGATTCCTGTGTGCGCCGACGCATGTTTCCGCCAAACGGTATGCGAGGTTTCCCGGCAGAAAACCCATGACTAGATCGAACTCTTTTAGAGTGTCCAGAAGTTCATCATGTTTTGCCACGTCTGATCGGATCCATGAAACGTTGCTCTTTCCTATTTTCTTGGTGACAAGTTTCGCTCTTGCTTCGTCAACGTCGGCGACAACGACCTCAGTCGAACTCATGCTGATAGCCAAATCTTCCGCGGCAACGGAGCCTATGTTTCCGCAGCCCATCACTAATGTTCTCATGTTCCATGATTCAGAGAGGATTTCAATTAAAGGTTTTTCCATGATTCGGCTGGCAAGACTAGGTTGAGGAACCGTGTAGCTCGGTGAATCTGCCAAGAAGAGAAATCGCAGGAACGTGGAGTTTGGCTACGGATGATCGATTTGAAAGTCTTATATACCTCGATTGGCGATGTACAGTTGAGTATCATGGCTGAGATCTGTCCAACATGCGGACTTCCCAAGGACTTATGTGCTTGTGGCGAGATAGAGAAAGAGCAACAACGGATTCGCATACGGCTTGAGACGCGGAAATTTGGCAAACCTACTACAATAGTGGATGGTATTGATGAGAAGAATACGAATCTGGCGGGTATCGCTCAAAAACTGAAGGGGTTCTGCGCTTGTGGTGGAACGGCGAAGAACGGTCAGATAATGCTTCAGGGAGACCATCGTGAGAGAGTGCGCCAGTTTTTGGTGAAGCTTGGTTACCCGGATGAGAACATAGAGCTTCAGTAGTTGCCTCGCGGAACATTTACGGCGTAGGAATTAAAGTGCTGCAAGACATGCGTGATGTATTGAAGATGCTCACGCGTCGGAAATCTCGAATGAAATGCTGTCCGAAGTGTGGAAGCCCTGAGATTCGTTTGTCGAGCGGCTCGGGCTTTGGGCTTTTGCCTTTGAAGTACGTGTGTAAAAAATGTGGATACTCTGGCCCTGTCGTTATGGAGCTTGAAAAAGAGGAAGGTTAGCGGCGGTTGATTTCTGGTCAATCGGGAAGTTCTAGTTTCAGTTGTTTCTTGAGGGTTTTGTAACGGTTTCTCACGGTGACTTCGGTGACGCCTGCTGCTTCAGCTATGTCTTTTTGTGTTTTCTTCTCGTTGTTCTGCAAGCATGCGATGTACAATGCTGCGGCTGCGAGTCCCATTGGGTCTTTCCCGGCGGCTGCTCTCTTGGCTCTGGCTTCTCTCAGGATTTGTATGGCGAGTCCTTGGGTCTTGCCTGAGATTCCTGTTCTTTCAGCGATTTTTGAAACGTACGTGAGCGGATCCGCGATGGGCATGTGCACTTCAAGTTCGCGTAGCAGTAGTCTGTAGCAGCGGGCAACGTCTTTCTTGTCGACTAGGCTTGCTTCTGCGATTTCGCGTAGGGTTCTGGCTGTTCCGCTTCCACGGCAGGCTGCGTAAAGCGCCGCGGCTGCGATGGCGGCGATGGATCTGCCTCGGACTAAGCCTTTGTCTAGGGCTTTGCGGTATGTTACAGCGGCTTTTTCTTTGATTGGGGGTGGGATGTAGACTTTGTCTGACAGCCGGTCGAGTTCAGCCATTGCTTGGGCTAGGTTTCTGTCGATTGAGGAGTGAACTCTTGAGCGTATCTGCCATTTTCTCAGGCGCCACATCTGTAATCGTGTTGAGAGTGGGAGTTTTCTTCCGAAAGCATCACGGTCAACCTGGCTTATGGCGGTTGACAAGCCTTTATCGTGAACGGAATAAGACGTTGGTACTCCAACGCGGCTTCTTGACGCTTTCTCTTCCTGGGTGAAAGCGCGCCATTCTGGGCCTTTATCCATCATCTGCTCGTACAAAACGAGTCCACAGTCGCCGCAAACGGTTTCGCCGGTGTCATAATCATGGACAAGGTTTGAACTGCCGCATTCTGGGCACTTGTCGACTAGACGTTGGCGAACGCCGGCTTCTTTTTTGCTCAATTCTTTTCGCCTCGACTGATTTTTTCGTAGAACCGTCGTGATACTTCATCATTTATCAGAAAGCAGTACGTTCGGTCCTGCGTAACTATGCACGTGCGATGTTTTAATATATAAGGTTTACGGTTCTCTTGTATTGATTGAAATGGCTTTCGCCCTCGCAACCTTCCACTAGTCGGCCAGATTGGACATGCGTTGTTCGCAAGTCTTGAATAGTTCGCATGTGCTATTGATGTCCTAGTGTAAAGTTGATTCAATTGATGATGCTCCCTGAGAAGCTGCGAAAAGTGTTGGAGAGAACTGTCAAAGAGCTGGCCGCCAAGGAGAATGTTTATGGGGTGGGGCTTTTCGGGAGTTGGAGCCGAGGGGACGCCGAACCTTCAAGCGATGTTGACTTGCTCATACTTGACAGTAACGACTTTGCGTACGAGTTCGTTGAGAGGGTAGATAGGGGCGGTTTTCTAATCGATCTAGACCATGTTACGAGACGGTGGATTCGAGGCCAGATTCCTCCGGAGATAGATCAGAAACTCTACGAATCTCAGATACTCTACGACAGAGACTGGACCCTGACGAACACCAAACTCTTGATGGCGAAGTCTTACGGGTCACCCGAGAGGGTTGACATTCGAACAGATGCTCACGTCGTGGAATCTGACATATACTTGAGCAGGGCGACCTCGGCACTTTCGAGGCATGACTTCAGAAGCTCACATCTCTTTGCCACAGTCGCCTTTGAGAACGCTCTGAAGGTTCTGATTGAGATAGCCCTGCAGCCGCTTTCGAACAGTCGATTCATGGAGAAAGCTGAAGGCGCAGCGGCGAAACTGGAAATGCAAAACCTTTTTGATCAGTACAAAGAGATGACAGGCTTCGGCACGGTTGACCAGACACAGGCCAAAGACAGATTGAGTCTCTTCAAAAACGTTTGGGACGACGTCTATGCCGTTGCAAACAAGAATCCTCAAACACTCGAATCTGCCCATTTCAAGGTCAGGAAGCGGCTCAGCTACTATTTGAACCCAGTTTTCATTCAAGGCGTCGTGAAACGCGCAAGCGCCATGATCGAGGCCGAAAAAAACGTCGAAGTTGCGCACTACCTCGGGGATATAGTTCTAGACCTTGTCGAAAACTATGCATGGTTAAAATCTCTCATTCTAAAGGTAAAGATAAACTACACGACACTGATGGGGACGTTGGAAGGTTTGGAAGGAAGAGAGTCCGCAAACTACAGAAACATAACAGCAATTCTGGATCTGAGCGACATCGATAAAACCGTTGCAGCAAATGAAAACAAAGCGACTCGAGATGCAATGCTCAAGATACGACGAGACAGGAAACTCTTAATCAAAAGCGCGCGCTAACATGTCGAACCCTCCAAAGGGTGGGTTCACTTTTTCACGTTTACTGTCAATCCTTATTGTAGATTCATAAACGGCTTAACCACCAACGCCCAAACTCTGAATCCAGCAGAAAACTTAGAGGTATAGCAATGTGTAATGATATGAGACGTTTCGAAAGAATTGCGGAAGAAAAGAAGCGCAACAAGAAAGAAAAGGAAGTTGAATTCGTCGTCAAAGAAATTGAAGAAATCACCTTGACTTCCAAAACAGGAATCAAAACGCGTCCCCAAACATAGCCAACCAGCTTTCAGTCCGCATGCCTGTTGCCAAATCCTGAAGTTCTGCCCAGTCTGTCATCTTTTTTCACCAAACCATGCGCACGCGATCTGAGTTTGCAGCCAGAGCATTATTGGCTGTTGCTGTAGGTCAGCTATTATTGGAGTTGGACAGCGTCAAACGCATTATTTCTGTTCCTTCTGTAGGTAAACGTGTCCTTCTTCTGTTTTGAAGAACCGTGAATCTCGTTTAGGAAGCTTAAGCCTAATATAAAACAACTTATTAGACCTAGCTCAGGAAAAAAAGTGCGCAAATGCCGACGGTAATGTCGCATGCGCACAGTGCTTTGTAGAAGTGGCCCGGAAAAAGCCCGGTGGAGGGAAGGTCACCTTTCCGCCGACTGTAGTGGACAAGCATAGCGGGCTTTGGACCCGCCGACGAGAGTTCGAATCTCTCCCGGGCTACCATTCTCTAGAGTTAAATTCATACTTTCTAAAATGGCGAACAGGGGACTCGCCATTTCCCTCCTTTCTTTTTCTGTGCTCTGGAAAGTAAAAATTTTGGCGGTCGGATGTCAAAAGTCAAATTTGACTTCAGTACTGTTCGCACTCGTGTCATTCCGATTTTGAAGAGGGTTGAGGTTGAGGATTATCCTACTAAGATTGGACGGATATATGGTTGGAGTCGTCAACATGTTTGCTATTATCTTGGGAAGCTGGAGAAATGCGGTCTTGTCAAGCGGAAAGTTCGCAGCCGTGCCGTTTTCTATGAGTTGACGGGTCGAGGTAAAACTTTTCTCGCATCATGTGAGGACGTCGTCTTCGGTAGTGGTGTGTACCGGCTGGACCGGTGCCAGGTGCGGTTTGTGATTGTGAGTGAGGGTTGTTTGCCCGTGGATTTTAGGCGTGTGGAGATGGTGAATTGGACGGCTTTGTTGGGTTTGGAGCAGGGCGTTATGGTTAGGCATACGAGTCGCAGTTGGATTGTGCACGTGGAGACAGTGTACGGAAAGCATCCTGGCGAATTGTTTGTGTTAGCAAAGAATTTGGCAGATCGTGTGGCCAAGAGTTTGATGATGAAGTACGGTTGCAGGTTGAGTGAGGGTGAGGTTTGCCGGGGTTATGAGCTGAAGGTTGATGATCCTGTGGCTAGGCTGCTTGCGAGGTACTTCTGTGTTAGCACGCCAGAGAGGAAGATAGATCATAGTCCAGGCGTCGGGGAAGGTGAGCTGGAGCATTTCGGCAGGGACGCTGCGGTTGAGTATTTGCTTATGCCGGAGCGTGTGAAGAAGCTCGAGGGCCAAGTGCAAGCGTTGCATGTGGATCTGGAAGAGCTAACTGGGACTCTCCGAAAACTGTTGAATATTGAAGGCGCTGGGGGGCCGAGTCCTGATCAGGGCAATCTGGATAGGTATGTGAGTTAGGGGTGTTTCTGGAAGTGGTATTGCGTTCAAAGTCTGCTTTGGAGCTGGCGTTGAGGCATGGTAAAAGTCCATGCTTTTTGGGTTGTGCCTTTCTTGTCTCTATTGATGTAGGTTGGCCATGCTCAGGTTTCTCTTTCCTCAACATTGTCACTATACTATGGTGAGCTTTTCGGTATGGAAATGAACGCTGAGCCTGTTCCAACACCGTGAAAAAAGCGTTTGCAAGAGGTGAAAATTGGCCGGGTCAAGTACACTCTACAGTTGGTTAAAGGGATTCAGCGCGACATCGAAGAGATCAAATTGACGCAGCGCACTATTCTTGCGGGTCTCAAAGGGCTCTTTCATTTCGAAAAGCCCATGATTCAGAAGATCGCCTGCGTCGACGAGGTTGACACTGAGTTGTTGGAACTGCTCTTTAAAGCAGGCAACGCCGGGCTGTTGCCGAAGGATCTTGCAGTTCGCTTGAACCGGTTTGGGGTTGAGCGGCATCAAGTCAGCCGCAGAATTCTCCATATGAACAAGCGTTTGAAGAGGGAACTAGGTGAGCAATTGGCTGAGAAACGAGGTTGGCATTGGGCCTTAACAAGTTTTGCGTTTGATGTTTGGGGAGAAAGTGAAGAAACGAAGCAGACGAAAACAGAGTAAGGCCGCGTGTCAAAGCGCGCGCGAAGCAATATCTTGACCAGCGCGCGGGTCTAAGCTTTATATATCAAACATCGAAAAACACAAGCTATGTCAGACACGTCAGTTTTTGCTCTTCTCGGCGGATTGGCTGCCTTTGTCGGCATTTCGCTATTAATATCTTTGATAATCATCAAAGCAATTTCGAATGCAGCAGAACGATCGCAGCTTCCTAAGGGCAGTATTCGAGACGTACAGGAGGGCATATTCATAGTATGGTTGGCGTTGACGGTTGTATGGATACTTCAGAGTCTAGGCTTTACTTCACTTTTATCTTCCCTCACTCTCTCGGGAATAATAGGCTTGGGCATAACACTGGCGTTACAATCGACGTTCTCAAACCTTTTGGCGGGAATCTGGCTTTTGCGCGAGAACGTGCTACGTTTAGGCGATAACATAAAAATCCTAGGAGTGGAGGGAACCGTCATCAAACTGAGTTTTCGAACCACCTGGCTCAAGACCAGCGAAGGCAACATCGTCATAATGAGCAATTCGACACTCTACAATGGTCCATTCACAAACCTCACTGCAACAAAGCGTCTATCTGAAAAATTCGAAAAGAAAAACGAATCTCTTTAAACTAGCGCGCGCTAAGCACGCATTACATCAAGAAGGTGTGCGCTGTTTACTTTTCTGTGCTTTTCGATGGGGGCATATGGAAACTGACAAATAGCATATCATGAGCGATTTCTGTCTTAGGCACAAGTCCAAGGGTAGTTTTGACGAATTGGCCTATGGCATTCTTCAAGTATATCGAGTATTTCCTTCCAAGATCATGATGGAAAGTAATTATGCACTGCGCTCCGTCAACTTTGATTTCGCTAGTACCGAGTCCGCTGTACTTGCAATAGTTTGAGATGGTCTTCAGAAGTGTCTCCGCTTTCAACTCCTTGAACCAGAAGAGCGTTACTGCCTTGAGGGTTGGGCTTGCAGTGTTGGTGGCGATTTGTTCAATCTTGCACTCGTCAACCTCTTCGAGGATAGATTTGAAGGTCTGCCTTGCAAAGGAGATAAATCCAAATCTCTCAGTGTGTCTGTCCCACTCTACATATTTCGTCATGATTCTGTTGATTAGTCCATTGACAGTCAAGTCGCTTTTCTCAGCGTCGTCTCGCAATATGGAATCCAATTCCTGATTGAGACGAACTGTTCTCAAAACGGTTTTCTTCCTCTTGACACTCATGATCATGCACTCTTTGTTACACAGAGTAGTACAAACGCACTTTCTGTAAACTTCCTAATTAAATATCCTTTCGCACCTACGTATGGTAGGTTAAAAGAACAATCAAGAAAGGTGAACTTGATGGAAAGAATGTTGGTGGTAGTTTTTGAAAATGAGTTAAAAGCGTACGACGGATTTAAAGCTCTGACTGAACTCGATTCCGAAGGAAGTATTTCTATCCACGCCCAAGCTGTCATGAAGAAGAATGACGATGGAACAGTTATCGTAAAGCATAAGGGAGAGGATTTTCCGATTCGCACAGTTGGCGGAACAGCAATCGGTGCTCTGATCGGACTTCTAGGGGGACCCATCGGCCTTGGCATCGGTGCGGTTGCTGGAACTCTTACTGGGAACATCTTGGACATGAACCGAGCTGGAGTCAACGCAGGGTTCCTTGATGACGTATCCAAGAAACTCACACCCGGCAAATGGGCGATAGTTTCAGACATCAACGAAGAGTGGATAACTCCTGTTGATACCCGAATGGCAGTGCTGGGCGGCACTGTATTTCGCATCACACGCCAAGATGTCGAGAGTGAACAAGACGCAAGAAGCGTGGCAGCTCTGAAAGCGGACATTGCTAAGTTGAAGACAGAGCAAGCTAAGTCGCGGGCAGAACAAAAGGCCAAAATCCAGTTAAAAATTGATGACTTGAATAAAAAGTTGCATGTCAAACGAGAACAGGCGAAACAGAGGTTCCAGCAAGAACAAGAAGAAGCCAAAGCTAAGATGGAGGCATTGGAAAAGAAAGCAGCGAAGGCGAAGGGTGAAGCCAAAGCGAAAATTGAAGCACGGATCGCCGACATAAAAGAGAAATCGAAAGAGTCAAGAGAAAGATATCAGGTGCTATGGGAGGACGATGTGTTTCTTTGAACCTATTGGAGCAGCCGGGTTGGCTCCGGGGTTTAGAAGTAGTAACTGGCTTGTTGGCCATGGTGTTCGGAGTTCTAGTGTTCGTCTTTCCAGGCTGGGGCATCGGGACTCTTATTGTCATGCTATCAATCGGTCTTTTCTTTAGTGGGATAAGGTCGATCTCTCTCATAGGTTACAGGAGCCTCTCCAGCAGCCTGCGGGCAATGAGTGCGATATCAGGAATCATATCCTTGATTCTTGCATTGTTGGTCGCGTTATTTCCGGGGTATGGCGAGCTGACACTGTTGATACTCGTGTCATTTGGACTGATTGTGTATGGATTCGGAAGGATATTCATCGCCTCCACGCTCAAGACAACAGCGGGTTGGATTAGAGGCATGATGGTTGCCGTGGGTGTGCTCGACGTCATTCTATCGGTGGTCGTGCTCGTTCTTCCTAGTCTCGCGTTGCTGACCTTCGCAGTTGTCCTCTCGGTAGTGCTGCTCGTAAGTGGAGCTGAGATGATCGTCTCCGGAGCGATTGGTCGCACATGGCTTGGAGATCTTGTGAAAGCTGCAAAGGACGAAATGGATGGAAAATAAGTGTTGTCACTTGTCCCTGTTGGTTTGGAAGCAGTCCTGCGTACACGTGCACAAACAATGAATAGGAGGTGAAAAAAGTTTGACTGATATGGTCGTACTAGCGTTTGACAGCGAAAGTGGGGCAGATCAGGGAAGAAAAATACTGGTGGAACTGAACAATGAATACGTGCTTAACCTTGTTGATGCCGTTGAGGTTGTTCGGCACGCCGATGGAAAAGTCAAGGTGAAGAACATTCGCAACCTAACAGGCATCGGAGCAATGGGTGGAAGTTTCTGGGGACTACTCTTCGGTATTCTGTTTTTCGCGCCAGCTCTCGGAGTTGCCGTCGGAGCAGTATCAGGCGCCATCGCAGGCCACTTTGCACAGTTCGGTGTTAGCAAAGGTTTCCTAAAGCAGGTCGAAGACTCAGTGAATTCGGGAACCTCAGCTCTCGCAATCATGGCCTCAAACGTTGCCGTCGACAAGACCGTTCAAGCGCTGAGCCCACTTCATCCGAAAGTCATTCGCAGTTCTCTTTCCACCGAGCAAGAAGCAAAACTCAACGAAGCCTTCGGCACACTCACGAAGTAACCCAGCCAGGAAATACTCATGCCCCAAGAAAGCAAGGCTCCACAGTGCCACTTTTTTTTGGCCAAACAAACAAAGTGTCTAAATAGGAATGATCCATGTTGCCCAACTCACGCTTTTCAAACCAAACTAGAATAATCAATACGTATGTTCAGAAAGTATATTTCTGGATGTTCATAGGCTTAATAATAACAAGCATTACTGCTTACTTTGTTTCGCAGGATCCAAATCTCTACAACGTGATACTGGGCAATGATATTGTTTTTTATGGGTTATTAATCGCACAGTTTTTAGCCATAGTCACTGTGTCTGCTTTTATAAGACGAATACCTGATAACCTTGCAGAAATCACATTCGTGTTATACTGCTTCCTCACAGGGCTGACCCTTTCAGCAATCTTTTTGGAGTTTACAATAAGCTCTATAGCTTATGTAGTTTTGATTACGGCCGCTATGTTCGGTTTCATGAGTCTTTACGGATACGTAACAAAAACAGATCTTACATCGCTAGGCAACATTGCAACGATGGCCTTATTCGGGATTATTCTGGCATTAATCGTTAATCTATTCCTTATGAATTCGGCTCTCGACACGATACTCAGTATCATTGGTGTATTGGTTTTTTCAGCCTTCACGGCCCATGACACTCAGAAGATCAAAAGTACTCTGATGGATAAGGATGAAGATCTTATAAAGAAAGAAATACTGGGTGCTCTTAACCTCTATCTGGATTTCGTCAACCTTTTCTTGGACCTACTCGACTTATTTGGAAAAAGGAGGTCAGACTAATCCGTTATCGGGCCTCATTTCCAAGTTTGATTAAAGTGTCAGTAGGAGGTGAAAACTAGTGTCAAGTGAAATGGAGAAAATCAAGAAAAGATTCGAAGAATTTGAAGAAGGTATGAAGAAACATATGTCTGAGGCGAGACAGGCGGACAAGAAAAGGATTGATGAGCTAGATGCTCGTGTGAAAGCTCTGGAAGAGAAACTGAAGAAGAAGACGTAGCTTCAGCACAGAAACGTAGTTGTTTGTTTCAACACTGCGCATAAGGATAATCTATCTTCCTTATTTTCTTTGTTTGGATTCTAGCGCGGTAACAGATGCACTTCTTCCAGTCTTTTGTATTTTTTCACAGGCGCGCGCGCTAGAAGTCCGAGAGGAACAACATGCAGCAGCGAAACAATAAAAAGTATAAAATTAACGCTAGAGAGTGGTATCTCCCGGGCTACCAACAAACTCTAGCCAGGACGATATTCAGGTTCTCGTCTTTGCGAAATCATTTGAACCAAAAGACTGAAATTGGTTATCGGTCAAACTGTTATTGGATTAAACTTGTCGTTCTCGTACACGTTTAAGCGGCTGGTTCGTTCGTGGCCACTGTTTATAGCCCTGTTGCTGGGCATCATTTTGGCATCCACTTTTTTCGCGGGCATCAACGTCGGCGCGGAT